>BNJS01001742.1_pt1 | contig 138527 bp, 203 predicted proteins | sample 8540461 | NCBI WGS metagenome assembly BNJS01 (sample SAMD00202454, study PRJDB9452) | human saliva metagenome | isolation source: human saliva | place: Japan
CGAAAGATAAAGTAGAAGTAGTTCAACGAGAAGATGGGAAAAAGGTAAAAGTTACAACTGTATATATAGTTGATGAAAAACAGGCAATATAACACAAACAAAAAGAGAAGAAGAGATTTCTCATGATGTTGTAACATCTAAATCTGATGAAAAAGTACCAACAGTAGAACTTGAAGCATTTGAAGGTGGAGTGAACCCATCAGAATCAGTAGTGACAGAAGAACTTAAAAGTATCTGAAGGTGGAGTGAACCCATCAGAATCAGTAGTGACAGAAGAGCCTAAAAGCATCTGAAGGTGGGTAAATCCATCAGAATCAGTAGTAACAGAAGAACTTAAAACCATTCAGCAGGCGGAGTAAACGCAGAAATATCAGTAGTTAAAGAAGAATTACCTGAACTAAAAGTAGCACTTTTAAAAGATGAAGAAGATAATGTTTTAGAAGTTTTAGCAATTTCTGAAAAGCCAAAAGAACTAAAAGGCTATAAATACACAGGAAAAAGAAAAAGTAGACGGTGAAGGTAATAAAATCTATATTTACGAAAAAGATAAACTCGAAAGTAGTAACATCTAAATCTGATGAAAAAGTGCTGACAGTAGAACTTAAAAGCATTCGAAGGTGGAGTGAATCCATCAGAATCAGTAGTGACAGAAGAATTGAAACCATTCGCAGGTGGAGTGAATCCATCAGAATCGATAGTGACAGAAGAATTGAAACCATTCGTAGGTGGAGTAAATCCATCAGAATCAGTAGTGACAGAAGAATTGAAACCATTCGAAGGCGGAGTGAACCCATCAGAATCAGTAGTAACAGAAGAACTTAAAGCATTTGTAGGTGGGGTAAACGCAGAAACAGCAACAGTCAAAGAACAATTACCTGAACTAAAAGTAGCCCTTTTAAAAGATGAAGAAGGTAATATTTTAGATGTTTTAGCAATTTCTGAAAAGCTAAAAGAATTAAAAGGCTATAAATATACAGGAAAAGAAGAAGTAGATGGCGAAGGTAATAAAAATCTACATTTATCAAAAAGTTGAATTAGAGAATCATGATAACGAAAAACAAGAAACTGTTGATGTTAATCAATCTCAAAAATACTGAAAGTCAAAATGAGACTGCTGAATCTAAGAAAAGCACAAGTCAAAAACTACCTAATACAGGAGAAACACCTGTAGAAAGTGGAATATTAGGGTGTAATGTTACTTGCTGCAACAACGATGTTATCTCAAACGAAAACTATAATATAATAACATAAAGAGGTTGATCCAAAAACCTAAATTTTAACAAAGTGTATATGAAAACTCATAGACGCAGTGGTTTATTGATATCTAAAAATCGCTTTAGAAAAAGCTTTTTAGATATCTAATAAACTATGCAGGAGTGACTGACAAAAATCGATTTCACGAAATCACGATTTTTGAGTCACTCCCTTTTTATAAATTTTGGTTGTATCCTAAATTTAGTGTAAAAACAGTTCTGAGATTTTTGTTATACATTAAATTCTAAATTCACTTTGAAGTTTTTTAAAAAGAAAGTTTGTTGATGATTGTTTTTTTAATGAAAAACGCATAAAAATGTATAAACTGTGAAAAAAAGACTATATTGTCCGATTATTTTTGAGTATTTTTATAAAAAAATAGTTGTAAACGTCTGTATTTTGTGATATAATTATTAATGGAAAAAAATAATTGCTTTCAGGAGGCGTAATTTATGTCAATAATCGTAGTAGTAGGTTCACAATGGGGAGATGAAGGTAAAAGGTAAAATTACCGACTTTTTAGCAGAACGTGCTGATGTAATTGCTCGTTATCAAGGGGGTAACAACGCAGGACATACTATTAAGTTTGATGGAAAAACTTACAAACTTCAATTAATCCCATCTGGTATTTTTAATGAAGAGAAAACTTTCAATTATCGGTAAATGGTCTTGTAGTAGATCCTAAATGGATTTGCAGTGAGATCGATAGACTTAAAAGAAAGTGGAGTTACTTGTAATGGATTAAGAATCTCTAATAGAGCACACGTAGTATTACCATATCACTTGAAAACTTGATGAGGTTGAAGAAGCTCGTCGGGGAAAACAAAATTGGTACTACTAAAAAAAGGTATCGGACCATGTTATGTAGATAAATACAAACGTTGTGGTATCCGTATCGCTGATTTATTAGATGCTGATCTATTCAAGAAAAAATTAGAACAAAATCTGAAAGAAAAAAATGAACTATTCGAAAAAATCTATGAAACTGAAGGATTCACAGTAGAAGAAATCTTCAATGAATACTTTCGAATATGGAAAACAATTAGCTCAATATGTTACAGACACTTCTAAAGTATTAGAAGATGCACAAAATGAAAATAAAAAAATATCTTATTTCGAAGGTGCACAAGGTGTAATGTTAGATATCGATCATGGTACATACCCATATGTTACATCATCTAACCCATCTGCAGGAGGAATCACAGTAGGTAATGGATTCGTACCAACAAATGGACTTAAAGTATTAGGTATTTCAAAAGCTTATACATCACGAGTAGGTGATGGACCATTCCCAACTGAATTATTCGATGAAATCGGAGATACAATTCGTGAAGTTGGTCATGAGTACGGAACAGTTACTAAACGTCCACGTCGTATTGGATGGTTTGATACTGTAGTAATGCGTCATTCAGCTCGTGTATCTGGAATGACTAATCTGTCAGTAAACTGTCTAGATGTTCTTACAGGCCTTAAAGAAATTAAAATCTGTACAGCATACGACTATAAAGGTGAAAATCTTAACTGAATATCCAGCTAATGAAAAACATCATTAAAAGATTGTAAACCGATCTATGAAACATTACCAGGTTTTGATGAAGATATTACAGGTGTAACATCACTAGATGAGCTTCCTGATAACGCAAGAAAAATATTTAGAAAAAAATCGAAGAATTAGTAGGGTTAAAATCTCTGTATTCTCTACAGGGACCAGACAGAACTCAAACTCACCTACTAGAAGATTTATGGAATTAAAATAAAATGAAATAATAAGTAGACTTCGAGGTTAATATACTATGCCTCGAAGTTTATTTTGTAAGAATTAGATTGTGAACACAAAAATAACGTGACAAAAATGTCGTATTCAGCTATTAATTGTATAGATATAGAGAAAATATATTAGAATATGACGTATTTGTCACGTAATTAAAATAAGAGTTAATTTAATGGTAAAATATAATAGAAAAGGCTATGTTAATAGTGAATTATACGTTTATTTACACAAGAAAATAGTGATAAATTATTCTTAATAATAAAGTTTAGGAGATAAGGAATGGACAAGAAGAATTTACATGGAAGTATTTTTAAAAACTAAGAGAAGAAAGAGAATATAAATTAAAAAGATGTGGCAGGTGATGTTGTTTCTACAAGAACATTAATGCGTTTTGAAGCGGATGAAACAAAGCATACCAATTGCTACATTTGAAAAGTTATTAGAGAATTTAAATATCAATTATTTAGATTATCTAACGGTTTACATATGATAATACTGATACCGCAACCACAAAAATTCGCTAATAAATTGCAGAAACTTCTGCAATCAGGTTCTTCATCAAAGTTAGTAAATGAATGTAAAAAAGAGCTGAAGAAAGAAGATATCGAATTTAGTAAGAGATTAACTATATTGATTCATTTAAATAATATTCTTTGGAAAGAGGATAAAGAATTATTTGAAGAAAAATAGAAAAATTAATAAGGAAATAGAATTGAATCATTGAATAAATTGGGATTTGATGAAATTTATGGACTATTCCTTTTTTAATATATTCGGCATCAAAGGATGATTATTCAGTAGAATATATTGAAAGGATTATTGAAGATTGCTTTAAAAATATCCCAGTAAGAAAATTATTTGAATAAATACATGAGTGCTGTATATTGTGATTTATTAAAAGTAGCGCCTATCGTTCTTAGTAAGAGCTGGTTATTATGAATTAGCTGAGAAGAGATGCAAAAGAGACGCTTTAAACTATTTAATGAAAATCCACTATTAATGAATAGAGCTACATTTTCTAGGAAATTGTTGCAATAATGGCTTCGCTATATTTATTACAAGACAAGGAAGAAGGTGTCATATTAGCGAATAAAAATTCTGAAATATGAAGATATTGTTGCTGAGATTACTGAGCGATCCTTATTACAAACAGGTAAGAGATGTAACTTATGAAGCTTTATTGTAGAGCAAATAAGACAGGTATTGATATCGAATTTTAATTAATTATGTATTTATGAATAGTTTGAAGAAAATTAGTTCACTATTAGTGAATTAGTTTCTTTTTATGCGTTTAAGAGTGTTGATATAACTTATAATGAAAAATTTAGAAGACAGTTTTTGTCATATTACGGGAGAAAATGAGCGAAAAGAGGAGTATTTATGTAGTAATGTGACTATTTTTTTCCTGATTTATATTAATTCTAATACTATATGATAAAATTGTCGTTATAAAATGATTATTTACATATTTTTACGGAGGAAATGAATTATGATGAAAAAGAAAACAAAGGTTTTCGCTTAGGGAAAATAAAATAGGGTACAGTTTCGATGTTGTTAGGGGCTAACTATAGTAGGTATGCTGGAAACAGTAGTTCAAGCTGCAGAAGTTCCTAAAGAAACAACAGTAAAGGATGAGAAGTTCTATACAGTAACTGATGGACAAATACTGGGTGCTGAGAAAAAATTGCCGGAAGACAATTAGAAATTGTCGAAAAAGTTAATGAAATAGAAGGTAATAAAAATTTCTATAATAAATATTCAAAAAGAACAAGAAACTTTTAAATAATAAAAAGATTTATTAACAAAGGAAATTGAAAGAAGTTAAGAAAAATAACACCAGATAAAATAGAGTCTGTGAAAAATGACATCTTAGAAACAGAAAAAGATAAATCATCTAAAGAGAATGAATTAGCTCAAGCTAAAAAGATGAAGTTGATAAATTGAATATAAAGAATGATGCTGATAAAAAGTTCAGATTGCACAAAAAGAAGCTGCGATGAAGCTGATAAGGATGTATATGTTAAGGAAAAAGTATTTAATCCGAAAAGAAAAAGATGAAGCAAAAAGATAAGTTAAATAATATAGAAAAAGACACTAATTGAAAAACAAAATGAAAAATCCATAGTACAGAAGGAATTAGAACAAGCTAAAGAGTTTGATAAGAGGTTAGTACAAAGTAAAGTAGATGCAAAATTAGATGTAGATAAGAGGAAACAAAAGTAAAATAATCAAAGAGAAAGAATTAGCAGAAGCTAAAGTAAAAAGAAAAAGAGTTAGAGTTAGCTTTAGAAAAAGGTTAAATATCCATTTGGTGTAAAGGGATTAAAATGACGGTAAGCCTAGACCCCTAGATTTGTAGAGGGCTTTAAAGAATACTTGAACTTGACTCACAAGTGGGGCCTGAATACTTTGAACTTGACTCACAAGAGGCGCGTAAAGCCAAAAATTGAAGAATTAATAAAAATAGAAAAAGAGATTTATGTCGAAAGTAAACTTTAAGTTGTCTACTGCTGACGAGTATAAAAATGATGAAAAATTGATATTAGAAATATCTCTTTAGAAGATAATCTTATTTATTCTCAATACTTTACAATGTTAAATAACCAAATCCGTGCACAGTTTTGGGAAAAACAGCTCAGAAAGTAAATTTAAATACTCAAAAATTTATTCATGAGGCTGCAAAAATTACGATGGATGATGATTATTCAGAAGCTATGCATTATCATAAAGGTTTAAATAAAGCAGCTTTAAAAATTTGGCATAGATGATTACGATCATGGAAATGAATATAATAGATTTGAAAGTCAAGATTATACTTTTGTTAGAAAGTCTGATAATAAACATATTTCAAAACGTTTTTATTTAATGCTTTACATAATAGTTTACTTAGATTTTTATTACGAAGCACATATGACAGGTCATTATGGGCATGCTAAACATATGTTAAATGATTCGGAAACAGTAGCTGTTGGTTTTTGCTATTACAAGTGATCTGAGTTCGGCTATAGTGGGTTTAGATTATCTTAAGATTTCTATTGCTTCTGTTCATAAATATGTTCATAAAAATCGTGAAGAATGGAAAAGAGATTACAGTCTTGAATCGAAAGATACTTTTGGAGCCAATTTTATATAAATTCTGATGCTGAGATTCGTGAAAAAGAGGAAAATTTAGTTAAAAGCAACAAAAAGCCGTAGAAGATGCTAAAAAGGTACTTGATGTAGCAACAAAAATGCAGATGATGCACAAACTAAAGTTAATGAATTAAATAAAATTAAAGAAAAAAACAAGTGATGTACAAAAAGAAACTGGATATAGCTACTAAAGAAAAAAATAAAAAGCAGAAAATGAAAAATAAAAAGCTGAGGAAAATTTAAGAAATATAATTAAAGATCAAGATACAAAAAGAAAAAGCGTTAAATAATGCACTATCTATCCAACGTCAGAAACATGATGTTTTTAAACAATGTACAGTCTGATTTAATTAGAGCACAAGAAGAGTATGCTAATGCAGTAAATATACGCGAGGATAAAGAACAAAGTTTGCAAAATATTAAAAAAATATTATAGTAGCTTTTAAATGGCAAGAAAAAGATTTTTGAAGTAAAGTTGGCAAAACTAGAAGAAGATGGAAAAGAGTTTGTTAAAGTGAAAGCTCAACTTAAAGATGTAGAAGATAAGTTAACAGCTTATTTGAAAAAAACAATTAAAATTAAATGCTGAATTAGAAAAAGAAAGTAGATTTTAAAGAGTTAAAAAGAATATAATCGTTTATTAGAAATTTATACAAAAGAGCGTATACCTAAATCTCTTCAATTAGATCCGAATATTGAAAAACCACTCCTTGACATTAAAGAAGAGGTTAGGGAAGTGGAACTTGATTATAAAAACTGTAGAACAAGATGATTCAACATTAGAAGAAGGGAGACGAATAGTTAAAGTTAAAGGGAAAAAGGTCATAAGGTAATCAAAATAATAATACTATCAGAAAAAAAGGAAAAATTATTAGATATAGTAACTCAAGAAACTATTCTTGATGAAGCAGTTGATAAGCTAGTTTTTGTAGGAGAAAACGTCTAAACGTATCAGGAGACGATAATTCAGAAGAACTAGGATATAAAGCTCCAGGTTCACAAAATAACAAATCTGAATTACAACGTCCAAGTGTAAATTCAAATGGATTAAATACTCTACCTAATACAGGAGAAAGTCAAACAGGTGCGGCTACTGTAGCAGGCCTAGTAGCTCTAGCGGTTGCTGCGAGATTACGTCAAAGAAAAAGAAAAATAATTTAATATATTTTTAAAAAGTCTAAGTTATAATATTTTTAGCTTAGGCTTTTAAATATCTTAAAATTGCTAGATGATAATAATTTAGATTGATAATGTGCTTTGGTTAGATTATTATATTAATACAAATTTCAATTTTAAGTATTAATTTATTTCATACTTATGGATGTTAAAATAAAATAGAAAAAGCTACATTTTATAAAATTTAATGTGTTAATATTAATGTTTAAACATTAATATATTATTATCGATAATGTTTAAATAAGCTTTTATTTTTATAGGTTTTTGTATAATTGAATAAATATAATTGTAATAAAACTTAGTGTTAACATTTTAATATGTGTCACCGTTGACACTTTTTGAGTGTAAAACATCGAAAAGTGAATAGAAAGTGACAATTACATCATATTTTATTAATATATAGAAATCTAGTGATATAATAATAATCGTCTATAGGAGGTCCGTACTTATTATTTACTATAAAGAAAGAAAATTCATTATGTTGACAGTTTTGGTTGTTTTCGTTAACATAATATTTCTAGGGATAAGGTAATTATAAAGAATTTTTTATAGAAAAGAAAATGAAGTTTATAAAAATTTTGTTAGATATTATTATAAATTTGATTGGAAAAAGTTGCTCAATGAAATTTAAACTTAACAAAAATTGGAGAAAATGTATTATGTACATAAATTAATTAAGTTGAAGAGAAAAGTTTTAAAATTGAAGTTTATAAACTAGAATATACTGTCGGAAAATATTATAGGCATATAGGAAGAGTAACTTTATTTGTTGTGTTGTCGGTTACTCTTTTTTTATTTTTGCCACTTTTTTTATTGCACGGAGAAAAAAATAATATGAATTCTAGGTAGAAGAATATCGCTTGATATACATCTGAATTTTTAGAATAAATATAATGTATTAGAAAATTAATAACATTAAAAATTTAATTATTATTTCAACATTAGTCACATAATTTGTGCTATAATAGTGTAAAGAAACTAATTTAGGAGGCGATGCTCAGATGAATGATAATAATATTCATGGGAAAGATCTTCAAAAAGATTAGGGAAGAACGTGGAATTAAATTGAAAGATGCGGCAGGGACAGCTATTTCTGCTAGAACACTTATTAGATTTGAAGCTGATGAGACGAGTGTAACATTAGAGGTTTTTGAGCAATTATTAAGAAATATTGGTATATGTTATCAAGATTATTTTTTTCAGAGTATTTGCCACTTGTGGAAGTAGATCAATCTGGCTTCCTAAAAGAGGCGAATGCATTGGCAGAATCAGGAAATTATTCTGCTATAAAAACTCTAGCAATAAAGGTTCTTGAGAAAGAAAAATCTTTCAATGGCAACACGTTTATATATAGAACAATATTTAGGAATGTTACAAGAAAAAAATGATTCCAAAAAAATTATTTTTGGAAAAATAGAGAGTATGTTTTAGAATATTTAAAAAAAGATGGATAAACATACAAAAATGAAATGTTAACATTAACGCTGATGCTTAGAGTACTTACTGAGGAACAACTGCCAGTTAAATTTGTTCGTAGACTTATTGATGAAAAACCTAGAACCGATAGGTGTTGGGGATATGTTTTCTATTGATAGAGGAGAAAGATCCATACTTACTTTACATGGTGCTATTGCCTGTTTATCTAGAAGGGGATATGCAGAGGAAGCAGAGGAAAAAAATGTTTAAAAGCTATCGAATTGTTAAAAGACTAATTATAGTAAATTAACACATTTTAATTTTTCATATGAATGCATTTTATTTTATATTGGTGCAGATTCAATTAAGATTAAATAAACCTGAAGGTGTTGAGTTGGCTAATAGATGTATTCGTATACTTGATGCTCAGATTGATTTATATGATATGCAATCAGATATACTTGCTAGAGAAATATTAGCTAAAAATTTTTTATGAACGTAATAAAACAGGAATTGACTTTGAGTTTTAATAAATATTTTTCTTAATATTAAATGTAATAAAGAAATTCAAATTATGAGTGTGTTTTTGGATTTTTATAATTGGCTTTTAGCTAACTTAGTAAGCAAAGTTGTTGAAATAAAATAATCATTTGCTATGCGGATGAGGTTTAAGAATTAAACAATTAGAAAATCATTCTTTCTTTATAAAATACGAGTAGTTCACGCTCTAAGTTAAAGAAAGGGTGATTTTAATTATGTAAAAATATCTTATTGTATGTATAATAGTAGAGGATAAGAATTTTTATAAAAACGTTTTACATTTTATTTGAATAATATAAATTATATTTTAAGTAAAAACGTTATCATATAATTATAGAATGATAATAGTTATTAATACTATTTACATAAAAATAAATAAAAAGAGGTGTAAATATGTCGATTCTTAAAAAGGCATGGTTATATATAACCAGAAAAAGTTTTAAATCATTTAGTTATATTCTTGATATTAGCTACTATGTCATCATTAATTTTTAAGTACTATATCAATTAAAAAAATCAACTGATGCTTTGTCAAAAGAGACTTTTCAAAATATAACGAGTAGTTTTTTTCTATGGAGATAAATAGAAAGACTAATCAAGGGACTGCCAGAGGAGCTGGTAACTTAATAGGAGAGGATATTGAGAAGATTAAGAATCTTCCAGGAGTAAAGAAATATGTTAAAAGAATGAATGTAAGTGCGGATTTAATAGATTTAGAGCCTTTAAAACTTGCGAATCATCAACAAGAAGAGAAAAACAACAAACAAAGACAACTTTTTCTCTAAAGACGGTTATTGTTACTGGAACAAATGACTCGTCGTTAGATGATAGATTCTCTGCAGAAACATTAAAATTAATAGAAGGGCGACATCTAACTGATAATGATAAAAATTCGGCTCTAATTCATGAAGGTTTCGCTAAGAAGAATAAAATTAAAGTTGGAGATAAGATTAAATTAAAAGGTAATCCAAACGATGCAGATAATGAGAAAAAATCTGATAAAGAGGTTGAAGTTACTGTAGTTGGTATTTTTTTGGAGGTCAGAATAAAGGTGTTACATCTAGTCATATGGAACTCTACGATAATATTTTTATAGCTGATACTCAAACAACAAAAACTTTATATAATTATGAAGATGGGAAAGAAATATATCAAGATGCAACATTTTTAGTTGATGGAAAAGATAAAGTTGATAATATTATAAATGATGCTAAAAAAAGCTGCCTATTAACTGGAAACAATATATGTTAGTTAAAAGTAATCAAAACTTCCCAGCTCTTCAACAATCATTAGATACAATTTATAGTCTAACTAATGGTGTATTCATCAGTACGATAGTCTTTAGCATAGTAATATTATCATTGATATTATTCTTATGGATAAACAGTAGAAGAAAAGAAATAGGTGTAAGTTTAGCGATTGGTATGACTAAAGCTAGTATTATTGGGCAATTTATTCTTGAAGTTCTGTTAATTAGTATTCCGAGTTTTATAGCTTCATATTTCGTAGGGAGTGCAATTAGTCAAAATATCGGAAATCAGATACTGCAACAATCTATTAAATCTGTAAGTAAAACTATCTCGAACCAAGCTAACGGAGTTAATCTAGGGGCAAATGCTGAAGTAGAGGGTGCAAATAAAATTATTACTGCCTTGGATGTAAGTGTTAGTGTGGACAATATGCTGACAGTAGTACTTGTTGGTATTGCGATAATTGTTATTGCTGTAGGAATTGCTTCTAGCAGATTAGCATATAGAAAACCTAAAGATTTATTATCTGATATTAATTAATGTAAGGAGAAATAGATGAGTATTTTTAATAGGGCATATCTTTATATTATTAGAAAAAGTAAGAAGTAGTATTTTATTTTTAATAGTTACACTAATATCATTTTTTTCTTATTAAGTGGTAGTGTCTTGAATACAACTGTAAATAATATTTCTAAAAAAATTTATATAAAGATGTTAATTTTTGGATTTAATATTGAAAGTGCAGATAAGTCCAATAAAGAAATAGAAAAGGATACTTTGAAAAATTGAAGAATTAAAAGGAATAACTACGAAAAATTATATATTTTCTAAATCAGTTACTGTTGAAGGGAAAAAGGTAGTTCAGGAAAAATCAAAATATTACTTTAAATGATGAAATGAAAAATAAAAAGTAATTTAGTGATGATGAATGGTATTACCGCTTCTAAAAAGTAATATTGATTTTAAGAGTGAAGTTTTAAAATTGGAAAAGGGAAGACATATTGAAGAAAATGATAAGAATAAAATTATGATTCATGAAAAATTTGCTGAATTAAATAATATTAATTTAGGTGATAAAATTAAATTATCACAAGAAGGTAAAAATTTTAGAATTGGAAGTTGTTGGAATCTATTCTGGTGAAAAAGACTAATACCTTTTAATGGTTTAAGTTCGGATTTTATTGAAAATACAGTTTATACTGATTATAAATCAAGTCAAGAATTATCAAATTTAATATCTAATAATAAAGTAACGTCAGTAGAGTATGGAGTTGAAGATCCAACTAAGTTAGATGATGTAATTAAAACTGTTGAGAATTTAGGAATAAATAATTTAATGGTCTCTAAATCGAATAAAAATTATGAGCTTATTACATCATCAGTAGAGAGTATAACTAAAAATAACTAATATAATAAGAATAGGTAGTGTTGTAGTTGGAGTAGTAATACTATCATTAATATTAATGTTTCTGGGTTCGTGGAAAGAACATACGAAATTGGGATTTTACTGTCATTAGGAACGAGTAAAGTAAACCTAGTGTTACAATTTATAGTTGAGGTATTATTGATAACATTATTTGGTTTGATAACTGCACTTGGTACAGAGATGACGACTATTAAGTATTTAGCTAATAATGTTGGGAAGTATATTTTCTGAAGAGTTACCAAAAACAATAGCTGATGAATTAATGAAGATATCTGTGATGGAATAGATATTATTAGTCTAGTGATAGTAATGGTAGCTATAGTAATTATTTCGGTAGTTGTAGCATTATTACCAATCTTAAAAGATGAAACCGAAGAAAGATTTTTAACGAATATTAATTAGTGAGGAATAAGAAATGTCGATTTTTAAATTGAAAAATGTAAGTTATTTATATGATAATAGTAAGTCAAAAGGTTTTTAAGTGGAATTACTTATAATTTTTGAAGTAGGGAAGTTTTTATGCGATAATAGGTAAAATCTGGAGCAGGTAAGTCAACTTTACTATCGTTATTAGCAGGATTAGATAGTCCTTCAAGTGGAGAAATATTATTTAATAATATTAATATTGAAAAAAATAGGATATAGTGAACATAGACGTAAAGATATCTCTCTAGTGTTTTCCAAAATTATAACTTAATCGATTATCTAACTCCGCTAGAAAATCTAAAACTTGTTTCGAAAAATGCAAGTAAAGATATTCTATTAAAGCTAGGATTAGAAGAAGAACATGTTAATCGAAATGTTATGAAACTTTCTGGAGGGCAACAACAACGTGTAGCTATCGCAAGAGCGTTAGTATCTGAAGCCCCTATAATTCTAGCTGATGAACCAACAGGGAAACTTAGATGAAAGTACTGCAGAAGAGATAATCGAAATCTTGAAAAAGGTAGCTGTAGAAAACAATAAATGTGTTATCGTAGTTACTCACAGTAATCAATTAGCGAGTGCTGCTGATGTAGTATTAGAGTTGAAAAGATAAAAAGTTAAAAGTTAATAGTAAAAAGCGAGATTAGCTTTTAGAAATTGATTGTTTCAAAATCAAAATTCTTAAGTTAATCTCGCTTATTTTATTAATTATAAGTGTTTTTAAACAAAATAGTTTATCAAGTTCGTTTAATGCTTCTTCAAAAGCTGTAAACTAGAGTTCCGTGTTTTTAAAAATTCCACCTAGAACATAATGATTCATTGCATAGCTAGGAATATCATATTTGTTTGCTGATTTTAATCGAATATCTGAATTTATAGCGATAATCTTTTTCTTAGTGCAATTGCAATTCCCTAACTCGACCATTACACCACTATCTTCGTTCGTAACATCAGCTAAGAAAGATGTCACAGTTTTTCTACAGCGTCAGTATCTCCATTAAAAATATCTTCCGGTGTTGGTAATGTTTGTTTATCTTCGTTAAAAGGTTGTTCTATTGGATTAAAGACAGATAATCTTTCTCCAAATTTTTCTTTTAATAATTTTCCTTCTTTTAAACGTTGAGCTATTTCAGCCTCGTTAAATAATGCTCCAGCTAAATAAAGTTCTCATAGAATAGTCCTCCTTAGTTGTTATTTAAATTATAATATATATCAACTCAATTTTTACAACTAAAGTAAAAAGAAATTGATAGTGATTATATGTTTCTACTAGTTAATACTGGGAAAAATTTTTATTACAATGCTAGGAAGAAAAACTAATTGATTCGATTTGTCAGTTTATAAAGAAAAGAGTATCCCTTAATGAGATACCTTAATATGATATTGATGCTGATATTTCACAGCTAATAATGATATTGATGTGGATGTTTCACCACTAATTTATATTAATAGTATCTCATTTTTATTTATATGTCAAATATTAAAGTAAATTTTTCTAATTCTATTTTCTATAAGGGACATTGATTCCTCGAAATCGTAATATTACCCAGCACTTTCATACTCAGAAACTGGTGTTAGCTTTCTATGTCTATTGTTTGATCTATATTTACACAGGCATAGCTATCTTTATTTTTTTGTATTTTTATATTTTTCGATTCCTTTGAAGTGTCTTTCCTTAGATTCTAAAAACTTTCTGTATTAATATCTAGTTTATATAACGCTTTATTGATTAATTCTTCTGAATAAGAATTTATGCTCTTTTTGGACATCTTCTGTTACAACACCATTATTTTCAATCAACAATTTTATGTATTCATTAAATTCATTAGAATAATATTCTCTTTGTTATCTAGTTCAGAGGGGGATTCTTTAGATGTTATATCCCATTTAGAGATTAATTCATCTATTTTATTAAGATGATATTTTGAATTTTTTTAAAAATATATATTGTCGTAGGTGTTAGGAGCTTGATAATATTTATTATTTTTGAAGATAGAGGAATAACTGTAAGTGTACTTTGTTACTTTTATCATATTTATCTAGCACAATTGCAAAATGATTTCTGCTTAATTCAGAACCTATATTAATACCAAAACTTAACATATACAATAGTACCTCTTTTTAAATTTTTGGAAAGAATTTTGTGTTCTTACCAGAGCTTCATTGTGAAATTGTTTTTGCTTTTAAATAGAATGGACTGTGGAGATATTTAAACTTATACAGATTATATTCCATAATATTCAGAAATATTCTTTGAGCTTCTTTAAATATTGTTTTCATAAATTTTCCTTTCTGATGTTATCATTTTAAATTATTGATTTCGCTTTAATTAAAAATTATAAATCGCATAAAAATTTACTTGGGTAATAGATGAAATAAGCGTAGTTCTTAGTCAATACTAGAATACCTTAATTTAAATATAAGTTCAAGGTGAAAGATGAAAAGATTGGAATATTTGTATTGAAAAATAAAATAATAATCGAATATATAAAAGGGATGTTTATGCATAAAAATAAATTAAGTAAGAAAAATAAAATGAAACTTAAATTTGATTAAGTACTAGTTATTATATACTATTTCTATTATAATAATTAATGAAGTAAAGAATATATATGTGAGGAATTTATTGATGAAAAAGTGTAGTACTTTGTGAAAAAAACCTTCGGTTGCTCGTGACATTGCGAGGAATCTTGGAGCGAAAAATAATAAAAATGGTTGTCTTGAAGGGGATAAGTATGTAGTTACTTGGGCGTTAGGTCATTTAATCACCCTTCAAACGTCTGATAAATATAAGGAATTTAATAATGTAAGTTTAGAGAATTTACCGATGATTCCAAAGTTTATGAAAACAGAAATAATTAAGAAAACTTTTAAACAGTATAAAGTCGTAGAAAATGCTTTGAATAGGAAAGATGTTAACGAAGTTATCATTGCGACTGATGCAGGTCGTGAAGGGGAGCTTGTTGCTCGTTATATTATCGATAAGGCTAAATGCAATAAAAATGTAAAAAGACTTTGGATTTCTTCTGTAACAGATAAGGCGATTAAAGATGGATTTAGAAACCTAAAAGACGGGAAAGAATACCTAGGATTATATCATTCAGGTATAGCTCGTGCTAATGCAGACTGGTTAGTTGGAATAAATGCATCTAGAGCATTAACGTTAAAATATAATGCATCACTTAACTGTGGTCGTGTTCAAACTCCAACATTGCAGATGGTTTTCGAGAGAGAAGAAAAGATTAAACAATTCAAACCAAAAGACTATTATACTTTTGAAGCACAAATTGATGGTGTTAAGTTTAGCTGTGGTAATAGTGAATTTAATCTGGAAAAAGCAGAACAATTCATTAAAAAGAATATTAATAAAGAAATTAAATTTAATGATGTTCAGAAGAAAGCTAAAACATCATCAGCAAAACCTTTATACAATTTAACGGATATTCAACAAACAGCTAGTGCGTTATTTGGTATGTCACCGAAACAAACATTAAACATTGTTCAAAGTCTATATGAAAGACATAAGGTATTGACTTACCCAAGAACGGATAGTAGATATTTAACTAGTGATATGAAAAACACTTTAAAAGATCGTATTCAAGCAATTGGAGGAGATTTTTAAAGAAACTACCGCAAAATTACTTAAAGTAAAAGACTATAATACTAAGAAGATTATTAACAATGCAAAGGTAAGCGATCACCATGCTATTATCCCAACTGAGCAAAGACCTAACTATATGTCGATGTCAGATATGGAGACTAAAAATATATAATTTGGTAGCTAAGAGATTTTTTTAGAGAATTTATTACCGAGTATAAATACGAAGAGACTACGTATTCGTTTAATATTGAAAATAAAGTATTTTTCTGCCAAAAGGATTAAAAAGTAATTCAAGAGGGGTATAAAGAATTAAGTAGAGAAGAATTGCAAAAATAAAACTATTAATCTTCAAAATGGTAGTCATAAATTGGAATCATTAGTTTATAATAAAAAGCAAACTACCCCACCTAGTTATTATACAGAAGGTACTCTAATTTATGCTATGGAGAATCCATTTGAGTTTGTTGATGATGAGAATGAGAGAAAAAAATTCTTAAAGAGACTAATGGTATTGGTACTGTAGCTACACGAGCAGATATATTAGAAAAAAATTATTTACGAATGATTATTTAGTTCTAGATAATGGTCGAATTAAAAACTACTAATAAGAGCGAAGCAACTTCTAAAACTTAGTACCTAAAAATCTTAAGAGTCCATCTCTGACTGCAGTCTGGGAGAAACAATTAGATAATATTGCTAAGAACAAACTTTCAAAAGATAAGTTTTTAAATGATGTTAAAAGACTATACGAAATCATGTATTGCAGAAATTAAAGATAGTGAAGATAGATTTAAACACGATAACATAAGTGGTAAGAAATGTGAAGAGTGCGGTAGTTTTCATGCTTGAAGTAGATAAAAAAAGGTACTAAGATGCTGAAAATGTTCTAGTCCGACTTGTCGTAATCGTAAGGTCATTAGTAGATTAACAAATCTGCGCTGTGATAATTGCCATAAAAAATGACATTATTCGGTAATGGTGAAAATGCTACTTATCGTTGTCAATGTGGTAATTCATTAAAAACAAAAAGAAGTTGATAAAACGAATTAAATCTAGTAAAAAAAGACAAAGCGAGTCGTGTAGATATGAAAAAAATACATGAAACAGGAAAAATTAGAAAATAATGCATTGTCAGCTTTAGCTGGGTTGAAATTGAAAATAAGGTGCTGATCTCAAATAGACCTAAACTTAAACAAAGTGTATATGATAACTCATAGACGCAGTGAGTTTATTGATATCTAAATTCGCTTTATAAAAGCTTTTTAGATATCTAATAAATTTGCAGGGGTGACTCTACAAAATCTTGTTTCTCCGAAATCACGATTTTGAGTCACTCCCAATGTAAAAATTATTTGTAGTGTAATATATTTTTAATTAATTTTAGTTGATTAATTATAGCTGATAAATTAACTTTTTTCACTTTAATCTAGTGTTTAAAAACAAGTCTATGCTATAATATATATTGAAAAAAATTTGTCTGAGAGGTAAATGATGAAATATGTATCAGTGGCTGTAGATGGGCCAGCAGGATCAGGAAAAAGCACAATAACAAAAATGGTAGCAAAATCATTAGGATTTCAACTATGTTGATACTGGTGCAATGTATAGAGCTTTAACGTATAATTTCTTATCTAATGGATTAGATGAATTAGAAGAAGAAAAATTAAAGAATTATTAAGTAAAAACTGAATTCAGAGTTGAGTATGTTGACGGAATCCAATACGTTTATGTTAATGATGAGGAAGTGAGTGATAAAATTCGAACTGCAGAAGTATCAAAATACACTTCGTTATTCGCTAAATCTCCAGCCATGAGAGATTTCTTAATTGATACTCAAAGAAATCTAGCTAATACTAATAATATTATTATGGACGGTAGAGATATTGCGTCTGTAGTACTTCCTAACGCTGATGTTAAAAGATTTTCTTAACTGCGTCAGTTGAAGAAAGAGCTAGAAGAAGAGTATTAGATTTTCGAACGTCACAGGTATTGCAAAATGTAGACTTTGAAAAAGTAAAAAGAAGATATTAAAGCACGTGATTGGCAAGATGAGAATAGAGATATCGCACACTTGTTAAAGTAGATTCTGCAACATTATTAGATACGACGATGCATAACTATCGATGAAGTTGTTAAAAAATGACTGAACTAGTTAAAAAGTATAGAAAAGAAATACTAGGAGAGTACTATGTATAATTTTTATTAGAAAGTTATTAGCACTATATTACAAAAACTTTTTACAAGGTTACTATTGTAAATAAAGGAAAAATTGAGAATGCTAAAGGTGTTGTAATTTCTGGGTAATCATCTGAGTAATCATGATCCGTTATTATTTCCCTGCATTTTTCGATAAGAAAATTCGCTTTTATAGCAAAAGAAGAATTGATTTAAAATAATTTTTGTGAAACAGGCTTTAGAAGCTACAGGAGCAATTCCTGATTAAAGCGAGGAACGTTTGATAGAACAGCAATTAATAATAGTATTAAATTGCTTAGAGAAGGTGAAGTTGTGGGAATTTTTCCTGAAGGAACTCGTTCACATTCTAAAAGATTTAGATTTAGGTGAATCTCATAACGTGCATCATTTATTGCGACACGAGCAAAAACTAAAATTATTCCCATTTGCAATTATACCTAGTAAAAATTTCAGAATTTTTCTAGTATTAAGATTGTAATTGGTGATGAAATTGATGCAGCATTAAAAGAAGAAGGTAAGAGTCACTGATGAAATTACTGACGATTTTAATGGAGAAAATTTCTGAGTTGATTGCGAAGGAGAAGTAAAGTGTACGAGAAAAACAATAAAAATTCAAATTAGAAAAAATTCTTCAATCAGGCAGGATTCTTAGATAATAAATATGTTTATGATTGGATGAATTTGGCTAAAAATATTATTTAAATGGATTAGGAATTGATATTGATTCATTAATAAACTACAATTTATATTATGTTGATATTGATGTTAAAGTATTCAATTAGATCAAATATAAGATTTAATAGCCAAGATATCTTTATTAAAACATGGATTGATAAAACATAGTGGTATTAAAACAATATTTTCTTATGAATTCTATGTTGATGGAGAAGTTAGTGATTTTTGCAACAAGTTCTCACAATATTCTTGGGACTGATAGTGACCGTAGCTAATAAGGATTGATCGTAACTTTACCGAAAATGGGATCAAATTCTTAAAGATGTAGTAGGTAATGAGTATACAGAATAAAGATTTTTAAAAATTAATGAGCAGTTAGTAGCTATCTAATATATGCAGTTACTAATTGTTCTATTTTTAATTATTTTCTAGTTATTACTGCATAAAATGTATAGATTTTTAGATAGTATCAATGATGGAATTTAGTTTTATTTTACAATAGCCACTTTAATTGATAAAATATCTATTTTGTTATATACTTTAAGGTGGTTTAAAATGTAATTATTTTAAAATTAGATATATTGAAAAATAGAAAGGTAGATAGTATGATATATTTAGATAATTGTGCTACAACTAAAACCGTATAAAGAAGTACTGGATACATTTGTTGAAGTTAACAATTCTTATTTTTGGTAACGCTAGCTAGTATCAATAAATTTCGGAAAAACAACTAATAAACTTCTTTCAGCTGCCAGAGGACAAGTAGCATCTATCTTACAAGTAGCTGAAGATAGTATATTTTTACATCTTGTGCTACTGAAAGTAATAATATAGCTTTACTTGGGAAGTGTTGAACATAAGAAGGATTTTTGGGTAATAGAATTATTGTTTCAAAAATCGAACATCCATCTGTTTTAGAATCTTTTTAGAGAACTGGAAAGAAGAGGATTTATACTAGACTATTTAAATGTTGATGAAGATGGAGTAATCGATTTAAATCATCTAAAAAACTTTACTAACGAAAAGAGACAATTTTATTAAGTGTAATGCAGGTTAATAATGCTTTTTGGAGCAATTCAACCGATTGAAGAAATTTCAGAAATATTAAAAGATTATCCTAAGGTACATTTCCATGTCGATGGGTACAAGGGGTATTAAAAGATAAAATAGATTTATCGAAAAGTTGATAGTTATGCTATTTCTGCGCATAAGTTTCATGGTATAAAAGGTGTTGGTGTTCTATATTTAAAAATCTAGAAGAACAGTTCACAATATTACTTTTTGGTGGTGGTCAGGAAGATGGATTGACGTAGTGGAACGGTTAATGTTGCATGCAGGCAGTCTTGCAGAAAGCTCTAAGATTATCACAAGAAAAAGTGGATGCTGTAAAAAGTAAAACATAAAGAATTTAAGACTATGATTGTTGATGGATTTTTCAGGATACAATCATATAGTAATCAATTCTCCATTAAATGAAAAAGTATATTGATTCAATTATAAATATAAGTTTACCTAAAATCAAAGGAGAAGCGATTGTTAATGCCCTTAATGAAAGGGGAATAATGGTCTCAACTAACAAGTGCGTGTTCATCTAAAAACTTTCCATCTAAATGAGGCTCTATTCGCAAGAGGGATTGTCAAGAGAGAATATTGAGGAAGTATTCAGTGAGTTTTTCGAAATGAAACTACTAAAAAAGAAGTTGAAACATTTATCTGAAGTATTTATTGATGAATATAATAAAAATTTAAAAGAGGTAATTGAAAGTGGAATTTAGTCATATTATAGTAAGATATGGAGAACTTACTCTGAAATCTGGTAAACAGAAATGAGTTCTTTAAAAATTAACACATACGTTACAATCTTCAAGGATTAACAGGTTTTCATGTCCAAACAAAAAGAGATAGAATGTATATTCATCTAGATCATAATGAAGATGTTCAAGAGATTATGGAAAGATTAAAAGAAAGTTCCAGGGTATTCACAACTTTTCTCCAGTATTAAGAGCGGATTAGATGTTGAAGAAGCTAAAAAGTTATTGATAGACTTCTAGAAACTAAGTTAGATAAAGAATATAAATTTAAAATCCAAACTAAAACGACCAAATAAAAACTTCCACATAATACAAATGAATTAAACAATGTATTTGGAAGTCATGTTCTAATTAATTATAAGAATTTAAAAGTAAATGTTAAACAACCAGATTTTATAATTAATGTTGAAGTGCGAAGTGAAGAATCTTTATCTTTACCGACTTTTATTAAAGGGGTAGGAGGATTCCCAGTAAATACATCTTCTAAAAGCATTGTTATTATTATCAGGAGGTATTGATTCACCAGTAGCTGCTCATACACTACAAGTAAAAGGTGTAGAAGTTGAAATGATTCACTTCCAATCACCACCATTTACTTCAGCTGAAGCTTTACAAAAGATTTTTGATTTAACAATCAAATTAAGTCAAGTTGTAGGTAAAATTAAACTTCATGTTGTAAACTTTTACTAAGTTACAAACAGAAATTGTAAAACGTGTACCTTCAAACTACACAATGACTTCAACTAGAAGATTTATGTTACGTATCGCTGAAGAAGTAGCGAAAAAAGAAGGCTGTTTAGCTATTGCTACAGGAGAATCACTTGGTCAAGTAGCATCGCAAACGCTTGAGTCAATGAATTGTATTAATGAGGTAACTAATTTACCAGTATTACGTCCATTATTAACTATGGATAAAAGTTGATATAATTAAAATTGCACAAGAAATTGATACTCTAGAAATTTCTAATTTACGCATTTGAAGATTGTTGTACAATCTTCACCCTAAAGCTACCAAAAACTAAGCCGAGATTAGAAAAATCAAAGCTTATGAGGCGCGAGATGACTATTCAGATCTTATTGCTGAAACACTAGCTAGTGTGGAAACATATTTATTTGATAAAAATGGTAGAGTAGTTACGCAAGATATGAGAGAAAAAGAAGTTAAAAAGAAGAAAAAGAAGATTTTTCTGGATTATTATAAAATAGAAAGTGAGATAATTAATGGAGTAATAGTAATTGGGCTGGTTTAGCAGGAAGTGAAGCTGCTTGGCAACTAGCAAAAACGTGGTGTTAAAAGTGGATCTTTATGAGATGAGACCTAAAAATGACACCTGCACACAAGACTCAAAATTTTTGGAGAATTAGTATGTTCTAACTCATTAAGAGCGAACAATATAACTAATGCTGTTGGTCTTTTTAAAAGAAGAAATGAGAATGTTAGATTCTATTATAATTAAATGTGCAGATGCGACACAAGTACCTGCAGGTGGAGCATTAGCTGTAGATAGAGATAAATTCTCAGAGATGATTACTGAAAACTATTAAAGAAATCATCCAAACATTAATGTAATTGGTGAGGAGTTACCAACTATACCAAAAGGAGATATTCCTGTAATAGTTGACGACAGGTCCACTTACATCAGATGCATTGAGTCAAGATATTAGAAAAATATACAAAACAAGATGGATTATATTTCTATGATGCAGCAGCACCTATCATTGAAAAAGATTCGATAGATATGAATAAAGTTTATCTTAAATCAAGATACGATAAAGGTGAAGCTGCGTACCTAAACTGTCCGATGACAAAAAGAAGAATTCCTTAATTTTCTATAATGAATTAATAAATGCGAAGCAGCATCCTCTAAAAGAATTTCGAGAAAAGAAATTTATTTTGAAGGATGTATGCCTTTTTGAAGAAATGGCTAAACGTGGAGAAAAACGTTATTATTTCGGACCTATGAAACCAGTAGGTTTAGAAGATCCAAAAACTGATAAACGTCCATATGCATGTAGTTCAATTACGTCAAGATAATAGTGAAGGAACTTTATATAAACATCGTAGGATTCCAAAACACACCTTTAAAATGGGGAGAACAAAAGAGAATTATTAACATGATTCCTGGATTAGAAAATGCTAATATCGTACGTTATGGTGTTATGCACAGAAATACATACTTAAATTCTCCACAATTGTTAGAAAAAAACATACAGACTAAAAAGAAGAGAAAACATCTATTTTGCTGGTCAAATGACAGGGGTAGAAGGTTATGTTGAAAGTGCAGCTTCAGGAATTGTTGCAGCATTAAATGCTTTATACAATACAGAAGATAAAAGAAATAGTTTTCCCAACTGAAACTATGATAGGTGCTATGGCAAACTATATTGTAGACAATACTAGTAAAAATTTCCAACCTATGAATGCGAATTTTCGGGAATTATTAAACCACTTCCAGAAAGAATTAAAGATAAAAAAAGGAAAAAAATATGAAAGATATGCTAAAAGATCTTTAGAATTGTTAGAAAATTTCAAAAATTGATTAAATTAATTTTTTAAAAAGTCTTACAATTTATTAAAATTTAATGGTATAATAAAGCAAGGAAGTATTTTTGTAAGGAGAAATATTAATGGCAAGTTTATTACAAAAACAAGAAAAATTAGTACAATTTTACAAGAAGGACGCCATGACAATGTTGACTTTGAGGCTATGGCAATGCGCCTAAGTCCAATCTTAGATTCAGTCGTGATATTCTTGATACTGAAGGTAATATACTTGGATATGATTCGATTATTGATTATTCTAATGAACGAATGGAAAAAATTATTCAAGATAGAAAAGTGCCAAAAGCATATTTAGACGCAACATTAAAAGTATATGCTACAAAAGTAAATATTCCGTTCCAAGATCCATTGTCTATCTTTCCTGAAGAAGAACAAGAACGTTTCGAAAGTAACAGCTATACGGTTATCTTACCTATTCGTGGTGGAGGAGACCGTTTAGGAACATTAGTTATCGGTAGAATGGATAGTGATTTTAAGGATGATGATTTAGTATTAGCTGAATATGCGTCAACAGTAGTAGGAATCGAAATTTTACACGAGAAACAAGATAAAGAGAAAAACTTAGCACGTGACAAAGATATGGTCAACATGGCATTGAATTCATTATCATTTTCTGAAAAAGAAGCTATTGAACATATCTTTAGAGAATTAGATGGAACTGAAGGATTACTTATTGCAAGTAAAATTGCAGATAGGGTAGGAATTACTAGATCTGTAATCGTTAATGCACTAAGAAAATTAGAAAGTGCTGGAATTATTGAATCTAAGTCACTAGGAATGAAAGGACTTATATTAAAGTTCTTAAAGAGTATTTCTTAGAATTAATGTTTTCTAATGAATTTTAATAAGTGAAATTGTAAAAAAAGAAAGAGCGTTTGTATACGGTCTTTCTTTTTTTATTTAATTTTAAATTTTTATATATTTTTATTTTTAATTTACTTAAAAATTTTTCGTTATTGATGATAACTCTTGTATGAATAGCATCTCCGATTTTTTTATCTTCTACGTACGCTTCTAAAGAAAAAATAATTATTTTTTCTTTGATAATTTCAGTTATCTTACCTTGAACTGTTATTTCTTTACCAATCAGAGTAGGGAGCTAGGTGGTTAATGTTGATGTTACTACCGACACTGCCTAGTTCATCTGTAAGGAAGATGTTTAGGTAGTTTTTAGCTGCATTTTCCATAAAAGCAACAAGACTAGGTGTTGCAAGTACATCTAAGTCACCACTACCCATATTTTTGCAGTATTATTTTCTTGTACTAAATAATTTTTCTTTAAATTCTTTATTAATTTCTATATTCATAATATGCTCCCTATGTTTATTCGTAGAATGTTACTTCATAATTTACAAATTTATTGTCTTTATAATTAAATTTTGCTGAAAAGAATGTTTTTTCTTTCACTAGCCAATCGAGAAAGATATAATCTCCTTCCCATGTTTTTATATTTTGTATTTCTGACTTTCTAACCCAAATTAAGTCGCCTTCATTACAATCTTCGGTTAGAGTGCCTTCGTAGTTGGTTACTGTGTATACGTATGTGTACCAGTCTTTTTCACCATCAAAATTAGGGAAGGTAATTATACCTCTTAATTTAGGGTTTATAATATCAAGGTTTGTTTCTTCTTTAACTTCCCTAATCACGCAGTCTTCAGGGCTTTCCCCTGGTTCAAACTTTCCTCCGACACTAATAGTTAATCTTCATGTATATCATTTTCTTTTTTTGTTCTCTTTAGCATTAGAAAGTTTTGACCATCATCAACATAACACATAGTTGCTAGTACGTTGTTCATATAAATTCTCCTGTATTTTAAATAAAAAGTAGGAAGGAGGAAATAAACGCCTCGATACCTACTTTTATCTTTATAAAATTTCTATATATTAATTGTTAAAATTTACTTTTTCTTCTCGTTTTTTATCGATACCTACTACGTCAAATAAAGCAGCAAAAAATTGTAAATAATACAGCTAAAATTGCGCAGTCACTGAAGTGTATTAATTTCACCATTGCTTTCCTAAAAATAGATGATACGATAAATACTATAACAGCTGCAAATATAAATGACCAAAATAGTGAAATAATATATTTCATTGTTACCACTCCTTAAATTTTATCTATAATAATTATTATACAACTATTCTTATAATCTAGCAAGATGTTTATTAATAATTTGTCTATTAAATATATTGCTTTTAAATAAGGTTAAATAGGTGTAGAATTAATATAGTTAAAAATAAAAATGAAAAATGGTAAACTATGAAAATATCTTTTATTTATTTTTCAAAAATTCTAGATTAAAAATGTAAAAATGTGTTATAATATAAAAAGAATAGTAAGGAGAATGTCTATGTACAAAAATTATATATTGATAAAAATATGAAAAATTAATAACAGATGATTTTAAAAATATTGATTGATGGTAGTGTCCTTTTTGATTTTTATTGATGATGTAGATATTGTTGATAGAAATTCATTATACTTTAACTAAATAATAAAAATAGACTCAGTAAAAAGTTAATAAATGTGTATTTATTAACAAATGACTATGATTTTTAGATGTAAAAAGATGCGATTTTTATAAAAATATAGAGGATATTACTAATGTAATAAAAATGATGTTTGGAAACAATGGGCACAAGAACTGCAGTTTTTAGCTCAATGTAGTCTAGCGTATAGTAAAGATAAATTCGATAGGGAAAGATCGGAAAGAATTAGAGATAGCTAGAAATGTTATCTTTTAAATATGATTTACCTATGGACAAGATTAAAATGGATTTTGCTGGAGAAATTGGATATCAAACACCTAAGGTAGAGACTAGGGCAGCGGTTATTAAAGATAATAAAATATTGTTAGTGAAAGAGCAATTTGATGGGAAATGGGCATTGCCAGGTGGGTATCAAGATGTGAATATGAGTATTAGAGAAAATGTAATAAAAGAATCTAGTGAAGAGGCAGGTGCTGTAGTAAATCCAATAAAGGTAGTTGCTGTACTAGATTATAATAGACATCATCATGTTAACTTTTCCGTATGGAATGGTTAAAAATTTTTGTATTATGTGAATATATTACTCATACTTTTTAATGAGAATACTGAGACTTTAGGGGCGGAATTCTTTTTCTCTTGATGAATTACCAGAATTATCTATTACAAGAACTACGAAAAACAGTTAGATATGTGTTTTGAATGTTATAAAATCCTGAAAATTGGGATACTATTTTTGATTAATTAGAAAAAAATGAAGGAGTTGATTAAATTTATATGAATTTTCGAGAGACCTTAATAAATAAGAATCTTCCGGTGCATGAGCAGCTTATTTTTTGTTTATTATTAACAGTAGTAGGTGGTTTTTGATGCGTATACTTTTGTTAATTGTGAGGGAATATTTGCAAATGCACAAACTGGTAATTTGATTTTTGTTGGTATTGATTTAATAGAGGGAAATTATCGAGAGGTGATACACTACTTAATTCCTATTTTATCTTTTGTTATGGGGGTATTAGTAAGTAAGTTTATTGAGTCGAAATATAAGGAACTATCAATATTTAAACATATTTATATGTTGTTACTAATTCAGATGTTTGCCTTATTAGTTATTTTTGATAAAATATAAGTTTTTGGCTTAGATATCAGACCCTATTGTCATCTCGTTTATTTGTGCAATTCAGTTTGATGGATTTTAGAAAAGTAAATAATTTGGTTTTTTTGCAAGTGTGTTTTTGTACGGGAAATCTTAGATCTATGAGTGAACATTTATATAAATACATAGTTTTAAAGAAGAAAGAAAGTAAGGTTCCGTTATTAATTTATGTAACTGTTATTTCTGTATTCTTATCTGGTGTAATTTTAGGTGCAGCAATGTCTAAAGTTTTTCTTACATAAAAGCAATTTTTATTCCTTTAATTATAATATGTATTAATTTGTGTTAATGGTTATACATAATAAATTTGGAAGAAAAAAATATAAAAATAATTAAATTTCAAGGCAAGTTTAGAGAAAGTAAATTATAGCTCTTGAAATTTTTTATATTTACTTAAAAATTGTTATAATTGCATTTACATAAAGTTTTATAGATGTTATAATCAATATAGAAATAAAAATTAGGTAGTTTTTAATACTAAGGGGTATTTTTCATGAGTGAGAAAGTATTAAAAACGATTTCAATGAATATTTGTTAAATAGGAAAGAGTTTTTCTACGAATACTATTAATTCGTATGATAGGGATTTAAAAAAATCTTTTTATATTTAGCTGAAAAAGGGATATGATACTGATGATTATTCTTGGCTTAATGAACAATTTATTATTAGGTATATTGATTATCTTAAAGAGAAAGAATTATTCATCAGCGACACTTTTCAAGAACTATATCAACTGTCATATTTTTTTGTTGAATATCTATGGTATAAAAATTATTCCCAATAGAGTAAATATAGATGTTCATATTGATAAACAAGAACATCAAGATTTAGTTGTTTTTTTACGAGACAAGAAATTGCCAAAATACTTGATGTAAAAACTAAGAATCTAATGGGAGTATAGAGATAAAGGCAATTTTTGAGTTATCATATTCTATAGGAATTAAGCCAACGGAATGTATAAATTTAGAACTTAAAGATGTTAATACTACAATAGGGTATTTAAAAATATAGAAAAAGATGGACTATAGAACAATTGCTTTAAATAAAGAATCAGTCGATGCTATTGAAAAATTATATAGTTGAATTAAAAAAAGAATATCCAAACATTAAAGATGACAGTAAGCTATTTTTAAATCACGATGGAGAGGGTATTAGTCGACAAGGGTTTTTGGAAAAATATTTAAAAAGACAACAAGATTTAGGATTAATAAAAAGAATTAAATACTATGAATTTTAGAAATTCATTAGCTATTCATTTACTTGAAGATAAGGTACCTGCTGAGGAAGTTCAAGAATTATTAGGACTAAAAATATTCATAGTTTAAAAATTATATTTTTCTAGTCTTGAAGGAATAAATCGAAAAAGAATGATGAATCATCCAAGAAAAACGATTAATTAAAGGATAGAATAAATGTATAATGTTAACTTAGAGGCTTTTTCAAGGTCCACTTGATTTGCTTTTTGCATTTAATAGAAAAGATGGAGATAGATATTTATAATATACCTATAGCTAGCTTTGACAGAAAGTTATTTGGAATATATAAACAATAGTGAAGAATTTTCTTTGGAAAATGCAGAGGAATATATTGTAATGGCGGCAACACTATTACATATAAAAAGTAAAAATTTGCTTCCTAAGTTTGAAGATGAAGTGTAGAAGATGAAGAGGACTTGGTCTCAGCAACTTCTTTGATTATAAGAACTATAAAGAATTAAGTGAAAAAGCTTGATAATCTTCAGAAAAATTAAGAGCTCAGTTTTTAGATAAAGAGAGTATCACTTTCGAAGTAGAGGGAAGCGTTAAGTCATTAAGGATGCCATCTTCAAAGATTATTAAAAAGCAATGGAAAATATTCTTAATAATTTTGAGAATACGGATAATGATGTTTCTTTGGTGAGTTATCGAAGAGAAGTTTCATTTGAACAAGTGAAAGAAGAACTGTTAATAAGTTTAGGGAAAAAAAGAATAATCTGACGTTTTTCGGATTTGATTAAATCATACTCTTTAAAGAACGAAGTTGTCTTAGTATTTATGGGAATATTAGCGATGATTAAAGATCAAGAATTGCTATGTGTTGACAAAGATAGTGATATCATTTTAGAATATAAAACGAAGGAAAATTAATATGCTATTAGATGAAGTACAATTGAGGCTTTTGCTTTTTATGAAAGGAGAAGAAGGGCTAAATATTGAATATTTTTCTACTTTTTATGGAAGTAGAGCATCATGAGGCTGAAAAACATGCTAAATGTGTTTTGTGAGGAGTATAATAAAAATTAATAATTCATTAATTATTAAAAGTTTGGGAACAACTTATAAAAATGCTATTAAGAGATGAAATGGCAGAAGTTATCAAAAAGTGCAGTTATTTCTAAAAACCTTGTTAAATTATCTAAAAGCTTCTTTAGAAACTTTAGCAATTATCGCGTATAATCAACCGATAACAAAAAGTTCAAATAGACAAAATAAGGGGTGTAAGTAGTGATTCTATATTACACTCTCTTGTTAGTAAGGAGCTTATAGTTTCTAATAAGACTTTAGATACTATTGGGAAACCAAAACTGTATGAAACAACTGATTTATTTTTGGATGTTTTTGGTTTGGAAAGCATTGATCAATTACCTAAATCGGAAATTATCAGTAATGAAGAGATAAATAAATTTTTACAAAATTAGGAGGACGAGATGGCAGAAAGACTGCAAAAATTAATAGCTGCATCAGGATATACATCAAGAAGAAAGGCTGAGCAACTGATTTTAGATGGAAAAGTAAGTGTGAATGGTGAAGTTGTAAAAGAACTAGGGGTTAAAGCTGAACCTAGTGATATTATTATCGTAGAGGGTGTACGTTTATTAAAAGAGAATAAGAGATATTACTTATTCTACAAACCAGAAAAAGTTATTACATCAATGTCTGATGAAAAAGATCGAACATGTGTAAAAGACTTCTTTGAAAATGTTAATGAACGTGTAGTACCGGTGGGAAGATTAGACTATGACACATCTCAGGTGCGCTTATTATGTCAAATGATGGTGAATTTATCAATTTGATTACGCATCCTAAACATAAGATTAAAAAGACATTATGTTGCAAAAATATTAATGGAAATTAGAAGATCATCACCTAAGAATACTTCGTAATGGGGTGAGAATTGATAATTATAAAACAACTAAAGCTGATGTTAATATTGTGAAAAATAAAAACAAAAGTGGAAATACTTTAGTTAGATTAACAATACATGAAGGAAAAATCGTCAAGTAAGAAAGAATGTTTGAAGCGCTGGGTTATGAAGTAATTAAATTAAAGCGTGAATCTATTGAAGATTTAACTTTAGAAGGATTGAAAAAGGTGAATATAGAACTCTTACAATTCATGAAGTAAAAAGGCTTATAAATAAGGCTAAGAACGGTGAAAAGTAAAAATTAGGGAAGTGATGTATAGTGTGCAGAGAATATTAATAATAGATGACGAGGAAAGAATTAGAAAGTTATTAATTATGTATCTTGAAAAAGAAGGATATATTGTCGATGAAGCTAGTAATGGTCACGACGGTCTTGAAAGATTAAAATATATGGACTATTCATGTGTTCTTCTTGATGTTCAATTACCAATGTTGAATGGAAAATCAATTTTATCGGAATTAAGAAAAACAAAGGCGACTCCGGTGATAATTATGTCTGCCCAAGCAGATGAGCAAAGTAGGGTTGAAGGGTTCGAATTAGGAGCGGATGATTATGTAATTAAACCGTTTAGCCCAAGAGAATTGATGTTAAGAATTAAGGCGATTCTCCAACGTACAAAACGTAGTGTATTCTATACTCCGGAACTTTATGCAAAAGATGTGCTTGTTTTTCCAGGATTAATTATAGATGTTAATTCTCATAAAGTAATAGTTGATGATAGTGAAGTATTGTTAACGCCGAAAGAATTTGATTTATTACTATTTTTAGCTAAGCTCACCTGATAAAGCATTTAAACGTATGAAATACTTCGTGCTGTATGGGATTATGATTTTTATTCGGATCTCAGGACGGTGGATACACATATTAAACGTGTTAGATTTGATAAGATTTCCTAAAGGTTGCTCAAATGATTTGTAACTGTATGGGAATAGGATATAAATTTGATACATCACAAAAATAGTCTATAAAAGGAGAATATATGCTAGCATTTTATAGAAATCTCTATGGAAAATTAACTAGAACTGCAAGTAAATTAGCAGGGAAAAAGGGAACAGATTTACCAGGTAAGGTATTAAGAAAAGTAAATGATAATATTCTTACAAATTAGTCTAGTGATTTTGATGAAATTGTTTTTGTAACGAGGGACTAATGGAAAAACAACAACATCAAATCTTATCGGTCATACTAAGAGTTGCTGAAAAATTTTATTAATAATTTGAAGGGCAAATATGTTGGATGGTATTATCTCAACTTTTTGCTATTCAAGGGAGAAATAATACTAAATTAGCTATTATTGAAATTGATAAAGGCTCTATTAAGCAGGTTATGAAATATATAACACCAACTAAATTTGTTATCAATAACTTTTTGAGATCAAATTGATAGATTTGGGAAATTGATACTCTAATTGCTACGATTGGAGAACAACTTGAAGGTAAAAATATTCAACTAATTTTTAAATAGTGATGATCCATTTGTTTACAAGGCTTTCTAAGTATGGTGAAGATAATATATACTTTGGAATTGCAAAAGATGCATATCAGTTTTCTGATTTTTGGGATTTTTGAGTCTAAAATTTTGTCCGAATTGTGGTATGGAGTTGATTTACGATCATGTTCATTATAGTCAACTTGGTTTTTACCATTGTTCTAAATGTGATTTGAACATCAAAACGTAAAATATGTAAGTAACAAAGGCTACGGTTGAACCGTTCATTAATATGGTTATTAATAATGGACATGTAATAAAAAGACAAAACTAGCCGGAGATTATAACATTTATAATTTACTAGCTGCATATTCTTTATTTCAAAAGAGTTAGGATTATCTGAAGATAAAAGTGCAAAAGGACTAGGAACATATACTCCCACCAATGGACGTATGCAAAGTATAAGTTTTGCAAATGGATCTACAGTGTTATTAAATCTTGCGAAAAATCCAGCTGGATTGAATGCATCTTAGCTATTGCTAATTCGATTAAGGAAGAAATAAATTACTTATTAGTACTTAATGATAATGGTGCTGATGGAATTGATATATCATGGATATGGGATACAGATTTTTGATATATTATTAGGTCAAAATATTAACAATATTGTATGTTCTGGAAAAAGAGCAAAAGGAATTAGCATTAAGATTAAAATATTGTAGAGTTAATGCTAATGTTGTAGTCAATGAGGATATACAGGAGCTGTAGCTAAATTGAAAAGCTATAATGAAAAGTATGCAATTGCTATTCCGAATTACACAGCATTAGTGGAAACTCAAAGAGAATTGGAGAAATAATTCTATGGATTTAAAATTATATCATTTTATGCCAGATAAATTAAATTTATATGGAGATATAGGTAATGTTATAGCATTAAAGAAACGTTGTGAATGGCGTGGAATTAACCTTGAGATTGAAAATATCACTTCAACAGATGGGGTGAAATTAACAGACTGTGACATGTTCTTTATCGGTGGAGGATCTGATAGAGAGCAGTGTATAGCGACAGAGCAATTTAGTAAGATTAAGAATGAGTTTAAATCTGCTATTGAAGATGGAATTCCAGCTCTAACTATTTGTGGAGGTTATCAATTTCTTGGTGAGTATTATAAGACTGTAGATGGTGATAAACTCCCTGGATTAAATATATTAGATTTTTACACAGAATCAAAAAAAGATGCACCGCGTCTTATAGGTAATATACTTGTTGAATCTGAAAAATTTGGTAATATTGTAGGATTTGAGAATCATGGTGGAGAGAACACATCATAATTATGAAAACTCTAGGTAATGTAGTGGTTGGATATGGAAATAACGATGAAGATAAAAAAAGAAGGGATTCTTTACAATAATTTAATTGGAACTTATCTTCATGGTCCAATTTTACCTAAGAATCCTAATGTAACAGATTATTTAATCAAAGCTGCATTAGATAACAAATATGGAACTTATGACTTTATTGAATTAAATAATGATATAGAGTTAAATGCCAATAAACATATGGTCGAATTATTAAAAATCTGTAAAATAAATAAGAACAAGGTGAAAATTCACCTTGTTCGTTTTATTATCAAAATTGTTGTATACATTCTTTAAACTTAGTTATTAATTCAGGAATTAACTCTTTATCTAAGCATGAGAAAGCTATTTCTTATATGTTCATCATCCATAGAATACACGCCATATTTGTATTCGTTTAGGAATTTTAGTCTAAACTCATGGGCATTAATTGTGTTTGGTAGTTTAATAGTGAAGAAATAACCAGAGTTGAATGGTAAAATTGTAACTAAACTATCTATTTTTTCTTTGGCGATAGCGGATTTAAGTTCGTTATATCTATCTTGGATATTACAATCATTTTCTTCTTTTTCTTTAAGGGATTCTTTATTATCTAGTAATCTAATTTGCGAGTTTGTTGAGATAAGTTTGAAGGAGAAGATGTAGTACTTCTTAAAAATCCTTGAGTTTTTTCTAGAAGTTTTTGGCGTAAAGAGTCGTCTTTTGTGTAATAGGTGATGAAACCTACGCGTAATCCCCAACTGTAGAACTCTTTAGTGATTCCATCTAATTTAACTATTAGGCAGTTTGAATTTCTCTGCAAGTTTATATGTTGCACTAAGAGTAGGAGTTTTGTGATTATCTTCGAAAAATAGCCCGAAGTATGCATCATCAGAAACGATAATAAGTTGTTTATTTGGGTGCTCTTTTAGCAAAAATATTAATTACTTCAACTAATTGAGTTAATTCATCATCTGATGGAGTATACCCTGTCGGATTATTAGGAAGTTTAATATTAAAGAAATTTTTATCTTCTTTAATATTATAAAGTGTTGTTTTAAAGTTTTTCGATACTAAAATTATTATTTTTCATCAAATTGATTGTATTTATAGATGTTATTTCCTAATTTAATAGTGTATATTTGTGCATGAGTTTTTGCCAAAAACAAATTTGGTAAAAAGTAGAGCATCATACTGCTTCACTAAATAAGTTTGCTAGCAATATCAATACCTTGTGTAATACCTGTAGTTACCATTGGTAAAGATAAATATTCATCATTAACTTTTTGGATTATCTTGTAAAGATTTTTTTCTTTCCATAATTCTCTCATTTTTTTGGTAATCCTGGTGTTGGAGAATATGGTAAATATTCTGAATTGCTAATTTCTGTAATTACTTTATTAATTGACGTAATGCCATCGCTTTTTATTTGCTGTAGCGATACCAATAGTAGCATTTATTGCTCCTGAAACTGCTGCTGTTTCTTTTGATTGAATTAGTACGATCTTGAGGTAAAATAATATTTTCACCTAATTTAGATAAATGACATAGTATTCCTCTATTTCGTATATAAATTAATTATACCACTAATAACCGATTACTAAAGATTTTTAACAGGAGTATTTTTAATTATAGCTAAAAATTTGTTATTTGTGTTAGGATAGTAATATCTGATTAAAGTAGGAGAATTTGAATGAAAAGTGTAGATTTATTAAAAATAAAGGTGTAATGAATTTTACTCCGATATTCTTATTGATTATTGCATATTCATTTTTACAAGGAATACTATTTGAATATGTCTTTAAAAATTTAATTGGTTATAATATTATATCTGTTTTATGTTCGTATATATTTTCAGCTGGTTATTTTATTATTTTTGTTAAGTATTTTGAAAAACAACGTATGATTATTTTTGGTTTTACTAAAGAAAATAATGTAGTAGCTATTAAAGCTGGATTAGGATTAGCAATATTTAGTGTGAGTAGGAATAGTAGCTATTTTATTGATGTCGGATAACCTATCTCTATCCTTATCAAAGGATTTGAAAATTGGTATAATAATTATTCTTATATACTAGTTTTAATACAAGGCTTTTTAGAAGAGGTTGTTTTTAGAGGGTATTTAATGACTAGATTATGCGATGAGGAAAATGGATTGCTATTATATTAAGTCTCGATTTTTACTTAGTATTTCCATATGTCTAATCCCAAGTGCACTCGAAATTAGATTTAATAAATATATTTTTAATATCAATTGTGATGTCATTATTATATTGGTACTTTTGATAATATTCTAGTTATGCTGTTTTTCCTGCTTTTGGAATTGTATTTCGGAGTGTGATATTTTGGATTTAATATGAAGTGGAATTAGAGTATCCGATTCACTATTTACTGTTAAAGCAATTGGTGACAAAACAAATACTAATTGGAGGAAGTTATGGAATAGAAGGTAGTATTATTGTTACAGTTTTCTTTGCTGTTTTAGGACTTTTTAGTGTATATGGAGCTATATCTAAAATGTTTAGAAGAATAGCGAAAAATAAATAGAAATTGAATAAGATATAAAAATTTTAAAGCTTTAAATTTTATATCTTATTTTATACCTATAATAAGTTAATTTTAGTTAGAATATGTCTGTTGAATGGTGGTTGTATTAATTATTTTATAGTACTATTTGCTAGTAAATATAGTTAGAATATGTTATAATAATGTGTATCTTTTTGGGCTTTATATCGGTTTTGATAACAAAAAGATAATAAGATATAAGAAAAAGTTCAATAATGTGGAGGTGTAATTATGGTTAAAAATAAAGATGAAGTAAGATGTTCATTTTTGTGGAAAAAAATACTAACGAAGTTTTAAAATGATTGCTGGGAATGACGTATTTATATGTGATGAGTGCGTTGATTTATGCTCAGATATAATCGAAGAAGAAATTGACTATAGAAATGCAATAAACCAGTATTTAAGTTATTAGAACCTCAGAAAAATAATGGAACATTTTGAATGAATATGTAATTAGTCAAGATAAAGCTAAAAATCTGTAGCGGTAGCTGTTTATAATCATTATAAAGAATTATAGCTAAAGAAAATAATGATATTGAATTACAAAAAGAGTAATATTGCTTTAATAGGTAGCACAGGATCAGGAAAAACATTAATAGCTCAAACATTAGCAGGAAGATGCTTGATGTACCTTTGCGATTTCTGATGCAACTACGATTAACAGAAGCAGGATATGTAGGTGAAGATGTTGAGAAATATTCTTCTTCGACTTATTCAAAGTAAGCTAATTATGATATAGAAAGAGCAGAAAAAGGCATTATCTATATAGATGAAATTGATAAAATCGCTAAAAAAGGTGAGAATGTTTCAATAACTCGTGATGTTTCTGGGGAAGGTGTTCAACAAGCTCTTCTTAAAATTTTAGAAGGTACTGTTGCTAGTGTTCCACCACAAGGAGGAAGAAAACACCCAGGTGAAGAAATGATAAAAATAAATACGAAGAACATACTATTCATCATTGGGGGTGCATTCTCAGGTATTGAAGAAATCATTAAACGTCGTCTTGGAGAAAAAGTTATTGGTTTTTCTAAGAGTGATGAGTTAAATGACAATGAGGATATCATTTCTAAAGTAAAACATGAGGATCTAGTTAAGTTTGGTATGATTCCAGAATTTATAGGTCGTATTCCTGTTGTTTGTTATCTTGAAGAGTTGAATGAAAAGGATTTAGTTAAAGTATTAACTGAGCCTAAAATTCAGTAGTTAAACAATATGAATATTTATTTGAACTTGATGGAGTAAAACTAGTATTTGAAAAAGAAGCGCTAGAAGAAATTGCTAAAAGAATCGATTAAGAGAAAAAAACAGGAGCTCGTGGATTACGTTCTATTATTGAAAGAGTTGCTTTTTAGATGTAATGTTTGAAATTCCAAGTAAAAAGATATTAAAACTTGCACGGTAACACGTGATAATGTAATTAATAAAACAAAACCAATTTTTAAAAATAAAATAGGTTAGAGAGGTTCGTTTTGACAAAATATTATTTATTAGAGAATAGAGTTTATTCTTTCCTGTCTAATACTTATACAATAGATGTAACGGACAAAAATTTTTAAAAACAATAAAAACTGTAAAAAGATAAAATTCAGTTTTGTAACATATAAGAGAAAACCAATTGATAGTTATGATGATTCATTTTCTGAGAGGATGTATTTGATAGTAATGGGTTCAATGTTTTCTTTGGGACTATATGGTCAACTTACAATTGATATAAAAAGTATGAATATCACTGCTATGGTATAGCTGAGGTTAAAAGTGGGGTTTATAACAATAATCTTGTAGAACATTTAGATATCAATATAGAGAAGTCGTAGATAATGGATTTGATAAAGAAGGGTTATTAAATAGCTATTAAAACAAAATTTGAGGAGTTATTTAAAAAGAGAAAACTTTGATATAGATTACTATAAAACTGATGATTTAGAAAAATTCATTAATAAAAATATTAAATTCTTCCCAATTGATAAAATGTTAAAACAAAGAGTATTATTTTTACTAGATTTAGAGAAAAAGCAATATTCTTAAATAGAAGTCTAGAAGCATTCTTAGTTGGTAATAGTTTTAAACGAGAAATTGATGAAAAAGTTCGTACAAATATAGATAATCAACAGAAAGAATACTTTTTACGTGAACAGATGAAAGTAGTTCAAGATGAACTAAGACAAATTTCACCTGAAGATGATGATATTGAAAAAATTCGTCAGGCGATTAATGAAATTGAGTTATCTGAGGAAGATAAAGCAGTATTATTAAAAGAAGTAGATCGTTTAGAAAAAACACCTGTTATGAGTCCAGAACACTCGATTATAAGAACATATTTGGATACTGTTATTGCTTTACCTTGGAACACGTTAACAGCAGATGAAATAGATATAAAAAATGCTGAGAAAATTCTTAATGAAGATCACTATGGTCTAGAGAAAATAAAAGAAAGAATTTTAGAGTTCTTGGCTGTTAAGAAGTTACGTGATGATATGAAGTCACCAATATTATGTTTATCAGGACCTCCGGGTGTTGGTAAGAGTTCATTAGCTAAGTCAATTGCCGCTTCTATGGGAAGAAGTTTTGTACGTATTTCTCTAGGAGGGGTTCATGATGAAGCTGAAATTCGTGGACATAGAAGAACATATCTAGGTGCATTACCAGGTAAAATCATTCAGTCGCTGAAAAAAATTAAAACTAAGAATCCTGTAATATTATTAGATGAAATTGATAAAATGGCATCTGATATTAAAGGGGATCCAGCAGCTGCGATGCTAGAAGTAATTGATCCTGCACAAAATAACGAGTTTGTGGATCACTATCTAGATATTCCTTTTGATTTATCAAAAGTTCTATTTATTGCTACAGCAAATAACCTAAGTTTAATTCCAGCACCGCTTAGAGACAGAATGGAAGTTATCGAATTAGAATCATATACAATTAAAGAAAAAGAAAAATATTGCTGCTAAATATTTAATTCCACGTCAAATTAAAAGAGAATGGTCTGAAAAAAGGACAAATTACTTTCAGTAAACAAGCCATTAATAAAATAATTAATGGTTATACGTATGAAGCGGGAGTAAGGAACTTAGAGCGCGTTTTCGGAGCTATCTGTAGAAAAGCTGCTTTGAAAGTTCTTCAAGGTGAGGAAAAAATTAAAGTTGGAGTTAATAACCTAGAAGATTTTGCTGGTCCTGAAAAATACAGCGGAAAAGACAAGAATGTAAAACCAGAGATTGGATTAGTTAATGGATTAGCGTATACAGTAGTTGGTGGAGATACATTAGAGATTGAAACGAGTATCTCAAAAGGTACAGGTAAAATTATCCTTACTGGTAAACTAGGGGATGTAATGAAAGAATCAGCTCAAATGGCTATTTCGTTTTTACGTTCTAATGCAGAAAAACTAGGAATTGAAGATGTTAATTTCTCAGAAGTTGATATACATCTACATGTTCCAGAAGGAGCAGTTCCTAAAGATGGTCCGTCAGCAGGTATTACGATTACTACTTCAGTATATTCAGCTTTAACTAAAAAACCGGTTGATAATAATATTGCAATGACTGGAGAAATGACTTTACATGGTAAAGTATTACCAATCGGAGGAGTTAAAGAGAAAATCTTAAGTTCTGAAAAGATGAATATTAATACTATTATTATTCCAACTAAGAATAAAAAGATTTAATTGATATACCTGAAGAAGTTCTTGAAAAATTAACTATTACACAGTAGACAATATTCAAGAAGTGTTTAAAAATAGTATTTGGAGAATAAAAATGAAAAAGTTAAATACACATAATGTAGATTTACTTATAAGTGCGGTATCAAAAAAACAATATCCAGAACATGAAAAACCAGAAGTTGCAATGTGTGGTCGTTCAAACGTTGGGAAATCATCTTTTATTAATACAATTTTAGAAAGAAAAACTATGCTCGTGTTTCTTCTAAACCAGGAAAAACTCGTACACTAAACTTTTTCGATGTAGATGATCAAGTAGTTCTAGTTGACGTTCCGGGGATATGGATATGCAAAATTATCAAAACCTGAAAAAGAAAAACTATATGATATGATAGTTGAGTATTTTACTAATAGTGAAAACCTTGGATTTGTATTACATTTAATTGATAGTAGACATAAGCCTTCTCAAGATGATATTGAGATGAATGAATTTTTAAATTATTATGAAATTCCATTCGTTATAGTTATGACAAAAATTGATAAAGATATCAAAAATGAATTAGCTAAAAATACAGGAATTATAAAACGAGAATTAGACCTAACGAATAATATGGCGATTATTCCATTTTCTTCGGTTACTAAAATAGGTAAGAAGCAGTACTAGTGAAATTGACTAAAGTATTAGAAGATTAAAATTTGAAATAGAGATGAAAGGTGACTCAAAAATCGGTATTTTTAAAAATAGATTTTGTTAGGTCACTCTTATTTTTCTAATTATCCTTAAGGTATAAGTGGTGTTTTTATAAATATTTTATCTTTACATGATAAAATAAACTTGGTATAATAGGATTAGGTGAGTCAACAAAAAGTTGACATTTTTCACCGAAAAAGTATTGACATACTTTTACTAATGTTAGAATAGTATCTAGCTTAGAAAACTTAGTGTTATAGATTCAACTTTTTCATTAAAACACTTCATAAAACACACACTAAAATTAATAAAAAGTTGAAACATAAGGAGTACAAACATGGCAGTAAAAATCCGTTTAAAAAGATTAGGTGCTAAAAAATCACCTTTCTACCGTATCGTTGTTGCTGATTCAAGATCTCCACGTGATGGACGTTCTATCGAAACTATCGGTACTTACAATGCTGTTAAAGAACCAGCAGAAGTTAAAATCGATGAAGAGTTAGCATTAAAAATGGTTAGTAATGGAGCTCAACCTTCTGACACAGTTAGAAGTTTATTATCAAAAGAAGGAATTATGAAAAAATTCCACGATTCAAAATTAAATAAATAATATATTTAGCCCCTTAGTTAATAAGGGGTTTTTGTTTTTATGAAAAATTGTGCTATAATTAAATATAAATTTTTAACAACAACAAACTACATGGCTGTAGAATGGTGTTAGAATCTAAGAATAGGAGGATGATATGGAATATTTAATAGAAATATTACCTAGTCTGATGAATGGTGCACTTATAACATTAGAAGTGTTTTTCTGTTTTTAGTATTATCGATTCCGTTAGGTATTGTAATAGCATTTATTATGCGATTTAATATTAAGTTATTAAATTACTTTATTAATATTTATATATGGATTATGCGTGGAACGCCGTTGTTACTACAATTGATTTTCATTTACTACGTTCTACCATCGGTGGGAATACGTTTTGACAGATTACCTGCTGCTATAATTGCATTTACATTGAACTATGCAGCTTATTTTGCTGAAATTTTCCGTGGAGGTATTGAATCAATACCAAAAAGGCCAATATGAGGCAGCAAAAGTATTGAAATTTACACAATTTCAGACAATTAGATATGTTATTTTCCACAAGTAATAAAAATTGTATTACCAAGTGTATTTAATGAAATAATGAGTCTTGTTAAGGATACATCATTAGTTTATGCATTGGGAATTAGTGACCTAATATTAGCTAGTAGAACGGCTGCTAATAGAGATGCTAGTTTGTTACCTATGTTTGTCGCAGGTGCAATTTATTTGATATTAATAGGTATTGTGACAATTGTATCTAAAGAGTAGAAAAACGTTATAATTATGATAGGAGGTAATGTATGTTAGAATTAAAAATATTAGTAAAAAGATTCAAAGATAGACAAATACTTTCAGATTTTTAATTTAACTGTAGAAGAGAATAAGATTTTAGCAATAGTTGGACCATCAGGTGGTGGGAAAACAACGTTGTTAAGAATGCTAGCTGGTCTTGAAAAAATAGATTCAGGTGAAATTATTTATAATGGTGAATCTCTTCCGATAGATGAATTGGAAAAAAGAAATCTTTTAGGTTTTGTATTCCAAGATTTCCAGTTGTTTCCACATCTTACGGTTCTGGAAAATCTAGTTTTATCTCCAATGAAAACAATGGACATGGAAAAACGTGATGCTGAGGAAAAAGCAATTAAATTGTTAGAAAAACTTGGTTTAGAAAAACAGATTAATAATTATCCAATTTCTTTATCTGGTGGACAAAAACAGCGTGTTGCATTAGCACGTGCTATGATGATAGAACCCAAAATCATAGGTTATGATGAACCGACAAGTGCATTAGATCCTGAGTTAAGATTAGAAGTAGAGAAGTTAATACTTAAGAATAGAGAGCTTGGTATTACACAAATTATTGTAACCCATGATTTACAGTTTGCTGAAAATATTGCTGATAGCATTCTGAAAGTAGAACCGAAATAAGAGGTGATTAAATGAGAAAATTAAAATTCTTTTTAACACTTGTTATTATTGTTTTGATAATTACGGGTTGTGCTTCTGGAGGAAAAGATAAACCCAAAAAAGATAATTGGAACGATTTTCAAAATGATAAGAAAATCGTTATTGGTTTTGATAACACGTTTGTACCAATGGGATTTCAAGATAAAAGTGGTAAAAATGTAGGTTTTGATATAGATTTAGCGAATTCAGTATTTGAAAAGTACGGAATTAAAGTAGAGTGGCAAGCTATAAACTGGGATCTTAAAGAAACAGAATTAAAGAATGGGAATATTGATTTAATTTGGAATGGATATTCTAAAACTACGGAAAGAGAAGCTGTTGTACAATTTACTAAGCAGTATATGGTAAATGAACAGGTTGTAGTTGTAAAAGAAATCTAAAAATATTAGATCTGTAACTGATTTAAAGGATAAAGTTCTTGGTGCTCAAAAATGGGTCTTCAGGATACGATACTTTTAACGAGAATCCAGAAGTACTTAAAAATATTGTAAAAAATAATGATGCTACTCAGTACGAGAGTTTCAATGAAGCTTTTAATTGACTTAGAAAAATGATAGAATAGATGCATTATTAATAGATAGAGTGTATACGAACTATTATTTAAAACAACAAAACAAATTAGAAGACTTTGATATTTTAAATGCTGGTTTTGATAGTGAGGCTTTTGCGGTTGGAGCAAGAAAAGCTGATATGACACTAGTTAATAAGATTAATGAAGCATTTTTATGAAATGTATAAAGATGGTAAATTTCAAGAAATTTCTAATAAATGGTTCGGAGAAGATGTTGCAACTGAAGAATTAAAAAGTAAATATAATATTTGGGAATGACTCAAAAATCATGATTTCGGAGAAATAAGATTTTGTTGAGTCATTTCCATTTTTGTAATATGATATAATAATGTGTATCTTTGTATATAATTGTTAAAAAAATAAATAAGGGTGTCAACAAAAAAGTTTACAAATATTAGTAAAAGTACTTGATTTTTTAGAATATTATTTATAATAAGTAGGTATGTGATTAACTCACTGAAAAAAATAACTCTGTTCGTATTAAAAAGCGTTCAGGGCAGAAGGAGACGATAATAATGAGAGAAGGAATTCACCCAGATTACCGTAAAGTTGTATTTATGGATACTACAAGTGGTTTCAAATTTTTAAGTGGTTCAACTAAAACCATCTAAAGAAACTATCGAGTGGGAAGACGGAAATACATACCCATTATTAAAAGTTGAGATCTCTTCAGATACACACCCATTCTACACAGGGCGTCAAAGATTCGCTCAAGCAGATGGACGTATCGAACGTTTCAACAAAAAAATACGGTATCAAGAAGAAAAATAAAACAGACATTTCTTTTTATTGGATTGTCTGTTTTTTATTCTATTAGTAATTATATAATATAAGCCTGAGGGGATTAATAATGATAGAAAATAGAAAATTCGGATGGATAGAATGTATTTGTGGCAGTATGTTTTCTGGAAAATCAGAGGAACTCCTAAGACGTATAAAACGCGGAGTAATCGCTAAACAGAAAGTGCTTCTATTCAAACCGTCTATAGATAATAGATATGAAGAGAATAAGGTCTCTACACATAATGGAAATAGTTATGAATCTGTAAATATTGATAAAGCAGAGCAGATTTATGAGTATATAAATGATGAAAAATATGATATCATAGGAATTGATGAAGTGCAGTTTTTTGATGATAAGATTGTTGAAGTTATAAATAAACTTGCTGATAATGGTGTTCGTGTTATTGTCGCAGGTTTAGATATGGATTTCAAAGCTGAGCCATTTTACCCTATGCCTGAGATTATAGCTATTAGTGAAATGGTAACTAAACTTCATGCTGTATGTAATAAATGTGGAAAAGAAGCGAGTCGAAGTCAAAGATTAATTAATGGGGAACCTGCGAAGTATGACGATCCAATTGTAGTTATTGGAGCGAGTGAATCATATGAAGCTAGATGTCGTCATTGTCATGAAATTAAAAGATAAATTAGGAGGAAGAAATGGAAATTTTTGGACAACTTGAGATAGTTGAAGAGCGTTATGAGAAGTTAAACGAATTACTTAGTGATCCAGATGTCGTAAGTGATACAAAAAAACTTATGGAATACTCTAAAGAACAACGCTCTATCGAAAAAACAGTAGCTGTATTTAGAGAATATAAAGATATAGTTCAACAAATTAAAGATACTAAAGAACTTCTTGAAATTGAAGAAGATAAAGAAATGAAAGAAATGATGCAAGAGGAGATTAAAGAATTAGAACCAACTCTTGCACCTATGGAAGAAGAATTAAAAATTCTATTATTACCAAAAGACCCTAACGATGGTAAAAACGTTGTTGTTGAGGTTCGTGGAGCAGCTGGTGGAGATGAAGCACAATTGTTTGCAGGTGATTTATTACGTATGTACACTAGATTTGCTGAATCTCAAGGATGGAAAGTAGATGTACTAGAACGTTCTGAAACTGGAATCGGTGGTATTAAAGAAGCAATCTTTATTATTTCTGGGGAAGATGTATACTCTAAGATGAAATTCGAAAGTGGTGCACACCGTGTGCAACGTGTTCCTACAACAGAATCAAGTGGACGTATCCACACTTCAACTGCAACAGTAGTAGTACTACCAGAAGCTGAAGAGATTGAGATTGACATTAATGAAAATGATATCCGTGTTGATACATTTGCATCTAGTGGTGCTGGAGGTCAATCGGTAAATACAACTATGTCAGCTGTACGTTTAACTCACATTCCTACAGGAGTAGTAGTTTCTATGCAGGATGAACGTTCTCAGATTAAGAATAAAGAGAAAGCTATGAAAGTTTTACGTGCTCGTGTATATGATAAATATCAACAAGAAGAGCAAGCTAAGTTCGATGCTGAACGTAAATCTAAAGTTGGTACTGGTGACCGTTCTGAACGTATTAGAACATATAACTATCCTCAAAATCGTGTAACTGATCACAGAATTGGTTTAACTATTCAAAAACTAGACCAAATTATGGAAGGTAAACTTGATGAAGTTCTAGAAGCACTTCGTATTGCTGAACAAGCTGAAAAAATGGCAGAACTTAATAAAGGTGAAGAACTATAATGAACAGAAGGCAAGCTATAACAAAAGCTTGTCTTCTTTTAAGAAGACAAGGAAAAGAAGAATCTTTAGCAAGATTTTTACTAATGTATATGCTAGATGAAAGTTCACAGTTATTCTCGAATAAACTTTCAGAGCAATTATCTAAAGAAAGAGAAGAAAAATATTTTTCTTTGATTGAAAAACATATTAAAAAGAAGATGTTCCATTAAGTCATTTAGTAGGTTTTGAATATTTTTTATGATAGAAAATTTAAAAGTTACTAAAGATGTTCTTTCACCAAGGATGGAGACAGAGGAGCTTATTTATAAAGTAGTAGAATATGTAAAAACAACTAAGAAAAAAATAATTTAAGAATTCTGATCTTTGTACAGGCAGCGGAATAATAGCTATCACGTTAAAGAAAGAATTATCTCAATTTTCGATTGACGTCGTAGCTAGCGATATTAGTAAAGAAGCTCTAGAAGTTGCAAAAAGAAAAATGCGAAAAACTCATACTGCTGATATTAGATTTATACAATCGGATATTTTTAATAATATTGATGATAAATTTGATATTATTGTTTCTAATCCTCCTTATATGATCGTAGGGGACGAAGTTACAATGGAGGATAATGTATTGAAATACGATCCGCATTTAGCATTATTTGCTGAAGAAGAGGGATGTACTTCTATCGTAATATCACTGAACAAGCGAATAGTTACTTGAATGCCAATGGAGTTATGAAATAGGTTACGATCAGAAAGATAAAATTGTAAAAATTAGCAGATATGAATGGATATCATGCTGAAGTTTATAAAGATATAAATGGCCGTGATAGAATGGCGTTTTTAGTATGAAAATATAGAAAACAGGAGTTACTTAGAAAAGTATCTAAGTAACTCCTGTTTTTCTATCATGTGATAATTTGTTTAAAATCAAAAAAATTACAGCTCTCTATATCCTCCAACGCATTCTCCGATTATTTCAACGTTACGTGTAACGATAGGTTCGTAATCAGGATTACAAGGATAAAGGATTACATTGTCATTTTTAACGAATATTTTCTTTAAAGAAGCTTCGTTCCAGTCTGTTAGGCGAACAGCTGCAATTTTCCCATTTCTAACTGAACTTTGTTGACGGATAAATACTAAATCACCATCAAAAATACCAGCTTCAATCATACTATCTCCCTTGACTCTCAGTGCAAAATCGGCTCTCATTCCTTGATCTATGAAAATATGCTCATCATATTCTTCTTCTATATATACACCGTCTCCTGCACAAATTGTACCTAGTATTGGCAGTTTAGATACGTCATCCGAAAAATCCTGCGGTGAGGAAGTATTATTATCGGGAGTGTTGATTTCCATAGTGTCGCAATCACCTACAAGCCAATCTGGATTAACTGATAAAAATTCAGCGATAATAAGAAGCTTATCCCTTTTTGGTGTATATTTTCCTTTTGACCAATCGCTTATAGATGAAGGTGTAATATTAGTACAACGAGCAAGTTCAGCTTGTTTTATATTCTTTTCTTTTAAACACTTTTTAAATCTAATACTAAATGTTGTAGTCATAATATTTTTTTCCAATCTAATTTTTATCTATATATAAATTATAAAGTAAACCGTATATAAAAATCAAGTAACTTTATAAAAAGTTAAGAAATATGAATTTTTTTACTTGATTTTTCGGTTTTCCGTATGTTATTATATAAGTACGATAAGAAATTAAGTTTTACGTATAAAAAGAAAGAAGGTTTATTTTATGTTTATATATTGGATAATTATACTTTGTATTATTGGCAAAAAGTTTTTACATTTTTGAAACTAATAAATTGAAGATTGTAAAAAGGGAAAAATTGAATCGTAAAGTGTATTAATTTATTTTATGATTTCAATATAGTTATTATGATAAAAATATTATTTACTACTATAAGATTAGGTGAATTATAATTACGATCTAATCTTATTTTTATCTTATATATATCAGTAAAATATAGATGTTGACTAATTTAGTACAACGAAGTTATTATAGCGTTTTTCATTGATGAAATTGTTATAAAAACTATGTACTAATACTAGAAAAATATTGTATAATAAAATTATAATAACAAAACTAGGAGGATTTCTTAAATGAAATTAGTATTAACTAGACATGGTGAAAGCCAATGGAATCTTGAAAACAGATTTACAGGATGGGTTGATGTAGACATCACTGATAAAGGTAGACAAGAAGCTATTAAAGGTGGACAAACTCTTAAAGAATTAGGGCTTACTTTTGATGTAGCTTACACTTCATACCAAAAACGTGCTATCAAAACTTTAAACCTATTCTTAGAAGAATTAGATTTATTATGGATTCCAGTACACAAAAGCTGGAGATTAAATGAAAGACACTATGGAGCTTTACAAGGACTTAACAAAGCTGAAACAGCTGAAAAATACGGTGATGAACAAGTTCACATTTGGAGAAGAAGTTTTGACGTAGCTCCACCTGCATTAGATAAATCTAGTGATATGTACCCAGGAAACATCGATAGATATAAAGAAATTCCAGAAGGAGAAATCCCAACAGGAGAAAGCTTAAAACTTACTATTGATCGTGTATTACCATACTGGGAAAAGCGATATTTCTAAACAAATTAAAGCTGGTAAAAAACGTACTTATCTCTGCTCACGGTAACAGTTTAAGAGCGTTAATCAAATACTTATTAAACATCTCAGATGAACAAAATCTTAGATCTTAACTTACCAACTGGTACTCCATTAGTATTTGAAATCGACGAAAAACTTAAACATTATCTCAGCACCAGAATTATTCTAATAAATAATGAAAAAAAGCTGATAATATTACTGACAACCTTGCTAATTTTGCAAGGTTGTAGTTCTAAAGGAGATATTTCTACTGACCAATTACAAAATCTTACTAATTCAGTTTCGATAAAACCAGCTAGAAAAACAGAATTTAATAAAAAGATAATAAATTAGTTATTTCAACAAATGATGAGGTAATAACTAAAGAAGGTTTTGATACACTGATTAAAATCATTAAAATTAAATAATTTTAATGGGAAATCAGTTAATGTCGAGGGTATTAATTTAAATGAGTTTAGTAATAAAGATTTTTAATATAGCTATTATTACTAAGAATAATAATACCGTTGCATTTAGTGTTAAAGATAGCAGTAATAAAAACTATGAAATTACTAATAATAAATATTCAAAAGAGTATATGAAAAATAAATTAAACGAATTTTTCTAAAGAGTTAATTAGATTTGATGAGTTAGCGGGAACTATTCAGACTCGATCTTGATAAAGGGCGTTCTTTAGGAGATAAAGTAGAGAAGTTTAAAGAGGTATCTGAGAAGGTGAATACTTCTATGTTAACATTAAAAATCATTATCTAATAATAATATTGAATATGAAAAATTAGAAGAAGTTAAACAGAAATTAACACGTTTAGAAGCTTTTAACAAAAATGTTATTGCTGCTGTAAATACTTCAGTAGAAAGTAAAAAAGGTACTGCAATAGATACGGCTTTCTTATCTATTAATGATATTGATAAGATAGCTCGTGATTTATCTGCAATGCAGTATTTATAGTTAATCTAGACTATAAAAAGAAAATAAGAAGAGTATTATTTTGGTATTGTACCAAAAAAAGGTTAGACAAAAATATTAAGTAATTTTTGTTTAGCATTTTAAACATTAAAATTAGTAATGTAGTGACTTTTTGTTCCTTACAGTTGTTTTAGATTTTTTTCCCTATTTAGTCAAGGATTTTAAAAAAAGGCGTAACCTTTGTCCTTGACTAACATAAGAGAAACTTAAAAACTGTAAAAAGGAGTGAAGGTCTTTTTATTTGTTCTTTATATTTTTTTATAGTTTATAGAACTTAATCTATCTAAGTTCAATTTTATTCTTGCTTCATTATAATCCCTTATATAATAAATAATAGCTTCTTTTAATTCATTTACTCTGTATAATATTTTTTTGAATGATTCTGAGGTGAAGAAACCTCTATTTATTATATTATCTGAATTTTTCGTTTTTTTCTCTTTATCAGAGGTGTATTTTCTAATAGTTCTTACAAATGATAATACAGCTGGTTTTCTCATCAATCTCAAATTTTTTTAAGTTTTAATGTTTTTCATTCTATAACTATATCTTACGCTTCCTTTTTTTAGAAATTCTATTTCTTATTATTTTTCAAAAAGTAGTATCAAGCTCCATTTTGGAAAGTTTTTTTCTATTATTTAACAGTACAGTGAAATTAGGTAACTTTAATATCTTTATAAGATTATATTTTTGTCTAGAATTTATGTGTTTTTTTATTAGTTCTTTATAGCGTTATTTTTATTAGGTTTGTTATAAGTACAGATTTGAATGAAAAATTTTTTTGTTATTTTTTTAAAATTTACTTAAATCATAAAAAATATATTTGATTGTATTTTTATAAATTTTAATATATTAAATGTTGATTGTCTATTATATCTGTTTTGCTATTGAAAGCGTTAAATAAAAAGATTTTTCTGTTGTGTTTTATTTTAATTTAAAAAGTTTTAATAGTTTCAGTGTATTGGAAAAATTATTATATAATGATACACTTAGTAAGTCTTAAAAAGTGTATTAGTACACTATATTTTTAAAAAGGAGATTATATAGTTATGAATTTTTTTAGATGTTTTTACTAAAACATTAATGAATCAAAAATTAATACCGCTATCATTTCGAGTATAGCTATTATTTTTATTAGGATACTTTTTACGTAAAAAAAGGTGTTTTTTAATGATTCAATCGGAAAGGTACTTACTTCAGTAGTGCTTACGGTGTCATTACCAGCTCTTGCGTTTAACTCATTCTTAGTCGACATAAATGAAAAGAGTTTAAAACAAGGTCTTAACGTACTAATTTGGGGTATTTTAGTATATATTGTTTTAATTGTTATAAGTAAACCTTTATTTATGAAATTTAAAGCGATCAACAAGATACAATGCGTGTCCTATCTATTTTTGGATCTACTACATTCTTTGGGATTCCAATAGTAACAGCTATTTATGGTCCAACAGGAACACTTTATGCATCTATCTTTAATATCGGATATCGTATTTTCTTATATTCTTATGGATATATTAAAATGAGTGGATTAAAAATGACGATGAAAAATGTTAAGACAATGTTCTTAAATCCAATTGTTATCGCTACATTCTTAGGTTTATTCATTTGGTTATTCCAAGGAAGTTTACCTCAAGTAGCAGTATCGACTGTAAAAGATGGGCAAACAGTTGTTAAAGAATATGCATTTTTACGATTAGATCAAACATTACCGCAGTTTAAGCAAATCTTGACATACTTATCTAGCTTAGCTTCTCCATTAGCATGGTTAGCTATAGGTGCTACACTAGGTTCGGTATCGTTTAAAGATGCATTATCAAATAAACCAACTTGGTATTATACAGCGGTTAAACTTATCGTTATTCCAGCTATTAATATTGTAATTTTAGCAGTATTAGCTGTGACACACGTTTTACCAGTTGATCTTACAGCTCTAGGAACAATTGTTGTTATGATGGCAACACCTCCAGCAACAGTAGCTGCAGCGTATGCTATTAGCTTTGATAAAGATGCAGTATTAGCATCAAATGCATCATTACTTGGAACATTAGGAGCAGTTATTCTTACTCCAGTATGGATCGTAATTGTACAAATTATCGGTTCATTAGGAATTTTCCATTAATAACAAGATAGATTATTATAATCGGTAATAATAGAAAGACGGGATTGCCGATAAGCAGTCTCGTCTAATTTTTAATAAAAATGAATAAAGAAAGAAGGAAATGAAAATGACATTAAAAAGTTGTATGTTATGGTGTTAGACCAAATGAAGTACCATTTTTTTGAAAAATTAAATAAATATAATTTTTGAATTAAAAACTTGTAGAAGAATTATTAAATCATGATAATATTGACACAGCTGAGGGTATGGATGCTGTAATCTTACGTGGTAATTGTGTTGCTGATAGAATTAATATTGAAAAAATGAATGAGTACGGAATTAAATATGTATTTACTCGTACAGTAGGTTTCAATCACATCGATCTTCAAGCAGCAGCTGATTATAATATGAGTGTTGCTCGTGTTCCAGGATACTCTCCAAATGCAATTGCAGAGTTATCTTTAACGCTAGCAATGTCATTATTAAGACACGTTGCTCACACGGTGAACAAAACATCAAAATATGACTTCCGTGTAGATGGAACAATGTTCAGTAAAGAAATTCGAAACTGCAAAGTTGGTATCATCGGAACAGGGAAAATCGGTTTAACTGAAGCAAAACTATTTAAAGGATTAGGTGCTGATGTTTACGGATTTGATGTTTTCCAAAGTGAAGAAGCTAAACATGTAGTTAAATTTGTCGAGATGGATGATTTATTAGAAAAATGTGATATTGTTAGCTTACATGTACCATACTTCCCAGGGAAAAATGATAAGATGGTAAATGCTGAATTTATCTCGAAAATGAAAGATGGGGCAATTTTAATTAATACAGCTCGTGGAGAACTACAAGATAATGCTGCTATTTTAGAAGCTATTAAATCTGGTAAACTTGATGGATTTGGAACAGATGTATTCGCTAATGAAGCAGAATTCTTCTTCAAAAACTTTGAAAACGGAGATGAAATATCAGATCAAGTGGTTAGAGAATTAGTTGATCTATATCCGAAAGTGTTAGTTACGCCACACGTTGGTTCTAACACAGACGAAGCTTTATCAAATATGATTGAAATCAGTTATGATAACCTAAATGACATGTTAACAAAAGGTTCAACAGCGAATGTTATTGAATTGCCAAAAACTAACTAATAATAAGTAAATATATAGGCTGTTGATGAATGGAGAAAATTCATGAATCAATAGCCTAATTTAATAAAAAGTGTAAAAGACGTTAGTTTTTTGTGGGATTTGATTGCTTAGGAAGTAGGAGGAAGCTACACTATATTAAGCAGTGTAGCATTTCTATTTTTTTATATTTAAAACTCTTTGTCAAATTTGGGGTATAAAGTAAAATAGGAGATGAATTCTAGGTGGTAGTATACGACCTAGAATTTTTGTTAATAGCTCTTTAACAAGTGGAGGAGGCGGAGTCTTTGAAATAAAAATATCCGTTATAAGAGTGAGAGATAAAAGTTAAATAATTGAAAGATTATTCTTTTTGATGAAATAAGAGTAGTTCAAGCTCTAAAATAAAGAAAGATCTAAGCGGAGATATCGCCTAGATCTTAGTTACTTTTTATATGTATTGAATTCGATAAAGAGCTTATCAGTATAGCTTTAAATAAAATCAGTTGGTTTTATATCGTCCATACCAATCATTGGATCGATTATATTGATATTTTGAAAAATTCAATATATATCCATTTATTTCTTCTTTTATTTCAAGATTTTGCATTTCCGCGTCTCTATCAGTTGTAAAGAACCATTCCAGTGCTGTCTGTCTAGTTACGACATTTGTTGGTTCTATTGACTTGTAAAATACATTTGAGCTACCACAAAGTATCAATTTTTTCTTAGCTCGTGTTATTGCAGTATAAGTTAAGTTTTTGTTTAACATAAAGTTATAATTATCGATAAATGGAATTATAACATTTTTCAAATTCTGAGCCTTGTGCCTTGTGAATTGAGCAAGCATAAGAAAGGGTAATTTGGTTTAGCTCTGTTTTTTCATATGTTACATAATTGCCATCATAGTCTATTACGATCTTTACTTTATTTCCTTCTTTATAAATTTGCTCTATATATCCTATATCACCATTAAAAATATTATCTTCAGGTCTATTTACTAACTGCATTACTCGATCATTAACTTTATAGATTAATTCACCATATTCTATTTGCTCTTCGTTGTCATTGAATCTTGATTGAATAGCCATATTTATCTCATTAATGCCACTTGTTCCTTTGTAAATAGGAGCTAATATTTGAATATTTTCTTTAGCAGAACCTTTTTATTAAATCATCATAGATGGCTGAGATGACATTTATCATTTCATTTTTTTGTTTGCAGAGATAAATTCTTTATCATCGAAGTTTTCCAAGACATCAAAATGGAATATTATTTTTTTATTGAGTGTGAAATGTTTATAATACTCGAATGTTCACTTTGTCTAAAAAAATTTTTATTTAATTTTACTGTAGAAATTGCTTTTTGAATTAATTAAATCATTAAGGACATTACCAGGAGCAATAGAAGGAAGCTCGATCGTTGTCTCCAACTAATATAATTTTTAGCATCTTGTTAATGATTTTTTAGTAAATTGTACATTAAAAAAATACATCAATCATACTAGATTCATCTATTATAACTAGTTCTGATTTAATAAATTTCTCGCTAACGAATTCTTCCATATTTTTCATCTTCTGTACTCCAACCAATAGCTTTATGAATTGTTGAAGCATAAAAGCCGGTACTCTCTGACATTCTTTTTGCAGCTTTACCGGTAGGAGCGCATAAAGTAAGAATATTTCTAGATTCATCAAGTAAATCATGAACACTGTAATTTTTTTATTTTTTTGGAATATTTTAATTACAGCTAGTATTATAGTGGTTTTCCCGGTACCAGGTCCTCCAGTAAGAATAGCAAAATTATTACGTATACAGTTTTTTATCGCCGCTATTTGTACTATATCGTAAGAAATTTCTAATTCCTCTTCAACTTCATTTATATACTTATCTAGCAAGCTATCACTGATTTCAATTGTATTTTCCTGTTCTAATCTTTGAGTTATATTGCTGTAAATAGAATATTCAGAGTAGTATATTTCTGGTAAAAATACTCTGTCTTCGATTTCTATTAATTTTCCAGTGTCTAAGGCATATGTATAGGAGTTTAATATATCTTCTTTTGAGACTGCTATATTTCGTGATGAGTATAATATATTAAACGTATTGTAAAGCAGGTTGTTTTTAGAAATATATGTATTTCCTGTTGAAAAACAATATGAATTTATAGTATAAATAAAGGCGTATAGAATTCTTTCATGATCATTTGCAGCTATTTCATTTGTTTCAGCTATTTTATCTACAGTTTTAAAGTTGATTCCTTTAATATCTTTAATTAATGAATAAGGATTTTCTGTAATGGTACGTAGTGTGTTATGTTTATAGAAGTTATATATTTTTTAGAATTAAATTATTACTTAGATTGTACTCGTTTAGTTTAAGAATTATATCTTGTGTCTGTTTATTTTGCAACAATAGTAGCATAAATCGTATCTTTTCGTTGTTCTGGAATACCTTTTATTTTTAAATAGAGAATCTTTTATCTTCATATATTTTTATCTAAAGCATCAACTCCTAAAAGTATCAACGATTAATTCTGCTGTTTTTTTCTCCCAACACCTTGAAATATAGAGCTCGATAGATAAGACACTATAGCTTCTTTATCTTTTTCGATAACGGGTTCTACAACAATTGCTGATAATTGAGGTCCATATTTTTCTGTGTTGTACTATTTCGCCTTTGAATGAATAAAGATCATCTTCTACAAATTCAAAAATCAGTAAAAAGTACCGACTACACTAAGATAATCCCCATCAACAAAATCGTACCGATCATTTAAAAATATAGATAGTATATAGTAATTATTCTCTTTGTTATGAAAAATAATTTTATTTAAATAACCTTCTACAGTTTGCATAATTAACTCCTATTAATTTCTTTTATATGAACAATGATAATATATTATAGTAAAAATGTTCTAGTAGATGAATATGATTATACTTTTTATAGATATGAAAAATTATTAAAGAAAATAAATATGTTATTTTAATTACAAACTATGTTTCGTTATGGCAATATTTTTTTATAAAGTGTTATAATAATGTGATAACAATTAAAGGAGGTTGGATTTGTGATCACTGTAAAAGATGTATATAATCAACTAAATGTATTAGCAGATGTTAAACTTGCTGAAAAATGGGACAATGTTGGCTTAATGTTAGGTGATAATAATAGTAATGTTAATAAAATTTTAGTTTGTTTAGATGTAACTACAAAAGTAGTAGAAGAAGCTGTGGAAAATAATGTAGATTTAATAGTTTCTCATCATCCTCTTATTTTTTAAAACCATTGAAATCATTGGATTTTACAGATGATTTCAAGTCTAATATTATTAGAGATTTAATAAAGAATGATATTTCAGTAATTTCATTTCACACTAATTTGGATTCAGCGAAATTAGGTCTTAATGATTATTTGGCTAAATTACTTGATTTGGATGATATTAGAGTATTATTTGAACATAATTTAGATAAAGAAGCTGGACTAGGAAGAATAGGAAAATTATCTTCATCATTATCTGTAGAAGATTTTTATAGTATATATTAAGGAAAAATTCTTATTGGATAGTGTTTCTGCTATTGGGAATGATAAAGAAATTAAAACAGTAGCATTATTAGGAGGAAGCGGGGCCGACTTTCTATATTCACTACCAGACGTTGATATCTACTTGACAGGTGATGTAGGGTATCATGCTGCACTTGATGCTATAGAAATGAAAAAATATTATTGATATTGGTCATTTTACAGAAAGTTTAGTAAAAGATTTATTAAAAGACTATCTTTCTAAGCAAGGTATTGAAGTTATTAAATCAAATGTGGAGGAATCACCATTTAAAATTTTTATAAAGGAGGAATATAATATGGCAAAAGCAACACCGACTATGGAAGATTATATTGAAGTAATTTATTCTTTGGTAAAAAATAAAGGCTATGCACGAAGTGCGGATATAGCAGAAAAACTAGACGTTTATCCATCTACTGTAACTAAAATGTTGAAAAAACTTGATGTTGAAGGCTATATTGTATATGAAAAATATAGAGGTATTGCCCTGACTGAGCAAGGAGAAAAAATGGGTGAATATGCTTTAACAAGACATGAGTTATTAGAAGATTTTCTAAGACTAATAGGAGTAGACGAAGATAAAGTTTATGAAGAAGTAGAGGGTATTGAGCATCATTTTGGTAAAAGTTCATTAGAGAAAATTAAAGATTTGATGAAATACCTAAGAGAACATAACTATAAAGCGTAATGGAGAATTAGAGTGGCAGATAAAGAGTATTTAAAATTATGTAATCATATTTTTAGAAAACGGAATAGAAAAAGAAGATAGAACAGGGGTTGGTACAAAGAGTATATTTGGATACCAAATGAAGTTTGATTTATCTGAGGGATTCCATTATTGACTACAAAAAAAGTAAACTTCAATTTAGTATGGTCTGAACTATTGTGGTTCATTAAAGGAGATACTAATATTAAGTTTTTACTTGAAAATAAAAAAATAATATTTGGAATGAGTGGGCCTTTAAAAAATGGATAGAAAGTGATGAATATACTGGGCCAGATATGACAGATTTTGGTCATAGAACTCTAGTTGATGAAGAGTTTTCTAAACAATATAAAGAGCAAATGTCAATATTTAAAGAACGAGTTCTAACAGATGATGAATTTTCAAAAAAATACGGTGATTTAGGTAATGTTTACGGTAAACAATGGAGAGATTTTAATGGTGTCGATCAATTAAAAAATGTTGTTGAACAAATTAAGAGTAATCCATCATCTCGTCGTTTAATCGTTTCATCATGGAATCCAGCAGAAGTCGATACAATGGCACTTCCTCCTTGTCACTCGTTGTTCCAATTTTATGTGAATGATGGGAAATTAAGTTGTCAATTATACCAACGAAGCGGTGATGTGTTTTTAGGTGTGCCATTTAATATTGCTTCTTATTCATTACTTACTATTTTGATTGCTAAGGAATGTGGGCTTGAAGTGGGTGAATTTGTGCATACTTTAGGTGATGCGCATATTTACAAAAATCACTTTGAACAAGTAAAAGAACAAATGTCTAGAACACCATATTCATTACCGGAATTAAAAATAAATGCTTTTGAAAGTATTTTTGATCTTAAAATAGAAGACGTAGAAATTGTAAATTACGAGAGTCATCCGTTTATTAAAGCACCAATAGCAGTTTAGGAGGGATAATATGTTATCACTAATAGTTGCATATGATAAAAATAAGTCTATAGGACAAGAAAATACGATTCCATGGCGTTTAAAGAGTGATATGTTGAGAGTTAAAGAATTAACTACTAACCAGACTATTATCATGGGCCGTAAAACATTGGACAGTATTGGTAGAGCGCTACCGAATAGGATAAATAGAGTATTAACTCGTGATAAGAATTCTTTAAGTCACTATTCAAATATTGAAGTATATACTGATGATTCGATTCTAGAAAATATAAAAACGGAAAAAGGCATATATTTTTGGCGGAGGAATGATTTATAATAAATATTTTGATAAATGTGATGAAATGTTTATAACAGAAGTAAATACAATTGTAGAAGCCGATACTAAATTTCCTGAATTTGATGAAAATGAGTGGGAATTAATAAGTCGTGAAGAATTCTTCAAAAGATGAATATAATGAGTTTGATTTCGTATTTTTACATTATAAAAAGAAAGAGGAAATAATAAATGTTAGAAAAAAAGTGAAGATAATTATTGATTCGTCAAGTGATTTAACTTTTGATGAAATTGAGAAATATAATGTGGATGTAATTCCTCTAACAATTAATATTGATGGAAATGAGTATGATTACCGTACAATAAGTAATGATGAGTATATTGAAAGAATGAGAACAGCTACATCTTATTCAACTAGTCAACCGGCAATCGGTAAGTTTTTAGAAGCTTATGAAAAATGGACGAAAGAAGGGTATAAGGTGATTGTTTTAACACTTTCTTCTGCTTTAAGTGGTACGTATAATACGGCGGTTACAGCAAGTTCAGAATTTGAGGGGGTACATGTTGTTGATACTAAGACAACAACACGAGGTATGTTTTTCTTACTTAAAGAGTGTTTAAAACAACTCGAAGAAAATGTATCCGTGGAGGAAATTGCGGAGAACTTAAGAGAGAAAGCTAAAAATATTTTAACGTATGTTACAATCGATAAACTTGACAATTTGGTAAAAGGTGGTAGACTAAGTAAGTCACAAGCTTTAATTGGAGGTTTACTAAATATTAAAGTTTTAACGCAGTTAAAAGAAACTGAGTTAGTTGCCTTAGATAAAGTTCGTGGTAAGAAAAAAATTAGTTCAAACTTTAATTAAACATATTGAAGAAGCGAAACAAGGAAAAACAATAAAAAGTATCAGCTTGCCAAATGCTTTAGCTGATGAGTATGTAGCTTTTAATCAAATCAGAATTAAAAAGAAGTATTTGGTTATGAAGTAAGTGAAGATGAAATATTTACTACAACGCCAATTATTTCGACACATACAGGAGAAAATGCAGTAGGTATCTTAGTAGAGTTAGTATAATCGGAGGTAAAGATTATGACAAATTTCGATGAAACAAGATTATTTGATAGCAATTTTTATGATAAAAATGATATTCACAACATTTTAAAAAATGTTGTGGAAACAATTAAACAGCGTGGATATGATCCTATTAATCAGTTAATGGGATATATTAAAACGGCTGACCCAGTATATATTCCTAGAGATAATCACGCAAGAGAGCAAATAAGATTGATTGATATGGATGATATACTAGAGTACTTATTATACTTTTTTATACAGGAGTCTTAGATGTTAGATAAAAGAATTATGGGGCTTGATTACGGATCAAAAACTATAGGTGTTGCCGTTAGTGATTTGTTAGGTTTTACTGCCCAAGGTATTGAAACTATTAATATTAATGAGCAGGTTAAAGATTTTTAAAAATTAAAAAGAATTAAAAGAATTAGTTCAAGAGCATAATGTAGGAACAATAGTGGTTGGTCTTCCAAAAAAATATGGATAATTCTGTAGGATTTAGAGGCGAAGCAACACTGTATTTTGTAGAAGTATTGAAAAAGAAAATTAAGAATGTTGAAATAATTTTACAAGATGAGCGCTTAACGACGATGGGCGCAGAAAGAGTACTTCTTGAGGCTAATGTTTCAAGAAAAAAAAGAAAAAATGTTATTGATAAAATGGCTGCTGTATTAATATTGCAGACATATTTAGATAAATTAAATTAATATAAGATCTCAGGAGGATAATAAAATGCAAGAGAAGGATTTAAAAATATTAGTATCGATAATACTGAAGAGGTATACACACTTAGTACGTTAGAAGGTGAAGAAAAAGAATACCGCAAAATTTTAGAATTTACAAACCCAACAAACGGTAACCTATATTATATCTTTGCTGAAGAAGAAACAATCGATGAAGAGGAAATTAGTATTTTTCCAATGGTGTGTGTCGAAGATGGTGAAGATAGTGTAAGATTTGAACCGGTTGAGACGGATGAAGAATACGATATGATTTCAGAAGTATTAGATACTTTCTACTACGATGAGAGTGAGTAAAAAAATGAGAGAAGATAAAATAAGAAGAAGTAGAGAATTAAGAGAAAAAAATAGGAAGAAAAAATCTATCATTCCTATCTTATTGACAATAATACTTGTTATTGGAATCGGAATATTATCATTATTTTACTATATGATAACACCAGTCGATAAGGGCAATAATAAAGATATTAGAATTGAAGTTAAAGAAAACTATGGAAGTGCAAAAGATAGCACAAGAATTAAAAGGCAAAAGGTTTAATTCGTAATGAAGAAGTGTTTAAGATGTATGCGAGATTATCCCCCTAATGCATCGTTTTATGTTGGAAATTTTAATTTAAAAACAAAGTATGAGTTTACCTCAAATAATTCAAGAGTTAGCAGCTAAAAGATAAAGCGAGTTCTGGTAATACATTTGCATTAATTGAAGGTGATAGCATACTTAAGATTGCTAAGAATTTAGAAAAAGACAAAATTAAGTGGAAATGAGTTTTTAGAGAAAGTTAATGATGCTGAATTTATCAAAAACTACAGAAACAATTTCCAGAGCTAATTACTAATGAAGTATTTGGTAAAGATATTAAATATGCACTAGAGGGGTACTTGTATCCAGCAATTTATGATATAAAATGATGATGAAACAGTAGAGAGTTTAATTACTAAGATGGTCAAATTAACGGATGAAAAGGTTGTTCCATTGTACAATAAGAATAATAAAGTATGGAAAGTAAATGGTAAACAAACTCAAATTTCTATCCATGATTATATTACTATGGGTAGTATACTTGAAAAAGAATCTACTAAATCTGACGAGAATAAACTCATTGCTAGTGTATTCTTAAATAGATTAGCGCAGGGGATGAAACTACAAACTGATCCATCAGCTAATTATGCAGCTGATAAGTTAACAGGAGCTCCAACACAGGTAGAATTATCATTAAATTCACCTTATAATACATATGTTGTGATAGGTTTACCTCCTGGTCCAATTTCTTCTGTTGGGGCAACTTCTTATGAGGCATTAAATAATGCTGAAAATACAGAGTATCTATATTTCTTGCATGCAACAAAAGATGGAAAAGCATATTTCTCTAAAACATATGCTGAACATGAAGCATTAGCTAAAGAGCATATTGAAGGTTATATTCCAGCTGGAAGTTAATTAGGATGTTATAAATTGAATATTAATGAAAATTTTGTTTGGATTATTTTTCAAGCTGAATTTAATAAAAAGTAACGACTTGTAAATTCTATTTACGAGTCGTTACTTTTATATTAGGGATGCTACTATTGAATTAATATGGATTATAGGGTAAAAATTAGTTGTAAGATTAAAAATTTAGGAGTGTTTATGCAACAGTATTTTTATAAATGAAGATTTGAATGTTGAATCAACATATGAATTGTCTAAAGATGACAGTAATCATATTGTAAGAATTATGAGAAAGAAAAATAGAAGATAAAGTATATGTTGTATTTAATAATGAAGTTAAATACATTTGTACAATTGTTGATAATAATGTGAACAAAGTTCTTGTTACGCCGTATGAACAAGTAATAGGTACTAATGAATTATCGACGAAAAATAACAGTGGCTATTCCGCCATTAAAAATGATAAAAATTGAATATTTAATGCAAAAATTAACTGAACTAGGCGTTAGTAATATAGTGCTATTTAATTCTGAGAGAAATGTCGCTAAGGTAAAGAAAGATAAGGTAGATTCTAAATTAAATAGATGGAATAAAATCGTAAAAGAGGCTGCAGAGCAATCTAAGAGAAATATAATTCCTGATATCACTTATGTTGATAGTTTGAAAGATTTAATTGCATTTTCTGAAAAATTTAATCATAAAGTTGTAGCTTATGAGAAGGAATCTGTTAATGAGGAGAATATCAACCTTAAAAAATTTACTTAATTCGAATTTAAGTGATAAAGAGGTTATAGCAGTATTTGGAAGTGAAGGTGGACTTTCTGAGCAAGAGGTGGATCTTTTAACTGAAAATAAATTTGATGTGATAGGATTAGGAAAAAGAATACTAAGAGCCGAAACTGCACCATTATATTTTGTTAGTTGCGTCGCATATTTTAGTGAATTTAATTAAAGGAGTCAAATTATGAGTGTTGAATTAAACTTAACAGCAAAAAGAAATATATGAAAAAGAATTTAAAAAAAGTAGAGTCAAAGGATATAGTGAAGAAGATGTTAATGACTATTTAGATTTAATAATTGAAGACTATATGAAATTAGATAAACTTATGACTAGACTTAAAGAATTAGAAATAGAAAATCAAAACTTAAAGATAAAAAAATAGAAGCGATTAAGAGTTCTAGTCGTGAAGATAAGCCGGTTCAGGTTACTAACTTAGATATTTTTAAAAAGATTATCGAAACTTGAAACAGCTGTTTTCGGTACAAATAACGTAGATCACGATTTATATTAATTATGTTTAGAGGGTATTCCATGAATGTTTTATTAATAGTTTCTGGGGGATTGCAGCATACAAATCAATTGATTTATGCAGTTCTCTTGTGAAGAAAGGTAATAGTGTAAAAGTAGTGCTTACAAAAAATGCTGAAAATTTTGTTACACAACTACCTTTTCAAACTTTAACAAAAAATAGAGTTTATACAAGTACTTTTTGAAGAAATTGATGAAAACGAAATACAACATATAGATTTAACAAAATGGGCGGAAAAGATTGTTGTAGCACCAGCTACAGCTAATTTAATTTCAAAATTTGCAAATGGAATTGCAGATGATTTAGCTACTTCATTAATGCTGGCAGTGAGAGATGTAACTAAAGTTTATATTGTTCCTGCGATGAATACATTTATGTATAGAAATCCAATTATTCAAGAAAATATGAATAAACTGATAAAATTTGGATTTAAATTTGTAGAGCCAGATAGCGGTCTATTAGCATGTGGGGATGTTGGAGAAGGCAAATTTCCGTCTATTGATAAAATCGAGAGTTTTGTTTTTCATGAAGTTGAACAAGATTTGAAAGGTAAAAAAGTTCTAGTGACTGCAGGGCCTACGAAAGAATTCATCGATCCATTTAGATGTTTAACTAATCCCTCTACAGGGAAAATGGGTATCTCTCTTGCAAATGAGTGTGCAAGAAGAGGAGCAGAAGTAATATTAGTATCTAGCGTTGATAATGATACTATAAGCAGTAAAATAAAGAAAATAAAAATTACTAGTACAAATGATATGTTTGAAGCGGTAAAGAATAATTTCAAAGATTGTGATTTTATTATAAAAAGCAGCAGCTGTATCAGATTATACACCCGTACAAGTTTTTGATAAAAAGTGAAAAACAAGAAGGAAATTTAACAATTGAATTTCAAAAGGACACAAGATATTCTAAAATATGTTGGGAGATAATAAAACAGATAAACAAAAAGTTATTGGTTTTGCTGCGGAAACAAATAATTTGATAGAGTACGCGAAAGAAAAGATAATTAATAAAAATCTTGATTATATTGTTGCTAATGATATATCTAAAAAGATATAGGTTTCGGTAGTGACGATAATGAGGTCTATATAATAGATAAACACGATAATATCAAAAATTGATAAGAGTAGTAAAAAAATAATATAGCAAAAGCTATAGTTGATGAAATATCAAAATAAATTAACTTTAATTTTTAAGGAGGTGAGATTATGTATGCTGAGGTAATAATTGATGTAAATAATCATAATGTTAATCAAGTTTATTCTTATCTTGTACCTGAGGAATTTAAAGATAGGGATATTGTAGGATATAGAGTCGAGGTTCCTTTTGGAACAAGAACGGTTCAAGGTTATATAGTAGATACTAGAAGAGAAAATTCAGAAATAGAATCAACGAATAAGTTTAAATATATATAAAAACTAAAGGATGATTTTCCAATATTAACAAAAGAAATGATTCTATTATCAAAAGTAATGGCGGATGAACTTTTTTGTACAAGAATACAGGCCATTGAAACAATTGTTCCAACAAGCTTAAAGAATAAGTATGTAGAATATTATGAGCTACTTGATGCTAATAAAACATTACTTTTAGATTATGCAAAACATTTCAATATGGATAACTTAATTGAAAAATAAATTCGAAAAGTTATTTTCAATTGAACAAATAGGCTACTTAATCTCACTAAAAGCTGTAAGACTTATAAGTAGGATTAAAGAAATTAAAAATAACGAAACAGAAGAGTTCTTTGTGTTGAACAAAATATAAGGATGTTAAATTAACAAAAACAAAAAAAGAATTAGTCGACTATTTAATTATTAATAATAAAATAAAAAAATCAAAGGTTAAAGATAAACTTAGCATAGGTAACTCTGTTACGAAAAAACTACTCGAAAAGAATGTAATTAAAATTATAGAAGAAGACGTTAAACATAATATAAATACATCTATACTAGAAAAATAATACGAAGTTAAGTGAACATCAACAAAGAATTTATGACAGAATTAGCGAGAATTTTGATAGTAAAAAGTTCAGTGAGTATCTTTTGCATGGTGTTACAGGTGCTGGGAAAACAGAGATTTATATAAAACTTGTTGAAGAGATTGTTAAAGAAGGAAAGATGCTATAATATTAGTTCCTGAGATTATATTAACACCTCAAATTGAAAAAGAAATTTAGAAAAGTATTTAGCGATAATATAGCAGTTATACATTCTAGATTAAATGCAAAAGAAAAGTATAATGAGTGGAAAAATTCGAGATGGTAAAGTTAAAAATATGCTTAGGTACTCGTTCAGCAGTTTTTGCGCCGTTTAATAATCTAGGTATTATTATCATTGATGAAGAGCATGAAAATAGTTATAAACAGACTGAGTCACCAAGGTATGATGCGAAGGATATTGCTAGAAAGCGTGAATCTATAATAAATCTACGGTAGTATATGCTAGTGCAACACCTTCAGTTGATTTATATTATAATTTTTGAAAAAAATAATCCTAATAATTTATTAAAACTTACCCATAGGTTTAATAATAAATTACCTATGATAAATATAGTACATACCGAAGAAAAAGAAGATGTGATTGCTAGTGAATTGCTTACTAAAAATTAAAGAAAAAAATAGCGAAGAAAGAGCAAGTCCTTTTTATTAATGAATAAACGTGGTTATACTAATTTTATTCGTTGTTTTTCGTGTGACATTTATATAAATGTGAAAAATTGTGATATAAGTTTAAACTACCATAAACATGATAATTCATTGCATTGTCATTTTTGTGGATATCAAAAGAAAATTTCTAATATACCTAAGTGTTGTGAACATCCAGAATTAGTTTCGGGGAATTATGGAATACAGCGCGTTGAAGAGTACTTATATCAAAATATACCAGATGTTAGAATTACAAGGATGGACTCTGATACAACTAGTAGAAAAGGAGCATATGAAAGGCTACTTACTGATTTTAAAAATCACAAATCTGATATTCTATTGGGAACGCAGATGATCTCGAAAGGACTAGATTTTCCTAATATTACTTTAGTTGGTGTATTATCTATTGATAATATGATAGCACTGCCTAGTTTTAAAGCAAATGAGAAACTATTCCAATTACTAGTTCAAACAGCTGGTAGGGCTGGACGAAGTGAGAAGGATGGGGAAGTTGTCTTTCAAACTAATATAGCTAATAATATATTAGATTATGCAATTGAGCATAGCTATGAGAAGTTTTATAAATATGAACTTAACAGAAGAAAGTTAATAGACTATCCACCGTTTTGTAAAAATCTCTTTTATAACTATAAAAAGGGTATGATGAACAAAAAGACGGAACGTGTTGCTAAAAATGATATTTGATTTTATTAATAAAAAGCAAACTAATTTATCAATATTAGGGCCTAATAAGAGTCTTTTTTATAAAAATAAATAATGAATATAAATTTAATATTGCGATAAGATACCAAGATGAAGATTATAGTAAACTGTTTCCTTTATTAAAGTATATTAATGATTATTTTTTTCTGAAAGTTATTCTAGAGAAAAAAATTACAATAACGATTGATAACTCTGCACTGGATTATATGTAAATGGGGCTGCCCCAAAAAGCCCTAAAATTTAACAAAGTTTATATGAAAACTCATAGACACAGTGGTTTATTGATATCTAAAATCGCTTTTTAAAAGCTTTTTAGATATCTAATAAACTATGCAGGGGATGACTCGACAAAATCGATTTCTCTGAAATCACGATTTTTGAGTCACTCCCAAAAATCAATTGTATAATTTTAAATAAATCAACTCAAAATAGTTTTTAATTTGAGTTGATTTATTTTTCAAAAACTGTAAAAGTTTGAAAAAAACGCGATTTTATCGTATAATATAATGATATAGATTTATATTTAATGACTGGAGGAAGATTGTGGAAATAGAACAAGTTATAAAAAAATTTCACAACTCTATGATTTTTTTACTCTGACTTACTTAGTGATAAACAAAAACAGTATTTAGATGATTATTATTTTTAACGATTTATCGCTAACAGAGATTTCTGAAAATTATAATATATCAAAAACAAGCTGTGTCAAATAATATTAAGAGAACAATATTAGAATTAGAACAGTTTGAAGAGAAATTAAATTTAATTAAATTAAACAATCAGAGATTGTTTTTTACTAAATGAGATAAAAATCAACTACTGATACAGAAGTACTGACGTATGTTGAAGAATTGATAAAACTAGAAAATTAGGAGAGCTTGTATGGCATTTGAGAATTTATCAGAAAGATTACAAAATACAATAGCTAAAACTTACAGGAAAAGGTAAAGTTTCAGAAGCTGATGTAAAAAGAGATGATGCGTGAAGTTAGGTTAGCTTTATTAGAAGCGGACGTTAACTTTAAAGTTGTAAAAGAATTTGTAAAAAAAATTAGTGAAAGAGCAGTTGGAACTGAGGTTATGAAGTCTCTTACTCCAGCGCAACAAGTTGTAAAGATTGTAAATGAAGAATTAGTTGAATTATTAGGTGGGTCTAATGTTGAATTAAACCAAGGTGGTAAAATTACTACTGTTATGATGGTTGGGCTTCAGGGGGCTGGTAAAACGACAACAGCAGGTAAATTAGCACTTAAAGTTAAGAAAACTATGAAGAAAAAACCGCTTCTTATCGCAGCTGACGTTTATAGACCTGCTGCAGTTCAACAATTAAAAACACTAGGTAAGCAACTTGATATCGAAGTATTCTATGTAGATAAAGATCCAGTAGATATCGTTAAAGATGGATTGGCTTTTGCTAAGGAAAATTACTTCAATTATGTAATTATCGATACAGCAGGACGTCTACATATCGATGAATTATTAATGGACGAATTAAAAAATATTAAAGCTGCTACAACACCAGATGAAATCTTACTTGTTGTCGATTCTATGATTGGACAAGAAGCAGTTAATATTGCAACATCATTTGACGAGCAACTTGACATTACTGGTTTAGTATTAACTAAATTAGATGGTGATACTCGTGGAGGAGCGGCCCTATCTATTAAATCTATTACAGGTAAACCAATTAAATTAGTTGGTATGGGTGAAAAAATGAATGACCTTGAGTTATTCCACCCAGAACGTATGGCATCTCGTATTTTAGGTATGGGTGATGTACTGACGTTAATTGAAAAGGCGCAAGCTTCTATTGATGAAGATGAAGCTAAAAAAATGCAAGAAAAAATTCTAAATCAAAGTTTTACTTTTGAGGATTTCTTAATCCAGTTAGAACAAGTTAAGAAATTAGGTAGTCTTAAAGATATACTTGGAATGATTCCGGGAATGGGTAAACTAAAAAATATGAATTTAGATGCTGTTGATGAAAAACAATTCGTCTATATTGAGGCTATTATTAAGTCGATGACAATTGAAGAGAGACAAAATCCTGATATTATAAACGTACCACGCAGAAAACGTATTGCACAAGGTAGTGGTCGTCCTCTTAATGAGGTTCATAAGCTTATCAAACAGTTCGAAGAAATGAGAAAAATGATGAAACAGTTTGGAGGGCTTATGAATGATAAATCTAAAAGAAAGGGTCTTGGAAGAATGTTTGGTGGCAAACTTCCATTCTAGTTAATTATGAATAATATAGTTTTATTCCAACCAGAGATTCCAGCTAATACAGGAAATATTGCACGTACTTGTGTTGGAACTAATACAAGGTTACATTTAATTAGGCCGCTAGGATTCTCAATTGATGATAAACATGTAAAAAGAGCTGGTTTAGATTATTGGGAACATCTAGATTTAGTTGTTTGGGATAGTTTTGATGAATTTTTAGAAGCAACTAATGACAAGCACTATTATCTAATAACTAAATTTGGGACAAAAATTATTGTGATTTTGATTTTTCAAATGTTGATAATGAAGATATCTATTTTTATTTTTGGTAGAGAGACGAAAGGTTTACCAAAAGAATTTAGAGAGAAGTATAGTGAACAAGCATTGCGAATTCCAATGAGTGAAAATGTTCGTTCATTAAATTTGTCTAATACGGGAGCATTAATAATTTACGAAGCTTTAGACAACAAAAATTTTTAATAAATTAAAATAATAAATGGGGAGAATTTAGGGTTTTTGTTTTGAATTATCCCTCTCAATAAGAATATATAAGGAGAAAATCATGACATTTGTTGAAATTATAGATGATAATAACTTAGTGGAAGATAGTACAAAAAGATATGTTGCTAAAACTATTAGATTGTGCAGCTGAGTATGAAGGTGTTGATACTGAGATTACTGAAATGTCGTTATCATTCGTTAGTAAAGAAGAAATACAAGAAATTAATCGTGATTATAGAGGAAAAGATGTTCCTACTGATGTGATTTCTTTTGCTTTAAATGATGAGGTAGAAGATGAAATTGATATAATTGGTCTTGAAGATGAGATTAATTCTATAGGTGATGTAATTATCTGTGTTGATATTGCTCATGAACAAGCAGAAGAGTATGAACATAGTTTTGATAGAGAGATAGGTTTTCTTGCAGTACATGGATTTTTACACTTACTAGGTTATGACCACATGACTGAAGAAGATGAAAAAGAAATGTTTGGTAAACAAGACGAGATTCTTGAGAAGTTTGGTTTAAGGAGATAAGCATGTTTGAAGAACAGATTAAAACGGGATTTGTCACTATTATAGGTAGACCTAATGCGGGCAAATCTACGTTATTAAACAATATATTACAACAAAAAATAGCAATAATGTCAGATAAACCACAAACAACACGTAACATTATAAATGGTGTTTATACTGATAATGATTCACAGATTGTCTTTATTGATACACCTGGTATTCACAAGCCAAAACATAGACTTGGTGATTATATGATGAAACTTGCTAGTAGTGCAATTCAAGAATCTGAGATTGTATATTTAATTATAAATGCCAGTGAGAAATTTGGCCCTGATGATCAACATTTAATAAACATAGTTAAGGAATTAAAAGTTCCAACGTTCTTATTAATTAATAAAATCGATTTAATTTCACCTGAACAACTGATTCAGATTATTGAATTTTTATAAAGACTTATATGATTTTGTTGAGATAGTTCCCATTTCAGCATTAAAATCAATAAATGTTGATAATTTATTAAACACAACGAAAAAAATATTTACAACCAAGTTTCAAAATGTATCCTGATGATGTAATTACTGATTCACCAGAGTATTTTGTTATCTCAGAGTTTATTAGAGAGAAAGTATTACAACTTACTGAGCAAGAGATTCCTCATTCAATCGCTGTTGTAATTGATAGGATTGAAAAAAACAACCTGGTAAAAAGAAAAATATTATCGCCACAATTGTTGTTGAAAAGAAAATCACAAAAGGGTATGATTATAGGGAAAACAAGGTAAGATGATTAAGGAAATTGGTTCTAGAGCAAGAAAGGATATTGAGGTTCTTCTTGGAGAAAAAATATTCTTAGAATTATGGGTTAAGGTAATTGATAATTGGAGATCAAAACCTAACCAAATTCGCGATCTTGGCTACATGGGGATGATATCTTTGACTAATAGAAATTTTATTACAGGAATAATTATAAAAAAATAAGATATAGAGATTATCATGAAATACTACATATTTTAACAGAACAAGGAAATGTAGAGATTTTCTTTTTATGAAAATGATACAAAAAGTAAGAAAAATTAAGGTGAGTATGCCACATGAGGTATCGATTAATTTTTCAACTGGTGGTATGAATAAAATAACAAATTTGAAATTGAAAATACATATACAAATATTGTATATGATATACTGAAAAACAGCTATGTTTCAAATATGTTGGAGTATGTTAATTTAATAAATGATGATACATTTAATATGTATAAGTTATTGAAGTTATGTTTAAAAAAATATAGAAAAAGATGTTTCTGAAAAACTTGTTTTAATATATTTTTATAGTCAAATTTCTAAAAGGTCAAGGTTTTTATGTTCAAATACCAAAAACAGATCAAATCTATGTAGGGTATAGCTTTTTAAAAAAATAGCTTTGTAGATAAGTTTAATGTGGATTATAGTGTTTATGGTCTTAGCGATTCATTAGTAAAACTTACATACTATATGACTGTTAAAAATATTGACTTTTTAGAAAATTTAGAAATAGAAAACAAAGATTTAATTAGATTATTCTCATTTTTTAAATATGGTATTTAAAGAATTTGTAGGAATAGAAACTAAATCTTACACTAAAATATTAGAACTTGAAGAAATGTTAAGTTCTAATTAAGAAAGAGGCTATATATGAATAATGCAATAGGAGTATTTGATAGTGGAGTAGGTGGACTAACAGTTGCTCGTGAGATAATGAGACAGTTGCCTAATGAAACTATCTATTATTTCGGCGATGTTAAAAATTGCCCTTATGGGGATAAAACAAAGGAAGAAATAATAAAAAATACGGATAGAGCAGTAAAATTCTTAATAGATAAAGGAGTGAAACTGGTTGTTTTAGCATGTAATACTGCAACAGCTGCAGCATTGGAGTATCTACAAAACAAATATGAAGTGCCTATTATAGGAGTTGTTCAACCAGGTGCTAGACGAGCTATCCAGGCAACAGAAAATAATAAAGTACTGGTATTAGGGACAAAGTTTACAGCAAACTCAAAAGTATACGATATAGAAATTGAAAATATTAATTCTGATATTATAGTTTTTGACAAAGCTTGTCCTGCTTTTGTACCTTTTATTGAGGCAGAAGGTAATCTTGATAAAGAAGCTACTAGAAAACTAATTGATGAAACATTAAGTAATACCAATATGCTTGGTGTTGATACTGTAGTTCTCGGATGTACACATTATCCAATACTAAAAAAAGATATTGAGGAATATTATGGTAATAATATTAAAGTTATCTCTTCAGGTAGAGAGGCAGCAAGGGAAGTGAGTACTGTTTTGGGATATGAAAGATTGCATCAGAAGAAGTTAAATATAAAAGAGCACAGATTCTTTATTTCACAAGAAAGTGATAATTTTAATAGTATTGCTTCAAAATGGTTAAAGAAAGATATTAATGCAGAAGTAGTTGAAATATAGGAGTGATAAAATGAAAGAATTGATTTTGGCATCAAATAATGCACATAAAGTTGAAGAAATTAAAAGCATATTGAGTGATTATAATATTCTAACATTAAAAGATATTAATTTTACTGATGAGATTATTGAAGATGGATTAACATTTGAAGAAAATGCTTTGATAAAGGCAAGAACAATCTCAAAAATACTCAGGAAAAACTGCAATAGCAGATGATAGTGGACTTAGTGTTGATCTTTTAGATGGCCGACCTGGAGTTTATTCAGCAAGATATTCAAAAGAACAAACAGATTCAAAAAATATAGAGAAAGTTTTATCTGAATTAGATGGTAAGAAATCAAATGCTAAGTTTGTATCAGTTATAGCTTTAGTTGAACCTGATGGGACAGAATTTACTTTTAGAGGGGAATGTCATGGTGAAATTATCTCTGAGTTAAGAGGTGAGAATGGCTTTGGATATGATCCTATATTCTATGTTCCGAGTTTAGATAAAACATTTGCAGAACTAAGTTCTGAAGAAAAAAATAGTATCAGTCATCGAAAAGAATCGTTGGAGAAATTTTCTAATTTTTTGAGAGAAGAAAATAATGAAAACTAAAATAATACGAGAAGATTGTATTGCCTGCGGTAACTGCAATGCGATATGCCCTGATGTTTATGATTATGATGAAGATGGAATAGCGTATTGCATTATCGATGATAATGAGATGACTGAGGAAGTTGCTGAAAAGTATCGTAGTTTAGTCTTAGAAGCAAAAGATAATTGTCCTACTGAGGCAGTTTTTGTAGAAGAAGACTAGAAAGGAGAGAAGATTGAGCAATAAAAAGACAAAAAGTACAAAAAAAACAAGTAAAACTAATAAAAACAAGAAAACCACTAAGGTAAGTGGTAAAAATACAAGTGCAAAAGAAAATGTTATTCCTGTTTTGTCTAAAGAAGCCTATCGTGGATTATATTTTGTAATTTCTGTTCTTATAGTAATTTTTATCTGTTTTTTACAAATGGGATTTATTGGTAGATTTTTCGATACACTTTTTAAATATTTATTCGGAAGTTTTAGTTATCTTATCTATATAATAATAGTTGCAACTCCAATATATTATATTATGAACAAAAACTAAAAACACCAGCAATCATAGTAATCTTACTAATTTTAGTAGATTTTCTATTTCAATTAATTTATATTGAAATAGTGATTATAATTTATTAGGTTTTAATAATATTTATAATAATAGAGTTAGTTCATATGGGGAGGATTATTATCATATTATCCTGTTAAATTCTTAATTTATTTATTATCTTATTATGGTTCATTATTGGTGATAATCTCAGCTATAATAACAGTTATATTTTTATATTTTTAACATTAATCATAGGGAGTTAGTCTTAAGAATTAAAACACCATATAGTTAATGCATTTGATAAGAATGAATATGAAGATACTTTAGATGACTATCAAGAAGAGGACGATATTATCTATGACGAATATAATTCGTCTGATATTAATAGAGAAAAATTCTAATGAACAAAAGATATAATAAAAATTAAAGATAAAGATTTAGTTGTTGATATAAGAGAATTTAAAGAAAATGAAGAATTTTATGATGAGGAAATTGTACAACGTCCTTCTAGAAAGCAACCTAAATTAAATAAAGAGCATATTACTGTTGAAGAAGAAACGGTTAGTGAAATAGTTTCTGAAGAGTCATATGATAATTATCAACTTCCACCAGTTACACTATTGAATAACCCAGTTAAAAAACAAACTATTACTAAAGGTGATGTAGTAGAAAAATCAAAAATTCTTCAAAGTACATTTAATAACTTTGGTATTGAGGTTAAGATTGTCAAAGCAATAGTAGGGCCTTCGATTACACAGTTCCAGATATTACCGACTCCAGGAACTAAGGTTAGTAAGATAGTTAACTTGAGCAATGATATTGCATTAAATCTAGCAGCTAAGGATGTACGTATTGAAGCACCTATTCCTGGTAAATCATTAATAGGTATAGAAATACCGAATACTGTAAATGAGCTAGTAACGATGAAAGAAGTTTTTGTTAATGATGAGGATAATTCACCACTATCTGTTGTATTAGGTAAAGATGTATCAGGTGAATCGATATTCACGAGAATTGATAAAACGCCTCACTTATTAATAGCAGGTTCTACAGGAAGTGGTAAGTCAGTTTGTGTAAATACGATAATTACTAGTATATTATTAAAAAATAAACCAGATAAGGTTAAATTGATAATGATAGATCCTAAGATGGTTGAGCTATCGATTTATGATGGTATTCCACACTTGTTAACTTCTGTTGTTACAGATCCTGTAAAAGCAGCTGATGTTCTTCATAAAGTTGTTCTTGAAATGGAAAACAGATACAGAGAGTTTGCAAGAGCTAGAGTAAGAAATATGGAAGGTTATAACAAAATTGCTGCAAAAGATCCAGACTATAAAGAACTTCCATATATAGTAGTTATTATAGATGAGTTAGCTGATTTAATGATGGTATCTTCTAAAGAAGTAGAAGAGTCAATTGCTCGAATAGCACAGAAAGCTAGGGCAGCTGGTATACACATGATAATAGCAACTCAAAGACCATCAGTTGATGTAATTACAGGGGTTATTAAAACTAATATTCCATCAAGAATTGCGTTTGCGGTAAGTTCTAGTATTGATTCAAGAACTATTCTTGATAAATCAGGTGCAGAAACATTACTTGGTAAGGGTGATATGCTTTACTTATCAGCTGATTCAAGTAAACCTGTTCGTGTACAAGGAGCTTTCTTATCTGATGAAGAAGTAGAGAAAGTTGTCGACTTTGTTAAGAGTCAGTCTGAAGCACAGTACGATCCAAATATGACTCCAAGTGAAGTAAGTTCACAAAACGGAGGCTCATCAGGAGAAGATGTAGATCCGCTGTATAAAGAGGTATTATTATTTATAGCTAAAACACAGAAAGCTTCTGCTTCATTACTACAAAGAAGATTTAAAATTGGTTATAATAGAGCAGCAAGAATAATAGATATGCTTGAAGAAGATGGGTATATTGGACCTGTAGATGGAAGTAAACCAAGAAAAAGTATTTTTAGAAAAAGAATACGCAGAAGATAATGAATAAAATAAATATTTTGTTTACATAATTTAATTTATGTAAATCTAAGTGAAGGAAATTAAATTAGAGGTAAATAGACGTGATAGTAAATTATTAATAGGATTATTAACTATAGTGATTTTAGCAGTTATTGGATTATCTGCTTATGCATACCAAAAAGCAACAAGCACTTAATAATAATAAACCAAAAGTTGAAAAAGAAAAAAAGAAGATTCTAAATTAGAGAAATTAATAAAAGAAACAGTTTCTAAATTTGATAAAGAGAATGATTTAAATAAATTGAAATATTTAAATCAATTCTTGATAAAAAGGATGAAGTAGCAAAAGAAAACAAAGATAAGTTAAACAGTGAGTATAATGATGCAATTAAAAATATGCGTGAAAAACTAAATAACGCTGTTAAGGATAAAATTAAAAATGCTTCATTAAATGATGAAGATAAGAAAAATTCTGAAAAAGTGGACTCTGTTAAGAAAGGATTAAATGACTTACAATCTACTCTTGAAAAAGAAAAAAATCAGTTTTATTTGAAAAAGAAGAAGATTATAATTCTGTCGCTCAGAGTATTAAAGATGCATTAACAGCTTTAGAGGCTTCTAAAACTACAGAATCTAATCAATCACAACAACAGAAGGAAACACAAACTCAAGCACATACTAGTACAGAAGTAGCTGATACACCAGCTCCTCAACAACCTGCAAATACGTATACACCAAGATATAGTAATAGTAGTAACTCTTCTAGTTATAGTTCTAATAGTAATACTTCTACTGAGACTAGTAGACCAAGTACACCATCGAATAATACAGCAACTACTGAAACACCAACTAACAGTGGAGCTACTACAATTCCAGTAGCACCAACTACACCAGCAGCGCCAGCAGGGACAGAAGCTACGGGAAGTGGAGAATAACTATATTAAAATACAGGATAAATCTAATTATCCTGTATTTTTTATTGTAGCAAATTATAGAATATGTTATAATTATTAGTGAATTGAATTTATACTTTAAGTTAGAAGGGTAAGTAAAAATAATGAATCTACCGAATAAAATAACATTATTTAGAACAATATTAATACCTGTATTTATAGTATTTTTTTACTAGTTGATATGGGAGGAAGTATTTCTATTCTAGGAGGAAGAGAAATATCCTTAAATATATTTATAGCAGCATTAATATTTATATTTGCATCATTTACTGATTTTATTGATGGTTATTTAGCAAGAAAATATAATTTAGTTACAAATATGGAAATTCTAGATCCATTAGCAGATAAACTTCTAGTTGGAAGTGCATTTATAGTTATGGTTGAATTAGGATTAATGCACAGTTGGATGGTAGTTGTTGTAATTATGAGAGAATTTGCTGTAACTGGTTTAAGACTTTTAGCTGTTGAAAAAGGTGAAGTTATTCCTGCTGGTATTTTTAGGAAAACTAAAGACTATTAGTCAATTAATCGCCATAATTCTTATATTATTAGGAAATCCTATTTTTAATACTGTTGGATTTAAACTAGATTATATTCTATTATGGATATCAGTAATTTTTAACGATACTATCTGAATTGAGTATTTCAAAAACTCATTACACGTATTCAAATAATGTTAGTGATAGGTTCAACCTATCCTAGCATTTTTATTTTTTGGGAGGTATTTTTTTATAAATGAATAAAATATTGAGAGATGAGGAGTTTAAAAAGAAATTTCCTATAAAAACTTGTTGAACATAATAGTGAGTGGGCACATTGGTATGAAGATGAAAAGAAAAGTTTACTAGCTAAACTCGAAAAACATAAAGTGATTTTTATATCATATAGGAAGCACAGCAATTCCAAATATATATTCAAAGGATATAATAGATATAATATTAGAAATCTATGAAAGTAATGATTTTGATAGTATAATTGACACTCTGAGTCTTGAGTGGGAACTACGTTGGAAAGAAGAGGATAGAGCTTTTCTAGTTAGAGGATACGGTGCTGATGGTTTTCTAGATAAAGTATACCATCTACATGTAAGAAAAAAAGGTGATATTGAAGAAGTTAAGTTTAGAGATGTATTAATAGAAAAATCCAAAATTAGCAAAACAATATGAAAGATTAAAATTAGATTTAGAAACAACATATAAGTATGATAGAGAAGGATATACAGCTGGCAAAAACGAAATTTATAAAAGATATTATAAAGATATTATAAAAGAGTATGGTTTACATAATTAATTATACGTAAACCATACTCTTTATTTTACTTCTTTATTATTGAAGTACTTAAATAACCCTTTGAATTGCAACTATTGACCAAACACCTTCAAGTAAAACAAATCCCCATTGTTTTCCTATAAATGCGTCTATTCCAAGAATTAAAGCACCAATAGCATTAAGCAATAGATAGTTAAGTGAAGTTGTTTTAAGCTTTCCTAATTGACTAAATACAAATCCTATAAGTATTAATAGTGATCCTAAAACTTGAACAATAATACCCATTATTACCTCCATAAAATTTAATAACTTTTTATATTTTACCTCAATTGGAGATATATTTCAATACTAATCATCAAGTTTGTCAATGTTTTGTTTGATAATCTTTTTTGATTCGTTAATGTATAGCATTGATGTGTCGCTGTTAGAGTGTCCCATTTGTGTCATAATTATAGGTATATTCCCATTTGTTTTTAGAGCTAGTTTTGTACCGTAACTATGTCTTAATTTGTGTGGTGACATTGGAACATTAAAAAGCGTCTGTATACTTCATCACTAATTTTTTTGAATTGCTCTTATTGATAGTCCGCTCTTTATTTTTTTACTAATAAATACATAATCTCTCTATTAAGTTTAAAAAGGTAGGGAAGTAATGTATTCATTTAACCCTATCTAAAGCGGATTTAGTAATTATAACTGTATCGACCTTATTACCTTTTCTGACAACATTAATCTCACTATTTAGAAAATCAATATCTTTTACTTTAAGATTAGCAAGTTCATTAACTCGGATACCACTTTTCAAAAATAGTGTAAGTATAGCTAGATCTCTTGCTTTTATCTCTTAAGAAGAATGATTTACCATGGTTAGATAAAAGTCTTTTCATATTCAAACTCGACATACTGTAAGAATTCTTCGTCTTGAGAATCTAAAAATCTTTTCCGATATTTTCTTTGATCTTGAAGATAATGTTTTCTTTCACACGATTAATAGGTATTTTAAGCATAACATTTCTTTCAAAATAAGCTTTACCTTGCTCAGTTTCACTTGTTACTGTAAGGAACTTATAAAGTGATCTCATAGCGGCTTTATAGTTATTTATAGTAGTTTGACTACGATATTTACCATTAACTTGTTCACGAGATAGGCTCTTGAAAATAACTTTCCATTTCTTTTTGAAATATTTTCTAATGTAGAAAGGCTGACATCTTTAATGAGTTCAGCATCTGATATAGTCTCTCTGATAGTCCAATTTAAAAGTTCTTATATGTTTCTAGATATCTATGTAAAAGTTAATGGAGATAAATTGTCATAATATGTATCAATAAAATCTTCTATATAGTCAGGAAATTCTGGAAGTATTTTGTTAATCTTTTGTTTATAATAATCACGTTGATTCATTGGTATTACTACATTCTCCTTTAATTTATAAATTATACATATAATATGTATTATGCGAACAATTATATTATATCACATTTAGCTAGTTCGTTCAATATATGTTTGTCCCCTCATATTTAAATCTTATTATTCTATAGTTTTATTTAATTCTTATTAATTTAATTTTTTATATTTTGATGAGAGTCAACATCTTTTAGAGGTGTTTTTTTATTTTTAACTAAATAATTATTATGATTATTTAGTTTGAGTTTTCTTCATAAAAATATCACCTATTTAAACGCTGTATAAGCGTCCTAAAAATTATTTTTGTATAATTATCCCAAAAACCACTAAAAACGCTCAGAATGGATTTAAACGTCTATTTTGGTATTTTTTATCATTTTTCTATTATTTTTTGTAATCTAATGTAAAAAGCTACCTAAGTTTCCTTAGATAGCTTTAAAGTTTATCAGCTTAATTATACACGCTCAACTTTTTCCAGATTTTTAAAGCTCTAGCAGAAACCCAAACTTTTTTTAGGTTGTCCGTCTACTAAAATTGTTACTTTTTGTAGATTAGCTTTTGAATTTTTCTTTTTATTTGCGTTCATTGCGTGTGAACGAGTATTTCCTGAACGAGCTTTACGTCCAGTTACGTAACAAACTTTTTGCCATGAATTAATCCTCCTTTTTGGAAATAGTTTATTCATAACATTTACTACATACACAGTATTAATATAACATACCTAAGATAAATATCAAGTAAAAACTTTTAATTTATAATAATTTTTCTTTATACAAACGATGTTATAAATAATATTATTATAAATGCTATTACAGATGATACTGTTGTTCCTAGAGTCCAGGTCTTAAATGTAGTTTTAAAATCTAAATTTAGATATTGTTTAAATAACCAGAATCCAGGATCATTTACATGTGAGCAGAACATACTTCCAGCTGTAATGCTTAGCATTATAAATACTGGTGAATAACTAATAGCAGGAACCAATGGTTCGACAATAGCAAGTGTAGTTATTGCAGCTATTGTAGCACTACCTAATGATATTCTTAATATAGCAGCTACTAGGAAGCTAATAACGATTGGTGATAGATTGAGACCATTAGTTAGTCTAACAATCTCATCAGTAACTTTAGAATCAACTAATACTTGTTTTAAGCCACCTGCAGCACCATTAATTAGTAATACAACTGCAATTGTTTTAAGAGATTGGCTTAGTAATGGAACAATACTTCTTATTCTTAAACCTTTTGTTATCATTAATTCAATAATAGCCATTAATAAACTTATTATTAATGCTGTAACCGAGTTACTTATAATTATTAAGATACCTTTTATTGTTCCTGATAAATTAGGTATACCTAAAAATTATTGTAGGAATCGTAATTAATAGTACTGGTAATAGCATTAATAAGATAGCAAATGTAGTACTCATAGTTTGATTTTCAATTTTTAGAACGCTTATATTCTTTTCATTATTGTCTAAATTAGCTCTTGTTTTTACTAAATTAGAATTTGTTAATAATAAACCACCTATAAAAGCCGTAGGTATAGCAATTATTAATCCATAGTAGAACACTTCAGCCATATTTAAGTGAAATGTTTTTACTATTATACTTGGACTTGGATGTGGTGGGAATAAAGCGTGAATAGTTAGTACACCTATACTTGCAGGAAGGGCTAGATATATCTTATCTAGTTTTAACTCTTTAGCTACTGCAAGAATAATTGGAATTACTAAAATAAAAGCTACATCAAAGAATAAAGAAAAACTTATACACATTCCAGCTATAAGTAAGCCTAATTGGATTTTCTTAATTCCAAATACGCTGATCATTTTCTTTGCAGTAATCTCTACTGCACCTAATTCTTCCAATACTTTACCAAACATTGCTCCTAGACCTAATATTAATGATAAATGTCCTAGAAGAGATCCAGTCCCCTTCTCTATAGAATCTATCAATGTATTAGGGGAAAGTCCTAAAAATAATCCTAGAATAATAGCTACTATTAATATTGATAAAAATGGCTCAAAAATGTAATTTTGTAATCAAAAATATAAGAGCACTAATACCAATAAATACTAACAATAATTTATAAGAATAATTTCCTAAAAAAATGCTAATGATGAGTAGACTATTAATCCTAAGATAATAAATATCTTATCTAATTTCATTATATTCTCCTTAATTTTTTCATTAGGTAATTATAACATTATTAATATAGAGAAGTAAAAGGTAAACGCTTTATAATTTATTTTTAGGAGATCAGCAATTTTTTTCGAAAGTTCTAGCATTTTCGTATAGTAATAGATTTGTAGAAACTTTCTTTTATTAAATACTTATGATAGGCAGTTTTTAAGTAACTTGTTTCGTTGTATTTACCCCAAAACACTGCATGTTTACCAAAAATGAACATCTTCATCGTCTAATGGCATTTGTTCTATACGGGCTTTCATAATTGAATAGTCTATTTCATTTGTATAGAATAATACATCTTTTCTATACAAATCGTTAAACCACCAACTAGGTAAGTTTTCAAGTTCCTCAAGATATTCACTCTGACTAAGTATTACTTTATTAATTTTAAATGGATAAGCATTTAATATCTTTGATATATTTTGATTAATAGTATCTATGCTATCAGTAGTATCAAATATTATATTTCCACTATTTATATATGAAACAACATTGGTATACCCTAAATGTGAAATCATCTCTTTTAACTCAGCCATTGATACTTTATTCTTTCCACCAACATTAATTCCTCTAAGTAATAGTACATAACGCATATAAACTTCTCCTTCTTTTAAAAAAACTCTCTATCGTAATAATAGAGAGTTTAAAAATAATTCTTTAATTATGCTCTTGATACGTAAGAACCTTCTGCAGTATTGATAACTAATACGTCTCCTTCTTTAACGAATAGAGGTACTTGTAAAGTGTATCCAGTTTCAACTGTAGCAGCTTTAGTAGCCCCTTGTGCAGTATCTCCTTTAACACCAGGTTCTGTTTCAGTTACAGTAAGTTCTACTGTTGTTGGTAAGTCAATTCCTAAGATTTCATCACCAAACATTAAGATTGAAACTTCCATGTTTTCTTTTAAGAAGTTTAATTCATATTTTAATTGTGCTTCAGGTACTTCGATTTGCTCGTAAGTAGCGTTATCCATAAATACATATGCTTCACCAGTTGAGTAAAGGTATGACATTTTTTGGTTGTTAATTTGAGCTTTTGCAACTTTTTCACCAGCTCTGAAAGTTTTATCGTTAACAGCACCAGTACGCATATTTTCTTAATTTAGAACGTACGAATGCAGCTCCTTTACCAGGTTTAACGTGTTGAATTCCATTACTTTCCAAATGTTTCCATCAACTTCGATAGTAACTCCAGTTTTTAAAATCATTAACTGATATCATTATTGTAATTCTCCTTTAAATTGTATTAATATTATTATAAATAAATAAAATCAAGGTAAAAACTAATAAATTTAGTGTATTTTTATATAAAGAATAGTAATTAATTTATTTTAGTTTACATAAATATAATTACGTAAACTAAAATTATTTACTTTCAATTACAGCTTCTACCATGTAGATTCTATTACCTTTTTAATAAACTTATCTTCATACTCAGTATGAACATTATCTTCTTCATAGACACTATTAGTTAAATCTAGTGAAAGTCTATTAAAAGTAAATCCATATTTAGCATAGCTCATTAAGCTGTATTCGAATAAACCTTGGTTATCAGTTTTTTGAACTATTGTTTTGTTTCCATTTAAAATAGCTTCATAACGAGCTAAGAACGTATGGAATGTTAAGCGTCTTTTCTCATGTCTTGTTTTAGGCCATGGATCAGAGAAGTTTAGATATAGTTGATCAACTTCACCTTCAGCAAAATATTCTAGTAAATCTTCTGCATTTCCTGAGATAAGTTTTAAGTTTTCTCTATGAGTTTCTTCAACTTTGTCTAGTAGAAATGTTAAGACAGTTGGTTGTGCCTCCATAGCTATAAAGTTAATATCAGGGTGTTTTTCAGCAAGTGTATGAATAAACTTACCTTTCCCACTTCCTATTTCTAAGTGTATTGGATTATCATTCCCAAAAATTTCTTTCCATTTTCCCTTATTATCCTTAGGTTGTAAAAATACAACTGGACTATTTTCTAGACGCTCTCTAGCATCTGCTCTATTTCGAACTCTCATTCATGCACCTTTCTATTTTAATTCTATTGTTTTATTAAATAATTGTTTGTTTTCTAATACTTTTTCTTTTGAACCTAGAACACAAGTATATGCTTTAGATTTCATATTTTCAAATTCTACTGCTAACTTTCTTAAATCTTCAACTGTCGTATTTTTTATCTCATTTACAAGTTTATCATAAACTCAAATGGAGAGTTAGTGATATATTTGTTTAATGAATATGCAGCTTGTGCACTTGGCGACATTAGTACATCTAATGAGTTTAGAGTACCCTATAATATATTTATTAAGATTTTTTTCATCTGCTTCAATATTAGCTACGTAGTTGTTAATATTGTAATATATTTCTAGAGTTTCTGTTAAGTTTTGGATCACGATAAGACCATAAATTAAAAATCACCAAAAAGCATTAAATATCACGCCAGAACCATAGGCTCCATTTTTAACACGGACATTATTCCATAAATAGTCTAAGCTTAAGATATGTCTTAGTACTAAGTGTGTTCCAGTGTAATCATTTATATTATAACCTACACCAACGTATTGAACTAGTGAATCAAAGTAAAAACCTTCAGAATATCCTTGATCTTCTAATTTAATTTCAAATCCTTTTTTTGTTTGTCTAATTCAGTAGGATATTTAGTTAAATATGAAGATATAGTTTCTTTTGAAGTTAGCGTATTCTTCTTTATTACCGACAAAGTTAACTAATAATCTGGCTTGATTAAAGATCAGATTTGTAACAGTGTATAACTGCTCTTTAATTTTATTACTATTTTGTTCATAGTTGCTTACTAATTCATTTATAAATATGTGAAGTCATATTCTCCATGATATGAAGCAAGTTTACTTTTGAGGGATTGTAGAAACCACTAATACGACGTGCTACAAAACGCATGACCAGAATTTTTAAATCTACTTTCAAGCATTAATTTAATCTCTAAGAGAACATTGTATAGTGCTTCTTTATCTTCAAAAATCAGCATTAAGTGTAGTTTCATCTAAGATTTTTAGCCAGTGCCCCAGCTTTTTCTACTAAATTCTTAGCACTGATTATGAATTTCACTTCACATTCTTTACTCTTATGTTTTCTGAAAACATCTACATAAGAACTAATACCACCAAGATTTGCACCCTATTTCTTTTTATAACTTCAGCTTCAGTTTTTATTTTTTTGTATTAAAGTTAAATAATAAATAAGATAATACTGATGCATATTGTAACTGTTCAACTTCAAAATCACTTATGTCAAATAGCAATTTTGAATATGAAATACCATTAGTCACAGCATCATAATGTGAGAAATTGATACCTTTGTATTCTTCAAAGAAAGTTTCTTCGAATGGATTTTTCAACTCCACTTCTTTAGCATTGACACTTTTAATTTTTCTAAATCTTCTTTTTATCAGTACTGTTTTGCCATTTTTGAAGTGATTTAGTATTTTGAACAAGGGCCTCTACCCCAGTTTCTGATAAAGTAGCCTTATATTCAACTAAATCTTTTTCCTTATTCTCTTTTTCTAATGTTGGAATTAAGTGCAATACAGCCTGTTTATTATTTTCAATTAGAAACTGTCTAGCAAGAGTTTCGTATTGTTTATTAACACAGTTTTCTTGTAAATGAGAAATTACATTGTCTAAATCAAATGCGTCTAATATATTATCTTCACTATATAACCATGTTCTTAATAATCTAATAGCATAAGATACACCCTTAGGTGACGAAGTTTTATTAATCTCTTCCTTGATAGAAAAGTTCTTTTTGTTAATTGAAGCTTGAACTTGCTCATAATCAAATCCTTTATCAATAATACCTTTTTAATAAAGATTTATATTCTGCATCAAGACTTTCTAATTTATCATCACTTACATATTTAAAGATAATTGAGTATACAGTTTCTTTTACGATCTTTTTGTACATAACTATATACATCTTCACAAATATTGTTATCAATGAAGTATTTTCTAAATTCTGTATTACTACTTCCTAGAAGAATATCATCTATTATATCGATATTCTCAATTTTACTAAACTCATTACTATCACCAAGAATATAGTTATAAGCAACATAAGCTTTTATCTTTTACATCTTCATTAAAATATGTACACTAACAATATCCGCAGTAAAGTTTTTTTGACGTGATAAGTTATAATCGCTATAGTCTTTATAGTCGTAATTATTTAGATAACTATCAATATGGTTCAGATACTGTTGAACATTTAAGTCACCATATAAAAAGATATAACTGTTACTTGGATGATAGTTATAATTATAAGTTTCTAAAAATTCTTCTTGTGTAATCGAAGGGATTGCTTCTGGTTTTCCTCCAGAAGAATACTTATAGAAGTATCACTAAATAGTTGTTCCGTTACATATTGATCCAGTACTTCATCTATTGATGAATATGCACCTTTCATTTCATTATAAACTACACCTTTTATATATTAGTTCATCTTCTTTATCTTCAAGATGATAGTGCCATCCTTCTTGGGCAAGAATATTTGGGTTGTTTTTTAAATTTGGATTAAATACTGCATCTAAGTATATATCCATCAATATTTCTAAGTCTTTTTCATTTTTAGATGATACTGGATACATAGTTTTATCAGGAAATGTCATTGCATTTAAAAAATGTATTAAAAGAACCTTTAAGTAGTTCTACAAAAGGTTCTTTTACTGGATATTTCGCTGAACCACATAAAACAGAATGTTCTAAAATATGAAAAATACCATTATCATTATAAGGAATAGTTTTAAAACTAATGCTAAAACTTTTATTTATATCGTCATTTTCAAAGAATACTAATCTAGCACGAGTTTTAACATGCTCATAAAGATAAGCATTTGTATTTATATTTTTAGATATTTCTTTTCTATAAGTTCAAATGTCATATTATTTAATTATTATAGTAGATTACATTTTTAGTAATGTAAGAACGTCATAACCTTGTAGTTTGTCCATACCGTTTAGACCATCTAATTCGATTAAGAACGCAATACCTACTACGATTCCTCCTAATTCTTCTACTAATTTAATAGTTGCTTCAATTGTTCCACCTGTAGCTAATAGGTCATCAGTAATTAGAACACGTTGCCCTGGTTTAATTGCATCTTTGTGCATTGTTAGAGTATTACTTCCGTATTCTAAATCATATTCGTATGAAATAACTTCACGTGGTAATTTATTAGGTTTTCTTACAGGAACAAAACCTATACCTAGTGAGTAAGATACAGGACATCCAATAATGAAACCACGAGCTTCTGGTCCTACTACTACATCAACTTGTTTTTCTTTAGCATAGTTTACGATTTGATCTGTAGCGTACTTATACGCTTCTCCATCTGCCATTAAAGTAGTAATATCTTTAAAGCTAATTCCTTCTTTTGGCCAATTTGGTACGATTGAAATATATTTTTCTAAATTCATTTATGTTTATTTTCTCCTAAATGTTTTCTTAACTCAATTATTATACTATAAAATAAGAAAAATAAGCAATTTTTAATACTATATAGGCGATTATAATCATAATCTGTGAATATCTAAAAATTAGTTTAAATCTAATTTATAGTTTAGTTTTATAACAATTTAGTAATTGATTAGGTATTTTTGAGATTTCTTTAAAATCAAATATTATCGTTACTTAGAATTATATGTTAAAAATATATTTAATTACTTATAAAGGAGTTTTTAATTATGAATTTTACATTTACAGAGGCGGCTTTAAATTATATATATAAAAACTAGATAATAATGATATTAAGTTATACGATATCATTATTGATTATAGACGGTAATAGCCCATATACAGATAGTGTTAATGGCTGTCATTGTCAAGTATATGATAAATATAGAATTTTGATAGTTTCTAAAAGAAGATACGAATATTAAATGGGATAAATATGATAAACAAATTTCCACAAATATAGGAAATGTTTATTATCCATCATATTACGAAGTAATGTTTAATCAAGATAATAAGTTTGATTATAGTGAAACTAATTTTAATTTATACTTGAAGAGTGAAAGGGGCATAATTACAGAACAAGTACAAGTAATTATAAAATTATAATTTAAGTCTATTTTTAATAAGAACTGGTATCATAAATTTTATATTTCTTATAATGAAAGGAGAATATTTTTGAAATCATTACTAAATAGTAGAAAATTAACATTTATTCTATTCTGTGTATATTTATTCATACTTTCATGGGTAATTATTGCTAAAATGGATTGGACCTTGCTTAAAAAGTAGTAACCTTTCTTGGATTAAACATCCACAAGTACTTCTTCATCCAGGGATAACTTGGAGATCTATTAATTTAGTTCCATTTAGAAATGGGAACTTCGATATATTAGAAGTCTTGTTAAATATTCTATTTTTATCCCTTTTAGTTTCTATATAAAATTATTATACCCTAAGTCTTCAGGATTTAAAGCGATAATTTTAGGATTTATGTTGAGCTTAATTTATGAATCCACACAATATGTTTTTAACAATTGGATTTCCAGATATAACAGATTTAATTGACAATACTTTAGGTGCAGTTATCGGAGTGATAATTATTGATATAATTTCAGTAATTTTCGAGAGAAATTAAGAATTTATATGAATCTTATACTAATACTTTTTTTCGAGTTATATTATTTATGAAATTCTATATATAATAATTTAGAAATAGTAAAGAGCGATATATATTAATCAATAAATATCGCTCTTTATTATTTTATTTATATTATGAATAATCAAAAATTATGATTTACTATCTTTTTCTTCTAATTCCTAATGCAGCTAGAACCACTCCTAGTAATCCCTAATAGCATCAGATCCTACACTATTTTCAGTTAAACCAGTTTTTAGGTAGTATATTGTTTTAGTTTAGGAGAAGAATCATCTTTCTTAGTTTCTTTAGCTTTAGAAACAATAGTATATGTACTAAAGTGATCTGTATAGAATGTTAGTTTTTCCATCACTGTAAGTACTTTGAACTTTCTCTAATCTATTACCATTTACATAGTATACTTCTAGTGTTTCATTCTCATTAGCTAGTATAGTCACGGTAACTATTCTAGTTTCACCATCTTTATTTATTACATTACCATTATCATCTGTAAAGAATAAATCTAAAGTTTTAACAACATTTAAGTTATCAGCTAGATTTTTAACTAATTCTTTTTACTTCATTTACTTTTTGTTTATTGGAATTTTTGAGCAACAAAGTGAATTCCAGTAACATCTTTAGCCTTGAATTGAACTGTTACTTCTTCATCTCCAGGTAATTTAGCAATAAGAGTATCAGTTACATTATTTTTCTTATCTTTTAGTGGAGGTGTATTAGGTTGTTCAGGCGTCACTTGAGGTTTTTCCTCTGGTTTTGGCTGTTCAGAAGGTATTGTTTGTGGTTTTTCCTCTGGTTTAGGTTGTTCAGAAGGCGTTGTTTGTGGTTTTTCTTCTGGTTTTGGTTGTTCCGGAGTTACTTGTGGTTTCTCTTCAACTTTTGGTTCTTCTTTCTTAACATCAGCCTCAACTGTCGTTACAAGTTCAACTAATTTATCGTCGATATTTGTAGCATTTTTTTCGAATAAAGTTTTAGTAATTCTATATTTATCTCCAGCTTTCATATCATTATCAGTAATTTCTAATTTTCTATCATCTTCATTAGAGACACTTGTTGAACTAAGTTCTTTAACTTCATTATCGCGGATACGTTCTACCTTAGTAACAATATACCAGTTACGACCATAGTCATCGCTCTTAAGTAGTTCGGCCATAGGTTTTGTTTGTTTACTTAGGAATTCTTTATATTTATCTAATCCTTGTAAGATACCTTCTCCACCGTAGAACTCAGAACGACCTCTATACCAGTGTAGAAGATTTAGAATTGTTAATTTTTCATCTTTAGGTTGAATAGTGACCTTATTATCTCTTGCTACAACATTTAATTCAATAGCTTGTTTTTGAGGATAGTAACCTTGTGTTACTTCAGGAGAAATTCCTAATAGTTTTGTGTCAGAATCATTATACGGTAATGTTGCCGGTAAATTGTTATTAGCAATATCAAGAATATGTAGACTACCATTTGCTTTTAATTAATTCTAATGGGATATTACTAATTTGGTTATTTACTAATCTTACAGTTGCTTTTATGCTAGTGTTTTCCATAAGTCATCAGATAAACTAGAAATATGGTTATTATTTAAAAAGCTAGAGTATTTAATTTAGTGAAATTAACTCCATTTTTCTGGTAGTGATGTTAATTTATTGTTAGCTGCATATAACTGTGTTAAAGAAGTTAAATTAGCAACACTGTCAGGAAGTTTAGTAAGTTCATTGTCAGTTACAGATAAGAATGTTAAACCTGTATTATTTTTAAATAAATCATTTTGGAAGTGAAACAATCTTATTATTTGATAAACTTACTGTTTTTAGTTTTTTATTGTTAGCAAATACATTCGCTGGTAATGTTGATAACCATGATTGACTAAATTCAACAGATTCTAATTCGAAATTATTTGCAAACAAGTTTTTCTGGGATATTACCTAAGTTGTTAGAAGATAAGTTCACAGTTTTTAATTTTTTTGTTATTAGCGAATAGGTTCTCAGGTAGTTTAGTAACACCATTTCCTCCTAAGTTAATACGCTCAATATTAACTGCATTTTTAAATAAATCTTCAGGTAATTCACCGAAGTTATTACTATCAGATGAGAATGATTTAACACCAGGTCCCATGTGTTTCAGTAAATCAAGATTGTAAATAGCACCTTTATCAACTTTTCCATCAATTTCTAATGAACCAATATTGATATCACCAGTGAAGTTTTTCAATTCATCTTCTGTTACTTTACCGTCTTTGTTAGTATCTACGCCATTAGCTATTAATTTCTTTTGAAGTAAGTCATCACTTTTCTTACGCTCTTCATTATTTTTCTCTACTAACTCAAATCCATTCCATCCTTTTTTGATCTCAGGTTTGAATTTTAGTTTAACTGTCGTATATTTATCAAAGTTTCCTTTATCGCTTTCTAAAGAGCCCATATAAGAAACTATAACACCACCTAAATGTACTTGGTCTAGATCTTCAACCGGAAGTGTAAATAACGCTCTGTCATATTGACCTGCTGAGTTCTTCTCACCAAAGTTTTCTTTCACACCTGATTCCCATTTACCTTTATTTTGAATAGCAAAATCATATAAACCATGAGCAAATAAAGTGTTTAACATTGTTATACTCATTTTTCCCATCTTTGACTACTAATTTTACATTTTTATCAAAGAATCCTTCTAACATTGAAGTTCCTTGTCTTCCATCAGCGTATAAAGCGTTAAATCCTAAAGTATATTCACCATCTTCTAATTTATCAGTAAGAGAATAAGTTTTTTTCCTCTTGTTTTTCAGGAGTTTTTCTGGTGTTGGTTTTTCTTCAACTACTTTTATTACCAGTAGTATATGTTTTACTTTCGCTACCGTCATTTTGCTTTAAATACAATTGTATTATCTCCATCAAAAGTTCCAAGCTTTTAAATGCTTTTAAGACTTTTCTCACCATCATCGAAAGTAACTATTTGATCTTTCCAGTTTTTACTGAATAGTGATTTATCAAATGATTTTCCGTTAATAATTACTTCTTTAGTATTTTTTTAAGAACATCTTCCGCTTTAAATCCATCAACAAAGTGTAATATTTAATTCATCAGCATAGCTATCCACTTTAGAAACTAAATCTTTTTGAGCATATGATGCGCTAGTGGCTGGTGTATCTTGTTTTGGTTCTGCAGGTTTTACATCTTCTTTTTTATCAGTCGCCGCTGGATATGAAATTATTGTTCCATCAGCAAGTTTGACTTCTAGTTTATTGTCTGAATCTTTTAAAGCCTTAACTAAGTCTTCGTTAAAGATTCTGATTCCAAGATATTTTTGAAGTTTCTACTTTATCTTTAAAAACATCTTTATTTACAGTAGTACCATTTAGAGTCACACTAGCGATTTCATCAACAAAATTATCATAAACAGAAGTATCAGATAATTCTAATGTTAAGTGTTTTTCATCTTTCCAGTTTTTACCTTGATCTAATTTAGAAATAGTATATTTAGCATTTAAAGCTGGTTTGTTAGTATCAGTTTCATTTTCTTTTGATGGTGCAGGTGTACCATTACTTGGCTCTACATACCCAGTATCTTCATATGTTGTTTTTGAACCATCTGTAAATGTAAATTCAATTTTATGTTTATCTTGTTTTTATAATGGTCAGTTATTGCTTTATCTACAGCAGTTACTTGTCCATCATATAGTTTATAAAACTTTACTATTTGTATTTTGGCTATCAAATCCAAAATCTTTTCCATCAACTGTAAGTTTAGTTACTTTTTGACCAGTAGTTTTTATACAAATCAGATACCTTCTAAGAAAAAGATTAGAGAGTCATTTTTCTACTTGTGGCTCTAATATTTTTAGACCTTCACTAATTAATTTTTGGTTTAGCAGTTGGATCTACATACCCTTTTATCTTCATATACAGCTTTTGATCCATCTTTAAAAATAAATTCAATTTTGTGTTTATCTTGTTTATTATAATGACTAGTTATTTCATTATTATTAACATAAATAACATCTATCAAATAAAGAATAGTTTTTGAAGAAGATGCTTCACTATTAAAGCCGAAATCTTTTCCATCTATTAAATAGTTTATCGATTTTTATTCCAGTATCTTTTTAAATAAAAGTATCTGATGTATCTTGACCTTCAACAGCAATCTCTAATTGCCCACTTGTTCCAATCTCTGGTTCGTATACTTTAAAAACCTGTACTTTGTTGATCTGTGCATATACTACGTTAGAATTAAGATTAATTTTAGAATTATTGAAATCTACAGAACCTATACTTAAACAAATAGGCTACAGCTAATCCAATAATTAATTTATTATTATATTTTTTTGTTCATTATGTTCCTCCATTAAAACAATGATAATCAATATCGATTAATTATAAGGCTATTATACTACAACAATATAAAAGATACAAGAGAAAACGTTAAAAATAAAATTAGATGATAATCTTATAAATTAAGTATATGAAATACTGAATTCATGGGATTATCACCTAATAATTTTTCGTTCATAAATTTGTCACAATGAAAAATAATTAATATAAATAGTTAAAATCTTTTGCTATTAAATTATAATGAGTTTCAATGTCTTCAGGTTCTGTTGCATATCCTCTTAAGTCATAGTATTCTCCATCTTTTTCCATAACTGCAGTTGGATATGATTCAATTCCTAAATTCAGAGTTTTTATAAAATCTGGATGAATAGGATTAGAATTTTTGAATGCAATAGTTAATTTTAAAGCAAAATCATAACTATCTATTCCATATTTTTTACTTAATTCTACATATGTCTGAACATCACTAAGACTTTTTCCTTCAATAAAGAATTTACATTGAACATCATATGCAGTGTAATATTTGTGAATTAGGTATTAGCTCCTTTACAACATCCATAGCTATTGCAGGACGAATAGAATCTAGTATCATTTCGCCTTCTTCAACTACTTTTATTATATTCTTTTCCAAATTCTACATTATACATTTCAGAAATCTTTTTATTTCCTTCCTGAAAATATCCATATTCTTTTGATTTTTACTGTTGTCTCCAAAGAATAATCCACCAGAAATTATTTCAATTTCTACGTCTGAATGGTTCTCATAAAACTTAGTAAATATTTTATTAAATCCATAACACCAACCACAGTATGCATCCCAAAAGTATAAAAATTTTTCATTATAAATCTCCTTTAATCTATATTAAACTTCAAGTATTTTATTGATATTAGCTATATTTTCTTTTTAAAAGTAAAGTTTCAACTTCGAAAAATTTCTTCCATTCTTATAAAACTTGATGATTTTTCAAATCAACGGTTTTTATAATTTGGGTTAAAAGTATTATTGTATTATTTACAAAGTTAATTAACTCTAATTCTTTAAATATTTGTACCATAATTTTTAAACTATCCACATTTGTTTTTTAATGTGGTTAGTAATTTATCTAATTGTTGAGTTACATTTATTTGTTTATTATTTGTTGAAAGTATTAAATTAAATAATTTAATTAATCTATTTTTTTATCAATAAGATACACATCAGATAAAACCTGTTTCTCTTCACATATTAAAAAAATATTTTTTTAGGTTTTTAGATTTATTATTTTTGTTTAGATATTCTTTAGATGCGGGTACATCTAGTAAATAAATATATTCAAAAATTAGTATTTAACTTGTCTATATCTTTATATAAATAAAAATTATTATCTTTTATCGCTTTTATACTTTTGATAATTTTTAAACTAGTCTTGTCAATTTTTGAAATATCATAATTGATAAATCGTAAATCTTCAAATAAAAATTCTTTTAATATTTATATCGATAATGTGAGCTTGTAATTTTTGATCGTCCATTAAAGTTATTTTTTTATCCAACGTACATAACAAATCAATAATGTCATTTTTCTCAACTTTATCGAATACTGAAATATCTTTAAAACTGATACACTCAAGATTACCTACTTCATCAGCAATTGTAAGTCTCAAATATTGTTTTTCAGAACCAAAAATATGCTTTTATTAAGAACCATTGCATTTTCTATTAATACACTAGGTTTTTTTCGAAATCCATACCATAAGGTTTTAACTACATCTAAGGAATTTAAAAACTGATAACTAATACCTTCAAGTGAAGTTACTATATCAATCTTCTTACTTTGATTTTTAATTCGTTATGTTTTTAAATTCTTCAAATTCATTATCTAAAGAAATTCTTCAATTTTTATCAAAATTACTCGCATCAAATGAGAAACCAGCAGCTAATGTATGACTCTCCGAACGCAATAAATAAATCAGAAATTTTATTCATTGCTACATAGATGTTAAAATCAAAAATACTTCTTGCAGACCCCTTAAGAATACCTTCTTTTTCATTCATAATAAACACTGGTTTTTTGATATTTTTCAACAATATTAGATGCTACTATACCTAATACACCTTCATGGTATTCACCAGAAACCATAATAATATTCTTTTTCTTTTTATTTGAATTTTCAATTTTACTTATTACATCTTTTTACAATATCTTCAGTAACTTGTTTTCGTTGTATATTATATTGTTCAATTTGTTCAGCTAATGATTTTGCCGCTACTGGATCTTCTGCCATTAGGAAGGTTAATCCTAATTTAGCACTATCCATTCTACCTATTGAATTTAATTTAGGTGCTATATAAAAACCTATAGTTTGTTCGTCTATTTTTGTATTTATACCTGACAATTCAAGTAACATCTTAAGGCCTATTCGTGGATCTTCATTTATTAATTCTAAACCTTGCTTTACAAATATTCTATTTTCATCAGTAATTGATACCATATCCGCTATTGTACCAATCGCAACTAAATCCAATAAAAAGTCAGGGAAGATTTCCAATAATGCGTGGGCTAATTTAAATGCAACGCCGACTCCTGCTAATTTCTTAAATGGATAGTCTCCTTCTGGATGTTCCGGATGAATTATAGCATATGCATTAGGTATAGTATCTTGAATTTTATGGTGATCTGTTATAATTACATCACAACCCAATTCATTTGCTAAATCAACTTCTTCCACACCTGCAATTCCGTTATCAACTGTAATAATTAAAGTTATTCCTGAATCAATAATCTTTGTAAAAGCTTCTTTGTTTGGTCCATATCCTTCTTCAAATCGATTTGGTATGTAAGATGATACATTGGCCCCCATAGATATTAATGTCTCTACTAATAACACTGTTGAAGTAATTCCATCCGCATCATAATCTCCGTAGACTAGAATTCTTTCTTCATTTTCTATAGCATCATTTATTCTATCTACAGCTTTTTGCATATCATACATTAAAAATGGATCATATCCTTCTTCATATTCATCCGAAAAATACTTTTTAACGGAAGTCATATCCGTAATATTTCTAGCATTTAATATTTTAGCAATATTTTTAGAGATGCTATATGTTTCTAATTCTTTAATAAAATTTTTCATCGTAATTTGGATATATCCAATTATATTTTATGCCCATTCTCTCACCCCTTTTTCTTTCGAAAAATATAATTTATTCCATTTTATCTTCAATTTTTCCTTAGTAAATAATAGTTTTTCTGTTCTTTCATATTTTTTTAGCTAAACTTTTATATTTTTGATACCAATAAAAACTAGCAGCTATTATTCCCATAAAGAAACATACAAAGAATAGTATTGTTAAAGGTAATTTAACAGTAAAAATATAAATGAAACTGGTACTGAATTGTAGTTCATGATGAAAAATGTAATTATTGATACGAACACAATTACAATCCCAAAAACTTTATACGGTAATTTATTATCCATTATTTCACCTCTCTTACCATATTAGCAAATTGTTCTTCGTTAATTACTTCGATTCCTAATTGTTCGGCCTTAGCAAGTTTAGAACCTGCTTTCTCGCCTGCAATTACTAGATCAGTTTTTGAAGTAACACTTCCAGTAACTTTTGCTCCATTTTTTTCTAAGAATTCTTTTGCTTCATTTCTTGTTAATTCAACAAGCTTACCAGTTAAGACGACTGTTTTTCCTGAGAAAATATTATCAGTTTTTACTATATTAATTTCATATTGAGGATTCATTCCAATATTAATCAAGTCATTTATGAACTTAATATTATTTTCATCAGATAAATAGTCTAAAATAGATTCCGCTGTGATTTGACCAACATCATCGAGGTTAATAAGCTCTTCTAAAGTTGCATTCATAAAATTAGAAAGATTCAAGTATTTTTCTGCAAGTAGCTTTCCTGCTTTTTACCGATATTTAGTATTCCAAGTGCAAAAATTACTTTATCTAACGAACTCTCTTTTTGATTTTTCTATAGCATTCAATAGATTATCTACAGATTTCTCCCCATTCTTTCTAAATTAATGTAGCTATTTCTATCTAATGAATACAAATCTATTGTATGACTAATAAGCCCCTTATCATATAAAGTTGCTACTACTTTATCACCTAATCCTTCTATATTCAAAGCATCTCTTGAAGCAAAATGGATTATTCTTCTAATATTTTGCTCGGGGCAATCAGGATTTTTACATTTAGTAAAAGGATCATTTTCTTTCACGTAAGTTTTTTGATGACATGATGGACAAGTAGATGGCATTTGATATTTTGTAGTTCCTTCAGTTCTTAATTCTTTAACTACACGAACTACCTTAGGAATAATTTCACCTGCTTTTTTTACTACTACCATATCTCCAATGTGAATATCAAGTTCATCAATAATATCCTTATTATGCAAAGATGCTTTAGATACTGTGGAACCAGAAATTACAATTGGATCGAGTATAGCAACAGGTGTAATTATCCCAGTTCTACCTACACTAAGTTCTACATCAAGTAATTTAGTTGCGAGCTCTTCTTCAGGAAACTTGTATGCTGTAGCCCATCGCGGACTTTTTTGAGTATACCCTACTTGTTCTTGAATTCCATATGAATTGACTTTAATTACAATTCCGTCTATATCATATGGTAAATCTTTTTTATGTTCTGCCCAGTAATTAATATACTCAATTACTTCATCAATACTTTTACAAAGTTTAAAATTAGGATTTACAGGAAGTTCATATTCCTTAGCTATATTTAATGCATTTTCTTGAGAAACAATACTATCATCATCTACTATTGAATAAATAAATGCTGATAATCTTCTTTTAGCTGTTATTTTAGAGTCAAGTTGTCTTAAAGATCCTGCTGCAGCATTACGAGGATTAGCAAATAATACCTCATTATTTGCCTCACGCTCTTTATTTAGGATATTAAAAGATTTCTTTGGCAGATAAACTTCTCCCCTAACCTCAAAGGATCTTTTATCCTTTAACACTTTTGGAATCGAAAATATTGTTTTTATGTTTTCAGTAACATCTTCACCAACAGTTCCGTCTCCGCGAGTAGCTGCACTAACTAATTTACCATTCTCATAGTTAATAGAAATTGCAAGACCATCTATTTTTAATTCGCATATATACTCAACATTTTCACTTGGGACTAATTTTGATACTCTTGCATCAAAATCTCTTAAGTCTTCAGTAGAGAATGTATTCGATAAACTTAACATCGGTACTTTATGAGTAATTTTCTCAAACTCATCGAGAACCCTATCCCCTACTCTTTGTGTGGGAGAATTTTCTAGTATTAATTCAGGATATTTTTCTTCTAGTTTCTCTAATTGTTTATATAGAGTATCATACTCAGTATCCGTTATCTGCGGATTATCTTCAACATAATACTCATATGAATGTTTATTTAGTAGTGAAACTAGTTTTAAAAATTTCTTCTTGAATTTGTTTCATAATTTATTAATCCTTTCTAGTTAGATTAGCATACTCAATTAATAAAGTTTTCACGCCAACCTCACCAAATTTAACTTTTACACTATCCTTAGATATGTCTAGGATCTTGCCTTCTCCAAATTTTTTATGAAGTACAGTGTCCCCTATAACATAATTTGTACTAACTGAAGACTTAGGTTTCTCTGAGATCTTAATTTTTGGACTAAGCCTACTTATAAACTTATTAGCTTGATCTACATTTGAATCAGTACTTTCAAAACTTCCTCCAAATGAAGATTCAAAATGCATTAATTTGTTAGGAACTTCATCTAAGAACCTAGAACGTTTATTCATCTTGATAGAACCAAATTGCATTCGTCTGTTTGCATAAGACATAAATAATCTTTCTTTTGCACGAGTAATAGCAACATAGGCTAAACGACGCTCTTCTTCCATCTTGTTCTTCTCGTCAGCACTACTCTCAGCATCTCTGATAGATGGGAATAAATTCTCCTCTAACCCCATTATAAAGACTACTTTATACTCTAATCCTTTTGAAGCATGAACTGTCGATAGTATCACAGCATCTTCTTGGTTCTCATCATCAGAATCAGAAGTTAGCGACATTTCCGAAATGAAATCAATAAGACTATCATTCATGCTAGAGAATTGTTTAGCAGAAGATACTAACTCAGAAATATTTTCGATTCTACTTTCTGCATAAGGATCATTGGATTCCTTTAACATACTTTCATAACCTGAGTCTTTATAAATTCCAATAATTAACTCATCTATTGAGTATTTTTCTACTTCTGAATATTTTTCAATTAGATTAGTCAGTAATTTGATGTTAGTAATTATTTTTTAGAGACTCCCTATTGCTTCTATATTTTTTAAAAGCTTCGAATAATGAAATACCGTACTGTTCTGCATACTTATCAATTTTATCCATAGAACTGGCACCAATACCTCGTTTTGGTACATTAATAATTCTTCTTAAACTAAACTCATCAGCTCTATTTACAATAACGTTTAAATATGCAAGTAAATCACGTACCTCCTGACGTTGCAAGAATTTAAGAGAACCAATTAACTTGTATGGTATCCCGAAAGATAGGCATGAATTCTCCATTTGACGTGAAAGGTAGTTAGCTCGATATAAAATCGCAATATCTTTATAATCGATACCTTCTTTTTTCAATTCAAGTATTTTTTTAGCAATATCATCTGTTTCATCTTTATCATTAGAAGCAGCATAAACAGATATTTTACCTCCACCTTTATTTTCAGACCATAGAGCTTTTCTTTTTCTATCAGTATTGTTTTTAATAACCGCATTAGCAGCATCAAGAATTGTTGAATTAGAACGGTAATTCTGATCAAGAAATATTAGTTCAACATTGTCAAAATCTTTTTCAAAATTTATTATGTTATCACTACACGCACCACGCCAGCTATAAATACTTTGATCATCATCACCAACCACACATACATTTTTATGTACCTCTGATAACATTTTAATTAATCTATATTGAATAACGTTTGTATCTTGATACTCATCAACATGAATATATTGAAATTGATTTTGATAAATCGCTAAAACTTCAGGGAAATTTTTTTAAATAATACGATTGTTTTAAGCATTAAATCATCAAAATCTAAAACACTATTTTTTCTTTAAATAACTTTGGTAGTGTGCATAAATTTCTGCTACATTTTTCATAAATCCAAAACGAGATTGTTCTCTCTCATACAGAAACTAAACTATTTTTTGCATTTGAAATTATTTTTTTAATACGTTAGCTGGTTGATATGCATCTTCTGATAGATCTAAAGATCCAACTATATTTTTTAATTATACTTTTTGCTCACTAGTATCTAGTATTGTAAAGTTTTTATTATATCCTAAAAAGTTCTATGTGTTGACGTAAAAATTCTTACACACATAGAGTGGAATGTATTTATCCAAATATATTTTGAAGTTTCACCAACTAAAGCATATATTCTTTCTTTTCATTTCCTTAGCAGCTTTATTCGTAAAAGTAATAGCCAAGATATTATTCTCTAATATATTCTTTTTCAGAAATTAAATAAGCTATTCTATTTGTTAAAACACGAGTTTTACCACTACCTGCTCCAGCTATAACCATTACAGCACCTTCTGTTTTTAATATAGCTTTTAGCTGATTATCGTTCATATTTTGTACTAAATTCACTATTATTTCTCCTATTCATTCTCTAAAAATATTTTATCATATTTTTCAAAATAAAAGGGAGTGACTCAAAAATCGTGATTTCAGAGAAATCGATTTTGTCGAGTCACCCCGCAAAGATTTATTTGAATCTAAAAACCTTTATAAAAGGGAGTCTAGATATCAATAAACCACTGCGTCTATGAGTTCTCATATAAACTTTTTTTAAAATTTATGACTTTTTGGGGCCTCCCTTTTATTTGCTATGTATCTAGATTATAAGAATATTGCTATAGCTGAAATAAATCCACTAGCTAATATAATAAAAATCATTAACCATAATACAATTTTAAATAATTTTTTTATTCATATATTACTATTCAACCTCACCTAAAGTTTCTATCCCTAAATCAAGTTCATCAATATTATCATTTGATTCTTCTTCATCTGCTGAGTTATTCTTTTTCCTAGTTTTACTCATAATTTCATCCCTTACTAGTCCGTAAATTTCATTATATAGTTCTTCATTTTCTTCGAATACTTTTTTAACATTTTCACGTCCCTGACCCAAACGCTCTCCATTATATGAGAACCATGAACCAGATTTGTTAATAATATCTAAATCAACTGCAAAATCAAGGGTTTCCCCAATTTTTGAAATTCCTTCACCAAACATAATATCAACTTCAGCGACTTTAAATGGTGGAGCAACTTTATTCTTTACAATTTTAATCTTAGTTCTATTTCCTAAAATTTCACTATCAGCACCTTTAATTGCTTCTCCTTTACGTACATCAATACGTACAGTTGAATAGAATTTTAATGCACGACCTCCTGTTGTAACTTCAGGACTACCAAACATTACCCCAACTTTTTCACGAAGTTGGTTAATAAATAGTGCAATAGTATTGGCTTTGTTTATTTGCCCAGTTAATTTACGTAGAGCTTGTGACATAAGTCGAGCCTGTAACCCAATATGATTCGCCCCCATAACACCATCAATTTCTGCTTTTGGAACTAATGCAGCTACTGAGTCAATTACTATTATATCAATCGCACCAGATAAGATAAGTTTTTCAGCGATATCAAGTGCTTGTTCACCGCTGTCAGGTTGTGATAAGAAAAACTTACCAGGAGTAAAATCAACTCCTAATGCTTTAGCATATTCAATGTCTAGGGCATTTTCAGCATCTATGAATGCAGCGATTCCTCCAGTTTTTTGTACTTCAGCAATAGCATGAAGTGCGATTGTTGTTTTACCTGATGATTCAGGACCATATACTTCAACAATACGACCTTTAGGATATCCTCCTATACCTAAAGCTGAGTCGATTGCTAATGATCCAGAAGACACAGCTTCTACTTTAATAGGATTTTCAGAGGAAATATCCATGATAGCACCTTTACCGTACTCTTTTTCTATAACTTTAATAGCTTCATTAATAGCGGCTTGACGTGCTTTTAAATCGTCTTTTTCAATGTGTGTAACTTGTTTATCTTTTGCTTTCTTCGCCATTGTTATTCCTTTCTACTTAGTCTCCAATAACTGTAGTTAATGTACCAATTCCTTCAACGGTTATTTTAATTTCATCTCCAGCTTTAAGGTATACTGGTGGATTTTGAGCAGAACCAACTCCTGCAGGTGTTCCTGTTGCAATAATATCTCCAGCCTCTAGAGGAACAATTTTACTAACTTCTGCTAATACATCATCAATTCTAAATAACATTTCTGAAGTCATAGCATTTTGTCTAATTTCACCATTAACTTTTGTTACAATACTCATAGATTCAGGTGAACTAACCTCGTCTTTTGTAACTAAGTAAGGTCCTACTGGGGCTGATTTTTCTAGTGATTTCCCTAAGAAAAATTGACCGTGTTTATATTGTAAGTCTGTAGCAGTGATATCATTCATAATTGTATATCCAAAAATATAATCTAAAACTAGAGGTTTTAGTATATTTTTACCTGGTTTTGCTATTACTACAGCTAGTTCCCCTCCGAAATCTAAGCTATCTGTAATATTTTTATGAGATGGCACTACTTCATTATTTCCAGCTAAAGCTGTTGTGGCTTTTGTAAAGATAAGAACATCTTTAGGAGTTTTTGCTAATTCGTCACCTAGCTCATTTACATGTGCTTCATAATTGTGTCCAACACAAAGAATGTTTTTTGGTGTTCTCGTAATAGGCGAACGCCAAATTATTTTATCAAATGGTACTTTATAGTTATCAGCATTACTGCTTTCTTCAACTAATTTTAGTACTTTTCGAACTTTTTCTATAAATGAAACCCCATATATTTCGATTGCTTCTCTTAACGATTGCGGAATAGTATTATTGTTATCAAAATCTTCAAATACTTTAATTAAGTTCCATGCACTTTCTTCACGTTTTACTTTTACTCCATATAATTCTTTATCGTTATAACTGAATGATAAAAATTTCATAGTTGCCTCCTCGACTTTTATAATTTCTTTAAGTTATTATACCATACTTTTAGTAATATTACTATAGATTTATTCAAAAATTAAGTTATCCGTACGTTTTATTTTTAAAAAAATATGGATAACTTAATAAATCATAATTTTTCTTTAAATTTTTAATTACATCTTTTTGGAATACCCTAGTTTTTAAGAGCTTTTTCATCTGCTGCATTCTTGATTTCTTCTAATGAAGAGAATGATTTTAATAATAGATTTTTCTAACTTTGCCAATCCCTTGAATATCATCAAGGCTAGATTTATACATATTTTTATTCTTTATCGCTCTGTGGTAAGTTATAGCGAATCTATGAACCTCATCTTGTATTTGCTTTTAAAAATAAATACTCTGCTGAAGTTTTAGGAAATTCTATAATTTCATAATCATCGGTAATAATGTACTCTGTTATATGTCTATCATTTTTGCTAATCCAATAATCTTAATTTGTTCTAGACCGAGAGTTTTATGAACTACATCAATAGCTACATTAAGATGATTCTTTCCACCGTCGACTATTAGTAGTTCTGTATTGGTCTTTTTATCTTTTATAATTTCTATAAAGTACTTCTCTCATAGTTTGGACATCATTAATTCCCATCGATTCATCAATTTTAAATTTTTCTATAATTATAAGTATTCTTTTTACCATTGGTGAAATTTACTTTCACAGAAACTGCATCAACGCCCATTATATTAGAATTGTCAAAAAGCATCAATGCTATTTACAGATTGTACACCTAATTTTTCAGCAATGTTATTAAGTGTAACTTGTAATTTTTTCTTTCTTTAAGTTCTTCAATGGCTAGATTATTATTTAAGTAATAAGTTGCATTCTCTTTTACTGTATCTAATATTTTTCTATGATTACCTCGTTTTGGAATTATAACTTTACAATCAACTACATCAGAAAGTAAATTTTCATCAATATCATCAATATATATTTCTTTCGGAAGTTTATTTAGGGAATAATATTGTAACAAGTATGAATATAAAAATTTCTTCAGGAGTATCAGTATAAGTTAAAAGTACTCAACCTTACGTTCTATAATATTTCCTAATCTAGATAAGAATATTTGTATACATATATAATCACTATTAAAAGAAAATCCAATATAGTCCCTATCTACATTAGTACTATCTGTAACAACTTGATTTTTGAACTGAAATTTCTATTGATTTAATATAACTATGTATTTGTCCCTCTGCTTCGAACTCTAGATTTTTTTAACATGATTTTGCATTTTATTTTTTTAAGTCTGATAATATCTCTTTAGTATTACCCGTTAAGAAAGATTTAATTTTAGAAATCTGATTCTTATAGTCATCTGTTGTAATTTTTCTTGTACATGGACCTATACATTCACCTATTTGATAATACATACATGGTCTCTTTTTCTACTGGGTTGCATTTTCTTAATGGGTATATTTTTATCTAATATTTTCTTTACTTCTGTAGCTGATTTTTATATCAACATAAGGTCCAAAATATATATTTTTATTATTTTTATACTTTCTTGTCATTAATAGTCTAGGATGTTCTTCTTTTAGTTATCATTAAATACGGATAACTTTTATCATCTTTTAATCGAATATTAAAGTAAGGCCTATGTTTTTTATTAGGTTATTCTCTAATAACAATGCCTCTTTTTCCGAGTTTACTATTATGTATTCTAAATCTTCAATTTTTGAAACTAAAGTTTGAGTTTTTTATTATGTGTACCTGTAAAATAGCTTTTTAACCCTGATTTTTAAATTTTTAGCTTTACCTACATATATAATTTCTCAATATTATCTTTTATATAAGTAGCAGCCTGGATTATCAGGTAGTAACTCTAATTTTTGTAATGTTAAATTCATATTAATCACCATATAATCAATTTATAACTTTTTGTTAAAAAGCACAGTTGAAATTTTTATCTCCCTGTGCTTTTATAATCATTAATTAGTTAGTATTCTTATTATTATTTGAGTTGTTTTCGAATAGAATTATTTTTTAGTAGACTTATCTTCATTTGATTTTTATCTTCATTTGACTTCTTATCAGTACTTAAATCATTTGTTGTCTCCTCACGAGAAGAAGTTTTATCTTTTCCTTTAGAAACAATAACTTCTAAATTCTCTTCACTTGGTATAATACTAGAACCCTGATTTAATATTTTTGAGAAATAACCAATCCAGCATCTTTATCTGAGTACTCTTCTTTTAAATGATACTTGTTTAAATCCATATGCCGAAATTGTATTTTTCTGCTTTTTAATATCTTCACCAACTAAGTTAGAGCATAGCAATTCTTTTTCTTACCAGTTGAAACCTGTAATATCAACTCTTTTTCTTTTGGTACTATTTCCATACCAGCTTTTAATATTTTTGGAAACAACTTTTCCAGTATCATAATTATTACTTTCTACTTTCTCTACTGTTATATTTTTTTAAATCCTAGTTTTTGATGCGTTTTTCTTAACAGTTTCTTCATCTAGACCTACAAAATTTGTCATATCTATTGTCTTTTTACCTGAAGAAACACGTAAATCTACTTTAGAGCCTTTTTTTACTTTTTTACCGGCCTTAGGATCACTATCTATAACAATATTTTCTTTTATATCATCACTTGCGATTTCTGTAATATCTCCTACTTCGAGACCAGCTTTAACGATAGTAACTTTAGCTTCTTCTAGTGATTTATTACGTACATCTGGTGCCGAAACACTGTTGGAATCACTAACATAATTGTAAATAAAGAATGAACCTACTACAATAGTAACAATAGCTAATATTGCAAGAAATACATGTTTAGCTTTTGATGTTTCCTCTTTTTCGTCTTTTTACTCACATTAGTATAATTATTTTTGATTATTACTTTGTTGATAACGTCGATTACTCTTTCTATTATCCTGTTCATATTCATAATCATCATCAGTAGTAGTGTAATCATTGTAACCGTACTGATCGTTATTAATACTGTTATCAATATATTGAGTTTCATTATAATTATTTATGGGTTGTGCTGGGATTTTAAAACCAGTGTATTTATTTTCATATAAACGTTCTGGATTAAGAACCGTACTTAAATCCTCAAATAACTCTTTAGAGCTAATATATCTCTCATTAGGGTTTTTCATAGTAGCCTGAAGTACGATGTTTTTTACACTTTGAGGTACATTTTCTCTATATTTGTCGATATCAGGGAGTTCTTCTTGTAGGTGTTTTAAAGCAATGGCAACTGCAGATTCACCTTTGAATGGAATCTGACCAGTAATCATCTCAAAAATTAAAATCCCTAATGAGTAAATGTCACTTTGGGCTGTAGCAACATTACCACGAGCCTGCTCAGGAGATAAATAATAAACAGTACCTAACATTTGATTCGTTTGCGTAAGTGTTGTATCACCATATGCCCTTGCAATACCAAAATCAGTAATTTTACATGTAAGATTGTCATTCATTAGGATATTTTGAGGTTTAATATCTCTATGAATTATCCCATTTTGATGTGCATGACTAAGACCCGCTGCAATTTGTTTTGCTATATGAATGATTGTTTCAATTGGAATACGCGGGTTTTTTATCATATAGTCTTTTAAAGTCATTCCCTCTACATATTCAAGTATTAGATAATAAAATTCTCCTTCATTCTCAACATCATATATAGATACAATATTTGGATGAGACAGGCTTGTTACCGCCTTCGCCTCCCTATTGAATCTTTTAACCGCATCTTCATCATTTGCATCAATTTTAAATGTTTTAATAGCTACTTGTCTATCTAAAATCGTATCATAACCCAACCATACAGTAGCCATTCCACCAGTACCTAGATGATCTAAAATCTTATATCTATTACATATAATTTTATTTATCATGGTTTACACCCCCTAGATTTTTTTATTATAGCCACTGATATATTATCTATTCCTCCTCGGATTACACATAATTTTATAAGCTTTTTCTACAGATATCGATAATTCATTGTTTCTAACTATATCTTGAATCTCTTCATTTTCTATCATGTTTGTTAAACCATCTGAACATAGTAAAAAATAATCATAGTTGCTTAATTCGTCAATAAATGTATGCAAATTAATATTATTTTTCGTAGCTAAAAACTTGAGTTAGTACGTGTCGTTCTGGATGAGTTTTTGCTTCTTCATGCGTTATTGCTCCAGCATCTATTAATGCTCCAACAAATGAATCTTCTGTAGTGACAATATTCATCTCATTATCTTTAGTCAAGCCGTATGCACTACTATCACCAATATTATAAACAACAACTTTATTGTCAAATGTAGCTACTGCGACAATAGTAGTCCCCATTTTTATTTTTCTTGAGATTTATTAAATAATTCTAAATTTAATTTTTCTATTTTTGTCACAAAAGCCAATTTTTCATATTATTAAAGTTAGCAAAAGTTAAATTTTGCCACTCTTTTTCTAAGGTTGACACAATATAATTACTTGAATATGCTGCATTACTATGACTACCTACACCATCACAAACAACAGCAAGCACTTCACCTTGTTTATTTTTTACAACAGAAATTGCATCTTCATTTTTTTCTTTTCTACCTTTATTACTATTATACGAATATACTAGTGGCATCTGGAATTCCTCCCTTTTACCTCATCCTTACGTTCTTTCGCACGAAGTTGACCACAAGCAGCATCAATATCATCACCTTGTGTTCTTCTAATTGTTACATTAACTTTATTTTTCTTAAGAATTTTTTCAAATGCGAAAATGTCACTCTTACTAGTTCTTACATAGTTACGTTCAGGCACATAGTTAATCGGAATTAAGTTAACGTGGCAGTTTAAACCTTTTATAATTTCCGATAGTTTTTCCGCATGTTCTTTTTGATCGTTTACTTTCCCCATTAAACCATATTCGAACGTAATACGACGATTAGTAGTTTCTTGGTAATATTTTAAAGCCTCCATAAGCTTATCAATATTATATGCTCTGTTGACCGGCATGATTTTACTACGTAATTCATTAGTAGGCGCGTGTAATGATACCGCAAAGTTAATTTGTACTTTCTCATTCGCAAAATCATAAATTTTCGGTACAATACCAGAAGTTGAAACAGTAATATGGCGAGCCCCAATATTAAAGCTCTCGTCACTATTTACGATTCTAATAAAGTCCATCATTTCATCGTAGTTTTCAAATGGTTCCCCGATACCCATAATAACAATACTTGAGATACGCTCACCTTTTTTATCTAACTCTTGTTGGACTTTTAATACTTGAGATACAATTTCTCCTGCTTCTAAGTTTCGTTTTAAACCACCAAGTGTAGAAGCACAGAAAGTACATCCAATTCGACAACCTACTTGTGTTGTTACACATAGTGAATTTCCGTATTTATTTTTCATAAGAACACTCTCAATAGTATACTTATCTTGTAGCTCAAATAGGAATTTCATTGTTCCATCAGCAGATTCTTGCTTAATAATTGTTTTTAGAGTTGTAATCTCGAATTCTTCAGCAAGTTTTTCTTGTAGAGACTTAGGTACATTTTTCATTTCTGAAAAATCTGTAATTCTCTTTTTATATAACCAATCAAAGATCTGTTTCGCTCTAAATTTTTTCTCGCCGATACTTACAATATATTCTTCTAATTGATCAAGTCTTATAGAATATATGAGACATTTTTATCAAAAATCTTTTAACCATCTAGACTTTTTATAGCCTTTTAAAAATCTGAAATTAACATTTTTCCTCCGTTTTTAAGTTTTGCGATAAAATCCATCGCAACTATACTCATCAGGTAGTATTTCTAATACACCATTTTCTCTCGTTTTTACAATACTATTTTTTGAGAAATACTCTCTAAACTAAAATCTTTTGTTCTCTTTTAAAAACTTCTCTATATTTTTTTATATTTTCTCTCTTATCAATCGTACCAAGTTGAATACATTAAAATTCCTTCTTGTTTTTACATAGTGTTTACTATTGTCTAAAAATATCATATTGAAGTTTAGCAATATCTTCAACATACGAATTTGTGATTTTATATTTAATTTCAGGTTTGTTTTTTATAACCCCTATTCCTGAACATGGCACATCACAGATTACTATGTCAAACTTATTGTTAAATGAAGTATTGTTTAGAGTAGCATCTTGTTCTTTAACCTCAATATTCGTAATTCCAAGCTTCTCTTTATTATCTTCAATTAATTTTTAGCTTATGTATATATTTATCACATGAAATTAAACTAGAATTAAAAATACTTACTAGCTATATGCAAACTTTTACCACCAGGAGCGGCACAAGTATCAAGTATTTCATACTCCTTATCAACTGATAATCCAATCGATGTTGCTACAAGAGCACTTGCCTCATCTTGGACAATATAGTATCCTTTTGTAAATAAACTACTATCTAAGTTTAATTTATTTAAAAACTAGGCTGTCTTCACAGATTTCACTCTCACTAACAGCATCCCCTAATTTTTCTATTAACTCTTCTTTAGTAATTTTTAATGGATTATATCTAATACTGTTTTTGCTCTTCTCATTAAAAGACACAACTATTCTTTGTGCTTTTTCTACTCCGTATTGTTTTTTAGTATATTATATAACTCGCTAGGACAACTATTTTCTATACAGAATTGTTCAGTTTTACTTTTTATACTTTAAGATCTAAATCATTAGAATTTCGCTCAATATTTCTTAGAATTCCATTAACGAATTTTCCTGTGATATTACCTGTAATTTTTTACTTAATTTTTACAGCTTCATCAATAACCGCAAAGTTTGGTGTTTTATCCATGTAAAGTAATTGATAAATACTCATTAATAAAATAACTTTAACTTTTAGGTTTTTACTCTACCTTTCGAATAAGATTTAAGAATGTGTTCAAGATACAGTTTTATTTTTTTATAGTTCCATATACTACCTCACTGATAAATCTCTTATCCTGTTCTTCGACCTTATACTGATTAAAATATTTATTTAAGGTAATATTACTATAACCATCTTCTTGAATAATTGTATATAGAACCTCGTATGCAATATGTCTAGCATTAATGCTACTCATTTTCTTCACCTAATACTGTTCCCACATAGTCTTTCTTATTAGATAAGAAATTAACTACTGGCATACGTTTTTTACCAGAAACTTGAAGTTCATTTACTTTTAACACTGTCTTATTACCACATAAAATATAGATATGTTTCTTATCTTGTTTAATAATAGTTCCAACTTTATCAAAATTAGATTTAAAGTCTTGTTTAACTTCCTCACTAGACCAAATTTTTAACACATTACCTTCTAAATAAGTAAATGCCCCAGGTGTTGGATCTAATGCACGAACTTTGTTAAATACATCTCTAGCAGAAGAATTCCAATCAATCTTCTCATCTTCTCTTAAGATATTACGAGCAAACGTAGCTTCTTCATCATTTTGTTTTTCTGGTGCAATATCACCACTAAAGATTTTTGGAAGAGTTTCATTTAATAGATTACGACCAGCTATTGAAAGTTTATCATGTAAAGTCTCATAATTATCACTATCAAGAATATCAACCTCTACTTTTGATAACATGTCTCCTGCATCTAGTTTCTTAACCATATACATAATTGTTATACCTGTTTTACCATGGTCTTCAAGTATTGAATACTGAATAGGTGCTCCTCCACGTAATTTTGGTAATAATGATCCATGGACATTAATGCACTTATGTTTAGGAATTTCTAAAATCTTCTCTGGTACAAGTTGTCCATAGGCGGCAGTTATAATAATATCCGGGTTTAACTCTTTTAATGTATTATAAGTCTCTTCATCTGTTGATATTTTTTCGGGTTGTAATACTTTTAATATTATTTTCTAAAGCTACAACTTTTACTGGAGGTGGTGTTAGTACTTTCTTTCTACCAACTTTTTTATCTGGCTGAGTGATTACTAAATCTACTCCGTAATTTTTCTATTAACATTTCTAAAACAGGAACAGCAAACTTTGGAGTTCCCATAAATACTATTTTTTTATCGTTCATTTATTTCTCCTAAAAAGAATTTAATCTATTTAATTATACCATATTTTTCTATATCCTTCTATTGTTGAATAGTATTTCATCCTTTAATTAATAATGATTATTATCAGATTCTAGATTTAATAAAAATCTCTTATTTTCAAGACCGGCAGCATAACCTGTTAAACTTCCGTCTGCCCCTATTACTCTATGACATGGAATAAAAATTAACAATGGATTATGCCCAACTGCTCCTCCAACTGCTTGAGCTGACATAGTTTCTAAGTTTTTAGTCTTAGCAATTTTTTTCTGCTATATGTTTTATATGTAACTAACTCTCCATAGCATATTTCTTTGAGTATTTTTCCACACTCTTTTTCTAAATTCAGTTCCATTAAATTTTAGGAAATTTCATCTATACTTGGATTCTCACCATTAAAATATTTTTTAACCAATCTTTAGACTTTACAAATATATCTAATTCTTCATTTAATAGATATTCATCTATGTCATTAGGAAAAATACTTTTGATTTTCTAAATAACACCCACAAAGACTTTTCACCGTCTGAAATTAAATATAAAAGTCCTATTTTGCTTTCATAAGTACAATAATACATTTAAAAACTCCTTTGAATTTATACTAATATACTTTTATTATAACAAAAAGAGGGAGTGACTCAAAAATCGCGATTTTTGAAGAAATCGATTTTATCGAGTCACCCCCGCACAGTTTATTAGATATCTAAAAAGCTTTTTATAAAGCGAATTTGAGATATCAATAAACCACTGCGTCTATGAGTTATCATATACACTTTGTTTAAATTTAGGACTTTTGGATCGAGCCCCTTTATTATTATTTCTCGTCTTCTTTGTAAATCTTATATAGTAAAAATAATACTCCTACACAAATAAAACAGTCTGCTAAATTAAATATAGGGAAAATCATAACCGAATATTCTAAAAATCAAGAAAAATCAACAACCTCATGTCTTGTTAATCTGTCAATAAAATTACCTATTGCTCCACCATATATTAAAAGCAAAATGTCCCCTTTATCAAAGACAGATAAAGAATCTTTTTGTTTTTAATAGATAATATGTTAAAATAGTACAAAAAAATAATCGTAACAACTAAGAAAAAAATAGACGACTATCTTGTAGAATCCCCATGCAGCTCCTCTATTTCTATGAGATGAGATACTGAAAAAAATTTGCTATAACTTCCTTGCTTTCTCCTAACGAGAAATGATTAACTATAAAATTTTTACTAAGTTGATCTAACAATATTAGAAAACACGCTAATATAAATATGATTAACATATTCCTTCTCCTCTTATTTCAATACTAATAATTTTTCTAATTCAGGATCAATAGTTCGCTCCCCTCTTGCAGGGAGTTTATATCGACCTAAATGAATTAGTTGATGATGTATTTTCCCCCAACTTTCCATAGGGAAAACACTCATAAGACTTTTTTCTACTTGAAGTGGCGTATCGGTTAAATCTGCTAATCCAAACATTTTCGCTACTCGTTCAACGTGAGTATCAACAGCAATCGCGGGAATATTAAATCCAACAGAAAGAACAACATTTGCAGTTTTTCTTCCTACACCAGGTAGTTTTTCTAACTCTTCTCTAGTCTGTGGAATCTTATAATCGTAAACATCCCTTAACATATTAGCCATACCAACTATATTTTTAGATTTTGCCTTATAAAGCCCTAGTGTTCGAATATACTTCTCTATATCTTCCACCTTAGCATCAGCATAATCATCGATTGTCTTATAATTCTCAAACAACCCAACTGTTGCTCTATTTACATACTCATCTTTACACTGAGCAGATAAAAGAACAGCAATAACTAATTCCAAATTATTAGAAAAATCTAGTTCACATTCTACATCAGGAAATACTTTATCCAAATATTCCATGACTTTTTTTGCTTTTATTCTTTTTGTCTATTTGTTAAACCAGTCATAACCTAAACTACTTCCACTTTCTGATTGAATATCTTTATTTACTTTTGTTATTTAATATACCATTAATATAACTAATATTTTTAGATAAAGTTAATGCTTCATCTATCTGCTGTTTTTGTATAATTTTTTTCAAACCAAGAGTTACAATATCAATCTCTTTAGAAGTTAATATTCTTCCAGTTACACGTTCTGTTAATTTTAATAACTCACGCAGAGTATAATAATCTTCCTTATTATTAAAAATAATAAAAATTTAACTTGCTTTCAGCTGAAATAACAATGCATCCTTTATTAACTAAATTATCAAGCATAGAAAAGATTTCATTTTTCTGATTTATTTGATTCATTTTTAAATAAGTCTATTGAAAATGGTAAATCTCCTTGATTTGTCAAATAACTTATCTGAAGAAGAAACATAGCTTCCTCTCCAGATAAGTTATAAGATTTATAATTCATTAAAAAATCAGCATCAACTAAAAGACCTTTTATATTGATATTGATCATTTTCGACTCCTAAGGCGTTAATCTGTTTAATAAACGTGGGAATGGAGCAGTCTCACGAACGTGTCCGTTACCTGTAATCCAAGCTACAGTACGCTCTAACCCTAATCCAAATCCAGCATGTTCTACAGAACCATATTTACGTAAATCTAAATACCAACCATAAGCATCAAGATTTAAATCGTGTTTCTTAATGTTTTCTAATAATTTATCGTAGTCGTCAATACGTTGAGAACCACCGATGATTTCTCCATATCCTTCTGGAGCTATTAAGTCTGCACATAGTACTACACCAGGTTCATTTGGATCTTCAATCATATAGAATGGTTTAATATCTAATGGCCAGTGTGTAATAAACACCGGTTTATTATAACTATTTGCAATAAATGTTTCATGCGGAGATCCGAAGTCATCACCATATTCAATATCATCAAATCCATTATCTTTTAGTAATTGGATAGCATCTTTATATTTAATACGTGGGAATTCGCCTCTAGCATTTTCTAGAGCTTCTAAATCACGGCCAAGAACTTTAAGTTGCTCTTGACATTTTTCTAATACATCTGTTAACAGGTGATTAACATATGCTTCTTGTAATGCTAAACTTTCATCATGATTACAGAAGGCCATCTCAGCTTCAATCATCCAGAACTCGATTAGGTGACGACGAGTTTTAGATTTTTCAGCTCTGAAGGTAGGACCGAATGAAAATACTTTACCAAATGCCATAGCTGTTGCTTCTAAATAAAGTTGTCCAGATTGAGAAAGATATGCTTCCTCATCGAAATATTTAGTATTAAATAATTCTGTAGTTCCTTCTGGAGCTGATGATGTTAAAATTGGTGGATCTGTTTTTAAGAATCCTTCTTTTTCAAAGAAATCATATGTAGATTTAATAATTTGATTTCTAATTGTTAAGATAGCATGTTGTTTCTTAGAACGTATCCAAATGTGACGATTATCTGCTAAGAATTCTACCCCATGTTCTTTTGGAGTGATTGGATAATCAATTGCTTCAGAAATAACTTCAAAGTCTTCAATTTCTAATTCAATACCAGAAAGTTCTCTTTCATTTTCTTTAATTAATCCAGTTACTTTTTAATGAAGTTTCTTGTGGTAAATGACGTAATTGTTGGTATTTTTCTTCTCCTAATGCCTCTTTTAAAGCAATAGCTTGAATAAATCCAGCTCCATATCTTAATTGGAAAAATGCAATTTTACCACTACTTCTCTTGTTCGCAATCCATGCACCAAGAGTTACTTTTTGACCTAGTTGTTCTTTTTAAATTACTTATGTTCAACTTGAAGTCCCTCCTAATTTAAATTATTATTGTATTCAAAAATTTTTAATATTCATAGTTATAAAAAAACTATTTATATTATATCATAAAATTACTATTTTTAATTATGTGTTTTTATTTTTTTAGTATTTAATGCTCTAAATCACGAAATACTATAATACAATCAAAAATGTCTTTTAGAAAATACCTGTATTCAAGTATATCCTTTGTAGCATAACATCTACATGCTAGACGATTATTATTTTTACTTCACTGTATAATTCACTAAAGTTATCTTTAATTGAAAAAAATTGAAGAATTTTATATAGCTCTTTTTTCACGTTTACTAAAATATAAATCTTTATATTTATTACTTTCAAAAAAATATATAATATTGATTCAGTACTTTTTAGATGTTAGTAACTCCTCATCTCCATTACTGTATATATATTTCGCCTTAGATTTTTAAATTTAAGTACTTATGTTTTTCTCGAATGTATTATATTAATCAATGATTTAACTTTCTTATCATTAACTACTGTAAGTTTTTAAACTGTTCTCTTGCTCAAGTATTACGAACTTATATGTATTTTTTTAGAATCAGTTAAAACATTTCTTAATCGTTTCATAAATTTATATGATATTGGTAGCTCATCCTTATATTGTTTCATGTCAATTAATATTGCATCAACATCTTGTAATATAAAATTTAAGCTATCATTATATAAAAACAAAACTTTCTGAAATATACATTTCATGAAGGAATTTCACCAAACCGTCAATATTGTTTCTTAAACCTTTTTATGTCTTTATTTTTTTAAGTTTTTAGAGACAGCTACATTTAATTCTGTAATGGCATTCTTATAAAAAAATAATCTTTTGTGTTGCTTTGAGTCTAATTCTCGACCAAGTATTTTTTTATGTTCAAATACATAAGTATGATTTTTAAAAAGTATCATTTTTCTATTAAATATTCAATAGAATCATAGTTTGTTACAATATTCTTACATAATTGAGCAGCTTTATTCTTTTCATCGAAATAATATGATTTAGAACTTATTGATATCCCTTTTTAATTCCATCTATATACATTTTCTCAATATATAACAAGTTAAGTTCTGAAAAAAATCACCTGTATTTGTTTCTAGTATCCATACGTATAACTTAATTAGTAGTTTATCTAAGTTTGGATCCTCTTTTTTAGGAAAAAGAGAATACATTTAATGATACATATGCACTTTTTCTTTATAATTACAAACTCAGAGATATTAAATTTATTTATATATTCTGCTTCATCTATTGATGAAAAAAAGTATAAACTTTTCTTTTTGTCACTTGTGGGTTTTAGTTTCAAATTCAACTTTTTCTAAAATCTACACCTTCGAAAATGTAATAAATCATTAGATTTATTTTTTAAGTTGGTCACACTCTTTCTACAAAATCTAGCAAACTTATACATATTAATATCAATTTTTCCAATAAATTTTCTATCTTTTTATAGTTATTATTACTAATAGTTGGGATTTTTGTTTGCTATTTCAATAAATAATCTAACAGTAACTTTTTACATCCACAGCTGCATTATGATATCTTTCACCGGTATAAAGGTCAAGAGAATTTGATAAATCTGAAAGCCTATAACTTTTTGTGATGGTAAAAATAGCCTTGCTAATTCTACAGTATCTAGCGATTGCTTCGCTTTATATAGAATTCCTACATCATGAAATCTTTTCTTTAAAATAACATAATCTGAAGGAAGGCCATGACATACAAGAATATCATCTTTAATATAATCATATAAATCATCAGCAATTTCCTCAAAAAGTTTTTTTATCTGCTAACATTTCATTATTTATTCCTGTTAACTCAGTCACAAAAAGTAGATACAGGGGTTTTTAGGTCGAATATAGTGATTTATTGATGAAACTTCATTAAAATTCTCATCAAGCTTTGTTGCGGAAAAATTGAATTATTTCCTTATCATCAGTTAACTCTATATCAACAATACAAAATAATCTTTTCATAAATTCTCTCACCTCACTTTTTAAATTATCTATATATTATCTCTCAATTTAGATAAAAATCTAGTATATCTTTTTTTATTATTATTTAATCTTCCTAATAAAAATTTCTTTTTCCAACTTTAAAGTTATACTTTTTATCCAAGGACCAGGATTTTTATTGATAGTTCTTATAATTTCCTGTGACGTAATTTCAATATCATTAAAAAGAATTAATAGCTAAGATGCAACTTTCAATAACAGTTGTTTTTTATAATTATAATAATTATTAACAAATATTACATCATCTATATTATATCTATATAATATTATTTCTAAAAGGTGTATTTTTTAAAAATTCAATATTAATTTTCTCAAATTCTTTTTATTAACTTTACTTCTTTATTCGATAATTTTAAATACTTTAAAGTATCGAAAGAAATATCATTAACTTTAGATAAGATGTATAAACTTTGACAAAATGTATAATCAGTAAAATCTTGAATAGTCTTAATCTCTTTTTAAAAATGGAATATAAGCATTTAATTTACTACCTAATAATAACTCAAAACTTTTTAAGTTACCTTTTCCAGCAAGAAGTTTTCTAAATTCATTAACAATACGTTCAATAGAAACATAACTAATAAGTTGTGCATTTTTCTTTATTGCCGCTAAAGTTTCATTTTCAATATCAAAACCTAACTTTGATGAAAAACGAAATGCTCTTAACATCCTTAAGGCATCCTCATAAAATCTCTCATTAGGGTTATTTACAGTACGAATAATTTTCGAATTTAAGTCTATCTCTCCGTTATGGTAGTCGAACAACTTCCCATTGTAATCTAACGCCATAGCATTAATTGTAAAATCACGTCTATCAAGATCTTCTCGTAAATTACTAACAAATTCAACCTTCTCCGGCGCACGATGATTTTTATAATCTCCCTCTGTTCTAAATGTAGTAACTTCATATCCCACATTATTTATTAAGATTGTAACTGTTCCGTGTTGGATTCCTGTATCAATAGTTTTATGAAATATTTTTTTCACTTCACTAGGCAATGCATTAGTTGTAATATCAATATCTGAAAAACTCTCACCTAATAAGTAATCTCTAACACAACCACCTACAAAGTAAGCTTCAAAACCATGCTCATTAAATATCTTTAATATATTCACAGCATCTTTGAATTTATTTCTAAAGTTATTTATTACCATATCTTCCTCTCAAATTAATAAAGGACTGGAGAGAAAACCCCAGCCCACGTAATCTTATATGTTATTTAGATAAGTTATAAGTATCTCTAGCAATCATAACTTCTTCATCAGTAGGTATTACGAATGCTTTAACTTTAGAATCTGCTGTAGAGATTTCCGCAACTTTTCCACGTACATTGTTTTTCTCTTTATCAATTTGTACACCTAGGAAAGTTAACCCTTCTAATACTTCTTCTCGAACCCAAGTAGCATTTTCACCAACACCAGCTGTGAATACAATAGCATCTACTCCATTCATTGCAGCAGCATATGCTCCAACATATTCTTTAATTCTATTAATATAAACGTCAATTGCTTCAGCAGCATGTGGATTTGTGCTTCTTGCAGCTTCAACATCACGTAAATCTGAAGAAAGTGCAGATACACCTTTTAAACCTGATTCAAAGTTAAAAATACGAACAATTTCTTCAAGAGATAGTCCTGTTTTTTGTGCAATGTAAGGGATTGTAGCTGGATCGATATCTCCAGTTCTAGTACCCATTACTAAACCTGATAGTGGCGTGAATCCCATTGAAGTATCAAATGATTTACCATTTTTGATAGCACAAATTGAAGCACCGTTACCGATGTGGCAAGAAATTGTTTTTAATTCTTTAGAATCTTTTCCTAAGATTTCAGCAACTTTTTCGCCGATATATCTGTGACTTGTTCCATGTGCACCATATTTACGAACTCCATGTTTTTCATAGAATTCTCTTGGAACTGCGTACATGTATGTAGATTTTGGCATACTTTGGTGGAACGCAGTATCAAAAGTTAATACGTTAGGAACTCCTGGTAATTCTTTTTGGAATGATCTAACACCTTTAATATTTGCTGGATTGTGTAATGGTGCCAAATCTTCGATTGAATCAACTTTTGCTAATTCCTCATCAGTTACTAAAACAGATGCATCATAGAATTCTCCACCATGTACAACACGATGTCCAACACCTTCGATTTCTTTAACATCTTGTACAATACCTAATTTTGTTAATTTTTCAAGTAACATTTCGATTGCTACATCGTGGTTAGGGATATCTAATGTTTCTTTATTTTTTTCTCCGTTGAATTCGATTGTGAATACACTGTTTTCAATACCGATTCTTTCAACTAGTCCTTTTGTTATAACTTTTTCTTCAGGCATTTCGAATAATTGAAATTTTAAAGATGAGCTTCCTGAATTAATAGCTAAAATCTTTGTCATAAGTATAAGTCTCCTCTTAATCTATTTGCATTATATGTAATATTATCTCATTATTTATAATTAATTACAAGGGGTATTTAAAATATTTTATAAAATAATTCGTAGTAAAACTTTTTCTAAGAATGCGTTATCTATATTTTTGGTTATCAGTTTCTATACTTTCCATTATTTTTATCTAATACGAAAATATTTCGGTTCAATGTATATTAACTATTAAAAATATAAATACAACTTATAGCTGTTATTATTTCTTAATTAATTTTACAATTTTATAAAAAAATTATAACTATACATAGTATATTAAATACAAAGAGAAATATTAGGAATTATATACTTCCCTTTTTCTGAACATCAATAGTGAAAAAAATACTCAGAGTTTAAACTAATAATCTCCGAGTATTTTAAACGATTTTGATTTATTTTATCCTATTGACCCTTCCATTTCAAATGAAATTAATCTGTTTAATTCAACAGCGTATTCCATTGGAAGTTCTTTTGTAAATGGTTCGATGAATCCCATAACTATCATTTCAGTAGCTTGTCCTTCATCAAGACCTCTACTCATTAAGTAGAATAGCTGCTCTTCTGAAACTTTAGATACTTTTGCTTCGTGCTCTAATGATACGTTAGAGTTTTTAACAATGTTGTAAGGAATAGTATCAGACGTTGAGTATTCGTCTAAGATTAATGTATCACATTCAATGTTTGAACGAGATCCTTCTGAGTTTTTACCGAAGTGAATCCATCCACGGTAGTTAACTTTTCCACCACGTCTTGACATTGATTTAGAAACAACAGTAGATGATGTTCTAGGTGCTAAGTGTATCATCTTAGATCCTGCATCAAGAACTTGTCCTTCACTAGCCATAGCTATAGATAGTGTACTTCCACTTGCTCCTTCGCCAACTAAAATACATGCTGGATATTTCATAGTTAATTTAGAACCTAAGTTACCATCAACCCATTCCATAGTACCGTTTTTCTCAACAATTGCACGCTTAGTAACTAAGTTGTATACGTTTGTCGACCAGTTTTGAATAGTTGTATATCTGAAACGAGCATTTTCTTTAATAAAGATTTCTACTACAGCGGCATGAAGTGAACTTGCTGAATATGTTGGAGCTGTACACCCTTCTACATAGTGTAGAGAAGAGTTTTTCTCGATAATAATTAATGTACGCTCAAACTGCCCCATTTTTTCACTGTTAATTCTGAAGTATGCTTGAAGCGGTGCTTCAACTGATACATTCTCTGGACAGTAGATAAATGACCCACCTGACCATACTGCAGAATTTAATGCCGCAAACTTATTATCATTGAAGTCAACAGCTTTTGAGAAATATTCTTTGAAGATTTCTTCATGATTTTTAAGCGCTGTATCAGTATCCTCAAAGATAATTCCTTTTTCTTCAAATTGTTTATGCATATTGTGATAAACTACTTCTGATTCGTATTGAGCAGATACTCCCGCAAGGTATTTTTGTTCAGCTTCTGGAATACCAAGTTTTTCAAAAGTATTTTTAATTTCTTCAGGCACTTCATCCCATGAACGTTCTGTTTTTTCTGATGGTTTTACATAGTATGTTAAATCTTCAAAATCTATTTCAGATAAGTCTCCACCCCATGTAGGCATCGGCATTCTATAGAACTCTTTTAATGCATTTAGACGATATTCTAACATCCATTGTGGTTCTTCTTTTCTTTCAGAAATTGTTCTAACGATTTCTTTTGTTAATCCTTTATCAGTCTTAAATATAGATACATCTTTATCTGAAAAATCCATACTGATAATCGGTAAACATTTCTTCATTTTTATTCAATGCAATCACTCCTTCTTCTATTTATTTTTCTTCTAATATTTTTTTCTGTAATCTTCCATGCTAAAAGTAGCACACTTAACTCTAGCTGGGAGTTGAGAAATATTTTGTAATGAAATACTATCTTCTAAGTTTTTCTTCATTAAATTCATTTCCCATAATCATATTTAAAAAAAGTCTTTAATCTTGGCATTAGCTTTTTTCTACTGATAAACCTTTTAATTCCTCAGTTAGCATAGAAGCTGAAGCTAGTGAAATTGAACAACCTGTTCCTACAAATTTTATGTCTTCGATAATATCATTTACTAATTTCATACTAACTGTTATTTTATCACCACAAGATGGATTCAACATTTCCAACTTAGTAACTACTCTCTATTTCGCCATTATTTCTAGGATGCTTACTATGATCTAAGATTACTTGTTTATATAAACTTTTTAAATCACTAAAACTCATTTTCAAAAACTCCTTCGTTTCTTTTTAATGTTTGAATAAAGAAATCTATCTCTTCTTTTTGTATTATATAAATATAGAGCTTGCTCTTGCTACTGAGTATGTTCCTAACTTTCCTAATAATGGTTGAGTACACTGATGCCCTGCTCTTATGCAAATACCTTTTTCATCTAAGAAACTAGTTAAATCGTGAGGATGAACACCTACTAAGTTAAAAGTTATTAATGAAACTCTCTCTTCTATATTTTTAGTTCCATAAATCTCTATATTATCTATTTTTAGAAAGCTCAGAATACATATATTCAGTAAGCTCTTTAGTGTACTTCTCAATATTTTCCAACCCTATACTATTCAGATACTTAATAGTAGCTCCTAATCCTGCAGCTTGCGCAAGTAGTGGTGTTCCCGCCTCGAATTTATCAGGAAGAATTGCCCATGTTGCTGAAGTCTCTTCAACAATACCAATCATTCCTCCGCCGAATTCAACCGGATTAAATTTTTCTAATAGATTTTTTTTTCCATATAGAACTCCAATACCAGTAGGTCCACACATCTTATGTGCACTAAAAGCTAAAAAGTCACAGTTCATCTTTTTGACATCAATCTTTAAATGAGGAACAGATTGTGCAGCATCTACTACAAAATAAATATCTTTATCTTTTAAAAATTCCCCAATCTCATAAACCGGATTTATATTGCCTAATACATTAGAAGCATGACATATTGATACGATTTTAGTTTTTATCTGTAATAAATTCTTCTAATTGTTTTAATACTTATTCTTCCTTCTTCATCTAATTCTAAATATTTAAGAACAAGATTTTTTTCGTTTAGCTAGTTGCTGCTAAGGAATAATATTAGCATGATGTTCCATATAAGTAAGGATAATTTCATCTTCTTCACTAACATCCTGTTCTAATATTCTAGCTATGAAATTTAAACTTTCAGTAGTTCCACTAGTATAGATTATTTCTTCATAACTACTTGCATTTATAAACTCTCTAACTAATTCTTTAGATTCTTCGTATATTTTCTCTGATTCGTTACCTAAGGTATAAAACAGATCTATGAATATTTGAATTATAATTTTTATAGTAATCTGTAATAGCATCAATTACTTGATTAGGCTTTTTGAGTAGTAGCTCCATTATCAAAAAAAATATCAAATCATTTCCTGATATCTTTCTCTTTAATATAGGAAAGTCTTCTCTATATTTACTAAAATCTATCATTATTATTCACTCTCGTTATTGTTAATTTTTCATCAATAAGCACTGTAACAAGTTCTTTAATTTTATCTACTGTTAATTCTGAGATAACTGGTGATAAGAATCCGTGAACTAATAATCTGCTAGATTCTTTTCTAGTTAAACCTCTACTTTGTAGATAATATAATTGTTCTTCATCAATACGTCCTAGAGAAGCACCGTGACCGGCCATAACATCATTTTCATCGATTAAAAGCATTGGGTTTGCATCTGCTTTTGCTTCAGAAGAAAGTGTCAGCATTCTTGAACTTTGATAAGCATTAGAACCTGTTGCACCTTTTACTATAAATCCAACACCGTTAAATACGATATGTGATCTATCTAATAGCACTCCATGTTGTAAGATATCACCTTTACTACTTAACCCTTGGTTAACTACTTCACTATTAAAGTAAGTTTTTTGTTCTTTAACTCCTAGAGTTACAATCTTAAGATTAGCTTCAGATCCATCACCTAGAATGTTCGTTGTATTATCGTGATACACATCCGCCTCATCCATAGCAGCTACATTCCAGTTAATTAATGAATCTCTATAAGTTAAACCACGACGTAAAATAGTTCCACGTTTCTCACCCGGTTGGTTCGTAATTGAACTATAGTTAATTTGTGCTCCTTCGTGTGCAACTACTTCAGATACTAAACTGAAAGGTGCCTTATCCTCTTTTTGGTTATTTACATAGTTTTCAATAAAGTTAAATTTAGCGTTATTTCCAACCTGAATAGTTACATGATTGAATAAACTTTGTTCTTTATCAGAAATCACGATATATTGAAGTGGTTCTTCAATTACAACATTGTCCTTAACATCAATAAATAATCCAGCATTTAATAGTGTATAGTGAACAGCTGTTACTTTACTTTCGGCATAGTCAACAACACTCATAAAACTATCTTTAATGTGATCATCATTCATTGCAGTGAAAATATCTTTAATTATTACTTTATCTGCATATTTTTCTGGAATATTAATGTGAACAATAGTATTATTCTTTTTGAACTACAGCAAAATCATCACTATTAATACCATATTCAGCTATATCTACATTTCCTTCATTTTTCTAATCTTAGAGTTGAAAAATCAACATTAAATAAGTTCCATCTTTCTAACTCCATAGACTCTAATTTTTGGAAAAGGTAGCGTATAACTCTTATATAAAGCTAATTTTTCTAGTATTTAAAAACCAAGTAGGTTCATTTGTATTAGAAAAAAATGCTTTTGTAAAGTTTTAATACTTAGTTTTAATTTATTATTCTCCATATTAAACCTCTTCTTTTAACCAGTCATAACCTTCTTTTTCTAAACGAAGTGCAAGTTCAGGCCCACCTGATTTTACGATTTTTCCGTCCATAAGTACGTGTACAAAATCTGGCTCAATATAATCTAATAATCTTTGGTAGTGAGTGATAATTAAGCACCCGAAGTTTTCTCCGCGCATTTTATTAACACCTTTTGATACGATTTTTAGAGCATCGATATCTAATCCAGAGTCGATTTCATCTAGAATAGCAAATTTAGGTTCTAACATCATCATTTGTAATATTTCGTTACGTTTCTTTTCTCCACCAGAGAAACCATCATTTACATAACGTTGAGACATTTTTAGATCCATTTCTAAAAATTCCATAGTCTTATCTAATTTTTTAATATATTGCATTAAAGGAATACTATCTTCACGTTGTGCATTAATTGCAGATTTAATAAATTCTGAAGTTGGTACTCCTGGCACTTCAGATGGATATTGCATTGCTAGGAATAGACCAGCACGAGCTCTTTCATCAACTTCCATTTCTAATACTTCTTCACCATCTAATAAAATACTTCCACCATCTACTTCATATTTAGGGTGACCCATAATAGCTGATGCTAAAAGTAGATTTACCTGCACCATTTGGTCCCATTACGGCATGTATCTCACCAGATTTAATTTCTAAATTAAGTCCTTTTAATATTTGTTTTTCATTAATTGATACTTCTAGATTTTTTATATCAAGAACTGACATTTTATTTCCTCCATCTCTTATATTTATTGCGATAAAATCATATAAAGCATTATTTATCGCTAACTACATAAAGTATTATTATAAAAGGTTTTTCAGATGTTTTTATCAAATTATTGGTTTTGTTTTTATTTTATACATATTTATATCAAATTGTATATTTTTAATATAACGACAATAGTCGAATATATAGCATTATTCCAATTTCATTAATTTTTATATTTACTAAAATAAAAAAACATCCATTTTCATGAATGTTTTTTATCCCCAAGCCACAATTCCTTCTTTTTTTAAAATTTCCCGATACATCAGTGAACCCTTGAAGAAATTGCATCAAATATTTTTTTCATTAGAATTATCAAAAGTATTTATCTTTACTTCTTTTTGATTTCGGATTGAAAATTAAAATTTGTTTTATTTTTTTATCTTTTTTTCTGGATAAATTTCATAATGATAAAATCCATCAATTATAGAAATTAACTTAAATGTTAACATATTTCTTACCTTCATTTATCTTTTTATAATTTCCAATAACTATTGTATGATAAAGCTTATCTTCTCAAAAATTTATTTAGAAAACTCCCACATAGCAACTATTTCTGTTCTTAGTTCATCAAACGACCATTTTTTTAGCGTTCTTGTATAACTATTTGGATCGTTAATTATAAATTTCCCTTCGTCATCTACTCCTGTTATCAAAATAATATGTCCAACAGTTGTGAACTTACCTGGACGAACAGAGGCGATAATCGGATGTCCTTTACTTAAGGCAGATTTCATCGCTTGTTCATTAAGTGGTATTCCAGTTGATTTAACTCCATATTCTTTAGCAATATAATCGAAGAAACTCCATTTCGTTCCTGCATCTGTAAAATGTCCACTGGCATTTTCCTTTTCTGCAATGTTTTTTGGTGTTATAGATTTATCATCTAATATTCCACTTAAAGCCATCGCTACACAAGTTGGTCCACAACCACCTATCGCTACGTTTGTTCCACCTAATTTATCATAAGCCCAACGTTTATCCCATTGAATATAGTAAGGAAACTTTCTATTGACTTCAACAGTTTCTCCTTGTTCAAACGGGGCTGCTTCTTGACCAGCAAGATAACCAAGAACATATTGAGTAGCATCTTTATTATTAACAAGTAATTTTTGTTCTGCTTCTGGAAGATTTTCTCTTTGTAAATATATTAATTGTCCTATAAGACTTCCATTAGCATTTTGAAGTAAATTATTTTCAACTCCGGTTGGATTTGTAATAAATGGATAAGGTTGTGTTACTCCCATTATACCATCTCTTGCATTAGCTACATTTTTCTATTTTTAATTCATTAGTACTCTTATTTTTCATCTTTAGAATTTTTTATTAAACAAAGTATTCTTATTACTTTGAACAACATAAAAGTACAACTGAACATATAATAATAAGTAAAATTGTCAATATTTCAATTCTTTTTCACAACTACACCTCACTATTTACTTTTTATCACTAAAATTATTCCTACTAAAATAACTATAATATATCCGAATAAACTTTGCAAGTCTGGTAACTCGCTAAAAAAATATAAATCCTAAAATACCTGAAAACAATACTTGTGAATAATCAAACACTGATATATTTTTTGCTGCTGCATACTTATACGCAAATGTCACTCCATATTGACCAATTGTTGCAGAGGCACCAGCTAATATTAGCATCGATAATTGATACATTGTCATTACCCTATAGTCAAAAATAAGATAAGGCAACAATAATATCGTTGATACTGAAGAAAAAAAGAATATTATAAATTCACCCGAAACATTATGAGTACCTAAATATCTTACACAAGTATAAGCTATACCCGAACAAAACGCTCCAAGTAGTGCCGCTAAAGCTCCTGTACTTATTAATCCATCTCCTGTTGGTTTTATAATAAATCCTACACCGATAAATGCAATAACAATAGCTGCAAACTGAAATTTTGTCATTCGTTCTTTAAAGAAAACATATGACAAAATAATTATTACAAATGGTGAAAGTTTTTGTATAATAGTAGAATCAGCAAGACTAATATATGAAATCGCATAAAAAGTTAAATACTAATCCTATTGTACCAAAAATACTTCTTGAGATTAAAATAATCCAAGAAACTTTATTATTAGGTAAATTTATATTTTTCCAGTGTTTTTATTAGGGGATAGATGAAATACCCACCGCAATAATATTTCTAAAAAAAGCCTTTTTGCATTGATGGAATATCTCCTGCTAATTTTATAAATAAAGCCATTAAAGAAAAACCAAATCCTGACATATTATACAAAATATTCCCATCAAAAGGTTATTTTTATCCATGATTAAACTCCAATATATTAAATATTTGAACAATTGTATTTTTCAAGATTTTTGTTTAGCGACCTTCTTGTCCATTGCCGTATTTAATGAGATAAATTTTTCTTTGAATTGAAAAACGAAGCATCAATTAATTTTCTATCATCTTCATTTAACTCAGATAATTCATCATCTATAACACTTCCAGCCAAAAATAACTTTTTTTATTGAATTTCTTAGCTATTCTAGCAATTTCAATCAGTGCTTTCCCCATGTAACTTTGCACATCAATTTTCCTTCACCTGTAATTATTATATCTGCTTCTTGAATTTTTGACTCTAAATTTAAATAGTCAATCATAAACTTAGATCCAGGATAAATAGTTGCATTAAAAAATGACATAAAAGCAAAGCCCAATCCTCCTGCAGCACCACTTCCTTCTGAGAAAACATTATTTTTCCCAGTTACTAATTGAACTTTATCCGAAAATTTTTCAATATACTTATCAACTTCTGCAAACTTATTCTCATCTAGCCCCTTTTGCTTTGCGAAAATATATGTAGAACCATTTTTCCCTATTAACGGATTACTAACGTCACTTATAATCGAAAATCGTATATCTTTTAGCCTGCCATTCATAAATCTATGATCAATATTATAAATATTCTTTAGCTCATTTATTCCATGTTTACAAGGCTTACCACTTCTATCTGTAAATTTAACTCCTAATTCACTTAACATTCCAATTCCACAATCATTCGTAGCACTTCCTCCAAGTCCAATGATAATGTGTTCTATTCCTATTTCAATAAGAAATGAAATTAATTTTCCTAATCCTACAGTAGAGGTTCTAAACGGATCTTTTTGAGTATCGTTAAGATGCTTAAGACCTATCACTTCTGCAATCTCAATAACTGCTTCTTTCCTTTTAGTATCTAACAGATAGTTTACTTCACATTCTTGACGTGCTGCATTAATAGTTTTGAATTTCATTTCATCAAAACCTTTAAATAATGCTAGAAAACCATCCCCACCATCAGCAATAGGTTGAACATATGATGTAACATTATTGTATTTATAATTTATTTTTGATGAAATGACTTCTCCAATTTCTATTGAAGATAATGATCCTTTAAATTCATTAACCGCTATTAAAACTTTCATTAATTTTTCAACTCAGTTACATTTTTATTTCAAATCTTTTTAGTTAATTTTATCATTAAATAAGTATTAATTAAAGTTTTAAATTTGAAAATATATTATAAAAACATTTTTCATTGATAAAATTTACACAAATACTTTAAATTTATCATTTTTAGTATAATAATTATGTAAAAGTATTTTTTTACTTTATATTTAGGGGTTAAAATTAGGACTCAATTTTTTTGATTATATCAAAAATACAGTATTAATTTGTCAACTGTAGAAACAAACTACTTTTAGTTTTACAATTAATAAGTAATCCTCATGTTTGTGCCAGTAATCTACAGCCAACATTTTAAATATATTAGTTTATGAGTATCCTAAACCCTAAAGTTAAACTAATATTATTACTGTAAAAACCACGAAGTTTACCCCTAAACTTTCGTGGTTTTTTAAATCTATTTTTCTCCATGCCTCAAATTTGACAAAGAGTCACATTTTTAAAAAGGATACCTAAAAATACAATTGATGTATCTTAGATATCCTTTTTATGTTAATAATATATATTATACTACTTGTCACGTTTTTAACAAATAATTAGCAAAATCTTCTAATAAATGATTATTTAAACGATTTTGCAATATTTATAGCATTGAGAGTATGGTATTTTTAATAATTCCTCACATTCTTCAATTCCATAGAAACTAAGATAAGTAATCATATCTTCATCGCTAGGTAATTTACCAATTTTTTCAAAATCACCGTAATAATCTAGAATATCGTCTTTAATCTGATAAGCAATACCTAATTGTTGACCAAATTCTTTAATATCAGTATAATCTTCTGGTTTATTAGCTACTAAACATGCAAAATCTAGTGGCAATTCTATTAAACGCCCTGTTTTTAAACTATGCATTTTTCTAAGATAATCAGCATCAACATCGTAATTTTTCTGCTTAACATCATATACTTGCCCAGCTATCATACCCATTGCACCAGAATAATTGGCAAATTGCTTAATTAATCTTACCTTTAATTCTGGATTGATATCTGCATCACTAAGAACTTCAAATGCTAATGTTACCATTGCATCCCCTGTAAGTACTGCTACATCTTGTCCAAATACTTTATGATTAGTAAGTTTACCCCATCGATAATCATCATCATCCATTTCTGGCAAATCATCATGAACTAGCGAATATGTATGAACTAATTCTATAGCGAGTGCAATATCAAAATAGTTACTATAATCTATACCATAGTACTTAAGTAAATATAAGAATGATAACGGTCTAATTTTCTTGCCATCATTAACCAAAAGAATACGAAATTGATTCTTTTAATATTTCTGGAATTTCGAGTTTTTCTATATAATTTTTTTGCATAAGTATTAAGTTTATCTTTATTAGTTTCTATGAAAAGTTTAAAATTATTCATTGTCTTTTAAAATCCTTAGTTAGTTTCGCTACTTCTTTTTCAGCATTTTCAATTAATTTTATTACAATTCTTTATTAAGTCTATACCTTGTTTGTATCGTTCTAATGAATCTTCTAACGATAACTTTCCAGATTCTAATTCCGCAACAATCTTTTTCCAAATTCATTAAACTTGTTTCAAAATTTTCTTTACTCATTACTTAACTCCTTTGTCGGATATATTGTTTACTTTACAATTAAGACTACCATCTACAAGTTGTACTGATATTTCATCACCATTATTAATTCCTTTTACTGTAGTAATTTTCTTATCACCTAAAAAAGCTACAGAATAGCCTTTTTTCATAATATTTAACGGTGAATTAGCTTCCAATTTATTTATTTCATTTGTAAAGTTTTTCTTTAAATTTACCTAACAGATTAATATTTAAAAAAATTTATCCGTCGATGTTTTCAATAAATTCTGTTTATCTTTAACCAATACTTGTAAAGATTTATTTAACTCTTTTTCTAATAATTCAACTTTATTGTTATATTCTAAAAAAACTTTTTGAATAATTTTTTTATAATATGGATTATTTTCACTATTAAGAACCCTAGTTTTTGTATGTCTGAAGTATATAATTAATAGTATTAGTTAATTTATCATAATTAAAAGATATTCTATTCTTTATGTCATCTATATTCGGCGTCACTAATTCTGCGGCTGCAGTTGGAGTCGAAGCTCTCCTATCAGAAACGAAATCTGCAAGTGTTGTATCTGTTTCATGCCCAATTCCTGTCACTATCGGTGTTTTACAATTAAAAATTGCCCTGATAACCTCTTCAGTATTAAAACTCCATAAGTCCTCAATTGATCCACCTCCACGCCCTAAAATAATAACGTCATTATTTTCTTCGTCAGCTAGTTTAATATTCCTAACTATGTCTTGGACTGAATTATCACCTTGTACAAGTGTTGAATACACTTTTATTTTGGCAATTGGGAATCGTCTTTGAATAGTTCTAGTAATATCTTGAACGGCTGCTCCTGTTTTCGCAGTTATAACTGCAATACTTTGACTAAAGCTAGGAATTCTCTTCTTATATTGAGGTGAAAATAGTCCTTCTTTCTCAAGTTTTTCTTTCAATTCTAAAAATTTCTGATATAGCTCACCTATTCTATCTTTTTTCATATCAAGAACAACTAAATTTACCTCTCCACGTTTTAAATAAAAATCCACTTTAGTCTTTATAAGTACTGTATCGCCATCTTTAAAATCTTTAGATCTAGCACCGAACCAATTTGCTCGAATTACTGAATTTTCGTCCTTTATTGAAAAGTAAATGTTATTACCATGGGGTTTAAAATTTGATATTTCACCTTTTATATATACTTCACCTAAGTATGGATCTAATTTAAACTTGCGTTCGATATATTTATTTAATGCTGTGACGGTTAGATATGTTTTTCTTCCACCTAACTTCACCTCTTATTTTTGTTGAATTTTCTACAATTCCTTTTTAATACTCCATTGATAAATTTATAACTTTCATCTTTTTTCACTATATTTTTTTGAAAGTTCAACAGCTTCATTGATTGAAACTTTATAAGGAATATCACTGTATAGTATTTCATATGCAGAAATACGTAAAATTTATCTATCCATTTTCGAAAGACGTTCTAATTTCCAATCTTTTTAAATTATTAGAAATAATTTCATCAATTTCTTCTTTTTTTCTAATATCTCTGTTAATGTTTTATTAACATAAATACTAGTTGAAATCTCTTCTTGTTCTAAATCTAAAAAGTTCTATAAAATCTAATTCTGTATTTTTCAACTTGAAATAAAATTTTTAAAAACTGCTTCTCTAAGTTCGTGTCTGCTCTTCATTTATATCTCCTAAATTAAAAAAATCAATTCCTATAATATTAACATTAACTGTTTTTAGTATTAATTTCTGTCATATTAAAAATAGAATTTCTAATATTTTCTTGAATTTTTTTCTTGCTGTTTTAGTTACTGAATATCCAGCTTTTTAAATTACAGTATACATCAATAATTAATTCTGTACCTACAAATTCTAATTCAACTCCACGTGAGTATACTTTTTTTCCTAGTAATTTAGAAAACCCCCTCTACCTCAGTCGTTGCAATATTAGCGATAACTTCTAATGCACTTGGGTTGATTTCTACTTTTCCTAATTTTTTTGTTTCCATTTACTTATCCTCCAAAAATTATATTTAATATTAAAAACAATCTAATATTAAATTATTATTTGTCCATAATAATCCTATTAATTATACCATATTTTTCAGAGAAAAAGGGAGATTACCTAAAAATAGTTGTTCTTGAACATACTATTTCCATAGGTAATCCCTTCCTTATGATTTATGTATCAGTAATTAAATACTAGCTAATAATTCATTAAATGCTTTATCGATATTATCTTTATTTTTAGCTCCTGCTTGAGCCATATCTGGACGTCCACCACCACGTCCTTCACATACTGTAGCTAGCACGTTTACTAGTTTTTCCAGCATTGTATTTATCGGTGATAGCTTTATCTACAGCTACTACGAAGTTTACTTTATCTTCATTTACTGAAGCAAAAAGCAATAACATAATTTTTCTAATTTTTGATTTAGCGTTATCTACAAGTTGTTTTAAGTGATTCATATTTTTCAGATTCAACGACACTTGTCAGTACGTTAACACCATTAACTTCTTTAATATTATTTACTAAGTTATTTAATTCAGCATTAGCAATTTTTTGTTGTAAACTTTCTTTTTCTTTAGATAGTTTCTTAATATCAGATTGTAATGCAGATACTTTTTCTACTACATTTGAAGCATTAGCTTTTGTTAATTTCTCAACAGAACGTAAAGTTTCTTCTTGTTCTCTTAGATACTCGTATGCAGCTTTTCCTGTTAAAGCTTCAATTCTACGAACCCCTGCCGCTACACCTGATTCAGAAACAATCTTGAAGATACCTACTTCAGCACTGTTAGCGTTGTGAGTTCCTCCACATAGTTCGATAGAGTAATCTCCGATAGAAACAACACGTACAACATCACCATATTTTTCACCGAATAATGCTTGAGCTCCAAGTTTTCTAGCTTCAGCTATAGGCATCTCTTCTGTTTTGATTTCTAATGCATTCCAAATTTGTTTATTTACTTCTTGCTCTACTTTTTCAATTTCTTCTTTCGTAAGTGGAGCAAAGTGAGTTATATCGAATCTTAATTTTTCATCAGTTACTAAAGATCCTGCTTGTTTAATGTGAGCTCCAACTTCATGACGAAGTGCTTCGTTTAATAAATGAGTTGCAGTATGGTTTTTCTCAATATTTAATCTATAAGCTCTATCAACTTCTAGTTTGTATTCTTTACCAACTACTAATTCACCCTCTACCACTTTAATTAAATGAATATGACGTTTATCAGGAAGTTTCTTAACATCGATAACTTCGCCTTTGAATCCATCTGCTAATACTAAACCTCTATCGGCCACTTGACCTCCACTTTCTGCATAGAATGGAGTTTTTTCAAATACAACTTTTACATTTTCTACGCCTGTATAGTTTTCTAATAAATTATCGTTTTCATCAACTATAGCTAATAATTTACTTTCGTCAGTAAGTTTAGTGTATCCAGTAAATTCACTATTCCCAACGATTCTATTATATAAGTCAGATTGTACTTGCATTGAAGAATCTTCTTGACGTGATGAACGAGCACGCTCTTTTTGTTTTTCCATTTCTTCATTAAATCCATCAATATCTACAGTTAATCCTAATTCTTCAGCATACTCTTCTGTTAATTCAATCGGGAAACCGAATGTATCATAAAGTTTAAATGCATCTTTACCAGATATTTCTTTAGTAGTATCCTTAACTTCTTTAGCGATATTATTTAAGATAGCTTCACCTTCATTCAGTGTTTCATGGAATCTATCTTCTTCTTTTAGAATTACATCCTTAACAAAGTTTGCACTTTCTTTAACATTTGGATAGTAATCTTCCATAATTTCAGCAACAACATCAGTTAATTTATACATGAATGAGTTGTTTAAACCTAAAGCTTTTGCATATCTTACTGCACGACGTAATAATCTTCTTAAGATATATCCACGTCCTTCATTTGATGGTAAAGCTCCATCAGCAATAGCGAATGCTACAGTTCTGATGTGGTCAGCGATTACTTTAAACGCTACATCTTGTTCAGCGTTTACACCGTATTTAGCTCCTGAAAGTTTTTCGATTTCTCTGATAATAGGGATAAATAAATCAGTATCAAAGTTTGTTGGAACATCTTGTAATACAGATACAATTCTCTCTAATCCCATACCTGTATCTATGTTTTTCGCAGGAAGTTCTGTGTATGTACCATCAGCATTGTGGTTATATTGACTGAATACTACGTTCCATACTTCAAGATATCTATCATTTTCTCCACCTGGGTACATTTCTTCTTTTGGAGACCATGTATCCGCATCTTCTCCACGATCATAGAAAATTTCAGTGTTCGGTCCTGATGGTCCCTCACCGATATCCCAGAAGTTACCTTCAATACGAATAATTCTGTCCTCTGGTAGGCCAATTACATTATGCCAAAGCTCATATGCTTCTGTATCCTCCGGGTGAATAGTTACAGAAAGTTTTTCTTTTTCTAATCCTAACCATTTTTCAGAAGTTAAGAACTCCCACGCCCATGGCACTGCTTCATTTTTGAAGTAGTCACCAATTGAGAAATTACCTAGCATTTCAAAGAATGTGTGGTGGCGCGCAGTTTTACCTACATTTTCAATATCATTTGTTCTAATCGATTTTTGTGAATTAGTAATTCTTGGGTTTTCAGGTATTTCTCGACCATCAAAGTATTTTTTAAGAGTAGCTACCCCTGAGTTAATCCAAAGTAGAGTTGGATCATCCACTGGTACTAAAGAAGCACTTGGTTCAATTTTGTGCCCTTTTTCTACGAAGAAATCTAAGTACATTCTTCTAATTTGTGTTGATGTTAGTTGTTTCATTAAATTATTCTCCTTTCAAGCTAACAAATAAATAAAAAAGTCCCTTGTGTAAAGTTAATTACACAAGGGACGACTATAATCGTGTTACCACCCTAATTTAAGTACATTGTACTCCTCATTAGTTTTTATAACGGCTTGAATGCCGACGAAGCACTACATAGGTAGCATAAAAGTTCTATTATGAATCCTTTTCACCACTAGATTCTCTCTGTTAAATAATACTCTTAACTTTTTAATTCCTAAACTTCATAGTATATGTATGTTATTATAAACAGATAAGTTACGTTTGTCAATAGATATTACTTAGAATTCCTCATTTCTAGCATAGCTTTTTGCCAAAGCTTCATGTTTTGTTTTAGCGTATCAAAACCATATTCAAAATTCAATGTATCTAAACTATTAATCTCTTTTTATCTGTATCTTTTTCTGTTTAAAGTTTAATGTTGCATTAATTTTTGTTATCTTTTTATTGATAATACTTTCACTTCTAAAATTTCATCTTGTTTAATATAACTACTTATATCAAAAATAAAAACAATTAGTAATTTCAAAATATGAATTAATCCTACCATTTTATCTCGTGTTTCTATAAAGGCACCATATGGTTTTACAGCTGTTACTTTAACCTTTATAATATCGCCTGGACGAACTTCTCTATAGCTCATTTTTAATCTTCTCTACAACTGCTTCAACTGTAAATCCGTATTCTTCGATTACTTTATTTGCAGGTGCAGATGCACCAAATTTATCAATTCCGATAGCTAATCCACCTAAACCAACATATTTGTACCAAAGAGCACTGTTACCCATTTCTAGTGATACACGACGACGGATATTTAATGGTAGTAATTCCTCTTTGTATTCTTTAGATTGCTCTTCAAATAACTCTACTGATGGCATACTTACTACACGCACTTTAGAACCATCTTTTTCTAATTCACGTGCTACATCAATTGCTAATGCTACTTCTGATCCTATTTGCGATTAAAATAGTATCAAAGTCTGCAGATGTTTCATAAACAACGTATGCACCTTTAGCAACTTTTTTTCGAATGAAGAATTTTTCTAAGATTGGTAAGTTCTGACGAGTTAGAACAATTGAAGTTGGTCTATCGTTAGTTTTTTTGTGATAAGTACCAAAGCAGCTTGTGTTTCAGTTGCATCAGCTGGTCTGAATACATAACTATTTGGTATTGTTCTTAATGATGCTAAGTGTTCGATTGGTTCGTGAGTTGGACCATCTTCCCCTACTGCAATACTGTCATGTGTGAATACATATGTTACTGGTAGATTTTGTAATGCTGATAGTCTTAACGCACCTTTTAGATAATCTGAGAATACGAAGAATGTACCACCGAATACACGTACACCACCATGTAGCATTAATCCATTTAATACTGTTGCCATTGCAAATTCACGAACACCAAATTGAACATTACGTTCTGTTCTGTGAGAATCATCTTGTAAGTTATCACCTTTAATAAATGTCATATTAGAGTGAGAAAGGTCAGCTGAACCTCCAAAGAATGTTGGTAATACTGCTGCAACACTGTTAATAGCATCTTGAGAAGAGTTACGAGTTGCTTGTGCCTCTCCTACATTTTTGAATGAAAAACTTTCTTTAGATAATCGGCTGATATCTTCACGAGATAGAACTTCTTCTAATTCTTTTGCTAACTCAGGGTATGCTGCTTTATAATCAGCATATAATTTTTCCCATTTAACATATTCACTTTCTCCACGATCTGCAACATTAGCTTTGAAGTCAGCATATACATCTGCAGGAATATCGAATGGTTCATTCTCCCAACCGATTTCTTTTCTGAATAACGCAGTTTCTTCTTCTCCTAATGGAGCTCCATGAACACCGTTTGTTCCTTGTCTATTTGGAGATCCAGCTCCGATAATAGTTTTAACTTCAATTAATGTTGGTTTATCAGATTTTTTAGCTTGTTCAATAGCAGAATTAACCTCTTCAACATTTGCACCATCTTCAACTAGAATTGTATTCCATCCATATGCTTCATATCTAGCACGCACATTTTCTGAGAATGCATCTTTAGTTTCACCATCTAAACAAATGTCGTTTGAATCATATAATACAACAAGTTTATTTAATTTTTGAACTGCAGCAAAGCTTGATGCTTCTGATGCAACACCTTCCATGATATCTCCATCACCACAAATTACATAAGTATAGTGGTCAAATAAATCATATCCTTCTTTATTATATTTTTGCTGCTAAATATCTTTCTGCTAAAAGCCATACCAACTGCAGTAGAGATACCTTGACCAAGTGGTCCAGTTGTAGCATCGATACCTTTAGTATGTCCAAACTCAGGGTGTCCTGGTGTTTTAGAACCCCATTGACGGAAGTTTTTTTAACTTCTTCTAAAGATACATCTTCAAATCCTGATAAGTGTAATAAAAGAGTATAATAACATTGATCCGTGTCCTGCTGATAATACGAATCTATCTCTGTTTATCCAATCTGTTTTCTTAGGGTTTACTCTTAAGTGTTTTGTAAATAAAGAATAAGCCATCGGTGCAGCACCCATTACTACTCCAGGGTGTCCTGATTTTTGCTTTATTAATTGCATCAACACCTAAAACTTTTTATCGCGTTAACTGATTTTTGTGACATAAAATGTCCTCCTAAATTATAATTCTATTCTACCAGATATAGCTCTTGATAAAGTAACTTCATCAACATACTCAATATCACTACCAAAAGAAATACCTTGAGCTATTCTAGTAACTCTTATATCTGTATTTTTTTAAATATCTCGAAATAAAACTTGCTGTCCCTTCTCCTTCAGGAGATGAATTTGTAACAAGAATAATCTCTTTTACTGTTTCATCTTGTGCTCGTTCGAAAAGAGATTTTTATATTAATATCTAACGGACCGATTCCATCCATTGGAGAAATCAATCCATCAAGCACATGATACACTCCCCTATATTGTTGCATATTTTTCCATAGCAACTAGGTCATTATCATTAGCTACGACACAAATAGTCGACTTATCTCTACCAGAATCTGAACAAATATCACATACATGTTCTTCATTAAGTCTTCCACACACTTCACAGTTAGTTAATTTTTCCCTTAAGATTTACTAAACTGTCTGCAAAGTTTTTAATATCATTATCATTCATTTTTTAGAGTGTGAAACGCCAATCTCACAGCTGTCTTCTTCCCTATTCCTGGTAATAAAGAATAACTTTCTATTAAATCTAAAATTGGTTTTTGGATATTGCATCTTATAGACCTGGGATACTTAATCCGTTTGTAAATTTACCTAATGTTTCTTCTTTTAGTTTAGTTGATTTTTTCTAAAGCGTCGTTAACTGCAGTTAACACTAAATCTTGAAGCATTTCAATATCTTCTGGATCGACTACTTCTTGTTTAATTTTTAATATCTAAAATTTTACCATCACCATTAGCAATTGCAGTAACCATACCTCCTGATACAGTTCCTTCAACCGTTTGATCTTTTAATCCTTCTTGGGCTTCTAGCATATCTTTTTGCATTTTTGCATTTTTCTCATCATTTGTTGCATATTTCCCATTCCCGCATAATATTTCCTCCTAATGTCTAATTATATTATAATTCTATTTAAAATTTTTACAACTTGTCAATAATTTGCAATTCATTTCAAATTATTTCATTTTATTACATAGATATTTTTTTCATTCTATTCAGTTTCTATTATAATGTCACCAAATAATTCATCTATTTTTTTGTTATCTTCAATTTCATCTTTCTCTTCATGTACTTCTTGTACTGGATTATCTAGTTCATCTTTTAGTATTTCATATTGATGATCTTGTATTGTATATATTTCATACTCAACACCAATAAATCGCTTAAATAAACTCTCTAAATATTTTTTTATATTTAGAATTTGGAACCATCTTAACCATATTATCCATTTCATTAAAGACTAATAAACCACCTTCTTTTTGAAGATGCTATAAGTTTACATGATTTAAATAACTCTCTCATAGTAGTTACTTCAGGATTATTTGTATTTAGACTCTCATTTTATTATTTTTTTATAAATACATTAGATGCGTAATTAGTAAGATTAGGATTTGAATCCTGTATAAGTTTGATAATCTTACTTTTATCTTTTTATTATTACTTCTTTAATTTCTTCTTTTGGTATATTAACCACGCCAGTACTTTGAGATACATTACTATTTGTATTATATTGAAGATTATTACTTTGAACTAACTCTGGAATATTCTTCATTTCCTCTCTTAATTGGAATAACTTATCTTCCAATAGTTTTTACCCTGTTTTCTAACTCAATATTTCTTGAGGTAGTCACAGAATTTGGGACACTACTAGTTGAGTTATTTTTGATTAACTACATCTTCTTTAGAACATATTTTTACTATACAAATTTGCATATAACTCATATATTCAGTTGAAAAATCTAATGTGCTGTTCTGTTTTGAGATAAGTACTCTATTATTTTATAAAAATAATCAAAACTAACACTATCTATTTCTGTAGCAATTTTTCTCAACATTATAAACAGTGTGTTTAATATCTTTTTAAATTTTTATATACTACAATATCTCTAGTTACATTTATTAAGTCATTAAGTAATAACTTAGTATCTTTTTGCTTGAGATACAAATTCATTATATTTTTAACAGTGATTTTTGTAACGTCTCCTTGTAGTAATCCTCTATAAAAATTCTATTATATCATCTTCACTTATTGATGAAGTCACTTCTAATATGTGATTCAAAGTTATCTCTTCAGCATAATTAGAAACTTGGTCTAATATACTAATCGCATCTCGCAACCCACCTTTAGCAAGTGTAGCAATTTTTCTCTATTGCTGCTTCTTCAATAACTAAATTTTTCTTCTTTTTGCAATGTATTTTTAATCTATCAATCAACTGTTCTTGGGATAAATTTTTAAATTCAAATCTTTGACATCTTGATAAAATCGTTGCAGGTATTTTTATGAATTTCAGTTGTAGCAAGTATAAAGATTACATGTGCTGGTGGTTCTTCTAGCGTTTTTAATAATGCATTAAACGCAGCAGTTGTTAGCATATGTACTTCATCTATGATATAGACTTTATATTTACCTTCAGTTGGTAGAAATTTAATAGCTTCTTTGATATCACGAACTTCATCAACACCATTGTTACTAGCTGCATCTATTTCAATTATGTCAACATTTTTCTTTCTGATATATTTCATTTCCATTAACCTCATTAGCAAATATCTTTGCTATAGAAGTTTTACCAGTTCCTCTTGATCCATAAAATAAATAGGCGTGACTTATTTGATCTTTGTCAATCGCATTTCTCAACACAGAAACTATATGATTTTTGACCAACTATATCATTAAAAGTTTGTGGTCGATATTTCCTATATAATGCTTGAAACATACAAACCTCCTAAATTATTTTAACTTATTAATTATACCATATTTTGGACAGTACTAATAGTAAAAATATAGCAGAACAGACACATTATTAACTTAGCACATTACTCTATATTTTTTACAAAACAACAAGACTAAGAATAATTCCCTTAGTCTTGTTGTTAGCTATTTAGTTACAACAAAATATATTCCCACAACAAAAACAAATTATACTCACTATCTGTAATATTCTCCCAGTTATTTTACTATCCTTTGCATACTTTTCAATATTTTCTGGTAACTTTGCTTCTTCATAACTTATACTGATACCACTAATTAAATGGGCATATCCCTCTTATAATATACTTAGCTATAACAAATAAAACACCTGCAAGATAAAAACATTATAATAGCTACAGCATACTCTATATACTCACTAGGTAGAAGGATGAGACGAAAAATTAAGATTTCACACGGTAACATCAGTAAAAATCGCCGTACTTGTTTTTCATGGTAATGCACCCCTTTTATACTTCACTTAGCTATTTTTATTTTTCAATTTTTTATTATACATTAACAAAACAACAATGGTCAAAACTTACAAAAACTCCCCTCACTGAAATTTCTATCAGTAAAGAGAGTTATGATTACTACGATAATTTCGTTTTTATTTTTCTATTGTTAATT
>BNJS01003523.1_pt1 | contig 138144 bp, 182 predicted proteins | sample 8540461 | NCBI WGS metagenome assembly BNJS01 (sample SAMD00202454, study PRJDB9452) | human saliva metagenome | isolation source: human saliva | place: Japan
GGCAGTGGGCTACATTCGGTGCGTATTTATAGTGAAATGCGGAAAATTTCAAACGTTACGCTTTCATGACAATCCCAAAAGTGCGGTGCTTTTTGACGGCGTTTTTAACCGCACTTCTTCCCAAACTTTCACGCACTGCCGCGTCATACGGCATTTCATGTTCTTCCAAAGAACCGGTGACCGATTGCCAGAAAGCCGGATCATCTCGACGCTGTAGCATAGCACTCGCCACTCTCTTGGCATAAATGACAACAAGGACAGATTGGTTGTTTTTGTATTTCAAACTGGATATCCGCACAAATGAAAAAGTTCGCCATGTATTTTCACGTCAAAACAACGTGAAAAGAACCGCACTTTTAAAGAAGTCCTTAAAAGTGCGGTCGTTTTAGAAAAATTTTTAGCCTAACCAGCCGGCTTGCTGCGCAATAAAGAGTGCGGCAAAGGCGGTTAAGTAGAATAACCCGATAAAGCGACAACCACAATAATCCGCCTTTCACGCTGTGTTTCGCTTTCATGGTTGAGGACAAAGTTCAACCATGCAAAGACCGGCGCAGAAACAAAGGATGCGATCATCGCGAATTTCAACATCGGACCAACGGCGTTATTAAAAGTAGAAAAATAATCGCTAAACCGGGCGGCGGCAAGTACCATGGCAATGTTCAAGGTTCTTTACGGTGCTTTCGCGTTTACCAAGCAATAAACGCAAGGATTCAACGTTGGTACGGGAATAACCGTCGATAACGGTGATGGTTGTGCCAAAACATACACATGAAAGGCAATCACGGCAATCAATAAACGTGCCCATTCACCGATGGTGCTGGCATACATATTGATTAATTGCGCGATATATTTACCGCCCACCATTTCCACGGTTTCAGGTGAACCGAATTGTACTAACGCACCAAGTGCCAAGAACACAACCGCTCAAAATCGCCGTACCGATGTAACCCGACGTTGAAGTCAAACAAACCGTCTTGATAAGACACTTTGGTCAAGCGACGTTTTGCCACCACCCACATGGAGTTAATCGCAGAAATTTCAATCGGCGCCGGCATCCAACCCATTAATGCCACCAAAAATGCCAATTTGCTTAATTCCCACGGGGAAGGCGCAACGAAATCTGCCGGTGCGACACCTTGCATGCCGTTACGCATGAAACGCAATCACCACGGCACTGACTGTTGTCACGAGTTAAAGGCGATCATGATGATTTTCGATAAGCTGTCTAATAAGCGGTATTTCCCTAACAATAAAATGCCGGTAGTCACGACAATGACCAATGAAACTCAGCACCGGCATTGGCAACGGAATAGGGATGATAAACGTTAAGATCGCGGCGGTTAATAGCTACTGCTGCAGTGTTAATCACCGTAGCAAAAAGATATTTCAACGCAAGGAACAACTCACAAATAGAAATTGCCCTTTTTGGCGATAACCTTCCAACAAGGTGTTGCCGGTATCTAAGGTATATTGCACGCCGAACGGAAGAAACGGGTATTTGAATAAATGCGCGAGAATCACGATGCTCACTAACTCCCAGCCATAAATTGCACCGGCTTGTGGAGGCGATAATATGCGAACCGCCAACGGCAGCCGATGCCATAACGATGCCCGGGACCTAACGCAGCAGAATTTAGTCGCCCACGTGGATTTTTCTACTGATTTGAAACTTCACTCATAAAATTCTCTTATAAATTGACCATAAATGCGGGAAAGGACTCAATTTATAATAGAATTACAACCCAGTAAAGAAAATAAAATTCTATCCAGAGAGAAATAAAAGAATAAAATTTTTGATTTATTGAAAATTTGCAGTCAATAACTTCAAAACCAAGAAGAAAGTCAAGTTATCACACCAAAAAGCGATTTATTTTTAGTAGATAAATATTAAAAAGAAAGTACGTAAATTGACCACACTGTATTATTTAAATTTCACCATTACTCAGCTTTTATCAAACCTGGAATACTCCAGCTTCAGCGTAGCGCCTGCGGATCACGCAAAACTGGTGCTTTCGGTCATTACACGCATGCCGCCGTGCCGTCGTTTTTCGGGAACGCGATGACATCACGAATATTTTTCAGTGCCGGTTAAAAAGCATGGTTAAACGGTCTAAACCGAACGCCAAACCTGCGTGTGGCGGTGTGCCGAATTTCAATGCATCCAACAAGAAACCAAATTTCTCGCGTTGTTCTTGTTCGTTGATGCCAAGAATGCGGAATACGGTTTGTTGCATTTTCGGATCGAAATACGCACAGAACCGCCACCTACTTCGTAGCCGTTGATGACCATATCGTAAGCATTCGCCACGGCAGTTGTTGGATCCGCTTCCAATTGTTCCGTGTGAAATCACGTGGCGATGTGAATGGGTGGTGCATTGCCGCCAAGTTGCCTTCATCATCACGCTTTCAAACATTGGGAAATCGATCACCCGAGCGGTTGCCATTCGTCTAAACGGGTTAAAGCCGAGATCGCGCCCCAGTTTCAAACGCAATGCGCCCATAGCATCGGTGGTGGTTTTGCCATTTGTCTGCGCCGAAGAACAAAGATATCGCCGTTTGTGCTTTTACACGTTCTGCTAACGCTTTCCATACCTCTTCATTTAAGAATTTCGCAATCGGGCTTTGAACACCTTCAAGACCCGCATTGATATCATTCACTTTCGCCCAAGCTAAACCTTTCGCACCGTAGATACCAACAAATTGGTGTATTCATCAATTTGTTTACGGGTAATTTCGCTGCCATTTGGTACACGAATGACCGCCACGACCGTTCGGATCATTGGCTGGGCCTTGGAACACTTTTGAAATCACTCTTTAACGATATCTGCAACATCGACTCAGTTCAGTGGGTTACGCAAACCGGTTTGTCGGAACCAAAACGATTCATCGCTTCGTGCCAAGTCATCACCGGGAATTTGCCTAAATCCACACCAATGATGTTTTGCCATAAACCGTGCACCATACGTTCCATAATCTCACGCACTTCAGGCGCAGTCAGAAAAGAGGTTTCCACATCGATTTGGGTAAATTCCGGTTGACGATCCGCACGCAAATCTTCATCACGGAAACATTTCACGATTTGATAATAACGATCAAAACCGGACATCATTAGAAGCTGTTTGAAAAGCTGTGGTGATTGTGGCAAGGCATAGAATTTGCCTTTATGTACACGGCTCGGCACTAAATAGTCGCGCGCACCTTCCGGTGTTGCTTTGGTCAGCATTGGGGTTTCAATATCTAAGAAACCATTGTCATCCATAAAACGACGCACAAAGCTGGTGATTTTTGCACGAGTTTTCAAACGTTGTGCCATTTCCGGACGGCGTAAATCCAAATAACGGTATTTTAAGCGTTGTTCTTCTGTGTTGTTTTGGTTGAAGTCTAACGGCAACACATCGGAGGCATTGTAAATTTTTCAATGCTTTTTGCCAAGACTTTCCACTTCACCGGTCGCCATGTTTTTATTGATTTGGTTGTCCGGGCGAGCAATCACTTCACCTTTGATTTGAATACAAAATTCGTTACGCAAACCGGCAGCCGCGGTCAAGGCGTCTTGGTATTTCGGGTCGAAACACACTGCACGATGCCCGTCACGATCGCGCATATCAATAAAAGATCAACCCACCTAAATCGCGGCGGCGATGAACCCAACCGCTTAATGTCACTTCCTGACCGATATTTGACGTGGTTTAACGCACCGCAATAATGTGAACGCATCATTTTTATTCCTTATTATATTCTGAATCATTAAAGAGAAATTAACCGTGCGATTATACGGAAATTGCCTGGGCTTTTTGAATTGAAAGCGAAATTTATTTGCGCCGTTAAAAACTTTCTCTAAAAATAACCGCACTTTTTATTTCAAATTATTGCATCGCAAAAACATGAAAGACACCCTTATTCTCTGCGCCCATTGAAAAATTGGGCGATTTTACCTTTGACGAAAGCGTCGCGGAAGTGTTTCCCGACATGATCCAACGCTCCGTGCCAGGCTATTCCAACATCATCACAGCCATCGGCATGCTTGCCGAACGTTTTGTGACGGCACAAACAGCAACGTTTATGATTTAGGTTGTTCCCGTGGGCGGCAACCCTTTCCGCTCGTCGTCATATCAACCAACCCAATGTAAAAGATTATCGGGGTGGACAATTCCCCAACCGATGGTGGAACGTTGTCGCCAACACATCGCCGCCTACCACAGCGACATTCCGGTCGAGATTCTCTGTGACGACATTCGCCACATTGAGATCAAAAACGCATCCATGGTGATTTTTGAATTTCACCCTGCAATTTCTACCGCCACAAGATCGCGTGGCGTTGTTAGATTCATCAAGGATTAAAATCCAAACGGCGTATTGGTGCTGTCAGAAAAATTCCGCTTTTGAAGACGAGCAAACCAACGACTTACTGATTGATCTCCACCATCAGTTTAAAACGCGCCAACGGTTACAGCGAATTAGAAGTGAGCCAAAAACGCACCGCACTTGAAAATGTCATGCGCACAGACAGCATTGAAACCCATAAAGCGCGATTAAAAATGTCGGCTTTTTCTCATGTGGAGCTTTTGGTTCCAATGCTTTAACTTTCAGTTCCATGGGATTGGATGAAATAAGCGCACAGTCGTCAAAAATAAAAAGTGCGGTGGACGTAAAACGGTTTTAAAATCCACCGCACTTTTCTTATCTATCGACAACCTTATTCTCGTTTTTTATAAAGGTTTTAAATCCTTATCCAACAAAACGGGCAAGCAATAAAATACCGTCTTTAAAACGATATTCAGCATACTCTGCCTGCGCATAATATTGCCCTTTCCCTCTGCAAAGAAATATTCTGACTTGGCAATGCCGGCGACCAGCCCGTGCGTTATTAATCGGTAAATACAGGTTTGGTTCGCAATCCGTGAACCATCGGTTTAGTCCACGCGACACAAGGTAGCACTCCTGCTCGTTTTGATGAATTAAGGCATAAATTCGTTTAGCTGTGGTTTTCTTGTTATCTGCCAAGTGTCCTCTTCGTTGGTTTGTTCATCATTTAGCTGGTCAGGCTCATCATTAGCGTTGCGCTGCAAATATCCCTGCAAAATGGCGTAATTCAACGACATGTAATCCCCTGCATTAACGAGCGTGGATCCACCGGCAATTTTTAGCACGACCGGTTTGCCGGTCGCTAACACGTTTTCAAATTGCCATATCTTGTAATTTAACGGCACAACATCAATAACGCGATAAGCAACGCCATTAACGGCTTGCATTTAGAAACACCAATCCACCGCACTTTGTGTCGTCACTTTAGATTTCTATGCAAGAAAAAATACGACAAAGGAAAATAATGCGCCAAAGCATAAGAGTAAAACGACTTATAAAAGCAAAGTGGGATAAAAGAGCATGTAGTAGCAGTGCCAAATTCGTGATGAGCGCCAATACAAGCGATATAAAAGATCGGCTTGCTGAAAAATAGGCAATCAACCACAGGGCAACAAAAACAAAATAGGACGGTTGAGCCACAACCAATCGTAAAGAGCATTAAAACAATGGCAATAAACCACTCGCACAGCGCAGATTTATAAACTGATCACCCAATAAACGCTGAAAGGTGTAAGAGCAAACACGGCACCCACTAGAAAAATGTCAGTGTCGCTTCGTGATGCCATGGTAATGATGCATAAAAAGTCTGAGAACGTATCAATGGACGGTAACTCATCGGCGACTTCGCTGAAATGATGAAACCAAGGAAAGAAGGTCGGGATGCGAATACATCCAAGAGCCAATACTGCATAAAAGCCCCCAAGCAAGCGGGTGTCACTGCCTCGCTCTGCTGATGTTTTATCATCCACAAGAACTGCCCTACAAAAACACAAACACAGCACAACATGGAAAGATACAAGGCAAAGACAAGGCACCGGATGCAATGTCCTCCACGTAACTGAGGTGCCACATGCTTAAGATACTCACTACCGTTAAAGTTTGTAGCCAAACTTTGCGAACGAAAATAAAAACACCGACCACACTAAAGAAAACAACAACGGCACAAAAATCTGCGTTGTTTCGCTAGGATCACGCCCCAAAATGGTCAAACCATAAATAACCGCCAAGTAAGCCACATCCCATCAAAAACACATACCAACCACCAGCGACATTTCATTACTCGTTTGCGGATAAGCTCGATGTAATCCCCAATGCAGTAAGCAACACTGCAATTGCCAAGGCAAGTACAGCGAGCAACGGGTCAGATATATCAAGAATAAAACGCCGCCCAAATAATGGCGGTGACCATACCGATGAGAATGGCAAAATAAACAGAACGGACAATGCCCAAGGTATTTTCGTCTGCTGCGGATAACGGGGCTTGATAAAGCTGCATGATATTTCATTGCTAAGATCGTCCACAAAAATCAGCAAGCCACTTGACAGAATCCGCAGAATTGATATGAGAAAAAGAGCAACGTGCTAAAGGCAACAATTATCCCCAATGCACTTGCACATTAAATTGGTGAAATCAAATGATATTGCTTATAAAAATAAAAAATAATGCAGCAGAAGGCACGCTCACGATCAAGAAATTTAGCACCGAAAACCAACCAAAATCGGTATCAAAATCGTGCCATATACCATAAAACGAATGCCGAAGAGATGTATGATCACAAAACCAAGCAAGATTTTTGGGTAAGATTCACCAACGTTCATCATGCAATCGTCGTGTAAAACCTCACTGAATACCAGTACCACCACCATTGAGAAATACGCCATAAACAGCAACATAGTCATAATTATCGATCTGAAGTAAATACAGTTAAATTTGCTGTGATAATCATGCAATAAGGCGGAAGCAAAGTTAGGCAAACAAAAGTAACCATGGAATTTGGCACACCGACCAAATAGCAAACAATTCCTATGTATTCGCGCCTGTTTGATATGTTTGCCCAGCGAGTGCCAAGATAGCCAATCAGCACGGCAGCACTAAAGAATAAGGCAACCGAAACAAGTTTTTAATTTCTCCGCTGCTAACTGACGACTTTCGCGCATATAACCGCCTGTCATCACGGAAAAACGAACAACGTTTGCAATCCATAAATCTCGTTAAATCGGAAAGATAATCCCAGTTAGCGGCAATGAATGTACGACGCCGCTACTAAGAAAACCGACCGTTAACAAGAGAAACAATAAATTAAGATAACGTTCCCCAAGATAAGTTGAATAACCCTGTTCTATTCATATTTTCGTCCCTTTCAATCCCCGGTGAAAAGTTAAAGAATTTTAGTCAATTTTAGGAGAAAAAGCAAAAGTGCGGTGAGATTTTGCGATATTTTCCTTCTCACGTTCATTCTTTCTCATACCAATAGTGCTTCCGGTTTCCGTCTCTTTTAACAAAAACCAAATACATTTTAATCCATAAAACCGCCATTAGAAATAATTTATTATTAATAATAATTATCATTTGCATAAATTGAGCAAATACGTTAGATTGCCACGCTGTAAATTTCACCTTTCATCAACCTTAGAGGAGCATTTATGCGCAAACATTTTTCATTGCTCTCGCAATGTTAGTTACCACTGCAGTTTATGCAGAAAATTTAGAATCATTAACGTGGTGTCTGGAAAATACCGGTGCCAAAAGTAAAACCAATGTGATTACAACTGAATCGATTAATCTGCAGTACGGAAACCTAATTAAAGGTTTATTAAAAGACGAACCGGCGATTAACTTCGGTGGTGGTCGCGGCACATCACAATGGTTTTACCATTCGCGGAATGGGGCAAGATCAAGTGGATGAAAGTAGATGATGCTTATACCGACGCCCAACTTTTCCACCACCGCGCTGCGTTTCATCGTTTGACCCGGCACTATTCAAGAAAGTGAGCGTGCAAAAGGACTGGCTCAGCCAGTGCCGGCATTGGTGCAACCAGCGGTGCTATCGTGGCAGAAAACTGTTAGTGCAAAAGATCTTCTGAAAGACGGTCAAGACATTGGTTTTACGTAAATGCAGGTGTTAGCTCGACAAAGGTTGGAGCAAAGGTGCAACCGTTTATTCACGCGCCCAAGCGATGGATGTATTACTTTCCGGTAATTGGGTAATGAAAGACTATAAAGGCACCACTAATTTCCGCTATTTGAAGGTGGCACAAAAGTTCAAAACAGTTCATTACATCAACGTGGTTTACTCGCCAAAGTTGAGTTGATATTACTGAAGAGCAACGTATCGAATTAAGCCACCGTCAAGAGCGTCATTACGGCGTTCGCGCACTTCGTGAAGAGTTTGACTCGCAAGATTGGTTAACCGCCAGTGCGCAAACGGCAATCGACCGACTCTAACAAGAGAACAGAGTGCAAAACGGCTATACATTAAGCCAAGAAGGAAATATTTGGTATGTTTTAGATCGTGATGGTAACAAAATTATAAACACTGCCAATAACGCCCTCGCTATCGCATCACCACAAACGATACTACAAGATTGAATGGACCGAAAACATGGGCTTTATTAGCAACGCTAAGGCTAATGTATGGCGCAGTGTAATTAGCCGTGAAGAGCCAAGCGAACGTTCCAGAACCCGTTTAATTGCCAATGGTGCAAACTTAAACTTGGATTCTCCTATCGGTGAATCTCACTTAATCAAATACGGTATCAATTACCGCGATCAGAAGGTAAAGCCTAATTCACTCACCGTTCAACACGGCGTCCAAATGAAGACCCAAAAGAAACGTGATATGGGTGTTTATGCGGAAGGTATCTGGGGCTTAGGCGCATTCACCTTAACCACCGGCTTACGTTATGATCATTTCTCATTCCGTGCAATGGACGGTCTCAAAAATCCAGTAAAGGAAACCTAAACCCAAGTGTCGGCTTAATTTATGAAGTGACCAATGATTTAAGTTTAAATACCAGCTTAAACTACGCTACCCGAAGTCCTCGTTTCTTTGAAGTCATGCTTTCTTCAGGATCGACTCGAGGAAACAGTGTATTCCACTGCCAACATTAAACCGGAAGATCGCGCAACGCGGGCTTCACCATAAATTAGCCGACAGCCTTTGAACGGAGGCGGCAAACAATCCAGATAGACGCTTTAGCAAATGCCGGAAAATTAAGAAATCATGGTTATGAACTAGCGCCTAAATACGAAGGCTTAACCTTACGTGCAGGCGTGGCTATAGTAAACCGGAATTAAACGGCAGAACCGTGGATAGCACTGTAACCGCCATTCCGATCGGTCGTACTTGGACCACTGGTGTGTCTTACCACTTCGAACAACCTGACGTTGAAATCGTTTGAAAGGTCGCTGTACAACATCACCAGCTACGATTCCACCACCCAAAACCGTGGCGGCGGTGCAACCACCAGGCAAAACGTCCGGGCTATGGCGTCAACGATTTCTATATCACATGGAAACCGGTTGAAAGCGTAAATATCAACCTTGCGTTGAACAATGCATTCAACAAATACTATCGCAGCCGACAGCCAACGCAGGCGTATCCACCTTGCCTGAGCCGGGTCGTGACGTTCGTTTGAGTGTAAACTACACGTTCTAAAACCTGAAAAGTGCGTGAGATTTTACTGCGTTTTTAAATTTATTTTGAAGGATTAAGTTCAACTGAGCTTAATCCTTTTATTTCTCCAAAGAAAACGCCATGATTCTGTGGCATAATTACTGCAATTTTATTTATTTGATGGAGAATATCATGCGAATTTTCATATACCATGTTGCGCGTGGGCGATTTACAACGTTCTGTTCAGTTTTATCAAGATGTGTTGGGCATGCGTCTATTGCGCACCAGTGAAAACCCTGAATACAAATATTCTCTGGCATTTTTAGGTTACGATGATGAAGACAAAGCGTCCGTATTAGAATTAACCTATAACTGGGGCATAGAGAAATATGATTTAGGTAATGCTTATGGTCATATCGCTATTGGTGTAGATGATATGTATGCGACCTGTGAAGCAGTGCTGCTACGGCGGCAATGTTGCGCGAACCGTAGTCGGTAAAAGGTGGTAAAAACCGTGATTGCTTTTCGTGGAAGATCCGGACGGTTACAAAATTGAATTCATCGAAAATCAAAGCGCACAAGCCGGCTTAGGCAACTAAGTTCCCCTCTAAAGTGCGGTAAAAAATTCAAGTGTTTTTTAACGTGGATTATAAACGATAATCCACGTTTTATTTTCTAGGATGAGCTATGTCTGAACCGCAAGAAACAATTAATTACAACTTACTAAAACATCGATTTCGCGGTTATTTACCGGTGGTAATCGATGTGAAACCGCTCGGCAAACGCCAAAAACCGATGCACTACTAGAGTTGGCAGCCACTACCTAAAAATGGACGACGCCGGGCAACGTAGTGCCGGACCAAAATGTCATTTTCACTTCAACCCTTTGAAGGCGCCAATATCGATCCTGGGTCCATCAAATTTAACGGCATCGACATCGACAACCCACATACGTGGAGCCGTGAGTGAAAATATCGCTATTAGCGAGATGTTTAAATGGTACGTACAGGCTCAAAAAGACGCAGACTGCCAACGTTCAATCATCGTAGCGCATAATGCGTCATTCGATCGCGGATTTGTGATGGCAGCGGCGCGCAACGTAGTGAACGCCAAGCGCAACCCATTTCATCCGTTTTCCACTTTTGATACCGCCATTAAGCGGTTTCTGTTCGTCAGTCAAACCGTATTAGTAAAAGCCTGCCAAGCGGCGAAAAATTCCTTTGACAGCCAACAAGCCCATTCTGCGCTATATGATACGGAACGTACAGCAGAGCTGTTTTGTTACATAGTGAATTATTTAAAACACTTGGGCGGATTTCACGCATGTCAGCGGAAAAATTAAAAACATCAAAAATATCGACCGCACTTCACATGACGCTTGCGATATATATTTTCAGTAGTTTAAAAAGCAATTCACATAGGAGATTCCAAAATGCGCTTTTATCTGTCGTCACCATCATCACCATGTAACTGAATGATCTTTCAGGTATTTGGTGTGTTTGAAGATAACTTCCGAGCAGGCACGAATAAAACGTTATCCTTTCTACCCCTCGGAAGTTGACTTTCGAGGGGTCGGTTTATCGTAAAATAAATTCCTCAGAAATTAGCCGCTGATTTTATTAGACAAATTTTATTTCTCTAGTAAATTATCAATAACTTAATCATAAGGACATGCTAACCAATCCAGTTGTTATTTCCATCGCAGTCTTGCTGATTCTCAGCTTTGTTGCGAATTAACGTGGTCGTTGCCTTGGTTATTTCTGCCCTCACCGCAGGTTTAATCGGCGATTTAAAAGTATCCAACAAAAACCATTGAAGCTTTGCCGGCGGACTCGGCGGTGGTGCTGAAGCGGCAATGAACTATGCCATGCTCGGTGCGTTTGCCATTGCTATTTCCAAATCGGGCATCACCGATTTGCTCGCCTATAAAGTCATTACCCGCATGAACAAAACCCCTCTGCCAATGGGATTGCCATGTTCAAATATGCGTTATTGGGGATTTTGGTCTTGTTCTCGATTTCATCTCAAAACCCTGTTACCGGTGCACAGTGCGTTTATTCCAATTGTTGTTCCGCCGCTACTTGGTGTGTTCAACAAACTAAAAATTGACCGTCGCGCTGTGGCTTGTGTCCTCACTTTCGGTTTAACCGCCACCTATATGTTATTACCGGTGGGTTTCGGTAAAATCTTTATCGAAAGCGTTTTGGTGAAAAATATTAATAATGTCGGTGCCTCATTAGGGCTTACAAACAACGGTAGGTGAAGTCTCCCTCGCTATGATGATTCCGGTAACCGGGATGATTTTAGGTTTATTGACTGCCGTATTTATCACTTATCGCAAACCGCGTGAATATGCCGTCACCACAGCAGAACCAACAACACAAGACATTGAGCAACACATTGCTAACATTACACCAAAACAAATCACCGCAAGCCTTGTTGCGATTGTGGCTACCTTCACCACACAATTAGTGACAAGCTCTACGATCATCGGTGGTTTAGTCGGTTTAGTCATTTTTGCCGTGTTCGGTATCTTTAAGCTAAAAAGAAAGTAACGATATTTTCCAACAAGGCTTACGCTTAATTACCATGATCGGTCTTCGTGGGATGATCGCTGCCTCTGGTTTCGCCAATGTGATTAACACAACTACCGGTGTAACTGACTTAGTGCAAACCTTAGGGCAAGGCTTACAAAGTAAAGGACTTGCAGCATTCTTAATGTTATTCGTCGGCTTGTTGATCACCATGGGGATCGGCTCTTCCTTCTCTGCGGTGCCAATCATCACCTCAATTTACGTACCGCTTTGTTTGTCTTTCGGTTTCTCCCCACTTGCCACAGTGTCTCATCGTGGGCGTTGCGGCAGCATTAGGGTGATGCGGGCTCACCGGCTTCCGACTCAACCTTAGGACCGACATCCGGTTTTGAATATGTGGACGGTAAACACGATCACATTTGGGATTCTGTTGTACCAACGTTCATTCACTATAACATTCCGTTGTTAGCCTTGGCTGGCTTGCAGTAATGACTCTCTCAGCCAAAAGTGCGGTCGGAAAACACCCAAATTTTCCACCGCACTTTTGCTATGTCTATGAACAACATTTCCACGCAACGCTTAAAACAAAGCCTTCAGCATTTCTTTTTGCACGTTATGCCTCGCAAAAAGAAGAGATTGTTTATGCCAAATTTTCACCCAATCTGTTTACGGAAAATTGGCAAAAACGGCATTTTATTTTGAGCAGATCGAACACTCTCTTATGCAGCTTGAACAGATTGAAAGCGATAACATTGAAGCACGGCAGTTTTATACGCAAAAACTATCCGCACAATGCACCGCACTTTCTGATGCCTTAACGCGTCAACAGCAAAAATGCGCAGCTCTTTCCGGTTAAAGATAAAGAAGAAAATAAACCGCAAAATAAACGTCACCATCCTGTACACAGCTTGCCACTGCGCGAACGTCTGACAAAATATTATGAATATTTTAGTGTCTTTTTAATGAAAAATTCAGCACGAGCAAGACAGTTTAAGCAAAGCGCAGAGAGAGGGACTCCATTTAACCGATTAAAACTGGAATAACTAGAACAACGTCGCGCCCGTTGTTTTGGAAGCCATCGAAATGTTAGAGGAATATTTAATTTTCCCTCAAAAAGCAGAAATAGTCGCAATAAAAACCTCGCCAACATCGCGAGGTTTTTCATTTTTATAAGACGCGATTAGCTCGTGTAATTCACCACACCCAGTTCATCTTCTTTACGGGTGCGGTTAATTACCATTTGTGGCGATTGCAACACACGTAAGCCCATTTGGTCTTCGGTGCGTACCACTTCACCCACGTAGGGAGTTCGTGAATACATCCGGTGATTTTAATATCGACAAATTTCCCGATCATTTCCGGCGTACCTTGGAAATTCACAATACGGTTGGTTTCCGTACGGCTGGTTAATTCCATAATATCTTTCTTCGATGGGCCCTCTACCAACACGCGTTGCTCCGTCCCTAACATCGCGCGACTGAATTGTGCAGCCTGGTTATTGATACGTTGTTGCAACAAATACAAACGTTGTTTTTCTCGTCTTCAGTCACATCATCTGGGTAATCTGCCGCCGGTGTACCAGGACGGGCAGAATAAATAAAGCTGAAACTCATGTCGAAATTCACTTGAGCAATCAAACTCATGGTCTGCTCGAAATCTTCATTGGTTTCGCCCGGGAACCCCACGATGAAATCAGAGCTGATTTGAATATCTCGGACGCACCGCTTTTAGCTTGCGAATAATGGATTTGTATTCAAGTCGCTGTATGTCCGCGTTTCATCATGGTTAAAACGCGGTCAGAAACCGGATTGCACCGGCAAATGAAGGAAACTCACCAGCTCCGGTGTGATCACGACACACGTCGATAATATCGTCGGTGAATTCGATCGGATGACTCGTGGTAAAACGTAAACGGTCAATACCGTCAATGGCAGCGACTAAACGCAATAATTCCGCAAAGGTACAAATTTCACCGTCAAACGTCGGACCACGATAAGCATCTCACGTTTTGACCAAGCAAGTTCACTTCACGCACGCCCTGTGCGGCTAACTGTGCAATTTCAAATAAAATATCATCTACCGGGCGGCTTACTTCCTCACCACGGGTATAAGGCACCACACAATAAGTACAATATTTATTACAGCCTTCCATAATAGAAACGAATGCGGTTGGTCCCTCTGCACGAGGCTCCGGCAAACAGTCAAATTTTTCAATTTCCGGGAAACTAATATCTACAACGGAGCTTTTTCCCGCCACGAATTTGGTTGATCATTTTCAGGCAAACGATGCAATGTTTATACCGAAAACAATGTCCACATAAGGCGCTCGGGTGCGAAATGTGTTCGCTCTTCCTGCGATGCCACACAGCCGCCCACGCCAATCAATAAATTAGGGTTATTTTTCTTTAATTCTTTCCAACGCCCTAATTGATGAAAGACTTTTTCCTGTGCTTTTTCACGAATGGAACAGGTATTTAATAATAAAACATCCGCTTCTTCCGGCACCTCGGTGAGTTCCAAAACCGTGTGTGCTGTGTAATAAATCGCCATCTTAGATGAATCGTACTCGTTCATCTGACAGCCCCAAGTTTTAATATGTAGTTTTTGCGTCATACTGGCTAAAAATTTACTCTAATGGTTCATAAAAATTGACTGGCTATTCTACCGAGTTGCGCTTTTTTCTCGCTAGTAAAAAGCAGATTTTCTCAAGAATTTTACCTGTTGTAGGTAGAAATAATGCTTTACCAAAACATGTCAGGAAAGAGCGGTCTGAATTTGTCTTAAACGACATAAAATTGCAGAGAAAAGAAGAAAGGGAAAGGCAGATAAAACACCGTAGACAAAGTAAGCTTTAACCTGAAATTTATCTGCCATTCATCAATACATGGAATGACTTACCGATTGGGGGAATAATAAAGTTTACCGATTTCAATCTTTTGGCGACCGGTTTGTTCGCGCCACTTATTGCTGTCACGCAACGAATAAACACAACCGCAATATTCTTGCTGATAAAAACGCTCGCGTTTACTGATTTCAATCATACGTTGTGAGCCTCCTCTTTGCGCCAGTTATAATCCCAATAAATCACATCGTCATATTTTTCTGCCGCGCGATGACCGCAACCGTTAATTTGCTCCATGTCTTTCCAGCGGGAAATGCCAAGGCAACTGGTGAACACCGGGAAACCGTGCTCATGTGCATATTCAGCGGTTTTTCAAAACGCATATCAAACACATGGTGCAAACGAATGCCGCGTTCCGGCTCCATTCCATGCCTTTAGCACGATCAAACCATTCTTGACGATCATAGTCGGCATCAATAAACGGAATGCCAAATTTTTGCGCAAAACGAATATTTTCTTCTTTGCGAATTAAATATTCTTTAACGGGTGAATGTTCGCTGTAGAAATAAATCGTAAAATTCAATACCGGACGCCAAAATGGCTTCCATCACCTCACCCGAGCAAGGCGCACAACAGGAGTGCAAAAAGCAGTTTATTGTGCCCTTCAGGCAATCTCAATTTTTCACGAATAAAAGGTGCATTTGGATCTTTGCACGGTTTTTGTTTGCGTGTTTTATGTTGAAAACCGACCGCACTTTGAGATTGTTGTTCTGTCATGACTATTTAGCTTGAAGAATTTCGATACATTTATAAACAAAATATTGTTGAACCTTTTGGATTATAAAGTGAAAACACTAAAACTTTGGTCGTATCGGCAGACTTTACTTCAAGTACAGTCTTTGTATTCGCCTTATTTGTATATTCCCACATCTGTGAATTATCGGTTCGAACGAGTTTTTCGTTGGGCGGTAGCAAACCGCTTTCCATGTGATGCTTATCAATTTGGTTGAAAAACGTCACCATTTTAGATGCGCCATTTGGTTCTGCGCAGGAAAAATCGGCTGATAAAACTGACTGGTTAAAAAGCACAACAAACATGTTAGGAGTCGCTTTTTCATTAATATGCTCTATCCACGGATAAATACGCTAAGGAAAATCAACGCTTGTTTATACTCGCTTTCCGGCAGAATCTGAATCGCATCAACGGCTTTTTGTGCTTCTTGTTTAGCGCGATCCATCGCGTAATCAAGGGATTTATGTTCTGCCATAATAGCTAACACCTCATCAATTACTCACGTTTCACCTTGTTCGATGGCTTCGCGAATTAACGCAGCCTGTTGTTCATTGCCGTGGTGCACTCGCATGTAATAAAGGAAGGGTCGGTTTGCCTTCGGCCAAATCATCGCCCACATTTTTCCCTGGCACTTTGGCATTCGCGCTGTAATCCAACACGTCATCCACTAACTGGAATGCTGTGCCGAGATAACGACCGTAATTCTGTAATGCTTTTTCCTGCTCGTCATCCGCATCGGTACTGATTGCGGCAGCTTGCGCCGCCACCTCAAATAAACGAGCGGTTTTGCTGTAAATCACCCGCATATAATTTTCTTCACTGGTTTGCGGATCGTTCACATTCATTAATTGTTGCACTTCGCCTTCTGCCAACACAGTGGTGGCATCCGCCATAATGCGCAAAATTTTTAAAGATTCCAGCTGAGCAACCAATTGGAACGCACGGGTATAAATGAAATCCCCCACCAACACGCTTGCGGCATTACCAAATTCTGCATTTGCCGTAGCACGCCCACGACGCATATCCGATTCATCCACAACATCATCATGCAACAAAGACGCTGTATGAATAAATTCGACAAAGGTGGCACTATGTAATGGCTTTTTGCCCTTCAAAACCTAAGGCTCTTGCTGCCAACACGGCAATTATGACGAATGCGCTTGCCACCGCCTTGCACACATGTAGAATCCTAATTGATTAATCAGCACCACATCTGAGTTAAGTTGGGCTAAAATCGATCTCGTTCACTTTTGCATATCCGCTTGGCTTAATGCCTGGATTGCATTCATATCCATAAAGTTTGTTGTATTCATTTCTATAATTATAGCCCTACTTAAGATTAGGAAAATAGATGAAATTGAAAAACGAAAGTGCGGTTGATTCTACCCGATTTTTCCACCTTTCTGAAATTAAACTACCTAAATTGCCAATATTTTATCGTAAAATAAGTTCTTGCTATCCAAATTTTTACGTAGAATTTGCGCCCTATTTATATGAATTTTATGTGCGAAATGAAACAACATTAGAGCACAATTATAGCGGAGTATTTATGTACGCAGTTTTCCAAAGTGGCGGTAAACAACACCGAGTAAGCGAAGGTCAAGTCGTTCGTTTAGAAAAACTTGAACTTGCAACTGGCGCAACAGTTGAATCTCGATTCAGTGTTGATGGTCGTTAATGGTGAAGATGTTAAAAATCGGTGCCCCAGTAGTTGCTGGGTGCAAAAAGTAGTGGCTGAAGTTGTAGCGCAAGGTCGTGGCGATAAGATTAAAAATCGTTAAATTCCGTCGTCGCAAACACAGCCGTAAACAACAAGGTCATCGTCAGTGGTTCACAGAAGTGAAAATCACTGGGATTCAAGCATAATTTCAGAGGAGATCAAGTAGATGGCAACTAAAAAAGCTGGTGGTTCAACTCGTAACGGTCGTGATTCTGAAGCTAAACGTCTTGGTGTTAAACGTTTCGGTGGTGAATCTGTATTAGCAGGTAGCATCATCGTTCGTCAACGTGGTACTAAATTCCACGCGGGCAACAACGTTGGAATGGGACGTGACCACACCTTATTCGCGACAGCCGATGGTAAAGTAAAATTTGAAGTAAAAGGCGAGAAAAGCCGTAAATACGTAAGTATTGTTACTGAATAATTTTATAAAGAATAAAACGCCCTGCTCAATGCAGGGCTTTTTGTAGGTAAAATCATGAAACAACAACCTATGTTAGGTTTTCTTTTGCCCTGATCACCGCCATGGCGTGGGGGTCTTCGCCTATTGCGTTAAAGCAAGTGGTTTCTGCCATGAATGTGGAAACCATTGTTTGGTATCGCTTTATCGTTGCCAGTGTTGTTATCCTCTTTACTCCTTTTGGTTACAGCGTTGCCCAACATATCAAAACTGGGGTTATTACAGGTACGTTAGTTATGATTGGCGTACTCCGGATTAGCCGGTATTTTTCTTATTTAATAGCTCACTCAATTACATTGAGCCTTCCGTTGCACAAATTTTTATCCATTTATCGTCTTTTGGTATGCTCATTTGTGGCGTTGTGATTTTTAAAGAAAATTAGGGTTACACCATCGAGTTTGGTCTTATTAACCATCGGCCTAGGCTTCTTTTTTAATGATCGCTTAGCAATCTTCAGCGGATTAAATACCTACTCCACCGGTGTTTTTCTCAGCATTAGCGCGTCTTTAATATGGGTTGCTTACGGCATGGCACACTCATGCTAAGAAAAAATTCAGCTCACAACAAATTTTGCTGATGATCTATTTTGGTTTGCGCCCTTGTCTTTACGCCTTTTTGCTAAATTTTCACAAGTACAAGGCTTAACGCCTATCAGCCTTGGTTGCTTAATTTACTGTTGTTTAAATACGCTATTTGGTTGATGGTGCTTATGCTGAAGCATTAAATCGTTGGGAAGTGTCAAAAGTCAGCGTGGTCATTACCTTGGTTCCGTTGTTTACTATTTTATTTGCGCATCTTGCCCACTATATTGACCCAACAGATTTTTGCCGCCCTGAACTAAATACTATTAGCTATATCGGTGCGTTTATTGTGGTATGCGGGGCAATTTTTATCCGCCATCGGGCACAAAGTTATTCCTGCTCGCCCAAAAAGTGCGGTAGTAATTTTTCAGTATTTTTGGAGAAGTTGAATGAAATTTATTGATGAAGCTTTGATTCGTGTCGAAGCCGGTGACGGGGCAACGGTTGTGCCAGTTTCCGTCGTGAAAAATATATTCCCAAAAGGCGGTCGGATGGGGGCGATGGTGGTGACGGTGGTGACGTTTATTTAATCGCTGACGAAAACCTCAACACGCTTATCGATTACCGTTTTTGAAAAACGCTTTGCCGCCGAACGCGGTGAAAACGGTCGCAGTGCAAAACTGTACCGGACACCGAGGCAAAGACATTACTTTACGTGTACCGGTGGGAACGCGCGCTATTGATAACTGACACTCAAGAAATTAGTCGGTGATTTAACCAAAATGGCATGCGATTATTAGTTGCCAAAGGTGGTTATCATGGATTAGGTAATACTCGTCTAAATCCTCCATCAACCGTGCGCCACGTCAAAAACCATGAGGGACACCGGGAGAAAAACGCGATTTACTATTAGAATTAATGTTGCTCGCCGATGTCGGCATGCTTGGTTTACCAAATGCCGGTAAATCCACTTTATCCGTGCGGTTTCTGCAGCCAAACCCAAAGTCGCTGATCTATCCGTTTACCACCTTAGTGCCAAGCCTTGGCGTGGTGAAAGTGAGATGACAATCGCAGTTTCGTTATCGCCGAGACATTCGCGAAGTTAATTGAGGTGCATCAGAAGGTGCCGGATTAGGTATTCGTTTCTTGAAACACTTAGAACGTTGTCGGTATTAATTCACTTGGTGGATATCAACCCGATTGACGATTCTGATCCTGCAGATAACGTAGCAATTATCGAATCTGAACTCTTCCAATACAGTGAATCCTTAGCGGATAAACCACGTTGGCTGGTGTTCAACAAAATCGATACGATGAGCGACGAAGAAGCTCGTGAACGTGCAGAAGAAATTGCGAACACGCTGAGGCTGGGAAGAGGATTATTATTTGATCTCTGCTGCGGCTGGCAAAATGTTCCTCAACTGTGTCGCGACATCATGGACTTCCTGAAAGCGCATCCACGTGAAACGGAAGAAACTCCGGTAGAAAAATGAAGAAGTCAAATTCAAATGGGAAGATTACCATCAAGAGCAATTAGAAAATGCTGATTTTGATGCTGAAGATGATGACGACTGGGATGACTGGTCAGAAGAAGATGAGGAAGGCGTGAAATTATCTACAAACCTTAATCTCGATATAAAAGTGCGGTCAAAAATCTACGTGTTTTTGACCGCACTATGAATTACCGCAGAAAAACTAGCCTTTTTCGTGCATTTTTCATGATTCGTTCTTTTGCGACTTTCCACTCGCGCTCTTTAATATCTTCCCGCTTATCCTGTTGTTTCTTACCCTTCGCCAAACCAACTTTTGACCTTTGCCCATGCACCTTTCCAATATAAAGAAAAGGGCAATTAGCGTAAATCCATCACGATTTGCTTTGCCGAACAAAGAAATCCAATTCACGTTGTTTCGGCAATAATTTACGGGTACGGGTTGGGTCACACACGATATGCGTCGATGCTACGCTTAAGGGTTGAATACTGCACCAAATAGCTTCACCATTTTTAAAAATAACATAACTATCACTTAGAATTTGCTTTTGCCCGCGCGCATAGATTTCACTTCCCAGCCTTTGCAATTCAAGACCCGCCTCAATTTCATCTTTCAATAAAATAATCGTGTCTCGCGCGCTTATTTAACGCGATCGTATTAGAACCGGGTTTTACTTTTTCTTGGTCATATATTATTGGAAATTAATATAAATTGGCGCACATTCTACCGAATCCACGCAAAGATAGCAAAAAGCACACTAATAAGGATAATTTCTCTCCTGTTTGACAATAAGAGGGCGACTCGTTGATTTTTGATACGATTAAGGAGTGAAATGTATCCGGTCATTTCCGGTTACATCAAAACAGCAAAAACCTCACCGCACTTTTTCTTTGAGGATAAAAATCAGCGCCCAATGCGCTGATTTCACGCTATTCTAACTCTCACATGAAGCGATAACCTTCTCCGTGAATAGTCGTGGATGATTTCCGGTGTATCAGGATGATCTTCAAAATGTTTTCGAATACGGCGAATCAGTGACATCCACCGTGCGATCTTGTGGCTTAAGTTCGCGTCCTGTCATTTCAATAATTCTTCACGGGTTTGAATTTTTCCCGGATTTTCGCATGAAATGCAACATAGCACGAAAATTCACTGCGCGGTAGCTTCACGCTCTCGCCTTCCGGCGTAACCAAAGATACGGCTATTTAAATCTAATGTCCAACCGTTAAATTTATATTGTTCGATTTGATGAGAACGCTGATTTTCCTGCATTGTACGCTGTACTAAATTACGTGCACGAACTCGTTAATTCACGTGGATTAAAACGGTTTAGTAATGTAATCATCTGCCCCAATTTCCAAGCCGAGAATTTTATCCACTTCATTATCCCGACCAGTTAAAAACATCAATGCGATGTCTGCATTCTCACGCAATTCACGCGCAAGCATTAAACCATTTTGCCCGGCAAATTAATATCCATAATGACCAAATTAATGTCTTCTGTTTCTAGAATTCGGTGCATTTTGGGAACCGTCAGCCGCTTCAAAAACATCATATCCTTCGGCTTCAAAAATACTTTTAATGTATTTCTGGTAATCGTTTCCATCTTCAACAATTAAAATTTGTGGTGTTTGCATTAGCAAATCCTTCATTTTCTTAGTTATTACTTAGGTGTTCAGTTATTCGATAACACATAACCTGAATTTTATAATTGCAACATTATTGTAACAACAAAAACGATTAAATGAGAATTTATTCGCCTTTGATTTTTATGATCTCATATCATAAAAATCAACAGGATTCGACAAATAAAAAATCCTTCAATAAACAACGTTATTGAAGGACTCGCTCAGTTACACACAAAGCTAAAGTACGAGAGAAATCAACGTTTTTCTTACCACCCTGACGCGCTTTACAGCGGGTTTTCTTTACAGAATCACATATACGACGCCATGGCGACGTACAACTTTGCAACCAGGATGGCGAGTTTTGCTGTTTTTAATGAAGATAAAAACTTGCATAACTATTCCTTTATTTTTGATTTGAAAATGCCGAACTTGCCATAACGAGTTAGCAAAATGCTGGCGCGACCTTCATTGGCAACTTGTTCAATGCTTACCGGTATAAAATGGATGTGATGCCGAGGACGTATCACGCATAAATACCGGATATTCTTGCCATCTTCACTTCGCATGGTGTTTTGTGGTTTCTGGCACAAGAGCGAATCAAAAGCCTTGCTTAGCATTGGAATCATAAAAGAACGGTACGATAATTTTCCGGATGGATGCTCATTTTGAGTACAACCTTGTTTCTTGATGAAAAATAACAATGCACGCCATCTTACACAAAAACGCTGGTTCAAGCAAACTTATTTTAATAAGAAAATATAAAGAGCAGAAGAGTGTTGAATCAAAGCTACATAAGCAAAAGCAACTGAGAGAGAATACCCAAAACGCCTAATTAATTTTATACACTAATGTTATTTTCGACCGCGCACTTTGACATAAAAATCTAATGGAGTTCTTATTTGTAGGTGCGCTTGATAGGATTTAATAAACTGTTCTATTTCAAGAAGATCTGTACTGAATAACAATTTGTCAAAATGTATTTGACTCAAGAATCCTCATTTACCATGCTTTGATGATACAGATTTCTGGGCGAGTTCATAAAACCATTTGTGGTTAAATAAAATACAAGATTTTAGTTTTGTAATCCGCGACCAAAGTTACTTCCTGAATTTCTTCTAGTGTTTCCCGGTCCTGAGCAACGCAATACAAGCATCAGCAAATGCCAACATCTTTGCTTTCCGTTCCGCCATAAGATTGACACGATAGTTTCTGTACAACCGCTATGTACTTCCTTTCTCCGCAAAATGCCAGAATCACACCTATCACTTCCACCATGAGATAATACGGTATCTGCTAACAGTCCCATGAGTCTGCTTTGCCACCACCATAAATCAATCGATGATGATAATTGTGCAAACCCATTACCCAACTCAATTGTTGCCTGCTGATACCGGTACATTTCCCAATGCCGCACCACAATAAACGGTGATATTCATTTATTCCCTCAATAATGTGACTTCGTATAAAGTCAGCTCACTGTGAATTTATTTCACAAAACGCGACCATAAGGTGCGATATTTTACAGCAATTTGTTTCCTGTAGTGCTAGAATGTGCCCCATTTTATGGAAAATCATCACTATCTTATGAAAATATAATATAACGTTCTGCTTACTCACAACATTGAGCTACAAGCTGCCGTCTCTTTACAATAACAAACCAAAATTCTTACCTGTGGATCAAGCATTTCAGCTACATGCAGAACAGCAACATGAAATATTTTGTTAGTTGGCAGGTGTCGACAATTACTATCTTTACCGAGACAAACTGAAATTTTCGCTCCCAGTAAGCCAATTGATGTTCAACCACAATTTTTTAAGCACAGCGGAACAATATCCAGATCATATTTCTGACACAGTAAATATTTTTCAAAGCGCCAACTCGCCCTTAAGTTGCCTTTGTGAATAAGGCTCCACAAAGATCTTTTAGACGTTACCTATCAAGGTTGTGCCAAACTTTATTCCTCCGGAAACCAAACAATTTATACTCGGTAAGAAATTCCACAAGTGGCTATGACCGAGCAACTGAAAAGCGGATGAATTACAAGTGCGGCAGGAAATTCAAATGTTTTTCATCGCAACCAAATCAGCTTGCTGGCAGCCTATTTCAAACAAGTATGCCATGTATGTTTTGTCCTCGGTATCGGGTTGGCTTTTGCGTCCTCTATGCTACCGTTGTTATCAGTATCGTGATTGGTAGCCGCACGAAAAAAGCAGCGCATGGCGGTGTGGCGTTAAAGTTTCGTGTATGTCCTGTGAGCATAGCATTAACTTATACTTTGTTGGGTTTTGGTTGTACTCGGTTTACCAATTTCAAGTGGTAGCCTACAGCCCTTATGTTTTTAATTGGTTGTCGCTTGTTTTCACCTTGCTGGCACTTTCAATGTTTGGTGTATTTACCTTACAACACCCTCCCTCATTACAAACTAGCTGACTCATCTCAGTCAACAACAAAAGAGCGGTGCCTTTTTCGGTGTGTTGCCATGGGCGCAATCGCCGGTTTAGTAGCATCCCCTTGCACTTCTGCCCGCTATCAGGCGCGTTGCTGTATGTGGCGCAATCAGGGGATTTTAGCGATCAGGGTGCGTTAACCTTGTGTTTATTAGCCTCGGCATGGGTTTTACCGCTCATTCTGATTACTGTGTTTTCGGCAACAAAATCCTACCAAAATCCGGCGCTTGGATGCGGAAAACGTGAAAACCGCATTTGGTTTGTCACGTATTGGCGTTACCGGTATTTTACTTTCCCGTATTCTTCCTGCCGTTTAGAAGACCGCGTTTGTAAGGCGTTACTCGGTGTCGATTTCTTTGGCTAGCCATGCAAATGCGTTCCTACGGCATCGGATTATTCTTCCGCATTGCTTCACTCATGCCAGCCATGGCACTCGCTCAGCCGTTACAAACGCTGCTGGCAGAATCGCACGCAACCAGCGAAACCCAAGTGCAGTTCCAAAATTGCATGAATTTCAACAAGTGCACAACTGTGACGAGCTTCAGCAAAGCGCATTAGTACAAAATCCCAAATCCGCTGGCAATGCTGGATCTCTGCTGCAGATTGGTGTATTGCCTGCAAAGTTCGATCGCCAAAACCTTTGCCGACTCAAAGGTGCAAAGCTGCGTTAAAAGACGTTTTGTGTTAAGAATCGATACTGCACTGAATAACGGCGAAAAATAACGCACGCTAGCCGACAGTTGCTCGGTAGCGGTTTTGCCGACGCTGATTTTTCTTCTTCAATGCTGAAAGGCAAAAGGGAAATCGCCGCCCAACGCATCTGTGGTTTATAGGAAAGTGGAGACATACAGAGCTTATTCCAAGCAAGTAAAAACAGCGTTCATTAACGATCGAGGACGCTTTTCTTTTTAGTCATTTTTCTCTCGAGAGTTAATTGTTAGCATATGCAACCTCAGTTTTGATTACAACTTCTATTTGAGGAAAGGAAAATGTAAACAAATACACAGCAACTTCTTTTAGGTTTTATTACGTATCGTTTCAGGCCAATAGCACTTTTGTGTTGCACGCAACAGCAAAATTCTAGAATTCCCTGTTTCGCGACTGGCAGCAATGGCGCTGTGGAGTTAGCTTCATTAATGGGCGTAGGTGGCATCATTGAACTTGTATTCGGTATTCTACTTAATTTTAGGTTTATTTACTCCAGCGTCTCTGCTTTCTTACTAAGTGGTAAAATGGCGGTCGCTTGCTTCATGTTTCCATGCGCCTAAAGGGTCTCTGTTCCATTAGCCAGTGTGGTGAAACCGCATTTTATACTACTTTATCTTCTTATATTTTAGCCATTTTGCCGGTGCCGGGGTGCATTCGCGTTGGAATAACAAAATCGGTAGTCATCTCCGATGGAAGATAAAAAGGATGAGGACTCACCTCATCACTTTTCTCTGTATCAAATGAAACAATAGCCACGCCACTTGGTTTACTTCAAGTGCAGTCATTTCCTATCGGCGTTTTCGCAAGGAAATTATTTACCGCTCCATGCTTTAATAGCATCTGACGAGCTCAGGCTTTCGCATCTGGAATCACCTTTGAAATAATCTTTTGCTAAACCGCCTTCCCAACCACCGTAGTTTCGAGTTGCGTGTAACGCTGATGTAAGTTTTACCGAATTTCGCTTGGTTTTTCTTACACAGTCCACGACGATCTGCATTTAATTTACCGTGTGTTGCATCACCGAAAATCATCTAAGTTATCACCATTGCCGCTAAAGTACGATGTCCATAACCCAACTTTGCGATTTCAGCAAAACGGGCGGATTTGGCAGTTATCTTTTGAGAGTAAGAAGGATTCATCAGCACCGTAAAACCCTAAACGTTTCATGTGTCATCAATGGTGCCAGCTTTTTCATTTTGTCTTTACGATTAGACACATAGAACATTTTGCCTTTGTGTAGAATTAACGTAATTATTAAATTCTACCGCACCGGCAACTAGCGCCTGATTCTCTCACATCAACCCAGCAGGTCCAATCTTTGCCATCAAACGGTTTTGTTGTTTTTGGATTTGCCAACCTGCATATGGGCTGTTATCAATCATGGTTTCATCCAAATCAGCTACAACCGCTTTTTCTTGCCTTTTTCACTGGCGTGATCAAATGCAACTTTCCGCCGTATTAAAAAGCGATACGCCAACGCATCGTATTCACCAGTTCTTGCATCCAGTTAATAGCCTAACACGGCTTGTTGTGTAATTGCGCATCAGCTTGGTGTCGCATTATGAGTACAACCAGCTAATACAAACGCAGAAACCACGGCAAGTGCGGTCATTTTTAATGTTTTTCATGAAATTCTCCTTTGGGTTTGATAAATCGCTTTAAAAACAATAGCGCCCCTATTTTGAATCAGGGGGACTATTTTGTTCAATAGCGCTATAAAACAAAAAGGCATGTTTAACACATACCTTTTATTGTATTTATTTCGCTAAACATTGGCTAGCTGTCTGCAGTAGACTGCAAAGCCGCATAGAGTTTGCTTCTTCCGCTTTTGCTGCTATCACCCATCAGGTCAAGGCGTCCGACTTTCTATGTGTCGCTTTTGTGAACCAATCACTTTTTGGCGTGAACTGCGGCTCAACAAATAAGCAACTGACTTTGTGTTCGGCAATTTCTTCTTTAATTTTTGCTAAGGTTTTTGCGCCAGCGCCACCAACTGGATTAATGGTGGAAATAACCAGTTTGATTTCAAACCCATAGGCTATGAGTTGAAATAGCCGTAAGCATCGTGGAACACATAGAAAGCCTTTATCTTTTACGCTTTCCAATTGTGCTTTTTGATTTTCGCGCTGTGCTCATCAAAGTGCGGTCAAATTCCGCGACATCAATCGTGCTCTTTTTCTCCGGATATTGTTTTACCAGTTTTCGCTGCAATACGTTGTGCTACGGACTTTACTGATGTCCGGTGAAGTACCATACGTGCCAGTTAATCAGCATCATCGTATGATGTTCATGTGCTCATGATGCATGGTCGATGTTTATGCCCGGCGTGTCGCATGGTCGTGTTTGTGATCCATGTTCTAGCGTGCCCGTGCTCGTGTTTATCATCGTGATCACCGTGCACATGTGATCATGTCCTTCAGTAGGCATGATGATCGCTCATGGCGGCTAGTGTTCATGGGCATCGACCATGATGATGGTGATGATGTTCAGCCTTTTAATAAGGAACGGTTCAATGGCGGCAATGTCTTTGATGGTTAAGACTTTTTATAATCCAGATCATCAATGGATTTATCTAAAAAGCATCCACATCTTCGCCGATCAAACGACCATTTCGGCAGATTTTGAGTTTTTGTGCATCGGAGGGTTTCAAAGCTGTAATCATGTGGTGACGCGCCGTCGGGACTAACTACTTCCGTGTCAGTAATGCCGTCGGCAATCGCAGCGATAAAACCTAAAGGGTTTAACAGAGTTACGATGGTTGCAGAAGCCACGGCGGAGAAAGAAAGAATCGCTGCGGCAATCGCCGTTTTTTCAAACCTTGTACGAATTGAGTCATTGTATTTCCTTTTTATGATGGGACAGATAAATTGAACAAAACGCGGCTAGATTACTCTTTTTGTTTGGATGACTATCTTTTTATTATAAAGTCAGTCTTTTTTCTGTAATAACTTGTCAATGACACGAGAAACCATAAAAATCCAAACGTCGCCGTAATCATCGTTGCTGCACCAAAACCATTGGCGCAATTCATGGTGGCTGACGTGAGACAGCTTTTCGCCCATTTTGAGGAGAATATCGGTGGCTGGGTCGAAAAGACCGCCTCAATGGCGAATTTCCGTTTTGGGTTTTGCGTGAAATGGTAATCCTTGCGTAAAACCGACCGCACTTTTGCCAACAGCGGATCTTGAATGGTGCAGCTTCAAATCAGCAATTTGAACTTTGGCTTGGATCCGTTTGTCCCGCCAGCCCTCCCACGGTGATCATCTTTGATTTTATGGCGTTTACAGTGAGGCAATTAATGCGGCTTTTCGTTTTGACATTATCAATGGCATCAATGACATAATCATAGCTCGCATGAAGATATTGGGATAAATTCTCCGCAGAAATAAAATCATCAATCACATTGACATCGCATTCGGGGTTAATCAATTTCACCCGTTGTTGCATGACAACTGTTTTTGAGCTGACCGATATTGCCCTGTTAAGGCATGAATTTGGCAGTTAATATTCGTCACGCAAATATCATCCATATCAATTATCGTGATTTTTCCCGCCTGACCGAGGCAAGCGCTTCCACTGCCCAAGAGCCCACACCGCCAATGCCAATATGCACAAATATGTGCTTGGCGTAAACGGGTTAAAGCCTCGGTGCCATATAAACGACCAATACCGCCGAAACGTTGTTCCGTGATTATCCACGCGTGCCATTGGCGTAACACCCAAACGCGACCATAATGTTTTGACAAGCCGGCAATATGCCCTGCCTGATCGCCGATGCCACGATATAAATCGAAATGGTGTCCGTTCACCGCACCGCCTACATCTAATGCCACCATCAAATGCAGTTTATGTTCGCCCGTCCAATTACCCTCATTGTCAATTTGTGGCACTTCGACGAGCAATACACTGCCTAACGGAATCACACCACGGTCCGAAGCCACGGAAGCCATTGGCACTAACGGCACCTGCCGCGCCTTTCACTTTGCCGTGGGGATCATTTTTAAAGAAGACATAAGACGGATTGCGTTCGAGCAAACTTTGAACCCGCGACGGATTTGCATTCGCCCAATCACGAATCGCCTGAATAGACATTTTTTCTTTCGGAATCTCACCGTCTTCCACCAACAAGCGCCCCACGGCGGCGTATGGGTAACCATTTTGACCGGCATACGCAAAATAATTCAAATTGCCTTCACCAAAATCAACGTAACCACTGCCCTGTACGCCAAGCAAGAAGTTATCAATCATGGAATCACTATACGCCAGTTCTAATCCTTTGCCTTTCAATGCGCCGGCATAAATTTCAGCTCGGGAAAAGCGTTTTTGTGTCGGAAGCGCATAAATCGGTTGGTTATATTTGCCTTGCGGTGTGCGGCGAGCATGAATCACCGGGGAATAATGGCCCGTCATTAACACGTTTTGATAGCCGTCAAAAAGCCTTTCATCACTTGCAGATGAATCCCAAAATTATTCAATTCGTTGACGTTTGCCCCAGCAAGCGCGCAGGCGGTAACCTTGTCGTAAATCGATTTGCAGAAAGTTACTACTTAATTTGCCGAATAACTATGAATATTGGATAACTGCGCTATCGCCTGTGGTTGAGTGACCGCACTTTTTGTTCTCCACTTGATTTACGGGCGCAAAATCGGCTTGTTTGATGGCTTCTGCCCTGATAAAGCCGCCCCAAATGTGGATCAGCATCGGATGCCAGATTACGCGACGTTTTGCCGCCATTGGAGGAACAAGAAGCCAAAAGTACAATGGCGGATAATGTTAAAAATGTAGACCAAAAGAGGTTTGATTAAAAGGCGCATACAAAGTCCTAAATGAAAATAAAACAAAATAAATGAAAGACGAATTTTCACACCAATTTATGTACTGAATGAATATGCGCCTCAGGTGGGCGATAACAATAAGTGCAGTGAGAATTTTCGACATATTTTTCACATTAGCCCGACGGAAAGAGATTTCATGTTTAAACATATTATATCAGCTATCTTTTATAACAAAGCACACATTATTTTTATGTTTAAACTTGCAATTCATTTTAAACAGGTATATTTAGCGCCCTCTAACGCGGGGGTGGAGCAGCTTGGTAGCTCGTCGGGCTCCTATAACCCGAGGTCGTCGGTTCAAATCCGGTACGCAGCCAGATTCTACAAAAGGCGTTCATAAAAACGAATGCCTTTTTCTATATTTAAACCGATTTCATTTGTAATGCGTCTAACAGTTTTCTGATGAGATGCCACCAAAGCTGCCGTTCGACATCACCCGATGCAATCCGTTGGTTTGGCTTCAGCTGCAATGAGATGAACAAAGTCATCAAATTATCGCTGTCATCCCACGCCGGCTGGAGTTAAATGCGCGAGCGATTTCCGCCACTTTTCCATGGAGATGGTGTCCGGTTGGAATAAAAATACCGCATCCGCTTTTCTAAGGCTGGCGCGATGTCCTCTTTATGTACGCCCATTTTCATGGTGTTGGAACGCGGTTCCAACACTGCAAAATACGTTCACTTTTGCCCCACTTTTATCGCGATGGCGGTCAATGTAGCTTGTATTTTCTGTAGGATGATGCGCAAAATCATCGTAAACCGTCACGCCCTAACGTTGCCCTTCACTTCCAAGCGGCGTTTTGCGTTAATAAATGTCCCCAGTACGCTGAGCACAGCGTTTTCAATACTCACGCCAGCATGATGCGCCGCCGCAATCGCCATCAAGCCGTTACGCATATTGTGCTCACCTACGATATTCAATGCACTCTGCCACTCACCGTTATGGAACACGGCGAATTCCGTGCAATCGTGTTTAATGCGCTCAGCATACCATGCCTGATCGCGGTAAGCATACTGGCATTCAGACCAACAGCCCATTGATAAAGTTTGTTGCACACTTTCCTCATTTAAAAGACAGGAATTCGCCCCATTGTTTTGGAATGGTTGCGAATCATATAGTGGAACTGACGTTGAATAGCTTTTCAAATCATCAAAAATATCTGCGTGATCAAAACCAATATTAGTAATAATCAACGTGCGCGGGTTGTAATGCACAAATTTCGAGCGTTTATCAAAATGCCGTGTCATATTCATCGCTTCAATGACGAAAATACGACGGGCTCTTACCTAAAACAGACGGAAATCGAAATACCTGCAATACCTCGATTAAAAAGCCCGGTTGCAAACCGTTTTGTTCAAAATCACGTCAACATCCGGTAGTGGTGGTTTTCCATGGGTTCCTGATGCCGCAGAACCCAACGATCACATAATAAATGATCATGCTAACCACTGTGGTACGGGGTATAAGGCAGGATTGTTTGCCAACACTTATTTCAATACAAGGATTGCCCGCGTTTCATCGCATTGCACAATCCACCATATCGGCGCCGGTTGCAGTTGACTTGGATCAAAGTGTGGTATGATTTCAATGTTATTCTTTTCCACCAAGAACGTACTCATCGGCGGAGTAAACGTTCGTATCAGAGCCGGTAACATGGTAGCCATTTGTTTGGCAATCATGGCAATACCGCCCATAAACGATGCCGCAAATACCTGAAAATATGAACATGTTTGGTTGTCATTGGGTCTATGCATTCAATCTCTAGTGTAAAGGCGAAAAATGTGTTGTGAATCACAGAAATAGGAGTCTTTTTAATCATCTGAAAAACGGGGATGTTATAATAAGACAAGTTACGATTTGAGTGAATTTATTCATCAAATAAGGAAAAAGTATGAAAACGTTGGGCGAATTTCAGTGTAGAAAAACAAGCGGAATACCCAAATGCTAAAGAGAATTAAGTGGCATTTTGTCCTCCATTCGCTTAGTGGCAGTGTTCACCGTGATATCAACAAAAGCCGGCAACTAACAATATTATCGGTAGATTCCGGTGTAGAAAATGTGCAGAGCGAGGCGCAGATGAAATTAGGGCTTGTTCGCTCATAACACGATGGAAACAGAGCCCTATATGAGCCGCGAAGAGGTGGTAGGTTTTGCTTCGAAGAAGAGGAAAATTTCATTGCCTTTGATACAGGCGTGGTCGCAACGCAGTACGTCATCTTAACCGACCCATTGGACGGTTCCTCCAATATTGATGTTAACGTTGCCGTCGGTACCATTTTTCTCCATTTATCGCCGCATTTCACCCGCGGTAGGCACGCCAGTCACTTAGAAGACTTCGTCATGCAGCCGAGGCAATCGCCAAGTGGCTGCAGGTTATATCGTGTATGGCTCCTCCACCATGTTGGTTTTATCACGGGAATGGTATAACTGGCTTGGCGCGACCCATCACTCGAGTGTGTTCTGCCCTATCTCATGAAAACATTCAAATTCAAAAACCGGTGAAAATTTTATTCCATTAACGAAGGGGCAATACCTCAAAATTCCAGTGGGCGTGAAAAATACCTGAAATATTGCCAAGAAGAAGATAAAGAAACTCAACGTCCTTATACTTCTCGTTATATCGGTTCTTTGGTGTCCGACTTCCACCGCAGCATGCCAAAGGCGGCATCTATATTTATCAAAAGCGCAACAAACTACCGAACGGCAAATTGCGTTTACTCTATGAAAGGCAGCAATGGCATTCTTAGCAGAACAAGCCCGGCGGCGTGGCAGTGACGGTTATAATCGCATTTGGATATTCAACCGACAGCGTTACATCAACGCGTTCCGCTTTTCATCGGTTCGAGAGAAATGGTGAAAAAGCCGAACAATTAATGCGTGATTTTAAGAGTAATCAATTAAGTACGGTCGGAGAAAAATAACGCGCATTTTAGATGAGACTTTTCATAAAACCCTCCTCAATATTGAGAGGTTTCTTACCTAAATAACGCATTACATCAAATACGCAAAAACTCGCCCATAACTGTCAGAGCTGGGCAATCATAAGTAAAAAGAATAAGAAGACTGTTATAAGACCAACGCCCATGAAAACATGGATTGCCAACATGGCCGCGATCACTAAATGCAACAAGAGATAAAAGCAATAAAAGCAAATTCGTTGCTAAAACCACCGCGCTGATTTGAGAAAAGAATGAATAAATTCGCACATACAAACAGCGCATTTCCAGTGCCAGAAAGGCAATCGCTGCCAACATCAACAACAGCAATAAATCCTCAGACGATTGCGAAATCACTAAAACTAAATTCGCCAAAATAATCCCTAACAGAGTTCCCGGGCTACAGGATTAAAATTGAATGAAGTTTTTCTTCATCAACCAGCATCAAAGCAATAACCGTGACACCCAACATACCGATGAAACCAGCTATTTTTAGAAGAGAAATGACGTAATTTAACCTCAAACGAGTTTGCTTCCATATGATGATAGTCATTTGCCAAGCCAAAAGGCAAAACAAGTCCATGGTAGAATTGCGATAGCTTGTCCTAAACTGAACAGCCACACCACCCAAAATAGTCAAAATAAAGGTTTACCCGCCTAAACAGGAACGTTGCCCATGCAAATTTCACCTTTAATAAAGGCAAAGCAAACAAATCAGCTGTGCAGTTAATACACCAAGCGCCAAATGCGACATCACGTGGGCTGCGGCTGCAGCAAAAAGGCAAAAGATCAGACGAGTAACAAAATGGGGAAGAAAAGACAGGGTGCGGTTAAAAATTTAGGTTGTTCTTCGGACATACGATTTCCTTGTGATAAAACAAGACAAAAATTGCCGTGCATTATGCAGAAATTCCCCCAAAACGGTCAAAAAGCTAGGACAAAGAGTGCGGTTGAAAAGCCACAACGTTTTTCAATTCTCACAAGGCAAAAATAAAGTTATGATCTAAAACATGGTATTTTTGTCTTTCTCTCTCTAAAAATAACGCAAGAAATTCACCGCACTTTAAGGAACCTTATGCGCTCAGTATTCTCTTATATCATTGGTATCACCGCCGAAGCCATTACCGGCGCTCTTGCCGCAGGTCGAGAGAAAATGGATATTTTTCGGCGTCGTTATTATTGCCAGCATGACCGCCATTGGTGGCGGCTCTGTGCGCGATGTGCTCTTAGGGCATTATCCGTTAGGCTGGGTAAAACATCCCGAATATTTTATTATCGTAGGTATCGGCTGCGGTGTTAACCATATTTATCAGCGCCTTTTATTCGCCATTTCATGCGTTATTTTCCGCACCATTTTCTTGGTGCTGGATGCCCGTTGAGACTTATCGTGTTTTCCATTATTGGTGCCCAAATCGCGTTAGATATGGGGCTGCGGCACGACAATTGCCGTAATTGCCGCCATTATTACCGGCGCATTCGGCGGGGTATTGCGTGATTTGTTGACTTAATCGTATTTCCACTCGTGTTCCAGAAAGGGTTATACGCCAGCGTGGCGCTGTTGGCGACCGCGATTTACATCGCAAACGCAACATTTCCATGTCGATCAAAACATCGTCATTATCATTCACCTTGATTGTTGGCTTTATTACCCGCTTACTGGCAATTTTACTTTCCAGATAGGTATGCCGATTTTTCGATTATCAGGAACAAGATATTTCAACGCATCATAAAGACGACAAATTACCGCACGAAATAGGAGAAAAGATGTCCATCAATTTAATTGAAATGGGAAAACAGGCGAAGAGGCTGCCTTCGTACTTTCCCAACTTTCCCAACGCGATCAAGCCTTAGCGTTTTATCGCCGAGCAATTAGAACAAAGAACAAGCTCGTATTTTAGCCGCCAATGCGCAGGACATCGAAAATGCCAAACAAAACGGTTTATCCGACGCCATTGTGATCGTTTATTGTGCGCCTAAGCGTTTACAGGGCATAACTAATGACGTGCGCCATGTGATTTCTTTAGCGGATCCCGTTGGGCAGCAGCATGACGGCGGTGTGATTTAGATAGTGGTGTCAAGATTGAACGTGTTCGCGTGCCTAGGGGTTATCGGTGATCTGAAGCGCGTCCGAATGTAACGATTGATGTGGCGAGTCTCTGGCAAAAACCGGCAACGCCGTCATTTCTACGGCGGCAAGAAAGCACAACACATTCTAATAAAATCTTGGTGGACGTGGTGCAAACCGCCTTAGCGCGTGCCGAAAGCTTACCTAAAGCAGCGGTTCAAGCCATTACCGTCCCGATCATTGCGCTGGTGATGGAGATTACTGAAATTGAACCAATATGTCGACATGATCATCCCTCGTGGCGGCGCAGCATTGCATCAGTGGCAAAAGAACATTTCCAACCATTCCGGTGATTGTCAGCGGTATCGGCGTTTGTCATATGTTCATTGAGAAAACCACCGATTTGGAAAAAGCACTGCCGGTGATTTTTGAATGCCAAAAACACAACGTCAAGCACCTGTAACGCTTGAAACGCTGTTGGTACAACGTAGCATTTGCCGATGACTTTTTACCTAAACTGGCAGGAAAACGTTGAAAGGAAAAACGTAAAATTACACGCAGATCCGACCGCACTTTTCTTATTGCAAAAGCCGGTGCCAATTGGTAGTTGCCATTAGTGGGCGCCGAGCTGAAACACAGAATGGCTGTCATTGGTTTAAATATGTGGTTGTCGTGGAAGATTTGTAGCACAAGCCGTCGCCCATATTCGTCAATATGGCAGTCTAACCTCCGACAGTATTTGACCTCTTCGCAAAAACAGGCACAGCAATTTATCGGCAGCAAGTGGATTCAGCGGCGGTTTTATGTCCAATGCCAGCACCCGTTTTACTGACGGGGGACAGTTTTGAGTTTAGGGTAAAGTGGCGGTAAGCACACAAAAATTACACGCACGCGGTCAATGGGATAAGGCACTCACCACCTATAAATGGGTGTGCGTGGGCGACTATTCGATCCGTTCTTAAAAGAGAATTTTTAAATATTATTTAAAAATTAAAAATTAATTGTTTGACAAAACTCCAGTAAATCAGTATTTGTAGAGTAAATACACAAATCATGCTTATTTATCGGGTTTTGTATCTCATCTTTCAGTCGCTAAATTCAGTGGTACCAGTGTCGCCAACTACCCCCGCCACGTGCAATCTTGCGCCAACATCGTGATCGCCGATCCCAATACTCGCGTTGTTGTCCTGTCAGCTGCTTCCGCCGGTATCACCAACTTATTGGTCGCCTTAGCAAACGGTTATGAAGAAGCGGAACGCAATAAATTACTGAATAGAGTGCGTCAAATTCAGAAAAACATTTGACAGAATTAAAAGACGACAGTCGCGTACGCCCAAAAATAGGCGGCAATAGCCAATATCACCTCATTAGCGGAAGCCGCTAGTTTATGCCCACCTCCTTGGCATTAACCGATGGATTAATCAGCCACGGTGAATGATGTCTTCCTTGATTTTTGTGGAAGTGTTGCGTGAATTGACAAATTGAAAGCCCACTTGGTTGGATGTGCGTACCATTGTTACCACAAACAGCCATTTCGGCAAACGAAGTACGCAAACGATGAACAAACCCGTCAAAACTGCAATAACGTACTGAAAACACGTTAATCGAACGCGGTGAATTAGTCATTGCCCAGAGTTTTTGATCGGTCGTGATGAACAAGGTAAAACCACACACTTAGGACGTGGCGGTAGCGACTACTCTGCTGCTTTACTCGCTGAGTGCTCAGCATGCGCAAGATGTTAATTTGGACCGATGTTGCAGCATTTACACCACAGATCTCTCGCATCGTGTCAAGCACAACGCATTGATACCGCCAAGGTTTTCGACGGCAGAAATGCCATACCTTCGGTGCCAGTGTGCACCAGCAACCTGCTCCCTGCCAGTGCTTAATATCCCGGTCTATGTCGGTTCCAGTAAGCGCCACAAGACGGCGGTACTTGGGTAACCCGCAATCCGCAACCTCGCCCGACATTTCCGGGCGATCGCCTTGCGTCGTGACCAGACCCTTGCTCACACTCTCCAGCTTAAATATGCTGTGCACAAGGTTTTTAGCGAATATTTTCGCGATTTTAGCCAAACACAAAATCTCCGTAGACACCATTACAACATCTGAAGTGAGCGTTGCCTTAACCTTGGATAAAATGGGTTCCAGCCGCTTCCGGCACGGGCTTACTCTCTCAAAATTAATCGACGAATTAAGCCAATTCTGCAGTGAAAGTGGATACCGGCACATCTTTGGTCGCCTTAATCGGCAATGAACTGCACACGGCTTCGGTGTTGCCAAACGTATTTTTGAAACGTTGGATGCGTACAATATCCGCGCGATCAGCTACGGCGCCAGCACTAACAATATTTGCTGTATGGCGGATGGCGATAAAGCCGATGACATTGTTCGTTTTGCTACATAAAGCATTATTTGAATAAAAACAGTTGAAAAACAGACCGCACTTTTAAAGTATCAATAAAAGCACTTAAAAGTGCGGTCTTTTAGAAATTTTTACAAAAATTAGAAAGCGGTAACAAATTTCAGACACAGCCGCTTTTCCAGACTGTTTCTTACGTTATTTTCTTTACCATGAAAATGGTGCCGGTGAACTTGAACTGGCACGCCTCGAAAGGCGAGGGATTTTAAATCCCTTGTGTCTACCGATTCCACCACTCCAGGCTGGGTGATTCACTAACTGCGTTGGATGGTTATGGAGCGTGTCCGGAGTCGAACCGAGCTACATGGATTTGCAATCCAGTGCATAACCGCTTGCTAACACGCCGTTGGTTTGGGCGGGAAACAGGGCTCGAACTCGCGACCCCGACCTTGGCAAGGTCGTGCTCTACCAACTGAGCTATTCACGCATCTGCTGTTAATGCGCTGCATTTTGCAACTTCTCTAAAACTGTCAACAAACAATTTCAGAAATCAAGTGAGTTTGTTGACTGCAAAAATATTAAAGGATTTACGGCATTTCATTTTTAATTTTTGTAATCAGATGTTAGAAATCTCCCTTTTTATCAAAAGAACTTTGTGCAAAATGAAATCCACTTTTTCTTAAAGTGCAGTGCAAAATTTTTATTTTCTCCGGAAGATTTATGACACCAAAAATATACAATTGAGACCTTATTAGCCCAAGCGGGAAATCGCACTGACAGACGTACAGGCGCTGTTCCACCCGATTTTCTCTTTCTACCGCTACAGTGCGTCACGGCGTGGTGAAAGCACCGGATTTGACTATCCAGACAAAAAGTCAACGCGTGCCGTACTCGAAGAAACCATTGCTCAGTTAGAAAAAGGTGAACGCGGATTTGCCTGCTCTTCCGGCATGGCGGCTATTCAATTATTGATGTCGTTGTTACCGCACCGGATGAATGGATTGTTTCCAGTGATGTCTATGGAGGTACCTTATCGCTTATTGGATTTTTGCTATAAAAACACCCACGGTGTGTAAACCAGTTTATATGAACACTGCTTCCGTACAAGCTATTGAAGCCACCAATTACCCGAATACAAAAGCAAATTTTTATTGAAACCCCCTCAATCCATTAATGGAAGAATGCGATGTGGATGCCATTGCACACAGGTTGCCAAACGCCACCAATTTGTGCCCCGATCGTTGATAATACATTTTAACTCTCAATGCTGTTTCCGCGATGAGACATGGTGCGGACGGTAGTGGTTTCCGGCGGCACAAAATGCCTTGCCGGACATAATGAGTGTTTTGATCGGTTTAATCGTAGCCAAGGAAAAGAACTTTGCGATCGACTGTTTTTATATTCAGAACGGCGCCGGTACTAGCCAGTTATCACCGTTTACGACTCTTGGTTAACCATTGTTCGCTGGCATACGTGGCTCTTCGTAGCCACGCGTCATCAGAAAATGCGACTGCCGTTGCCGACTTTTTACGTCAGCAGCCACAAAAGTAAAAGATGTGCGGTATGCCCAAATACAAAGGCGGTATGTTGTCTTTCCGCCTGCACCAAAATGAAACTCTGGAGTAAATACGTTTCTTAAAAGCAGATTAAACTCATCACCTTTGCCCGAAAGCGGTGGCAGCTGAAAGTTTCTATCACCTATCCGGCGACGAGCACATGGACATTCCGGAAGCCGGGCACGCATTGCACGTCGCGAATCCACCAATGATCTGTTACGTTTTCCGTTGGCTTAGAAAACATAGAAGATATCAAAAGCAGATTTAGCTGAGCATTCGCACAATTAAAATAGACTTAACGTGTTGGGAGGCAAATAAGTAAAGTTGCAGTATATAGTACGAAAAGTTACGACCGAAAATATTTAGAGTTTAATTAACGCTTAGTATGGTTTAGAGTTGGAATTTTACGATTTTATGCTCGGTGTTGCACACACAGCCAAAATGGCGGAACACTGCGAAGCCGTATGTATTTTCGTGAATGATGATGGCAGCCGAAAAGTGTTGGGACTCGCCGCGCTGTAAAGTGTCTGCTTCCGTTACGCCGGTTTTAACAACGTGGACTTGGCAGCCGCTCCAAAGAACTTCGGCTTAACAGTCGTTCGCGTGCCGGTGACCTGTCCCGGAAGCCGTGGCGGAGACGCATACTGTTGGAGTTGATGATGACGTTAAATCGTCGTATTCACCGGGCCTTCTCAACGTGCGCGCAGGCGAATCTTTAGAGGGCTGATCCGGCTTTAATAATGCATACGGGCGGAGCCGCGTCGGCGTGGTCGGCACAGGGGAAAATCAGGCCCTTTGCCGTCATTCCGCATTCTCAAGGGTTTTGGCATGCGGTTTTGTACCACGATCCATTTAAAAATCCGGTGGCAGAAGAATTGGGCGCGGAAATACGTCACCTTAGATGAGGCTGTATCATCGTTCCCCACGTGGTTACATTACATTGCCCGCGACGACCAGAAAACTACCATTTGCTCAACCGTGGTGATGCCTTTGCCAAAATGAAAGATGGCAGCCAGTGATCATCAGCACCAGTCGTGGCACGCTCGTTGTTCACGCAAAGCGGCGAGTTGATGCGTTAAAACACCAACGTAAAATTGGCCGCTTTAGGCATGGATGTTTATGAAAATGAGACGGTATTCTGTGCGAGGATAAATCAAACGAAGTGATTCGAGATGATGTTTTCCGTCGTTTGCCATTGTCACTGTCTGTGTATTGTTGACCGGACGCAGCGTTTTTAACAGAGGCGCACTCACCAGTATTGGCGGCGTCACATGTCGAGTCTTTACACTATCGGTAAGAGCAAAGCCTTGCGACAATGTAGTTTTGCCTTCTTGGCTGTAGCGATTAAAGCTAATACATGTTATTCGCTATGCGCTATGTTATTATGTGCAAGTTTTAAATAACAGCATTAACAAAATTAAGGAAAGGAGCTGGTGAGTAGTGTTACATTCCAGCGATGCGACTTTCGTTTACCCGGAACGTATTAAATTCAGACGATGCCGGTATTATTAGATTTCTGGGCACCATGGTGTGGTACTGCAAAATAGTTGCCCCAATCCTTGACGATTTAGTAGCCGAATTTGCAGTGGTAAAGTAAGTGTGAAAATCAATAATCCGATGACAAGCAAGCTACAATACTGCAATTCGGTGTGCGCAGCGTCCCAACGTACTCTTGGGCGTTTAAAGACGGTAAACCGTTTGCCACTCAAAGTGGAGTGCACTACCATCAATTGGCTGCATTTATCAACTTCAAAATATTTAATTTAAACATAAAAAGCATAGCTTTTGCTTGCGCGTTTTTATTTTCTGTCGTACAAAGTGCGGTCGTTTTCGGTATTTTCAAAATACACGGGAAAATCCACCGCACTTTACTTCATCTCACGCAAGCGTTTTAAAATCGCTTTTCTATTTTATCATCCAACTGCGCCGTTAAACGTAACGTTTCACCACTGTGCGGATGTTCAAAATGAATAGAATACTGCTGCAAAATACCAAACGATTCACCTAATTCTGTCATGTGTTGATCGAATACTTTTGTCGCCATATTACTATCTAAAAGCAATGGGATGTCCTGCATATTGCGTATGCACACTGGATTTGAGTGGGTTCGCCCTGTTACCGGTGACGCTCACAACAGTGGCGATGCTGACTAACGCTCTTCTACGAAAAGCGGGTTTCCGACGGTTTACCTTGTTCACTCGACTTTCACAATGCGCTCTCCGCTCGATAACTCATTTTTCAACAGCGGCGCCTGCACCCACTTTACAGTGTGATTGCCACTGCCCACGCACACAAGCGCTAAATAGTCTTTTTGAATGGTTTTTCACGCAGTTGTTCGCTGAAGATTGCGCAAAGCGCTGAACGTTTTTGCCACCAATAGAATACCCCGGGTGTCGCGATCAAAGCGGTGAACCAATTCCAAGAAACGGGCTTCAGGGGCGAAGCGCTCGTAATGCCTCAATCACGCCCAAAATCTGAGCCCACTGCCCCATGTGCGGCAATGCCGGAAGGTTTCAGTAAGCACCAATAAGTAATTGTCTTCAAAAATAATGTGTTGTTCTAATTGAGCGACTTTGGTGAGTTTATGAGAAACGGTTTCCTGTGCTTTTCTCGCCACACACTGGCGGAATTCGTCACATCCTCGAGCTTGTAATTTATATTCCGGCTTGCTTCTGCCTTTATTCACCACTTCGCCTTTGCGTACAATGCGATAAAATCGAGACTTTTAGGCACCCCCTTTTTAAGCCGCAAAGGGAGAAAATTATCTAATCTTCTGGCGCAGCTTCATCATCCCTTATAGTAGAAATTGCGTTCAGGTTACTATCTTTTCATTCATCTTGTGTTTAGCCCACGATCTTTTTACATAAAAATTGACGCGCATCGCAGCATATTGCACGGCGAGTTTTGAATGTTGCAAAGAATCGTCCCAAAAAGGCTGAAACGCCTTGCTAAAAATCCCCATTCAAGCGATAATAATGCGCAGTCATCAGAGTCATAAAAGGCTTTTGAAAAATAAACAGGTTATCATTGATTGAATACAATGCAGCATTCGGCGCCAGACGTTGTTATTGCAATGATTTTTAACCATCAACATGAGCGACAGCTTGCAAAGCCATTTTTAACCGGTTTTGTTTTTAGTTCACATATCAGGATGATATGGTGTGAGATAAGGTTGCCAATGCGCCCAGCAGATGACGGTCAGGAAGACGGACATTCTGCGAGCAGACACTGGTCGGCGACTAAGCAAAGTGCGGTCATTTTTGATGACGTATTTTTGGGGCATAAACCCCTTTCGAGTAAAGAAAACGAATGAAAAGAATGTTAATCCAACGCAACTCAAAAAGAGAGTTGCGCGTTGCGTCTAGTCGATGGACAACGCTTAGTTGACCTGGACATTGAAAGTCTGGTCACGAACGAGCCAATATTTACAAAGGGGAAAATCACTCGCGTTGAGCCGGTTTTAGAAGCCCGCTTTTGTGGATTGTGGCGCAGAGCGTACGGGTTTTTACCGTTAAAAAGAAATTGCACGTGAATATTTCCCGGCGGATTGTATGTCTATCAAGGTCGTCCGAATATTAGCGATGTTATTTTCTCTGAAGGACAAGAAGTTATTGTTCAAGTGAACAAGAAGAGCGCGGCAATAAAGGTGCTGCGTTGACAACCTTGTTTCCTTAGCCGGGAAGCTGATTTGGTTGATCATGCCGACAACCCTCGTGCCGGTGGCATTTCTCGTCGCATGATGAAGGCGATGAGCGTTTGGAGTAAAAGATGCCTGAGCTCTTTGGATGTGCCTGAAGGTGTCGGTTTAATCGTGCGTACCCGCCGGTGTGGGTAAATCACCGGAAGAGGTGCAGATGGGACTTAAAAAGTGCTATTGCACCATTGGGGAAACGATCGAACAAGCCTCAGAAAGTGCCCTGCACCGTTCTTGAATTCACCAGAAAGTGATGTTATCGTGCGTGCGATTCGCGACTATTTGCGTAGAGACATTGGCGAAATTCTGATTGATGCCCGAAAGTCTCATGAAAAAGCGGCAGCCCATCAAATTAGTGCGTCGGTTTCATTAATCGAGTGAGGTGTATCAAGGCGAAGTTCGCTGTTCGGTCATTATCAAATCAGATCCCAAATTGAATCCGCTTTTCCAACGTGAAGTGCGTTTACCTTCCGGTGGTTCTATTGTCATTGACGCCACTGAAGCGTTTAACAGCCATTGATATTAACTCCGCACGTTCTACCCGTGGTGGCGATATCCGAAGAAACCGCATTAAACGCTAACGCAGGCTGCAGGTGAAATTGCGCGTCAGCTTCGTTTACGCGACCTGCGTTGGTTTTAATCGTTATTGACTTCATCGACATGACGCCGGTGCGCCATCAGCGTGAAGTGGAAAACCGCATCCGTGATGCGCGTACGCCCAGATCGCGCACGTATTCAAATTAGTCGCATGTTCCCGCTGGTTTGTTTGGAAATGTCACGCCAACGTTTGAGTCCGTCATTGGGTGAATCCTCTCATCACGTCTGCCCGCGTTTGCTGGGCACCGGTAAAATCCGTGATAATGAGATCACTTTCACTTTCTATCGTTTGTGGAAGAAGAGCGTTAAAATACATGAAACGGGTTCGCATCTCGTTCCGTGTACAAATTGCTTCTTACTTAATGTAAATGAAAAACGTAAAAGCTATTCATAGCATCGAAACGCCCATGATGTCGATATTATCGTGGTGCCAAACGGAAGCGATGGAAACACCTAACTTCAGCGTATTCCGCGTTCGTGATGCGATGGCGAAAAGTGAATGGGATTAAGCTACAATTTGGCAAAATTACATCCAGATCAAAGATGAAAACCTTTGCCGCTGAGGGAATCGTTGGTTTCTCGTAATATTGAAGCGATACCAGCGACACCTGCGGTGGAAAAGTGCAGCAGTTTCTTTAGGTGTACAATGCACATGCACCGGAACCGGTTGAACGCTAAAAGTGCCGAGCAGCTACGCATCTTTGTTAAGCCGTTTGTTGCCGCGTTAAAGGTTTGTTTGCTTCTGAGCCAAAACAGGAAGAGAAAATAAGAAAGTACGTTCGAATAACAGAAACGTTAACAACCGTAATCACGTCGCAATCAGATCGTCGTAACAGCCGTCGTGTTCTGCGCAACGAAAACGTAGGAAAGACGTTGTTGAAGAACAGAGTGCGGATAAATCTGAGGTTAGAAAGTCGTCATCAAAAGATCGCAACGCCAAACGCAGTCCGTAAGCCTAGAAGTGATTGAAGAAATCAGTTAAACCTGAATCTTCTGCACGTTACCGAAGAAAAGGCTGAACCTGCGCTTTCGTCGTCAACGTCGCGACATTTACAAGTCCGCGTTTGCTGATGGGGTAAACCTGACATTCAATACGACCAAAGCGAAAAATGTTTCATTTAGTTGAAAACATGCCCGATGATTTGGCTCATGCCCCAGATGAATCCATTGTTTTCTGCGGAAGCCACAGAAATCTCAAAATGAACCTGAGACGCAATAATCGTGATAATTTCCGTCAACGTCGTTTACCACGTCATTTGCGATTGAATAATCAACGCCGATCGTCGCAACCAACGGGAAAAATCACCTAATGCCGTTATTTGCTGCGGTAGCCTCTCGGAGTTAGCCAGCGGTAGAGTTTCGGATCGATATGACGCAAGTAAATCAACCGAAAAGAAACACCGTTCTTATCTGTTGATGAGTGCTTGAACAACAAAAATCAATCAGCAGAAACCGGAAAAGCATTACAGTTCCGGCGTAGATATGATTGTTAGAAATCAAAAATGAGTTCAGCCGTTAACTGAATTTGTTACCCAACCGGCAAATGAGTCTGTTGAGAAGAAAAATTCAGGCATCTTTAGAACATTTTAAGACAATAACGTGACGTCAGAACCAACTGCGGCAGTCGCTGAACAGTTGAGCAGAACCGAGCGGGCAGTGATGAAAATTTATGCCCGAAATTGACCCGCGCCCATGTGTTCAATGGACGTGTTGGAACCTTCTCCAGTAGCATCATACTAAAGCAGAGGCGACGATTAGCGAAAGCCTCAGATGAACCAATCACAGCATATCCGGTGCAAGAATGGCGAGGAATCCGCTATTATTTCTACGGTAAAAGGCGCTGCAGGACATCGCGCGGCAATCAGCCATGTCTACGCCGGGAACCAACAAAGCCGAGTCTGAAAAACTGGTCGTTTTGAAAATAAAGCAGTTAAATAGAATCTTTTGTTTAACTGCTTGACTTGATATAACAGTCCGTATTATTCACCTCGCTCAAAACACGGAGGAATGGTCGAGTGGTTGAAAGGCACCGGTCTTGAAAACCGGCGAGGTTTACGCCCTCCCTGGGGTTCCGAATCTATTCCTCCGCCATATTCAGAAAAGGCGCTAAGTGGTAACAGCGCCTTTTTATCTTTACTTAACATTTATCTCGCGTTCGGTTTCGCTTCTCAAATTGGCAAAACTCACCTTCGCTTGCCAATAATAAGAACTCATCGAGATAGATTTATCACCCTTCTTTTCTTGATTAATTCTTTGACCAATCCGTCCAAATTCTAGCGCTTTTGTAATCCGTTAAATCTTTGGTAAAGCGGAACTATGTGGTAATCAAAACGATAAACCGCCGGATTGCTTTGGATTAACTGTAGATCATTGGGTCTAAATCAGCGTTCAGGGCACAGTTCGATACGACCGCCTTGCGACGGTAGCATCAAACGAATGACATTGAGCGGTTTTAAATCCAGATCGTAATTGGGCGATTTAGCTGATTCCGCATGGCTGGCGCAGTGCCGAAACGGTCGATAAGCTCCACTTTTAATTCATCCAATGCTTCGTGTACCTCCGCGCCGGCTTAATACGTTTATAGAAGAACAAAGCGCATATTCACATCGCCCAAATAATCCTCCAGCTTAACGACGGCATCCGTAAATCAATCTCAGTTTGTTGTTGCGTCAGCTCGATCAATGACAGCTCGCGACCTTCTTTTAAGGCTTTCCTGCACGCTCAACAATTCCAGTAAGAAAAACCGATGCTTTCAATTTGTCCGCTCTGCTGTTGCAGTAATTCCCCTGCGCCACGAATTTCCAAATCGTGGGTGGCTACATAAAGCGGCACCGAGGTTTGTGCGAGGCTTTCCAGGTATCAAGCGTTTTTGCGCATCCTTCGTCATCAGTTTTCGGTGGCGGAGTAAGCAAATACGCATAAACCCGATGGTGAAACGCCCAACCCGTCCGCTGCAACTGGTGCTCTGTGCCAGACAAAAATTATCGGCACGCTCGATAATAATCGTATTGGTGATCGGCACATCGATACGGTTTCAATAATCGTAGAACCGCCAACACGTTATAACGTTGATGATGAAAAATCCGACATCCGCGTTCCAACTCACGTTCCTTGCGTTTGTCCACTACAATCACGCGAGGCTTCTGGCACAGGAGTGCGGTCGGTTTTCTGCCGTATTTTTCAATGCTCGCTACATCGTTGCATGCAAATAATACACCTGCCGCCACGCATAAATTTCGCGAAAATGGCTTCACGAATCGCAGTTCATCGTTTGACGCACAAACGTTTTAATGGGTCAAACGGCGTGCCGGTGGCGTGAAAATAATGGAAGATCGCGAATGCCCATTCGATCGCCATGTTTAACGTACGTGGAATCGGCGTTTGCCGTCAGAGTAAGAATATCATGTTTCCGCGCGCAGCTGTTTCATTTTCTTTTTGGCGCACGCCGAAAACGGTGATACTTCGTCAATAATCCACAAGCGGATCATGCGAGCGCATTGCGCCTTGGACGGGTCATTTTATAGAGTTGCCAATCAGAATATCCACTTTGCCGTCGGCTAAATCCTGAATCACTGTTTCTGCTCTTTCGCCGTTTAAAAGCGGGACAACATTTCCACGTTCTGGCAAGTTAGCAAAAGCGGTCTTTGAAATTATCGAAAATGTTGTTGCGCCAATAATGTAGTCGGCACCAACACGGCAACGCTGTTTGTGATTCATCACCGCTAAAAGGCGGCGCGGTTGCGACCCGTTTCAAAACCCACATCGCCACACAAAGGCGATCGCGGCTCGGTTGAGTCATGTCGGAAAATCACGCATTAATTGCCATAAGTTGGTCATGGGTTTTCGCAAACAGGGAACGTGGCGGTGGTGTTTGGAATTCCTCACGATCATATTGGGAACTGCAAAGCCTCTTTTGCGCTTCCGTTGCGCATACACGTCCAATAACTCTGCTGCCATCACGAATTTTTCTCCGCCGCTTTGCACGCGCTTTTACCCCAGGCTTCGGGCTAACTTGTGCAACAGGGCGGTCTCATCAGAACCGCCACACAACGGCTGATTCGATATAACGATGCACTGGCACATACAATTTTGAGTCGTTGGCACAATTGAGCAACAAATATTCTGCTTTAATGCCACCGTTTTCTAAACTCACTAAACCGCCGTGGCGCCCACGCCATGATCCAAAATGCACGACCGGCTGACCGATTTGCAATTCCCGGCGGGTTGCGAATCAAGGTATCGGGGTTCACCGTGCGGGATTTATCCCGCTGCCGTTGTTGCACGCGTTCGCTAAGCAATTTCCGATTCTGAAATAATGGCAAGAGGGCGACATCCTGCTCAATAATAATAAAACCATGCTCAACGGGCTCACCATTAAAGCCAATTTTCTTCCGTCGCTTGCGCCAGCGCTATGAATCTGTCTTTGGCTTCAGTTTTAGCGTGAGCAAGCAGGCTTATAAGGTTTCACGGCGACCTTCCGTTTCCACTCATAAATAAAATATTGCCTTTAAAATGCTCAACAAATTGGCGTAACTGATGTAACGGTTCTTTTTGTTGCGATTGAGATGGTCACTGGCGGTAAGGGGTAGCTAGCCAAATTTTTCTGCCGTGCGGATGACCGCACTTTTTCCGTTTCACTAACGCAATGGCAGGGTAATTTCTTTAGCTGACGATTCACTTCGTCATGCGCAAACCAAAGTTTATCGGGCGACAATGCACGGGCGCATCGGATCGACACGGCGGCTCTCAAAACGTTGTTCCGCATCCGCATAAAAACGCTCACCCCTGCATTTTGATTTTTGCTCGCCGGTAATAAACAGCGTATTCGCCGAAATAATCAAATAAGGTCGCCATTTCTCCAAAGAAATAAAGGGCTGCAATATTCAGTCCCTGCCGCTAACGTGCTGCTTTGATGTTGTTGATAAATATGTTCCGGATCCGTCGAATTTCACCAAACTACCGCGCGGAATTGGCTGCGGAAAAATTCAATGCCTTGATTATCCGTTGGAAATTCGTGTGCCGGTAATAAATTGTTGATCGATTTTCCTGTATGTGCGCTGGTATCACATGCAAAAGTACGAATGGAATCAATTTCATCATCAAAAGAAATCTAAGCGAGAAAGGCGCACTTGCATTGGGAAAAGATCCAACAAGGAACCACGACCATACTCCCCATGTTCCAATATGCTTGCTCCACCGCGCGATAACCTGAGTTTTTCAATTGCCAAACAGAAGCGTTTCAGATGACATTTCGATCATAGCTACATTAATCTGAACACCGATGTTGTAAATAAGAGGGCGGGCAAACGCGTTGCTAACGTGGCAATCGGCAAAAATGAAAATGCCTTGCGTTGCTGTAAATGAAATAAAAGCACTCAAGCGGGCAGAAATAATATCTGATGAGGCGAAAAACTGTCATAAGGCAAGGTTTCCCAATCGGGGAAAAAGGTGACATTAAAGTGGACTCAGTTGCGCTAATTCTTTTTCTAAACGCACCGCACTTCGGTGTCATTCGTCACTACGACAGTTGGCCGTTAAACTGCGCCGCACATTTCACTCACGGCAAGGCTATCCGCGCCGGGCAGAATATTGGCTAACCAATCTGATCGTGCTTGGGGTTTGGAATTTCGATGTGAAAATGGAGTTTGCATAAAACGACAATATATTAAAAATTGTCGCTAGTTTAGCTCAAACAGGAGGGATTTCAATAGAAAGTCTGTATAAAGAAACAGTGTCATGCTTAGAGAATTCATCCCCCAGGCAGTGCTAATCTGAGTGAGCGCTTTCCTCTCTTCTGTTCTCTCTCTTTCGGTTCGGCATCTTCGTCAAACTTCACCTACCGGCACGCAGCCACGGCAAGTGCCTTGCTCAATACTCCGCTTCTTTGAAATCAGAATAGGCTTCCCACGCGCGTTTCTGCTAACTTTTTACCTTCTTCGCTCATTTTTGTCTCCTTGGTTTTGCGTTTTTCCTTTTTAAATTGTTAAAGATTGTTATCATAAAAAGGACGGCATTTTTGCAACCATTTCTTCACTTCAAGCGACAGTTTCTAACCACGTTTTTATTTGGTCTTTTTCCGGCTGTTTACACTAATCCGCGAACAACGGGAAGGCAATTCGCCTGCCGGTTGATTAAACGCCGAGATCGACGGCAAGGCAGAAGATAAGGGCAGGATCGGCAAAATCGGTTAACAATTGCCAATCCGAACTATCCAGCGTCCAATCTATTTCTGTCCGAGCAAACTGTGTCGCGAGCGGATGGAAGAAAGAGGCAAATCGTTGAAACTGTTTTTCCGCCCGTTGCGAGACTACTTGCCCTTTCTCACTCCAAGGACCCTAACGCCACCACAGAATAACAACCGCTACTGGCCTTTGCTTTCGCTTCAAAATGCACCAAAAAGTGAACCGCACTTTGCCAGAATGCCAGTGGTTCCGGGGTGTAACCGAAACTGACGGAAAGAAAATCCACCGCGCCCTGTTGTTTTATCTGTTGTTGTTTCATCTTGGCAATTAAACGTTGTTCAAGCCCCTGTTGTTGCCAGTTGGGTTGCACGGCGATACGGGAAATGCGCAGAGAGCGTCACGCGCCTCTACCAACCCAGCTTGAAACACTAACATTTGCCGCAAATTGCCACGCGGGCGACGTTCTCCACGGCGAATTTGGCGAATTAACGTTTTGTTCGTCAGCTCTAGCCTTCGGCACCGCCCATACGCAACCGAGCAAAGATTCTGCAATGGCAGCAAGGTAAAAATTGCTGCTGTGGTGCATCAACTAAAGCGTAAAATCAAAGGCGAGGTTCGATAATGTGCCAGGTCAGCAAGCCGTAAACAGATTCCATTTCGATCACTGGGAATCCGTTCTACTAGTGAGACATTGTGATCTGCTCACCAAACACAGAATCATAAGGCGGTTGTGGCAGACGATCTTCGCAATCGCACAGCAATAGGTCGTCAATAAACGCTTCAGTTTGTCATCTGCTACGCAACGTAACGGCGTAAACAGTTCAACATGGCGCAAAGTGCGGTCGGTTTTCGCCATGAATTTTCATAGCAGCCTCTGCCCGTGCCTTCGTAGCTGTAGATGGTGGTCAATCAGACACAACCCGTTTAAAAGCATTGGTTAAACGAAAATAAGATGTCTAGCGGAATCATCGCCGCTTCGTCCACAAACAACAACCAATGGTTGGCAAATTAGTTTGTGGCGCGTTGCTGAGGTTTTGGCTGAGTTCATCAGGCGACGCGTAAAGGTGATGTCCACCCCGGTACTCATTAAAATATTGACCGCGCTTTTATTCGGCGCAGTGAGAAATCACTCGGTTGGTTTTGTGCCAGTTGCTGTTTGGCGGGCGAGTCCGCCAAATGCCGATTTTCCCACGCTCCACGTGTGCTGCGTCACGATTGTAAATCGTTTCCTCAGCTTCCGCCATTTGGTTTGCAATAAACGGGCTTTGGTTCTAAGGTTGGCTGACAATGGGTTGAACGGTCTTTTTGAGGCATCGGCAAGGCGCGTTATAGGGCGTTTTGATAAACAGGAAAACCGTAGTTTTTGCGATCTTGTAAAAAGGCGATAAAGTGCGGTGTGTCTATGGCGTGTTTTTCGCCCGACCAACGCAGGCTGTCGCAGTCGGTTGGTTGACCAAATCTGCCCAATGATTCAACAACAATAACAGCCAGCCGCCATCCTGCAATGTCCCCGTTGCAATAGCGAGGGCATCCAAGTGAATGCCTTGTCGTGCATCATAAATGGCAGGAAATTCACCGCGGAGCAGATTTTTCGCTTTTGCTAAAAGAAAAATAGGATTGGGTGAGAAGTGCGGCGACATCAGCCAATCCAGACCGCACTTTTTAAGTGAAAGGTTGTGATTAATTGGTGGGCAAAGAAAGTCATCCTCGCCCTATCTAAAATGAGGAGTGCTCGGCTCTATTTCGCTCAAATACGGATCCGCAAAGCCCAGCCCCGTCATGATTTGGGTTTCCAGGCTTTCCATTTCCTCCGCCTCATCATCTTCAATGTGATCGTAACCAAGCAAATGCAAGCTGCCGTGCACCACCATGTGCGCCCAATGCGCCATGACGGGTTTGTCTTGTTCTGCGCTTCACGCTCCACCACTTGACGACAAATCACCAAATCGCCGAGTCAAACGGCAGTTCCACTTCATCAGGACATCTGAAAAGGGAAAGACAACACATTGGTCGGGCTGATCTTGCCACGATAATTCAGGGTTTAATTCATGGCTTTCCGCTTCATCCACAATGCGTACCGTCATTTCCACTTCATCACTCTGTGGTTGTACCGCGGCTGTCGCCCATTGTTCGATTTGTTCTACTGTTGGCAAACCGGTTTCTTGTTCGCAGGCGATTTGTAAATCAATGATCATCTTACCCAGCGTTGTTCTCCTAAATTCATTGTGATTTCTGACCGCTCTTTTCTTCACGTTCTGCTTTACGTTGCTCCGCCAATTCGCGACGACGAATTTCTTCCTGCGCATCCCAAGCGTCATACGCCTGCACCACTTTCGCCACCACCGGATGGCGCACAATGTCTTTACTGTCGAAGTAATTAAAACTTAATTTCTTTCCACGCCGGATAACACTTCAATGGCATGTCGCAAAACCGACTTTTTGCGAGCGTGGCAAGTCAATTTGGGTAATGTCACCGGTAATCACCGCTTTCGAATTAAAACCAATACGGGTCAAAAACATTTTCATTTGTTCCACGGTGGTGTTTTGACTTTCATCCAAAAGATGAAGCTTGCGTCTTTCAAAGGTGCGACCACGCATATGTGCCAACGGCGAATCTCAATGACATTGCGCTCGATGAGTTTTTGTACTCGCTCAAAACCTAGCATTTCAGGGGAAATAACGCATCATAGAGCGGGCGCAAATATGGCTCGATTTTGCCCCTAAATCGCCCGGCAGAAAACCCAGTTTTTCACTGGCTTCCACCGCAGGGCGGGTCAATAATATGCGACAATTTCCGCCGTTCTTAAAGGCTTCTACCGCGGCGGCAACCGCTAAAAGGTTTTTCCTGTTCCGGCAGGTCCGATACCGAAAACTGATGTCATAACGCAAAAATATTGTGCAAATACTGAATTTGATTTTACCGCGAGGTTTTGATTAGCCCCGTTTGGTTTTAATCGTTGTGCTATACACTTGCTTTCAGAGCGGGTTGTTTCAGCATCTTGTTCCCAAAATACGACTTTCCACCAACGCCATGTGCACATCTTCCAAATCTGAATTCTTTTAATCTGCCCACGCACCGGCAGTTTGCGCTATAATCGCGAATTAAATCCACCGCACTTTTGCAATGGGTGCTGAACGGATGCCGATGATTTTCCCCTTGCGGTTGTAATGTAAAAAGTAAAACCGGCGGGCAATGGAAAAGATTGAAATATTTTTCGATTAAAGAAAGGTGTTCGTCTCCTGCACCACACAACGAACGTAAACGCTCGTTATCTTGCGGTTCCAAGGTAAAGGTTTGAGTAACTTGTTCGGTCAAAATTCAGCCTCAATAAATGCACAAAAGTGAGGAACAATATAGTATAAATTGCATTGAAACGTGTGTCTCGCCATGTTCGTAAGTATCGAATGTAACAAAAACAGTTGTAAAAACCGACCGCACTTATAACAAAAAGGCGAACCTTTGAGTTCGCCTTTTTACGCTATTGAGCTATGATTTCAGCTCCAGGAAGAGCATTTTTCAGTACGTTTTGCGTCACCCGACAGGATTGTCCTGCATACGGGAAGATGTGCATCATCATCATTGGATTAAAGTTGGCTTCAATGACGCTCCCAAGATTGCAGCTAGGCTCACTGGTTTGGTTAAATCGGGAATGATTAAATCCACCGCCACACGGCAGCGCCCATGGTGCAGTGATACCGACCGCCAAAGCTTTGTAGCTTGGGTGCATTTGGTCAGTCGCTGTCAATGGAATCGCCACCGGTACTAATGTTGGAATTGGCACGCAGCTGCACCAACTGATCTTTCGCCGGCACGCTGTCCACGGTTAAGCTCTGCTCTTTAACTGTAACTGTTCGATGTCGCCCAACGCAATTTTTCTTCAATGGCGTACGACTGCCATCGCCACGCAACGGATGATCGTTTTTCTGTGCCACTAATTCCGCCACCGTATGCACGCCGTCGCCAATCACATTCGCCGGCACACGTAATAACACGGCAAGGGTTTCATCACCTAACACAAAGAAACGGTATTCTGATGCCGGTGAGATAATCTTCCACCATCACCTCTTTATCTTCACGGAAAGCAATTTCAATGGCTTTTGGCAAAATCCTCACGATCAGTACGCCCTGTTGGAAAATACTGATGCCCAAACCGTAATTAGTGGATTTTTGGTTTAATCACCCAACAGCACGCCCAGCAAATAAAGCACAATTGGCTACCGCTTGTTCACGCTGGTAAATTCCACACTTTGCGGCACGTTAAAGCCGGCTTTCGCCAACACTTTTTTGGTCACCACTTTTATTTTCCATGATAAGTGGCGAAATGTAGCTATCATGGAAGTCATGTTGCTGCGTTTTGACATATTCCAAAATGGTCACCGAATTGCAGACTTAAGAACTGGTCAGCGCTCGTCCAAAATCTCCATTTTTCAGACCCTTTTGAATGGCATCAAACATCAGAGCTTGCGTAGAAAGCTCCATGTTGTCGAAAGCCGACAACGCATAAAAACGTTCAAAGGCTTGTTTTTGTAACGAACCGCCAGTTCCGCGCCCAGTTTTTGATAACCACCATGTGCTTCGATGGCATTGACCAAACGCGCACCAAGCGTTTGGCTCTGGTCGGCAAACTGCGCCAGTTTCTCTTTGACGATCGCCCGTCATCTCTGCGTCAGCATGAATTTCGCCAACATCGCCAGTAATTGCTGTAAAACACGCTCGCCTTCTGCTTGAAAAGCCGTTACCGACAGCGGATTTTTCCCACGCTACTTGGGCTAATTTTTCTGCCTAAATCCACCGCACTTTCTAAAGATTCTTCATCCAACCACGCCATTAATAAAACAAAATAATGCACGAATTTGGCGTCATTTAGGCGATACCATAAGCCTCAAACGGGTTTAGGTCGAACAGGCGGAATTCCAAATATTGAATGCCGTTTTGGAGCAATTGCGGGCATGTTTCGCACCACGTAAACGCATCGTTGGAATAAAAATTTTTTCGGCAATAAGCTGTCCGCTACTCACCGCGTGTTCCAAGGTATTACATAATCGTTCAAGCTGTCATAAGATACTTTCACACTCGGGTCATTCACATAACCATACTGGACCAGAACGTAAACTACGGACATATTGCCCCGCTTTTAATGGCGTACCGTGGCGAAAAATAATTGGCGTCGACCGTTGGCGTAGCGCTAATAAATAGACGAGAATCCATTGATAACGCAAAAATTACGGGCAATTTTCAAATATAAATCGTTCTGAAAATCCACCGCACTTTGGTAGTCATTTTGTCGTGCAAAACAGCTGTTGAATGAACGCTGGCTCAAGCTGGAAGTTGTAGTGAATACCACTCACCATTTTGCTTGCTTTTTACCATAGGATTTCACTAAATGCTCGCGGTACGCTACATCGACCGGATTGTCCAGTTGTGCCACTTTAATTTGCTCCTCCGGTGGCAAGCCAGTACCGGCATACTCAACGGAAAGACATATTCGTCTTCCGGCAAGAGCGTAACACCACTTCGTGAATGGCGGATAACCAACGCAACGTATCTTCAATTTTTATTGGGTGGGGTGATTAATTCAAGCTGACTTTCCGCAAAATCCGTTTGAATATAAGGGTGATAAGAACGATTGCCAAAGCATTTTGGGATGCTCTGTCACCACAACCGCCCCGTCCGCATGCACGTTGGCTTTTCTTTTTCAAGACCAAATGACCCTTGCTGGAACAACAGCCCAAGCGATTTTTCTTTATAACCTGCTGAATATTCATAAAATTTCTTTTATTTGCGTAACGACCAATCTGCTCTGGCTTTGCCACTTGCTCAATACCTTTTTAAAAATCGCCACATTATTAAAAATTAATCCCTTAAATGCAAATATCGCATCCCCCATAAGGAATGGTTATAACTTAATGTATTGAAAAGAAAATACTTCATTTTAGGAAATAAAGGGTCTAAAATTTCCACCCTTAGAAAAGCACATGAAAAACACCTGAGGCACATAAAATGAGTCAATTCAAAAAAAACAATCTCATCAATAATGACATCACTTTTGCGTTGTTATTATTGATCCTTTCTTTCCCACATTGCTTTGGGCATTTTGGATAATTATCGGACTAATCTGGTGAGCATTTTTGCATTAGGTTTGCTGCTTTTCACCTTACGGGAAACACAGCAAGATCTTATTTTTAATTGGCTTTCTTTTTATTTTCGCCCTCTCTCTCGGCTATCTTCCTTCCGGCTTATTATATGGGCCGGTGTCGATTGGGGTAATTGCCTCGGTTTATGAAACCAATTTCAGTGAAACCATCGGTTTTTAAAGCGATTCCGCTCTCTATTTATATTTTTTTACTTTTTCTATCTTCTTTTATTTATCGTTATCTTATTGATTCAACGACATAAAACCTCAAAACAAAATCTCAGAAGAAAAATCTATGCAGCCGTTTACCTTGCTCTTCTCGCCTTTTTCACTTTTTATAAGCCCATTGCAAAAGAAGTAAAAATACGGATCCCGAGAAAGAATTCAAGCTCTCCGAATTTTTTAAAGCCTCAAAAATTTTATCCGGTGAGTTTTTCTCCAACGCCATCAAAGTGAATAACACCTATTTAACGCAACGGGCATTATTAAATGATGCCTTGACCAAAAACACTCGGAATGGCACATCTTTCCGTGGAGCCCAAAATACCAAAACTATGTATTAGTGATCGGCGAAAGTATGCGTCGGGATTACACCTCTTTATACGGCTATCCACAAAAACCACGCCGTTTTTAGAACACGTGAACGGCTTTGATTTTTCGATTTATATGTACTGCTACCCAAATACACAACCATCTTTGCAACGCACGCTGTATCGTTCCATTAATAACAACGAAGAGACGGTTTACACCGATAACATTATCTCGCTCGCCAAACTTGCCCTATTACAAAACTTATTGGCTGTCGAACCAAGGAAAAGTCGGGCGAATGGGACACCATGGCATCGCGTATCGGTATTCAAGCAGATGAATCGTTCTTTACCAAAAAGGCGGGTATGATTCGGACAATATCGCCGGATACGGCGTTATTAGCGCCGTTGAAACAACTTTTGGCGAAAGATAAAGATCAAACCAAATTAATCGTTTTACATTTAATTGGTTCACATCATGGACCTTGCGCCCATTTAAATGGCGAAGAACCCAAAATTCCATTTAATTAGCCGAGAAATGTCGTGTTATTTAGATACGTTAAAACAAACGGACAGTTTATTGTCCGAGGTGAATCACTACTCAAAGATCAGGCTACCAAAGCTATTCCGTCATTTATTTCGGATCACGGGTTGGCGCATTTAGGCGAAGGCAAAAACCTGTCTATGCTAAATAACAAGGAATATAAACAAAGTTATGCGGTGCCATTTATTCGTTTTTCCAGTGACGATACCAAAAGAACGATCATTCAAACTCGCAAAGCGCCTTTTAATTTTATTCACGGCTTTTGCCCAATGGTTAGGCATTGAAAGAAAGCCATTTAAGCCAAGAAGATTTCTTCAACCCGAAACCGCAACCGATTAAAGTGTTTAACTGGCGGGCATTGGTGGACTATCAGTCATTGAAAGAGGATCCGGCGAAACAAGAGCCGTAATAACAGGTTCCACTCCCTCAAAAAGTGCGGTCATTTTTCAAATGAATGACCGCATTTTTATTTTTGCCGGAATAGTCATTCAGCAAACCCAATTTTTCAGGTAGAATAACCGCCGTTTTTATGAAAGAATTTTTGTTCTTGCGGCGCTGTTGGTTCGTCCAATATCAAAAACCCGTTTTTCTGACCGCACTTTTTCACTCTATCCTGACTAAATTGAGGAACATATGAGTGTAATTCCTATGGTCGTTGACTAGAACTTCCCCTGCGGCGAACGCGCCTATGACATTTATTCTCGCTTACTAAAAGATCGCGTGATTTTCTTAAGCGGGTAGTGGAAGACAACTATGTACCAATCTGATTGTGGCACAATTGCTTTTCCTAGAATCGAAGATCCCGGATAAAGACATCAATTTGCTGTATCAACTCACCGGGCGGTTCCGTCACCGCCGGTATGGCAATTTACGATACCATGCAATTCATCAAGCCGGATGTGCGTACCTTGTGCGTTGGACAAGCCTGTTCCATGGGTGCCTTTTTATTAGCCGAGCGGCGCACGGGCAAAGCGGTGCCTTTGTCACACGCTCGCGTGATGATCCACCAACCGTTAGGCGGTTTCCGTGGTCAAGCATCGGATATTCAAATTCATGCCCCAAGAGATTTTAAAAATTAAGGGCACGTTAAACGAACGCCTAGCATTCCACACCGGACAAACCCATTGAAACTATCGAAAAAGATCACCGACCGCGACAACTTTATGTCGGCAGAAGAAGCCAAAAACTACGGTTTAATCTGATGAAGTGTCACCAAACGTTAAGAGATAAAAATGGCAAAAGATAAAGAATTACATTGTTCTTTCTGTGGCAAAGAACAAGACGAAGTCAATAAACTTATCGCCGGCGACGTCCGGTTACATTTGTAATGAATGTATCGAACTGTGTCACGATATGTTGCTCAATGAAGACCATGGCGAAGAAGCCGAAAGCGAAGACGCAGAAGCGCAAAAGAGCAGGAATTACCCATCACCGGTGACAAAATCCGGCGCCCACTTAGACGATTATGTTATCTACCAAGATTACGCGAAAAGTCTTGGCGGTGGCGGTGTATAACCACTGCACAAACGTCTGCGCACCAAACATCAAACCAAAGATGTGGAATTGGGTAAAAGTAACATTTTTGCTGATTTTACCCGACCGGTAGCGGTAAGACCTCTTAGCGGAAACCATGGCGCGTGCATGTTAAACGTGCCTTTCGCCATGGCGGATGCCACCACCTTGACGGAAGCCGGTTACGCGTGGGTGAAGACGTGGAAAACGTGTTACAAAAATTACTGCAAAACCGTGATTACGACATCGAACGTGCGGAACAAGGCATTATTTATATCGACGAAATCGATAAAATTACCCGCAAATCAGAAAATCCGTCCATTACCCGCGATGTTTCCGGCGAGGGCGTACAACAAGCCTTTGTTAAAACTCATTGAAGGCACCGTTGCGTCTATTCCACCGCAAGGCGGACGCTAAAAACACCCGCAACAGGAAATGTTGCGCATCGATACCTCAAAAATTCTATTTATTTGTGGCGGTGCCTTTGCCGGCTTAGATAAAGTCATTGAAAAACGCACCAGCGTCGCCACTGCCATTGGTTTCGGCGCCGAAATCAAGAGCGAAAAAGACAAAAAGCCAATTTTAACGGATTTGTTCAAACAGGTAGAGCCAGACGATTTAATGAAATACGGCTTGATCCTCGAATTTATCGGACGTTTACCGGTGGTTGCACCGTTAAGCGAATTAGATGAAGAAGCTCTTGTGCGTATTCTGACCGAACCGAAAAATGCCTTGTGTAAACAATATCAAGCGTTATTTGGGTTGGAAAACGTGAAACTGGAATTTACCCAAGAGGCCTTAATCGCTATGGCGAAAAAAGCCCTCGCCCGTAAAACCGGCGCCCGCGGCTTACGCTCCATCATCGAAGGTGTCCTGCTTGACACCATGTACTGACTTGCCTTCTTTTAGAAGGGTTGGAAAAAGTGGTGGTGAATGAAAAGGTCATCAACGACAACCAATCTCCGGAATTGATTTATTCCAACGAATGAAAAAGTGCGGTTAAAAAACATAATGGATTTTAACCGCACTTTTCTTTTATTTTCTTCTGACCTTCGACGATTCACTTTTTGCTCGCCGGCGCAAAGCCTCGTTGAACACAAACTCGCCCTACTCGATTTTCACTTTTTCAAACGTAACGCATTGCTTAACACGGAAATTGAACTCATCGCCATCGCTGCGCCGGCAACCACCGGGCTGAGCAAACCCAATGCGGCTAACGGAATGCCCAACACGTTATAAATAAACGCAAAAATAAATTTTTGTTTAATGTTTTTCAGTGTCGCGCGGGAAATCAGTGAAGGCATCCACCAACTGATTGACCGAATGCTGCATCAACGTTGCCGATGCACTGTGTTGTGCCACATCCGCACCATCGTGCATGGCAGAAACTCACATTTGGCGGCTAGTCAGTGCCGGTGCGTCATTTACCCATCCCCTACCATGGCGACCATATTGCCATTTTCTTGGAGAAGTTTGACCGCACTTTGCTTTATCGCGTGGCGACATATTGCCCTGCGCATGTTGAATCCCAAGCTGATCGGCAATGTATTGCACCACGTTCGAATTATCGCCGCTCATGATATAGACGTCGATATTGTCTGCTTTTTAAGCGTTCAATCGCCTTTTTGACTATCCGCGTTTTAAGGTATCCGCTAACGCAAAAGGCAGCAACGGGCTGCTCATTTACAGCGACTGCCACAATGCTGGCGATCCGCCACACCGGCTCAAGATCGGTCGGTAACGTCAAACCGCAATAGGCAGGTTTCCACTTTCACCGTGCCGATATGTTCAATCTCGCCTTGAATCCCCTGCCCCACATCAGCCTGAATATGTTGCGCCGCAGGCACTGCCACTTTTTTGCCATCGCGGCTTGCACAAGGGCTTTTGCCAACGGATGTGTCGCGCTTTGTTCAATGGCGGCTGCCAACGCATAAATTTCATCTTCAGAATAGACCGCACTTTGCGCCTGCCAAAAAGCGACTACTTGCGGTTTACCTTCTGTGAGCGTGCCGGTTTTATCCAACACCACTGCGTTCACATGGGCAGCTTCTTCCATGGCAGCGGCATCTTTAAACCAAATGCCCTGCTTCACGGCTTTGCCCATGCCCACCATAATCGCCGCAGGCGTCGCTAAGCCCAAGGCACAAGGGCAGGCAATCACCAACACGGCAACACCGTGAATTAAAGCTGTCACCACATCATGTTGACGCCACCAAGTAGGTAAAAACGTCAGCAAGGCAATGCCCGATTACCGTTGGCACGAAACACTGCCGCCACTTTGTCGGCAAAAACGGGCAATAGGCGCTTTGCTGCCTTGTGCTTCAGAAAGGGCATTCATCATATCGCCGAGTAAGGTCTGGCTGCTAAGCTGTTGCGAACGATAAACTAAAGCTGCCATCCGTCACCATCGCGCCAGCCAACACATGGCTTCCCAGATTTTTTTCATTTCAGGCAACGATTCACCGGTTAAATGGCTTTCATCACACCACCCCGACCCTTCTTCCACCACGCCATCGGCGGAAATGCGCTTCACCTTGGTTGGCACGCAACAGCTCGCCCACTTGGATTTGATTTAACGGCACGGTTTTGCCATTTCGCCGTTAGCGTTGCACGCGCACCTGTTTTGGCGTCAGCTGCAACAATAAACCCTAGGCTATTTAGGCTGTGCTTTTTGGTACGATCTTCTAAAAATTTTCCCAAACTCACAAACCCCAACACCATAACGGACGCCTCAAAAATAAATATTTGCCGAGCCGTGTGCATGGCTCATATGCGGCAGATAAAACAGCATAAAGACGGAATAAAAATAAAATGGTAAGCGTGCCAAGACCGACCAACACATCCATATTGCTCAAAGCCACCTTTAATACTGCCCCAAGCACTTTTATGAAGGAATCGCTAGTGCCGAATTGTACAATCGTAGCTAACACCATTTGCCACATCGGCGGCAACATCCACTCATGCCGCCCCAGCATCAGTGCCGAGCATACCAATTAAAAACGGCACGTTAATCAGCCATAACAAAATCAAACGCCACGAGAGTTTACGTTCTTGCGGCAATGATACCATGTGCTTTAATTGGGCGGGAGAAACCGGTTTTTGAATAATTTGGATCAGCTGTTCAACGGAAGTCTGCTTTTCATCAAAAAGTAACCCTGTGCTTCTTCACTGGCGAAATTGACGCCGGCTTGTTGTACAAAAATCCTTTTTATTCAATACCTTTTTCAATCCGACTGGCGCACGACCGACACGTCATGCCGCCAATTTGAATGGAGACTTTTTGCACAACATCCTCTTTTTATTTTCTTTCACAGAAAAAGTGCGGTGGGTTTTCAACGTGTTTTTACACGGTCAAACAAGACGCTGTTTTCATGTTGCGTTAACAAACAGAAAAATTACGCGACTGCCGCATCAAACCCGGCATCTTCCAGCTACTCCACCAACGCGGCTCGGCTTGCACTTTATTTTCATCAAAACTCACGACCGCTTGGCGTTTTTCCAAACTGACCTCAGCTTGCACCACGCCATCTAGTTCGCTCAATACGCGGGTCACGCTTTCACACAACCACCACATGTCATGCCATCAATTTTTAAGGTTACGTTTTGCATCATTTGCTCCTTTAATCATTAAGTTAAACCTGCCGACCTTTTAGTCGGTGAGATTATATAAACCTTAACGTTAGGTTAAGGTCAAACACTTTTTATGAATATCAGTCAAGCAGCCAAACTCACCGGCTTATCTGCCAAACAAATCCGTGATTACGAAAAACGAGGCTTACTCAAAGCCGGCACACGCACCCTTTCAGGCTATCGCTACTATGAAGAAAACGATCTCGCCCGCTTGCGTTTTATCCGCCACTCGCGAGACGTGGGCTTTTCCCTCCAACAAATCGCCCAGTCACTTCAATTACAAGACAACCCACATCGCAACAGCCGTGGAAGTGAGCAACTTACGGCACAACATATCGAAACCCTCAATGCACAAATTCAGGCACCACAAAAACATGGTGGCGGAACTTCAACGCTGGCACGACAACTGCCAAGGCAACGATTGCCCCGAATGCTCGATTTTGGCAGGACTCAGCGAATAGACATGTGAAAAAGTGCGGTCAATTTTCACTGTATCATATAACTCTTTCTTGCCTTTCAAAACCTCTTTTTCTATAAAATAGGCATATTTTTATGCCATTTACTTTACTAAAGGAAAAATTTTATGCAGAAGCCAGAAGCCGAAGCCACTCAACAGTGTGCTTTGAAAACCCAGCCCTACAACAAGCCTTTTTTAAACGATCTCGACGAAAAACTTTGGTCATCTGCTGATAAATTGCGTCAACAGCTTGACGCCGCCAACTATAAACACATTGTTCTTGGTTTAATCTTCTCTAAAAATACATTTCTGATAGTTTTACCCATCAACAAGCCAAAATTCAGGCTGAACTGGCACTGATCCTGAAAAACGCGCTCTATCTTGACCGCACTTTTTACGACACCGAAGAAGAGTATCAAGACGCCCTAACCGCCGAACTGGAAAACCGCGACTCACTACACCGCCGACAATGTGTTCTGGGTGCCGCAACAAGCCCGTTGGGACGAAATTAAAGCTGCTTCCATCTTAAACATCGGGGCTGAATTACCTTCAGGGCGGGAAATTCTCCGGCGTGGCGAAACTCATTGACGATGCCTTCGATGCCATTGAAAAAGACAACGAGAAACTCAAAGGCGTCCTCCAACGCATCAGCGGCTATGCCGTAAACGAAGACACCCTGCGCGGGCTGATTATCCTCTTCTCCGATACCCACTTTACCGTCCAACTTACAACGGCGAGCCCTTACATTTAGGCGCAAAAGACATTCTCACCACGTTTACGAATACTTCCTCGGTCGCTCTGCCCAAGCAGAAAGGCAAACGTGGCGGGCAATATTTCACGCCAAAATCCATTGTTTCCCTGATTGTCGAAATGCTCGAAACCCCTATTCAGGTCGCGTGTATGACCCACGTGCAGGCAGCGGCGGCTTTTTTCGTGCAAACCGAACGCTTTATCACCGCCCATCAAGCGCAACATCAACAACGTTTCCATCCACGGGCAAGAATTCAACCCAACTACATGGAAACTCGCGGCGATGAATATGGCGATTCGTGGCATTGATTACGACTTCGGCAAACACAACGCCGACAGCTTCACGCAGCCGCAACACATCGACAAAAAGATGGATTTTCTATTGCGGTAAACCCGCCATTCAATATCAGCGATTGGTGGAGCGAATCCTCAGCCGATGACCCACGTTGGGCATACGGCACACCGCCAAAAGGCAATGCCAACTTTGCTTGGCTGCAACACATGATTTACCACCTCTCGCCCAACGGCAAATGGCATTGTTGCTGCACTGGACGGCTCCATGAGCAGCCAAACCAACAACGAAGGCGAAATCCGCAAAGCCATCATCAATGCCGACTTGGTCGAATGTATGGTTGCCCCTGTCTACCAGCTCTTTACCAACACCCAAATCCCCGCCTGTATTTGGTTTTAAACCCGCAACAAAAAGCGCAAAGGCGAAGTATTGTTTATCGACGCCCGCCAAATCGGCTATATGAAAGACCGTGTATTGCGTGATTTCACCGCTGACGACATCGCTAAAATTGCCGACACCCTCCACGCTTGGCAAAAATCAGACGGCTATGAAGACCAGCCGCTTTCTGCAAATCCGCTACGTTAGAAGAAATTAAAGACAACGACTTCGTCCTCACACCGGGGCGCTATGTCGGCACCGCAGAACAAGAAGATGACGGCATACCATTTGCAGAAAAATGCAAAGTCTGACCGCGCTTTTGAAAGGAACAATTTATGAAAAGTGCAGAATTGGAAGCGGAGATTAAGAAGAATTTAGGGGGATTGGGGTATGAGTAAACTTAGTGATCATATTGAGTATGTAAAAGGATTTGCATTCAAATCTAAAGATTATACTGAAACAGGAATTCGTCATTCGCGTTAGTAATTTACGATAATAGTATCGATATAAAGGATGTATACCATATTCCCCAAAGAACGTTTCTCTGAGTTCCAAAAGGTTAATCTTATAAAAGATGATATTGTAATTGCTACTGTTGGGTCTTGACGTAACAAATCCATCTTCTGTTGTAGGAAAAACAATACGAGTACCTCCAGAAGCAAATAATACATTGTTAAATCAAAATGCAGTAAGGATTAGAAGTTTAGATAAGGATGAACAATTATATTTTTACTATGTTTTGAAAGATAAATCTTTTCTGATTACATATATATCAACAGCTCAAGGTAGATGCTAATCAAGCAAGCATAACTTTAAAAATCTATTTTGGATTATGATTTACAAATATAGACTCTAAAGAGAAGAGAATAAAAATAGGAAAAACCTTAGCTACTTATGATGATCAACTCAATCATTCTAAAATTAACCAAACCTTGGAACAAATCGCCCAAGCCCTGTTTAAGAGCTGGTTTATCGATTTCGATCCCGTGCGCGCCAAAGTCCAAAGCGCTTTCAGGCTGACTTGAGTCTTGAACAAGCAGAACTTGCCGCTATGCAGACAATCAACGGAAAAACAGCCGAAGAAGCTGCCGCACTTTTACAGGAACAGCCTGACCGCTACGCCGAATTAGCGAAACCGCTAAGGCGTTTCCGTGTGAGATGGTGGAGGTTGATGGGGTTGAAATGCCGAAGGGTGGACGTTTCAATATTTGAAAGATGTTTGTAATATTGATATATGGAAAGGGTTACTCAAAAACAAAATTAACAAATACAGGATATAGAGTCATTTGGTGCAAATGGTGTAATCGGATATTACAGTGAATTTATGTATAAAAATCCCCAAATTCTAATAGGTTGTCGAGGAACTGTTGGACAAGTGACTGTTAGTACTCCATTTTCATTTATCACAAATAACTCATTAATCATTGAATATGAGAATAGTTTGATAAATAGGTATTATTTAGAGCATTATTTAAGAACATTAAACCTCAAAGAAATCTCTTCAGGTTCTGTTCAACCACAAATAACTATTCAAAATATGAGTGGTGTAAAACTCCTTACTCCCTAATAGAGAAACTCTTTTACTTTATGAAATAAATGTAAAAAGATATTTATGAGACTATGTATCAAAATCAAATAGAAAATGAGAAATTAACTAAAGTAAAGGGATTTATTATTACCTAAATTATTAAATGGAGAAAATTGAATGAAAACTGTTTTAGAATTAAAAGAAGGTTGGAGGATTGTCAAAGAATTGATAGAAACATCAGAGGATAAAGATGTTCCTTTCTATAAACCTAAAGAACTTAAAAATTTAGCTAAACGCTTAGATTCATTATTTATTGGAAACGATTATTAACAAACTAAAGCGAGATGATCGAGATTTACAATGAATTATTAAATGTTAGAGATATCTTTAGAAAAGAGCATTTTGCTAACAAAGATATCTCCCAGTTGAGACAAAAAGGATATAGCTAACATTATTAATCTATTAGTATCTCGTTACTGAAATCTTCTCTAAAATTGAAAATGTAGAATCATTAATTAACAGTTATTTAGCAAGCAAAGCTATTTTTCAAGAAAATGGAAGGAAGTAAATTCTAGAGGACAAGCGAAAGAACTATTTGGTGAACTAACAACTGTAAGTATTTATAAACCATATTCTGATGAATACGAAAAACTGAAATTTTTGGTTAATTTTCAAAAACGCTGCTTTTTGGAATGTTATTAGTCATATGGTTATTGCTCGTTTGTCAGGTATTTTTACATGTTATTTAAATTTCATCAGTATATCTCCAAATTATTGGATCTATGAGTTAATCTCAGAATAGCTATTCTATTCCCTTTGGTTTGGGCTGTTCTATTTCTTTGGAAAGAGAATACATGAAGATAAAAATTGAGCAAACCTATTTACATAAAATGGTTGTAGCAAGATCATTATCTAATTATCTCGATTACATAGATGAAAAACTCAATAATGATGAAAATGCTAAAGAGATTACCAAAACTGTTTGAAATAAGTATTGATTCTTTAGGTTGAATCCTGCGCTATTGCTTGATAAAGCAACGGCAGAGAAAAATCCAATGGAAGAGCTTTTATCAAAAATTATAGATAAAAACAAAATCAGTTAATTTCACCTCTCCAAATCTCCCCTATCCCTCTTTTGCTAAAGAGGACTATTTGGAAGGTTTATGGCTGCAAGCGGTCGGATTAACAGCAAAATTACTCATGAAAAACACCTAAACTACACTACGCTCAATACCATTCCCCTCTTTCGTAAGAGAGGTTGGAAGATTTAAACTTCACTCTAAAGAACCCATCATGCTCAACGAAAACGACGTCGAACAACTCACTCTCAGCACCTGCAATCCTCGTTTGGGAATATCGCTATGGTAAAGACTTGCCTGTTCATGAGGGAATTTGCCCGTGGCGATTTGGGCGAGTAGTCTTTTATTGAGCAACTGCGTGAGGCGGTGCGTAAAGCAATCCGCAGCTACCTGAAAGTGCGAGTGGATTCTGTCGTTAAATCGGCGACAAAAAGCGATATTGGCGACTTGGTGGTGCGTAATCAGGCGTTTTCAGTCGTTGTGCGTGATGGCGTGCGAGTGGAACTATACGCTAAACGGTGAGCAAAAATCGAGATGGCGCGCTGGTGGATTTCGAGCATGGGAAAACAACCGCTGTTGCCGTCAATCAGCTGGAAATCCGCAGCCGTAAAGGGGAAAACGGATTCCTGATATTATCGGCTCTGTATGAATGGCTTGCCCTTGGTGGTGTTTGAGCTCAAAAATCCGTTGCGTGAATCAGCGGATTTATTGCGAGGCGTTTAATCAATTTTTGACGTATAAAGATGAAATTGCCGAGCTGTTTGTTTACAGCCAAGCCTGATTATTTCAGACGGCATTGCTGCACGTTTGGGCTCGCTTTCGGCAGATTTCCAACGCTTTACGCCGTGGAAAGTGGTCGATGAAAAATAAAAGCGCGCGCTTATATTTTGAGGACGAGTGCAGCCTGCTCAATGGCTTAATGCAGCCTGAGGATTTATTAGACTATATCCGCTATTTCGTCTTATTTGGGCGGGACTCCATGCGGTAAAACCATTATCGCCGCCTACCATCAATATTACAGCGTAAATGAGCGGTAGATTCCTCTTTTGCGACTTCAGAAAAAGGCGACCGCCGCATTGGCGTGATGTGGCACCACGCAGGGTTCGGGTAAAGTCGATTTCTATGTTGTTTTTATGCCGGCGAAGCTGCTTGCTGGCTGAATTGAAAAATCCGACGATTGTGGTGGTCACCGACCGCAACGATTTGGACGAGTCAGCTTTTCCAAACTTTTCTTCAGGCAAAGATTTAATCAAACAAACACCGCAACAAGTGGAAGACCGCGATCAGCTGCGCCAACTGCTCGCGCAAAATGAAGTGGGCGGCGTGTTTTTACGACGAGTTCGAAAATTCGCCTTAAATGAGGAAAGCCGCTTCCCTGCTTTTAAAATAGGCGCACGCAATATTATTGTGATCAGCGATGAGGGCACACGCAGCCATATGGCTTTACCAAAAATTGCATAACAGGGCAAGTTTCAGGCAGGTTACGCCCGTCATTTTGCGTGATGCGCTGCCCTAATCATCGTTTATCGGTTTTACCGGTACGCCGATTAGCCTGAAAGTAAGGACACGCAAGATGTGTTCGGGCGTTATGTGTCGATTTACGACTTGCAAGATGCGGTGGAAGACGGCGCAACGGTGCCGTTGTGTATGTAAGCACGCCAAATCCGCCCTAGACGAAAAAGAACACGATGGGCTATTCAAAGAAATTGATGATTTGCTGGAGAGGGCGATCCCCTGCCTGCGTTTGCAGGAAAAATTGCTGGGTTCGCAAGCCCGTCTGGCTGATTTAGCCGCGGATTTTTGTGCAGCATTTTGCCAAACGCAATGAAGTGGTGGACAGCAAAAGCGATGAGTGGTTTCCAGCCGTCAGATTTGCGTGGACTTATACTATGAAATCATCAAACTGCGCCTGAATGGCATTCGGACAATATTAACGAAGGGGCGATTAAAATTGTGATGACGGGTTCTGCTTCCGATGCGAAATGCAGAAACACGTTTACAGTAAACAGGAAAAACAAACGCTGGAACGCCGCTAAAGGCCCGAGACGATCCGCTGAAAGTGGTGATTGTGCGCGATATGTGGCTGACGGGCTTTGATGCGCCTTGCTGTATATACGATGTATATCGACAAGCCGATGCAGGGCACAACCTAGATACAGGCCATCGCTCAGGTATAACCGTGTGTTCCGCAATAAAAAGCCGAGAAAATGGTGGCTTGATTGTGGATTATGTAAACGTGCTATTGAAACTCAAAAGCTACCCGGCAATACACCAATTCACAAGGCAGGGCAAGCTGACGAGATAGCGTGATTGATGTGTTCTTTTAAAAATGAAAGAGCATTTTGAGAGTTTGTGCGCAGCCTGTTTTTCGCTTGCCGGTTGAAGGAAAACGTTTGATGTTCAACCGCCTTAGAAAGGACAAGCATGAATTACTCATGACGATTCGTTTTTGCCGCCAACCATGTTTTAAGTCTCGATCAATTACCTGCGACGGTAAGCGCACGAGCAACATTGGTTTAATAAAAACCGAACCACGTAAAAAGCCTTTTTGAAAAGCCGCTGGTTTGGTGAAAGAAGGGATTCCATGCTGTGCGGCGCATTGACTGAAGTTGAGCCATACAGCAAAGATCGCCTTTTACGATGCGTGCGTGCCATTCTCACGAAAAGCATGAACAAAAATGGTGCAGGGCTCAAATGAAGAACAGATTTTATTGAAAAAGATTGGTCAAAATCGAGCCGTCTATTCCGAAAGGTGTGATTGATTTATTTCGATCTGCTGGAAAAACCGCAGCCACAAATCAGCCTGCTTTCCGAAGAGTTTTTGAAACCATCAAAAACAGCCAACAAAAACTTATGGGTCAGCGCAGTGGAGCGGTATTTGGCAAGCGAAATCAAAATCAAAATCAGTGAAACCTCACCTTGCAAAAAGACTTTGAGACAGCGTTTGAAAAAGAGCCTAAATCAATACCATAACCACGATTTAAAGCGTCGTCAGAGGAATTTTGGATGAGCTCTTCAAAATGAGCCAAGATTTTCAAGCATACGCTTAGCTGGGTGAAAAGTTAGGATTGAAAAAGAAGACTCGCCTTCTACAGAAGCGCTGCACGAAAACCAAAGCGCTCCGAGACTGATGGGCGATGAAGTGCTTTCAAACTAGCCAAAAGAAATTACTGATACATTAAAGACGCTCAATTACGATTGACTGGCAATACAAAGAAGGCGTTCGCGCCAAAATGCGCATTCTCGTGAAACGCGCTTTGCAACGCTACAAATATCCACCGGATAAACAAGAAGAGGCTGTAACTTATGTGATTAAGCAAGCAGAGAGGTGCTGAGGAATTGAGTTGTTAATTTTAATATGAATGCCATATAATATTCACACTATGGCATTTTTATCAATCTCCACGATTTCCGCCACATCCACACTCTCCGCCTTAATCCGCCATTTTCACATTCAAGTCATACAACGAAATGCCGTAAAAGACGATCAGTGGCTTTGCCTCGTTGATACGCCGGGCGGGGATCTTGTTGGATCACCTCGGTAATAAAAACGTTGTAAGTGCGGTCGATTTTTGCTGTGTTTTTGACCGCACTTTCCGCTTCCGCAGTAAATTCCACGCGTAGCAACGGTTTCGGTTCGCTGGGCGAAACCGGAAAATCGCGTCGGCTCACTGTCCGCATAGGCAAGATGAAAGGTTTGATGTCGAGAATCGGTGTGCCGTCCACTAAATCCACGGCACCGAGATGTAACAACACCTTGCCGTTTTACATTCTACGTGGCGCAACTCCCGCTGGATAAACCCAATGGGATTGGGACGATGTAGAGCGCGAAGCACACTCAACCCGCTGATTGCCACCTAAACGTGGCGGGGCGCACAGTGAGGATGCCACTTTGCCTTGCGGATTGATCAAATTGAAAAATTAGCCAAAAGGTGGCTGAATTGCTTCTAAACCGCGGACAGTTTCCGCTTGGTTATAAGGGTGGCAACAATTCGACAATGCCGGTGCCAGTCCTGCACTAAATTAGGGCTGGCGCGGGACGGAAAATTTTTCTTTGTAAGGCGTGTGAATCACAGCAACGGGCTGCAATGATGGAAGAATCGGACATATTTTCTAAAACAGTTAAAAATCTGCAGAAATAACCTTGTAGAATGGCGCCTATTTTAGCTAAAAAGTGCGGTAAAAATCGCCTTATCGTTATTCGAGTAGCCATTATGACAAAAAGACAATAAAAAGTATGGATTGAGACAGCGCGTCCTGAAAAACCTTGCCGTTGCTTTAGCAGCGATTTTTAACCGGTTCTGCGCTTGCTCTATTGGGCGGGCAGTTTCGATTGGGGAATCACGGTGTTATGTTTTACTCACCACATTGTTTCTGCAAAATTCTCTCCAATTTCGCCAATGATTACGGTGATCATCGCAAAAAGGCTCCGACACGGCAGAACGTATCGGTCAGTACGCGGCATTCAACAAGGCGCGATTTCTGCTGCACATTGAAAAAGGGCTTTATGTGATGATCGCCTTGAGTTTCCTATGTGGTGCACTCTTAATCGGCATGACTTACCAAAATGTCAGTGATTTAATCGCGCTTTTCCATGCTCGGTGTACTCGTCATCGTCGCGGCTATCACCTACACCGTGGGCAGTAAGCCTACGGCTATTTGGGAAACAGGCGATATTTCCGTGTTAATTTTTCTTTGGGGTATTGGGCATCGGCGGTACCTATTATCTCCAAGTACATGATATCTCTGCCGTCATCCTGCCTGCCGTTGCCAGCGGATTACTTGCGACAGCTGTATTAAATATCAATAACTTGCGTGATATTGAACAAGATCGCAAAAGCTGGCAAAAACACCCTTGCCGTGCGCTTAGGGTCCACATAATGGGCGGGTTTATCATTGCTTGCTGCTTTCCATTGCTGCGTTGTTTTATCTCTTGTTTGCCCTCGATGGTTTACGTAATCCGTTGAGTTTCGTCTCTGCTCACTTATCCGCTCTTGTTCAAACATGCTTTGATTTTTGTTTTCTCATAAAGAGCCGGTAGCCCCGTCCCGATGCTGGCGCAAATGTCGCTGATTGCGTTACTTATCAATGGGCTATTTAGTTTTGGCTTGCTTCTAGGCTGAAACGGACTATACTAGCTCGCAGTATTTATCTTAAAAATAGGGTCTTTTATGTACATTGATACTTCTGAACTTTGTGATATTTATCTCGATCAAGTCGATGTTGTCGAACCTGTTTTTCTCAAGTTTCGGCGGGCTAAGTTCTTTTTATGGCAAAGTCACCACCGTAAAATGCTTTGAAAATAACGGGTTAATCGCTGAAATTTTAGAAGAAAACGGTGAAGGACGCGTGTTAGTCGTTGATGGCGGCGGTGCGGTACGTCGTGCATGGTGATGCTGAACTCGCACAATGTAGCCGCAGACAATCACTGGGAAGGCATCATCGTTATGGTGCGGTTCGTCAAATCAGCAGCTGGAAAAATATCGACATCGGCATCCATGCGTTAGCGCCATTCCGGTGGGCGCGGATGAAAGCAATCGTGGCGAAACCGATGTTCCGGTCAACTTTGAGTGGCGTAACCTTTCTTCCCAGAAGACTATGATTTATGCGGATCTCACCGCATTATTCTGTCGCAAGAGCCGTTAGATTTAGACGATCCGAACAAGAATAGATCGAAGCATCAAATTCTCCTCAGTGCGGTGAAAATTTGTATTATTTCAACCGCACTTTTTATGCCTACTCACAATTCCACACTGTTGCTTTTTGTTATACGAATGATAGTTTTCTAACATATTGTTTTACATTGTTAGCAATATGTCGATCTTCTATTTTATTTACAAAAGGATGAAACCATGAGCAGACACAACATCAAAATCAAAATAGATCAACAAGCGTGCAATTATCTTTGATTTTCTGCCGTCGTTCTCTTTTTGTCTTACTCAATACACTGCCTTTTTGATAAAAATGCCAATGAGTAGGGTTGGCATTGACTGGCTTTAGTGCTATTTTGTGGTTAACAGAAGCCTTCCACACGTCACGATCACGGCGTTAATTGTTCCGCTACTTCGCCATTTTCTTAGGGATTAGTCAAAAACAAGTACTGCACTCGCCACCTTGCCGATCCGAATATTTTCTATTCTTCGGGGCTTTTGCTTTAGCCACCGCATTCATATTCAACAGTTAGATAAAATGATCGCCAACAAAATTATGGCTTTGGCGAAGGCAATTTATTGTCGCGATCGTATTTATTCTCGGTGACTGCGTTTTTGTCCATGTGGGTCAGCAACACCGCGACTGCAGCCATGATGTTACCTCGCCATGGGCGTGCTCTAGCCCGGTTTAGATCGTAATTCAGAACATAACACCTATGTGTTCGTGCTGTTTAGGGATTGCGTATAGCGCCAGCATCGGCGGTATGGAACCTTAGTGGAAGCCCGCCAAACAACATTGTTGCAACGCACTACACCTCACCTTTCGCTGATTGGTTGTGGTATGGCTTGCCGATCATGATTATTCTTATGCCACTGATGATTGGCACGCTTTATATTGTCTTCAAGCCAAAACTCAATATTCGTTTTGACCAACAATTTGAAGCCATTCCAATGAATAAACAACGTTGGATTACTAGCGATTTTCGTCTCTATTGCATTGAGCTGGGTTTTCCAGCAGCAAATCAACCCGATTCTTGCAGGCGCATTAGGATTGGAGGGTAAAATTGCCAGCTTCGATAGCGTGATTGCTTTATCTGCTGCCGTTATTCTTTGTGTTGCCGGCGTAACAAACTGGAAAGCAAATTCAAGACAACACCGATTGGGGCGATAATGTGCTCTTCGGTGGCGTAAAGCAACCCTAAAGTGCGGTCTTAAAAATTCCGGTGCAAGCAAAATCTGTGGCTGATGGCATCGTATTCCTGATTGAAGGTAGGTATTCTCATCGTGTTTATTGGTTGCTGCGTTCATTATTTTTCTTAACGGAATTCTACCTCAATACTGCCAGTGCGCGGCGTTGTTAGTGCCGATTTTCATTTCCATCGCTCAATCCCTTGGCATGCGGGAAATTGGTTTAGCCTTAATCATCGGGTTAGGGCTTCCTGCGCCTTCATGTTGCCGGTGCCAGCGCCGAACGCCATTGTTTTCGGTACCGGTGAAGTGAAACAAAGTGAAATGGTAAGAGCCGGTATGTCTTTTGAATATCAAGTAATGTATCTTTTGACTATCGCATGACCTTCGCTTACTTCTTCCAGCTAAATTAATTTGCCTATATATACAGCCTTAATACGTCGCTTATTAAGGGCTGAATGTATTCATCAGGTTAATCTTCAACTCTAATTTCCAGCCAAATACTGGAAAATTTCACGGTAGCTTTTGCCGGTTTATTTTGTTCTCTTTTCCTTACTCGCCCATGGTGCGAGTCAGATTTCGCAAAATGTTGTCGGTCTGCCTGCGGATAATTCGTTGAGAAATCCGTTAATGCATCGTCGCCTTTTTGCCGCAATTCATCACGTAATAATTCCAATTTGTGCAGCATTGCTTGTTGTTGCTGATGTTTGTTCATCGGTTTACTCCACACTGCAGCCTGAATGGGCTCAAACATCCATCGCCGCACAATAATTTGCCGATATATTGCTGCAGTTGGCACGACGGAGGCTTCTTTTTCGCCAGACGTTGCGCTCAAATTTGCCTGGCTGGCAATAAAGCGTCTTCAAAGGAATTTTGCTCTAGATTTTGCTTTTCGTTGAATCAACGTTTTCACCTGGTTTTTCAATGCTTCCCGCATCCCGTTTTAATTTCACTTTTGCTAACCCAAATAATTTCTTCTTGCTCTTCGTCCTGCCAGTCCAAAATGCTTCTACGTTTTGCCATCTTCTTTTCGTCACGTTCTACTTAAAGGGTGCGGTGCATTTTAGCACTGGAATCCGTGGTTCCGCCTTAAAAAGAAAAATACGCTAAAATTGCCAAAGGTCGTTATTGAGGAAAAGCACAATGCCACACACATCGCAAAATGCACGCACTTGCGTCAGCAGACTCTTTCACAACTACTGCGCGATTACTGCGTCAGCCTTGCCACCATTGAAATTGCACAAAAGCGGGTGCAACCGCCGAGTTACCAGGGTGACTAAATCCGGCGGACTCTCCGTCGTCCACCCGCTTAGAGGAAATTGAAAACGTTAGTTAACAACGATGGGGGCACTGGGATATTTCCGTCTGTATCAGGACAACAAAAGGCGAGTACTTCCACCTCTGGGGTTTAACGCCTTTTGGAAGCCATTAAAACACCGTGAAAGCGGCGTCTTGCTTTCATGCCGAAATGCCTCGCCTGATGATTGTGCACGGAAGCTGCCGTAAAATTCGAGTGGCATTTGATGCGCCGTTTGGTTTAACGTCACGCTGCTGAAATTGACGTTGGTGAAAGCGGTGCAACTTGGCTGGATACACCGAGAAAAGCGGCCTTAGAACACGATGAACGTATCGTAAACAGTGAAGGCGCCTCTTTCAACGCCCATACCGGTGTGCGTGTTTATGGCAACAGCCACGGCATGTTGCAAAGTTATTTATCTAGTCGCTACTCGCTTTCCTGCTCCGTCATTGCCGAACATCAAGAGCAGTTCAGCAGGGCAGGATCACCGAATACACGGTGGCGCCAAGCTGATATTAATCAATTAGCCCACCAGAATTGGGTCGGAGGTGAAAATGCAGCGCAAAAAGCAGCTGCCCTTACAACCGCAAAACTTTGCCACACAAGAGGCACCCGTCGTTTTCTTAAACGATGATGCTTCGCAACGGGTTTAATCAGCCATTTGGCAGCCGCCATCAGCGGTGGCAGCTTATATCGCAAAGCCAGCTTTTTGTTGGATCACTTAGGCAAACAAGTATTGCCTGATTGGTTTGAAATCATTGAAAGACCGCACTTACTACGTCAATTAGCCTCAACGTGATAGTGAGGGTTTAGAACACAGGACCATGAGTTATTCGCAGCGGGATTTTACAAACTTGTTGCTTACCGGTTACAGCGGACGCAAGCTCGGCATGCGAGCACCGGGCATGCCGGTGGCATTCATAACTGGCTGGTCAAAGAGCCAAGATTCATGCAGAAGAGCTGGCCGCACTTTTTACGCCAGATGAGATCGAGGATTGCTGCATAACGGAAGTATTGGACAGGTGTGAATGGTGGTTACCGGTGATTATTCACGAGGTGCGGCCGGTTTTGGGTGGAAAGCAGTGATTTCAATATCGGTTGCAGAAATCACCATCGCAGGACAACTGCCGGACATGTTACGTAATATTGTTGCCGTGGCTGTGATATTGAACATCGCTCCAATATTCAGACAGGTTCCATTTTCGTTGGAAAAGATGAGAAATTTCAGGAAAGCTAAAAATAAAAATGAGAATAATTCTTATTGACAATAATAAAAACTCTGCTAACTTATAAGCCGCATCTGTTAGAGTATTGCAATGAAGATGAATGGTTGTTATTGGAAGTCTGCATAGCACACATAAACAGGTAGAGTAGAGAAAGTGCAAATTCGTTAGGGTGCTAAAAAGACTGAAGTTTAAACTTCAGTCTTTCTAGAATAACGCCCTCATCATCTGCCAAAGGTAACCTTGAAATATGAGCTCTCACGTCGATATTCTTGTTCCGAACAAGTTCGTTCCGTGTTGTCTGAAACTCGGCAAAAGAAATCACCGCATTCTATCAACAGCGTTAATCGCGTATGGTAATAGGCTTGTTGCGTGGTTCACTTTATGTTTTGATGGCGGATTTAGTACGCGATAGTGCATTTGCGCAAAGGTGGAAATCGAATTTATGACCACATCAAGCTACGGTAGCGGCGCGACAGCTAACCACGATGTTCGCATTACAAAGATGTGCCAAAGCGACATTCGCGATGAGAGACTTGATGCTGATCAGCAGGAAGATATTATTGACACGGCTACACACTAGAAAAAGTGCGGTGAAAATTCTCCAGTTTGCGCGCTCCGAAGTATCGTTGACAATTTGCACTTTGTTGGATAAACCATCCCGTCGTGAAGTGAATGTACTGTAGACTGGGTTGGCTTCACCATCCCTGATGATGAATTCGTGGTGGGCTATGGCGACTGACTACGCACAACAACATCGCAATCTCGGCTACTCATCGGCAAGGATTCGTTTACAGAAGAATAAGACGGCTTGTATCACGCGCGATAGCCGTCAGTTTATCTCACGACCGCACTTTATGTGCGGTCTTCTCTTATTTTCTAAACTCACGTTTTCTCTTTAAAAAGTGCGGTGAGATTTTTCTTCCAAAATTTGATCGCCTTTGAAACCTTTGTCTTCAAAACGAGCCGCCACAGCGTTTTCCGCCAAAATTATCACCGCCACGCTCGCCTTTAGCTCGCCGATAAAGGACATACGCATTTGTTTATTCAACACTCGCGTTTTCGCAAATTGTTGTAACAATTCTTTCGGCATACCTTGTGGCAATTCAATGGTGGAATAATCATCATACAACTTGATGTGACCGATGTAGCGACTATTAATATCGCCTTCATTCGCAATAGCACCAGCAATATGGCGAACTTCCACGCCATCTCCGGAGCCCACTTCAATACGATATAAATCCATTGGTTGTGGATTACGCATATCCTTTACGTTCACCACGACGTTCTGCTGAACGAGGATTCTCACGACGGTCTCACGCTCGCCACGATCACGACGTGCTTTTTATCCACCACCGGATCTGGTGGAAGAATCAGTTTTGTTTGCCTTGTAACAACATCATCATAGCGGCGGCAATATCTTCTTGTGATTGGTCGGCAGTAAACATATCTTCCAACAATTCACGATAAAGCTCTAAATCAGTGGTGTTCCAACTGCAGTGGTAATTTTATCTTTGAATTTTTACGACGGCAGGCTTAAGACCGTCATGGTTCGGCAATTCGACCTCTTCAATATTTTCTTGATAAGGTGTTCCAACATTGCAGCAACAAACGACGCTCACGCGTGGTTCCACGAACAATAACGCGACCGGAACGTCCTGCACGACCGGTACGACCAGTATCGGTGCACGTCCGATTCTGCATCCGGTGGAATGTCGACAGTTCCACCACGAGGCTAATACGCTCAATGATCAATACCACGCGCCGCGACGTCTGTCGCCACTACGATATCTAGCTACCACTGACGCAAACGTATCTGAGGTTTGTTCACGTAATTGTTGTGTCATATCGCCATTCAATGCCGCGGCACGGAAACCATGTTTTCCAACAATTCCCGTTACGTCTAACGTGCCGCTTTTGAGTGCGGGTGAAAATAATCGCCGCATCAAAATCTTCCACTTCTAAGAAACGCAATAAAGGCATCATTTTTGCGGACGCCATGAACATACCAGCAGCTTTTGCGCCAATATCCGGTGCACTTTGTTGGGTCGCTTTATTTTCGACTTCTTGTGGATCGTTCATAAAGCGTTTGGTGATTCCGAGCGAATCGGCTCCGGCATAGTGTGGCAGAGAAAGTGCGGTTTGGTGATGTTCCGGTAATTCCGCCATCACGGTTCCATCATCAATAAAGCCATGCGCAACATTTCATCCGCTTCGTCTAATACAATGGCTTTAAGTTCTGCATAGGCTTAGAGGTGCCACGGCGTAGGTGGTCAAAAATACGTCCCGGGTGTTCCCACGACAACTTGCGTCCTTGTTTTAACGCGCGTAATTGGATGTCATAACGTTGAGCCACCGTACAAAGTGACGATATTAATGCCTTTGGCATATTTGACGGATGCTCATGCATCTGCATCGAGATAAGCTAATTCACGGGTCGGCGCCATCACTAATGAGTGTGTGTGTTTTCTGTCGGATCGATTTTGCGCAAATTGAGGCAAAGAAAGGCGCTGTTTTCCCACTACCGGTTTGTGCCATGCCCAGTACATCGCGGTCTTCTAATAAGTGCGGTATGCAAATTTGTTGAATTGGAGAAGGTGTTTCAAAGCCAAGATCGGAAACAGCGTGAGGATGAATTCAGGCAAGCCTAAATCCTTGAAAGTCATTTTGGTTTCAGTCATTAAAAATACTCGAATGTATAAAGGAAAGCTCAACGAAACGCTTTCAGGTTAATCACTAATGTGTCGTTTGCGTCTTACAACGCATCCGCCGGTTGAGCTATGCTCACCGTTATTCTCTTGAGCTCTGTTGTCCTAATTTCGATAAGCTCAAACACCGCAAAACGATACTCCACAAAGTTATACACCTGATTTTGCAACAGCCAGTTTGAATAAGGTCTCAGCCTCATCAATCTGTCCCATATTGAGTTTTGTTTTGCTAGATGAAAAAGTAGGTTTCAGTCAGAACTTCTCGCGTATTGCGTAGCGGTTTTTGTGGCAAACTGCTGCGCTTTAGCCTGTAGATTCCTGAACTGACAATTTGCCCAAATAATACTGGACAATGTAAATACCCTTTAATAATCCCTGAGAGAAGCCCAACAGCACGTTGAGCCAGATTTTTGTGCCTCAGCCGGCTTTGAATTTTAATTCACGTCAAATGCAGCCATAAAGACGCGGTAAGGATCCGATTTATTACGTTGATAAAATGCCAGAAATCCTGCTCCGGCGAGGGTTATACCGTTCCACATAATAGAGTCTAATGCTCGATTAAGGAAGGTATATTCATAGTCAGGATCGAGGCTGAAAACCGTATTAAATGCCTCTAATGCGCCGTCATAGTCTTCATCAAGTAATAAATAAAGCCCTAGATAGTTATACACTGCCGCCATTTTTGGTTGCAGTGCAAGTAGCTTGAGTAAAGTCATAACGCGCTAAGCCCAAAGCCCCAAACTATCGTAAAGCACGCCCCGTTCAAAAATGGAAAGCACGTTCTTCATTACTCATTTTTCCAACGAGCAATACCTGACTAATCCGAACAATCATGACTTCCTGTTCAAAAGTGCTGGCTTGGATTTTGCTCGGCTACTACGACTTTATTTTTAGACACAAAGGTATTGCTCAGCCAGACACAGCCTGATAATACAAAGACTGAAAAATAAAATGGTTAGGAAAAATCGCGAAATTAGACTGACCCATTACGTTGCGTCATTTTCTTTATAAGCCTTAAAGCAGAGTATTGCTTGTTAGAAAAACAGATATGTTGAGCACGTATGTCACCGCAAACATTTTGAAAAACAAAATTTGAAATTATGCTGCTTACAATATCATCGGCAGTGCGTTGAGCAGTTTCTGCTTAGAGCAAGCTCTTTCATGGTTAAACGAATACGACCTTGACGATCGATTTCGACCACTTTAACCATCACTTCTTGTCCTACTTGTAGATAGTCGCTGACTTTTTCCACGTTCTTCCGCAATTTGAGAAATGTGAACCAAGCCTTCTTATTACCTACGATAGAAACGAATGCGAAAATCTGCTACAACGAGTCACTTTACCTTTGTAAATGGCACCGCTTCTACTTCAGCAGTGATGTCTTCGATACGTGCCATCACATCTTGTACGGCATTCTTATCTACCGCAGCGATTTTTCACTGTACCGTCATCATCAATATCATTAAGGTACCAGTTTCTTCGGTCAATGCACGGATCACTGCACCACCTTTACCGATCCACATCTTTGATTTTTTGGATCAAGTTTTTCATGGTGTAGATACGTGGTGCGAAAATCAGAAATGTCGGCACGCGGCGCCGAATCGCTTGCTCCATCACACCAGAATATGCGCTACGTGCGCACTAGCGGTTTTAATGCAATTTCGCCATGATTTCAGCGGTGATACCTTCAATTTTTGATGTCCATTTTGAAGTGCGGTTACGCCTTGACGCGTACCCGCCACTTTAAAGTCCATATCACCTAGGTGGTCTTCATCACCAAGAATATCGGAAAGCACGACAAATTTTGTCATCTTCTTCACCAAGCCCATCGCGATACCTGCGACAGCCGCTTTAATCAGCACCGGCATCCATTAATGCAGAGAAGCCACCACGGAAGCCATGGAAGAAGAACCGTTGGATTCGGTGATTTCTGATACTACACGTACCACATACGAATTCCGCTAAGGTTGGCATCACTGCTGCCACACCGCGTTTCGCCAAACGACCGTGACCGATTTCACGACGTTTTTGGTGAACCGATCATACGCGGTTTCACCACAGATGCGGAGGAGATTGTAGTGGAACAAGTGATCTGACGTTCACCGGTTAAATTCATCGATGATTTGCGCATCGCGTTCAGTCCCTAAAGGTGGCAACAGCTAGTGCTTGTGTTTCACCACGGGTGAAAGATTGCCGAACCGTGGGTACGCGGTAACACCGGTGCAAATATCTAATGCACGCACAGTATCCTGTACGTCGTCAATACGCGGTTCACCGGCGAAATACGATCACGCACGATTTGGCTTTCAAGTGCGGTGAAAATATCAATAATTTTTCCTTCGCTGACTTCTGTCATCTTCAGCGGTAATTTGTGCGATGACATCGGCTTTAATCGCATCAATTTGCTCATAACGCGCTGTTTTTCGGTGATACGATACGCATCGCCTAAACGTGCTTCAGCTAATGCTTTTACTTTATTGATTAAATCGGTGTTTGGTTCTGTCAGCTAATCAACGTGGTTTCACGGCTTCTTCTAGCAAATTCTTTAATGGCTTCCACCACCACTTGTTGTTGCTGATGACCGAATACGACAGCAGCTAACATGTTGTTCTTCGGTGAAAATATCCGCTTCGAGATTCCACCATTAATACGGCTTTATCGGTACCTGCAACCACTAAATCAACGGCTTTGTTTTTGTTCGTTGATGGTTGGGTTTTATATGAATTGATCGTTGATGAAACCGACGCGCGCACGCAAATCAGGGCCATTAAATGGCACACCGGATAAGGTCAACGCCGCTGAACGCACCATCATGGCGACTAAATCCGGCTGATTTGCGGATTAACTGAAAACCACCAGTGGCAACTCACTTGGGATTTCATTGAAAGAAACCTTTAGAATAACGGGACAGACAGTGGTCGGTCGATTAAACGAGGCAGTTAAGGTTTCGCCTTCAGACGGACGACTTGCACGTTTGAAGAAAACCGCCCGGAATCGACGGCGGCGCCGTACGTTCTTGATAGTTAACGGTTAATGGGAAAAGAAATCTTGACCTTCTTTCACCTCTTTTTGGCACCACGGTCACAAATAGCGGTTGTGTCGTCCATGCTTGCCATCACGGCAGCAGTGGCTTGGCGAGCAATGGCGCCGGTTTCTAAATGTTACGGTATGTTGACCGTATTTAACTGTTTTAACAATTGGATTCACAATGTTTTCCTTTTAAATGAGTATTCACAATGTTTTGACTCCAATTTTGCGACTAGCAAAAATAATCTCACGACCACCGCACTTTTTGACTGACGCGGCAAAATCGTGTTAGCCGCACGCTAATTTAGAAAAATAAAACACGGGCATTATACAGGGCTTTTGCCTTGATGGGTAACTTTGTACCCAATTTCCCATTTATGACTATCTGACAATAGGTTGATGATAAAAATCACTCAGTTTTCAAAATAAAAGGAGGAAACATGTTATTGGAGATTTAACCGTGCCGATTTTTAAACTCGACTTACCAAAGTCATTACCGAAACCTGTGAGTATTTAAAAGGGTTTGGACTTTAGAAAAATTGGGGTTGGCCGTCATGACATCACCGATCGCATTTACATGAACGTGATGGAACCTGAACTGGCTGACGCTGCTAGACAGAAATGTACTCATAACTTGTTGGATGTTCAGGTCCTGATTCGTGGTGTGGAAAATATTGAAGTCGGCAACCTACCCTGACTTAAATAAATACGAAGCCTATCACGAAGATGACGACTACAGCTCACTCAAGACATCGATAACAAAAGTACGATTACTTTGGTGCGATATGTTTTGCGGTGTTCTATCGCATGAACCCGCATAAACCTTGTTGTAACGTGAATGGTCAATCCGCCAGATTAAAAATTGGTGGTAAAGTGCCGGTGAAGTTGCATTAAATAAGCCTCCGCTGAATCACATTCAAGACTGGGCGGGGAATCGACATGATTCCCTATTTTTTTATTCAAAAACGCAGAAAAACGCCACCGCACTTTTATACTTCAAATTTGATAATCCTCTTTGAGCAAATGACGATAAGCGTAAAGATAAGAAGCTAACAAATGCTACGCCCCACCTGTCACATTACCCAAGAAGACGGGAAGCATATTTAAGAAAAATTCCCCCCATGTTACATTTGCTCCGGCAAAAATCCCTGCCGGAATAATAAACATATTTGCCACAAAATGCTGTAGCCCAATCAACACAAAAATCATCACAAGGAACCACATGGCAGAATACGTCCAGATGTTTGCTTTACCAAAAATAAAACCAATGCTTATACACACCATCCAGTTACAGGCAATCGCTGAAACAAAGGCGCGCAAGAAATCCATATTCACTTTCGCTTCTGCAATAGCAATGGTTTTTACCGCTGCCGCCTTCAGCCAACCAACATAATGTCAAGAAAAAACATATATAAATAATGCGCCTGCAAGGTACCTAAACTCACAATTACCCAGTTACGTAATAATTTCTTAAAACTTATTTGCTCAACCGTCCTTCGAAAGCCACATCATCATCCCTGTGGTAAATTCATACTTACTCCATTAAGAATACAAATTAAGCAAATAGGAAGACAGCGCCCCCAATAAGGTTGCCAAGCCTGCCCACATTCCCTTCGGTATGCTACTGACGACTTTTAAATATGCCATATAACCGAAGCTCACATAACCGCCCTAAGCTAAATGGTAAAGAGTTTTACGCGCAAGTGATTTTGCATAACTTTTGTCGATGACATCTTGCAAAGATTTCATGAGATAAGAATCTGCACTAATTTGCACGTATTTTCTCCTTGTTTATTAATATGTTGCTAATGCTTAAAATCTAACAAGGGAGTTTTAAAAGAAAAGAATTAGTGACTATATTTAAAAACCATCAGTTATAACAAAAGTGAGGGCATAAAAAAAAGGCCGGCCACAGAGCTGCCTTACATATAAAGAACCTTAAGCAAAAGGCTGTTAGATTAATCGGTGTATCTGCAAGATTATTTGCATAATTACATAACGTCGCTAAACACCCTAACACCATCAAGGCATTCTCCTTTGTGTAGCCACCATTATAAAAAGGCTTGCTGTTGCGCTTGGGTCAATTTTGCTTTTTTTGCAAGATGACTGTCAGTGTATAACAGGCAAACATCGGACAACATCTTGTTGAATGCGCGCAGTCGGAGCAATTTGGTTAACCAGAGTATAACTGGTTTCAATAGTTTAAAGGCAATTTTAGTATGCCCTGCCACACAGAAACCGCAACCATTGACCACTGCTGCCGTAATTTGAACCACTTCTCTCTACTGCAGTTAAACTGTTCCGTCCATTAATTCACCCACCATTACGGTGGGTTCTAGCGCTGTCGGTGCATTCGCAAGAACGCCGATTAAATTTGGAATAAATCCGTTAACATTTAACATTTCTTTGCGAACTGCACGGCTTCGGTGCGGTTTCGATGGTATGAATGGGGAGGTATGACATATAAAACTCCTATAAATAAAACAAAAAAGACTGGTGGTGTATCAATATTACACGTAAATTCTGGATATTGAAAAATAAAGGTTATGCTGTAGATTAAAAAGTTGTAAAGTGCGGTCCAAAAATGCGTCAAATTTTCATGTGTTGTTCTTGAGCAGATTTTTGATGATGTGGATAACCCTGTGAATAATTAGACTGAAAACAGGAAATAAGCATCATTTTATTTTCCTGCCAAACCAATTCCTACTCAATTTTTGCTGGCTTGTTTAAATTTTTCTCATAAATTTTTACTGATTTATACCTCCATCCGTTTTTGCGATTTTTCAACAGTTATATTGAGACCGTCGACACGTTTTCATTTTCAATTTCTGTTTTAAACTTTTTCATCCTCTTTTGGCGGGTTATTCAGTATTTCTGTGGATAAAATTGTGTTTCAACCACAGAAATAACTAGAAATAACCTGAAAATTTCAATTTAATAAATAATTAAAGAAATTTATCCTTGTTTTCAATATAACCATAAAAAACAGTATTTTCCTGTTAATGAAAAACACATATATGCTGTCTATTTATTGTTCAATTCAAATTTTGCAAATAACATTGTAATCCAAACTATTGTCCCGGGTCAATTTTCCGCCCGGCGACACATCACAATAACCTAATACGCTCTTTGGTAATATGCGGATATGTCCGCATAATTTCCTGTGTAAGTGCTTGTAATACTTGAATATTGTGCATCAGTAAACAGCTGTTCATTACTGCCTTCCAATTCAATACCAATGGCAAAATGTTGCATTTATCCGCCCTTCAAAACAAGATAAACCGGCATGCCAAAAGCGATCAGCAAAATTCACATATTGGTAATCCATATACGCTCAGTAAAACAATGGGCTGACACCCGTAACGGACGATTTCTTGAAAATAAGGATGCGCCTGCGGGTCTAATTTTCCTTGAAAAAATCATCAATATAACCGCCGCCAAATTGCTCCGGTGGCAAACTGATGTAATGAATAATCAACGAAATATCTTGTGGCTCGGGCGTTGATCAAAATGCGGTGACAACACTCCTTTCGTGACTAACCATCACCGTCTTTAATTTGGCAACTGTTTTTCCATCATAAGATTTTGTTTTGCGATCCAAGATCCAGAAAGTGCGGTGTCATTTCACGCTATTTTCCACTAGATCAAAATACCTCCACTTCAAATCAACCTTATTGTTTTTCGTTGAACAAGGTATTTTTGAAAATTCAATCCGTTTTCTTTCTCTGAAATCCGTTAAGGGTTTACATTAATCGAATTGATGATTGTGATTGCGATCGTCGCAATTCTCGCCACTGTCGCTGTGCCATCTTACCAAAATTACACGAAAAAAGCGGCTATTTCAGGGACGTTACAGGCTTCTGCGCCGCTTCGTGCCGAAATGGGAACTGTGCATTTATAACACCAACAAAAACCGACAACTGCAGCGGAGGACAAAGTAACATTCAAGCCGATGTTACCGATGCCACAAAACAAAAATACGTAAAATCCACGGCGGTAAAAGTGGCGCTATCACTGTAACCGGGAAAAACGGTCTCGAAAATATTAGCTACACCCTCAGCGCCTCCCGGCACCGCTGCCACGGTGAAAGCTGGACGGCTTCCTGCGGTAATAATGCAGGGAATTTTCCGGCTGGCTTTTGCTCACCCAAAGTGCTAATCCAATAGGACGGTAAAGGAGATGCAACATCGATGGAACGGCGGTATTCGGTCATCAATCAACAGGGCGAAGAATTTTGTATTACGCCTGAGCTTTGGCTTAGAAATCCAGCAACAACAAACCGCCCTCTTACGTTGTTGGCGTTACCATTAGAATCTTCAAACGCTGTGGCTGGGATTAGATTCGTTAATAGTCTTGCCGCTTGTGAAGTACTTTTCCTTTCTCAGTGGAAGCACGGTGAGCCTGTGTTGTGCCTAGCCATGTACTCAAAAAGCGCACACTGGGATTTAACAAAAATCTGAAAAAGTCAAGGAAAATCAACACTCTTTTATTCAACTGAACTACAAGAACAGCCTGATACCAGCAAATTGATGGGCCGATCATTTCAACAACTCAATCAGATTTTTGAAAACGCTACACAGAAAAAAGCATCGATATTCATTTGGAACCGCAAGCCGACGGATTACAAGTGCGTTTCGTATTGATGGCAAGTACAAGAACAAATCTGCGTTCTTTGGCAAACCATATAATTTCCCGTCTGAAATTATTGGCAAAAATTGGATGTGTGAGACACGTTTTCGCAAGACAGTACTTCCAGTTAAAACCACCTTTTCCGATATTTTAGATTTTTTCGTCTCTCAACCTTGACCCAATTTGGCGAAAAAAGCCGTGTTGCGTTTACAGCGAAATCGCCCGTTCAGTTGGAATTCAGTGAATTGGGCATGACCGAATCACCAGCAACAACTTTCCGTCGTAGGTAAGCCAACCCCAAGGATTGATTTTATTAACCAGTACGACCGGTAGCGGTAAAATATTTCTTTATATACGGCATTACAGTATTTAAATACACCGGAAAACACATTATGACGACGGGATCCCATTGAAATTCAGTTGCCAGGCGTGTTCGACTCAAAATGAAAATAATCCTGACGAAGCGGATTTCAGCCGTCTCCTTCCCCGCACCTTCTTACTTAAGATCCCGACGTCGGTATGGGTGAAATTCGTGATGAAGAAGGTGCAGCCGTAACACTACGCCGCACAAACAGGTTGTAGTCCTTTCTACCTTACACACCAATGATGCTCCTTCCGTCATTCCCGCTTGCAACAGTTGGGTATTCAGCGCCATGAAATCGACAGCAGCTTGTTACTTGTCATCGCTTGCAACGGTTGGCGAATTGCGCGTAAACGTTGCCAAAAAAGTGCGGTGGAAATCCCAACCATTTTGCGACTGTCATCAAGGTTACAAAAGGCGTGTCGAGGGTATATCAATTCCTGACCTCAACCACCATCCGCAAGGCTATGAAATGGTTCGATGATTTTACGCCAAAGCGCCTTAGAAAAAATCGAAACGGTACAACAGATTTAGTCGAAATTCAGCGCGTATTAGGGCGGTCCCATGACTAAGTAAATTATTTCGCTGGCGAGCCATCAATCGGCTACAACAAAAACAAAAGGACTCATCGTAGCGAAAGCGACGTAAAGGCACAGCGGCGATTAATGGCGCGAGGTTTGCCAAAACGTTACATTGCAACAAAACTGGCAACTGAGCAATAAGCCGAAAAATGCCGGAAATCTGTGCCTTACTTTCTGCAGCTCGCGACATTATTACAAGCCTCAGTTCCTTAAAACATAGTCTGCAAATTCTGTTGCAAAACTGCACAAATATCGCACTGAATCAATGGCTCCGTCTCTTGTTACGAGACATCGAAAGCGGTTTAGCCTTTTCTCGGCCTTAGAGCAGCAAGGGTTATACCTTACCTATCAAGAACGCCAACTTATTCAAGTAGGTGAAATGACCGGCAAACTTGCTGCAGTTTGTCATGTAGAAATAATAACATAAACAACAAGCACTGGCGTTGCAGCGTAAAATACAAGATCCTGCTTTTACCCTGTATTGGTGCTTGGTATTTCGTTAATCTTGACCATCCTTTTGTTATTTATTCATCGTGCCCACAGTTTGCGTACTAGCAACCGGCAACAGCGCTGAAAAACTCACCTTTTACACCGCTTCTACCACGCTCTCTCAAAGTTTCAAAATTATTGGTTGGCTCTACTCATCGTTGTTGTACTCACCGTCATACTCATTTCGCTTTCAGCTGAAACATTCACCCTGGCTTCATCGACAAAAAACACGTTTGTTGAACAATATTTCGCTGTAATCATATAATTCCGGCTTTCCCGTTTGGTGAGCTTCAGCGCAGTTTTATTTTTGATGTTGAGCTGGCATTCCACTAAATCAGGCACTTCAATCTTTCCTGCCGAAACAACAAAGCTGGCAAGCCAAACCTCAATTACAAAGGCGATTTAATGTGTGACGGAGGTACAATCAGCACTCAAAACTGGATTGTAAAGGCTATCCGTTTCCCGCCAGCGTGAGCAGATAATTTTCCTGGCGCATGCGTGCTACAAGTAGGAGAACCGGCGGACAATTGCCCAAGATGCGCGATTATCGCGGCAGTCATAGCAACAGCTGAATCGCAAATCGATCTGTTGTCACAAATGTGAACCTTTATTAATGACGATTGTCGGCGGACTTATCGGTTTAATTATGCTCGGCATGGCACCTACCGATTTTCAACGCCGGACACCAACTAGTACAATGATGTGGCTATTCTTTCTGCTTGCTTTGGTGTTTGCCTGTGGCGGGTTGGTACATAATTATGTAGTGCACTTTTGCCCGCAAATTAAGTCATGGGGTTTACATCGCATACATTGAAATTTACCGGAAAATCCACCACACTTTATGCGGAAAAATCCGTTCTCAAGCCACTCCAAAGACAAGCCGCACTGATTTACGACATTCTGTTCTTTTGTTGTTTTTACTGCTATACCTGTGTGACGAGCCGTCAAAGGGACTTTGCCTTGCGCTTTATATCACCATTTGAGCGCAATTTCTTTGGTGGATTGGCACTGTATCGTCTGATCTCATACATTGTGCAGAAGCCTTACTTGCCCTTGGCTTAGGAGCGGCATATTGGCAAATCGGGCATTATCCCTTGAACAAAGCCACCTGAGTGCGGTCCTCTTTGGGCGTTTTATGCCATCTATCTAATGCCGAAAATTTACTTCCACCGAGCAAAGGCATTGGGGACAGGGGCGGCTACTTTCAGCTCTCCAGGTTGGGGCTTTTATGCCGGCGCGCTCCGCCTTTTGTTCCTCGCCTGCCTTTTCGGCTTAATCTACGCGACCACCGCCAAATATCGAAGGTATTGTACACTCAACGCGGTTCCATTCTGTCATTTCTCTCTCTTTCTGGGCTCGTCTGTTTGTGCTTAATTGAACACATGAACGTATGATCGCGCCATATTGATAACCCTGAGGACATAACATGACATATGTGGTTAGGCTAACCAGGTAGGATCATTGGTGGTAAAGTACCATTGCCGAATTATTTGCAGGCTTGGCGTGCCGATCATTGATGCCGATCTCATTGCTCGCCAGTGATGAGAAAGGCTCACCGTTGGTGGCAAAATCACAAAGCTCGGTTTCGGACCCGGGAGATTTTGAGACGGCGCGCTCAATCGTGCCGCCTTGCGGAAAAGGTGTTTAATCCTTGAAATTGAGAAGCAATGGCTCAATCAGTTATTACACCCAGCCATTCCGGCAAAATGTTGCAACAACTGGCAGCACAAGATGCGCCTTATTGCATTTTTATGGTTGCTTGTTAATAGAAAATAAACTGACCGCACTTTGCCAGCGAGTGTTGGTAGTGGATGTGAGCAAACAGGCAAATGACGCGGGCAAGTAGGCGATAACAATCAATTAGCGTTAATCAAAAATATCGGCCTGCAATGTAAAGTCAGCCGTCGGAGCGCCTACAACATGCGATGATATAACCAGCGCGATGCGGATTTAAGCGAGAGCCTGCCTCCCAACTCAAACAAAAGAATGCTAGACTTACTACCTCTATTTACAACTCGCGGAGAAATTCAATGAGCGATGATATCTTTACAGTCCCACTTGTCAATTTGCCACAAAGCTGTCATTTGGTCAGAACAAAGTCACTTCGCCCTTTTTGTATAGCGTTGCCAGCTTATTGATTTGAGAATGGGCGGCAGAAAAAGGCGATTCCATTACGAAAACTGCCGATTTGCGGCTAACGGTATATTAAATGAAGACAATGACTGATTAAACCACTCATGAAAAATTCAGCACGAGCAAAATGCCGAGCAAGGTAGCTTTTTGTGTTGGACAACAACAACCTGTTGCCAAACTCCTTATTTTTTCATTGACGACCACTGCATCAACGCCGTCACACTTATGTGTCGGAAACATTACATGCGAGCCGCATTGCAGATAAGTATATCAAGCCTTAATCACCTTTATTCAAGAAAATCATGGCTCAAACTGGTGCCTACCTGCGGTTATATTGCAAAAAAATGGCAACGCCACCAACAACATGATTGAGATCCTAAAATTATATTGCTAGAATTTATCGCACTTTATGTGCAAGCATAAATTGTTCCGGATGAAGGTAACAGAGGCGAAATTGACCCCACGCCGACGAGGTAAAATCTTTCAGGCACGCAGTAAGCGGGGACTGTTACTGGACGAACCGGAGAGCCAAGGTGCTTTCAGTTGACTTGAAAGTCTCATGGACGCCGAAGGCGCAAAGAAGCGGAATATTCACCGCTTTTCAAACAACTCGGAAAAAGGACAGGGGCAGAAAGATTTCCGGTGAATATAACGTACTCAATTTATTGAGTTATTTCCTATTTATCTATCCATTAAAATTCTTTTCGCCTCCTTGTAATCAGGTTATTTACGAGGAACCATCAATGACATTCGAAAATATTCTATCTGCAATAGACTCTTTTATATGGGGTCCGCCTCTACTCATTTTGTCCGGTACGCGGATTATATTTAACCTTCATGAGCTTTTATTCAAATCGTTCAGTACCTCAGTACTACATATTTTGGTTTTTAAGCGATTCGGGGTTACAACAAAGGGATGTTTCTTCTTTTGCTGCCTTGTGTGCGCGCACTTGCCGCCACCATCGGCACAGGAGACATCGTGGGAGTTGCAACAGCAGTACAAGCCGGTGGTCCTGGCGCCATCTTCTGGATGTGGTTGGTCGCATTGCTTGCAGCATGGCGACTAAATACGCCAGATGTTTGTTAGCCGTGAAATATCGTGTACGCGACAGCAATGGTTTTCATGGCGGGCGGTCCGATGTATTCATTGAACGCGGTCTTGGTTGGTGGCTAGCAAAACTCTTTGCCCTGACTGGCGCTACTGGTTTGCGTTCTTTGGTATCGGCACGTTTCCCGCAAAGTCAACGTATCACCCATACGATGCAAGATACTTTAGCATTCCGTCAGTATCACTGCAGCTCTCGTCACCCTGTTGGTAGGCAGGTATGTTCTTGGTGGAGTAAAACGTATCGCGCGTTGGTGTCTCATCCTACATCGTGCCATTGTGGCAGTCTTTTTATGTTGCGACATCCATCATTTATCATTCTGTTAAAGTTTAGACCAAAAATTCCGCACGCTTCAGTTAATCGTTCACGGTGCATTCAATCCGGGAAGCCGCATTGGGCGGTGCATTAGGTTTTACCGTGGTGAAAGCCATCCAATCGGTGTGGCTCGCGAGGATTTACCTCCAATGAATCGGTTTAGAGTGCTCCGATTGCTGCGGCTGCTGAGCCACTACCGGTACGCCAAGGTCTGATTTCCATGACGGGTACATTCCTAGATACGATTATCGTCTGTAACACTATGACGGGTATTGTTTGGTCCTAACCGGCGCGTGGCATGACGCCAGGCATGGAAGAGGTGCTGTCGTGACTCAAACTATCTGCATTCTCTCCAAAGGTTTTAGGCTCTTCTATTGGCGCAACGTGCTCACCATTGGACTCCTCTTTTCGCGCTACGACCATTCTTGGCTGGTGCTATTACGGTGAACGTTGCTGTTTATTGTTGGTGGGCATTCGAGGGTATTAGAAACTCTACCGTGTCGCATTTATCGCATTAGTCGGCTGTGGCGCATTTATTCATTTTCGTCTCATTTGGATTTTAGCGGATTATCGTCCAACGGCTTAATGGCGATTCCAAACTTAGTACCTTAATCGGCTTGCGCAAAGTGGTTATTGAAGAAACGAAAGACTACTTTTCGCGCCTCAATTTTGCAAAATCAGTTTGACCAAGACGAAAGGCCGCGACAATAGAAAGCGGATATTAAATACTAATATCCGCTTTCTACTCAACACCATCACTGTAACTTATCTCCGCAGCATCTTTTCCCAATTTTTCAGACCTGGATCATATTTTTAAACTTTTCTTTTTAAACAACCTAGCGCTTGAAAATTAAAGGCAAGGTTACTATGTTGTAACTTCAGGATCTCAACTGGGTCTCGGAACCCCCATTCACATAAAGAGGTAAATGCTGTGACATTACGCGTATTACCCAGTAGGCAAATGGATATCACCTGCAATCCGTGCTCACGTTGAAGAACGACTTGTCAAACTGAATAAATGGCACACCCAACTGATCAATCCTCACTTTTATTTTAAACAAAACGCCTAAAAGGCTTTTCCGTTGATGCCTCTATCCGGTACCCCATTTGGTAACGCCTCATTGCCAGCGCTGAGGCGGAAAGACTATGTATAAAAGCGATCAACGACGTTGAAGAGCTTGAGAAACGGCTCAATAAATTACAACGCACAAGGCGAAGCCCGTCGGGCTGATGAACGTTTGAAAGATTCGTTTAACGAATACACCTGTAAAGATGAGCCGCACTTTGCCCAAAAGAGTGCGGTTTTCGATTATCAATAATCAAATTTTAGGAGAAGAATGAAAATCTTAGGAAATTCAGTACGCTCGCCTGCTCCGATCATGACATTAATCGCCTGCGCTCACGCCAATACCCGGAAAAGAAAATAGCGATGGCTGGAATGCGTTTGAAGAAGATATTTCTACCGGTGTGCATGAACGTCACTACGTTGATCTGAACAGTCAAAAGTCAAATCGATTTCTTTTGAGAAAATTGCCCGGCGCATCCGGTAGCGATATGAAAAGCCCGTCTTAAAAGCACGGCGAGGAAATAGCAAAATTCTTGGTGAAATTTATCAGCAAGAATTCAGTGTGGCACACAGGCTGATTCCGGTGATGTATTTACACAATGGAAAATCATTGAATCCAAGTAGCGAACAAGATCACTGGAAGAGTAGCCAATGCTAAAACATTTGAATAATATTATGAATTTGGTCAAGGACGTTTAAAAGCCATGCTGTTTTACAGCGAAGAACGGTGTTGTCAGGAGTTTTCAAAACGCAACCAGGCGTGCATTTCAACATGTCTAGCAGTGTGTGATCTGAGACACCTCCTCTGTTGATAGTCCCTCGCGTATCAACTCCAGCAGGAGATGTATGCAAAAGACACGTTTAGTATTGATATGAATACTGCAAAGTGTCATCGAGTGAAGACAAAGGTAGCTGTGGAAAAATACACCGACTCCATCAAACACATGCCGATAAATTGCCTAACGCCAACGCCGCTGAGGTCGTATATGGGTTGAACAGGTGATTTGCCGCTGGTTTTTCCTCTTATAAAAGTGCGGTGATTTTCTAGCGTAATTGATCCGATCCACCGCACTGCTCCACTAAACAAATCCTTTTCTAAATGACACGCGTATTGCTACGAATACGCAGCGTGCCGTGTATCCAAGTTATAAAAGGTTTATACCATGTAAAGAAATTTATTTTTCGGGTGTCATTTGTTCCTTACCGGATTTGCTCATTATTTGGCACCAAAGCGGGCTCCAATTCCCGGTGAATGTGCCGGCGCAGATTATTTGTTATCCGATGATAATGTGCACAACGTTGGGTATTCGCCAGTAAACAAGCGGAACAATGTATCTATCCCAAATTTAGCCCGTATTTTGCAACAGCACTTTCCAAAGAAGAGACTGTACATTCATTTCACAATATATTTTCTTCTACCCATTAGAAAGCGTCATTGGCGAGAAGTAATAGCAAAATTATTCAAGACGAGTGAAAAATCCATGAATTACGCCACTTACCAATATAAAATTTAGACGGGATAAAGAGTGGAAGACATGGATAAGAAGCACAATGTGAGCTGTTAGAGATGCAGCCGATGATTTAGAAAGTGGTAAAAGGTACATATATAAAACGGCATGATCGAAGTTCAGAAAAATCCTGATGGGACGACAAAATCCGCCCGATGGCGTGGCAACTAACCAAAATAAATTCTTCTTCGATATCGATTAAAGTGGGAAAGCTCAGCTCTGTTGCTCTAATCAACATAAACAAAAATACCGATGGAAAAGCCATCGTATTTTTATACTGAAAAATGCTGAGTCAAAACCGACCGCACTTTGTCTCTATTTCCCGATACAAAACGAACTAAAAATATTCCGTGAGCAAATCATGAAGAGGTAAAACTGGTAGAGTAATTTCACTGAGGCATCTTGCACCATACGCAACTCTTCGCTAACAATTCACCGGCATGCGAATTGGAGATTAAGTGAATGTGTCCTGTCTGTAAGTGTTGTGCTGCCTGATCTGGGCTTCCAGTGGCGACGCGGCGTGCTGAAGCCCCTTCGATGCCGTTTGATACCCCATCGCTTGTTTTAAATGCCATCGCCATAAAATCCACGCCTTGCTGAGGTTTTGCCGGACAGAATTGACACGACCATTATAACCGTCTTGCTCATATAAACGTTCCGTTTCACCGGTTAAATCCGCTTTGTTGTTGCGAATAATGGTAACCGGAATATTGTTTGACAGTGGTGCGCAGAAATTTCCGGGCCGCTAACTAAATCTTGCTCGCTATCACTGCTGTCTAACATCAATAAATCCAAATCTGCCTGTTCAATTTCATTTCCACACGCGAAATACCAATGCGCTCCACCTCATCTGTCGCATCACGTAACCCGGCAGTATCAATATTATCTTAATGTGCACGTATCTAAGTGGATATGCTCGCGCAACACATCTCGCGTGGTACCGGCAATATCTGTAACAATGGTACTTCACGTCCAAAGCAGAGCATTCAGTAAACTGGATTTCCCGGCGTTAGGGCGACCGGCAATCACCACTTTCATCCCTTCACACTGAAAATAGAACCTTGTTTTGCTTCGGCTCTGCCACCCTGATCCAACTGCTGCAATAGTGCCATTCAAATATCCTTCAATTTTGCCACTCTGCAAGAAAATCAATTTCTTCATCCGGAAAATCAATCGCCGCCTCCACATAAGTACGCAAATAAATGACCCGGAATCCACAAGCTGATTCACTTTGTTGGAAAGCTCGCCTATGCAACGATTTCCAGTGCTGAACGTGCTGCCTGTTCGGAGCTGGCATCAATTAAATCGGCAACGTCGCTTCCGCCATGGGCTAAATCCAATTTATCGTTTCAAAAATGCCTGCTCGAAAACTCGCCTGCAGGCGTGCCAGCGAATGCCATTAATAAGCAAAAATCCGTTTTAGCAATAAATCTATTACAACCTGTCCGCCGTGCCCTTGAAGTTCAAGCACGTCTTCACCAGTAAAGGAATTTGGTACTTCAAAATACAATGCAATCCCTTGATCTAACAAGGTGCCATCAGCATCTTTAAAGGGCACCAATAATCTGCCATACGTGGTTTGGGGCATTTCCTATTACCCGCTTGTGCCACATCAGTGGGCCTTCGAGTACTGATCGTCAAAATGCCAATACCACCACGTCCTGGCACGCAGTGAAGCTTGAGCTACGATTGTTTTCTTTCATAGTCTGCTCTCAAAACGTTTAATTTTTCTTCACCGGGTCGCTTGTTTCCCTAATTCGAGGCGTTGACCGGAACCAACAGTCAAAAAGCGTTGCGTTTTGTAACCACACTTTATGACCGCAAAAGTGCGGTCATCATGCATTTTTAATTAAAGGTAAAGGCACGTTACGTGCCACAATTCTCTAGATTTCACTATATGACGGGTATGCACCCTTTTTCTCCAATACCGATAAATCAGTTGTTGTTGGATAATCTCGTGATCCAAGTTAGACACTAACCAGTAAAGCACTAGACCTGCCGGGAACCAAAGGAAAGGGCTTGCCATGAAGATTAACGGCGCAGAAGTTCATGATGCTTTTTGTTGCATCGGATCGGCAACTGTGTCGGAGACATGCAACCAGAGGAACATGGAGAGCGCTTGACCCGACTAAAATTGGTAGGATGTAATACGGATCTTGCGCCAGACAAGTCTTGAATCCAACCAAAGGTGATCGGTGACGCGCAGCAATTCAGCGGCTTCCATAAACGTCAATACAAAGCAATGAAAAGTGGCATTTTGTAACGAGGCGGTAGCTACGCACCTATTAGGTTTACTCTCATCTTTGTAGAGTTTCATCATTTCTTGGCTCCTACGCTGACGATCTTCACGAGGCGTTCGCGCATTTCTTTACAATTTTGGATTTGCAACATACGCTGACGTTTAGCCATTGAGGGTATATTGTGCTTTTGTGAGCGTATGATCGTCAGCTTTAACCACTAAGGTAACACCGGATGATCGCCACACCCCAGTTGCAGAACTGATTTGTTGAATGAATGTCAGCAACCAGAATAATGGTTTTGCAATAAACCACGCCCAACCGTAGTCCACGGTGAGATCTAAATGATCTGCCGCTTGCGCCATTTCATTTTTGTAATTTCAGGTGAGGTCCATAATTTGCTGGTTAATTTCCCGGTTGTATTCGGCGAGATCGCAACAGCCGGACCACGATACTAATTGAACCGATGTATTGGCTTTATCTGTCAAAAGTATAAAGTTGGTTACATCGGCATCTTGGTCAGGAATCCAAAGCAGAAACGAAACAATGTTGTAACACCACCAACGCGCCGGCTTTAGTATTCACTGATAAATTGGCGATTTCACGTCACTGAAAGCTGTATTTTTACCATTGGTTTCCAGGAAGAAGAATAAAGCTCACCGGTATAAGTTGGCATCGCCACACTACCGGAGCTATCCAACCAAAAAGTATGTCTTAACTGACCATAAAGGCTCAACTTCCAATCGTTTATCGCTTTGGTTATTAATTTCGCAATTGACCTGCAATGTCATATTCACCGCGTTTCAAAGACAAAATTTTACGATTAAAGTCACGCCTCTTTTTATTCAAACCAAAGGAACAATTAATTCGTTTTGACCATCGGCCTAGTTGGAAGTGTTTTCACCCTACTTGATAATCAGCACGACTCTCTTCGTATCAATACCATCTTTACCGATTAAACCGCTTTGAGCGATATACACATGTTCCGGTGTATTTTGTACCAATACAAACGGCATGTTGGAATCTGAGTTCAGCATCATGTTCAACAATTCAGAACTAATAACATCACCACCTAAGGTATTAATTTTTCAAACGGAATACATCATTTTCTAAAGGTAATCACTTTACCACACTTTGCCGGGTATCGTTGCGATGACAATATTGTTCCCAGAAGAAGCAGGAGCATCTGATGTGGATGCTACAGTTTGCTCCAGTTGCCACAGGTTTTGGCGTGTGACCATCAAGTTGCCATTGCTGATAAACAATAAAGACGACATAAAGAGTAGTGCAATGACCAACTGAGGCGCGTCTTGAATCCAGTATTTATTCTCTGTTTTGTTGTGATTGATCTTGGGTGGAGACGGGATCATGCCCACCCGCGTTTAAGAGATGACATTTTAATATACGTTTAACCCGCCAGCCAACCACCTTTTACCACTCCATGCGTTTTGCAGCATCAATACCATAACGAGAACAGAGTGGGTTGACGAGAGAGAACGACGGCGAAAGTGAATTAATGGACTGATAACGAGTTTGATAAAACGAATTAATCCAATAAGGATTTTTGCGCCAAACAGAATGTGTCTTGCCATAATTTATCCAGCGTTTGCCATAAAGTGCGGTTATCTACGTAGAGATTCCCCTGTTTTGCTACAACAACAAAATCATAATTTCGGTAAGTCATGCTGTGCTAAACGAAAAGATTCACGGCATAATCGTTTAATACGATTACGATCATGGGCTCGTTTGAGATGTTTTTCGCCACAGTTAAACCCTAAGCGGGGATGCTCAAGGTGATTTTTACGGGCAAGAATAGTGATTTCAGGTGAACTGGCGCGGGACGGCTGTTGGAAGACGTATTTAAAATGTTCGGGAGTTAACAAACGTAACTCTAGGAAAGTTTAGCTTAACCACGTGTATGCGATTAGCAGATAAACTTTTACGACCTTTAGCGACGACGAGCTAAAACTTGACAGTATTTTTAGTTGCCATACGAGCACGGAAACCGTGAGTACGTACGTTTTAATACAGAAGGTTGAAATGTGCGTTTCATTATAATGCCCTAAAGTCAAATAGTTTCCGTAACTCGCTTTCTACTTTAAACGTTGGGAAACGTTTAAATAAACAAAGATTATCAAAATAAGGAACGGAATTGTAATCATAAAGTTAGCGTTCGTCAAATGAGATTAAGGGAAAAACACGGCAACTCGTTCATTTTTTCCATCACTCACAGCATTTAAAAAGCGAGGCGATTATACGGTTTTGGCTAAAAATGGCAAGCAACCTTTTTGCTTTTTAGAGCCAGATAGCAGATCTTTTCCCCGTTGTTGTAAAATAATCATCTTTCCAACCGCACTTTATTGCCGAGAACCGTAATCCAATAAGCAATCTATATATAGATAAAAAGGTTGCAAAGGTAATCGAAGGAAAACTATAAACCAATTAACAAAGGGATATATTAACGTGGAACACCAGCCGAATTCTCTGTGGCAAAATTGCCCGTTGCAACTACGAGATATTCCTACGGACGATTTCAAAATCTGGCTCTATCCGTTGCAAGCTGAGACTAGCGCAAGCGTGTCTTACTTTATGCATCAAATGCTTTTGTAAAAATGGGTGATGACACTATCTTCCCCTAGTACCGAGCATTGCTCGTCAAACCGGTGCAAATCTAATCTTAGCGTATCCGTTATTGAAGGCATTAAACCCACTGCACCAAAAGTGAGAGACCTACACAAAGTGCGGTCGGTTTTTCCGAAGAGCACAAATAAAACACCCTTACCACTCCAATCTAAATACAGTGGTTTTCGAGAAATTTCGTTGAGAAATCCAGCCAACTGGCGCGCGCAGTGGCACAAGTAGCTGATAATCCAGGCGGAGCAAACCTCAAACCCGCTCTTTTTGCTGCGGTGGCACAGGCTTAGGTAAAACCCACTTATTGCACGCTATCGGTAACGGCATTATCGCCAATAATCCGGAGGCGCGCGTGGTATATCTCCTCCGGGCGTTTTGTGCAACAAGTTGTAAGCTTATAATTCGTGACAATAAAATGGAAGAATTTATTCTACCCGCTCTTTAGATGCCCTATTAGTGGATGATATTCAATTTTTCAGCGACAAAGACCCAAGAAGAATTCTTCCATATTTTCAATACCTTATTTGAACGTGGTCCTTAAATTATTTTGACTTCAATGACCGTATCCGGGAAAGAGTGATTGAAGAACGCCTAAAAATCTCGTTTTGGCTGCTTACAGCAGCGATTGAGCGCCCTGATCTTGAAACTCGTGTTGCCATTTTGATAGAAAAAGCGGAAGAAATAACGTGGATTTACCCCACGATGTGGCATTTTCATCGGTCAAGAATACGCGCAATGTGCGTGGTGGAGGAAGAACGCTTAAACCGGTAAAAAGCGATGCAGGAATTTAAGGGCGAACCGATCTGCGTGATTTGTGGCGGTGAAACGCTTCAAAAAGACGTGTGGCGTTACAAAGATAAACTGGTGACCGTATGAACAATATTCCGAAAGTGGTGGCTGAATATTTACCGCATTAAAAGTATCGATTTAAAATCTAAAAACCGCTCTCGCTCAGTATGGCTCGCCCACGCCAAGTGGCAATGGCGCTGGCAAAGAATTCAACCAACCGCAGCCTACCGGAAATTGGCAAATCCTTCGGCGACCGCGATCACGCACTGTTTTTACACGCCTGTCGTACGATTGCCGGTTTCGCGACACCGATCCGAATATTCAAGAAGATTGGAGCTAGCTTAATCGAACTTTATCCGTATAGGGTCACCAGACAATTTATTATTTCCGAAAAATGTTAAGCCGTTCGCAGCAAGTGTGTGGCGTATTAAATATGCGTCCGAATATTCCGGTGTAAATAACGTTTTATTACCAAATTGAGAATAATCAATTAAGCATTACCGGTACGGAGTTTAGAGTCGAACTTTCCACTCAAACGCCATTGCTTCATGCGGAACAAGACGGCAAAATTACAATTCCGGCTAAAAATTCTTAGATATTTGCCGTAGTTTGCCGGAAAATGCGGAAAGTACCGTCACATTTTCGAAGAAGATGGCGCTATTGCACGTTCTGATCATAGTAAAATTTAATTTATCTACGTTGCCGGCGAAGATTGTCCAAATCTCGCAGATTGGCAATCAAGTGGTTCACGCTTGAGCAAGTGACACTACGCCGCTTAATTGAGCCACGCAATTTTCTATGGCAAACCAAGATGCGCGTTATTTCTTAAATGGTATGAAATTTGAAACGGAAAGGCAATTGATACGCACCGTTGCAACCGATAGTCACCGTTTAGCAGTTTTGCACGTCCCATTTTCAGAACAAGATTTACAAACCCATTCAGTGATTTTACCGCGTAAAGGTGTGTTAGAAATCTGCACGTTTGTTGGAACGAGCGACCAACCGGCACGTTTTCCGGCAAACTGGTACGAATAACTTGCAGCATCAACCTGAAATAACATTATTACCTTCACGTCAAAAACTCATTGACGGTCGTTTCCCTGATTATCAGTCGAGTGTTGCCACGCAATGCAACCCGTATTGCTTTGAAGGCTGAGTTGGGAAAACCTAAAACAAGCCTTTGTACGCGTCTGGCAATTTTATCTCAACGAACGTTTCCTGTAGCGGCGCGCCTGGCAACTCAGTGAAAATCAACTCAAAAATCACCGCCACCAGCCCGGAACAAGAAGTAGCGGAAGAAATCGGTGATGTGTCTTACAGCGGCGAAGAAATGGCAGTAGGCTTCTAACGTCAGCTATATTCTTGATGTGTTGCCGCGCTGAAATGCAACCAAGTGCGCGTCGTAACTTAACCGATGCTTCTTCCAGCTGCTTAATTATGAAGACTGTGAGGACGCCAGCGCAGAGCTATGTGATTATGCCGGATGCGCTTTATAATGTATGTAGCGATTTCACGTTTAACCGCCGAAAATTTTACCCGTAATTTACAAGCCGTGGATCTGGACATCGATTGCGGCTCTAACTTTTCAGTCGGCAACAACGGCGGCGGCAAAGACCAGCTTGTTGGAAGCCATTTTTCTATTTAGGTCACGGACGCTCTTTTAGTGCAGTCGGTAATCGGACGGTCTTACGATCAGCCGCACTTTACCCTCTTCGGGCACATTCAGAACAGGCATGATTACAGTGGTCAGTCGGCTGGCAAAAACTACGCGCCAAGGCATATCGCGCTCGTGGAAAATCAATGGCGAGGAACGGTAATAAAAATTTCCGACTTTAGACACTTATTGCTTGTACAAATCATCACGCCGGAAGGTTTAACCTGGTAACAATGGCGGTCCAAGCGTCGTCGCGCCTTTCTGGATTGGGGCTTATTCCATCATCACTGCGGGTAGATACTCTATGGGCGAGTTTGAGCTGTTTATCTCAAACAACGAAATGCCACCTTACGGCAGGTTTCCAGTTATCAACAAATGAAAAATTCTGGGATGTGGAATTGGTAAAACTTGCCGGCAGTGTGGCGTCCAGCTCCAGAGCCGAATATGCGCAAGCCCTACAACCTGAAATTGAACAAACCTGCCGTTTGACCCTACCGGAACTTTGGAGCATTAGTGTGAGCTTTTCATCAAGGCTGGGAAAAGAACAAAAGCTATGCCGGAGTATTGGCGCGCATGTTTTGCGAACGGGATCGTGCATTAGGCTGGCTACGGTGTCCGGGTCACGCAAAAGCTGATTTTCGCTTTAAAGCCAATGGATTGCCGGTGGAAGATGTTTTATCGCGCGGTCGGTTGAGTATTAATGTGCGCATTGCGTTTAGCTCCAAGTCAGTGCGCGGTGCAACAAAACAGCGCCATTGTTGTATTTTCTCTCATTGATGACTGCCTGTGAGCTAGATCAAATCTAAGCGTAGTCGTCTATGCCGAACGCTTATACACAGTGGCTCCCAAGTTTTTGTCCACCGCCATTACACAAAAATCCAACTCAAAGAAATGCAAACTGAAAAGCGCCGCACTTTTTAAGATTGAGTCAGGGAAAAATTGAATTACAGTATAGAGTGAGCCTCCAGTTTGGGAGGCTAATCTCAAGAAAGATATGAATCACTTCTGACTACAAAACCGCACAATAAAATGCAATTTACGTTCAGGGTCATTAAAAGTGCTAAACATTTTCTTAAACTGCTCTCACGATTTTTCTGCTTTTAAGAGCATATGATTTTAATGCGCGCGCACACGCCTTCGTCATGAATCGCATGCCTTTTGGCGACAACGAGTGTCATTCCTCCAGAAAAGTTTCTGATATTACGAAAACCACTGTCTAAAAACACTTGTTTCCAACCGTCTTTGGTTAATGGCGCAGACTTCGTCACATTGATGGCATTGCGCATATTTTCCAAAATGGCTGGCGTGGTCATCGACTACTAACACATCACATCATGAGTCAGTAAAAAGCCACCCGGTTTCCAATGCGCGAGCCTGTCAACCTGCTTGCTCCATTTGGTACTTCAACAGGTCAGCATGGTGACGTGCGTACCGCTTAATCACAGGTTATCAAACGTATTGTCTTTCAAAAGGTAATTTCACTCGCTATTGGCGCGTTGCACACTGAATGTTGTCTTGCAAGTTATTCCTTTCGCAATATTAGCGTAACTTTGGCTCAAATGCGTTTTACCATCTAAATCAACACGCTCAATCCGGCAACCATATTGCTTCGCCAATCCAATGGGCAGTGGCACACATATTACAAGTGCACTTCAGGTACTTTTTATCTTTATTAAAATCACCGCCGCAATTAACCAATCGGTGGCTACTGACCGCGGACGCAAACGGGTTTTACCTAAACGTGCCAAAAATTATGACCGACTTGGCATCTCTTTTAGCCATCTGATTTCCTCCTAAATAAAATAGCAACGATCTTTATTATAAACTAAATCTCTACCTCTATTAGAAACAGCATATTCAAACTATCGTTGATGTCAATAACATCTCTAAAAATGCCTCGATTTATGTACCTTATTTGAGCTAGAAGATAAAAGATTTTAACATAAAAGGAGTAAACAAATGAAATTTACTCTTAGCTGTGAAAGCATCAGCGCAATTCTGTGTGCTGCAAGTCTGGCGAACGCTCATGAACACACACGATCAGCATGGCGCCTGCCGGTGCTTCTATTAGTCAAAAGTACAAACAACTTGCTGGTTAATCGCAGCAGTAAAGATGTGTACTGTCACCATTACCGAATCCAACTACGGTTTGGTCTTTACACCAAACTTAAACGGATTAGAAGCAGGCTTACATGGCTATCCATATTCACCAAAACCCAAGCTGTGACCCGGAAAGAAAAAGAGGGCGGTAAATTAACTGCCGGGCTTGCAGCGCTGGCGTCACTGATCCGAAAGAAAACCAAAGCACATGGTTTCCCATGGCAAGATGACGCTCACTTAGGGTGATTTACCGGCATTAACCGTGATTGCATGACCGGTACGGCGACTAACCCAGCGCTTTGCACCGCGTATCAAACACCTTGATGACGTTCGTGGTCATTCCATCACGCAGTCCACGTGGGCGGCGACAGACTCACTCTGACCACCCGGCTCCACTTGGTGGGCGGCGGTGCACGTATGCAATGCTGCGTAGCTGCTGATCAACATACACCATTAATGAAACACAAAAGGCTGACAAATGTCAGCCTTTCTTTTGCTAGTGCAGTTAAAAACTCGATATTTCTCGCTAGTCAAACTATTTACCCTATCCTCTCTTGTCACGCGAGAATGTCGCATGCTAAATCTCGCATATAAAATGAAGGAAAGCAAATTATGGAAGAAGTCATCAACAATTAGAAAAACTCCCCCAAGTCGTCACCGGAATATTAAAAATCGTTTTAAGCTCTGCGTTAATTACGCGTTAGCCGTTGTACTTATTAATCGCCCTCGTCAAAATTACGTATTCTTTGGCAATGATGGTCTTAAATACCTCCCAACTTCTTGCTTGCCTTATAACGTTGCTGAACAAGCGGGCCGCGTTTTCTTTATGTTTCGGTTTTATCGGTCTTATCGTGCAATATTTCAAAAGCGGCCACCGTCCCTTCTGCGTTATTTATTGCATGATATGCACACGCCATGTTACGTCCGATCATCGCTCAATCATGAAAGTTCCGTAGACACTCTTCTCTTTGCCGTGCGCCATTTAATTATGGCAATCTGCGTACATGCTTGAGTGCCCACTCTAATAAATTAAGAAATCTCTAAAATAAAAGTGCGGTCAAAAACAGTTTTGATTTTCCACCACACTTTTGGTGTAATAGGTGACAGGCCGTTGCTCATACCTTTTATATATTTACTCTTCCTTATATCCCAGGCTACGTAAGGCACGCTCATCCGTCTGCCCAGCCGGATTTCACTTTCTGCTCAAAGTTCCAGATGGACCTTTATTATCAAACAAACGCTCCATATCTAAACGGGCTTCCATACCGATTTTTCAATTTTTCACCTTTATGACTAATGACGATTTTTTCTGTCCATCACGCTCAACTAAAATTAAGGCATTGATTTCATAAGTTCCAGCGTTCGTTCACCTTAAATTGCTCGATTTCTACGGTGACAGAATAAGGTATTCCTCACCCATAAAACGCATTAATTTTTCACGAATGATTTCCGATGCCATAAAACGTTGCGAACGATCAGTGACATAATCTTCCGGGAAATGGTGTACACCCGGGCGTAAAGACTTACGCACGATGTTTCTCAATCACCTCTAAATTATTCCCTTTTTCAGCGAGAAATCGGCACGATGTCGGTAAAGGTAAATTTACGGCTGATTTCCGTAATAAATGGCAATAAATCGTCTTTATGCTTTAATGTTATCGATTTTATTAATGGCAAGTACAACCGGCACATTTGTTTTGCGAAGTTTATTAAGCACCATTTCATCGTCATCATTCCAATGAGTGCCATCCACCACAAAAATGACTAAATCCACATCAGTAATCGCACTGCTAGCAGCACGGTTCATTAAAGCGGTTGATAGCGCGTTTTTCCTCAATATGCAGCCCCGGCGTATCCACGTAAATTTCCTGATATGGACCTTCAGTTTTAATGCCCACAATACGATGGCGGGTTGTTTGCGCTTTGCGCGATGTGATCGAAAATTTTTGTCCAAGAATTTTTGTTCAGTAAAGGTGGATTTCCCTACGTTCGGACGACCTACAATGGCAATAAAAGCCACAATACGTTTCAAGTTGTTCTGTCATTTGATATTTAACTCTTGAAGAATTTGTTCTGCTGCCGCTTGTTCTGCTTTACGGCGACTGGAACCTTTACCGATAAAAGTGCGGTCATCATCTGAAATGGAACACTCTACGATAAATAATTGGTTATGGGCTTGCCCTTGAATACTCACCACATGATAAGTGGGTACACGGGAGTTGGCGATTGCCTTGCAAATATTCCTGTAAACGGGTTTTCGCATCCCTTTTTGGTTATCGCTCGGTTGAATGGCTTTTAATAGAGCGTTTGATACCAACGAGTTACGATTTCTAGTGTCGCATGAGTGAGCTACTATCCAACGAAATAGCGCCAATAATCGCTTCTACGCAATCCAGCTAAAATAGATTCGCGACGAAATCCGCCACTTTTTAACTCTCCTTGTCCCAAGTGATAAATAATCTCAATTGAAAATCACGGGCTAGAATGGCTAAGGTCGGCTCACGCACCAAAAGTTGCGCGCATTCGGCTCGAGCTCTCCCTCGTTGCACTTTTGGGAAATTGATGAAATAAGGCATCGGCGATGGTTAAATTCAAAATGGCATCGCCTAGAAACTCTAAGCGTTCATTATGATTTATGCCCTAGCACTACGATGGGTAAGTGCTTGCTAAGCAAGACGATATCTTGGAAATGGTAATCAATTTTTTTCGTTGTAAACGATCTAAATTATCGTCTCGCATATTATTGAATTTTTCTGGAACAAGCGCTCAGTACGAACGCCGGTTGGCCATTCATCCTGTTCTTTCTTTAAACTCAGCCAAATATAGGTCGCTTTACCCGACGATATTTTGTGACGCACAAAGCCCCAAAAACGGCTATCTTCCTGTTGTTACGGTTGTCACCCATCACAAAATAGTGATCTTCAGTACAACCCATTCCGTTACATAATTTTCTTGTTTACTAAAGGCTTTATAACGATACCCTTCGTTAATCGGCTGTGGATACCAGTGAATGGCGTGCGCCACATCGCCCGTTTCAACGGTTTCTAACGGTGCAGGTCCATATTGCACTTTACCGCTGTGATCTCGCCCTAAAAATGAAAACGGAAATTTCTCATTAGGTTGAGGTTGCGTGATAGCTAAATTCTTTGATATTGCACAATCAGCAAACACTCTTTACCGTCTTTAGCGTAAACCAGGTTAAATGACGATTCGCTTCATTATAAATCACGCGATCGCCCGGGTTTACCGACAACACGTTTTAATATAGTCTGGTACTGGTGATTCCGGCGCTTTGAACACAATCACATCACCACGTTGAGGCTCACCCATTTTCATCAAAGGGTATTTTGGAAAAACCGGATCTTTAATGCCGTAATCAAATTTGTTCACTCACAATGAAGTCGCCAATGCGTAACGTTGGGTTCCATGGAAGAAGACGAATTTGAAATGGTTCAAAAATAAACGAACGCACAATTAACACAAAAAGCTAGCACAGGAAACAGAGAAGCAACAAATTCGGAACTTTCGGAAATCGGTTCAATCTTGTGTTTCTTTTCTTCGTCATCTGAGGTTTTGCCACTGCGTTGCTCTAAACGAGCAATTTGTCTGGCGCGTTTCGGCAACACCCCAAAACGTAAATAACACCAGACGGCACCTGAAAGTGCGGTGAAAAATAATGAGTAAAATAGAAAAGGTATTAGGCAACTGAAAATGATCCAATACTTTCCATAAACCGTATCCAATCGCGATTAAAATAATCGTAAATACGTTCGACATTGACTACTTTCCTTATTTATCTTTTTCCTACGTGTAAGATGGCTAAGAACGCTTCCTGCGGCACTTCCACGTTACCGAGCTGTTTCATCCGTTTCTTACCTTCTTTTTTGTTTTTGCAATAATTTTTCTTACGGCTCACGTCACCACCATAGCATTTTGCCAACACGTTTTTACGCAATTGTTTCACGGTGGAACGGGCAATAATGTGGTTACCAATTGCCGCTTGAATCGCGATATCAAATTGTTGGCGCGGAATTAATTCACGCATTTTTCCACCAACTCGCGACCACGATGACGGTGCATTGTCTTTATGTACAATTAACGCTAATGCATCACACGATCACCGTTGATCATAATATCCACGCGAACCATATCCGCCGCCTGGAAGCGTTTGAAACCGTAATCTAAAGAAGCATAACCGCGCGATGTAGATTTGAGGCGATCAAAGAAGTCCAATACCACTTCGCCCATTGGAATTTCATAGGTCAACGCCACTTGGTTGCCGTGATACACCATGTGTGTTTGCACGCCACGTTTTTCCACACAAAAGTGTAATCACGTTGCCCAGATAGGTCTGTGGCAACAACATGTTACATTCCGCAATCGGGTTCACGAATTTCTGCAATATTGTTCAACGGTGGCAATTTCGACGGACTATCAACATAAACCACCTCGCCATTAGTCAATTCCACTTCATAGACTACGGTTGGTGCGGTCGTGATTAAATCTAAATCGTATTCACGCTCCAAACGTTCCTGAATAATCTCCATGTGCAACAGACCAAGGAAACCACAACGGAAACCGAAGCCAAGTGCGGTGGAATTTTTCTGGTTCATAGAATAAGGAGGCGTCATTTAAACTTAATTTACCGAGCGCGTCACGGAAGGCTTCGTAATCATCGGAACTGATTGGGAACAAACCTGCGTAAACTTGCGGCTTAACTTCTTAAAGCCCGGTAATACAGAACTCGCCGGCGTGTTGTGGTAGAGTTAAAGGTATCTCCCACCGGGGCGCCTGAAAATATCTTTAATGGCACAGACCACCCAACCTACTTCACCACAATTTAAGACAGTGGTATCCACTTGTTTTGGCGTAAAAATCCCTCAAACGATCAACGTTATAAGCCCTGTCCGGTAGACATTACTTTGATTTTATCGCCTTTGCGTAGCGTCCCGTTTTTAATGCGTACTAAAGACACCACACCCAGATAATTATCGAAACCAGGAGTCAATAATTAACGCCTGTAATGGCGCATTCGGATCACCTTCCGGTGCCGGAATTTTGCCACAATTTCTTCTAATACATCTTCAATGCCCACACCGGTTTTTGCAGAACAACGCACCGCTTCAATCGCATCAATACCCACGATGTCTTCAATTTCTTCTGCAACACGTTCAGGTTCTGCGGCAGGCAAGTCGATTTTGTTTAAAATCGGCACCACTTCCAAGTTCATTTCGATAGCGGTATAACAGTTTGCCAAGGTTTGTGCTTCTACACCTTGTCCGGCATCCACCACCAATAAATGCACCTTCACAAGCCGCAAGAGAGCGAGATGCCCTCATAAGAAAAAGTCAACGTGTCCCGGCGTGTCGATAAAAATTCAGTTGATAGGTTTCGCCGTCTTTGGCTTTATAGTTCAACGTCACACTTTGCGCTTTAATGGTAATCCCGCGCTCACGCTCAAGATCCATAGAATCAAACACCTGCTCCGCCATTTCGCGATCATGACAAAGCCCGCCCACAGGTTTGGATTAAACGATCCGATAAAGGTAGATTTACCGTGGTCAATATGGGCAATAATAGAAAAGTTGCGAATATTCTTCATAAATTGGTAAGTTTTTCTCATTCAAAAGTCATTAAATTTAACTGGCGGATTGTACCCGAAAAAGCGTGGAAATCGCTAGAAAAGAAAAAGGGAAGTGCGGTCAGTAATTCAAACAACATTTGATCGTTATGAGGCATTGGCGGCAAGATGATATACACCACACCATACATCGCTTTCTCGCTCAATTTTGGGAAGCAAATCAACGCTTGCTTTCCGCCGGAAGTGCGTGATTTTTCGGCAAAAATTTTTGCCAAATTCGGGGGATATTCCGTTAGCTGCGTTAAAACCGTCTTTCGTCCAGCAATTCTTCCAACTCGGTGATCGTGAGTTACCACTTGCAAAGACGTCACCAAACGCTGCACAGTCTCACGAAAATTGAAGGTTTCGCAGGCGACGCAAAAAGAGCGCAGAGCATCCGGTTTCATTTTATATTATTCCTTTTTTTCAGAATAGTTTTATTCGCATTTTATGCATTTTAACTCATGATAGTCGGCGTATAATACAAGTAAATCATCAAAGAGCGGTCAGAATTAACGAGCTCTGGGAAAAACTCGGCAACGGTGAAATCGGCAAACCGATTATTCATCAAGTATTTGATTTTAAAAGCGTAGCAAAAAGCCCATATAGAAATGGACAAAGGCACGCATATTGGGGAAAGTGATGTTGGATTTCACTTTTGCTCAATCAATAGGAGAAAGCTACCATGAAACTTTCTATTCTCAATCTTGCCCCCGTTCGTGAAGGGCAAACTTATGCGCAAGCGGTCGATTCGATGGTGAATCTTGCAAAACACGCGGAGCGTAATGGCATTGAACGCTATTGGATTGCTGAGCATCATAATATGAAAAATTTGGTGAGTTCAGCGACCGCACTTTTAATTCAGCATACGCTAGCCAATCACGAAGACCCTTTGCGCGTGGGCTCGGGTGGCGTGATGTTACCGAATCATTCGCCTTATGTGGTGGCTGAGCAATATGGCACACTGGAGACGCTTTATCCAAAACCGTGTTGAACTCGGTTTAGACGTAGCACCAGGAACGGATATGCAAACGGCTGCAGCACTTCGTCGTGGACGAAACGGTCTGGATTTCCTGCGGAAATCGCGGAACTTCGGGGTTACTTTAAAGATAGCAATCCTGTTTCAGCTTACCCTTCCCGCAGGCCCTGGATATACCGTTTTATATTTTAGGATCCAGTACCGAAAGTGCCTATCTTGCGGCTGAGCTTGGTTTGCCTTATGCCTTTGCTTCACACTTTGCACCACGCATGATGGAAATGGCGGTGGAGATTTATCGCAAAAACTTCAAACCCTCTACCTATCTTACTGAGCCTTATGTCATCTTAGGTGTGAACGCGATTGTTGCCGAAACCGATAATGAAGCGAGACAACTGGCGACAACACAAACACTATTTTTTTCTTAAATGTGGTCACTAACGCGCAACAAAATTTATAACCGCCTTTGGCATCAGAGGAAGATGTTTGGAAAGCTCAAATGCACGCTCAAAAGAAACCGCACTTTGGTCCAGTCGATTTCGAGAAATCCCGATTTACAACCAAGAACGTGCCGTAGTAGAACAAATGACCGCTTGTTCGCTTATCGGTAGTCCTGAAAGCGTAGAATTTCAACTCAAGCAATTACGCGAACGGGTACATTTTGATGAAATTATGGCAGTGAGCTATATTTTTGATGAACAAAAGCAAGCCCAATCTTACACGATGTTGAAAGCGATTGTGGATACAATCGTGAAACAAAAATGGCGAGATTATCTCGCCATTTTTATGTCTGAACTATTTTTGCTAACAAAATCTCTTTCAGCCTGTTATACACCCACATCACCCGCTCTGCGACGATCGTTTGATATGGTCGGTATAAATAAAGCTGCCATTTTTGCTTTTCAATTTCGGGGAAGAGTTCCACCAATCGACCATTTTCTAAATAGGGATCACAAACGCTGTTTATAAGATAAGAACAAGTGCGCCCAGCGAGAGCTGATTGCAATTCGCTTTTGCACGTCAGGGGCGAAGAATATCGCTCTGTTGGGCATAAAACGTTGTTCAGCGTTGATTTGCCATTGCCAAATACGTTTCAGTTTGGGGTCAATCAAACCACTCCAGTGGATAAATTTTGGGCTAAATCTGCAAAATCTTTAGGGAAAATCCAATCGCTTGAGGTAAGGCGGGCGAGGCGACAATCCGAAAAAGTGCAGATATGCTGCGCCACCCAATCCAACTCAGGTTCTTGGCAAATTCGCAAGCCAATGTCAATTTGGTCATCTACACTTTTGAGCTTTATCAATGCCCACCCGCCAATCAATCGCAATGTCGGGATAGGGCTCAAGTGCGGTCAATAATTCAAACAGAATTTCATCGTTGTAAGGCATCGGCGGCAGGGTAATCGAACTACACCTTGCATTGCTTTTTCTTTTACATTGTTTTTAGCAAATAGCTGTTCGCCTTCCGCCAAAGTATTGCGTGCTTTTCGGTAAAAATTGCTCGCCAAATTCGGTGAGTTTGATGTTTCGCGTGTTACGCTTGAACAGGCTTTCGCCTAATAACGTTTCGAGATCGGCAATCATTTTCGTGACTACTTGGGGCGAAACGGCAAGGCTTGAGCGGTTTCACGGAAATTAAGGGTTTTCCGCAGCGGAGCAAAAAAATAACGAAGAGCTACTAATTTATTCATCATTATTCCTTTTTTCAGAATAGTTTATTCTTATTCTATTAATTTTTCAAACTGAAAGACTAGGATATAATGCCCCCATTACAACAAACAATCTTTTTTAAACATTCTTTTTAACATTAGTAGAAAATGGCAGATTTAAAAAGCCCAGTAGCAGACCGTGCAGAACATAACGCATTTTTCCCATCAGAATACTCATTAAGCCAATATGTGGCGAAAAACAGATTTCGACGGTTTTAAATTCGACAAACCCTTCACAGGTGGCAAATACAAAATTTTTAATGGTGGCTTCTGACGAACGCTATTTAGAAATTGGGACGGGTTTCATGCGTTTGTTGCGCTTGGATTGTAAATTCAAGGGGTTAAAAAGAGCGGTGGAAATTTAACAGTTCACACCTGTTTTTGCGTCTTTGGTTTGTAGGACGAGCATAACTATGGCATACTAGCCAACAAGTGCGTCAGTAACTAATAGATCATCTTCAGGAATAGAAAATGCATCATGGTTTTAACTCTATTGATTTTTCTTAAACATAAGGTTTCATATCCATAATTATTTTACAAACTGCAAGTTCCCTCAAAAGTGAGCAACTATGTCTAACCATAGGTAATTTAGTACCCACGGATTAAACATAGTTTCGTTTCTGACAGCACCCTATACTTTCCGTTTATTTTTCACTGCCCAAGTGGTCATACTGAATGATCGGAAAACATGGGGAAGCAAAACCCCGAATTTATCAGGGGTTCTTTTACTCAATATGAAATTACAAACTTTCAGTGAAAGTACGGGTAATAACATCGCGTTGTTGTTCAGGGTTAACGAGTTGAAACGTACTGCGTAAACGGAAACACGGATAGTTAATTGCGGATATTTTTTCAGGGTGTTTTACCGCATCTTCTAATGTTTTCACGACGTAATACGTTCACGTTTAAGTGTTGACCGCCTTCTACTTTAACAGTTGGTGCAACATTTACCGGTAATTCACGGTATTCGATTTGACCTAATTCACTTACTGCTACGGTTGATCTTCTGCGTAATCACCTTTTGCACATAAAACAACGTGTTTCACCTTTTTCGCTATCTAACAACCAGAAAGAGTTTAAAAGATTGTCATTAGCCGCTTGGGTGATTTGGATACCTTTAATCTACATGCCTCCTAAATTTGGCTTTTCTGTATATTAATTGAACTGCTGAATTTTATCAGAAAATTTTGAAGTTTTCAAATTAATTTGACTTTAATTTGATATAGAACCGAAGTCTTTTTTAATTCATTTTCAATATTTGACACATATCAAAGATAATCCATTCTAGGTATGCGTAATTTAACAAAAATAAGCCCTATATAATTACATCTTGATAACAAAACAAATCACGCTTATTGCTATGAATTTCACGATGGCTTCATTATAATTCCCGCTACGCAAAATTAGATGGGAACCCCATGATGAAAACCTGGACAGATGTCATTGGGCAGGAAAAACAACTAGCCTTTATTTTTAAACAAGTGTTGCAACGTGTACATGCAGAACGGGAACTGGGGAAAATTATTTACCCGCCGGCACCGGACGTGTTCAATGCCTTTAAATTAACAGAATTCGAACAGGTCAAAGTGGTGATTTTAGGGCGAGATCCTTACCACGGCCAAAATCAAGCGCACGGCTTATCCTTTTTCCTGTTAAACCCGGTGTCAAACCACCACCGTCCTTGTTAAATATGTATAAAGAATTGTCCAATGATATCGAGGGCTTTCGATGCCAAATCATGGCTATTTAGTGGAATGGGCGCAACAAGGCGTGTTGTTGCTTAACTCGGTATTAACCGTAGAACAGGTTTTACCCATTCCACGCGAATTGGGGTGGAAATCTTTACGGATAAAGTCATTGAAGCCTCTAAAACCAACATCGCGAAAAATCTGGTCTCTTTCTATTATCGGGGTAGCCCGGCACAGAAAAAGGGCAGTTGTTGATCGCCAAAAACATTGTGTTTTAACCAGCGTGCATCCATCGCCGCTGTCTGCCCATCGCGGCTTTTTGGATGCCACCATTTTTCGAAAACCAACGCCTATTTACAACAACATGGTATTGCCCCTGATTAATTGGCAATTAAGCGCGCTGGCGTTGTTATCAGAACCATTACAGGAATTTTTATGGTAGCGATTATTTCTCACGCAAAAACATTAGATTTTGAGAATGCAGTGCCCAAAACTTCCGCATTTTTCAAACCGCACTGGCGCAAAGCCAGCAACTGATCGATATTTGCCGTGAACTGACACCGGCAGAGATTGAGCTCATTAACGTCAATCAGCGATAAACTTGCTGGGCTCAATGCTGCCCGTTTTGCCGAATGGCAACAGCCATAACGAACACAATGCCAAAGCGGCGGTTTATGCGTTTCAAAGGTGATGTTTACACCGGATTAGACATTGAATCTCTCAACGAAGAAGATGTGTTATTTGCACAGCAACACTTGCGTATTTTTATCCGGCTTATATGAGCTTATTAACGCCATTAGTTAATCCAGCCATACCGTTTGGAAATGGGGACAAAACTCGCTAACCCAAAGGCAGGAGTTTATGTGCGTTCTGGCATAATGTCATTACGCCGGTATTGCAACAAGCGATCGATCAGCAAAAACGGTACACTCATTAACTTGGTATCCGACGAGATACTACAAATCGGTGCAAGAACACAAAGCTCAAAGCTAACATCATTAAAACCGGTCTTTTTAGATAACAAAAACGGGAAGTACAAAGTGATTAGCTTCTATGCTAAAAAGGCACGCGGCTTAATGTGTCGTTACCTCATTCAACATCGCATTAGCGAGGTAGAACAACTCAAAGAATTTGACTTGGCGGCTACTGGTTTGACAGCGCCTCATCCACCAAAACGGAATTTGTCTTTAAACGGAGTTTGGCGGAATAAACATGATGAAAAACACTTGTTATTTTGACCGCACTTTTTCCTAACAGCGTGCGTTTTCAACTCACAATTGACGTGCCGCAAAGCATTCAACAACGATAAAACCTATCAACTGGCTGCCCAACAGGATTTGGCAGTGTCGCTCGTTATGTTTATCTATTGCCAGGCGAAACACCGAAAGAATGGCAAAGTGCGGTGGAGATTTTGCTCGATCGAAACTTTCAAAACCGCACTTACAGGAACGCATTGATTTGCGTAACGGGTTATACCAACACCGGCGTGATTTTCAGCTTTATAGTCAAGACGAAACGTTATACGCCTATGATTTATGAACCATCCGAACAAAACAAAAGATTGGCAAATCGACATGGCGAAAGGCAAGGAATTGCCATTTTGTGGTTTTGTGCATATCGGTATTCATAAAAATTCGAAAAATTACAAACTCGGTACATGAGACAGCCAAACGCGTGGTCAACCATTTGAAAAATATTTGGTTGAAAAAGAAATGAAACAACTGGAGCAAAAAGCAGATTGGCTGTTGGGAGTGTAGCGTAATGCCTGCCTCTGAATATTCAGCTCAAGTCAAAAAGGCGAGCGCATTTTTCCATTATCACCGTTTTCAGTGTTGATTATCGTAAAAGGCATAGCGGTGGCAAAACAGGCTCGGTGAGTATGCTCTGCCTCATCACCGATCTCCATGTTGGATTTATTGGCTTCGTTCATGAGCATGCTGATTTTTGCGTTTCGCTTTAATGCTCGCAGATCACAATCACTCTTTTGGACACGGTAAGGCAGAATCCTGGCATCTTTGGTCAAAGCGCGTTTATTTCCGGTTCGGCGATTTTCCTGTTACTGCAAGGCATACACCGTTTTAATTCCCCGCAAGCCTTGAACAATACAATACTTGGTATGTTGGTCACCGTATTTTTCCATTTTTGCGACACTACTATTAGTGTGGTACCAAGGACGCGTCATTGAACAAACAGATAGTCTCGGCAATGTGCGGATCGACTGCATTATCAAACAGATTTGTGATGAACTTTGCCATTTTGATTTCCTTAGGCTTGAGTGTACACGGTATGTTACTGGCAGATGCGGTTTTGGTGATTTTAATCTCCTTTATATTTTATTAAATGCTACTAAAATGCTGTTTAGTTCAACACGAGTTATTGCTTGATCAAGTGTTGCCGCCAGAGGGAAATTGAACAAATTAACGCGGTACTTAACCAAGAAATCGCCCAAGATCCGCGCATTCTCGGATTTCATGCGTTACGCACCCGTCGTTCCGGCGCGATTCGTTTTATTCAATTTCATCTTGAATTGGCGGATGAACTGTCTTTATCGAAGCGCATGACATCACCGAACATTTGGAAACACGATTAAAAACAACGTCTCACACAGCGATATTGTGATCCATCCGGAACTTATATTTGTTGTACAACAAGAAATGCAGCACATATGCTATAATTCGAGCACGTTTTAACCTAAACAACCGATTTTTAAATTAAAACTTTATGTAAGTGGGATAACTTATGATTATTGCAGTACTAATAAGTGGTGGCGACGCACCGGCATGAACGCGGCAATTCGTGCAGTGGTTCGCGCAGGGTTGTCCTGAAGGGTTAGAGTTTATGGTATCTATGACGCTGTTATACTTATACCACAACAACATTAAGCAATTAACCCGTTATAGCGTATCGGACATCATCAATCGTGGTGGTACCTGTTTAGTTCCGCTCAGTTTCCTGGAATTTAAAGATCTGCAGTTGCGAGCAACAAAGCGACATTTTACGTTCTCACGGCATTGATGCTCTCGTCAGTTATCGGCGGGGACGGTTTCTTACATGGGGGCAAAAATTGCTTACCGAAGAGCACGGTTTCTTGCGTGAGGGTTCCCGGCACTATTGATAATGATGTTGCAGGCACCGATTACACCATAGGCTATCAAACCGTTCTTGCAAACAGCGGTAGAAGCTATCGACCGTCGCGACACCTCAAGCTCCCACCAACGTATTTCTATTGTTGAAACTCGTGGGACGCCACTGTAGTGACCTTTCACTATCTCCGCAGGATTTCCGGGTGCGTTGTAATACATCGTGGCATCGGAAGTAGGAATTTAACCGTGAAGAACTCATTCGCCAAATCGAGGCAGTATCATCAAGGCAAACCGCCACGCCATCATTGCCATCACTGAATTGATTTTGTGATGTTAATGGAGTTAGCGAAAGAAATCGAAGATCGCGTTCATCCATGAAACCTGTGCTGACATTTTTGAAAAATTACATCCAACGTGGCGGTACTCCATGTGCATTCGACTGTATCCTCGGTTCCCGCATGGCGTCTATGCTATCGACTTATTGCTCCAAGGCAAAGGCTGCTACCGTGTGAGGCATCCAAAATGAACACTTAGTTCACCACGACATCATTGTTGATGCCATCAACAATATGCGCCGCGAATTTAAAGCTGACTGGTTAACCATGTTCACAGCGCTTAGACTAAACGCTATCATTTTTAGCCAGTGTCAAAAGTGCGGCTGCAAAATCCATTGTGTGTGGTACCGCACTGTTATTTCGTAGAACTGCCACTCAAATTTCATCACGACGGTACGCGGACGCCCGTAAAATTATTCATCCCGCGAGTACGATTATGGTTGCTTTTTCAAAGTAAGTTTTGTCCGCTAAATTCGTTTCCAAATCAAACTGAGTTTGGCGTGGCGATTAAACTCAGTAGCTGAAGGATTGGCATCAAACAGAGTATAGCCTAGCTTGTTTAATGCTATAAAGCTGCTTGTCCGGGCTCTGTGCAGAGATAATACCGGCGCAATCGTCCATTTGCTACTTGGAATTCGGTGACTGGTGGCAAGTCGAAACATCTGAACAGGTGTGCAAATTACTAAAGTTGTACAGGATCTTTAGCACCTTTTGCCCGTTCATTATTAATTTTCTTCTGCATTTTTATTTTACTTATTGTAAGTATAGCTCTGCAAAAAGTTGCTAATTTTTCTGTTATATTTGCACCAACTCCAATTCAAACCCCTTATAACAACGCGTCTGATTGGTTTTTGCGATGGTCTGGAAATGATCAACAGCACCATTTTTGCCGGTATATATCCAAAATCGACAACAGTACGATGCTCAACAGAAAATAAAGCCAAAGAGCTATTTAATTGATTATCAAAGAAAGAGCCTTTCCAACCGATTTCATAGTTTGTACCAATTAACGGAGGTAATACCGTTTTACTGGTAATATCTACGTTGTCTTGCTGTTTGAAAAATCTTAGTATAACTTGCATAAAGGCTCTGCTCATTCGTCAAATCATAAGTAATACCGACATACGGTGTAAAATGATGCCCCTTCATTTTGGCTGTCATAGTGCATTATCCTTTATCAATACTTTGATTGCGATTGATAGCGCGTCCTGGCTCACCATTATAAACAGGCGTTTCTTTTGCGTTGTGAGGTCTCAAAATGGTAAAACTGCGCACCACCTAATAAATGGAGGCGTTCCGTTGCATTAAAACGAGTGCTCAAAAATAACTGCATAGTGTCTTTCATTTTTATTGAAATATTTAGCATAGTTATAACGAGCTAAAACATGGTCATCCGGCTCTTTTTCAACATCTTATAAAACTAATTTCATTTTGATTTTCATAAACCATTTTATACTTAATGTCACCATTGCTGTCATGTTCCGGAATTTTTGCCCATTTTTATCTAATTCATACAAAATATTACACGTCTTTATCGACTTTTAATTTTATAGGCATGTGGCAATCTGGTGTAGTAAAGCATATGGTCACCTTTTTCATCATGCTTATCCCAATCTGGTTCAGGAAGATTTTTATCGGTTGGAGAATAATAATTTCCTTTGTTCATTAGGAACACAACGACCGGCTAAAATGCTGATGCACTTGACCAACCTCATCAATAGTACTTATACGATAACGTTTCTGGAAAATTTCAACAAAAATCTGATTGAATATTTTCATGGTTATAAAGCACAACCTAGCATAAAATCATGGTCTCGTTCAAAAAGATTATAGTGCCCAGTTAAATTCAATTTAATCCCGTATTGTTCGTCCTTTTTTAATATGTCGAATTGGTGCGAATGTAAATTTTCGGATTAGTTGTACCTTTATTGTTATAAGCCCTATGATAGAGATAGTTTGAAAAACGGTTTTTCTGCGTCGTTAACAATACTCTGCTTCTTGTAGTTTTTGTCAATATATCTTTGCTTTATCTTTATCAATACCAGGATCTGCCAGTCATTACATAAAATCAAGACCAATATCATTCATGCATTGATCAAACCCTTTTTACGGGCAGCGTCGATCGTTTCTTGTATTAAAGTCGCCTTGGTTAAATTGATTTTGAGCATAATCTGCCTTACGTTGCTCGTATTCTTCGTTGCTTGATCACGATATTCTTTTTAATTTTTAAGTGCTTGGTCTTTTGGCTCAAAAGGAATATTTCACCTTTCTCGGTTAGAAATCCTTTTCGCGTCAGAACCGGACAAACCGGCATGTTCATCTTTGATATTGTCCAACTTTTTGCATCTGGAATTATTTTTGTATAGGACGCCCTCAATACTAAACTCCCAATCATTATCAAAAACAAATTTTGGTATTAGCAAAATAAGTTATATTTATCACCCTTCAAACGAGACCAACTCTGTCTCTAAATAGGTATTTTCGAGGAAGTTTTACTGGATTATTACATGCCGGGCGGGAGGCAAAAAGGACAACTTGAGGATTTTCACAGGTAGATATCACGCCGAGAAAAATCTGGCACTTCATTAATTTTCTGATACATACCGCCTAAAGTTAACACGCCAACATTTCCTAAATCCACGTCAGCGACACCATAAATTAGCCCTTTTTACCATGCACATTATCTTTAAAAGACTTTTGCTTTTTCCCCAACATCTTTCAACCAAACGGGCACGAATGCTATTATCTTGATTTACGCCTCCGGAAACATCTAGTACTGAACGAGTACTACCCGTGATCGACCGTTATTTCTCCTAGGTGTTGGAATTTGTCTGTGGTCGTTTTCGAATCAAATTAATTGTGCCGCTCGCTCAGAGTTAGACTGGGTCAATCCATGCACCACGCACAACTTCAATAAGGATCATAAATGAGCTAGATCAGTGCTAGGAGAAACGTCTATTTTGGCGGTATAACCTGAACGCCCACCTACATTAGTCGTCGAATACCATCTTCACCAATTTGATCTACATAAAACCACGGGAAAGAAAACGAGTTTGTAACCCTGAATCACGTACAACATTAACACCAGTGGTATCTTCATTGCTTCTTCAAGAGTATGAATAGCTTTGTCATCTAATTGCTTTTTGTAATCACACTAACAGATTGTGGCGTATCCTTACCGGAAACTTTTTAGTCCAGTAGCTGTTTTTCATCGACTTAATTGTATAGCCACGGCTACCCTCAGTGGTATTAGTATCAGTTTCTTCAATAACATTAATCTGCTCTAAACTGTCCTCCGTATATGCGGGTTTGGCAAGTACAAAATAAAGAAATAGAAAGTAGACTAAGGTGAAAAATAAGATGTGGAGTGAAAGGTGAGATTGATGCATTTTGCTCCTAAACAAGAATTATATTAAATAATAACAATTATTATTCTTAGTGAAAGAAAAGATAACCAAATGACTATTTATAAAATATCTTTTTATACAAAAGGACAGTATACCTATAGAGCAAAAATATAGCTAAAAGTACCTGTAAGCTTCACTTGTGAGCCTAAAAACGGTTTATCAGTAATACTAATAGCCAAAATCAACAAAACATTACGTTATGGGTCAATCCCAACAACACCAACACCTCATAATGCGACGTATGTGGGAAACATATCGAACAGTTGGATTTTTCCATTTGATAATGGGTCAAAGATCGCAAATCTTTCGCCCATGGTTTCAGCATTACAGCTGGAATACAAAATAAAGTGCGGTTGCATTTTATTGAGAAATTCAGCAAGCGATTGACTAATGCCTCTACGAGGTGGGTTGACGATAACCAAATCAGGTTTGTCTGCTTGAGCCAAGGCAAAATTTGCCACATCCAAGGATTGAAAATGAACTGCTTCTCCAATCCGAGTTGCTGTGTGGATAGCTTCGCGGCGGCAATGGCAGAGAGGAGATTTCAATACCGGTGAGGTGAATTGGTTGTTCCGGGTTCTGCATTTGCAACGCTTTCAAGCAATCAGCCTGAAACCGCCCACACCACAGAACAAATCCCAAAGTTGACACAAACTGGCGAGATCTTTTTATCCATTGTTGTGCCGTGCCGTATAACCTTCAGCAACCTGTGGGTTGGTTTGAAAGAATCCCTGCGGACGAATAAAAAGCGGAATCTGATTAAACCTTTCGGGTAAAGTGTGTTGTTCCGTCAGGAAAATCTCTTTTTCACCCTCGAGAATCGCGGCATTTTGCGGCTGGATATTCACGCTAATAACAGCAAGTTGCGGCACTTTTTGACGCAATCCCGCCAATTCCCCGCTGAATCAACGGCATTTGGCTTCCGAACGTAACACAAAGCGCAACATAAGTTGGTGCGTGTTGGCTTTCGTCAATAAAAGATGTTTTCAATTCGCCTTTTTGCTTTGCCACGTTATACGGCACATAGCTACTGCGCGTGCGATGAAATCTTTTAAGAAGAGGAAAGATAGCTTGAAAACATTGTGGGTAAAGTAGGGCAATCGCATAAATCCACCGCACTTTGTGGATCCTCGCGGATCCGGTAGAATCCCCAAAATGGAGCGTTCGACTGCACCACTGACGACCATTTTAGCTTTGTTGCGAAACCCTTCTGGGAAGATTGAAAAGGGGCAAAACCAAATCAAATGAGACGTATCTAAACCCGTGCAGCTGTTGCTGCAAGTGAACAGTTTTCTCGTTCTAGTTGAACAGAATACGGCAGTTCCAACCATTGACAAGAACGACAATCGCCCTCGTTGATAATGTTCACATTGCATCATATTAATTTTTCGCTGCCAGCCATTGCTGTTGAAGTGCAGTTAGTTTTTGACGATTTTTCCAACCAACGGGGGCACATTCCAGTTCCGACCAAGTCAGTTTTTTGCGTTTGAATAGGCTTTTGTAGGCGCTTTTGGCGCAAACAAAAGTGCGGTTGTTTTTCTGAGAGTTTTAAATTGTCTCAAAACTTGGATAACACCGTCCCGTTCATTACAAAAGGAGCAACAAATCGCAACCTGCGTTAAGCGCCTGTTCGCTACGCGCCACAAAATCGCCCATGAATCCTGCCCCTTTCATGCCAAGATCGTCAGAGAAAAATGGCTCCGTTGAAATTCAGTTGAGCACGCAAGATGTCTTGTAACCAATATTTAGAGCCACTCGCTCGGTTGGTTGTCACATTGCGAATAAATCACATGTACCGGCATAATGGCTTGTAGCAGATTTTGTCTCGATAAGTTGCTGGAACGGCTGAATATCGTGACTGAAAAATAGTTTCCTGATCTGCGATCATCATGAAGGCGTCTCTAAATGAGAATCAGCAAATCACACGACCATGTCCCGGAAAGTGTTTTTCCTGTTGCAGCCATGCCAGCTTGATGCATACCGCGAATAAAATTGCTAGCTAAATTCACCGCACTTTTTATTTCACAACCAAAACTGCGATCGCCGATGGCTTTGCATCTGATGTCCAAGATCCAAACACCGGCGCAAAGCTCAAATCGATATCAAGTGCGGTCATTTCTGCCGCCATTTGCCATCCGGATTCAAATGCCATTTTTTTTTGTGCAATCGGATCTTCAATCAGTGCAGAAAACGCCTGCATTGCGGGAAGTTGGGTGAAGCCGTCACGAAAACGCTGTACTCGCCCACCTTCTTGATCCACTCGTAATCAACAAGGGCTTTTTCACCTTTGTCGCATCAGATTGAATCAACGCTTGTAATTGCGCACGGTCGTGAAAAATTACGAGTAAAAAGAATCAATCCCGCCACGAGAGGGTGTTCCAACAATTCGATTTCTTCTTGTTCCAGCTCGTAACCGGCTAAATCAATGAGTAGTGTAGACATTTTAGTTTAAGCGAAGATATAAGCGGTAATTGGCACTATCCGCCGTTGGTCGAGCCAATGTGAGCGCTTGTTTTTGCAGTGGTTGCAATGCCAACTCTATGCCAAATAGCAGGCTCTTCAGCCGTCACGGTCACCCCGTGTTTGTCATACCAAAACAGACGGTAAGTCAAGTTGACCGGCTGTTCGGTTTTATTTTTGACCCAAGCACCGTCACGATCAACACTCGCTTCCAGCCTTCTGCTGCTGGGGCTTCAATGTTTAAAATCGGGCTTTTGCGTATTTAATAACGTCGGTGCCTTTGCGCTACATCCCGCTAAAAGTGCGGTCACAAAAAAAAGGGAAATAGACTTTTTCATTATTTATCCAACATTTTACCTAAAGGCTCACCGCCAACGAGATGCATATGTAAATGGAACACTTCTTGTCCGCCGTGTTTGTTACAGTTGACAATCAAACGATAACCGTCTTGCGCAATGCCTTCCTGTGCAGCAAGTTTAGCTGCAACCGTGAACAGACGACCCTAAGGTCACTTCCATCTTGTTCGGTCAGCATCGTTTACAGTTGGAATGAGCTTTGTTTGAATGATTAAAATATGGGTTTTCGGGCTTGTGGTGCAATATCGCGAAATGCGGTGACAAGTCTCATCTTTGATAAACGATATTCGCAGGAATTTCTTTGCGGATAATTTTGTTGAAAAATAGTTTCTGCTGCCATGATTTTCTCCTTAAAAATATTGCGTTTTGTGACCGCATCTTTTAACAGAAACCACTAAAATAGCAATTTATCAGACCATCTTTGATGTCATCGAGAAAGGCTGTTTACTACACTGATCTCAATTATTGACAAAGAACAAAAATTCTCGCATTAAAAAGGAGGAAATATTTTACTTTGCGGGGAAAGAAAAATATAATTAACAAAGCTTATAAATTTTCAAATTCTTTTAAGTTTCTAGGTCTGTAATACAACGCCATGAACGGCGTGGGATTTACTCGGGTCAAATTATAAAAAGGAATTTTGAAATGAATACTGAAAAACGTCCAAAACAACGTGTATGGTCTCTCCGGCAGAAATAAGCCAAATTGGCGAAGACGTCGGCGTTTATACAGACCACTAAGAAACAGATTTTATCCTTTTCTCTGCACCTGGCGGGCGCGTTTATCGCTTTAGCATTTGTTTTCATACACCACAACACAAACAGGAAATGTCGGTGCTTCGTGGGATTAACCCAGTTGGTTGTGGAATTGTATTCTCTGGCGTGATTATGGTCGTGGTTTGCGGCTCTGAATTATTCACCTCATCAACTATGACAACTGTCGCCCGTGTAAGCGGACGAATTAGTAGTTTTCAAATGCTGCGAAATTGATAGTGGCTTATTTCGGCACCTGTTGGCGCACTTTTTATTGTCTTTCTTATTTGGTTTGCAGGTCAAACAATGGCAGCCAATGCGTGGGGACTCACTATTTTAACGACCGCTCAATATAAAATTCACCACATGGTTTGAAGCTTTTTGTTTGGGGATCTTGTGTAATGTGATGGTGGTGTATTGCTATTTGATGACTTACGCAGGAAAAACATTAACAGATAAAGCATTTATTATGATTTTACCTATTGCTTTGTTTGTTGCCCTCAGGATTCGAGCACAGTGTAGCGAATATGTTTATGATCCCAATGGGAATTATGACCGCACACTCTTTAGCGCCCCGGAATTTTGGCAAGCAATTAATATCGATCCTCAGACAGTTCGCGGATTTAGATCTTTATCATTTTGTGGTGAAGAATTTAATTCCGGTGACATTGGGGAACATTGTTGGCGGTGGTTGTTGTATTGATTTCACTTTATGGTCAATCACACTGACCTCATTAATCGAGTCTCACAAAAAGGAAGGAAACCTAAGTCGTTCGTTTCTTCCTAAACAGGTTTATTTTTATCAATAATCTAAAAAGAGGAAATGTTATGACTCAATTAACAGAAGCTCAACAAAAGGCTTGGGAAGGTTTTGTCGGTGGTGATTGGCAAATGAAGTCAACGTGCGTGACTTTATCCAAAAAACTATACACCGTATGAAGGTGACGAATCTTTCTTAGCTGATGCAACTCCCCTGCAACAACTGCGTTGTGGGATAAAGTCATGGAAGGCATCAAAACCGAAAAACAAAAACGCACGAGCCGTTAGATTTTTGACTACAGACAACCCATCAACTATCACTTCTCACAAACCTGGCTATATCAACAAAGAATTAGAAAAATCGTTGGTCTTCAAACTGATGCCCCATTAAAACGTGCCATTATGCCATACGGCGGTATCAAATGGTTAAAGGCTCTGGAAGTTTATACTGCCAATTAGATCCTGAAGTAGAAACATATTTTTACCGAATATCGTAAACCCATAACCAAGGTGTGTTCGATGTTTATACACCGGATATCCTTTCGTTGCCGTAAACCGGCGTGTTAACCGGTTTACCGGATGCTTACGGTCGTGGTCGTATTATCGGTGACTATCGTCGTTTAGTCGTTTACGGTATCGACTATTTACCACTGATAAGAAAAACAATTGATCTCACTCCAAGCAAAGATTAGAACGTGGTGAAGACATTCAGGCGACTATTCAGTTGCGTGAAGAAATTGCTGAACAGCATCGTGCATTAGGCAAAATGAAAGAAATTTACCGCCTCTTATGGCTTTTGATATTTCTAACCCGGCGACTAACGCACAAGAAGCTGTTCAATGGACTTACTTTGCTTACTTAGCAGCGGTGAAATCACAAAACGGTGCGGCAATGTCTTTCGGTCGTATTTCTTCCTTCTTAGATATTTATATCGAACGCGATTTGAAAAACGGCAAAATTACCGAACAAGAAGCACAAGAATTAATTGACCACTTGGTGATGAAACTCGTATGGTGCGTTTCTTACGTACGCCCTGAATACGATCAATTATTCTCCGGCGACCCAATGTGGGCAACCGAAACCCTTTGGTGGTATGGGCTTAGACGGTCGTACATTAGTGACCAAAAACAGCTTCCGTATTTTTACACACCCTTTACACCATGGGTCCATCTCCGGAACCAAACTTAACTATCCTTTGGTCTGAAAAATTACCTGAAGCATTCAAACGTTACTGTGCCAAAGTGTCTATTGATACTCCTCCGTACAGTATGAAAACGATGACTTAATGCGTCCGGATTTCAACAGCGATGACTATGCAATTGCTTGTTGTGTATCCCCAATGGTAGTGGGTAAACAAATGCAATTCTTCGGTGCCCGTGCGAACTTGGCAAAAACTTTGCTATACGCAATCAACGGCGGTATCGATGAGAAAAACGGTATGCAAGTTGGTCCGAAAACTGAACCAATCAAAGACGAAGTACTTGATTTCGACACTGTAATGACCCGCATGGACAGCTTCATGGATTGGTTAGCAACACAATATGTGACCGCCTTTGAACATCATCCACTTCATGCATGACAAATATGCTTATGAAGCCGCATTAATGGCATTCCATGATCGTGATGTTTACCGCACTATGGCTTGTGGTATTGCCGGACTTTCCGTTGCAGCCGACTCTTTAGCCGCAATCAAATACGCGGAAAGTAAAAACCACTCGTGGCGACATCAAAGATAAAAACGGTAATGTTGTAGCGTCTAACGTGGCAACAGACTTTGAAATCGAAGGCGAATATCCGCAATTCGGTAACAACGATGCTCGTGTAGATGATATCGCATGTGACTTAGTTGAACGTTTCATGAAGAAAATTCAAACCCACAAAACTTATCGCAACGCAACCCGACACAGTCTGTACTTACTATCACTTCAACGTGGTATATGGTAAGAAAACAGGTAATACCCCGGACGGTCGTCGCCTGGCGCACCATTCGGACCGGTGCAAACCCAACGCACGGTCGTGACCAAAAAGGTGCGGTAGCGTCTTTAACTTCTGTGGCTAAATTACCGTTTGCTTTACGCGAAAGACGGTATTTCTGATACCTTCTCTATCGTACCAAATGCCTTAGGTAAAGAATACGAAGCACAAAAACGCAATCTTGCCGGTTTAATGGACGGTTACTTCCACCACGAAGCGGAAGTGGAAGGCGGTCAACACTTGAACGTTAACGTGATGAACCGTGAAATGTTGTTGATGCGATGGAAAATCCGGAAAAATATCCGCAATTAACCATTCGTGTTTCCCGGTTATGCTGTACGTTTCAAACTCGTTAACCAAAGAGCAACAACAGGACGTTATCACCCGTACATTTACACAATCAATGTAATTTCGTGATAAAAGTGTGTAATATTTCAGCCGCTACCGCAAGGTAGTGGTCTGATTTTTGGGGACATCCAATTTGTAAACATAGCTAGGTCATTAAAAACATTTACAAAAACGAGCCGCACTTTTTAACGAATAACGACGATTTATTGAGGAATACATGTCAGTTGTAGGAAGAATCCACTCTTATGAATCCTGTGGCACCCGTTGATTTTCACCTGGGCATTCGTTTTTATTCTGTTTTTGCAAGGCTGCTTTAATGCGCTGTAAGTATTGTCATAACCGCGATACTTGGGATTTCGCATGGTGGCAAAAGATAGTTACTCGGAAGAACTGATGAAAGAAGTGGTCAGCTATCGTCATTTTATGAATGCGTCAGGGCGGTGGTGACAGCGTCCGGTGGTGAGGCAATTTTACAGGCGGAATTCGTGCGTGATTGGTTTCCAAGCGCCTGTAAAAAGAAGGCATCAGCACCCTGCTTAGACACTCAACGGTTTTGTGCGTCATTACGATCATGTGATTGATGAACTCATTGATGCAACAGATCCTGGTTTTACTTGATTTGAAAAGAGACTCAACGATCAGTACATCAAAACCTTTATTGGCGTTTCCAATAAGCGTACGCTCTGAATTTGCCAAATATTTGCAAAAACGTAACCAACCGGTTTGGATTCGCTATGTTGTCGCTGGGCTATACAGATTCTGGACCATGACGTACATTTACTCGGTCAATTTATCGAAGGCATGACAAACATTGAAAAAGTGAACTCCTTCCTTATCACCGTCTTGGCGCACATAAATGGGCAGCCATGCAAAAAATATGAATTGGAAGAGGTAAACCCGCCAACGAAAGAATCTCTAGAGCACATCACATCCTCGAAGGCTACATGGTCATATCGTCAAATATTAAGTTGATCGGGGCAAACCTGATCTTTCAAAAACATTCCTTTTTATGACCGCACTTTTTAAACCACAAATAAAACGCCTTTCACATTTACGCCACGTTGCAGCGCACTACAATCATTCTAATCTACTCTCAAGGATTTCTTTATGCGCTACATTCTCATTGCGCTGTTTTTATGGAGCAGCTCTTTGTTGCCGGCAAATACACTCATTCGATGCTAGATCCGGTGTTAATGGTACAAATGCGTCTGATCATCGCCAGCTTTATTGTTTTCCCGATGTTTGTACGAGTTTCTGGAAGCGTGTTCCCCAAACAGTTCGCCCACAAGTGTGGTGGCTTGGGTCTCTCAATTATCCGGCTATTTTCCTTTTACACTCATCGGATTGGGCTTCACACATCTGCGTCCAGTGCCTCTACAATGCTCGGTTTAGAACCTTTCCCGTGGTACTTATCGGACACTTTTTTTCGGCGACAAAGCCAAAAACACATCATTGATCTTCGGACTCGTTGCATTTTAGGCGTTGTGGTTATTAATTTATGAGAAGAAACCGGCAATATTAGCCTTTTCGGTTGCAGTTTAGTGTTACTCGCCGGCTATCGTATTTGCAGCTTGTCTGCGCTGGACACAGAATTATTGTGCAACTGACCGCGCAAGTTTACACCACCAGTAGCATCGTGCTCGGCACCATTACTTGCCTCCCATTCACCCTATGGCTGACGCAAAGCTGGGAAATTCATTGAACTGGCTGGGCTCGCTACTGCTGTATATCGATCTGGGTTGTAGTTGGCTTGCTTATTATCTATGGAATAAAGGCATTAATAGTGTTGATTCCAATCTCGCCGGCATTTTAGTTTCCTAGAACCGGTATTTCGCCATTATATTTACTATGGCATATTCTAGGCGAAAAACATCAGCCCGCTTTCTTTGGTTAGGCATTTTAGCCGTCGTCAGTACCACCCTTAATTTCCAGCATTTATCCGCGTTTGCTACGCCGTGCAAGTACCCTGTAGGTTTATTAGCAACTCTCGGCTATTGTATTTCAAGAGGTATATAATGAATGGAATGAATATAGTAACAAATAGCTAAACTAATTTAGCTAAATCTAGTACCACAAATTTTTACAATATATTCATCCGTTTTATTAAAACGCCTTAAAACGTTTTATCTCATCTCTAAATAAATCCGATTTTTATCATAGCGATAAACGGATGATTGCTGTCATGGTACGACCAGGTAATTTTCGGCGTAATGCCCAAAAATACACGTTACGATGCCATAAAGTGACATTGGTTTGATATTCTTTTTGTGACGAATGCCAAGCAAATCTTCACCTTTATAAGCCCGTCTTGCATAAGCGACAGAAAGACGACTGGAAATACCCAACTACCATTCCTGTACCCAGCCTAAACGTACATTTTTACGTTGATAAGCGTTATCGAGATCACGCGTATTTTCGCGATTATAATCCGCACCGATATACCAATATTGTCCGCTGTAAGGCATAATAGCGTATTCGACCACAAATAATTATTGCCATTTAAATGTTTACGCGTGGTATAACGCTGCTCACCATATTCAAGTGCGGTGGAAATTTGCCATGATTTATTGAGCCAATGGGTCAGTATCAACACGCACACCAGAATTTTAGAATATTGTTTCACGGCATCACTACCGGAAGAACCACTGGAATACCAACGTCGCTCAGTAAAAAGGTAGGGAAAGAGAGTTCGGTATTTGCCGTTTGATAACCCAAACCGGCACCGATTCGAGCATTAAATTCGTTATATTTTTGTTATCCCAACAATATTTGCCTTGCCCATCTAAAAACCAGTTTCGCAAAAACTGATGAGGCAACGACCATTTTTCAGCTCCGACACAATAAAACAGCCCATGTGCCTGTTCTCTCTCCCAGCTTTCCACGCACCAATGCGTGTGCCCGCTTTGGCGCATTATTAATATTGGATTCGTTTTAAAAACCGATGCCGCCGTTAATTTTCCACTGATCCTCGTTGGTTAATCGCCGTCAAATACTGGTCAACTGCATGTGCTGTGATGAAGTATCATTGACCTCCGCACGGAGTTTTTTGGAACTGATCTTTCGCCGCTTCATTATCGTTATTCAAAAACAACGCATGGGCTAATTGATAACGCAACTGCAAAAATTTCGGACGTTTCGCAACATAACTCACGGTATTGTTGCACCGCCGATGCATAATCCCTTGATGCGTTGCCATCATAGCTTCCCCCAAGCCAGCAAAAACGGATCTTGTTGCGCCGGTTGTTGCTGCTGATATAACGGAAACAGCAATGCCACCACGTCCACATTATTTTTGCAACAATGCAGGATCAATCCGCGGATAATTAAACTCAGGTCGTTTAGCAAGTTCTTCTTTCGTAATAGAAAGCGTATTTTCTTTTGAAGTAGATTCTTCCACTGTTTCATGTTGAGGCAATCGAGGGGTAGCAAGCTTTTAATCGTTCTTCGGGTGAGGCGCCTTCGGTGTAGCAACTTCTGCAGCCACCGAAATTGACACCAATGCAATCAATCACACTAAAGAATAAGGTAATTTCATCATATCGTTTTAACTGTGATATCAGGGATAAATAAAGCAAGCACATGGCTTGCTTTTATTGTTCATTGCGGAGATTACTGTTTCTTACCAGCAAAAGCAGCTCCCCAGAATTGTCATTCCTTTAGCTAAACCACCTAATTCAGCCGCGTTATTTCCATAAAACTTACCTTCAACTTTACCCTTCTGAAGTAAATTGGGAAGATTTAGCCGTACCTTTAAAACTATTGCCTGAAATATCAGCATTTACGTTAATTGCAGACATTGAATTTGCGGTAATAGAACCACTAAGTTTTTGCTATACAGTTCACAGTAAAGTTAGATTTTCCAGATACATAATCTTCATCATTAATATCAGCCCCAGAAATTATGCTATCCCTTTGTAGGACACAGAACCGCTCTGAGGCATATTTTTTGTTGGAATGCCACTGTAGAAGATATATATCAGATTCTCCAGTGCCTTTGGCTCATAACAGCACCAATACGAACATTTTCATATTTTCCACAGCAAACGTTTGTACCATTTACACCTTTGCCAACCATCTGCATAAATTCCAGGATAAGCTAGTTTAATTTACGCCCATCAATGCTTAATTCCTTTATATTTGAATCAGTAAGCACAACATTTTTAACTTGAACTTTGTCATCCTGACTCTGAAATGACCAAAGCACCTCCTGTAGATTTTTCATCTGTACTTTGATTTTCTTTAGTCGTCTCTGGTGTCGTCGGCTGTGACGGTACTGTAGGTTTGCCAGATTCCGCTTGTTGTTTTTGAGTATTATCTCACAGAAGAAGATGATGGTGAGCTATCACCACCGCTACTTCCACAAGCAGCCAAAGTTAACACGGCTAGTGTAGTTAAAGTGAATTTAACAATTGAGTTTTTCATAAACGATATCTTTGGGTTATAAGTAAATACCATGCTCAGAAGATTGAAAGAATAATCCTCATACCAAAGGGCGGCGAATCTTACCACATTGCCTAAAAAGAAATACAGCCACTGCACCAACATTAATCCCATACAGCCTTTTATCCGCTCAGCATTAAATCAGACGCGCCAAAAAGTAAAAAGGATAGTTATTAGAGGAGGGTGTTATCGAATTTCACCAAAATAGTCACTGTGCCATTAATCAAGACGCTGTCTTCCAGCCGATTTCGCTTTCTTCCAACGCTTTACCGTTAATGGATTCCATAAATAAATTTTGCGCCTCGCAACGCAAATCCCTACTGCCGCGGAGGCGCTTAACGTCCAACGTCTCAACGCTGCCTAGTTTTGCTGACACATCTAAACGACGCGGGTCAAAACGGTTCCGTTAATGGTGGCATTAGTGACATCCACATGAAAAATGCCTGCTCCTGTTGCACCTTTAGCAGATAACAGACTCGGTGCATCGGTGACAAATTGCCATGTTTGTTCTTTTTGTGCGAATGCACCGGCTAAGCCATCCGGACGCAGTTCCAAAACCGTATTGTCAATTAACTCCCTTCTGAACCGAAGAAATAACGAATGTTATCAATAAAACTCACGTTTTTCCCCACGATGAGAGAAACGTTGTCGCCGTCATTCAAATCAACTAAAGCTCAACCCGCTCACTCGGTGCGACTTTAATCACATTTAAGGTTTTCGGCCTTGTGGTAAAAACCAAGATTCTTGTGCAATCAATGTAAACGCTCGCCCATCCCCAAAACGAAGCTCATAAGTGCGGGAAAGAGATCGCACTTTAAAATACGTAAACGCACCCAACCCACGCGGTACATTGAAATAAGGAGCTTTCCTGCCCATTGACTAACAATCGTTCACCAAGAAAAGTCCCTTGATTCTGCTGAAAAAGTTGTGCGCTATCACTATTGAGTTGCATATCTTGCAAGATTAACGGATGTCATCCACGCCATATTTCTGCGGCAACCCCAATTTGGCACCTCTTTGTCCTCAATCAGCCATAGCCGACCAAGCCACGATAATTTTGATACGCTGAATTGGCAAGAGCAAGCATGATACCAGCAGGTTGCAGGGCTTGATTGATCGTGAATAATCGGTGCCCAAGTTTCACCTTTTTGTAAATTTTACCCACACCACCAATATGCTTTCGCCCGATGCCTGTAAGCTCTTGATATTCATCGCAACAAATTGCGGTAAATTATTTTTCCAATTCAGTTTTGGCAAAGTCATCTTTCTTAATTTTTAATGGTTTACCCTAAATAACTGCCGTTAAACCCCACACTTCGGTACGTTCTTCCGGACACGAGAGAAGTTTGGGTATTTTGTACATTCAGAAAATCGGCTTACCCCGTCGAACTTCAAAGAGTGGCGGAATTTTTCAAAGCTGGGCGTGTTCCGCCAATAACGGAGACGGCACAGCAAAAAGTGCGTAGAAAATAACGTTGTTTTGAGTAGCATGACGACGGGAGCAAATGTTTCATTTATACCGCTTATTCTCGTTTTTCTGTTCAACTTCTTTTTGCGCCACTCACGGTCCAATTCAGCGATGCGATTTTGCATCACATCATCGGCAATATTCCGCTAATTGCGTACATTTTTCACGGCTGTAGCCGGATACATTAATAGGTTCCAGCATTTCCACAAATCACCGTGCCATCTATCCCAACGGTTTAAATCGATTTTATTGTGTGTTGTAGAGCAAACGACCGCGCACAATGGGTACACCGGCGGTAATGGCGGCGTGAATGCCCGGCTTTTAGTCGGCAATCAACCCGCGTCCGCGACTACGCGTTCCTTCCGGGAACATCCAAATGGACAGATTATCTTCATTAATACGACGAGCCAATTCTGATGACATGGTGTTATGCGCTTTAGAGCGGTTATCACGATCGAGAAAAATACTGCCCGCCGCCCAACATAAAATACCGAAAAATGGCACCCAACCAGACTCTTCTGCCGACGCTCACTGTGACATGAGGCATGACCATGTAAGAAAATGGTCACCATATCGTAGTTATTTTGATGATTGCCGATATAAAATACAACGACCCACTTTATTTTCGGCATTCGCCGGGAAAACGATGTTCCACTCTTCAAAACCAAAGAGCGGATGTAACTGTCCAAACCAACGGGCAAAAATACCTACATTACTCGGATTACGGAAACGAATGAAAGAATAAAGCGTACCGAGGATACAAATAAGAATACAACAAATAACAATGATGAAAAATTCTAAGGATTTTAGCATGATAAAGCCTTTAAAAATTTGCGAGTATAACGAAATTAGCCTGTTAAGTGTATTAATAACGATGAAATGTGCTAATCTAATCAAAAATTTTTAATTGAATTGCTATGCAAAAACCTATTTTATTGCGGATTTACATCTCCGAAAATCGACTGCACCCTATTAGCCCCTGTTTCGTCAATTTATGCAAGAACAAGCGCCGAAGCAGAAAAACTTCTATATTTTGGGCGATTTATTGATTTTTGGATTGGCGATGATGAACAATCCGATCCTCATCAGCGAAGTGCAACAGCTCATCAGACATCTGACAGAACAAGGCGTGCCATGCTATTTCCAACACGGTAACCGGATTTTTGATTGGTAAAAATTTGCTAATGCGCGGGCTGACGTTACCGCCAACTTATCAAGTCATTGATTTATACGGCACGCCCACCCTTTTATGCTCACGGCGACACTCTTTGCGTGGACGATGTGAAACATCAACACTATCGCAAAAAGTCTCATCAAAATGGCGCCAGTGGCTGTTCTTACATTTACCGTTAAAAGTGCGGTTGAAAAATCGCAGAGAAAAATTCGCGCTAAAAGCCGCCAGGATAAACAATTAAAATCAACGGAAATCATGATGAATGCTGATTTTGTGTAACAAATTTTTGCGCACTTCATGTGACGCAAATGATTCACGGACATACGCATCGCCAAAAACACCATGAAATTCCACCGCACTTTCATCGCATCGTGCTGGGTGATTGGGGAGAAACCTCTTCCTTTTAGAAGTCACTGCCCCATCTCAATCAAATTTGTTAATGATACGTTAAGGAGAAAAATCGGCTGATCCGCATATTAAATCGCCGATGGATCGTTGGGATTACACAACAGTCTATCATTTATCGTTTAGGCTTTTGTCTTTTGCTGTTCCAATGTTGTTTGTGCTGCCTTGGTATCCCACACAACAGCACACTTTGGTTTGCTTATCGCAGCGACCTTATGTGCCGCTTTGCGTCCATTTATATATGAAAAACTTCCGTTATATTTTCTCAATTTGCCATGTGGGTGGGATTGCTCTGCCAAGTGTTAGGTTTTTCCGCAACTCGGCACTAGGTGCAGCATTGGTCCTCGGCGGATTGGTTATAAAGAATATTTTTGCTTCCGTGTCTTTGCCTTTTAAATCTACAACTGATATTTTTGCCATCTTATGGTTTGCCTTATTATTCAATATTACTTGGTTAAGTAACCTCTTATGCTTTGTCACCGGCTTTTAATTTTGTTATTACAGTATCAAAATGGCGCATGCCGTTGCATTTTGATATTGAGATAAAAAGCAAATATCAGGGTTTGATAATTGATAAAAATAGCCTACATCATGTAGGCTATTTTTATGTAAGAAAAATTATTTCACGCGAGAAACGTATTCGCCGGAACGGGTATCAACGCGAATCACTTCACCGATGTACGAATAATGGTACTTTCACCACAGCACCGGTGCTTAATGTTGCCGGTTTTCACCGCCGGTACCTCGCAGTGTCGCCTTTAAGACCTGGGTCGGTGTCAACGATTTCTAATTCAACGAAGTTTGGTGGAGTTATGTAATTGGTGCACCATTCCATAATGTCACGATACAATCGGCTTTGGTCTAACAACCATTTTTCTGCATCGCCTACGGCTTTCGCATCCGCAGAATATTGTTCAAATGTTTTCCGGGTGCATGAAATACCAGAACGCATCGTCTTTATAAGAATAAGTTAAGTTTAAATCCATTACATCAGCGGCTTCAACAGAAGTACCGGATTTGAAGTTTACGTCCAATACTTTGCCGGAAATTAATTTACGAATACGGGTGCGGGTGAACGCTTGACCTTGCCGGGTTTAACGAATTCATTTTCAACGATCACGCAAGGCTCGCTGTCTTGCATAAATTTTAGACCTGGTTTGAAATCACTGGTAGTATATGTAGCCATATTATCTCAAAAAGAGATTGTTTTTTAAAAGTGGCTATTCTACATCAAAACATCCCGATTAGAGAAGAACAAAGTTGGTTAACCCATTTGGCAAATGGCATTTCTGACCCGAAAATGTTATTGCAACACCTCGAACTCCCTCTCGAATCCTTCAAACAAGACATAGAAGCGCAAATTATTTGCCATAGCGCGTGCCGCTGCCTTTGTAGAAAAGATGGAAAAGGGCAATCCAAAGGATCCGCTGTTTTTACAAGTCATGTCTTCTGCGGATGAATTTTTACAAGCCGAAGGATTTAGCAAAGATCCGTTGGAAGAACAAGAAGATAAAAACGTCGTCCCCAACATTTTGCACAAATACCATAATCGCTTGTTATTTATGGTAAAAGGCGGTTGCGCAGTAAATTGTCGCTATTGTTTTCGCCGTCATTTTCCTTATGAAGACAACAAAGGCACCAAGCAAAATTGGCAAAAAGCGTTACAATATATTGCAGAACGCCCTGAAATTGAGGAAGTGATTTTTTTCCGGTGGCGATCCGCTGATGGCAAAAGATCGTGAGCCTGGAGTGGCTGATAAAACACTTAGAAAACATACCGCACTTTAAAACGCCTTCGTATTCATTCCCGTTTACCGGTCGTTATTCCGCAACGGATAACCGATGCGTTTTGTCGCCTTTTATCGCAAACTCGGTTGCAAAAATTTTGGTCACCCATGTCAATCATGGCCAATGAAATTGATGCGGATTTTGCCCATGCCATGGCGAAATTAAAGGATTGCGGCGTCGTTTTATTAAACCAATCGGTTTTACTCAAAATGTGAATGATGACGCGCTAATTCTAAAAACATTGAGTGACCGCTTATTTTCAGTGGCATTTTGCCTTTATTATTTGCATTTGTTAGATAAAGTCGAAGGCGCAACGCATTTTTATCTTAATGACGCCCAAGCCCTGAAAATTTATAAAGAACTACAAACGCATTAGCTCCGGCTATTTAGTACCGAAACTTGCCCGTGAAATCGGCGGAGAACCGAATAAAAACTCTTATATTCGTCTTGAGAAGACGGTATCAAAAAGCAAAAAGATGTTTTAAAATAGGCGCGATTTTTACTTATCAATTTATGTCGTAATAGATCTCGATTTCTCACTTCGTTCATCACCGAAAAACGTTGAGAAAAACGACCGCACTTTACGGCAGATCATCATTCGTTAATCAGAGGTATATTGTCAGGATTCTGGATAACCCGGAAAATGAAAAATAATCCGCTCAAAATGAATTGGATTTAGGTTTTAATCAAATGGAACCAATCACCCTGAAAACCGACAAAACCGGAACCATCCTTCTTTGAAAAAGCCAAAGGCATGTTCGCTAAAAGAACATACAGAAAATCAATTCGCTACTCGTAAAGAGCCGGTATTTGGATGATTCAGCCTCAGCAGATGTAGCTGTGACAAGTGCAACGTCATCAGAAGAAACCATTATCGCAGAAGAAGCATCCTCGAAACCACGAAATGTGGTTGTCGAACCCGTGCTTGATGCTACAACAAATGAAACAAAACCAAAAGCGGAAAGCGCAGAAAAACCGGCTGTCAGCCTTAAAACCCTGAAACCTACCTAAGTCGTTAGCCATGTTACCGCAAAACATCGTCGTCTTTTTGTCACCATTTTGGCTCTTAGTGCTACTACTTATGTTCATTTTATGGATGAAACCAAGTTCAGATACAGTGCAATCTTATGAGCAACAAAGCAACAATGACGTGCCGATTCAATTCCAACAATTAGATCAATCACAAGTGAATGAGCCAACGGTATTAGATAACCCAACGAATGCCGTTTCACAGCCAACACCGCTGAAAATATTGTTCCTGCACAAAGCAATGAACCGATGGCAAATACCCCGGCAGCAGAACCTCAAGCAATGAATCTGCTCGAAAATAAACCGGCGGAACAACTAAAGCCTTGGAACCGGCTAAACCACAAGAAATAGTTAAAGCCGCAAAGCACACCACATGAAACAGTGAAAAATCGGAACCTGTAAAACAAAACACAGCCGAAAAAGTGCAAAAAGCTGAAACTAAAAATCAACCGGTAAAAGCTCAAAGTGCGAAAACCGAAAAACAAGTGGTTGAAATTTTAGAAGGAAACCAGCAACGACTAAAACAGTTAATCGAGTGCAGGAAGCAAAACCTTGAGTCGTTCCAAGGCGTTTCTTTAATGCAGGTATCTGCCCGTAATAACTTGCACACTGCTGATGTGAATGCCATGACAAAAGCCAATGGCGCCGGCAACGCGCTAAGCAGTTTCAAACCAGGCGATAAAGTTCAGGTAACTGTCAATGCACAAGGTCATGTTAACGAACTTCGCCTCTCCAATGGCGGACGTTTTATTCGTCAGGCTGATGTAACTACCAATTTAAAAATAATCCGTAAAATTCAATAAGCGTAGTCAACACTACGCTTATTCCATTTAGAAGGGTACACATTATGTTAGCGCGAGCTTTATATTACTGATGTTACTGGGTATTGCTGCTTGCACCTCCAAGCCAATAGAACCTAAAGCCTCCGAAAACCGCCACAGCCGGTTTTACAAAAAGCCACCAAAAAGGGAGATGAAGGAATACCTTGTGCAAGGACGACAAAATCGTTCGTATCGTGTTTCACACTACCAAGCACAAAAACAAAAACGCGTTCCATCAGTTTAACGTTTAACAATGTAACCCATAAACTAAGCCCGACAATTGCGGAAAATGGGCGAAATTATGCCAACATTCATTGGGTGTGGTTAGAACGCAAAGATGTTTCCACCTTAAAAACCAGTGTTGGGGAAGTTCTCGCAGAACAATAGTGTGCACATTAATAGCGTGAAAACACGCGTGGAAAACCACCGCACTTTTTCTTCATTAAGCCGGATAACCCGGTTTTATTGAGTTTTAATCCCACACAAAAACTTTTATTAAAAACGCCATTATGTCAACGCTACCCCAAATCAAAACGCCATTATGTGCGATCCGCAAAATCGCTCCTTCACCGAACGTGGTATTGAGCCGCTATTCTCCGGCCCCGACAACTGCCCGCATAAACATTGTCGGACAAGCACCTGGCACCAAAGCAGAACAAACGCGTTTGTATTGAATGACCAAAGCGGTGATCGCCTACGTGAATGGTTGGGTGTCGATCGTGAAGTGTTTTTATCACTCCGGCTTGTTTGCGGTGATTCCGATGGATTTTACTATCCGGGGAAAGGGCAAATCGTAGCGATCTGCCACCTCGCAAAGGCTTTGCAGAAAAATGGCATTCACAGATTCTGGCGGATTTGCCTCATATTGAACTGACCATCTTGATCTGGACAATACGCACAAAAATATTATCTGCCGCAGAACAAACTTATGTGACAGAAACCGTAAAAATTACCGAATATTTCTACTCGCACTTTTTGCTGCTCGTGCATCCTTCCCCTCGCAATCAGTTGTGGTTGGCTAAAAATCCTGGTTTGTGCAAGAAGTCATCCCGGCATTGCAACAACGGGTTAAACAAACTCGCCCTTAAGTGATGTAAATAGCAGACATAAAAAGCCTGTCAAATGACAGGCTTTTACCAAACATTATTTTGCTTTCCTTTATTACACTTC
>BNJS01003242.1_pt1 | contig 137828 bp, 176 predicted proteins | sample 8540461 | NCBI WGS metagenome assembly BNJS01 (sample SAMD00202454, study PRJDB9452) | human saliva metagenome | isolation source: human saliva | place: Japan
TTATTTCCTATAGTTAGCCTCCAAAATCTTTTAGAATATCACTTTGTTTTAAAGAATTTTACCACCAATTTGGATATAGGAAATAGCCCATCATCACTGTATTGCTGTAGGGGTTCTTTTGGTGATATGCGGCAGCTCACAGACCTCCTTTCCTGATAGAAATACCTCTCCGTCAAATACAGGACGGAAGTTTTTTAGGATAAAGTCCATTTGTTCTTTTAGGTTTTTCAAGCTGACTAAGGTAAGAGCTTTAGTTCCTGGTGTGTTTCTGTTAGTAAGTTCATCGGGTTTGATGGTTAGAGGGTTAAAAAGCTGTTCTACATCACTACGCTTAAAAATAGTTCTTGCGGTGGATACACGAGAAAGGCAAGAGTTTTTGGTCTTTATAATACTGCAAGGCACGCTTGCTAATGCCCAAAGAAGACAAACCTCCTGAGAGTCCAACCACTTTTTCTTTTGCCAAATCCCTTATAAGTATCCATTACCACTTGCAGAGAATTGTTGAGTTGTTGTACGTCTTTTTGTATCTGTTCAAAAACAGATTTTTTTCTATAACTACTACTTCCATTTGCATTATTTTGCGCAAAGGTAGAAACGAAAACAAGCCCACTTTTAGAAGTGAGCTTGTTTTGGAAGAGAAAGGAGGATTTTGGCTTTATATCTTTACTCTTTCTTCACATTAAACTCAAAATCAAGTTTTTGTTCATTGCCGAAGAGGTCGCTTATCCAAACGGAGAAAGACTGGTTAGCTTCTGAGGCAGAAGTAGTAGTAAAGCCTAAACGCTCCTTTGGAGCAAGTGGATAGATATCATTAACAAGTAAGACTTCTCCTTGTGGAGAGGTACGCAAACTTCCTTTTCCCTCATACTGAAAGTAACGAGATAAAATAGCGGTTCTCATCGTATTGGTAGGAAGAGCGCAACTCACAGCGTATTTCTACTGTATCTGTTTTACCTATGCTTTTAGGCACAGGGTAGTATCTTTACCTCAAAAGGAAAGTTCTGTTGTACGTCCAACTCTTTTTACAAGAGGTGAATAGGCTCCACATAGCATTGCAATGAGTCCCTATTACAATTTTCTGATTTATTTTTCTTCATTGTATTGTCTTTTTAAAGGTTAAAACATATAGCGCAGTCCTACAGTAGCACAGGGGCGCAGTAGCTCAAAGGAACTCCCCCACAGAGCTGCTACCTTGCCAGAGCAGAGCACTAAAAAGTGATCACTTAGGTAAGTCTCTACCTGCAAGCCAATTTGTGCGCCATAGAGAAAATGGTTTTCATTCTTTAGCAAAGCTCCATCAGGAGGAGACTTTTTGCTGTGATTGACTACCTCATAGCCCAAAAGAGCTTCTGCTCCCAAGTTCAAAGCCACCGTTTTACTGCTGTCACTGACTAAGGCAAAGCTATAGCCTCCTGCACCTATATACCTCTCAACGGGTATATTCAGACTCTTGTAAGGGTATAATCGCCTTTGATATTCAAGGGAAAAATGCTTGTAGTTACCCCTTTTAGCATTGATACTATAACCCAATTGCACCCCAAAATCATCAGAAAAGGAGGAAGTAAAAGCCTCTGCAGGTGCAACCCAAGAGAGCGAGATACCTTTTGTTAGGTAACAATCGCTGTGCCTGGGCAATGGAGCCTCTAAAAAGCACAGACAAATACAGTGATAATTCTTACCATTGGCTTTTAAAATTTAAGGTTAAACTGTTCAATAGGGCGAGCGGCTATAATCTCCTCGTTAGTGATAAGGAACGATTGGTAACGAGAGCCGTTCTTTTCAAAGATTTCACCCGCAAAACCTTGTCATCAGAGAGGGTGAGTTGGTCTAACATATACACCGAGCGGGCTTCTTTATGCGCCTTTAGTAGCGATATAGGTTGGTATACGCGCAAGGGATCAACGGGCACTTCTTGTACAATGCTCTTTTTGGTGGTCTTCTTATCAATGATTTTAAAGGTGATAAAATCTACTTCAAAAGGCAAGTTAGAGCGATTGGACAATTGCACATCTACATAGAGCTTGCTATTGTGTACATAGATGCCTTTTTTAGTAGCCACTGTATACCCTGCATTCTCTGAACCTATATGCTTGATATAATTTTTCTTCTGATGGTAGATAGACGACATAATAATCTGTGCTACCGCAGGTGATTCCCAGCCTGTATCGGAGAAGAGAATATCCGATTTCACATTGTTGCCTGGGGCATTCCTCTGCCAAAATCAATGGTAAGAGGCTGTGGCGTGGTGTGATAACTCACCTCAAAGCTATAAAAGCCTCCGTCTTGAGTGATGACCGATAGGTTGGTGCTATCGGTAAAGTCTGTTTTAGCTGCTTTCACCCTTAGTACATTCTCGGCATCTTTTACCTTGTCGGCTACTAAGTTTTCACTGCCTAAATCCACATAGCGGATAGAAGCAGGAAAGATAAGATGGGTTGTTTGGTCATAAGCCACCTGCAAAGGATAAGGCACTACCTTTTCCTGATTGTGCTAAAAGTTCCTTTTTCTCAGTACTGAGGGCTGTGTTTTTCCTTTGCCTCATTCTGAGCTTTGCACGGTAACAGTAAGCATTGTTACCGATAATAATAAGTGTAATTTACGCATAAATAAAATGATATTAAGTGTGTTTAATAGGTTGAAAAATAAATAATTGTGTTGTTTTGTGCTTTGTTGTGTGTTTATGGGTTTGTCTGAAAGGCTATTTCTTAGAGATAAGCAGGAGCTGATAACCTGCTTTAACCCTTATGGAAGGCTGTGCAATCTTTTTAGAAAGATAAGACGTACCTCCTTGCACGACCCCTTTGCTCAGCTCAGAGACAATTTGGTCTTTGGCGGAAGAGCTAAAGGTAAAGCTACTTCCTGAACTTTTGCTCATTCCTGCTGCTATTTCTCTAAAGGCATTGGCATCGGAAGAAGCGGGCAGGTATAACCCTTGTTGCCCATCGATGTCGTAGGCAGCTATAGAGACAGGAATCACTTTTGCCCTTGTATTCTAAGGATTTTACGGTGAGTAACAATCTATCACCACTTACTTTTAGCAGAGGCTGTAAGCAGTTCTCCTTTAGGAATGAGTATGCCTGCTACTCGTATAGGCTCTAAAAGTCTTAGCTGCACCCTTGAGTTTTCTCCTAATAGCTGTTCGATATGTGTACAAGCGCGAATGCTATTCTTTAGGATACTACCTTGTGGCTTAAAGCCTCGCCATTGAAAAAGCGGTCTGTTGCTCCTTCACCCATTCTTGCAGTACCTCCTTCTCGGACTGCTTGCAGGGGCAAACGACTGACGACCTTTTCCTCTGGAGTATAGACAGGAGCAATGTTTTTACTCTGTTCTGCATTGTCAGCTTTCGCTACTATTGTTTCCCTCACCCTCTTGTGAGCCTGCTCCACCCATCATTGAAGGGTTTCTGTTGTCCTTTAGGGCAAATATCTTGAAGCCATTTCATAAGACTTTTTCCATCAATGCCATTTGGGCATCTATAGAGGTAGGATCTTGCTTTGTTGGAGAGTTGAGACTTGAGTGAGGCTATCTCTTCTTTGAGTTTTTGTTGCTCCTCGTAAGCACTATTGTCTTGGTAGAAACTGCCTAAAAGTCTGGTGAATATCGCGATAAGACTGAGCAGAACGCTCAAAAGGCATTAGGGGTAGCCTTGCGATAACGTGGAGTGGGTTCTTCTTCCTCCTCGATAGCTTCGGGATATTCCTCGCCTTCGTCTTCTTGCCAATAGTCTGACAGCGCATTGAGAGAGGCTTTTTTTATCAGCTTCTTTTTCTTCTAAGAGGGCTTCTTCATAGGCTTTTTCCTTATCAGAAGGCAAGAGGGTTTCGGTAGCTTGTGGTATTGCCTCATTGATACCTACTTGTGTTTGCTCTTGCTCACTTCCGCCACCAAAAAAGCAGATACATACAAGCGAGGAAGATTATCCCCATTAGGGCATAGATGATGATTTTTCTTGAGTTGTTGTTTTTAGCAAGGGCTTTTTCCTCATTGCGCTCTTGGAGGGCTTTTTCCTCTTCTTCACTGACCAAGAAACTCGGTGTAGAAGAAGGAGCGTTAGCCTTATCTGAGGCAGGGGTATTACCGTTTTGCTCTGGAAGGGGTGTGTTCTTTTCCATTATTAAGTTGTTTAAAAATTAACGAATCCTTTTTTTGGGGTATTTCCCTCTGTAGGTACAATAGCCTTGTTGTCAATATGCTGTATGGCAGGGGCTTCGTCTTGGTGGTACTCTTGGTAAGCGTGCCATAGTATAAAAAAAGAGTAAGTAGCGAGTAGACTGCAAAGGCTAAGAGTACCAAGCGTTTTTCTTTGTGAGGGTGAAAGTCCCTGACAATAGCTTTGGGTTTGCTTTTTAGAGAATGTATCTCTCTTTGGATTTTGGCTATCATCTCTCACGGTTCTAAGGTCTTTGTTTTTCTATTACATTGAACTGTTCGATGATAAATCCTTGAGGGTTGTTATCAGAACGCACGGAGTTAATCAACCCTGCAGGAGGTAATAAGACTCTTTCGGTGATGTTGCTAGCACGAGTGATGAACTGCTTGGCAAAGGTTTCCACCTGATAAGGATAGCTGTTGAAGTTACAACGCACGCTATCGATGACTACTCTTTGGAGAATATTACCAGAGATGATGCGGTTGTAATAGCCTTTTTCAGCCAAATCTTTATAGTAGTTAAAGGCAGATTTATCAGCCATAAAAAAAGGCACGTTTGGTATTGTCTTCAATTGCTTTTTATCGGGGCTAAGTTGAAGAAGAGTTCGTGAAACCTGCGCACGTGTTCTTTTAGACCCTCGACAGGGCGATTGATTTTTCTATCTTGAGAGTGCCAGCATTAGTGATTTCACCGTTGTCTAACACATAGATTTTTCTCGCGCTGTTTTCTCGGCAAAGTAATAGGCATAGCCTACAGCGAAGATACTCACGCCTGAGCAGAGCACGTCAAAAGGCTATGGCATACATACGGATTTGTTTGAATCTGTTTTCGATGTTTCTAAAGATTTTTAAATTCCATTAATTTTTAGTATTCAATTAGGTGTTTTTTTGTTATTTTATTAGGATGCTAATAAAATGTATTTTTGTGAGGGTAAAATTTTTACATTATTCGCAATATTTCTGATTTTTATTGCATTTCTTTTACTATGATTTTTGTTTTATGTGTCCGTCTAGTTGCCGTTTAGTGTCCGTTTAATTGCCGTCTAAGATATACTTAAATAATATGCAATAAATTATACATTTTGTTGAGAATCTTCAATAGGGATTTTTACTTCATTAACCTACCTGTATATTACCTGAAAGAGAGCCAGCTCCTGCACCCTGCTATATTACCCTGCATTGAGGTAGCTTGGTTTACATTTCTACCATAATTACCCATACCTCCCTAGCTTGTATAATCCAACCCGCTACGGTGGAATGGTAAAATAGCCCTATAATACCAATGACCATAAAGATAATGTAGGCTGTGTTGGTAGTATCAGGAATAAAACTTGGGTCGGAGAGTTGCTCTATGTCTCGTTGTAAGATAAGGGATTGACACGTGCTAAAAATAGCACTGAACAAATCGGATACAGGAAGCCATAGATAGACACTTACATAACGGGTAACCCATTGTAGTAAGGTAGATTGAACCATCCCATACCGAAATGGCAAAAGGCTATAGGTCCTAAAATAGACATCACCACAAGAAAGAAAGTGCGTATGGTGTCAATCACTAAAGCGGCTGCTTTGAAAGAGCATTTCGAGTAGCTCACGAAACCACGATCGGATGCTTTGCTTTGAGGTCATACATCCCTCTTTCGATGTACATTCCTGCCATTACAGCCATATCTTCGGGCATCCAACCCTAGTTCATCAATCTTTTTGTCAAACTCTTCATCCGAGACGAGATAGGCAGTTTCAGGTTACGCAATTGTGCCTTCGCTCTAATCGGTCTTTTTGCTCTTTGTAGTTTGTGCAAAATCGAGTGTTTGTCCTTCTAAGATGCTATGGGTACCTGTTACACACAGGGCTTAGCACTGTATTCATTGTTCCTAACACCAGAGTAGGGAAAAATATCACACACAGCCCCATGGCAAAAGGGACGGAGCAAGGGATATACATCCACAGGTTCGGCACGGGCTAAGGCTTTGCCATATACGCATTGCCACTAGAACAGTGTTTCTAAGCTCGCCAAGCCTTTGGCTATGGCAGACATCTGAGCTGTTAGGCATCATCTCATCGTATAAAAAGTACGAAGTATTTGGTGTAGATTTTTCCATTTATCAGTTTTTTACCAGTATTTGAGTTCTGTTCCATAGAGTGAAAGTACCTTTTTGCGCATCGTTTTGCTTCTAGCATGTAGGTAGCTTACCGAGATGTTTTTTTCTGGGTGTAGTAGCGTACTCAGTTATAGTACTCTTTCACTTCCTTATGCACCTTTGTCGATAATGTCCATACGCTCTTTGTCGTTCATAGAGAGGAGGAGCTATGACGATTTGTTGCAGGTCTTGAGCAGCTTTAGAACTTTCCCCCAAGAGCTTGGAGTAGCCATTGGCAATAGCAGACAACTCTTGAGAGGAGAAGTTAGGGTCTTGGCTCATCTTCTTGAAGTTGGTCACATACATCTTGGAGATGTCACCCACAAGTAGCACCGTTTCCTGTACTTTGCGGGCATCTTTACCAAGTTATTTACCTTTTTTAGAGCATCATAATACTCCTTACCTTGGTTGTAGAGCTTTTTCACCTCTCGGAAGTTGAGCATATTCTTAGCTGTTGAGGAGGTTTGCACTATCTGTTGGGTAGTGTTGATAATGCTCTGAGCAAAATTAGTCGGGTCAGTTACTACCCATTGTGCGCTTAGTTTGGGGCTTGCCAGCATAGTTATAGCAAAAAGCCCCGTTAATAACATTTTTCTTCATTGACTTTAATTATTATGATTTACGTGCATGATTATTAGTTTATTACAGTCCATTAGCCATTTGTACGATGGTTTTTCCAAATTGCCGTCTAACTTCTCGGAGAGTTCCATCACTTGGTGTTTTTCACTCTTCGGTGGTGTAGGCAAGTATTCTTCTCGGCTTACCTCTGTGGCATACACCGCAGAGTGTGTGCCTCCCTAAGCCTATCCACACTTTTTGTATTTTGCGACGAGAGTCGTTGGAGAGATTGATAGATAGGATTTGCGACTTTCTCTTCTCGGTAAGCCCCTAACATCGCTTGGATAGCATCGAACTTGTTCATATACTTGCGCTGGTCGAGCAATATCTTGCAATCGGAGTTGTTGATGATAGATTCCTTTCACAATAGGTGAATGGATAAATATCATCTACCTCTTGGGTTACAATCACAGCCTCTCCAAAGAACTTACGCACGGTTTTGAATAGGGTACTTGATGTACTCCGCCATTCCTTCTTTGGCAATCGCTTTCCACGCTTCTTCGATGAGAATCATCTTGCGAATACCCTTCAGGCGTCTCATCTTGTTGATAAACACCTCCATAATGATGATAGTAACTACAGGAAAGAGTATGGGGTGGTCTTTAATCGCATCAATTTCAAAAGACAATAAAGCGTTTGGAGAGCAGATCTAACTCCTTATCGGAATTGAGCAGATAGTCGTATTCACCTCCTTTGTAATAAGGCTCCAACACGTTGAGGAAGTTAGCCAAGTCAAAGTCCTTTTCTCTTACCTGCTTCTTGTAATATAGCTCGGTAGTCATTCTTGATATACTCATAAAAGCCATTGAAAGAGGGCGTGTGCGAGGGATTGTCTTTACCAATTGCAGGTAAAGGTTTACTGCATTGGAAAGGGCTACCTCTTCCGCACGTGTAGGAGGTTCATTGTCTCGCTTCCAAAGGGTGAGTATCAGTGTTTTGATACCTCTCGCTTTTCAATGTCAAACACCCCATCATCGGTATAAAAAGGGTTAAAAGCAATGGGATTGTCTTCGGTATAAGTAAAGTAAATCCCATCTTTGCCTTTGGTCTTGTGGTGAATAAGCTCACAGACCCCTTGGTAGGAGTTCCCTGTATCTACTAAAACGATATGTGTTCCTTGCTCGTAATATTGCCTTACTAAGTGGTTCGTGAAGAAGGATTTGCCACTCACCCGAAGGTCCCTAAGACGAACTTATTGCGGTTGGTGATAATCCCTTTCTTCATAGGCTCATCGGAGATATCCAAATGGATAGGCTTTGCCTGTGAGCCTGTCGGCCATCTTAATGCCGAAAGGACTGGAAGAACTTTGATAGTTGGTCTCCTGAGTGAAAAAGCACAAAGCAGGCTCTATAAAACGTATAGAAAGTTTCTTCACTGGGGAAGTCGGCTGCATTGCCAGCTATACCCTGCCCAATAGAGAGTTGCCGTATCAATGGTGTTATGGTGCGGCTTTGCACTCCATTGAAGCCAAAGCGCTACCCACATCGTTTTTTTAATGCTCCTAAGCTCTTGTGGGTTGTCCGACCACGCCATCACATTAAAGTGCGCTCTGATAGAGGATAGTCCGTAAGAGTGTGCCTCATTGAGGTATTGCTCTATCCATTCTTTGTTGATTTGGTTGCTATGGCTGTATCTTTGAAAGCGAGTGCATATTGCGTGCTGATTTCTCAAACTGTCTGAGATTTTCATCGGAATTGTCCAAGAACAGATATTGGTTGTAGATATGGTTACAACTCAGTAGCAAGCCCACAGGAGCTGCAAAGGACAAACGGCAATCGCTCTTATCGGTAGAGAGTCGCTCGTAACGGCTATCGGCTTGTACCTTAGAAGGCAAGTCTTCTGTATCTGATAAGGTATGCACACAGAGTCTTTTGGTTACCAATGCGCATTTGCTCGGCGGAGAGACATATATCTTGCAGGCTCTCTTTCTCATCGGTGGAAAGGCTGAGATATTGCTCAAAGAGTCCCTTTTTGTGGGGAGTGCCTATATAGTCCTCTGTTTTGAGCTGACGGAGCTTTTATCAGGTTAGAGTCGTTTAAAATACGCTCTAACTGCGCTACCGCTTCCAAAAAAATTGGGTGGCGTGTTCTCGGTTAGTGAGCTCCTTAGGCAAGAAGTTTCCTTTGCAAAGGGATGAAAAAGTTGCTTTGGGCTCTCATTCGGTTTTTTAGTGGTTTGGGTGATAAATAGGTAACATCTGTGATTTAAGAACGGACGTTCGTTAAAAATGCTTTTTCGTACGAATGAGAGAGAAAACTCAGATTCTCGCCTTGCAGTTCAGGTTCGTATTGTTCCTTGATGAAACCAGTCCTGTTTGTGGATAACGGTATACTGTGGCAATACTTTGATAGCCTTATGCCAAAGTGAGTGGAGTATCTCATAGTCCCTCACCCGAAATGGTAAAGAGCTCTGGGAGCTGCACCTCAAAGCCTATACTGATGTCGGCTTCTTTGGTGAGCAAGCAGTCTTGTTCTATGGCAAGAATAGGGAACTTACTCTAAGGTGTTGATTTTAGAACTATTTCTCATTGAGGGTTGTTTTTAGGTTTAGGGTAACGAATAAATTGGCGTGGCGATCTTTGGTGGCGTAGGTATTTGGGGTGGCGTTTGCGAGCTGCTTGTTTCATCAGGCCGTGTTCACCGTATTTTTGGTTTAGTGAAAAAGTCTGCCAAACCACAAGGCTAACCATACCAACGCCTACCCCCAAGCATACAAAAAGAATTGATTCCCTACCATGTAGAGGATCATTACCAAGATGAGCACCGAGAGCAGTCCCCCTGCAAAGATGAAGAGGTACTGCGCTTTGAGTCCTTGAACTCTACACTTCTGCCGATGCCTTTGTTGATAGAATAGCTGTTTTTTTGTCTCCATAAGTTTATAAGAAGAACGAACGCAAGATCGTAGCCGCCAATAAGGAAGATACACGCCCCCAAAACCAACTAGCAGCCGTTTTTGCTGGTATCGGGGTCGCCACTACTAAACTTGTTGTATACCTTCACCTCCACTGATGAGTCCCACCACAGCCCCTATGGCATAGATGAGCTTGGTAGCTGGGTCAAAATACGAGGTAACCATACGGGTAGCTTCGTTGATACCTCCCTACGCCATTGCCCTGAGCAATGGAAAATTGTGTAACTCCTATCATTGTCAGTAGAAGGAGTCGTTTTTAGAATTGATTTTCGCTTCATTGATAATCTGTTATTTTAAAATTTGGTGCAAAAGTAAGAGGAGATAAGGAGCAGGAAGCAAGTGTGGTAGTAGGTGGCAGAAAATGGCGGGAAATGGCTCTGAAAAAGAAAGTCATAAATATTTTTTTGTATATTTTAAATATTTGATGTACATTTGCATTATATATAATGGAAATATCAGCACTTGTATCTCACAGTAACACCTCTTATCTTACCTTTTTTTGATAAGATTGGAGATGGAATTATTGGAAAAATAGGAGAAGACCTTTTGGGGGCTTTTAAAAAGGCTTTTGAAAATAAAAATTGAGGGTAATAATAAAATTGAAGAAGAAAATTTGAGACAAGTTTTATCGGAAATTTTTAGAAGAAGACTCTATTTTAAGAGGAAAAAGTAGAATGTTTGCTTAAGTCTAACAATTCTAATTTTACTCAAAATATAAACAATGCAGGAGCAACGATAGGAAAGCTAGTCAACATAAGTAATGTAAACGGTACTATCAACTTATGATAAATCAAAATATAAATAATAATTCTGTACATCAGCAGACCAATATAACAAATGTAGAAAATCTGAATATCAGTCCAAAAACAAGGTGGCAAAAAGCGTTTTTGAAGAATTAAATCGACAAGTTGAAAATGATGAAAGACATGCTACCTTTATTGATGATTTTTGTAGAATATAATACTATTAAAGATGGCATTGGTTTAGAGAAGAAGTTAAGTGATGGTAATTTTTCTGAGTACCAAATTAATAAAGCTTTATCTCAGAAAGAAAAGTATGCAAAAAGGGTTGTTATGGGGAGAAATGTTTCTTGCTCAACAAAGAATAGATGTAGAAATATTTTTCAATAATAAGTGCTAATTTTTGATACTTATGTATTTCCTTTTAATAATAAAAATCATCCTAAGGATGAAATTCTTATAGTATTAAAAGAAAAAGTTGTACAGCCTATTTTTAGATATATTGAATAGAGAGGGAAGTGAGGATGATTATTTAAATTATAATATTAATGATATTTTTGGTATGGTTTATTTTTAACAGGCAAATGTCACTTAAATTGGAAAAGATTATGATACTATATAATAATGCTTTTTGATTTATATCATACAATTTTTAGGATGTTACACTTATTGAGTAAAATTGAAGAAGATAAAGTTATTGAGATTGATAGAATCAGAATTTGGGATTATTATTTACTATTTACAAATGAGATTTTTAATATAAAATCCACAAAAAAATAAAAAGAATATAACCAATTATTAAAAAGCTCAATATAAAAAGAACAATCCATATCAACAAATTTATGATCAAAGAAAAACTTTAGAAAAAAATAAAGCCATATCAATTATCCGCATTGAATTGTTTAGCTTATAATATAATTGATAAGGAATATCTGTTAAAAAGAAGAAGTTAAAATTAATTCTTTTGACTTACTAAAAGATATACACAATCACAGGAGATTTATCAGATAGAGAAAAATATAATAATCATTATGACATCATTTTTTAGAGATATATCTTTAATAGGGAATAATGGATTAAAAAGAAAGAAGTAATTTAATGGAAAGTAAGTATGATGAATAACTTATTCTTGAGAAGATTGGTAATATACACCAATGAAGGGAATATAGCCTACGATGAGTGTTTTTCATAAAGGCATTAATATCATCTGTGGAGATAATAGTAGTGGAAAATCTACAATAACACATTTTATTTTTCTTTGTTTTAGGAGGAGATTTTAAAAATTTTTTGTTCCTGAAGCAAAGGAATGTCAAGTAGTTTTTGCAGAAATAGAGGCAAACAGACTTATATTTACTATAAAAGAAATATTGAAATTAGTGAAAGGAATAATAGTATAAATTCAAGAACTGCAATGTACTTATTTTTTGGAGATTTTGAAGAAAGCCAGAATCCTCCACCAAATAAACACTGGCAAAAATATCAATACAATACAACTTTTTAAAAAGAAAAAGTTTTTCAAATGCTCTTTTTGAATTATTACATATTCCAGAAGTTAGAGAAGAAAATAACATTTCAAATACATCAAATTTTAAGACTTTTATATATAGACCAAGAATCACCAACAGGGTCTCTATTTTACTATGAACAATTTGATAGTCAGTCTACGAGAGAAGCTGTAGCTGATTTACTTTTAGGGTGTATAACCAAGATTTATATACTCACAAGTTGATTTACAAGATTCAGAAAAAAAGATTAGATGAATTAAATAGTGAAATTAAAAATAACTATAAAAACTTTTTCCCTGATACTTTATCTCTCAATAAAGTGCATATAGAAACTCAAATAGATAATAATAAAAACAAATATCAGAAATAAATAACAAAAATCATTGAAATAAGGAAAGGAGTGCAAGTTGTTGAATTTAATAATGAAAAACAATTAGAATTTCAAAAACTACAACAAGAAACTATACAAGAAAGGGAGAATCTCATAAAGCTACAAAATGAAATTACAGTTTTACAAAATGAAATGTAGATTCTGAATACTTTATAGAAGTACTGAATAATAACATAGAGCTTTTAAAAATTCTATAAAAACGAGAGAATTTTTAGGAAGTATTCCAATTGATTATTGTCCGAATGTTTAAGTAAACTAGAAAAGTGTTATAGAGAAAATAGATGTAAGTTGTGTAAGCAAGAAATTGATGACACTTTTTGGAATTACTCAAAGTCAAAAGAATGCAATTAGAAATAAAAATTTCAAATAGAAGAATCTAAAAATTACTTGATTTAAAAAAATGAAAGATTAAAAAGTACGAATCTCACTACAAAAACAAAGAGGAAGTTGTGGAGAATTTACAAAGAAGAGTAAATAACTCAATAGTAAATGTAAGACCTTTTTGAATTAGAAGAGTTAGACTCTTAAATTACCAAAAAGGGATTATAGAGGGGAAAAATAACACAGCTCCAGACAATGTTAGAACAAGCTTTAAAATATGAATTTTTAACCAATGAGAAGCGATTCTTAGAGATAAACTAACTTAAAAAGTATAATTTGAGATATTATAAGAAGACAAGAGGAAAATAAAAAGAAGATATTGAGAGGTAAGATAAGAAGAGGGAGTTTTCCCTACTTAACAATGATTTTAGAAAGACAAAAAGAATTCACTGTTGCTGAACCAAGAGATTTAGTAATCAGCTTTTTCTAATAATATAGTATACCTAAAAACCGATAATTCAGAAAGGTATAAACAGTATCAGAAATTTTCGGCAAGTTCTAATTTCTATTTAAAAAGTAGCTGCTCGTTTTGCTATATTCTTAGCTTCATTACGAGTTCTCGAATATGCGCTTTCCTCGCTTTATTTTTGCTGACAATATGGAAGATAAAGGAATTGAGATTAAAGAGCTCAAAATTTACAAAAATTCTTATAGGGCGTGTAATGAATTAGGTAAAGAACAAAATTATCAAATTATTTATACTACTTCATATATCACAGAAGAACTTAAACAAAGTAAATATGTTGTAGAGCAATATTATACAAAAACAATAAGAGTTTGAAAAATATTAGTTAATATTTAGAGCAATACAGTGAATAACCCTATTCTTTGCCGTAGCAGATAAAATTCTGTGCGATATAGCTACTCTCACACGAACTCTTTAATATCAAACTCCGTTTTACTTTCCACAGTTTTAGGCAACGCCTTCTCCAAGAGCGCACTCACTTTAAGAGTCGCTTGGGACATAAGGATTTTATAAAAGGAGAAAAAGAAGTTTATAGTCTAAGGATGTATCTTTGTAACGTGAATAAAATGACACACTGTTCTTAGCACTTTTTAAATCTTAAAACCATGGGAATTTTTCAAGAAAGTAACAACATATATATTACCGTTCGTGATACTTATACTCTATAAGTGGCTCTTCCTATGAAGAGGCAGAGGAGTTATCATAGAAGCTACTAATGGTGATTTAGAGCTTATTAGTCAGGTGATAATGCAGGGGTTAGGGGAAAGAAGATGAAGAACAAGAAATTGAACAATCAGAACCCAACAATAGTGATAATGAACCTGACTTTTTATCCATTTTCGCTCTACCAAAGAAATATGATGGAGATTTTGGCTTTGATTGGCTAAGAAAAGAATATTTACCAACTAGTGAAGAGGGGTGCAGGTATTTGCGTTTCAGATATTAATGCCTTTAAAAAAGAATATTACAGTGAAGATGTAGAAAAATCCTTTTTCTTTTTAAGAGGTAAGGACTATTATTGTTCTTTTTAAATATTTTTCCAAATAAAAGAAATAAAACTAAGTCTGTTCCTGTGAAAAACTTAACAGAATCCCCTTAACACTAATGATCTTACTTTTATATTTTGATTATAACAAGGAACTATTTAAACTTTCATCAACTGATATTGATTTGAAAAAATTCCATTCGATGGAGATAGAAGTAAAGTAGAAATAAAACTCACTTGCAGCTCTGCTTTAGATAAAAACACAGAAATAAAAAGTCAGGGTAAGAAAAACAAGCGAACATAAAAATGATCTAGAAGTAGGTAAATTAATGGTGATGAAAAATGATGTAAAATATAAGCTAAATGCTCAGTTTGTAGAAGTAGAATTTAAAGGAAGTATTGAATATGACACTGCAAAAGATGAAAACAATACTGACATTAAAAATATCAAGTAATACAAGATTTTGACATCATTGATGAAAGAGGAGAAAAAGGTAAAAGTTCTTATAAAGAAGATGTATCTTCTACTGTAAATACTTATTTATCAATGAATCAATATATCAAAAACTGGAAAGAATATGTAGAAAGAGATAATTTATTTAAAAACTATTTAAACAGGGCTCTCATTGAGTATTTTTCCAAATAAAAATAATTATAAAAATAATAATTGATTTCAAAAATTTAACATAAATAATAAACCAACAGGAGAAATGAAAATTGATAGAATAAAAATCTATCTCATCTATTACAGCCTTAGATATTGAATGCAATTTATATGAATTTTAAAAGGACTAAAGGAATGTTATGAATCTGTATTTTCTAACAAAGAGAAAGGAATTATTGTCTTTTTACTTCCTATAAATGTTAGAGTTACAAAATCTTTAATACAGCAGAATAACCTTCCTTTAATATAAAGGATACAGATTTTGATGCTTTTTGCAGATGAAATAACCTCAGTAGAGTGTATAATGTTGACTAAAATTCTCATCAGGATCTCATAAAATCAACATTAGTTCATGAAGCAGGTCATACATTAGGACTAACACATACTTTTCCAGAACCTATGGAGGAAGGAATTATACCGAAGCATCTTTTTCAAAAATGATACCGAAAAATATTATGGATTATCCTAAGAAAAGAAAAATCTTAATAAATATATAGAAACTTTCTTTAAATGGCAGTGGAAGATAATGCAAAAAGATAGTGATTTAATATCTCAAAGACAATGAAAAAGTGATATTATTTTTGTTTTAAGTATTAACGTATATTCTCAACAAGATACTATTACTGTTAATAAACAGGATATAATTTCTATTGGACAAGATATTTATACACAAGACCAGAGAACAGGGTATTATAGTGTAAGATATTTTGCATTAACAGGAAGCAAAACTCCCTAAAAGGTCTCTATAAAGTGATTGATCAGAAAATTATTATCATATAGTCTATTTTGAAAATGGAACTGAAATTCCTTCTTCATACTTGAATGTTGTCAAATATTATTACCTAAATAAAATTTATAAAAATAGATATATTTTTAGCTCCTCGCTTTAGGAGGAAAAACTTTCTATTATTCTGTTAATAATTTCAGATGTAGAAAAAGAGATTAAAAATTTATCAGAAAAGTACTTGGTACGACAGTGTTGAGAAAGAATTTAGTGTTAAACAAAAATTGAAGAAGAGTATTTGGTATGGTATGGAGATAGTAAGTCTACTTTTTGATATATTAAAAATTCCTAATGAGAATATTTGTAGTTGTAAGAATAAAGAACGATCAATAGAAAGTAGCAAATGATAGAAATAGAGAATATCTTCTCACACAAACTCCCTAATATCAAACTCCGTTTCACTCTCCGTAGTTTTAGGCAACGCCTTCTCCAAGAGCGCACCTCACTTTAAGAGTCGCTGAGGGTAAGGCTTTTTCTATGGCTTCTAATAGACTAGTACCCTCTACTTTTTGTAGTAGCTCTATGTTCTCGGTGGTAACCTCTTCTTTGTCCTCAGAGAGGAAAGTAGCTACTTTTTCCAAGTCCTCAAACGAAAGCCCTGTGGCAAAAATCATTGTCCTCTGCCTCTGTTCGATAGCTGCGTAATCCTCTTCTTCATCTTCAAGGTTTACGATAGGTTCCTCTTCCCATTCTGTCAGAATATCCTGTTGCTCTTTTTCTGTTAAGGGATAGCTGTAGGGACTATCTTTGCAGGAGGCACAAACCTGCTTTCCCCATTACCGAACTTGGAGGAGCTGTTTTGGGTATAGGAGTAGCTTTAGGTTTGGGAGCTCTTTTTAGAATGTGTTATAGGCATTTTGTCCGATAGCAACAACAAAAATCACCACGATAAGTAGTAAAATAATTATCTTTTCCATTGTTAAAATATAGGCTTGTATTTCTGTTCAAAAACTCCTGTGTAATTTCCTCTTGGTACTGCTCAAAATGCGCTTTGATACATTATCTAAATAGTTGTACAGACTGATCTTTGTCTTCTCCTATCACCTGTACAATGCGGGCTATTCGCTGGTGAAACTCTAGGACGTATATACACCCGATTTTTCCTTCCCTTGCTGGAAGTCTCTCCCTGCTCAAAAATAACTTTCATACTCATAGAGTTCTGCCTTTTTCTTCTTGGTGGAGCTGGTTTCTGGGGTGTTTTCTCTGCCTCTATCGAGCCAGTAGCAATGGCAGGGGCAGGTGCGGGTTGCTTGCCTGCCATTAACTCCATTAGTTCGTTTTCGTCTATAGGTTTTACTGTCTTCATATCTTTAGGTTTTACTGAATAATCTGTACCAACTCATTAATAAAGTCGTCCAAAATGACAACCGCTCATCAACTTCTCATCAGCAGGCATGAGGTAGAACGGAATACCAATCGTTGGTTTTCTGTGCCGTCTTTGCGAAAACGCTTGTTATCAGATATGTAGGCTTGCATCAGGTTTTAAAACCCAAATCAACAATCACCTGCTCATATATCTTATACAAAGGCGACTTCTCTCTTCCATCCACCTGATTCCAAAACAAATGTACGCTTTTAATAGTACTTTCGGTATTCTTTGCGATGATATTGGAAAGCACCCTCAGTAAAACTCAAAGTACTTTCAATTACTACTCTATCGGCAGTGATAGGTGAGAAAATGTGATGCATTTGTGCCAGCAAGGTCAATATTCCTGCGGTGTTTACTGTCCCCTGGCATATCAAAAAGTATAACCTCTATAGGAAAGGTGTCTCTGTGATAAGCTGTTGTGCCTTTTCAAGAGCTTCATTGGGCTTACATTGTATTATGAGGTATGCCTTTTTGTTTTAGCTCACTAAACTGTCTATGAGCAGCTTTCTTAAAATACTCGTTGTTCATCACTGTTTTGAGGTCTTGTTCTCGCATTCGGTGTAGGCTATATTGTGGATAATCACAATCCATCACAGCTACATTATAGCCCATTCGGTAGTGTAGCAAGCTGGCTACTAAGGTGGTAAAGGTACTTTTTCCCACCCTCCTTTCTGGGTGAAAAGCTAATGAATTTTGTCGTTGATGTCATATATATGTGTTTAAATATGTTTGTAATTCAATAAGTATATAAGTGCATAGCTATTCAAATACAACTATCTGTAATTAGCCAATTATCTAACTACCTCTATAAGTAGTATTTACTCACATAAGTAATTGACTAATTATCTAATTACTCAGTATGTACATACTCTGTAGCTTTATAGCTTTGTAGCTACATAGCTACCTAATTGCATTTACTTTCGTACATACTTGCTTTTGCGGGTATGTATGGAACATACAAATATACATACAGCCCATGTAGGGTTGTAATGGCTTTTGTAAGGAAGTGATTGTCTTTGTGTATATACAAAACCTTTGCTAAGAAATCACTTGTTTTTGCACCCTGAAATCATTTTACCTGCTCGTAGTGTTAATTTCTCTTTATGGCTAATTATTCGACCGTTAGGGAGAATTTTCTGTTCATGAACAGAGAGTTGTGTTTTGAGGGCCAATGCATTAGGGCCTCAAAACCACTTGCCCTGCAGGGGAGCTTAAAAACGCACTCCGAAGTCGTGGTTTTACTAACACTGAATTTATATGACCTTACAGAAAACAACTCACAAACACTCCACAGGTAGAAATAAGAAGATAAATCCAGCTTCTTTTAGATATGTCTTTTAGATTAAATGAAGAAGAAAACAATCTCAGTTTCTCCTGCTTTTCGAGCAATCAGGAATGAAAAGTCAGCGCATTTTATCACCTCTTTGCTTTTTAACCGAGAGATAAAGTGGTGAAAATTGATAAATCTGCTTTGAGATTATTACACCAAACTCACTGAATCCATGCGGCAATTTCGTTCGGTAGGGGTCAATTACAATCAGATTGTAAAAGATACTCTACTGTAATTTTCGGAGAAGAAAGCAGCTGCTTACCCTGTAAATTGAGAAAGAAACTACCCAATTGATTGCTATCTGCAAACAAATATTAGAACTCTCACAGCAAATGGAGCAAAAACTACAGGTAGCTTTTTAAGACGAAAACAGCGAGTTATGATAGCAAAAATACATCGAGGGGCGCAGCTGTTAGGGGTACTTTGTACAATCACAACAAAGGTGGATAAAGGACAAGGAGAGGTATTATACTCTCAAAAAGTGATACAACCTCTGCAAGGAAATGTGGGCATTTCGAAGTATCTCGTTCCTTTGCCCCTTATCTCTATGCCAACATAAGGACAGAAAACCTATCCTACACATCTCCTCAATCCCGATCTCTATCGATAAGGTGAGTGATGAGACCTTTGTAAAGTTGGCAACCGATTATATGCAACAAATGGGCTTTGAGACCAAACCTTGTGGTTTATAAACATTCGGATATCGAGCGCAAACATATTCACATTGTATCGTTGGGGATAGATGAGTATGGCAAGAAAATCTCTGATACTTGATACGCTCAATGAAAGTATGCCGAGAGTTGGAAACAAAATACCAACTTATCCTGCTATCACCAATGATTCACTGCTAACAGATAATGAGCTCTTGCCTTTATCTAAATTAGTTCCTTTAGATTACCGACAAAACGACCTTAAAAAGCAACTGATTCATACTGTAAAACAACTGCTAAAACACTATCATTTTACCTCGTTAGGGCATTCAACGCCTTGCTCAATCAGTTTAACATAGCGGTAGAAAAGGTAGAAGGCGAACTGCAAGGCGTTCCCTAAAAAGGGCTTGGTATATGTGGTATTGGATGAAAATGGCACAAGGCAAGCCATCCTTTTAAAGCCTCCAAGCTCGGCAAAACACTGAGCTTACCTTATATCGAAAAACATTTACAAAAGGAACAAGATCACTTAAAAGGACAAAACACCACTTCCTTAAAGGCACATATCACCTTTGCCAAAGAAACAGCTCATAGCAAAAGTGAATTTGTTCAAGAACTAAAAGCTAAAGGTATTGAGGTTGTCTTTCGTGAAAACAAAGAAGGGAGAACCTACGGGTAACCTTTATCGACCACAACAGCCGATGTGTGTATAATGGATCTCAGCTGGGGAAGGAGTTTTCTGCCAATGTTTTTCATCAGTGGCTAAAATCGTTAGAAGAGCCTGCTACGGCTTTAACCTCTCAGGTAAATATGCCGTCAGTAGCTCCTCATAGAAGCAAAAGCTATAACGATGCTAATGACATTGATGATATTTTTATTGACACTCTTGGACACATTACAGAGGATTTTCTGGAAAGGACTCATGCCTTAAATGCTTTCTTTACTCTTTTCTCTTTGGATGATCAAGGGGTAGATTACGAAGAAGAGATTTTACCAGAAGAATGAAACGTGCTACTGCCAAACAGCGAAAAATGAAAAACAAATCTTAAGTGTAGCCAGCTCATTGGCTCAGCTAATTATAAAATATTGACAAACACTAAAAAGCAGAAACAAATATGCAAAACGATGATGATTTAAGAGCATTAGCCAAGATTATGGCGTTTATGAGAGCCGTAAGTATTCTCATAGTACTGATGCACCTCTATTGGTATTGTTATGGCTTTTTCCAAGGCGAAAAATGGATATTAGCTGTAGTGGATAGAATCCTGACCAACTTCCAACGAACAGGGGGCTATTCTCTCATCCCTTATACACCAAATGCTTTTGCCCTCCTGCTCTTAGGCCCTGAGCTGTTTGGGTACAACAGGTGTAAAAACAACAAAATTACTTTGGCGAAAGATTTACATCGCTCTGGGAGTAGGAGCTACTCTTTACTTTGGTAACTTTTTGGATTTTATACCTGCGCCTTTCCTGCTTCCAGTGGCTGCCCTTTTTATATCCTTACCCTATCTTTGGGCTACATAGCTCTTCTTATGGCAGGTTCGTGGATGAGTCGCTTGTTAAAAACAACCTTTTAGACGATGTTTTCAAGCAACGAAAATGAGCTCGTTTATGCAGGAAACACGCCTGATGACAAACGAGTATTCTGTGAATCTACCTACTTTGTTCTACTACCGCAAGAAGTGGAATAAAGGTTGGATCAATGTAGTAAATCCCTTTCAAGCGACCATAGTATTGGGTACTCCTGTTCTGGTAAGTCTTATGCTATTGTGAACAACTATATCAAACAGCAGATAGAAAAGGCTTTGCAATGTACATCTACGACTTCAAGTTTGATGATCTCTCACCATTGCCTATAATCACTCTACTGAAGAACTTAGACAAGTACAAGGTAAAGCCTCAAGTTCTATGTAATAAACTTTGACGATCCTCGTCGTAGCTCATCGTTGCAATCCTATCAACCCTAATTTTTATGAGCGATATCTCAGATGCCTATGAATCTGCTTATACGATTATGCTCAATCTCAACCGCTCGTGGATTCAAAAAGCAAGGTGATCTTTGTAGAGTCGCTCTATCATTCTCTTAGCAGCTATTATTTGGTTTTTGAAGATTTACAAAGGTGGTAGGGTACTGCACTTTTCCACACGCCATCGAGCTATTGAACAAACCTTATGCTGATGTTTTTACTATTCTCACCTCGTATCCTGAACTTGAGAATTACCTATCGCCTTTTATGGATGCTTGGCAAGGAGGTGCACAAGACCAGCTACAAGGACAGATAGCCAGTGCTAAAAATACCACTCTCCCGGAATGATTTCGCCTCCAACTCTATTGGGTGATGACAGGTGATGATTTTTCGTTGATATCAATAATCCCAAAAGAACCCAAAATCCTTTGTGTAGGCAACAATCCTGATAGGCAGAATATCTATTCAGCAGCTTTTGGGTTTTGTCCAATTCGCGTATTGTAAAAAGCTCATCAACAAGAAAGGACAGCTCAAATCCTCTGTAGATTATTGACGAGTTGCCTACCATTTTATTTCAGAGGTTTGGACAATCTTATAGCCTACAGCCCTGAAGCAATAAAAGCAGCGTTTGTTTAGGGCTTTTCAGGATTTCTGCATCACTCGTGATTACGGGGATAAAGAAAGCAAGGTGATACAAAATACTGTGGGAATATTTTTAGCGGACAAGTAGTAGGGAAACTGCTAAAACCCTTTCTGAACGTTTTGGAAAAGGTATTGCAGAAAAAGGCAATCTACTACGATTAACCGCAATGACACTCTACTTCCATATCTACACAATTGGATAGTCTATCCCTGCTCAGTAAGTGCAACCTCACCCAAGGAATGTCTCGTTGGGGCAGTCTCTGACAATTTGACGAGCGCATCGAGCAGAAGATATTCCACGCACAGATGGTTGGAGACAACGCCAAAGTAGCTGAGAGACCAAAGCCTGCCGGAAAATACCTCAAAATCCTCTCCTTTGAAGCACGAAAATGGAGAAGACCAAATGCAACAACAAATCCAAGCTAACTATAAGCAGGTAAGAAAACCGATATCATTCGAGCTCATTACTGACGAGCTCACCCGCATTGAAAACGACCCTGAATTAGCACTTTAATAAGGGAAAGAAGAGGGAGAGGAATAGGGGACATTTGCAATCAAATTTTCGATAGTTTCTTAAAGTATGTAGTTGCTAAAGTCTGATTAGAAATAGTTTCTTGTTTTATTTTCTCTTATATTCTTCGAAAGGGGTATTGTTTAAATTATCCACATTCTGTTCCTCACCATTTTTATCTCACCCATATAACAGCTAATATGTTATTCGTCTCTGGGTCAATAGCAAAAGTAGTATACCAAAAATAACACAGGTATTGTCATAAAGTTTTCTTTTATTGTAAAGTATTGCCCTCAAAAAGTAATCCCCATAAAACCTTTTTGCATCAGTCCTAGAACCATCGTTAGATTCTTCTATAAAGCACTATATAACAACAAATCGTTTATAAACTCTTTGAAAGTGCCTTTTTCACTAAGCCTTATTCTCGTTACGAAATAAGCTCCACCATTTAAATTATTTTTAGGTTGGTAGATGAGTATGGAGTCGTCTATACCATCGACCATTTAAATCCTTTTTCTTTGAATAGATGATTTTATCATGCTATTATCTCCAAATACTAAATCTCCATTTACCCCTCTTTTAACAAATACATCAGCAAGAGAATACCTATCTGTTCTATCACGATCACTTAAATCAGCATTTGCTTTGATAAGTAGTTTAGCCATTTCGTAGTTGTTCTTTTCTACGCTATCAATCAAAGGTGATTCCGAAAATAGTCTCTCAGTGATAAAGGCAAAGGTACATTCTGTAGAAGCTCCTTTTGTAATAAAATAAGTTACTACTGGTAAGCTGTTGGATTTACAAGCTATGATAAGAGGGCTTGATTGGAGAATATATGAACTTCCTGGTAGCTGATAATCAACATCAAGTCCTAAATGTTCTTTATAGAAACATCTTCAAAAATATATTTTACCAAGGGCAAGTTGCCACTTTCAAGAGCAACTCAAAAAGAAATCAAATTTTCTTTCCCCTTTTTGTTTTGCGAAATCTCTATCAGCACCTTTGGCGAGAAGTGTTTTCACAGCTTCTAAATCACCTTTTTGCAAGCTAACCCCAATTGAGTGTATTGAAAACCATCTTCATTAAAAAGCAAAAATCATCAATATTAGAGTATCTTCTTCCACGGTTTCAGTAACTGTGGTGGCTACACTATTGTCATACTGAACTTGCTTTTGTTGGCAAGTGCTAATCAAACAGAAATGAATATATATGAGAAAGGTTGTTTTTCATTTTCAAAAGTCAAAAATTAGAATAATTTTAGTGTTTTTAGGATCATAATTTTCAAAGAGACTTTCCCAAAATTCTTTTGTGTATAGATTGAATCATAATGTTCATTGTCATATCCAGTATCAGAAATATTTGAATATTCTATTTTGATAGAAAAATATCATTCGTTTTATTGTCTATTGAAAAAGTAGTATATTGTAATATATCTGAGGATACATTTTTCTTCTATAGTGAAAAAGTTGATTTTCAAAGTAATATTTCTAAATCCTTCCTCACTTGTAATGTTGTTACTAAGCATCTTAGTATTAAAAATAGCTTTTCTTTTCCTTTATCACTTAAAACTATTTTTTATTGTTGCAAAAGATCATTTTTCTAGATTATAAAACACTAATTCTATCCTCAATGCCATCTTTGTTTATATCTACTTTCTTAGAAAAAGAATATCATTATTTTTAGAATGAGGGATTATAGTACGTGTATTTTCCCAAACCTTTTTAAAATCTGGAATATTATAGTATTCTTTTTCTTAAACTCTTCTTCATAAATATCTCCACTGCTTTCTGCTTCTAATATATAAAAATACTTAAATCCCATATCTATTGGTTTCCTATCTTCTCAGCATAATAACACAATTTTCCTAATATCTCAGCCTTCTGAGAAAAAGGTAATTTTTATCATTTACAAGAAAACGAATATACAAAGATATTGCATTTAAATATTCTTTTTGTTTTTCTATAGGAAAGTGCTTGATAATGTCTATCATTTGATTGTGGAAAAACAACTTTCCATCACAGCCTTCATACCAAAAAACTTTCCCAAATTCTGATATTTCTCCAGCCAATTGTCTAAAACATATTTATTTAACTCTTTATCCTCTACATAACCAAATGTCAAGACCAATGAAGTTAAAAGATCTCATCGTTAAGACAAAGCCCAGCGAAAACTTGAGCGATTATCATTAAATAGATATTTATTACGATGGGTTAATTTTTCTATATTCCCTTTGCGTTGCTCTGGATTAACAACATCTTTCCAGTAATAGATTTTTAAATCTTATCTTTTCTATTCTGTATTACAGAATCTTCAAACTTTACAAATTGGGGATATTTTGAATAATCAAATACTTCAGGAACACTATATAAGTCTCAAAATAAATAAACCTCTTTTGAAAAATATAAGTGTTGTATAAGCCAGAGTCTTCATTCCCTTAAAAACATAAGCTCTTTCGAACATTTATCAGAGAAATTAATTAATAAGAAATCTTTATCTGATGTGTAATTGATAATCCTTCCAAAGATATTGTTTATTTTTGAGGCAAATTCTTCCTCTGTTGGCTTAATATATTCTTTCTAACTCTTTGTCTATTATTTCTTGAATAGCTTTCAAATCACTAAAGAATATTCATATATAGGATAGTCTGTTTCATACATTTCTCCCATAGCTCCTGTTTTTAATTGATTTTTAGAGTACTGAGAAAAATTTTATTTTCAAAATATCCTTCTGTCATCTCATCAGAAGATGCTTGAGAATTACATTTCCCAAATAATAAAAACAGTCTAATTAATATACTCCTCATATAATTACTTCTTGTTGTTGATTCATTATCTACATCAGCTGCATTAGTCATTATTTTCAAGTTATATTCTTCCTTTGTAGGCTCATAATTTGGAGGAATAACAAACCAATCTATTACAGATTTCTTATATTTTGAAAATTTTTACTGTTCTAGCACCTTTATCTCCCCCATGATTACCTCCTAAAACAGTAGTAATATTCTCCATCAGAACTTTCTCCTATAACAAATGTTATATGACCACTTCCACCAACATGATTATCTTTTCCATTGGGTTCAGCTAGTTCGTTCCCTCCCCAATCAATAACAGCTGCTGCTCCATATATTGGTTTTTCTAATTGTTTCAAAATTGCCACATTGCTGCCCTCACATGATAAAGGAGGTGGAGTATATCCCGTTTGAGCAAAACCCAACTGCAGCTCCGCACCAATCAGTTCCTTCATTCAAACCTTTACCGTTTGAAGAGGCATTAAAATACTCATTAATTCGAGGGTTATTCTCTTCACCTGCAATAGCTTTTTGTCCAATTTCAGAAATCGCAAAGGCATCCACGGTGCCTTCCCTCTACTATGCCCCCATAAGCACTCATCTGTTTTGAAAAATTTTAGAACTTTTTATCTTTAAAGTTGCGTCTTTTCTTCATGGTTTGTAGTTTTACCATTCTTTATTTTTTATATCAACATCATTTCCTACTTTTAGACACACTTTTTAATTTGTTGATCACTACTAGCTCCATTAGCTATTCTATTGATTCCTTTGCTGCAAAATATCCCATAGCTGTAAGAACAGCTAATTCTCGATTTTTCACGAACTTGATCTGCTCCACTATCCGTTAAAAATACTTTGTCCCCATAGTTTTTCAATTTTGTCATTTACCATTTTAAAGTTTCCTCTACCAGTTAGTTGAATTAAGCCACTTCCTCTAAATCGCCAACCATCTCCAGAGGCTTCATTTCCATTTCCATTTATATTAGCATATACAAAATTAGCTATATTTTGTTCGTTATTTATTAATTGTTTTGCTTTTTGAGATAACTCTTTACTTTTTGAAAACACGATTTTCATCATGAAATTCTGCATTGGAGTCTACAAGTGGAACAAATTTTTCTTACCCGATGATTTATCCCTAACCCATTCCCCTTCAAAGAATCTGGTTGGGAAGACTTCATGCAAACGTTCTTCTGTGTAACTATCCATATTTTCACCCTATAGCAATTTAGATCCTGTTTCGATTGCAGCTTGGTGAAGAAGAGTGCTTTATTCCAACAAGTATCCATTTGTAGCTCTTTCATATATTTTTGTATAGGTATCGGCTACGGTTTTTAATGTATCTTCTTCTGCTTTTGGGAAAAGCTCTCTTAGTTGTGCTACAGTAACGGGTGCTGTACATCTCGGCAAGAATGTCGCTTCCTCTTCCTCTAATTGTACTCTTTTAACTCTTTTCCTTTTGCAAACCTTTATTGCACTAACATTTTTCAACTATGTCGTTTAATTTCTTTTCATAATATAGTACCAAGTGATTGTGAGATTCATATAGGCTCCTTTTCTCCTTTGTTAGAAGAAGTCAATCATTCTTCTTTCTGTTAGTGCTCGCCATTCTTTTTCTGATAAAAGGGGTGATAACCAGGACCACAAGAACCCTCATATTCACATTCTGTTACATAATACTCATCGTAATCTGCCTTGTCCCACCACTCTTTAAATTTGGGAAGGTTAAAGTATTTATTTTTAATCAAAATATCTACTTGAGAATCTCTAAGAAAATACCGAAGTCTTCCCATCATTTGATATGGACTATTATCTGTATATTTATATTGTTCCCCAAAGTAAGCTATGTTTGCTAATATCTTTATTCGTTGTTCTTCTGTTAATTCTTCTTTCTTGCTCTGTTCTTCATCGCCCTAAATAATTGATATAACCTTTTATATCTTCTAAAATTTGATAGGCAGTTTTAACATTGTATAGCTTTTTGTAAGATTTTAAAAAGTGTTTGAATGCAATTTTATAGAGCCATCACAGTTCTTTACCCAAAATAAACTGCCATAATCTTCTGGATAATTTTTATCGTAATGCGTTTTCTTTATAACCCTCACTCTAATAATTCAAAGTCTTGCGTATATCCAAACCTCTTTACTAATTGCTCCATAAAAAGCATCATTCTTGATAAGCCAATCAAAGGAAACCTTGTCATCATTAAATAAATACTTATTGCGAGCGACAAAATGTTTCTATGTTCTTCTTGCGTTGTTCTTTAAGATCTGAAATATCTCTCCATCTTGTTACATAAATATTTTCACCTTCTTTATCTTTTTGTTACAGATATTGTGTCTTCTATCTTAGAAATTTCAGGATATTTACTTCTATAATCAATAAGTTCAGGTATTGCATATTGTCCTATCATCAATTTTTATCAATAGAAAAATATAAATTAAACTTAAACCCTTCAGAATCATTATATAATATCTCATTAGAATTATAGCATTTATTGTCTGTTTTTTAGAAAATATATGTTATCAAATAGCTTGATATTTCCAAAAACAGCTTTAACTTTACTATCAAAAATCATCAATAAGATTATATCCATCCTTTTTAAAATACTATCTAACAATTCTATAGAAATTTCTAAGTCCTCTTTATCATAAGGATAATATTGTATAGTAGTAACTTCATTAGATATAGAATTAGCTTTTTAGCAGTTGTTTTTCTAAAACTCTCTCTTCTTTTTGACTTTATTTTATTATTTACACAAGAGGTCATTTGTAATATAATCATATAGCTCAAACTAAAAATTAGTAAATTTATTTTTTCATTATTAAAAATAGATAAAGTAAATTAAACAAATGTATTTTCGAATACTACATGAATTTTTATAAATGAGTATCTGTATGAGTTAACTTTTTCTGTTATATCTTCTTCCGTTAAATTATAAAGTTTTACTATTTTTCTAAAAATTATCAGGATACATATAAAATTTTATCTCTGATTCTTTTTGCAGAAGATTTAGTAATTCCACTTCCTATCTTCACACCATTTTCTTTTTATAGATTGATTTCCACCCAACAGAGCGATTCTTCCTGTTTTTGTTTTACCTATTACAAAAAGCAACGTGTTCTGTTCCTGTAGTATCCCATCTTATCATTGCTATGGCTCCATATGCAGGCTTATTATTATTTGTAACTTTTGCTTTTTCCCAGTAATATTCTTTATATTTTCCTTTAGGAGTAAAAAGCTCTTGCCTTTACATCTCCATCGCCTTTTTGGTTCTTCATAGGAAGGAGAAGATTTATTTAAGCACCAAGTAACGAAAGCTGCACACCAACTGGTTTCATTGGTTCCTGCTTTATAATTACTATTATTAAAATAATCACATATTCTTTCTTTTTAAAGGAGACTGTTTATTATGTTTTTCCTTTATATTTTTCATACTCTTCCCAAGCAACTTTCATCCAAGGAGGCGTATGCCATTTAAATCACTTTCTTCTGTCCTCATTACAAACGTTTTTGTCATATTTAAACCATTTCTTTAACTTCTCTAAGTTTGCTTTTCTCTCATCATAATGTAATTCGTTGGATAATCATCTTTTTGATTTAGGTAAATATCCTTGCAGTATTCTTGCTATTAAGAAGAAGTATGTCTCCTCGTCTTCTTTCATAAGTAAGGCTACCTCATTTAGGTTTTTACCTAATCCTTTTTAAATTTTTCTCTTTTTCCATTTGTAAAGCATCTACTCTTTTTCTCATAATCTGTTTGAGTCTCATTTCTTTTTCTTAGGCTGTACCTAGTAGGAACAGTCTTCTTTTTCCATCAAATCCACCCACTATCTACTACTAAATGAATATTTCTTGCTACCAAATTAGGATTTTTAACAATATCAAATTTTTCTGCCCTAATTCTTTTTGATATTCTTCATACATTACAGGAGAAGAACCATCTCCTGTAAGTTGCAAAAGACCTCTCCCTTTGTAATAATATTGACTAGAAGCTGTATTTCCTGCTATTTCTCCTGCTGTCCCTAAAAATCCTGTCTCAACACTTGTCATAGCAAGAAAAGCTATTTTTGTATACATTCATTTATATGCCATACTTCCTAAACATATTATTAAGCTCCAAAAGTAAGCCTTTCATATGATTTATCATCTACATCACATTTTTTGATCCCAAATTTTATCTGTACCATTGATTGTTTTTACAAGACTTTTTACTTCTTCTACTGTAAAATCACGATTACAATAGCACGTTTTATGTTTCTTCTCCTCAACGCCACTCTTTTTAACTTTTTCCTTTTGCAACCTTTATTGCACTAACATTTTCAACTATGTCGTTTAATTTCTTTTCATAATATAGTACCAAGTGATTGGCGAGATTCATATAGGCTCCTTTTCTCCTTATCATTCATTTTTGTTTTTGAATACTGCTGTTATATGTATGTGATTCTGTGCCTTTTGAACTTAGAAGTATTTAACTCTACCAAAAAGTTCTCCCTTGTTATCTATAATTTTTATCAGAATAAAAGGCTTTACCCTCAACTCGGAGCAATACTATCCCCAAGACTTTCAATTAAAATTTTTGTGATAAATCACTAAGTGAAAAACCATATTGATCGTAAAAATACTTCTACTTCTTTACCCTATCATATTAGCAACGTAAAGTTTAAGGTAAATTTTTGTGTTTAATTTTACAAATCTATACCTTTGGCTATCATCTGAATTACAGAAGTAGGCGTCTATTATATCTCCTTTATTTGTAATTGTAAGAAGATTATTTTCAAATTCTTTATTTGAGGATACTATAAGAAAATTAGTATCTGCTGCTTTTTATTTTGAAAAATATTTGAATATCCTTCTTTTCTCGGTCTTCTTTCTTTTTCTCTTCCTCAGTCTTTCCTTTATATGTCTTTTTATTGTATAAGAATACAGATTTCTTTACTCCTTTGGGAACTACTACTTTTTCAGAAGTATAGATAGGTTTCTGTTTGTTTGTAACATCATAAACTTCTAATATTACCTCTTCCTCATCTAATCCTATATGTTTCTGCATAAGCATACATCTCTTGATAATAGCCTGCTTTCTCAGATATTACCACTACTTCCATCCTTATCTATCCAATGCTGAGGATATTTTAGGTTGAACAATTTCTATATTTTTCTTCTATAATTTCGCTATTAATCCTACAACTAACCTTGAATATTCCAGCTTCTAAAGGAGTTATTTTTAGTTCTTGGTTCTTCTTTTATATTTTTTGAGTATCATGGAGGTGTAGCACTCTACCCAAAAGATTGATATTTAAATCTCCTAACTCATCTTTATAATTAAACGGAATATTCCATTTTTATTTTTGTTTTTCCTCTAAAAGTAAGGTCAGGGAATGTAGTTTTTTGCATTCAATTCAAAAGGTCTTCCCTACCTTAGTATACCTTTAATCGAAATACTTTTAACTTCATTATCTACTATTTTTGAAAACACAAGTGTCTGGATCTTTTTATTATTTGAAGAATTAGGTTTTATATTAGCAGCTTCTACAAAATATTCATCTTTTTATCACTGCTAAACTTAAAAGTTTCTCCACCTTCTTGTTTCAATATTGTATTAAGATACCATTTAGTCCTGCTTGTATCTTCTAAGTCTGCACTGAACTTCATTCTATCCACTGAAAAATGATTTCTTCATTAGGCCTAAAAAGTTCTCCTGGTTTTATCTGGTTTAATTGATATAACACTATTTAAAACACATTTTTCCTGTAATGTACTTTTATCTCCTGAAGGAGTGATATGCTCAGACTACTATGGTATATTCTTCATTATTATTCTCAGGGTAAAACTAATATTATCCTTCTTGCACAACAAGTATATTTTTATTAGAATCTAAAACAAACATCTTTAGCGAAGATAGTTCTTCTTCAGTAGGGTTTTTCTATATAAGTTAGCTTTTAAAAAGTAACAGAAGCTCCTTTTCTTTAATTCCCATTTATCTGTAGTCCCTTTTTCGGACAGCGTTTCTTATTTTATTTTCTACACAATCTATGCTAACAATTGTGTTTTCAATCACCTTAAGACGAATCGCACATCCAGAATCAAGTTTATCTACTACTATTTCTTCTTTTTCCTTCATTATTTGTCTTGGGAGAAATTGATGTTTTATTTATACATTTACTCTAATTTCTTCTCGTTTTCCATAGCTTATAATAGTATATTCTCCAGCTTTCTCAAAGGTAAAAGTGAACTCTGTCCCTACCTGTTTTTCTTCTTTAATGATATGATCGTCATCACATTGGTTACCTTCATAGACAATCCATGAAGTGAGACTTTTTATCTCCTTTTTCAACTCAGCAGAAAATGTTACTTTTTGCCCTTTCCGTATGTATTGTTTTTATTATCCATAATTGTGGATTTAATCTTCTATTTGTTTTGATAGTAATATTTTCAACTATTGGAAAAAGCAGGGTTCTTCTTTAGAGCATTTCTATAGCAGGATTTACTGCACTTACTTCTAATGGGGTAGTATTTTTTCACGATGTGCAATAACACGCTGTCCGTTTGTCCATGTTTTGCGATAGTAATCTTACCTCCCATCATACATTGTAATTCTGAAATCTCTGTAAGTGTATTTTTGCCTAATACTTTTTGTACCTTCATAAGTTTTACTCCACTTAGGTGCAAAATTGTGGTGAGCAAGGTAAATTCCCAGAAGAAGAAGGTTTAAAGTACATTTTTCCAAAGGTCATCACTGCTGGAATAAAAGTTTTTATCATCTTCAGTAGCTACATATTTATCGGATTGCTCATTAAAAACAATTTGTTTTTATGAGAAGTTACTTGCAAAGTAGCCTGTTGGTTAGGATTCTCAGCTTTATTACAAATACACTTTAGCCCATTTACCACATAATATTTATCATCATGTTCACTATTCCTTCTTGCTTTTTGTTGTTCAGCAGCAGCTTCTTTTCTTTTCTTCTTGCTGCTTTTGTTCTTCCCTCTTGTTGTTCTTGTTTTATTTCATCTTTGAAAGGAATTTCTCCATTAAGTTCTCTGATCTCCTCAGAAGAAGGAATTAATAAGGTTATGTTAGGGTGCAACTCATTACCATCTGACTATTGAAATCGGCACGTTCGTTATGATACTCTTTAAGCTTCATTGGGTCTTTTTAATCCTATTTGCTTAGCTATAGAAACATAAGTATCTTTACGCTTCACTGTATATTCTGATGACTCTTGCATAATCTTTATTTTTGTTAGCGTTAATTTTTGGTCGTATAGAAAAATATTTTTCAACTTCAATAGTTACATTGGTCTCTGAATACTTTATTCTTCCTGTTTTGCCTGTATAATCTGTTTGGTGCACAAAGTTAGTATACATCTGTACATTTTCCTGTTCGATTTCTACATAGTATTCTTGTTTATGGATATATGCGATTACTTTATCCATCATCTCTTGTGCATTTGCTATCTTGGGTTCATAATATATTTGGTTGCTTTTCTGCTCTTTTTCTATGTCTCCTTTCCAAAAAGACAATCCTATGGGGAGGATATTCCATAACAAAGGATAATCAGTATCAGGCGCAAACTTGCGTATGCTAAAAAGCTCAATGCTTTTTACAATATGTAACTGTTTTTATGAACTCCCGCAGTTTTTCTGGTGTATCTGTCGCTTTAAAAATGTGAGCGGATATGTTCTAATCCTTCTCCCCTCATACGTTGTTAAGAGTTCATTATCTACTTCTTTTTATGCGCTGTTGTATTTCCAGAGATGTTAGTTACAAAAAGCACATAGTCCTTGACCTTGCATTTCAGAGGAAAGATGGCTTCCATATACTTATGTGATATAGATAAGAATTTAGTATCTATTTCCTCTCCATTTACTAAAAACTGACTTCTCTCAATCACCACATCATAAGTAGGCTTTTTCTCTGTCTTTACAAAAGACATTATAGGTAAGAGTAGTGTTGTATTCCTGTTCTCCTATTTTTAATATAAGTATATCTTCAACGGCATAAGTAGCGGTTGGGAATAAATTAGGTGTATTGATGTAATTATTCATTATAGCGTATTATAAATCAATAGTGTAAAAATCATCTTTTCTCCAAAATATTAGATAGATGGTGCAATATGAACTAAGTATATTTATTTACATTTTCCCATAATGGTATCTGGTTCATAGAAATTACCATATTTTTCGTAATATCTTATAACCCTAACTTGTTTTAATGTATCTTTCTTACATTTTGTAATATAAAAACACATACACCATTTTGTTCTTGATACATGATGAATATCTCTCTAAAATATCCACCAATTCTTTTCGTTTTCTATAAAAAGGTCTGGTATCTGAGGAATATTCATAGAACTCCATAAAATCTTTTCTTTTTGATTTTTAATATATTCTATAATCTGTATCACAAGGAGATTTTGGAGGATTTTTTTACTAAAACTAATTCTTTTTATAGCCTTAGATTCTATAAACTCCACTTTTTCTCTTCACAAGAAAGGAGAAATACCATTAGAAACAATAATATTCTCATTATAAACTATTTTTAAATTCTTTTTCAAAAGGTTATTTTGGTAATAAAAGGCTTATATCCTTTAAGATGTTGTAATATAAACCAAGCTCTAAAACCATTACTACAGTAATAAATTTTTCCAAATCAGGTTTATCTAATCAAAATGATCCCATAAGGTTACTTTATATTTCCCCTCGTATTCTTTATCGTTAAATTTTAACTCTTTCAAAATAATCTCTAGTAGCCATATATCATTCAAAGCTAATGTTCTTCCTTCAAATAAATTATTCTCTCTATATCTATCATATGGAAATAGAGGAGTTATAAAACCTTTACCTTTCTCCTTTCTCTTGTCAGCATCAGTGTCCCAATCAATTTCTTTATCTTCTACTTCTTCTAATTTATTGAAATTATTTTTATTTTTCCGCAATATAAGTTTCTATTTGCTTGCAATATCTTTCAGTACTATCAGCATTTTTGATATTTTCATTTAATCTATCATCAATAAAAATTCCTCCTTCATTTCTTTGAAATTTATCAATCATTTCATCTAATACAGGAGATAAGTCTCCCCAAGCAAACATAGCCTTTAAAGTTCTTAAATTAAACCAAAGTCTAAAAATCCGTCATTATACTAAATTCCATAAGATAACCTAAGTTTTCTATTTCTTCCTTAGAGTAAATCGCTTTTTATTTAATTCTTTTTACCTTTTCAATGTTTTTCTGTTGTAAGTATTTTAGGTTTTGCAACTATAAGTTTTATCTATAGCTACTCTTAATGGAATATTATTTTCTTTTCTTTTGAATTAGAATTATGTTTTGCTGTTACTTCTATTTCTGTTAGATACTCAATGTGAGGGGCTCGCATTGGCAAACTCATATTGAGAGTTTATGTCAAACCCTCTTTCTGTATATTCTTTTATATATTGACTAATTTCGTTATTTGTGTATATTTGTTTTATTCGGATTAGCGTATCCAAAACCATAAGCTCATATCTTCAGCTATTCCAGTTCCTTCTGGGTTCAAACCAGGCATCTTATAACGATCTATTACAATCGTTCCTAAACGTAGATAATCTTCCTTATCGAAAGGCAAAGCACAATGTTCTCTCTCTGTTATTGTAAGAACAACGAAAAATAAAGTTCAAATACTTCATCTTGATCTAATTTTTGACCAATTAGCCATTAACTCAGTTGTTAGACGAAATTCTAAAACAACTTTATAATCTTTATCTACTTTTTTGCCCATTCATAAGGTTTCTTTGTTTCTCTATACTCCAAAGGAATAGGGTCATCATCTTTTTACAGTGTCTTTTGCCAAAAGCAAATCTATCACAATCATATAGTCCAAAATAAACAATATCCCCCTACTTGAGCAAAATTTTTTATTCATTTTGAATATGAAAACGAAGTTTTTGATCCATAGATAGCCCTCTTAATAGGCTCATCTCTATGGTTTTGTCCACCATCCTTTCATAAAAAATACCTGCGGGAGGATTCTTTTTTTGAATCTTCTCGCTCTATTTTTGCCATTTGCCAGGTCTACTGCCATAATAAGTTTTTTAATAGATTAAACCGTTTTTGAATAGTTGAATCTTTCATTTTTTTCTTATTTCTTAATTGTTCCAAATCTAAGTTCTTGAAAAATTTTTATAAAAAAACAAAAATCTTCAGGGAGCAGTTGGTATTTAATATTCCATACAATAGTATCTTTCTGCCTAAAAAAATATAGAAACGTTCATATTGACGATTATAGATATTTTTAATAATTTAAAAAAAGGATATGCTTTAGCATTATTGAGATATGCTTTAGGTATTGATGAAAAATAGACTATCTGCATTGAAAAGGTATATCCACTATGATGGAATTTTTTTAAGCTGAACGCCCTCATTATAATTTTTCTTTATAGATTAGATATCTATTTTTAGTAATTTCAACTCTCTCTAATGCTACTTTACCAACATTTATAGGAATGTCAGGTTTCACATAAAAAAATATTTCAATTTTCAGAATTTCATTTTCATTGTTTTTCCCATATTTTTTTCTATGTTTTTCATTATTTTTTTCACTATGTTTTTTTGTTCTTTGATAGAACAGAAAAAAAGAGCAATAATAATATTAATAACAAGTAAAATTTCATTTGCTTAGTAATTAAAAAGTTAAACTACGATCTCTTCTGCATAATATCCCATTGCCACTTAAAAATGAATACATTTTACCTTTATAAGTATTATCTCCCGTTGAGAAAAACCTCCCCTACTATCATTTTCTCCTCTTTGCCAAGTATAATCCATTTTCATAATTAAGGAATCGTGTTATAGTAATAGGCGCATTTTTGGTACTGTTCTTAGAATTCTAACCCCTCTTTTCCTTAAAAAGGCAAGCACTTTTATTGATAGTAAAAACTCCAAATAAGATCATGATCTTCAATTTTTTCAAGTTTACCATCTTCTGTGAAAAATAATCCATGCCAAAATTTTCATATTTTCTATCAAGAGTAATATATTTCCTTTTAATATTTCCATTAGGGTAGTATATTTTTCTAATTAGATAATAAGAAATTTTTAGGAATCTTATTGTAAATATAATAAACTTCTCCTTCTTTTGTTGTATCTATCAGAATCTCCACATAAGAACCGTCAGGAGGACGTTACCATGATTATCTATATACTTCAATAAAGAAGTATCAAATCGCTCAAAGGAAGCATCTATCTTAGGATAATTGGGTTTTCCACAATTGGCAAATAAAATAAGGAAGATAAGAAAATAAATTTTTTTCATAGAACTTAATTTTTAGTTAATAAATTATACAATAGTTCCCATTGCCATTTGCCTAAGGCAAAGAGTTTTCTTTATCCTCCTTTTATCACTTTTGGGATAATCCATAATATTATCCGTTTTTCCTGGGAGGAATGTAAAAATATTGACTTTTCCTACATTCTCTACCAGAATATAAGGAATAGAGATTCCCTCTTTCAATTTATCAAAGGAATTTGATATAATTATCTAATATCCCCATCGCCCATATTCATGTTTTAATATTTCGCCTGTCTTTCCGTCTATGAGAAATAATTCTGCTATATATTTTGATTTTCTCCATTCAATAAACCATAAAGGTTTTTCATTTAATGACATTTGATGAATTTCAGATCTTCCTTTGGGTAAGGTATAATTGATGGCTCCTCTTGGAATATTTTTAATTCCTTTTTCTTTTGCAAAAAGTCAATACCTTATTGATAGTAAATGTCCAAATAAGATCATAGTTTTCACTTTTTCAAGTTCACCATTTTTCGAAGAAAAATAAGCTATTCAAAATTTCCTCCTTGATCTACGTTAAGAGTAATACTTTTTTTGAGCAATATTTCCATTAGGATAGTATATTTTTAATCATATAATAAGAATTTTTAGGAATTCTATTATAGATATAATAAATTTCTCCTTTTTCTGTTGTCCTCTCTAATATCTATGTAAGAGCCATCAGGAGAAAGTTGCCATGATTATCTATATACTTCAATAAAGAAGTATCAAATCGCTCAAAGGAAGCGTCTATCTTAGGATAGTTGGGCTTTCCACAATGACTAAATAGTATCAAAAATGTATAATCTTTTTCATAAATTATACAAAAATCTCCCATTGCCATTTGCCCTAAGGTAAAGAGTTTTTCTTTTTCTTCCTCACAATTCCACCTCCAAGTGAAATTTTTAGTTGATTCTGTCTCCAAAAGACCAATATCCATGTCTATGTTCAATAAGTTTTTCCTGTATTACCATCTATAAAAAGTTCAGAACTACCATTAGTTTTTCCATTCAATAAAACCAAATAGTATTTTTCTTTATATGACATTTTTAATATTGTTGTTGTGTTTTTGGGTAATGTGTAATTTATAGCTCCTTTTTGGAATATTCCGAATCCCTGCAAAAAGTTAATATTTTTATCAAATGTAAAAGGACATTCAATGTCATGATTTACAATTTTTCGATTTCTCCATTTTCTTTAAAATAATAATCAGTATTAAAATAAGTTATTTCTTGTATTAAGACTAATATACTTTACGATAAATATTCCCATTATGATAGTATTCTTTTATTACTGTATAATATGAGTTTGAAGGTGTTCTATAACAAATATAATAAGGTTTCTCCTCAGTATTTTCACGCTCTTCTATTTCTATATAAGAACCATCAGGAAGAAAAGTGTCCTTGTTCGTCTATATATGCCAATAAAGAGGTGTCAAGTCGTTCAAAAGAAGCATCTATTTTAGGATAGTTGGGCTTTCCACAACTGGCAAATAAGATAAGGAAGATAAGAAGATAATCATAGAACTTAATTTTTAGTTAATAGATTGTACAATAGTTCCCATTGCCATTTGCCCTAAGGCAAAGAGTTTTTCTTTTCTTCCTTGCAATTCCACCTCCAAGTGAAATTTTTAGTTGATTCTGTCTCCAAAAGACCATTCCCCCATATCCATGTTTCAACAATTTCCCTGTTTTAGCATCTAATACAAAAATCTCTGTTTTAAAATCAGCTTTCTCCCATTCAATAAACCAAACAGGACCTGTTTCATAATTAAGGAATCGTGTTATAGTAATAGGCGCATTTTTGGTACTGTTCTTAGAATTCTAACCCCTCTTTTTCCTTAAAAAGGCAAGCACTTTTATTGATAGTAAAACTCAAATAAGATCTTGATCTTCAATTTTTCAAGTTTACCATCTTCTGTGAAAAATAACTTTTTCCAAAAATTTCCTCTATCTGTATCAAAGGGTAATACTTTTTCGAGCAATATTTCCATTAGGATAATATTCTTTAATAATTCTATAGTAAGAATTTTTAGGTGCTTTATAATAGAAATATTCCCCGTTAGAAGACATTCCTACCATTATATAGGAACCGTCAGGGAGGAAGTGTCCATGTTACATAAGTCAATAAAGAAGTATCAAATCGTTCAAAGGAAGCATCTATCTTAGGATAGTTGGGCTTTCCACAATTGTCAAATAAAATAAGGAAGATAAGAAGATAAATTTTTCATAGGACTTAATTTTTTTAGTTAATAGATTGTACAATAGTTCCCATTGCCATTTGCCTAAGGCAAAGAGTTTTTCTTTTCCTCCTCTTTACCATTTTCTGTATAATCCATAATATTATCCGTTTTTCCTGGGAGGAATGTAAAAATATTGACTTTTCCTACATTCTCTACGGCTTCGTATTGTTCCTTTTGTTAAACATATATGTTACACAATTTTTCACTTGGCTGGATACTCTCTATATTTTTCCCTCATTTATCCTCTTTTTCTTGGAAGTAGGTCTGGGCTTAAGTAGTTTTTGGGTTCTTTCGATTTTTATACAGTTCTTCTCCCACGTAGACCTGTCCCGTTTTTGCATCTATGTACCACACATAAGGGATATATTCTTTAGGAGTAATCATAACATCTTCAGGCACCTCAGGAAGTGTATGCTTTTCTGGATCAAAACGTTCTCCTTTTTCTTGATAACAATCAATATTTCTTACCTTTCACTTTTCCATATTCTAAGCTATAATTTAAATCAAACTCACTATCATACCAGCCAGCCCCTGTTTTAAATCAATAATCCCTTTTCTTCTGCAAAAATTCATCACATAATCGATCTTTATCTTCCCAAATTTTTATCTTCATCTATGATTGTGAGAGTCCCTTTCTATCATAAAAGCAATTTTTCCTATATGGGTATATGTACCCACCGACATCATTTCTTTTTAATATATCCATCCTCATAGAATTCTTTATAAATTGCATAATAAGGATATTTGTGCACAAGTTCTTTCTGAAAATATATTTCTTCTATAACACCTGAAAGTTTTGCCTTTTTTCCATATCTGTAATAATATTTCCATTCTCTCTTACATAATGGTACCCATTCTCTTTATATTTTTATATAATTCAAAAATCAAATTTTTCTCTTTCCACGGGTTGCCCCTTTACAAGTAATGCTCAATAATAATAAAAATAAGAATACAGATCTCATAAAGTTTTATTTTTAGTAGTTCAAATAATTTATCCCAAAAACCTTTTTCTTATTTCGTTTTAGCTTGGTGTTTTTCCCTTTGTTCATCATTGTATATTGTTTATGTTTTTATAGTATATGAAAATCAATTTTTCCCTTTTCCATACTTTTTACTTTAAGATTTTATCGCTTCAATGTATTATTTATGATCTTCCATTGCCAAGAAAATAAAGATATTCGTTCTCTCTCACTTTGTTTGTTTTCTCATTCTCTTTCGAGTAATCCATTATATTATTTGTAGAGTAAATCTTATAAACAACTGGAGATTTTTATTTCCATTATATTATTTCCTATCTTTTTCTTTTTCACATCTCCATCAAAAACTTCTAATAAATTCAAAGAATGTAGAAATTCATGAGCCATTGTTGTCCCACTAATATTCTTTCCAAAACATATAGAATATTTTCTCCCGATTGGAGTAATACCTGTCATATTTTTCTATGTCTACATCTATTAAAAACATTATTTTACTTTTTATGGTCTTTAGTTATATCGTTAATTCTCTGAATAATATTTTTCAGTTTTTCTCTTTTAATAAATAGTCTCTGTCTCTTTTTGTTAAAAAGAAAGGTTCTCTATCAAATAAAGGAGTAACTAAAAGCCTGACCCAATATCTTTTTCAAAAATCTTTTTGTGGTTCTATTTTTGAATTCATCTTCTCTGTTTGACACTTTAACAAGGGTAATATCTATCTTTTTGGGATTTTTACCATTAGGATATATCTGTAATGCCCTACAAAATTTCTCCATTATTTCTATTTCTAAAAATACAGGAGCTGTATCTGTAAACTCTTCTATACATTCAATCTCAAAAACACATTGTTTCTTTATAAATTCTCCTATTGTAATTTTTTCATCACTCAGTTTTAAAGCATTCTTTGTGTTTTTAATTTGAAGGATAAAAATTCATCATTTTTATGGCACTAATTCTATTTATTAGTAATTTTAAAAATAGCTTTCTTTCCTTTTGGTAAAGTCATTTTAGGAACGAAATATACTTCATCATTTGCTATTTTTTTCATTAATTTTTGTATTGTACAAATTCTTTTTGTGCATTAACTAATAGTTCTGAATCTATTTCAAAATCCTGAGATTTAGGTATTTCTCCAGATTTATATTTTTTCTTTGGTACCTTTGTTTTTTGTAGTAATATCCTATTGTTTTTCTAAAATCATTATCTCCTCTCATTCCAGTATCACCTGTTCTAAACCAATCAAATCCAAACTCTCCCTGCCAATCATTATGAGGTCTAAAATGTACCACACAGGAGCATTTATAACTTTTTCTTCTTCTGTACTTTGTTCTTCTGTTTCTTGTGTATCAGAGTTATTCCTAACCCCTGCATTATTACTTTCTTCTGACTAACAAGCTCTAAATCACCATTAGTTGCCTCAATAATTACCTCTTCGGCTTCTTCATAAGAGGAGCCGCTTATAGAGGTATAAGTATCACGAACAGTAATATATATGTTATTTGCCTTTTTAAAAAATTCCCATAGCTTTGTTTTTAATGTGAACTACCTTGCTCGCCGCTATTAGATTTTACAGATTTTTCACTTTGTAAAATCATATTTTGCTTGGTGCTCACTACGGTTATTTTATCAGAATGAGAGTCACTCTTCTTAGCCTGTATATTTCTTTTCGTTTTTAGAGACTTCACCTCTTACATTAGAGTCTTCTCGTATATCACCAGAAGCAGATTGAGAAATATCTTTACCTGCTATATCTCACCATATTCACGCATTGCTAACTATGTTAAAAGAAGCTGTTGAAAGTATGTTTTGTTGCTCTTACATTAATATCTCCGCCCGCTTCGAAAGTAATATCTTTTGGAGCACTTACATTGATATTTTCCTTGTCCATCCATTAGGTAGGTATTACCACTGGGGTCTTCTATAAATATACTACCTTCGGCATCGTTTAATATTATTTTAGTACCCGAACGAGTATGTATCACTTTCTTGTCATTGCCTGAGGTATGGTAATTACTAAATTCCTTACCATTGTAATTAGCACCTATTACAAACGGGCGTTCGGCATTCTGATCTCTAAAAGTCCCACCCATACTTCTTCGCCTATTTCGGGGATGAAGTAAAGCCTTGCCGCCTCCTGCGTGAGGTTGCACCACTCGTATCCAAGGGGTTTTAGTTTGATGTTTTCTCTGCCAAACTAAACTGTACGCGCACGTCCCCAACCTTCAGGGTCGTTATTGTCAATCACCCGTGCAGGCTGTTGTTCAGCTTTTGGAAGAGCTTGCTCATCATAATAGTAAGCTACAAATACATCGGGAATGGCTAAACTCATTGTAATAGATGCCTTCTCCTTGATAGTGAGTTACATCTATCACTCGATAGGTTTCCATGGGTAAGCCGTTGATATCTATGAGCTTTACGACATCCGATATGTACATGAGGATTTCTGCTCTTCCTCTGACCTGCATTAACTGCTCGACGTCTTTTTCTCTTTGGACAGCATCTTTCAAATAACTCCTCTAAATTCATCTGGCAAAGCTCCATAAGTCTGATCGGTAGTCTTGGCAAATACTTTCTCCTGAAGCCTTGATAGCCGTAAATTGAAATGGATTCTCTTTTGTACTGTGTCTCTGTCTGTCACTACCCTTAACCTCTGTTCTGGCTCATTTGTGAATTATAGGAAAGATAGTTAAACTTTTGAGTTTAAGTAGCAGATCAAATTCAACCTCCCTAAGGTCACCCCTTCATAAAGAGTTATGGTTTTCATGCCCGACTACCAAAGATAAAGTGTGCCATTATAATAGAAAAACTCTCCATAACGCTTGGCAGGCGCTGGATAAATTGGTAATCAGACTCATTGTATTGTACAGTACAGGGATTTTTCTCTTCATTGATAAGTCCTCTATATGTATTTGTGATTCCTGTGGATATTCCTCTGTAGCTTTCTTTTGATAATCTCTGAAGTGTCTGTTCTCATACGACTGACAAGTTTTTCCTCCATCTAATACAATGCTTGGGGCATAGCCAGAGATATGTAATTTACCATAACCCCTCCTGATTTTTCTTATTGCAGATATGCAATAATCCCTCTAAAAAGTGTAAATAACACTTCCATACTGATGGAAATGAATAGTAATGTTCTGCCCTAAGAGTTCTTGAGAGTTTTTCATTACGGCTTTCAAAGTCATCAATAGCTGTATCATTGACGATAGTAAACTCATCGTGGGCATTGCAGTTGGGTAAGATGGGTCTTTCAAAAGTAGCATTATCTAAGAACCCTTTACCATCAATAGTAAAGGTAACCATCACTACAGGATTAGCCTTGTCTACTAAAAAGTCTTGAAAGTTTCTCACTGCAGCTAAAGTGGGCAAGATCATCAGGGTGATTGATTGCGATAACCAGTGAATTGTTCATCTTTTTGTACTCATAAGATTCTCTTTTTAAAGGGTAATTTATTGGGATAATTTAGTTCAAATATATTGCTCTATTTGATTTTTGCAATAGAAAACACTTTTTATAAATTAATTTTCCATTGCTTTTCAAAAAGAAACTCCTCCGATGATAAGTTGTTGTGCCGATGATAATAAGCTCTATTTGTAGAGGTTCTGCACTATTGGCATTAAAATCTCTATAAAGTTTACACAAAACGCCTTCTTAAAGACAAGTTCTTGCAGCTTACTCACATAGCATCACGGCGATAGTAGATAATCTTACCATCTTTGGTCTCATTATTATCTCTCATCCACTTAGCAAATCAGTTCTCTGTACTTCTAAGCGGAGATGTGTATCGCCTCCTGTAGGCATTCCTTCAGGTAAGCCTGTTCTATCTCTACTGAGAAAGTTCATATTTTGCAGCTAACATATTATAGGTTTTTCCGTCTAATTCCAATTTAACTTTGAAAAGACATATCTATATTATTTTTAGAAATTACTTTTATTTTCATCTATTTTAGCAAGAAAGGGTAGCACCTAAAGCGCTACCCAATTTCCATAAGTTTTACACCCACTCATTTTCGTAGGCACCTGTACCCATTTTCTAATTTCCTTGCAGAAATAGTAAAGGATTCTGAGGGGTTTCTCCGCGGCATCAAAATGTCTCGATGTTTTACAAGTAAGCCTCCGTAATTTCAATTCTTTTAGGGTGGCTTCACTGTCTCTTTTGCAGTGATACTACCATCTTTACGTTCAAAAGGGTTGGTCATCCACTGAAGAAGTCGGCTTCTCGTGCTTTCCACTACTACATCAATTTTTCCACCACGTGTAACGGTAGAAGGACGACCTGTTGCATCTGTTTCTTGAACAATGCAGCTTACGCTAAGAACATTATATTCTTTGCCAGCCATCTTTAAGTCAGCTTTGAAAAGACATACACTTAAAAATTTAAAAATTAATAATTACATTGATCAAAAGAAAATTACACCCATTCATTGGTATGTTTTACTGTACTCCATTTCAATCTCTTTGGTAGAGAGTGTAAAGGTTTCTGTCAGCGGATTATCACCTGCTGCATCAGAACTTCTTTGTACTTTGATGTAAGCTTCTTTTAAATTTTCAGCTCTTTCAAAGTAGCCTCGCTGTCTCTTTTGAGGAAGATGATGCTCCATCCTTGCGTTCAAAGGAGTTGGTCATCCACTCAGGTCGGTATCACCTGTGCTTTTCCACAGTGATCGTAATTTTGCCACCTCTGGTAACTGAAGAAGGTCTACCTGTGACGTCGGTCTCTTGTAACATTCCGTAGTCCACGGAAACAATGTTGCGTTCTTTTTCCGCAAATATCAGTTTGCATTTAAACGACATAATTAAATAAATTAAAATTTAATACTCAATAATACCAATTATGGAAATATATATAAAATGTCTCCAATGCCTTATGTTGGAATCTAAACCTTATATCTTTGAGGATTGATCTTCGCAAGAGGTACTTTACTTTTTGTTCATATTCAGTATCCCATTCATTAGCTCAGTCTCCTTATGTCCATCCATCTTGATAAGGGAAGTAGCAGGGAAGTAAGGTTTCATATGAATGTCTAAATAGACTTCTGTCTTTTTGTTTAGGGTCTTTGTTCAAATCTGTCTTATCTCAAAAATTCTCAATAAGGTTTTTAGGACCTGTGATGCTATCCAAAAATTGGACAGTGTTCATAATATCCTTACGAGTAGTAGCTGTAAAATTTCAAAAGCTCTACGGTTAAGGAAATCCATTAGTACTTTTGGTCACATAGTCGAACACATGTACTACAGAATACGTTTGTGGTCTAAGTTATCTCCATTGAACAATGTTTTCCAGAAAGCTATTACTCCGTATTCATTTACCTGAGATAAGTCTCAAACTTTCAGTTGGGCTATTTCGCTCAAGTCGAAACGTATACACCTTCTACTTCATTGATGCCTCCAAATTTCTTTCCAGCAGTTACCTGAGACATTAATAGCTAGAGATTTTTCCCAGCTAAAAGCAGCAGAAGGTGGGACAAAACAAATCAGTTGTTTCGCCTATTTCATTGAAACGACCTCACCTACTAGCCAGTTGCAGGTCATTAGCACATTGGCACGATACATCGCCACCTGTGAGTTTGCTTTCCTCAAACATCTCATTACATCATCGGGTTCGTCTAAGTGTTCAAAGTCAGTAACGAGCATTACTTTATTTTCATGGGCGATGTTTTGCCCATCATGCCCATGTAGAGCCTAGACCTGGGATCACTAACAAATACCTAGTTATTTCTAAGGTTCTAAAACGGTCGTAGTTATCAGAAAAGTTCGGCGGTATGGTATCAAAAGTAAAACGTGTGTTATCAAGGTCCTGTTGCTCTAAGAGCGTTCATCACTGTAACATTTTTGATTTTGTCTTCCTCAGTATTTTTTAGCAGAACAAAAGCTATAGTACGATAATTGCTAATTCACGTATTGCCTCACAGCATTGTATGTTTTTAGAAAGCAACTCTTCTGCTGATTTTGTTGATCTTCACAAGTGCGACCATTTTCAACCAAAAGAATCACTTTGTTTTAAGACACTTGCCCAAAAGTTCTAAGGTTTTCTTTAGGGTATCTCTTTCTTTTGCTTACTACTTTGCAAGTGAATATCTTTCACGAGCGTTTCTCCAGGATTTACATTTTGTACATTCTCTCATGGATGCTTCTAACAAATCAAAACCTCCATAACGCACCAATTTATCTAATGACTTTTCTAATGAAATAGGTGATTTCTTTGATGATTCTGTGCTTGTGATGCTGTATTTGCTGTTTCTATTTTTATTTGACATGACTTCAAATATTTAATTGTAATATTGGAAATTAACTCAACTCAGCTATTAGAGCTTCTAAAGTATCTCGTAAGGCTTTTTAGCATCAGGATCTTCCAAGCTGCTTTTAAGGGCTTTGCTTGTTTTTATGTTGTTTGATTATCTTTCTGATATTGGTCTTTTCAGTAGCCAATCCCGTAAGAAAGGTCACTGTAATCCCTTTGGTGCCAAAATCTCCCAAGTTGAAATGTCAATTCTTCTACTTGGGTAGCTCCTTCGCTATTTTCAAAATCTACCTTCATAGTAGGTTTTGAAAGTGTCAGAACACTTTATCTAAAGTATTGAGCCCTTCCACCAATTCAGGTTTGTAGGATCCCAACTTTTGAGCTATCAATGTACGGTTCAGAGCTATTTCTAAAATAGCTTCACTTGCATCTATAGGCACCTCATTGCTATTCCTTTATTTACTAACATAGACTTTATATTAAGAGAATGATTACTTTTATAATATTTTGTACTGCGCAAATGTAGTTTATTTAAAATGAAATTCCAAATTTTTCTTTAATCTTTCAAATTATTTTCAATAAAAATATATTCATTTGATTATCAGAAATATAAACTGTTCTATTTTTATAATAATGTATACAATCCTTTGAAAAACAAGATTTTTGTTTAAAAGTAACTCGTATCTATTACTTCACAAAAATCCTATAAGGATAGATATTCGTAGAAGACTTTTCTAACTTAATCTGAAACTTCCTTTAAGTATATTCCCATTCTGTTTCACTTACTTCTACCTCTTTTGTTTTTATTTAGGTAAATATCTATAGTTCTTTTGAACCCCTTTGAGAGAGACATCTTTTTGAGTGACTTTTTGTACTTCCAATCCTTTTGATCGTATGTTTTGAAAATGGCTTTTAGCAAAGGTTTTACATCGGCAATGGTAACAATCACCTGTGAGAGAGTAAGCTACAGCTGATATTCTAAAATCTTATCAGATGTAGTGAGTCCTCGTCGCAAAAGAAGGTCTTATAGTAATAGCACTTTTAATAGCTGTTTTATTACTTTTTATCACACTCTATGAAACTCCTGTTTTTATATCATCCTCCTTTCCTCCTGCTGTGCCAATAGGAAAAAGTAAAGCTTTTATCTAATTCTCTATTCATAGAGGAAATGATTAGAAAAGGATTTGTATCAATGAAAGATCTGTTTGTTTATATTTTTGGTAAATCAGGCCAGTTTTGACCTATTTGCTAGTTCCTGCATCAATAGCAAAAGTCATTTCCTATAGCTGAGAAAGAGGCTGTTTCATCTCTTATCAATCTTAATGTATGCTGTAATTGACCCTATGCACTTTTGTTCATCAAAACGAGCTACACCCCGTCCACGTCTTTAAAACAAAAGAAACATTGTCATCCGTACTTTCTTGGTAATCCTTTACCTTTCATCTCCTTCCCATCATCATCAGAAATGTAATCTATATCTAAAAAGCGCATTATCACCAATGATAGGATAGCTAGTTAGCATGCCCTTTATGCTTTGGTCTTTTGAGTGTTGTAGTATATTGGACAACGGGATACAGTTTAGAGCAATGCGTACATTTTCGTAATAATTTTGGAGTAATACACCTCATAGAATTTAAAGCATAACCAAAACAATATCTTTTCTCAGTAGCAACACGATTGTTAGTTGACTCTATAAAAGATGCTATGTTAGCATCTTCATCTTCTTTCCTTTTAGGATACATACTTCCTTTTAAAGTACTCTCGTTTGATAAAAATCGATTCACCTCACTGTAGATAGCATTTATTCCATATACCCCTAGAAATTACCCTCTCGTATTCTAGATTGTGTAGGTATATTGTATCCTCTCACTAATTCATATTCTTTTATCTCCACAGAACACTTTTACTTGCTGTGCAAGTACAATTGACTCCTTTTGTTCCTTGTGAAATATTTATAATCTATAGAGAACATAAACTCCTTCAATTTTTCTACCTCTGTGTAGTCCTACCCAAAATCTGCTCCGTGAAGGGATGTTTCTATCTGATTGGTCCACCTCTCTTGGTACTTTCTTGTTGCAGCATTTTTATTGAAGCCAAAACTAAATATTTTACCCTGGAGCAGTAGTGAGTTTCATTTCTAAAGTAGGGCTGAAAAGACATTCATGTGTTTTACTCAGTAGGGCTATATACCCTAAAATTGCTGTACCTGCTCGTGTTTCAAAATGATTATATCGTGATATCGTGCACATTATTTTCTATTGGAGTAAGTTGCAGAAAGTGTCTGAGATGGAGTGATACTGCAAAATCTCTATCTGGCATCGCTCAAGAATACGCTCAGTAATCCTTTGTACTGAGAATTTTCTTGTTCAAAGTGTAACTTTTCGAGTCTCTGATGCATTGAGCTGAAAGAATAGCTCTCACTCGGCCGGTAAAGCGTTTTCTGATTCTAATTCACTATAGCCCCACATTTTTGAAGCTCTTTTAGCATTCCTATTTTTTATCTGATCTGTTTCATGTTCAGTATTTCATTTTTCAGCATGAAAAGTCACATAAAAACTAATAAGACAGCGACTTCTTACAAAAACGAGTTTTGTTATAAGGACGATTGGTCTCTCAAAACAATTGCTTTTTATAGAGACTATTTTTTTTCTTTATTCGTTTCTTTTTCTAAGTTCTCAAATCTTGCTCTGTAATAGTTACTTCTATATCTTTGTGTTGTAATACGTTTTCATGTTGTGCAATATTCTCAGACTTCAGCCACGAAGGCTTTTAGTTCATTACCTTGAGCAGATCAAAATCCGAGTCCCACAGTTCACAAACTACAGGTCTCATCAAACCACATTCCCCAAAAGTGGAAGTATTAGGTGTAAATAGATTGAGATAGAATCTTCTAAAGCTATTTTAGCAAGGTCTTGCTTTTTCATCGCTTCAAAATCAATGGGAAGTTTGTAATATATCCCTTTCTTACATATGAATTGTGGGTGTTTAGTGTAACTTTTCTAATAATTTACAAACTAAATGAGTTTTCTGTACTTTTCCTTTGCTATCAAAAGAGAATTTCTTTTGGTTATTTTTGTGCGTTTGACAACTTGTAGTCTTACTAGGGTGAGCTTTAGCATCTTTTTCTCGATAGGAAAATATCTCCTATAAAACTTTGTCCTTCATTTACTATCTACAATGATAAAGTAACTATCTATATCTGTAGGTTTTGTAAAAGTCTTTCTAAGCTCCTGCTATAGATAAGGAGTTTTATCTCCACTTTGAAACTGATAGGACAAAGAATCGTTTCGACACTTGCGATAACGCGATGAGTTCCGAAACCATCTATGCTGTCTTTTTCTGGTCTCAAAGCTATATGTTTCACTACAAAGAAAAGTGGTTTTTATCAAAGCGTTTGATACCTAAGAATGAAAACTTTTGGGTAGTTTCTAAAGGCAAGGAAGTCACGAGTAATCTGAAAAGTTTTTACTTTCTTCAGTTTTGTCGTCTGTAACTGTAAGTTTGTAGGTAGGAAGTTCCACCCAATGGTCGTCTATTTTTAGTTGAACGCTTCCTATGGGTTGTTCTGAGATGAGGAGACTGATGGTGTTTTTGAAAATGGGTATCGGTACGTACCACTACCTTATCGGCATCTCTATCATTCCATTTTTCTGACAGATAGCGGTCTTCATATCGCAGTGTTAGTTTTATCTCAGGTAGTGCATGTATTTATTATTTCACCTTGTACCTTCTTAGACATTGTATTAGGGTAATGATATCATCACTTTGTTTAGGACTTATCAAAAACTCATAATTTTTATAATAGGTATAGATACTGATTTTCGTTAGTTCTTTTAAAAATACCTCATCTATTTGTTTGGCATTTAGCTTATGTGCAAAAGCTCCTTTCACAATTGATGGGAAATTGATTTTTAGGGTCATCCTTTCTCCTGAAGCAAAGTATATCAAAATTTTTCTTCTCAAGCACAGATTCGTCCCAATATTTTGACATATAGAATAAATCTTTCCCCTCTCAAACTGAAACACTCCATAAGTGAGTATATCTTATTAACACGTAACACATAAGGCTGTGCACTTGCAAAACTGTCTTCCTTGAGCTATGTCCTTGTACCATCTTGCAATTGATAGTACTAGCTTCTTTGGGGTTCTTTGAGCGACGGTGTTATCTTGCTGTCCGCTTGAGAAAAGCAATAGATGAGAAAGCATATAAAGCCTAAGGAATGGCAAAGTAAACATTTTTAGCATATCCAATTTCGTCTTTTAATAGCTACTTTATTCCCAAGTGGGTACAGTTGTTTCGCAAACTTCAAATCTTACTTTCTTCTTATCATATTCCTCTTTTAAAGGTTTTGTTGTTGATAGTACTAAGGCATATCCAAGGTTTTGATTGATGGTGTTGTTTTATCGTGTTTAGCATCTATGAGCTTTCTTGTATACCAAAGATAGTAGTATTGTTGTACATATTTTGTATTTTAAGAGAGTCTTTAGGGATTTGCTTGTACATCAGCAAGAATAGAAAGGCCACTGTTGAAAAAATCGTTTTTATAGCCACTTTGAGGTATTCCTATAGAATCTACAGCCACTTTTACTTTTTCCAACTGAAAAGAAAAGTTATCTTTGAAATTTCATTTCTCGTTGTATATGACATTTTCTTTGTTGAGTAAAATTGTTTTCCTTGAAAGGGAAATAGATATTGACCATAAGAGCCAAAATTATAAATAAGTACTGCAAGAGTGAAATAACACGAAAAAAGCCTAATGCTTTTTGTATGTTCTTTCTGATTTAATATTTCATATAGGTTGATACTTTTGTTGTTAATTTCTTTATTAATCGGCTAAGAAAGTCTTACTTCTCTCAGGTTAGAGAACTTTTTCATTTGTGATTTCAGATGAAATGCTGCCATCACGCTTTTTACCGATGAAGTTCCATGGTTTAGAATATAAATAAATCTTCTGCTTTTACAAAACGTTCTACTTTCACCTCCACAGAGTCTTATTTGATTTCGGTTGTATTGTATTGATTATCGAGAAGACAGTTTCAAACTCTCCTGACTTACGCTACACCAATCGGCAAAGTAATTGAGCAACTTTTCTTTACCTACCCAGATCGGCATCGATAAAGTTCCCGCAATTTTGGTAAATCCTACTACTGACACTCAACATTTCGGCAGTGGGCAATTATGAGTGTAAGCTGTATGAAAATGATTGATTTCAGTAGCTAAGAAAGTAGAGCATTCTATCGGCTGGTTTGTTTCATGATAGTAGCTAATTTATTGGTCTGGTTTTCAGTGGCGTATTTTTGAGCGATTTGATAGTATGTCTCCATCTGACCATAGAAACGGTCAGATTTGTATAATTGCTGTAGTTTTACGAGAAGCTACCAGTACACAAGGTGGAATATAAGAACTATCAAGATTGGTATTGCCTCGCCCATATTTTCCTACAATGAGATAATGTGCCCTCCACGCCCATATCTTTTCTAAGATCTTCTCTTTATTAAAGAAAGGCAGTATTCGGCTCGGTATAAGGGTCGCGTGGTGATTTCTCTCAGGGTCAGGGTTCCAAGGCGACATGCTTGAATGGATTATTAGAACATGTTTTGGGTAGTGCAACCTCATCTTCTTTTATCTCTTTGATAATTTCTGACAGGAAAGAAAGCGTACTTGTTCCAAAGAACTGACGTCTATCTGAGAGCCACGAGTAATCGTGCATCTTTTCATACGGAGTCGGAGGTTTTTATGGGTGTCTACCGACAGGTTCATTCTCACTCGGGTTGACGGGCAACAATCCATAGGTGTTATTGAGGCGTGCAAAATTTCAGTGGGTACTTCGCGCAAAATGAATTTATGACACAAAGTTTTGAATATCTATAAAATACTCATTACTTTCATTCCATCACGAAGTTCACTGGCAACGGGTGAGTTTTCGTCATGGTTTAATATGTTTTTACTCGTTCGTTATCTTTTTTCTTTCACAGGCCTCGAAATTGTTTCTTGTTCATTATCATTCATTGTAGTGTCGAAACAAGGTTTCTACACAAATGATGAAGCTATTCTTCTATTCCATTCATATATAGGTAACTTAGGTCTATATATTTAGTAGGTTCACGCATTAGGCTGTTTAAAAAATACCCAATTATAAAAGCCATCTCTATTTGTATCTCAATAGAGCATCAGCAAACGCTCGTTATAATCTTCTCAAATTATAGAAGCGCCCGAAATCTATTCGGCAGGTCCTTGAAGCACGATATATAAAGGTAGTCTTTATCCTTTTCTTCCTTTTTATCATGAGGAATACTACTAAATCATGCATCTCATCATCACTCAATTCTACTAACTCTTTGTAGTTTTCTGAAATCACAGGATTTGTGGTATCTTTAGAGAATGATTGCCTTCATTCACAAAGTAGGGATGAAAGAGACTATGAAGCTACGTATCATCAAAAGGCAAATAGAAATGCATTCCATTTAAAAGTGTAACTAACAAAAAGGTACTGAGTATATAATACCACCAATAAGTGGGAAAAATACCCTTGAATAATACTGCCCTCCATGCCTTGAATTTATTAAAAACAAGCGACAGAAATAGCAGGAAGACACCAAGTGGTCAAGGTGTCAGATTTGATAGAAAATAACCACTTAGGTTTTCCCTTCAAAGAAGTGCTTATATCTAAAAAAGGCAATGACTGTATATACCAATACTGTTAAGAATAGATAGATATAGAGGCTGGTTTTTTATATACTTTTGAACTCAGGGACCTTTCTTGAGAAAAATAATAGTAATGGCTATACACATAGCCACTAAAAATAGCAGTAGTATCAACAGTTGCGGGTTAATGAACAAATTGATGAAATAATTCTTTTAACTTCTTTTCTACATACGCGTTATAACTCAAGATAGGGTCATTATTTTCTTTTAATTCAAATTGATTTCTTTCTGAGACAGGCAGTTAACTGGATTTCTACTTCCAGTGTGCTACCACAGAACATTGTTACAAATTCTCTTATTGCCCCCAAGTATATAATCAGTAAAAGCAGAATGCTTTAAGGGACCTATTTCAAGGGTCAGTGCTTGTATAATCTTCATAGGCTGTACCATGATCATATCCACTCCTAAGTAAAATGTTCCTCCAAGAAACCTTGTGATTCATCAGAATAAGTAGCAACTCTTCTTGCTTCTCGTACTACCCAAAAGTTTTGAAAGTATTTGTACTGTAAGAGTGAGCATTAATGCACATTTTGTAGCTATATAAGGCAATAATCGTATAAACTTAGAGACTAAGAGTGTAGGAAAATCTTTTGAACACCCCAGAGTTCATAGAATAGTGTAGAAATTTCGTTATACTTATTCCTTAGTTATCTTTGTTCAGTTGATTCTATTTCTACCCTAACTTAAAAAATTCTTATTCTCAAAAGGGCTAAAAAGGTACGAGCAGCTTTTCTTTTCTGTTTCCTTTCTGTAACTTTGAGCATTGTTTCTACTCCCTACCTTGAGTTTCATTCTTGGTATGGTGAGCGACGTCAGAGCATATCGTACAACCATCCCTGGAGAAAGGCTTACCCTATCAACTGAGTAGGATCATAGTTGAAACTGTGGCTTTGCACTTAGTACATCGGTGCGATAAACCACGCACACAAAACTTGTCCGGTGTTTTACCATATATTCGTCAGAGATGATTCCTTGTTCAACAAATGGTTTAATTGTTACTGCCCTTCTTATATCATAAGTGACGTCCCATTTATAACCTTGCTAGGTATTCCATTTTGATAGTTCTTCAACGTGGCAACACATAAATAAATTACAAAACGCAAATTTTTGTTTCTTTATTTTTCTTTGAGTCTTCCAGCACTTGTATAAGCGTTTTAAGTACCATCATTGGAAAATCATAGATACTAGCCCTTGTGTGGTACAATAATATCCCACATTTCCTAAATACAAATTTACATCGAAATATACATAGGTTTAAACTTATCATACCTAAAACAAAATATCACCTTCAAGTAAGTACGCCCTGTGAAAAGTCAAACCTTAGAACTTAAAGATACCATCGAGTCTTGGGAAAAGTAGTTCATACATCATCAAACAATGCTTGCATAGTAAGAAGCATCTGCTCCTTCTTGTTTTCTAAGGTCTTTTCCTTATAAGGTGTTCATCCACCATCTATAAAAGCACAGAGTTTATAATTAGCATTTTTAGGGTACAGCCAAAATAATGGAGTATTTCTCTTATGCTAATTCCCTTATTTGGATAGGTTTTCTCCCTTATCATCTACTGCTGTATACTGTCATTATTTGTTTCTTTTGGGCTAATACTCAGCCAGAAAGCATCTGTAGGGTAATGATAAGGAAGCTCAGCAAGATAACGGCTTGATGAGCAGGATAACAATGTACCAAAGTAACTAAAAGTATTTTTTATGAGTTTCATTCTCATTTATCTGGCTATATCTGATTTTTTCCAAGCGACTTCTATTTTTTTTCCAGAGTACTTATAGTATCTCCTTTTAAATTCACCCAAGCACAGTTTTCTTAGCCAGTGACGGCGTAACTTAGCACGAATGATACCTTTAAAGGACGAGCTCCATAGGTGGCATCATGTTTCTGCCCTTGCTGTAATGCTCTTTTTACTCTTGAGCAATATTGATAGATACGTATACCTCTGTTAGGTTTAAAATTTTTTTAAATGTATTTCAAAGATTTTAGAGCATTTTCTTTTGCTATTGTGGGTGCAAAGCAAGGTACTATCTCGGTAAGACGCCCCAAAAACTCTGGTCGGAAATAACGACTCATTATCTCTAAAAGAGCAGATGAGGAAGGATTCTCAGTAAAAGGATTTGACAAAATCAGAGCCTATATTGGAGGTAAAGAGGACAACAGTATTAGAAAACACCCTTTACCCAAGTTGATCGTGCAACTTCCTCTGTCCATTATTTGTAGGAATACATCAAATACTGAAGTATGGGCTTTTTCTATCTCATCAAAAAGTACGATAGAGTAGGGCTTTTTGTCGGATTTTTATTCACTAATAAAACCACCTTCCTCATAGCTTCATACCCTGGAGGTGCTCCATAGAGTGTTACAAGAGTGCTCTTCTTTAACTCCGGACATATCGAAACGGATAATGGCATTCTATTTTGAAAAGGAATTCGGCCAAAGATTTGAGCTAATTCTGTTTTCCCTGTTCCTGTAGGACTCAAAAGAAGAAAAGAACCAATAGGCTGTCCTGCTTTGCCCAACTTAGAGCGATTTTCGAGCACAGCCTCACTGATAATAGCAATAGCGTGGTTCTTGCCTACTACCCGCTCGGAAAGAATAGCATCCATATCACTAAACGTTGGGCTTTTTCCTCTTTGAGTTTGCCTAGGAATATTCGTTTTTGAGATGAGTACGGCTAAATCCCATTCGGTGATGTGGAGAATGTTTTCTTGAGCTACTTTTCAGCTTTGGTAATGAGTTTGTACGTCCATAGCTCAATAGGCTATCAGCAGTTTCAAAAGTAGTAGTTTGTTCTCTTCTAAAGGGTAGAGGCATTCAACAAAAAGGGAATACGTTGTTTGATATCATTCAATCCGCAGCGTTTTTTTTGCGTTGCCTTTCCAAACCAGTATTGTCCTCCAAGTGAATTATTTGTGTAAGTGCGGCATTTTTTTCTTTTTAAGAAAGATGCTCCGTTGCTTTGGCCACAACTGACATTGTATGGTCTATGGAGGTCTATCGCTGAGGCAGGCAGACTTTTTCTTTTTAAATACCTTTAGAAAGGCGTATGTATTTCAAATTGCCTCATCGGTTATGGCTATATGATGGTGGTTTTCGTAAGCTGAAAGGGTTTGATGGAGCATTCTAAAATGAGTTCATCGTCACTCTCTTGCACCGTTCTTTCAAACAGTTGTTCTAAAACCTGATTTTTCTATTTTGGTAAATTCATCGATAGTAGAAGCGCCATGACAGTGAGTCCTTTGGTAAGTTCACTTTGCTAGATTTTGCTTAGAAGAATCAAAAGAGTTACCTGTGCGCGTGTAATTCTCGCTCGATAAGTAATTTGATTTGTGATATTGTTTGAGTTCTTGGGCAATGTTCTTGGATACGGTCTTCAATCTCTCCTTTGTAGGAAGCTCCCTGCTATGAGGGCTCCAGATCCAATTCAACATGGCTAAGTTAGACAACACATCGGGGACTTGACCTGTTATAACTTTCGTACAAACTATTGGATATGGGTGGCTCCTATACCTGAATCACCTATGATAAGCACATTTTGTTTGCTAACCGGTACAGTATTTCGGTAATTTTTTATTTCGCAACCTCTACCAACAGGTATTTCTTTTGAGGCTTTTAGTTTCTGGGAGGACATCTTTTTATTGACACAGTATTTTTTGCAAAACCCCTTTAGCTGTGGGAAGAAAGAGGGAGGAAGAGGTTTTTCGGCAGATGTAGAGGAGAGGAGTCGTTTCTAAGAGTTCGGCACGAGTTACAGGATAGGTTTCACTGGTCAAACAAGCTACTCCTGAGTACTCAATGCTAAATACATCCCCATAAGGAGATTTCTCCCATCTAAAATTTCTCGAAGGCTTCTCGCTTCAGTGAAAATAGTGTCTATCATCATCGGGGTCACAGGAAGTGTTAGTAGCTTTAGAGCTTCCTCAATGCGCACTTCAGCCCATTCTTTCAAACAGAACACATCGACCTTTAGATTCCAAGAGTTTTAAAAGTGGTAACTTCAAGGAGAACGGCTTTCAATAAGTGTCTGCCAGAGTAACGAGTGTCTATATTTTCACGAGCTATTTTCTGTGCTATTTCAATGCTTTATAAATCTTCAAGTATAAAACACTTCTCTTCCATTGTTTTGTGTAATGTTTTATGATTGTTATTATCCCTTTTATATTATAGTTGCTTTATTATCCTTTTTTTCCAGAACATTCTTGCCTTTACCCTATAGTAAACATAGATATTTTGAAGGGCGTTATCGGCAACCTTTGCAGGCGTAGTGTTTTCATTTTTATTTTCTTTTCCAGAAATTTCTTTTGCAAAACTGTGCAAAGGGCACGATTTTATCGTCGGCTTGATAACTACAGACTCTGGTAGTTCAAGATAGTCTCTTGAATCATCTTTGTCTCAGTTTGAGAGGTTACTTGGTTGAGAAGCTATAGATAAACTGCTCAATAGAAATATCAGACTTCAAGAAGGAGGTGTCTTCTTTTAGGAGTCAGAGCTACAGAATATTGGTAAGCATATCTACCAAGGGTCTTTCATGCTTTACCCATAGCAGCGAAAAATCACAGTGAGGTTGTTCACATACATAACTCTCCATATCTATAGGCTCGGCAACAACGTGTTTTGAGCTATATAGATAGTTTTGGTCGCAATGTGGTCTAAATCACCATTGACGATAAGAGTTATCTTCTTTTTGTCCTACACAATTTGAAACTTATAGGTTACAGAATCCCACCCACAGTATCAGTAGAGGAAGCCCAAAACCCACCAAAAATGAGATGCCTCCTTGTTTTTGTCCTATGAATTTAGTAGTCTCCCCAAAAGACCACATCAGGAGTTTTGATGGCAGGCAGGTAGCCCACTGGTATGATTGAGTAGAGGTAATGGTAAGCACTTCTTTGAGGAAGTGGCTAAGAGCCGTTGATAGTAAGAGTTACCACATATCTCCGCAGTCTTTTCATAGGCGTGAAAAGTACGCTGTCTAAAAATCGGCAGGAGAACCATCGCCAAAATCCCATTTCCACGATTTGGCATTTTGCTTTTATCACGAAACCTCGATGACTTTCCTTCAGCATAGTGTTATCGTGCAAAGACATAGAAGTTAGCCTCCTCGCAATCTACGTGATTTATATATTGGAAATGAATAAGAAATACTAAGACAAAGGAGTACCTGAAACCCAATAGATTTTAGGGTCACTTAGAAAAATCCAGTAGAATTATAATTCATATATCTTCTTGTTAAAGAAATAATAGTAATTTAAAGGCGCAAATTAATGATTTTTGTGAACAACCAACAAAAATTCAAATATATTTTGTTTTAGATTGTATGGAAAATTATAAATTTATTTATCAGTAAGAGGAGAACAAAGAAAACCAGCAAAACATCCGTTCTGCTGATTTTCAAAATGGAGATATACAGGTTCTTAAGGAACAATATGCTATGTTTAAACCCTCGTGAGTTTCTGTTACAGAGTCTTCTTACAAACCCTTTTCGTAGGAGTTGGGACTTTGAGCCTCGCTTTTTGACTCTCTCTGTGACAGCTCTTTAGTTGCAGTTCTTCTGCTCTGTACCTCTTCTTGTTTCTTTCTTGCGCTGCTTTGTGCCTCTTGTGGAGTATCAGAGGAGAGCGAAAGTTGTGCATTTTCCTATCAAGGGCTGGGAGTCAGTTTTAAGTCTCGGAGTCAAGTCTCTTTACTCCCATACTCTTTTCGATGATTTTAGAAGAGGAATGTCCTTGAACAAGGTCAATCTCTTTTCTTCCTTTCCATCATTGCAGGGATTTTCTCAATGGTACGGCTGACAAATTCATCACTGCCAGTTAGGGTCACCTACAATCGTCCGTTGCTGGTGTACTTGATACCTCCTCCTCTTGTACAAAAAGAAACGGCTTTCTTTTTAGGTCACGTTCGTCTTGGAGACTTCTGCGGTGCATTAATATCTGAAAACCATAGATGCTTCCTATTTCTGATACCCGCCTCTGGTACGAGCGTTTTGGGCATAATCTTGCTCTGGCTAACTGCTTACACCGTCTTTCCTGTCCTAAGCCATCCAAACGCAAAGCACTGACTACCGTGCCACTTCTCGGCGTACCGCTTTATCTGAAAAGTTTATGCCAATCCGTCTGAAAACGACGGGATATATGACTTGTAGCGCTTTCAAATCGCTACAGAGGTTGCCCAAACGTATAGAGGTGCATTTAGAGCGTAAGAACGTTTGTTTTTCGCTCTAAAGCCCCCAATCTCTCTTCCAACTTTCGCTTTGTTTTCGAGTAACTGCATTTCCCGAGAGAATAGCCGCACGTATTCAGGAATGTCATTCTGACCTTTTTCGTCCATCGCCCCTCATCAATAGTCCCTGGCCCAACTTGTTGTTTCTGAGTTGGTCGATAAAGCTGCCGTTTGTTGAAACAGCTAGTAGATTGGAAACTGAAGGAGTCCAAAGACCTTTTCAACTGGGCATAGATAACTACATCCACCCTGGCTATCAGCAAAATATTTGGGTCACTTCATTGCCCTTGCGAATGGTATCACTGTCCGTCCCTTTGTTGCAGTCATGGTCGCCAAGGAGTATCCATGATGTGTTAGGCAACGGTATCTGCGCATTGACCGCGCTAAAGCATATCGGTAGAGCCAAAGAGCACCTGTATTCGCTGCCTCGTTGGTGTCGTTGATGAGTTGTTTGCGCATTTTATCGTTTTTAGCCTCTTGGATAAAACGGATTGTCGGCAGGAAATGCCATAGTCTTCTACTAATTTGCGCTGATTTCAGTGTAAGGATTCCACCATCTAGGCTTGTAAGTACCCAAATCAGAAAAGACAAACTGAGTCCCTTTCTGCGCTTTGCTACTTTGATAATATCTCATTGATTTTCATCGCACAATGAGAGGCTTTGTTATCGGATGATCTCTATACTTATCGGAGACTGGCCTGCGTATATCTGAGCGACACGCATGGCATAATCAGTTGCGATAAGCATTTTGGCTCCTCGGATCGATAGTGGCGCACGCTCCCAAGAGGGATGCATTACCCGTTTTGGCAAACCTCATTAGTGGTTTGAACACCTCTTGACCGGGTGTAGCATTGTAAAATTTCGTTCTTTTCGGTCTGTCTATCCCAACATCCTTGCGGTTCTATAATCGGTTATTTTGGCACAAAACTGCGCTAATTCGGGTACTTTAACAAAGTAGCGGAAGTAAGGTTTTCTGCACACAATGTTGTTAGCCACTGAAAATTGTAATCGGGTGGTCTTGGTAAGACAGATCGCCGCCCAAGCATCGAAACAGTGAATTTGTTGTTTTTCTAAGGTTTGAGGACGCAGGTACTTAAAGAGCAAATAATGTTTTGTAAGTGAATTGAAGAAGTTGTGCCTGAGCAGAAAAGTGCCTCTATATCTCAATAGTACTTGAATAGTTCGCAAGGCAAAAAAGCAAATTCAGTGTTTTTGACTGCCTTGAATTGCCCAAGCTCACTCTATCGTGCCTTTGTACTGAACATTAAGTTTTTGAACCTATGGTTTATCTACTAGCAGATGGTCAATGCCCATCATCTAAAAATCCACTGTATCATCGGTGCGCTCATTGATGTCGTCGTGGCTCTAAGGTTTTGAGCTTTACTTCTAGGTTTTCTTTACGTTTATACATTCCTTTAATCATCGCACGAGACTTCACGTCTTGTTTTTCTAACTGCCAAAGACCTCTTCCAACATCTTGGAGTTCTTCTTGCAAAATGTTCTGTTGCACCTCGGGATTGCGGTATCATCTAAACTGGTCGGGTGAGAATCACGCAATCCCAATCATTGTTTTTGATGTCTCCCAAAGATACGCAAACGCTTTTGAGGGGTAAAAACCTCCCTGCCAGGTAAAGGATTTTAGCAAAAAGGATAGGCACGGCGATAGGTTTCGGCTATTTCTGCACATTGGCTTTAAGCCCCATAATCATCGGTTTATGCGCCAATCCTAAACGCTTCATCTCCCTTGAGCGGCACAGCACAGATAATAAGGGAGTCACTGCCCCTACCGTGGTCGCAAATCAACTTATCATTGTTGTTTCATCATCCAATAGCATCTTTTCTGAATTTATCATACAAATCATGCCAAACCTCTATCAAGTCCAGGGAAGGACTGAAAAGAAACTATCGTACTGCGGACGTACAAAACAGTTAAAGACCATCAGCTGCTCAGCTAAGCGGTTTTAAACTCCTGACTTGCTCTAAGAGTCACAGAGGAAAGCATTGCGCTTCATCAATCTTGCTGTTTGCCAGTTGGATTGCCTCCATATCGCACCTGATTCTTGTCATCTATCTTGATTTTCTGGTAATACGGTATTTAATAAGGCGTTTTTGAAGAGGGGCATATCATCGTAGGTTCTGGGTTTCACTTTACAGCATATTTCTCCCAGATATGTGCTCTTTTTTTGTCGGCATCGCACAAAACTCATCGGTTTGAGCGCCGCTTACACTCTGCCATTTTGGTAGATGAAAAGCGAAGAGGCAAAATCACTATAGATTTGTGGGAGATTCAACGCCTCCAAGGTTAAAATCCAACTCTTCAAAAGGAATAGGGTAGGAATTACCGCCTGAGTCCCTCTAAAGCGTGCGTCACTGACCAGCGAGATGTTCAGGTGAGTATTTTGACATGCTTCATTGGCTTTGATTTAGTAAAGACATCCCCCGCTTCGGCTACTTTGGGCACTTGGTATTCGTCCTCTATAGATTGTAAAAAGAGTTGGCCTGTAAATTGCGCTTTGACTTCTCTCATTGCAAGTATAGGAGTTCGCCATGTAGGGAACACCATCGCCCAATTCATACTTAAGGAAGTGAGTAGCGCCTCTTCAGTAGAAATGTTTTCGTATTCTTCCTCAGAGAATACCACAGGCTTGTGAAAGATATTCTTTTGATAAACAATTGCTTCTTTGATATTCTGCAGTGATTTCAGCGCCTGAGGCATCGGTTTTATTATTTTGATATTATCAGCACTATTTAGCCGACCATAGTTCTTGACAAAAAGCATTTGTGGGCATTAAGATTTTCTTTCCGTAGGATAGGGTATAGGTGGCAAATTTCTTTGCGGTACAAGTCAGAATAAGCACGGTAGCGATATAGGCAATGGCTTTTGTCTTTCCAAAGAAGAAAGGCAAGAGGCAATAAAGGTAAAATGCAAGTTTGTTTTGCTTGAGATCTTGCAAAAAGCCCACCTGTATCGGCTTGTACTTACTAAAGTATTTTCAAACAGGTAAATATTCTCCTCAAAAGGTACAGGTTCTTTTAGTAATGATACTGCAGGAGGCGTGTGTAATACAAAGCAGGAGAAGCTTTTGAAAGCACCCTTATTTCATTCCTTGATTGACAGGATAAGTAAAAGAAAATGTCCAACTTGACATTCCTTAACTGAGAGGTAGTTGTTTTCTCTTCTTTGTTTTTCTTTTGTGCCCTGTATAGTAGGACCGTTTTAGCTGGAAATGTTGGGAGGACTTACAAAGTAGCAGCTTCCTACCACAGAAATCAAAGACTTAGCTGAAATGGACTTGTGGGTCTAAATTGATTCTAATTTCTTTTGACTCTTTTAGAGGTAGATTAGTATTGAAGAAAAGTTAGTGTCATGATTTTTGTCACCGTACAATTCTGCCATTCAACCTTTTTATCTCAATTTCCTTTACCTCACCCTGTGGAATTAACCTCTTTGTAGCTTAATTGTGTTGTTTGGCTTTGTTGTGCTGTTTGTGGCGATAGATAATGCCAAAATCATTAGGGACTTTCACCTCCTTGGCACACACTTTCTACCCTTCACTACAGACCATTGCAGGCTGTCCGTATAGGTTGGTGCCTGCAAGACATCCACAACGTTTTCTTTGTGAAAGATATCGGCTGTGTATCCCAGGCCTTTGCATAACAAACCGCTCTTCTATAGGATTTAAAGCGCCTCTTTGACTGTCTTTTGAAGGATAATAAGATCACCTGCTTCGGTACCTGCATAATCGGTAAGAGGTTGTTAGGCAGGCACGGCAGAGACAAGACGCGCATTGGAGAGCACGTTTGTTTGATAACCAGCCTTGAGCACTACCGCCACCTCAGAGGTGCATAGCAAGATTCTCACCTTTACCGCACCAAACCCTTTAAGAAAAAGTATATGCACTTATGAGTCAAAATTCAGCAGGGTCACTACTACGAGAGTAACTCAAATCAAAAGACAGCGGTATCGGAAAAGGATGTTACTGGTTACCAAACAAACTAGTTTTTCGTATTGATTTGGCCTTAGCCATCGATATGTACTCGTTCTGAGGTGGGGCATGAGAGAGCACTTGCTTTTGAGAAGTCCTTCGTGCTAGTAACCACAAGAGAAGGATGCCTCTTGTGCCATCGGATAAATGCTCCTCCTGCCGAGGGTTCTAACATTGTTTGCAGAGGTACGCCTGTTTCCTTTATTGCTGAAGCGATAGTCGAGGTAAGATTTATCAGTATAAAAAAGTCGTTAGCACAGAATTTCTAAGGCTTTTGTACATAGTTTTGGTATTATTTTCATCAGCGGAATGTTCTAATAAGGCATACAGACTCCTTACATCTTGCCAAAGATTTGGTCAGCCTTTGCCCAGTACTTTAAATCGCTTCAGACTGGTGGGGATTGAGTATAAACCTAACTCTTGAAGCCTGAATAGTGTTAAAAGCAGTTCTCGCCTTTTCTTGCTTTAGAAGCAGCTATTTCAAATCGAGAAAGCCAATGCTGTGCACGAGCATTGCGATTAAAGCTCAGTCGTTTAAGATATGTCATTTTCTTCTCATCCATAGTTCACAAGCACCTGTAAGTTCTGTATAGAGGATTATAAAGGAGGCTGAAAATCCTCATCGATTTCTATTTCGCGCTTTTTAAAGTAAGGAACCAGTTCTAAAGATTTTTATGCGCGGGGTGCAACTTCACTGCCAATTGAGTATCAAACTCCCAAATGACCCCTCAAAACCATATCAAAGTGAGAGGAAGAAGAGCCCATCATGAGTACCCTGAGGCTATTTTATCACATTCAGGAATACCGATACCCGCTCAAAAGCTCTTTGGTGCTTCCGTACATACCCACTTCTGTCTGATAAAGGCTGCATTATAAAAGGTTAGAAACTGTTGTAACAGCTCTTGAGTCTTAACTCGTAATAAGACAATGACCCTAAGGTGTTGTCAGTGTTCTGGGTTTGGTTTGTGTTTCTTTCATTATTAAAATTACTTTTACCGGTTCAAATTTTAATTTTTACAAAGTGTCGTTCTGCAAAAGATATATTTACCACGATTTTCCAAATAGGGCAAAAGGTTCTCCTCCCTTTTCTGGATATCTGTTTTAAAAGTGGTTCTTTCAAATTTTTTCCCCAGGCAAGCAAGAACTTTCTTTGAGCCCTCTCGGCCAGTTCCTCCCTTGATAAAAGAAAGAACATAACCAAGCGCTGGAAAATAGAGACAGGTGTAGAGAAGATTGCCTCTGTAGGAAGCTCTTGCCAACTCAGGTGGTTTTAACTTTGAATTAACTTTACCGCTTTTTAAAGTTTCCTATCTCTTTTTCATAGAGCAAATCAACTGCAGTGAGTCCAAAGAGGCGGCCCATAAAGTTCTTTTCCTCTTTTATGGTAGTAAGTGTAAAGTGTTTTTCTTTTAATTATTTCCTCTGTTTTTATATCCTTTTTGACAAGATAACGATCTACTTTGTCCCCAAAGGAATCTCTCAGCGGAGGTGTAAGGAGGTTATCACTGTAATTTCATTTGCCTGTAAAGCCTCTTTGGGAGATAGATGTACTACTGCACTGAGCAGGGCTACATAGTATCTCTTTAGGTGTTGCATCAGTTTCAAATGAAATAGGGTTTTCCTCTTCTCTGATAGCTTTGTTATCAGTAGCATTACCAATGTCCACAAACGCACGATGCTATAGATGCCATTCCGTGGTGAGCTTCCTTGCTTTTTAAGTGTCCCCAAAGTATTGAGAATAGTTTTTCTTTAAGGTGGAGCAACACTTTTTAGCTCCCTAATAAAAGCTAAATACCCCTTTCTCCAACATTGTATCCACTTTCGCATGGTTAGTCCCTTCACATTGAAAAATATATATCATTGCAAAAACATTTGGGTAAAAGTACCATATTATTTCTAAAGAGCAAATATATTGAAACAAAAGTGTCACCAGGAGGACTGGGAATCTCACTTTAGGATATGGTATATAACTAGTTAGGTAAGCAGTTTCGCTAGACTTTTACTGAAAAGTCTTTTACCTAACCTTGTTAGTATTTTCGCTTTTGAAGTTTTCTGAAACTCAAAAGCAGTTTCACCATTTTCTTTTCAGATGCATATAGGCACTTCAGTGCCAATTTGATTTGCTTTTCATCTTTATCAGAGTGTGTTTTTCCTCGTGAGCGTTTGAGCAACTCATCAGTAAGAGGTTTGCCACATACATTCCTAAAAAAGCAATAACCACAGTCTCTCTATCAGGGCATTTGGCCTTTTCAACAATAATAAGGGAAGCATTTGCATTTAGGGACAGGTGATTTTGGAGTTTTTCTCTTGGGGTATATCCATAGCCAAAAACGTATCAGTAAGACTATGGGCATAGGCTCATATCCGAAGAAAACCATCGGGAGAGAGCCTCCTTGCCCATCTTTGCAATTGACTTTCCCATTCGCCTGTAAGGGCAACATCGGGTTATAGGAGTGATTTTACCCACTGATATACCTGCATTCCTTTATCGGTAGGAATAAGAGACTTCATTGAGGTCATTATACCATGCTTTAAAAAGTGTCTCGATAATAGTGGCACGTGTGGCTAAGTACCTATACCTGCTCAAAATAACTCACGTTGCGCCTTATCTTCTAAGGTCTTTTCCTGTTGTTTCATGTAGCCCCCAACAGTCCTGATTCGGTATATAAAGCAGGAGGTTGGGTGGTTGAAAGGATTTCACCCATGAATCTTATACTTCTCTCCTTGTACAAGTTCAGGCAGCACTTGGATTAAGTTATCACCTTCATTGTCTTTTTCACTGTCTTTGGCAGTTTCCATCAGAGTAAAACCACTGATAAGCGCGCCAACTCATTGTAACACTTGAACACCTTTACTAAGAAGTCAGTGTGCAGAGCCTCCAGAGCTCACTTTTTACATAGGGTTCAGATAATTGCCTAAAAGTCGGTGGCAATCATTTTAAATATGCTTTTTGCTGTATGTTGGTAGTAGGAAAGCGCCTGCAATAAGAAGTCCAGATGGTCTGTTATCAAATCATTAAATCTCATCTTCTTATCTAGCGCCCCAATTTTCATGTTTAGCTTCTGTTGGCGTATGCCTCTACTTGTAACAAACGTATCAGCTGTGGGATTTCTTCCATACATCCTCTGAGAGAGCGTATCACTTGCCACCAGTACGGGTGCACGCTTCTTGTCAAGACTTCGCAATTTGCAGGTGTCTCATCGGCTGAAAGTTCCATTTTTGCCAGCTTCAAGCCTGTTAGATCGTTAGGAGCAAATAGTTGTTCTTGCCACCAGGTGGAAATCACCCCGGCCATAGTGGGAGATTTTTCTAATTGTTTCGTAAGGCTTCAGCCTCCTTTTTATCCTCAATTTAGCTGAATAAAAAATCAGTATAGCTTTTTTTGGTGTTTGGTCGTAATTGATAAAAGGTTTCTTTTGAAAATGTGTGCTCTAAAATCTTTTATAAACCATTGCTAAGGTAGGTGTTTGCAACCTCTCTTCCATGCGAATAAACTCTTCATCTACCGCTATACAGGCCGGTAGCATTGATACCCACCAGCCAATCAGCTCTCACTACGCTTTTTGAGCAGGCATACAGCAAATCAAAAGCACCTCCTTCGTAGATTGGCAAGTCCCACGATACTCTTTCGGTTATGAGCTAATCCAAAGCCTTGAAAAGGTTTTACAAAAATATTCATAGATATAGCGGAAGATCAGTTCTTCACGACCTGCATCGGTGCTGGCAATAATGGAACCACACTTTAAAAAGGCTATCAATGATTTTAAGCTGTTTTTGAAGCCATAGGGTCTGGACCTGTATCCTTTTCTTATCTTTCATAGGGATTTGCTTGGGTACCGCACAAAGGATGAAAAGATAGGCAGGTGTCTCTGTGAAACTTACACAACCATACGCTCTGAAGGGCTAATTGCACTAAATGTCCCAATGCCCAAGTAGCATAACTGGCTACCTAACAACATCCATCTTGTTTTTCACTTGGCCCCACTATATGGCAATCTCTCTTGCACACACTGGGCTTTTTCTGTTAATATAATTTCATTTTTCTACGTGTATTGAGGTTAAAATTAGAGTTACACTATGTCCCTTTTGACTTTAGTGCAGTTTCTTTTTTGAGCTGTTTTTCGATTGCTTTTGAGGTTTTTCTTAGCTTTTAGAAGCCTAGCTTTTGCTTGGTAGAAATAAAACTCTTTTACTTGCAATGTCCTTTGAGCATTGTTAAAGCTCATCTCACTCTTGCCTTTGTCTCGTCAAAAGTAAAATAACCGCTATAAGTTTTGGCCAGCTTTGCTCTGTAAACCTTCTAAATAAACAGGATTACCCTTGCCTGCCCTTGTGTTGTCTTTTCGGAAAGAGTTACCCTCGTATGACTGTAGGAGCCCCAGTAGCCTGATTTTCAGCAAGTTTAGGAGCTTTGTCTTCAAAAGAAATCTTACATAACGCTTGTCGGCATTGAACTGCACAGTTAGTGCTAAAGGCCTCCTTTTTAGAGGTCATTCCCTCGACAAACAGAGGCTTGGCTTCTTTGTTTGTTTCGCCCTGGGAGAGTCACCCTTTGATTTATCAGACTTTGAGATGTTCACTGCGCAAGGCAATGATTTCATTGGTGAGCCTATCATCACTAGATAATAGAAGGATTTTCTTGAGTTTTACTATTGTAAGCTCAACTTGCATGTCCCATATTTCCTGTGGTAAGCAGGTTCTTTTATCCTCTGAAAAAAACTCGCACCAAAGAAAGGATAATCCAATTGTGGTTCCTTGCGCATCCCGGTGAATGGCTACTGCTACTTTTCCACTAACTTCTCTTAGGGACAGACGAGCATCAAAGCGGGTTACCGTAGAGCCTAAATTGAAACCAATAGACACCAGTTCATTGGTTTTATAACCTTTTAAGAGGGGCTCTATTGTTCCTCTCTCTAAAGACTCTCGACTCACCCTAAGTTTTGTAGCGTTTCCCAATCAATAGCATCAGGTTGTACTTATTCCTCTTTGGGCAGGAGTATTTGAGATTGTGTGCCTACAGGAGCTTTTTGTGTGCCTGAGCAGGAGCTTCTTGTGCTTGTGTTTGGAGCAGAGCTTCTTGTACTTGTGTTTGAGCAGTGAGCTCAGGAGGGTCTGGTTTTACGGCAGCTCCTTGTTTTAGAGTAGCTGCTTTTGCCTTGTTTGACATACTGCTCAGAGATACTGTACTCTTTGAGGCATTCCTCATCTTTCAGTGAGCTTTGCCAGATGGTTTTTGAGTTTTATCGTATTTTCACCGATTTTCATCGGCATTTTGGTAAAGAAAGAAAAACTAGAAGGGTTTTGGGGTTTGGCGCATAAGTTACAAAGAAATTAGACAGCATATTACCCTTGCTTGTTCATTTCATGTCGTCCAAGGATTTGCTGTCGTTATGGTTTACTTTAACTCTCCCTTCTCATCAATTCCTACAGCCTTTGCCGTTTTTTCTTCTTTGTCAAAATACCAGTAAAGATATCGACAGTTGTTCATCCACTGGGATTTGATTGTCGTAATTTGCCGTATCGGCGTGTTGATTTTTTCTTCGCCATCACAACATTCTTAATTTGGGGTAAAATTACCCCTTTGTAAGAGCCGCCGAGGGGCTGTCCTTTTAGGCATAGTATTTCCGTTTTTGGTTTTAAAGCTGTTACAGGCACACTGAAATGTTCTCGGATAAATTGATGTGCCATCCGAGAGTTTGTAGTATATTTTGCCTGATATGGTATAATATGCAGTTTACTATTGAGCGATACCTGCAGGGAATCTAGAGATTTTAAAGGTGACATCAAGTCTCTTGATTGTCCAAGAGTTCCTCACCATCCAAGCTGTTTTGTTTTTTCAGTTTTGTCTATTTGCTCTTTAAGCAAATCAAACGATCCATACGTACAACCCATCCACGCTTATAAATTCTATTCTGTCGATTTCCCATTTTTATATTTGTTTAATACTTCTCGATTGTTAGATCTTAATCTTTAGAATATCTAAAAGTTCTCTTATCTCAGGAGTTCTTGTTATCCTCCAAAAGTTCTTTAAAGACACTGCCCATTCCTTGGAAAGTTACTATTTCTTGAGGTCCAAAATGCCCATTTTTATGTGCGGATATAACCTTTTGCGGTGCGTCTTTACACGTTCGTTTTTGAATTTCTGCGTTCAGCTCTTTAGAACTGTCCACAAAGTTCGTTTCTTTAAAAGAGGGAGAAACTAATGAGGCTAAGGTACCGCTTTATTGGGTTTTGGCCTTTCGTTTTTCTGATTGCCTACATATAACGAGTGCATTCCCAGTCTTATTGTTCCATCTAAAAAGTATTTGTGGGTATCGCTAAGACTGCCATTGCGTATTTTCATCGGTTTGACCGCTGGAGATATAGGACTGTTCTCTCCTTCGATAAAAGCACTGCCGCTAAGCTTGCGTTGTAGTTCAGAGCCCAAATGACCACGAGTTTGGCTCATCAGGTGAGGTAATACATAATACAGGTTTTTAGTTACCGCCAAAAGGTAAAGCTCTTTCATGAGTTCCACGCTTAACAGCTATTCACAGCCCAATAAGGTTGGCTATGCCATCGATAACCACCAAATGTACGCCTGGCACATTGGTAGTAAAAGCTCTCAAGCTTTTCATACGAATGACCTTTAATCGTTTCTGCGAGGAGAGTTGGTGAGGCAAAGGCGTGTAGCAAATCAGGAAGAGGTTAGTTTAACCCTTTTAAGCAGTTTGCTAATACTTTGATAGAGCTGACCTTGAGACTGTTCTGTATCGAAAAAATAGCACCACTTTTATCTTTAAGCAGTAGCGTTGTGCCCAATGTGTCAATAGGAAGGTTCATTGTTAAGACAACCTGCAATGAGGGCACTTACATAATGACTTTTGCCTGCACTGCCTCCTGTAATACCCACAACCACTTCCAACCTCCACAGGAGTTTCTACAACGGAGATGATTGTTTGCTTTGGGGAGGTTGTAACCCACTGAATTTCGCAGTTTTAAGTAGATAGGCTTTCTTCATAGTGTGTTTGCTAAGTGGGTCTGATAAAAGAGTTGCAATAGGTCTCTCACCTGTTTTGCCCCCAGCAAAATAATCCTGGATATTATCTTTATCCTTTTGTTCTGAAAGAGGCACCAACGAAATACTTCTAAAGGTGCTAATAGGCTTGTTGCTCTAAGGAGGCCCTTTTTACCTGTTTCGTCGCTGTCGAATAAAAGGACTAAATGTTTGAATCGCATTTTAGCTTTTGAGTTTTGTAAACGGGCTACCATTGAAACAGATAATGAAAGTTTCACTGGCTAAGCTCATCACGTCCTTTCGCCTGTGGTGATAAAAAGAATGTCGCCTTAGTAGTGGTAGCTGTGACCACCAGCAGTAATCTTGAGGGCTTCCTCCGTAGAGAAACGCAATTTAGAAAAGGGACGATAGACTCCAAGGTTTTTAAAAAAAGGTAGCTGAACATCCACTCAAACAGGTGGGAGGGGAAGAAGTGTAAGGTTTGCCGTCTTTTGTTGGTACTCTGAATATTTTGCAGAGAGATCGTATTTGTTTAAGATTTCTTGGGTATGCCGTATTGCTGCCAATAGGCTAACTCTTCTGGATAAAAAGGTTTTTGGGTAAATTATGAGATAGATTTTTGGTTTCTCTACTTGAGTACTTATGGTGAGTGAGGTATTTATATTTCTTGTGTAATTATAGAGGTGATCACTTAACCCAGATGTAATCTCGATTTTGATAATCTTTTAGGATTTCGATAAAACTGGTGAGTATTTTACAGTCCAATTGATAGAGGTAACGCCTACTAAGAAAACAGTCACCCCTGAAAGTATCGTTGCTGTAACCTTTCATTTTATAAATGCCTTGTTTGTCCTTATAGATATTGCAGGGAAGCATTTTTATCATAGAAAGGGTTTTAAAAGTTTCTAATTAATCGCCAGTTGCCTTTGTAGATAGTGCTGAAGACTCAGTCCTCCCTTCGGTTCTACTTAAAATATCTTGTTTTTCAGCGATAACCTTGGCTTTTGAGTGAGGGATTGCAGGAAGCTTTCTGGTGTTTTCACCGGATTGACTGATAAGGAGTTCGCGAATGCTTCCTGCTGCATAGAACACCGTCCAAGGACGTATAGGTGATTTCATTGCGTCGCAGCATCTGCATGCAAAGAGTTTTTTCACTTAGATGGAGAGATATTGGACAGATTTCTTTTTGGTTGAGCTCACAAACTATCCCACTCATTAGGCTCTTGCTTGAGTTGGTTTTCAATCACTTTGAGTTGCTCACATAGGGCTTTCCAAGCGGATTCTTTCCAATGGTGATTAAATTCATTACGTATAGGGTTAAATTCTCGGTGGCAAAAGTTCTGACAAAATACCAAACATAAACTGCCAAGTACTACCCATTGAAATATGCATTTTAACGCAGTTGAAGTGATTTTATTTATTTTATTGGCTATGAGGGTGTATTACAAGATAATGGTAACGTATTTTTTGGAGTATAAACTACTTTTTATAGGAAGAAATGTCTCATACCAATGGGCTATAATGGCTCAGGAAATGGAGGCAGTGTGTTTAGGGAGTTTTCTATAGAAGAGTTAAATTGAAAATAATAAATATAATTGAAAATAATGAATATATATATTTGATTATAAATCCTTCTCAGGAAACTATCTATTTCCTAAAAACTGATTAAAACAATGTTTAAACGTTTTTATTTGAAGTTAGCAACCACTGGTCGGAGTTGTTTATATGATCTAGTAAAGCCAGCTTTTTAAAGCATCGAGGAAAGGTGTAAGGTTTTTGAGCGTCCTTTCATACGATGAAAAAGTGTGACACAGATTCCCAATTCTACCTTGAAGAGCTTTTCCAAATACTACAGTTAGCTTCTTGATAGAAACTTTTCCTGATGAAATGCGATTAGTAGCATACAAACCATAGATTAGTTCTATGAGCTCGGTCTTTGCCCTGTCCATTCTAAGAGATTTAGAATTTCTAAAGGCATATCTTCTTCTTCACGAGTGGAGATAATCGGAGAGTTTCTTGACAGCCCCTATCTTAGCAACTTCAAAAGCTACGACAAGTAGAAAAGGTTCCATCAAAGAAAACATACCCTCATTGCTTTTGAGGAAGGATGACATTGCGAGTAAAATACTCTACATCGCGATTGGTTCTTCCTAAAGCAATGTAGCTCGAAGAAATCGGCTGCTTTCTAAAGTCTCTGACTCTTTAAAACCATTGGATTTCTTTGTCTTTTAGAAACTTTTTTAGCAGCCTCTGTAGAGAATAAAGTTGCTTTTACTTTCATCTGGTAGATCTCATTATAGAAAATGAGTCTGCAACAATTTGAGGTTGTACCTTTGCGGAAGAAATGTATCTCTTCTGCTTGGTTAGCAAAACCTCGTTGCTGTACCCCTTCCTTAGCCTCCTTTAAGAGGTCTTAGAATTGTACCATTTGTAAAGACTTTTAACCACGGTGATCTATCCAGCGTGATTTCAGTGTTCTCTACAGCCAACTGATTTAAAATTTGTTGAAACATAAATTAAATATTTAAATGATTTATTGCGCTATATTATAAAAACAATGATATACGCAAACCATCTCATTTTTAAACAACTGGTTTGCGGGAGATTGTACATTAGTTTCATCGCAGGCAAGGTGCTGCATAGGCTTCTACAGAGCTTGTGACAGGCACGTTTCGAAGTACAGGTAAAAATTTTTGCTTTTATATTGTCAAGATGTTGTACCTTTTGCACCCAGAAGTACTGAGAAAAATAGGTATAATCAAATGAAATAAGAACCATTACTAAATCGTTACCTACTCTTATTGTAATTCCTATATCTTCTTTATTTTGAATATATTATAAAAAGTAGTTTCAATTTCTTGACAAAAATATCGTTATTTTGCGTAATAAAAATTTATTTTTGAACAAATGATTATCCATCCTTTTGACCAGAGTCCATCATTGTTTTTAGAGTTTGTCGCTGAACTCAGAAATGTTGAAATACAAAAAGATAGAATGCGTTTTTAGGAAAAACTTAGAGCGTATCGGTGAACTATTGAGCTATGAAATGAGCAAGACCCTCCCTACCAAAACCCAACGGGTTGTAACCCTCTTAGGAGAAAAAGACATTCCCCGTATTGAGGATAAGATTGTGGTTTGTTCTATTCTTCGTGCGGGATTAGCCTTCTGCACCAGGGGATATTGAATTTCTTTGACAAAGCGGACAATGCCTTTATCTCCGCCTACCGCAAACATACTTCCCCTTCCGAGTTTGAAATCTTAGTCGAATACTTAGCCTCTCCCTCCCTTGAGGACAACATCCTTATATTGGCCGATCCTATGCTGGCGACAGGACGTTCGTTTGTCAATGCATATAACTCTCTCCAACCGCTAGGAACTCCTAAGGAAATACATCTTTTTGCAGTCATTGGCTCCAAACAAGGGATTGGAGTACGTCAGCCAACATTTCCCAGAAAATGCCCACTTATGGATTGCTACTATAGATGATCACCTGAATGAAAAACAGCTATATCGTCCCAGGCTTAGGCGATGCTGGTGATTTGGCCTTTGGGGAGAAAAATGCAGGGATAAGGATATCAAAATAGGAAAAGTTACCTCTTTTGAAGAAGAGAAAATAGATGGTTTATACTATTTTCCTTCTACTGTATAAGAGGGTGTATAGGAACCTGAAATAGAAACTAAAAGGAGATATAGTTAAGAATTATAACGATACAAAAACAGAAATGAGCAACTCTCCCCTATACTTATACACAACCGAACTTGGTAGGATAGGAGAATTTTCATTCAGTAATAAAACGAAATATACTAACTTTTTGAGAAAACTGTCTTTTTCATAGCTCTTATAGCCTTTTTCGGGTGTCAGTTGGTGCTGGCGCAGGACACGCTACGTACCAAAATCATCACAAATGACTCTATAAGGATAAAAAGTGACTCCTTTATATAAGAGGATAGAGCGCAAAAACACAGAAAACAAGCTTACTCGTAAGCTCCACGAATGGCTTTTTCTTCTGTAAAGACAGATTCGCCCTCTCCTACTCCTGTTAAGAAGAAAGAAATATCTCCTTGGGGATCTTACCAAGGAAAATTATCCGCCATATCCATATCACCACTTATGATCCTTTTGGGGTTCAATGAGCGGATAGTACCCAACAGCCTAACAAGTGGGAAGTATTAGGAAACCGCTTTCATAACAAGACGAAAAACAAAGTAGTAGAGCGCTTATTACTCTTTAGTCCCTATACCCTTTTAGACTCTATCAAGATCAAAGAGTCGGCTCGTGTATTGCGTAATCAGTCTCATATCCTGAGGGTCAGTATAGAACCCTATCCCTACCATAGTCCAGATTCAGTGGATATAAAAAGTAAATGTATTGGATAGCTGGAGTTTCTATGCTGATGCCTCAGGTTCCTTGAGAGAAGGAACTGTACGCGGATTTGAAAGAAACTTTTTAGGATTGGGACATCAGATCTCCACTCGCTATAGTCAAGAGATTCGAGGGAGTGCACGTCCGAGCTTTGGGCTAGACTATGCCATTCCCAACCCTATATGCTACCACTCTGAATACTGCCGTAGGATATTCGTTTGACTTTGACCGATATTATTACAAATATGGTTCTATTAGTCGCCCTTATTACTCTCTATATACCCGATGGGCAGCAGGAGCGAATGTCTATGTTCGTACTTTTGAAGAGGGATTCCTCAAAAATGACTCTATCTACCGACAAGATTTTAAAGTAGCTGGAAAAATATCTGGGGAGTACCTCTGTACCGATTCTCAAAAAGGCACACCCTGCCAACCGAGTAACTAATTTAGTCTTTGCGCTATTACCAAATAGACTACCAAAAGCCCCTGATACATTTCTTGATCCCGATCTGTTTTTATTCGGATAAGGATACTATTTGGCTTCTGTGGGGATCAACTATATAGGATATGAACAAGATAGGTATATCTTTTCGTCATCAAGATATAGAAGATATTCCTATAGGAAAAAGTTTTACCCTTTATAGGAGGGTTTCAGGAGAATTTAGGACAAAGAAGACCCTACTTAGGAGGACGACTGATGTATGGAGATTATTTTTCCTTAGGATACTTTTCTGGGGATGTACAGGATAGGGAGTTTTTCGGCCATGACACACATAAGCAGAGTACCTTACGGTGGGAATTCACCTACTTCTCCCTTTATTTCAGATAGGCAGATGGCACTTTTAGACAGTTTGGCAAATGGCGTTCTGTGATAGGTCTCTCCCGCAAGGACTATGTAAAAGATCGTGTGACCCTCAATGGCTCCACAGGGATTGTGGGTTTTGATAGTCCCACACTCACTGGAGTACATAAGTCTATCTTTCACCCTACAGACCCAATCCTATTCGCCCGTTTTCTCTGGGGATTCCGTGTCAGCCCCCTTTCTGATGGCCGATATAGGCTTTATAGGCGATGACAATCATTCATTTTTGAAAGACCAAATGCTAACCAAGTTTGGTATAGGGTTCTACATTACCAATGACTATGTCCCTTTGGGAAATATCAATTTTCCTTTATCTATATGCCACGTATTCCAGGGTGGGAAATCACATACAGAAGTTTAGCGGGATAAGCAATACCGATTTCAGACTTCCCTTTACTTCAACTATCATATTCCTGAGCTTTATCCGCTATGAATAGGAAAAGTGTCTGCAACAGATTGATTACAGACACTCTTTTAGTTCTAAAGAAAACTCTCTATAGTACTAATCCTCATAAAGTGGATTGGTATCCTGTTTGGAGAGTTCCTCCACCTATTTTGTTTGTTAGTTTTAGCACGTGGTGACAATTTTGCTGATGACATATTCCTCTTCCTTTTTCTGTCCTTTGAAAATAAAGCTTACCTGCCTTGGCTATATCCCCTATATATTTTTAATCAGTGCATACATTTCCTTATTGGCTTGTGTATGATACTTTTCTTTCATTCATTAGGGTATTTTGCAAGATATTCAGTGCATCCAACTGCTTAGTTTGTTCTACTACTCTTTTCCAAGAAACCTTCAGGCATATCAGCTATTCTCTCTATATTGTCACTATACATAAGGAATAGCATCATGGACAGCTTTCACTACACCCTGCTATATTTCTACCATTGATCTTTGTCACCACCACCTTTTAGCAGAGAAGTATCCAAACCAGATCGAGTGGCATAATCCTTAAGGAAAGTGATATTGCGGCGCAACTCATCAGCCTGTTTGTATAGGGTTAGCTGTAGTTTCCTTCTGCTTGATCACAATAGCATTGGTAGAATCATTATTTTTGAGCTGACTTATAGCCTTTTTGAAGTTCTCTAAATAAGAGGCATTCATAGTCTTATAAGTAGATGAAAAAGAATCCAAGTCCCTTTCAAAACTCACCGCTGATAAAAATCAGCTATTACCGCATAATCTTCATGCTTAATAGTAGGTGCTTTCATAAATATATTGGTTATAGGAGCTAAGAGATAGTAGCTCACAAATGATTGTGCAAAAAGTATATGTTTTCTTATTTCACAAATTTATTTTAATTTTTCTTTTCTTTTTGGTTTTAGAAAAATAAAAAGGCAAATGAGCATGAGACTCAGTTACCTTTTACATTTTTACTGTATAATATAATAGAAGTTACTGCATGGCTTCTATACTTAGGGTGGCGTGTGGTACTGCTTTGGCGTTCCTTATCAATAAGTTTGCCCGTTACACGACAGACCTATAGGTTTTATTTTCTATACGGATAAGTGCATTTTTCAGATCACGAATAAACTTTTTCCAAACGGGTAGCTCTGTGCCATATTGGATTCCTTACTCATCATCTCAGAGCCTTCTTCGAAAGCCTTGAATGTAGGAGAAGTATCATCCACACTATTGTCTGCTCCGTTGAGATAAGAATTGCGTAAAACTCCAAATCCATTTGGGCTTTTTCCAACTTCTGTTCTATAATTGCCTTAAACTCTTGTAGGTCCTTATCCGAATAACGGACTTTTACTTCTTCCATAATATCAATGTTTTATTTACACTTATTTTTCCTAAGAAATTTATAGAAATCATGAATTGTGCAAAAGATACAACATTTTTGAATATTTATAGCTTTTTACAAATAAGTGTATGCCTTCCCGTAAAAATGACTTAAGTATCTCTTTCTTAGTAAAATAATCACTTTTTGTTAAACTTATTATACTCGAGTAAACAAGGAATTACTAAGTTCCTATTTCCATCCTCAAAAGTTCCATTATACCATATTGCTTCACCTCACTGAGTCCTTCAAAGGGATTTTTGCGTATTGTTTGATATGTTTTTATATTTTATTGAAAAACAATTAGTTATAATATTAATCTCCTGTTTTTCAGATTTCCTTGCAAATCCATATAGACCCTTTTTCCCATTGAGCTATGCTATTATGCTCCTTCTCCCACATTGACTAAGAGAAACGAAATCATATATATAAATGGAATGACTTCTCTGCCTTCGAGTGTTGACAAAAGCCATATTTTCCTTCACGCATTGCCTCACAGATACCCTTGAAAAAGTAATCTCTTATCTGATCATATATCACAGAATAACCTCCTTTCCTCCTTATTGACATGCCCCATTTGCCATTGCGCTGCACTCTGGCTATGTTGAGTCCTTCTAAGGAAAAAGTTTGCTGAAAAATAATCCGCCTGATCATACACAAAAAGGAATCACACCTTATTCTGTTTATCAATATAACCCCATTTGCCATTGTACTGAACAGGTACTAAGCCTTCTCTAAAAATAATTACTCTTGACAGCTTCATACTTACGGGAACTATTTCCTTTCCTTAGGTATTGATAAAGTCATACTTTCCTCCAAGCATGACCAAGGCTGTTCCTCCTGGAATCGGCTCTTATAAGGATGGAAAAGAGCGAATCTTTCATACTTAACCACTACATAAATCCCTTCTGTAGTGGATATATGAAAATATAATCTAAAGGAATAACAACTTGGTTCTGCCAATTGATCAGCCCCATTTTATTATTTTTATCACCCCTTATCTTATCCTCAGACTTGGGATAATATTCTTCTGTATAGATATGGTCATATTCGAAAGGAATAAGTGTTTCTCCTCTTTATTGATAAATCCCCACTTACTCCCTTTTTCGTCTCAGTATAAGGAGTGTCATAATGGAACGATTTTTGCTTCTTCGTATAGAAAAAGGGATAACTGTATTTCCCTTTGCATCCACAAAGCCCCCACACCTTATCAAGCCCTCACTAATGCTCTATCGGAAAACGAACCCTCTCTGATCATACACAAAAGGAATGACTAATTTCCCTTGAGGGGTGATAGCCCCCACTTATTGTTTTTCTTGACCCAAGCTATCTTATCTGGATAACCAAAGGGCTGAGCTTGCTCGTACTCAAGGGGATGACCACTTCATTTTTAAGAGTTACATAACCATATGTTTTTCTATCTTGGACAATAAGGAGATCTACAAGCCCACTTAACTTAATAGAGTCATATGCCAATGCTTAACGAAACTACTCACTCTTTTTTCCCATAGAAATCCACCCCCTGAGGGAGAGTATCATTGGACTTTCTAATAGGTGCTTATAGGAAATAGTATCCTGCGCCATAAGTACGTGAACTAAGAAAAATGATATCCATACTGTTTTCACAAGATTTGAGCTATAATGAAACTGAAACAAATAATCTCTCATTCTGATTCCACTAACAGCCAAATTAGCTGCAATCCCAATTGTATAGGACATCATCAAACTTACAATGGGCTAAATCTTCTCTATTGATAAAGCAAGTTCGCCACCCCTGCATCTCCAAACATCACTGAATACTGTTGGTTCCACTCAGATTCTATTTGTAATAATAGTGTATCATGAAAGTTATCATCTCTCTTGGATCATCTTTGAGCAAAAATCAGGATAACCTCCTATTTTATGTCCTGCTCCATTAGACAGATATTTGTGAAAACACTTTTAGTACTTCCTCTGGTAACCCCCATAATCCTGAAATTCTTCCGAAAAGAGCAGCTTCCCATATCTTCTGCATCTCATCGTCAAAATGTACATCTGCATAAGAGATACTTCTACTGACTTCTTCAAAGCCCAATGCTAAGCTTTGGTTAGGATTAAAAGGAAGCTCAAGGGCATTTTCCTGTGAAAATATTATTTGTTTTCTTTTTGAGGCACTTATCTTTGTATAAAGCTTTTTAATATATTCTACAGGAAGACTTTTCTTGTATCTTTTGGAAAATAGCATATTCTCTTGGTATCATTCTGGCAACGATTCTCAAAAATCAGCACCATAGTACTCATCGCTGGCTATCCAAAATTGCAACAATCCCTTCTTAGGATATATAGGCTATTTTCAGGCAATTGGTCACAATTGATTTGTGCTAACATAAAGAGTGGTTCACCCTGAGAGGTTGTAGGCAACATCCCTCTTTGGGTATATAGGGCAATCCTCCCAACTTACTATCTGTAAGAGCCAAATTTTCACCTATTGAAAGGTTAATGCGAATTACCTCACGTGCTGTTTCTGCATTGAGGAATCCACCAATTGTTTGACTTGTTCTTCCGTAAATATCATGGTCTAAAAATAGTTGTCAAATCAATTTGTAACTGAGGAAATTTCTCAGGGCTACTATATCACCTGCAAAGAGCGGATGCTGGGGTACATACCTGCCCTCTCTAAGTAGGTATATATCTAATTCTTTTTCTTCAGGACGTATCACCCAATATTCAGACACTTGAGCCTCTTGGTAAATCTCCATTTTCTATGGAGTTCCTTCTCAGCATTGCTGGGCGAGACGATCTCCACCACCCAATCAGGAGCTCCATTACAACGCTTGCCGTCCTTGAGCTTCTCAGGATCACAGACGACACAACAAGTCAGGTTGTAGTACTGTATTTTCTTTTCCGTCAGAAGAGGTCAAAACCACATCAAGGGGGCTACAAAAAGCTCACACACCTTTCCTTCAAGGTAGTTATCTCATCTGAGTAGAGAGCTTTCTGAGATCCGCTGATGCGCCACTGAAGCCCCTGACATTCTAAAGATCCTTCTCGAAGCAGCCCCACCCGTTCCTCAAACTCCCACAACAGATAGTCTGCATAAGTAAAGACCATGAATAAGGTCTAACTGATTTATATTAGTAATTTCTATATAATTAGTTATTCATACTTTCTATAGACCTTTTTCGTGAGGTCACAAAAGTTATTTGTATTGATAATCAATTATTTGAAGCAACAACTTTCTATTACTATTATTATTTTTATCGATCATTTTCGTGACCTCACGAAATGATCATCTACATTGATTTTCTGAGTTTTACATGAATCTACAGCTCTATGAATAGCAATAAAAATTCTCCTAGCGAACATAGCCCAATATGGATTGCACATTCATGATGCAAAAACCATATTTCAACGCTCTTCTATCTGTCTTCACCTCTATATAATGTAGTTATACTATCAAATGAGAGTTTATATTGACACAATACTATTCTTATCCATTATATCACCACTATCTCTAGTCACAATATCATCAAAGAGCAACTTCTTCTCCTTGGAGGTTGTCTGCAAAAAGGATCTCATTGGCTAGGGGTTTCTGCTTTGATATAGACTTCATTGGCACGTACTGCCTTTTCAAGTGTATCTTGCTTTTGTAGGAAGATTTGTATCCTATCAGTTACTTCTAAGGCCTGTATCTTTTGCGAAGGTTCTGGATACGATTTACCAGTTCACGAGCGATACCTTCTGCGCGTAACTCATCTGTAATAGTAGCATCCAAAGCCACTACCAAGCCTGTAGAGGAGCTAGCGACAAGCCAGCCTTCTATATCCTGAGAGGTGATTTCTACATCATCAAGGGTCAGTGTTAGGACTTTTCCATCAAGAGTGATTTCTTTTAGTGCCTTGGCGCTCAAGAGCTTGTATGTCTTGCTGGGTAAAAGTCATTGATTACCACCGCTATATCCTTTCATTTGTTTGCCATACTAGGTCCCAGAGTGCGAAAATTAGGCTTGATTTGTTTTACCAAAATGCCAGAGGCATCATCGATAAACTCAATCTCTTTTACATTCACCTCGTGCTTGATGAGATTAGCCACCGCCAATATCTCAGTTCTTTCGGCTTCACTAAGGGTAGGAATGAGTATCTTCTGCAAAGGCTGACGCACCTTGATCATCTCCCTCTTGCGGAGAGAAAGTACCAAGGAGGAGATATTCTGTGCTTTTTCCATCTTGCTTTCCAACTGTTTATCAATGTATTCTGACTTGCTTTGAGGAAAATCCGTAAGGTGTACAGATTCTGCTTTATCCTTTCCTGTTGCCCCATTGAGGTCACGATAGAGCTTATCCATAAAGAAAGGTGCTACTGGAGCAGAGAGCTTAGCCACCACTTCCAAACAGGTATAGAGAGTTTGGTAGCGGATATTTTATCCTCTTCGTATTCTCCCTTCCAGAAACGACGACGGCAGAGACGTACATACCAATTACTTAAGTTCTCTTGTACAAAATCCGAGATGAGTCGGGTAGCACGAGTAGGTTCATAATCCAGAAAGCTTCTTTTACCTTAGCAATAAGCGTATGTAACTCGGAGAATCCATCGGTCTATTTCTGGACGTTTCTGCAAAGGCACTTCTGCCTCAGCATAGGTAAAAATGCCATCCAAGTTGGCATATAGAGCAAAGAAAGAATAGGTATTATAAAGTGTTCCAAAAACTTACGGCGTACTTCTCAATTCCCTCACGTCAAACTTAAGATTATCCCAAGGGATTGGCATTGGAAATCATATACCAGCGAGTAGCATCTGCACCATATTTTTCCAAAGTTTCAAAAGGATCTACAGCATTGCCCAAGCGCTTGGACATCTTTTGATCCATTCTTGTCCAATACCAAACCATTGGACATCACATTTTTATAAGCTACAGAGTCAAATACTGAAGTAGCAATAGCGTGAAGTGTATAGAACCAACCACGGGTCTGGTCAACCCCTCGGCGATAAAATCAGCAGGGAAAGCCTTGCCCTTATCGATAAGGTCTTTGTTTTCGAAAGGATAATGTACCTGCATAAGGCATAGAACCGGAGTCGAACCATACATCTATCAGGTCACTTTCACGCTTCATAGGTTTTCCTGAATCCGAAACTAAAACAATAGTATCTACAATATTCTTGTGTAGGTCTATTAGATCGTAGTTTAGCCTCAGACATATCCCCTACTTTGAAATCCTTAAATGGATTTTTCCTGCATGAGACCTGCCGCTACCGACTTGTTAATTTCAGTGATGAGCTCCTCAACCGAACCAATGATTTTCTCCTCCTTAGTATCCTCGGTACGCCAGATAGGTAGCGGATTCCCCAGTAGCGAGAACAGAGAGATTCCAGTCGTTGATATTCTCCAACCAATTGGCAAAACGTCCTTCACCGGTGGCCTTAGGGTTTCCAGTTAATCTGCTGATTGAGTGACACTAATCGATCTCTTACGCTGTCATCTTCACAAACCAAGAGTCCAAAGGATAGTAGAGCACGGGGGCATCGGTACGCCAGCAATGAGGATAGCTGTGGACATATTTTTCCACCTTGAATGCCTTATTTTCGGTCTTGAGCAGAATAGCCAATTCCACATCCCAAGACTTCTCAGGAGCTTCCCACTCTTGTAATATTCGTTCTTGACATATTTTCCTGCAAAAGAGCGCAGGTACTTTTATCTCCTTTTGAGAAAGCGCCCTTGCAAGTCCACTAAGGGTACCAAGTTGTCATTCTCATCATGAACCAACATAGGAGGGATTCCATTTTCCTTCCCTACACGAGCATCATCCGCCCCGAAAGTAGGAGCTATATGTACGATACCAGTACCATCCTCAGTAGTTACAAAGTCACCTGCAATCACTCTAAAGGCTTTTTCTGGATTTTCAGCAGGAAGAAACCAAGGAATCAGCTGCTCATAGGTAGTACCCGACAAGGTCAGTACTTTCACATTCGGCTACGATCTGGTAAGGTACCTTCTTGCGATTTTTCATCATTGGCATAAGCCACAAAAATCAGCCTCCTCTGAAGTTTCGAAAGAATTTTTCCAGCAAACTGTTTGGACACCAATGCTTTTTGCCAATATCACTTGTATAGGTTCGAATGTATATTGGTTAAAGGTTTTCACCAATACATAATCAATATTTTTTTACCTACTGCCAAGGCTGTATTGGAAGGCAAAGTCCAAGGAGTGGTCGTCCAAGCTAAGATATATAGAGTCCCTTCAGGATTTCCCGAGTTCCTTTGTTGCTTGAGGGGCAAAATTCTTTACCCTGAACTGGGCTACGATTGTCGTATCGCTCACATCGCGGTAACAGCCTGGTTGGTTTAGCTCATGAGAGGAAAGCCCAGTCCCCAGCCTTTGGGTGAATACGGTTGAATAGTATATCCTTTGTAGAGCAAACCTTTGTTATACAATTGTTTAAGAAAGCCACCATACCGTCTCCATATATTTGAGGCTTATAGGTGATATAAGGATCATTCAAGTCCACCCAATAACCGATCTGCTCAGTAAGGTTGTTCCAGATATCGGTATAGCGCATCACCGCCTCCTTACAAGCTTTGTTATAGTCAGCCACAGAGATTTTTCTTACCAATATCATCCTTGGTAATGCCTAATTCCTTTTCCACCCCCAATTCCACAGGAAGACCATGGGTATCCCAACCTGCCTTGCGGAATACCTGCGCTCCCAACTGGGTATGGAAGCGGCAGAAAATATCCTTGAGGGCACGAGCCATCACATGGTGGATCCCAGGCAGCCCATTGGCAGAAGGAGGTCCCTCATAGAAAATAAAAGGTTCCTTGCCATTACGAAAATCTATACTCTTTCTGGAAAGATATCATTGTCTTTCCAAAATTGCAATATCTCTTGGGCTATCTTGGTCAGTTCTAAGGCTTTGTACTCTGTAAATTTCATTTTTCTAATTATTAAATTGCCAATTGTTACATACTGTGGATTTCACAGCTAATTTTAAAGGAAGCAAATTTACAACTTTTTCTCAATAAATCAAGTATTATTTTTAATTTTTAATATCAAACAATCACTAAAAACCTAATAAGGGGAAAAATACGATAAATTCAAATCCTTACAAAAGACTGCTTTTTACTAAGAGTTATTTCAGTGACCATTCCTAAAATACCAAACAAAAAACACTGTAAAGAAAATTACAGTGTAGTTTATAGAATTTTGAGCTATTATCACAAAGCGTTTAACTGTGCTTAAGTGATTTTTCATAAAGCAGAGAGATAGTTTTTCACTCTCCCTATTCCTTTATCTTTCCTCCGAGCAGCGCCATGGAGGTCAGGACTGCTCTATAGTCACTCCTACCAAGCCATGCATATTGACTGATTGTCCTGTCACATATAGGTTGGGAATATGTGTCTGTGGCATAATATGGTTTTGTCTTGTTCTGAGGATATTCTTCTCATAGCCATAGATAGCCCCTGTAGGGTTGCCTATATAATCGCGATAGGTCAAGGGGGTAGCTGTATATTGCGCTACTATACACCCCTTGAGCTGTGGAAAACGCTGATATACTACCTCCAAGAGTTGTTGGGCTTTTTGAGCCTTGAAGGCCTCATAGTCCACGCCCCTACCCTGTGGTGCTGTGAGTGTATGGGTTGAGTTTTCCCACTGACTGAGCTCTTGAGCATTCATGTAGGTTAGGATCGTCATATTATCGGCATAAGCACCCCCATCCTGAGGCGGGTTCATGGAAAGCATATAAGTAGTCGGGAAAGTATCTGTTGTGTAATGAGTAGCCCGCCATACCTGAGAAGAATCTCTATACCAATAGATATTATAGGGCAAGTAAGGAAAAGACTGTTTCTTGAGTACCAAGTGCAGCGAGAAGACCCCTGCAACGGGTGTCAATGCCTCTATCCGCTTGTAGTAGGCAGGTCTGAAATGAGCTCTCCCCGCTATGGATAGCAGCTGCTTTATATCTATATCCGAGACAAAGTCCGTAGCTATATATTTCTGCTGCTGAGAGGTAATCACCGAATAGATTTTCCCCTCTCTGTACTCAAAAGCAAGTGCCTTATTCTCAGCAAACAGTTCCACTCCTAAAGCGCGTAATTCCCTGAGTAGTAAGGAGGTAATCTGAGAACCGCCTTGGCGAAACCGCCAGGCACTCTCTATGTAAGAATTGACCGAAAGGGAATGTACATATAGGGGCGTGTGCCCCCTACTCCCGCATATAGAAAATTACTCCCTAAAGAGTACCGCCTGCAAGCGCTCATTGGCAGTAAGGCTTTTTGATATACTCCGTCAGAGACTGCTCCAGCAAAGACTGATCGTAGCTCCCTCCAAGCGGAAACGATATAAGGGGAAGGCATCACAGACCTCTTTTATTTTAGTTATATATTGTTCCAAGGCCTCATGCTCTTTGAGGAAAATAGGGTAATAATGCCCTTACAAAAGAAGTATCCCCTGTGCATGAGGATAAGCTATCTCCTCCTGACCAAAGCAAATATAATCAAACCCCTCCTGTGGCATGCGCTCTAAATCCAAATAAGGAAGGATACCTGCATAAGAAAAATAATTAAAGAGAGTCTGCCCCTTATCAAGGCTACCCACATAGTGAACTCCCGTATCAAATAGGATTCCCTGACGCAAGAAGGTCTGCAAGTTACCACCAAACTGTTTGTTCTGTTCAAGTACAGCTACTTTTTTTACCTTCTTTGGCTAAGATAAGTGCGGTCATCAGTCCCCCAAGACCACTTCCTATGATTATTGTATCGTATTTTCGAACGCATGGAAAGTTCCTTATATTGAAGGGACAAATATAGATATTTTTACGAGATTAGAAAATTAATATTTCTAACTTCTTTTCTCGAATATTATTGTATATTTGCACTTGAATAGTTTATACGCAAGAATATATAGTAGCTATGGAAGAAATTTTATACAAATATCTCCCTCATGAATCGGTTATTCCTTGTTTTGCTCTGATTAAGGGAAATTGGGAATCTACCTAAAAATCGTCAACGAACGACAAAGTCGTCATGGGGATTATCAGCAGCTTCCTAATGGGCAACACAAAATTACGATCAATGCTAATCTGAACAAATACCGTTTTCTGATGACCCTCATTCATGAGATAGCCCACCTTGTAGCTATTGAGAAGTATGGTCGCCAGATCAAGCCTCATGGCAATGAGTGGAAACAGACTTACCAAGGGCTGATGCAGCCTTTTCTCCGTCCTGAGATATTCCCTGCGGAGCTGCTCTCCTATCTTGTTATTCACTTTCAGAATCCGTCGGCCAGTAGTGATACCGATGTACACCTATCCCTGGCCATGCAACAATATGATACAGAAGAACGCCGCAAACACTATCTCTTTGAACTGCCTACAGGGAGCTTCTTCCGTACCGATGACGGACGTCTCTTCCGCAAAGGAGAAAAAGAAAATCAAGCGCTATGAATGTACCGAGGTGGAAACCAACCGAAAATTTGTTGTACAGCCCCACGCCTTAGTAGAACGAGTAGAGCTAATATAAAAAGCCACTTGAGCAGTCAAGTGGCTTTTTAGTATTTTAGAATCCATACGCTTATATGGCTTTACATCTTTCCTTAAGCCAATCACGTTGTTCTTCACCTACTAAAGGACTAATTTTTTCCTCTACCCATTTGTTATAGTTATTGAGCCAATTGCGTTCTTCCTCAGTAAGTAGAGCAAACATCAATGGCACGGGTATCCAATGGGCAAATAGTAAGTGTCTCCAATCCGTAAAAATCTCCAAACTCAGAAGTACCCTTTTTCTGTACTACAAAGAGGTTTTCTATACGAATACCATAACGTCCTTCGCAGTAGAGACCTGGTTCGTTAGAACATACCATGTGTTCCAGTAAAGCGACATCTCTTAGATCCTTACGAAGACTCTGAGGTCCTTCATGTACACAGAGATAGCTACCTACCCCATGACCAGTACCATGACCAAAATCACGCATATTTCTCCATAGGATAGCCCTTGTAATAGCATCGAGCTGTACCCCACGAGTACCTGTAGGGAATAGGGTATTGCTTAGGGTAATCATGGCCTTCATCACCAAGGTATAATCCTTCTTGAACTCATCAGAGAATTTTTCCTAAAAGGAATAATACGAGTAATGTCGGTAGTTCCTTCAGTATAGTGAGCTCCTGAATCGATTAGGATAGTACCTTCTGCCTTGACAGGCACCCCTGGTGTCTCAGTAGCATGGTGGTGAACTATAGCCCCATTGCCCAAATAACCCACTATCATGGCAAAGCTATTGCCCAAGAAACCTTCTTGTTCGGCACGGAACTTATCCAAGATTTTTCCCTAAGGAGTATTCAGTGAGCTCTACCTTACCTATATTCTTATCAAGCCAACAGAAGAAATTGGTCAGTGCCACCCCATCCTTAATCATCGCCTTACGGAAGCCTTCGAGCTCTGTTTCATTCTTAACAGCCTTGAGTAGCTGAATAGGAGAAACTTCTGTATATACAGTATTTTTGGGATTTGTACCGTATTGAAAATAGATTGGTTAGCATCTGAGAGAGCAATATTTTTCTCCGTTTATATGACTAATTTCTTTGAAGAAATCGTGATAATCCTTCAGTTCTATATGATGCTGTTTCAGATAAGCCTTTACCGAATCATCACACTGTTTTTAGCTCTGCAAAGAGTGTTGCTTTCTCTGGAGTAATAGAAAGGTAGGCAAGGAATACAGGATTAAAAACTATATCATTACCACGTAAATTGGTTACCCAAGCCACATCATCCAAAGCTGTTACCAAAAAGTGAGTAACTCCCTTCTTCTGCATTATCTTCCTAAGAGCAGCAATCTTATTGGTAGCAGATTCGCCTGTATATTTTTCAGGACGCACATAGATGGTTTGACGCTCATCCTTAGGTCTTTCCTTCCAAATCTTTTCGATAAGAGGAGCATCCACGATGGTAATATCTTTACGCTTGAGGGTCTGACTGAGCAAAAACCCAAGTGTTATGAGGAGTACAAAGAGCATTGCAGCCTACCCTAGCCCCCTGATGAAGTTCATCCAAGAGCCATTGATCACTCTCAGGGGCATCCTTAGTACCTTCTATATAGAAATCCACCCCTGTACCTGTAAGCTGATTTTTGGCCTGTACTAGTAGCGACCATCCGTCCAAAAGCACAGCTTTATCTTGGGTGATAAATACATAACCTGCTGAGCTATCGAAACTTGTTATCCATTTTTCTTTCTTCCCAATAAGGGTAAAGTACTCACTCATGTGAGGATCCGCATTGAAAACCACAAAAGCGTCCAAGCCATTGGCTTTTCATCTCATTACGAAGTAATGATAATTTTTCTTTGTTGTCATTATTTTTCTTTTTAAAATATAGTTTGCAAAAACACTTCTGTAGCCCCTATCCCATAGCGAGCATAATCAGCATCTTGGTAGATAAAGGTTACTATAACGAGCAAAAGAGTGTCTCCAACTCCGCCTTGAGCACTCCCTCCCCTACTCCATGTATAAAAACAATACGTGGAATCCCACGCTTGATGGCAAATTCTAACTGATGCTTAGCTTCTTCTATCTGAGTGGTGAGTATATCATAGTTAGTCATGCCGCGAGGGGCGGCAACCAATTTCTCTATATGTAAATCTACCTCCATAGCAGGAGCCACTTTTTCTTAGTTTTTTCCTTTTAGTGTAGCTGTTTTTGTATTCTTTTCTTCCTTAGGAGTTATCCCTGTCATTCTGTGGTAATGCAAAAGAAGCGTTTTCATCTATTTTAACCAATTCCTGAGGTGAAAAAGTAAGCAATAAGCCCTCTGTGGTCTCTACACACACACCTTGGGCAGTAATCTTAGTTACTTTTCCCTTTGATAGATTCATCTATCACCTCCACTACATCGCCAATCGCTACCATTTTTTATTCTTAAAATATGTGCAAAGGTACAAAAATAATCTTTAATTATCAACGATTATCGAATAATTAACACTTGACAAATTCCATAAAAAGGTGTACCTTTGCAAAATATTTCAAGTGTATACTTTCATGACATTTAGAACCTATATTTCCATACTATGTACCCTGATTCTTCTTTCCTGCAGCAGGTAGAACCTGAAGGCTATTACCTGCAAAAGGCTACCCAAAAAGCATTGACAGAAGATGCCAACTATACTGTAAAAGATTTTTATCTGGCGAGGACTAAACCAGTATTATCTATGGCAACCACAACAGGAGCTACTCTCCGATACACAATTCTCTCCAGCAAATGCTACCAATCCTGCTTATGTAAATTTCCTAAAAGTTTTCTTCTAATGAATTGCTTTTCAATTCATTGAAATACGAAGGGGATCGATTTAGCTATATCACTGACAACTATGAGGAATTGGAGGAAGAACTTCAAGGAGCATTACTCAGTACAGGTATGGAGTTTGGCATAGCTCAACTTACGGATATGAATGATATTATTATCGGGTATGTCCGCTATGTGATTCCTAATTCTGATGCTGAGAAGCAAGGAGTCAAGCGAGGAGATATATTCCTGGAGGTAGATGGAGAAAAAGCTCACCACTGAGAATTATCAAAGGCTACTGAGGGACAACAAAAACAAATCCATTACTTTTTTTCTTTTTACACCATCTCGGATGGAGGATTTCAGTTTTCAGCACATAAAATCATCTCCCAGCATACACTTCATGAAAATCCAATTCTCTTACACAAAATTCTTCAAAAAGGAGATAAGAAAATAGGATATTTGCTATATAATTCTTTTTCTTAACCGGTATGATAAGGAACTCAATGAGGTATTTGGAACATTTAAATCAGGTGGGGTGACCGATCTTGTCCTTGATCTGAGGTACAATCCTGGAGGAAGTGTACAAACGGCCATCTATTTAGCCAGTATGATAGCCAGTACTGATACCCAAAAATTATTTGTCCGACAGACCTCTAATCCTAAAATGAAAGGTCGCTGGAAGAGCGATTATGCCTTTGAGGACAATATTGCAGGCACCCCTCATCCACAGCCTAAAAACTCTCCTCGGTATATATACTTACCTCCCGACAGACGGCCTCCGCTTCCGAATTGATTATCAATGGATTAAAGCCTTACTTAAAAGTCATACAAATAGGAGATGTTACTGTAGGAAAGCCCTTAGCTTCTATTACCATCAAGGATACCAAAAAAACAAAAGATAACAAATGGGCTATGCAGCCTATCGTTCTTAGATCGAGAGAATGCTAATGGATTTGGAGCTTATGAAAATGGAATTACTCCTGATATCTTTCTAAGAGAGCAACTCGGTAGGTTGGGGGTCTTGGGCAATGAGAATGAGCCCCTACTGGCCAAGGCTATAGAAGAGATTACAGGTATCCCTCGCTTTATTGCTTCCACCAGAAGCCGCCGCAGTACAAGTGCAAAGGAACTATCCTTCAAGGATATAGACAATTCCAGAAGCGGTGCTGCCTATTATAACCGAATGTATATACCTAATCAAAATACCGATGAATAAAGAAATTCCTTGGCAAATAGCCAAAAAACTATGAGGATATTACCTATAAGAAATATAATGGCGTGGCTCGTATTGCTTTCAACCGTCCTGAAGTAAGAAATGCCTTTCGCCCCTCGTACCACTTCCGAACTTATCGATGCTCTGAGAGATGCCACAGAGGACACCTCTATCGGGTGTGTGCTTATTTCCGCCGAAGGGCCTTCGCCTAAGGATGGGGTATGGTCATTCTGTAGTGGTGGAGACCAGCGTGTACGCGGTAAGCAAGGATATGTAGAGAAGATGGTGCCCACGCTTAAATATCTTAGAAGCCCAGCGCCTAATTCGCTTTATGCCCAAGGTGGTTATTGCCGTAGTACCTGGATGGGCTGTGGGAGGCGGACATAGCTTGCACGTGGTGTGTGATCTTACCTTGGCCAGTAAAGAACATGCTATCTTCAAACAAACAGATACCGATGTAGCAAGCTTCGATGCTGGGTATGGCTCGGCTTACTTAGCTAAAATGGTCGGACAGAAAAAGCTCGTGAAATTTTTCTTCTTAGGAAGAAACTATTCTGCTCAAGAGGCTTTCGAGATGGGAATGGTCAATGCTGTTATTCCTCATGAAGAACTGGAAAGTACAGCCTTTGAGTGGGCACAAGAAATCCTTCGAAAATCACCTACTGCAATCAAAATGGCCAAATATGCCATGAACCTTACCGATGATGGTATGGTCGGACAACAAATATTTGCAGGAGAAGCCACTCGCTTAGCTTATATGACTGATGAAGCCAAAGAAGGTAGAGATGCTTTCTTAGAAAAGCGCAAACCTAATTTTGAAAAATGGATTCCTAATTAGTCATTTTGCCTAAATCCACCTCTCAAAAACTCATACCCACCGAGGCAGCATGCCCGAAAAACTTAGCAGAAGCTATATTGTGGTATTGGTATTTTTGCACCCATGTAGTAGTTCTTATAATAGTAATTACCTCCTACAGAAACAGAGAACATATCTGAGTAGTCAAAGGTTGTAAATTGTAGTGCATAGGCTAAGGAAAAAGGCTTACGAATAAAGACTTCCCCATCGCTGGTTAGGGCAAAGCCCCATTGTCGGACTTGGTTTCCTACATAGCTTGCCCCTACCCCCCATGCTAAAGAGACATGCTCGGTACGAATACGATAGTACTGAGCTGTTAGGGACAAAGCGTCCAAATGTTCGGTGGGATAACCTCGCCATTTCTCCCAAAAGTGTCTATAAGAGAGCTTGACACCAAAGCGACTGGCAAAGCGTATCTTTGCTTCCAAGTGATTTTGGAAGAGGTGTTCACTTACAAAAAGTTCATTACTAAGCACTGTACGAAAGAGGAAAAAATCCTCTATCGAATGCTTATCATAAGTATAATCTCCTTTATCCTTATAATAGGGATAGGGAGATAGTTCTGCGTGGCGCATACGCCCTGATTTTTCATAGCTACTCTCTACCATTATGTTATACCCCAAAACTAATGTAAGGTCTAAGAAAGCAGGCCAGAAGGAAATATCATCCCATGAAGAATTGTTTTGAGGGCTATCTTCGTAAGTACTATAATGTGTAGCTCCTCTGATCCAGAGGAAGTACTCATAGGCGGAGAGGAGAGCTTATCTTTAGCTCTTTGTAGCTCTCCCTGTCCGTATCCTATATAAGTGAGTAGCAAGCTACTGATCATCAAAAAGAGTTTCATAATTTGGAATTGATGGCGTTTTTAAAAATCCTTGATGATTTTTTTCTTTAGCAAATCATTTACAGACTTCACAGGGTTAAAGGTAATCTGAGGTACTTCTACAAAAATACTAATCCATCCGGCCATTCCTCCATTCCACAAGCCTGGGAGTTCTAAGGCTTTTAAGGGGCGACCATCGTAGATTTTTCAGTGATAAAGCTAAGTTTTTGTCTTGAACTCTTCCAAATCAAAGATTTCACCTTTTGTAATTCTTGATACAGCACACTATATCTACCGGATTGAAGTGGGTAGAGGCTTTCAAGCGTTCCCATTGTTGGGGATTGTTCTTATCTATTTGAGCCATTTCAATAATCTGTAAGGACTCATTGCCATCCATATCTTTCACCCAGAAAGGTCCACCTCCTATTTCACCTTCATTCTTGACCATACCACACACGTATAGGGCGATTGAGCACCTGATAAATATACTCAATCTATAGCGCTTAGCAAACTTATATACATAAGCAGGCACCTTGATATTCAATTCTGGAAGGAACTTGAGCACCCTCAGGAAGATCCTTTTTCTTGAGTTTTTCCTTCTGAATCTGTCGGAGAATCTTATGTACCTTAGAGCGTGTATCCTCCAGCTTTCCTGCGAGTACTTCTTTGTAGAAAATAGCCTCATCGGTATAGGCTTCTGCTACCACATTGTCAATATTCTTGATAAAGATAATATCAGCATTGAGTTCGTTAAGATTCTTGAGCAAGGCACCATGCCCTGCTGAGCGGAAAACCAATTGATTGTTTTTATCTCTAAAAATACTCATTGTCCAAGGTAAGCGCTACAGTATCAGTGCTTTCACTCTGGTGAGAAAAAGAGACTTCAAAATGTACTCCATAGTGCTTTTCTAAGTTAGGGCGAATCTCAGCCAAAGTATTGAGGAAGAGAGAAGTATACTCCTTATTAATCGTAAAATGAATGTTGACGATTTCCCTTGAGAGGCATAGAGAAAGGCTTCACGGAAGTGCTCTTCGAAGGCTGTTACTACCTTTTTCCCCATATTTGTGGAAAGGGAAAAGTCCCTTAGGCTTGTTCTTATAGTTGAAGGTTCTTCTTCCAAAAGCAGCTTAGCTATACGGAGTTTCTGCTGATCTGGGAAAGCCCTCCAAGAGCTTGTGCTGCTCTATATATTTCTGTAGGGAATCATAAAAAGCAAACTGTGGGAGATACTCAAAGAAAATTTCTGCATTCACATTGCCACTTTCCTTGATATACGCCTCAAAAGTCTGTTTCTCAGGATCAAAAATCAGTGATAAAGGAAGAGAGAAACTGGAACATACGGGTAGCTGACCCTGAGGCAGGGACAAACTTAAGGATATCCAACCCGTTTTTTTTCTTCTGGTAGATGGCTACGTACTGAATGGCCTCATCGCGCGAGAAGGAGAGGATTCCACTGCCTACATGGGCAGGTGCTACCAGATTCACTGGAGGAAACCCCTGCCAAGAAAAATAGCTACTTGCTCTTGCAACTGCTTACTTTGATACCTTTTTCTCCCTAAGAGAAGTTGGTCATACTCAGTCAATTCTTTCATGCTTTTAGTTTTTGGTTAATCTGTTTGGATTCTGCTATCTAAATCCCCTTTCAAGACATAGAAAGGGATAGATTTTTTCTGTAAAAACTCCTTGAAGAAAGCAAAAATTTCTGCTCTCTCAGTTGGCTTGTCCCTAAGATCATCAGCCACCCATGGAGTATCTATGTAGGTTAGGGAAATAATGATCATACCGATGTGTGAAAAGCATAACGCTCTATAATAGGATCAGATTTTCCATAATATATATAAGAATAAATGACTAACTCTATCAGACAAGTATCACAGAAGAGATAGTCGTGAGCTCCCTGTACCGCCTTATTCTCCAAGTCCACCTGTCCTTTGGCAACAGGGCAGCAAATCCTCCAAGTACAAAGCTGCCGAAACTTATCCCATTTCTCTTGCAAGTAGAGCCGCATATATTCTGGAGCCCATTGTGTATGGTAAGCCGCTGCCATATATTGACTCAGGGTCGTCTTTCCTGTGGATTCAGGTCCTAAGAATACGATTCGCTTACAAGAGCTGGGGTATTGTACAAATTCTTTCTCCATTCTCTATAGGCTAAAATAGCTATAATTGTAAAAATCGCATATTGTAAAGCTGTGACTACAAAGCCTTTGTAGGGTATATAAAGGAATAGAAATCACATCCCCTACTATCCAAAAAGAGCCAATTCTCTATCTTGCGCTTTGCCATGAGCCACATTCCTACCAAGAAAATAGCTGTTGTAAAAGCATCTACCCAGTCCGTCCATACAAAGTGCTCCCCAGCCTAAGGCTGTCCCTCCATAGAAAAATCATTATTGATATAAGGCTTTGAAATAATAGACCAACATCACAAAAAGTCCACTCCAGTAGAGGCAAGGTATAGTGTTATTTTTCGATCCTTAGCCCCCATAGTAGCAATCTGCACATGAACATTATCCTGACTGTTTTTGCCCAAAGCACCCAACCATACACACTCATAATAGTATAGTAAGCATTGATCAACATATCGCCAAAAAGCCTTCCTACCCATAGAAGATAGACAAAAAGTACTGTACTGATAATTCCGGTAGGATATACCCAAATATTTCTTTTCTTTGAGAAAAGAACACTAAACAATCGAACAATACACCAAAAACCTCTACATAGATCAAATGAGTAGGTACGCCTTGGTATTGAGCAAATACCCAATCAAAAATGTGGTTCATAGTCATTGGCGATCAGATTTTTACAATTTTTATATAAATAAGACCTTTCTCCAAGAGTTCAAAAACCTCCTTAACCTCATTGGTCCAGCACCTCCATTACCCGATCATATTCTCCATATATCTGGGTGCTCAGCGGGTTTTCATATACGATAAGCCCAGAGGTTCTGAGCTTCTTGATAAAGTGAATAATCGGTGCTTCAAATTCGTCCTGCAGAGGACTAAGAGTAAGTTCTACTGATACTTTCATTATAAATTAAGATTTATTTTCGGATAGCAAATATACTACGAAACCACCTACATTTTTTTGAATATATTTTTGCTCAAAAAAACATAAATAGTAGTATCTTTGCCTGCTGTAAAGCTAATTCTAACAATGATGGGTATAAAATTGCGTTTTTCTAAAAATTCCTCAAAAAGGTATGTTCTTCATCCTCTTTGCTTTTACTATTGGGTATAGTAGTGATCCACAATGCTAATAGTACTATCCACAAGAATGCTGAAGGAAAACTCTACACAGAGATAGATAGTATTCCTAAGAACAAAAGTAGCCTTACTCTTAGGCACAGGCAAATACCTCAAGGATGGACAGCCTAACCTGTATTTTCGATACAGAGTAGAGGCAGCAGCAGCTCTTTTCAAGGCTCAGAAGGTAGATTTTATCCTTATCAGTGGAGATAATAGCAGACAAGGATATGATGAGCCTACCGATATGAAAGAAGCCTTGGTAGCTATGGGCATTCCTGAGGGGAAAAATATATTTGGACTATGCCGGATTTCGCACCTTTGGATTCTGTCATACGAGCTAAGGAAATCTTTGGTCTGACAGCCCTCACGGTAGTCTCTCAGGCTTTCCATGACGAAAAGAGCTATCTACTTAGCTGAGAAATACGGTATCAAGGCAATAGGCTTCTGTGCCCTGAGATGTAGATAAGTATTCGGGGATGAAGACACGGCTGAGAGAGTATTTTGCCCGTAGCTAAAGTGTTTTTGGGACTTGAGCCTTGAGGGTACAACCTAAGTTCTTAGGTGAGAAAATAGATATCCATTAATTGATGATAGGTGACTTATACTTAATCCCCAACTTATTAGGGAAAGTGCAGTGAATGATGTTCTTCCTCTCAGAGTAAGAGAGGTAGTTCTTCTGTGTAATCATTTTTATTGTAGAAAACCCCAAGAATGCTCGTCGGTTTATCAAGGCTATTGCTCCTGAAAAAAATCACAAGAATCCTTTAGAACTTTTTCCCGTTGAACAAACATACCGCTCAAAGCGGATAAGGAGACTTACTTATCACACTGCTTGGAAGGACATCCCATGGGTATTATCTCCGATGCAGGTTGTCCAGCTATTGCAGACCCTGGTAGTGAAATCGTTCGTATGGCACACCAGCACGAAATTCGTGTAATTCCTTGGTAGGCCCCTCCTCTATCCTACTGTCTCTGATGGCTAGCGGAATGAACGGGCAGTCATTTGCCTTCAATGGATACCTACCCATAGATAAGGACGAACGTAAAAGCATCGCTCAAGCGATTGGAAAAGAGAGCTAAGGAAGAACGTCAGTCTCAATTATTTATAGAAACCCCCTATCGCAATGAAGCCCTACTGCAGAAATGCTACAGGTACTTTCTCCACACACCTCCCTATGTGTTGCCACTAATGTAACTCTACCAGAAGAAGCTATCCACACTCATACTATGGAGAGTGGAAATACCGATTCAAGGAGCTCCACTTAGAAAACAACCCTCTATTTTTATCCTATTATAAGATGGCTATTAATCATTGTTCATTAATCATTTGTTTATGCTTGAAAAGAACTTAGAATATGAAAAACTGTTTTTGGTAGGGGTAATTACTGCCACCCAAAACGAAGAAAAAGCCCACGAATACTTAGATGAATTAGATTTCTCACCTATACAGCAGGAGGAGAAGTCGTAAAGCGATTCACCCAACGCTTGGATACCCCCAATCCTAAAACTTTTATCGGAACTGGAAAGATGGAAGAACTCACCCAGTTTGTCCAAGACAATGAGATAGGCACGGTTATTTTCGACGATGAACTTACTCCTGCCCAACAGAATAATATAGAGAAGATACTTAGAGTCAAGATACTAGATAGGACAACCCTTATCTTAGATATCTTTTGCCCAACGTGCATAGACCAGCTATGCACGCACTCAGGTGGAACTGGCTCAATACCAATACCTACCCCCGCCTGACCGGTCTTTGGACTCACTTGGAGCGCCAGCGAGGAGGGGATAGGTATGCGTGGTCCTGGGGAGACAGAAATAGAAACTGACCGCCGTATTGTCCGCGATCGTATAGCTCTACTGAAGAAAAAACTCGAAACCATAGATAAGCAAATGGCTACACAACGAGGAAACCGCGGTGCCTTGGTACGAGTAGCCCTTATTGGCTATACCAACGTAGGGAAATCCACCCTGATGAACCTTATCAGCAAGAGTGATGTCTTTGCCGAAGACAAACTTTTTGCCACCTTGGATACCACGGTACGCAAGGTAGTTATAGGAAATCTTCCTTTTTCTACTGAGTGACACAGTAGGTTTTATCCGAAAACTTCCTACCGAACTTATTGAATCCTTCAAGAGCACCTTGGATGAAGTAAGAGATGCCGATCTTCTCCTACATGTAGTGGACATCTCTCACCTAACTTTCGAAGATCACATCGCTTCAGTGAATCAAATATTAGGTGAGATAAAGAGCATCAACAAACCCACTATCATGGTATTCAACAAGATAGATGCCTATACACACCTAACTATAGAAGATGACGACCTAATGACCGAGAAAACCTCCCGTCACTTCTCCTTAGAAGAATGGAAACAGACATGGATGAATCGCATGAATGGAGATGCTATCTTTTATCTCGGCTATCAACAAAGAAAATATACAGGAATTTAGAAAAAAGTATACCACAAAGTACGAGAAATACACGTCACACGCTTCCCTTATAACAATTTTCCTATATCCAGAAATCGTCATAGAAGAAGAAGCTAATTCATAAATCACACAAAAGTTTCGCAAGATTTTTAATTTATTGAATTTTTAATACATTACAAAAAAATATTTATTTCCTAGAAATATCTTGCGAAACTTAAAATGAATGAACTGGTAAATCCTTAAAAATCTCCTTATTTCCCGATACAGAAGCAGAAAATATATTCCCCAACAGTTCATCATTGCTCACCGCTCCTGTGATACTACCCAAGTGATAGAGTACTTCTCGTATATCAATAGCCAATAAGTCTCCCTGAAAGATGATTCATAAGCCCTTCTTCCACTTTTTCAAGAGCTTCTAAAAGCATTTTTTTAAAAGCTTCATAATGGCGTATATTAGTAATAATAGTAGCACTTTCTGTTGAGGTGAGCTCTTTGGCATAAAAAGAAAAGAAAGTTCCTTGAGAGCATCTATTTGATTTTTCTCTTTAGCTGAGATTCTTAGCTGACCATAACCATATTTTCGTTCTTCTGATTTAGTTTTTCCTCTATTTCTTCATCAAAATCAGATAAGCCTATATATTCATTATCTGTTTTGTTATGTAAAAGCAATATCTTAAGTCCTTTTTCGATGAGTTTTTCTTCTACAAATTGTACTACTTCATCGGTAGTATTCTCTTTTTCATTATAGAGATGAGTACTATTTGTGCTTTTTATTTTTCTTTAGCCTTTTCTACTCCTATAGCTTCTATTTGGTCCTGTGTATCACGGATGCCTGCGGTATCAATAAAGCGGAATGTAACCCCTGCTATGGAGTGTTTCTTCTATGGTATCATGAGTAGTCCCCGCAATGTCCGACACGATAGCGCGCTCCTCATTGAGCAGGGTATTAAGTAGGGTTGATTTGCCTGCATTGGGTTTGCCTACAATGGCCACTGGTATCCCATTCTTGATAGCATTACCTGCAGAGAAGGACTGTACCAGCCCTTGCAGGGTTGTTTTATCCTTTTGAGTAGTTGCTCTAATTGTTTTCTATCAGCAAAGGCCACGTCTTCTTCTGAAATCCAGTTCAATTCTATCAGAGAAGCAAAGTTAAGCAACTCTTGTCGGGTCCTTCTATCTCAGAGGTAAAAACCTCCTCGCATTGTTGCAAAGCTACTTGGTGAGAGGCTTTACTATCTGAGGCAATAAAGGTCAGCAACTGCTTCGGCTTGGTTGAGAGCTAATTTTTCCATTGAGAAAGCGCGCTTGGTAAATTCTCCAGCCTGAGCAAGCCTTGCCCCATTTGCTAAACATAATTTTATTACTTCCTGAGTAATATAAGCACTTCCGTGACAAGAAAACTCTACTACGGGTTCGCCTGTATAAGATTTCTTTCCTTTGAAAATAGTTACTAAGCACTCATCAATTACTTGGTTTTCGTTTTTGATAGTTCCCCAAATGAACAGTATGAGAAGGTGCCTCGGATAAAGGCTTTTCCATTAAGCGTTTTTGAATACTTTTGTCTGCAAGTTCGATAGCTTCTTTTCCTGATAAACGTATTACCGAGAATAGCTCCCACACCTGTGGCAGTAGCTAAAAGCAACTATGGTGTCGTCAGTATAAGGTGTTTTTATTTTTCCATAAGTGTAAAATTTATATTTTTTTAGAAAACTAAAAGTCGCTCCATAGAACCAATAAACTATTAATGCTATTACAAGTAAAAACCTATATTCCCAAGCCATTTTGCCCATTTGTAGAAAAACTATAAAATAAAAAGATTGAGGTGTCTATTTAGCTACATACTAATTGACTTTGGGAAACGGGAGAACGTTCTACAATTCTTTTTCATTAATTTGTTAAAGATAGTATCTTTATTTTTGTGAACGATTAATTCTAAAACTGTATTCCGCTAAATATCGGTCTATGTTAAATTCTGATACCCAAGAATATATACCTCGTATCCAAGACTTTACTTGATGTATTATCTTATGTAATGTAGGAAAATTCTTCCCATTATTACTAAGTCTGTTTTAAAGCGTTCAGTAAACTCTAAGAGGCTTTTGTCCCTTAAATAATTCCATAATACATTAATTTTTCAGAGTGTAAATATATGAAATTATTTTTGACACCTCAATAAAATTATATTAAGAACCACAAGAATAAGAAATAATATAAAATAATTCTTCAATATATTTATTATAATTGTATTATATCTTGTATTCTACTATTATTTGGTTTAAGATTTCTACAAAGTTATGTTTTCTTTTTTATAGATTGTTTTAAGTTCAAGCACTAGATCTTTTTATTGTATTTATCTTCTCAGGAACTTCTTTTAATCATATAGCGAATAGCTTTCCTATAGTTTCATAGTCATTTTTGTATACATTCTTTCGCAAAAAGAAATGAATTAAATAGGCTAATCTTTCTATTATTTCTTCCTTGTAATATTTCTTTAGGTAAGGTAGGAAATACAAAAGTAGTCTGAATGTCAATTCCTTTTACATAATTCCAAAAGCTTTTTCATACTTATCTTCTTATTCGTAAATAAAAGAATAATGTAGGAGAAACGATTAAATAATTCCAATAACTTAATTTTTTTCTCTTTTTGGTTGTAATCATCTTCGAGTTCCTTAATTTCTTTCTCTATCACCTCCTGCCACTGTTTTTCTGGATAGGTGTTTTTCCATTTTTCATAGTATTCTATATTTCCTTTGTCTTCCAAAGCAATTTCTTTAGCATAATGACGAATAGTTGGGATATCTTTTTCTAACTCAGCAATGTATATTAGACTGCTGTCCATTCTTTTATCATATTTTGATTCTCTGGTCAGTGTCTTTATCCCTTCTTCGAGTAGTTTCTTTTGCTGTTTTTAGATCTCTTTTCTTCTATACAAGCTTGTATTTTTATTTTTCTAAGTTTAGGATCCTCAAGATTCTCATCAATTATCTTATTGACTCCTTCAGTATCTCCCTTTTTGAGAAAGAATACTTATTTTTTTCAGCTATATAAATACGTTTGTCATATCCCCGAAAGATTCTTTTTACAAAAGAATTCTATCTAAGGTAGCTAAATATTCCTCTTCTTTTTGAAAGCTGTAGACAAATTCTCTTAGAAGCCTCTGTTATTTTTCTTTCCATAATAATCATATTCGTAATTTGTTCGCATTATATAATTCTTTTAATAGAAAAAGAAGTAGCTTTTTCTTTTCAGAGCAAGTGGCACTCTTTCGTCTTCTGCTAAGAAGATAATTGTATCTAAGGTCTTATCTGTATTATTAAGGAACGTCTCAGAAAGATAGTTAGCTTCCTGAATAATACTATTGAGCTTTTACAAAAAGAAGTTTGGCGAAGATAAAAGCATCGCGATAGTTGCTATTTCCTATATAAGTGGTAATAGACTTGAGGATGTTTTTCTCACCTCTTGTTGATATCTGTGAGATTTTGAAGATAGTTATAGCGATAACGAGGTTTTATAGTTTGGTCTATAATCTCTGTTATCTTTTTTTCGAAATCGTTATTCTCATTTTTATCTATAAAATAAAGTTCAAAGTCACTTTTGAAAACCTTATTCTTAGTCATATAAGTTTTGATAAACTCCTCCAACTCTGCACGAGATATTTTTCAAATAGGCTCTTGAGGCTATCCTTCTTTCCTTTAGTACCTTTCTTTCCCTTGATTGCTTCTTGCTGCTTTTTAGCATCTATGGACAAGAAGACAGCTACCATATGTGAGCAAACTCCTTTCTTCTTATGTTCACAGGAGCAAGAGGTTTCCTTAATGGTATTTTATGTAGTAACACTTCCAGTTCATATGAATCTTTGTCCGTCACAGTAGCAACCCATAGCCCATCCTCAAGCTCTTCTATGGAAGAAACTTTACCTTTTTCGAAAAACTTCTCTGCCTTGTTTTTACCAAAGTTTTTATCAACAAACTTATCAAAATTCTGAATTGTCATAAGATCATATTTTCAAGGAACAAAGATAGTGATAATAATGGTTAATTGTTGATTATTAATTGTTAATTATCACCTCCTTGTTCTTTATCTCTAAGTACTAAAGATAATTTTCCAATAAACAAAAATATAACAAATTAATAATCAGATAATTGCAATAATCAAAACAAATACCACATAACATACAATTACAAACTAAAAAGGGCAAATTAATCATTCGCCCTTATAATTATATAATTTATTAACAATTAATCATTGATCATTAACTACAATGTCTTTATTTACATTTCTGCTACCTACAAGGGCGTAGTATAGGATATACAAAAGGCCTATAATAACCACCCAATAGCTTTGTACATAGCCAAAGAGGTCAGCTATATAGCTCTGAAGAGTGGAGAGTATACCTCCTCCACAGACCATGACCATAAAGATACCAGAGGCAGCAGCTGTATACTTGCCTAACCCCTCAGTTGCCAAGTTAAAAATACCACCCCACATCACTGAGGTACAAAGTCCACAGAGGGTTAAGAACATGACACTTGCAGGAACTTCAGCCAGTCCAAAGGAGATATTTTTGTTGAAAAACTGGCATATTCACCACTACATCTGTAGGTAAGAAGATAGCCAATAATACAAACAATAAGCCTAAAGGAAGCGACAGAAAGCATCACCTTGCTAGAGAACTTAGCCCCTAAAGCCCCCTACAAATCGGCCAACAAACATCAAGAACCAGTAAGTACCCACTACAGAACCTGCCGTTGTCGCATCGATTCCTAAGCCTCCTTTCTCTACCTGAGCTGTCATGAAATAGTTCTCCACCCCTGGAATCCCTACTTCTACCCCTACATAGACAAAGATAGCAATAATACCAAATACAAAATGTCTGAAAGACAAGGCACTATGAGATTCTTTTTGCCTTATTTTTCTACTTTTTTTACAATATGGGGTTCTGGGATTTTCATCAAGGATAGTACGATAAAGACCAAGGCAAAGGTTCCCATGGCTAAGTATAAGGCAGGATTAGCCTTGTCTATAGAGGCTTTTTCTATATTCTCTCCTATGAGATAGCCTACAAAAACAGGGACAATAGTCCCCCCCATAGAGTTGAGTGCCCCTCCAAACTGTAGTAATTGATTGCCTCGCTTACCTTCGCCTCCTAAAGTATTAAGCATAGGATTAACCACTACATTGAGCATACACATAGAAAAACCTGCAACAAAGGCTCCTATGAGGTAGACTGCATAACTCTCCATCGCACCCGATAGGAAGATGATACACACCTACAAATCCTACTATTACAGCTGTCAGGGCAGTCTTCTTATAGCCCTTTCGCTGTAACATTTGCCCTGCAGGAATTCCCATGAAGGCATAAGCAATAAAGTTGGCCAAGGTTCCCAATTGTGCTTGAAAATTGCTCGCCATAAATTGGCTCTTTATAATCACTCCCATAGGACTTTTGCAAATTAGTCACAAAGGCTATCATAAAGAATAGGGCAAACATCATCAGAATAGGTAACAGATAATTCTTGTTTTCTTGATTTTTGTTCCATCTCTGCTAAAATTTTGATTATAGCAACAAAGTTAAAAAAATTATTTTGTCATATCAAAGAAAAAAATTTTACTTTTTTTAAGGATAATACTGCCATAAAAGTAAAAAAATATAGGATAGGAATACACTCTACCAAAAAGCCCACTATAGAAGGAGATTGCTCCTCACGAGCAAAGAGAAGAAATAAAAGAGTAATACAAGCTATCCCTATCTGTATCAGTCGTAATGGAAGGAAGTATGATAAAAGGAAAGTAGAAGATAACATAGCATAGTGATTATCCCTATAATTTTAGTCTTTCTCACTCCTAAGACTGTAGGGAATGTGTGCAGATAAGCACAATCCTCTACCCTATCACGAATATCGAAAAGGGAGAATCAGTACACATATCCATAGAAAATATTGTAAGGAAAGCAGCCATACTTGCCAAGAGAAAAAGGATATAGCACTCTCTGACAAAGGCAGAAAAACCCCAGATAGTACCCAACAGAAGGCAACAATAGCTATTTTGAGAAAGGGAATACTCCGAAGATTTTGACTAAGAAAAAGGAGCATTGTATAGGATACTCAACATCCCAGAGAGGAATAGTAGTATCTTCCCCTGTAAGTTGAGCAAAAAGAAACAATACCCCACTATAAGAACACAGCTCCACCATAAGGGATCCGATACTTGAAGATGCCTTCCTTAGCAAAAGAATAGGACAAGATAGCTCCCTGCCCATAAAGATAACAAATAAGGATAGGCTATTGGTTGATGAAAAATATAAAAGGTAGAAAGAGCTAAAAGCTGTTACTGCAGAAGCTACAATAATATTTTTCTCTGATAAAAAAAGTATAAAAATAGTATAGAGTGTCGATCTCATGGGGTTACCACCTCTATATTTACCTGTAGATTTCCTTTGTTAGGATTGTCTGTAATATCCATAAAGGCTTTACGAGAGAGGTCTAACTCTTTTCCTTTGGTAAAGGGGCCTCGGTCGTTGACTTTTTACCACTACTGATTTCCCGTTGGCCACATTGGTCACTTTCAGATAAGTACCAAGAGGATAGGTACGATGTGCTGCTGTGAGTTTGTTGTTGCTGAACACCTCTCCACTGGCAGTCTTACGTCCATTGAATTTGTTGTGATAATAGAAGCTACTCCTGTAGTTGCCATAGTAGATACTGCAGAAGAAGTCTCCGCTACTGATTTGTCTTTTTTTCAGATGTTGTTTTTTTCTTTTTGACAACCATTTTGCTACTTTTTATGAGTTGCTTTTTCGCTGTTGTGCCATTTTAGAACTATGGCAACTCACCAAAAGAAAGAAACAACATAGCTTTAGGATAGAAGAAAGTTTCATAAGGAATATAAATTTAATTGGTTATTCTTGCATATATAAGTCGATAAGTCCTTCAGGGGTTTCCACTATGATCTTCTTTCTCTTTGCGATTGACCTCTTTGAGGAAGTTGTCATGTGAGGGGAATAAGGATTTCCTTACCCTCATGCATTATTTCAAAAAGAGGTTGAGAGGAATTATCATTGATATGAGTGATGGTACCTATAGCCCCATAATTCACATCAAACACTTGAAAACCAATCACCTCATGATAATAAAACTTATTTCCTGTAAGCTTAGGCAAAAGGGTTAAGGGCAGGAATAAGTGATGCTTTAGGAGCGCTTCAGCATCGCGCTCAGTATCGACCTCCTCGAACTTGATACGTAGTAGGTCTGACTTATGCAGATTACATTTTTTTCTATGAAAAAGGAACCAGTTCCTTGCCTAGTTCGACAAAGACTGATTCCATATTTTTCAAATAAGGAGAGATCATCTGTGTCGGTCTTGACAAGGACTTTCCCCATGAAGCTGAATTTGGAGACAATTGTTCCTACAAAGAAGCAATCTTCCCTCCTCATTAAGCTTCTGTTTCGTTAGCGGTTTCTTCAGAAGAAGATTCAGCAGGAGCTTCTGTAGCTTGAGCTTTAGCAGCAATAGCCTCTTTACGTTTTTTGGCTATAAAGCTTTGTTCTGCTTTTACGCTTTCTTGTTTGGCCGATGCTTTACCTTTTTGAAGAGCATCTTTCTTTTGGCTAATTTTTTTGCTCTTTTTTTCACTAAGCCAAGCAGCGAATTTCGCATCGGCTTGTTCTTGAGTAAGGGCACCTTTTTTTCACCCCTCCTTGCAAGTGGTATTTTTAGCAATACCCCTTTATAAGAAAGGATACGACGTGCTGTCTCAGTAGGTTGTGCACCGAAGTGAAAGCCACTTAACAGCTTCATCAATATCAATCTCTATCTGAGCAGGGTTAGTGTTAGGATTATAAGTTCCTATCTTTTTGGAGGAACTTACCATCATGAGGAGCTCGCACATCAGCAGCTACTACCCAATAAAAAGGTTTACCCTTTTTACCATGTCTTTGTAATCTAATTTTTACAGGCATATTAAGACAATTAATGAGGTTCTCGACCTCTGTTATGTAATTTGGGCGCAAAAAGTACTATTTTTTTCTTCTGACAAACAAACTTTTTGAAAAATAATAACTCTCCCTATTCGTTTGATAATCAAAAATAGTAAATGCTTTTTGTGAGATTTATTCTAAAAAGGGTGGATATTTCTTGTTATTTCCAAATAAATTAAATATCTTTGCGCTCAAAATAATGCGCTTTTTAAATAAAAAAATATGGCTCAATACAAAGGTAAAATAGCACAGGTAATCGGTCCTGTGGTAGATGTTATGTTTCCTTCTGAAAAGGAAATGCCTAAAATTTATGATTCATTAGAGATTGTAGGTAAGGACGGACACACCTTGGTTCTGGAAGTACAATCTCACATAGGAGAAGATACTGTTCGTGCTATCTCAATGGATGCTACAGAAGGACTTAGCCGAGGTATGGAAGTAACGGCTACTGGTCGCCCTATCCAGATGCCTATCGGACATGATGTCTTTGGTCGCTTGTTCAATGTCATCGGTGATGGAATCGATGGGTTAGGCAACTTGCCTAAGGAAGGACAACATGGGCTCCCTATCCACCGCCAAGCTCCTAAGTTCGAGGACTTATCCACTGTAACAGAAGTACTTTTTACAGGTATTAAGGTAATTGACCTTATTGAGCCTTATGCAAAAGGAGGAAAAAAATTGGACTTTTTGGAGGTGCTGGAGTTGGGAAAAACAGTACTTATCCAAGAGCTTATCAATAACATTGCTAAAAGGGCACGGAGGTCTCTCTGTATTTGCTGGTGTAGGTGAGCGTACTCGTGAGGGAAATGACCTTATGAGAGAAATGCTTGAGTCTGGTATCATTAAGTATGGAGAAGAGTTCATGCACTCTATGGAAGAAGGAGGTTGGGACTTGAGTAAAGTAGACAGAGAAGCTCTCAAAGGAATCCAAAGCGACCTTTGTATTTGGACAGATGAACGAGCCCCCTGGAGCTCGTGCTCGTGTAGCCCTTTCTGGGCTTACCATTGCCGAATATTTCCGTGATGGTGCTGGCGATGGAGAAGGAAAAGATGTACTTTTTCTTCGTGGACAATATATTCCGCTTTTACCCAAGCGGGGTCTGAGGTATCTGCTCTATTAGGGCGTATGCCTTCAGCAGTAGGATACCAACCTACTTTGGCTACTGAGATGGGAGCTATGCAAGAACGTATTACCTCTACCAAAGAAAGGGTCTATCACCTCTGTACAAGCGGTATATGTACCTGCTGATGACCTTACTGACCCTGCTCCTGCGACTACTTTTGCGCACCTTGATGCCACCACAGTACTCTCTCGTAAAATTGCAGAGCTTGGGATCTACCCTGCTGTAGACCCATTGGATTCTACCTCTCGTATCCTTACTCCTGAAATCCTTGGAAAAGAACACTATGAGTGTGCACAGCGAGTAAAAGAGTTGCTTCAACACTACAAAGAACTACAAGATATTATTGCTATCTTAGGTATGGAGGAACTCTCCGAAGAGGACAAGCTCGCCGTAGCCCGCGCACGTAGGGTACAGCGCTTCCTCTCTCAGCCTTTCCACGTAGCAGAACAGTTCACCGGTATCCCTGGGGTATTTGTAGATATCAAGGATACAATCCGCGGGTTCAATATGATTCTCGATGGTGAGTTGGATCACCTCCCTGAAGCTGCTTTCAACCTCAAAGGAACTATCGAAGAAGTAATAGAAGCTGGTGAGAAAATGCTTGCTGAAGCACAAAACTAAGATATTATGGTATTAGAAATAGTAACTCCAGAAGCTGTGCTTTATAAGGGAAAGGTGAGTGTTGTTACGCTTCCTGGTGCTAAGGGCTCTTTTCCAGATATTGGAAGACCACGCTCCCTATCGTCTCCCTCTTGGAAAAAGGCACTCTTTCTTTCAGGGAAAGTGAAGCTCCTACTATCTGTGTGCAAGAACGCTTTGCTCAAGAAAAAGGAGAATACACCCTACCTATAGAAGAAGGGGTAGTAGAACAACAAGAAAACAAAATAATAGTACTTGCTCAATAGTTTATAAAGTTTAATTAGCTAAGTTAAAATGTAGGGGTCGAGTTTCTCTCGCCCCTACATTGTATTTTATGAATCATTTCTTTATCTCTTTCATTAAAATATTCACATGGGAAAAGACAAAAAAACCTCTTTTTGATAGAAAATGTTACCATAACCGATGCAGGTGCTAAAGGAAAAAAAGCATCGCACATGCTCCCTGATGGTCGTGTTATCTTTGTAGATAATGCGGTGCCTGAGGATATTGTAGATATATTGGTGACCAAGAAAAAAGGCTTTCTATGAAGGGACAGCAGTGAAGTTCCACCAAGAGTCTCCACTGAGAGTAGTCCCCGTATGTGAGCACTTCACCTATTGTGGAGGGTGCCAATGGCAACATATGAACTACCAAAAGTCAGCTCCACTACAAACAAAAAGAGGTAGAGAACAATCTTAAGCGATTGGGAGGGTAACCCCTGAGGAGATCTTGCCTATTATAGGTTGTAACAAACCTTATTTTTTTATCGCAATAAGATAGAATTTTCCTTTAGTGAGACACGTTGGCTTACCCCTGAGGAGATTACAAGCAAAGAGGAAATCGCAGACCGTCAGGGTCTTGGATTCCATATCGTGAGCTTGGGACAAAGGTTTTGGACATTCGTAAGTGCCATCTGCAGGAAGATCCTTCCAATGCTATTCGCAATAAGATTCGCGAATATGCACTCTCTTATGGCTACTCTTTCTACAATCCTCGCAGCCACTCAGGGATGGTTGCGTACTATGATGATTCGTATCTCCTCCATAGGGGAGATAATGCTCGTGATACAATTCTTAGAAGAAAGAAAAGAGTCTCGAGAACAGCTACTCAACTATCTCCTATCGGAATTTCCTTCCCTTACCTCGTTACAATATATCATCAACAATAAACCCAATGATACTATCTATGACCAAGAGGTTATCTGCTACCATGGAAGAGACTTTATCTATGAAGAAATGGAAGGATTACGCTTCAAGATTAATGCCAAGTCTTTCTTTCAAACCAACTCGACTCAGGCTTACGAACTCTACAAAGTAGTCAGAGACTTTGCCGCCCTCACAGGAGAAGAATTGGTATACGATCTCTATACAGGGACAGGTACTATCGCCCAGTTTGTCGCTAAAAAAGCTAAAAAAGTCATAGGAGTAGAAGCAGTACCTGAAGCCATTGCTGATGCTAAGGAAAATGCTCAAAACAACCAAATAAGCAATGTAGATTTTTTTGTAGGAGATATGAAAAATGTCTTCAATGAAGAGTTTATCACCACTCATGGACTTCCTGATGTAATCATCACCGACCCACCTCGCGATGGTATGCACAAGGATGTAGTAGCTCAGATTCTTAGTATAGCTCCCAAGAGGGTTGTTTATGTAAGTTGTAACAGTGCCACCCAAGCCCGAGACTTAGCCTTGCTACAAGAGAAGTATAAGGTGGTCAGAATATGTCCGGTAGATATGTTCCCCAGACCTATCACATCGAAAATATAGCCCTATTGGAGGCAAAAGTAGTCATAGTATTTGTCCTCCTTTTGGGTCTTTATAGCTCATTTTTTGATAGATAGCAGGGTCTGCTTAACCTTTTTAAGTTTTTCAATAATTTCTATAGTGGAGAGCAGCTCTTTGGGTTTTTTTCCTTGAGCTTTAGCTTAGCCCCTTCTAAGGTATGTCCCTGCTCTTCTACCAGATGATATATCTGGCGAATATTTTCTATGTCTTTGTCTGTATATCGGCGTGTCCCTTTGGGACTTTTCTTAGGAGAGAGTATTTCAAACTCTTTCTCCCAAAAAGCGTATTTTTGAAGTATTCACGCCAAAGATATCAGCAACTTCCCTATAGAATAATAGAGTTTTTTTATAAGGAGTTGGCATTAGTCTAACGATTGGTTTCCTTGAGAAGATTTCTTGAGCATCTCTGCATATTCTTCTGCTGATAAGCTTCCATAATAGAAGTTGATAGGATTGAGGTGCTCCCCATTCTTCTTCACTTCATAATGCAAGTGAGGTGCCTCTGAACGTCCAGTGCTGCCTACATAGCCGATTACATCCCCTCGCTTTTACTTTCTGTCCAGGGCGGACATTATATTGGCTTAGGTGTCCATAAAGTGTCTCATAGCCATATCCATGATCTATGCGAATATGTTCTCCATATCCAGAAGAGTTGCTATCTGCTCTGGTTACCACTCCATCCCCTGTAGCATAGACAGCTGTTCCTGTAGGAGCAGAAAAGTCCATGCCATAATGGAATTTTCTTACTTTAGTAAATGGATCTGTACGAAATCCATAACCAGAAGCCATACGCTTAAGATCCTTGTTTTGCACAGGCTGAATGGCAGGTAAGGCCTGTAGTAATTTTTCTTTTTCTTTTGGCCAGAGCTGCAATATCATCCAAGGATTTGGACTGCACAGCTAGCTCTTTTTTGAAGTATTTCCAATCGCTTGGTCATATCAATTAGCATGGATGAATTGCTGAATTTTTCTAGATATTCATATCGATTGACCCCTCAAAACCACTCTTTCTCTGTGCATCAGGGATAGGGAGTCATCTCAAAATAAGTACGATAAAGCGTATTATCACGATCAGCTATACGATCTAGCACCTCTTCTGCTTGTTGCATTTTTTTGTTCAAAATGGCAAATTGTGTCTCATTCTCCTTAAGTTCTCTCCTGAGAGAAAGCTCTTTAGGGGTCTGCATAAAGTTGATATTGTAGAGGATTAGAACTATAATCAGCGCAAAGAGAAAAGAGGAAAGAAGAAAGAAAAAAATAAGTACTTGAGGCGCCTTTTCCTATTATTAATTTGTTTGAAGGACAGCGTCTCAGAATCGTAATAATATTTAATCTTTGCCATACTTATTTCTTTATATTAGTTCTGTTATTGCAGGCAAAAAAATACAATTTTTGTATTAAAGAAAAAGCTTTTTATGATTTTTACTTTTTATTCATATTCTTCCCGACAATTGACTGATAAATAACATCACTAAGGCCTTGAGGATTTTCCCAAGCCATAGAATGACCTGCATTAGGAATTACCTTTACCTGAATATGTTCTGTTTGTAGTCTTTTCCCAATCGGGGTCAGGCAAAGATTGTTCTCCAAAAATGAAGACTTTAGTAGTAGGAAGCTTATAAAGTATCTCCCTCCATGTGGAATTGCCCTCTACTAAGGAAAGAGACTCCTTGAAAAATAGCTGTTGGGTTTGTCAGAGAAAAGACTTTTTGCCCACAATCTATTATTGTTTTGAATATTCTCTCTAATAAGCTCTTCATGTCCAAATTTTATAAAATCCTCGTAGGAATAGTTTGCTATCTTTTGGAAAAATCCTCCTCCATTGTCCAAATTGGCTTCACTTAGGAGCAATAACTTTACTTTTTATCCAATTTTTCAGCTAACTTTTATAGCTATTGCTCCTCCCATACTATGTCCGTAGATAACCAATTCCTCTAACTGTAGGTTTTCTACAAAGCTTTTTAGCAAGGAGGCATGACTTTCTATAGTATAAGGGAAAATCATCACTATAATCACTAAATCCTGAACCCTAATAGGTCTGGAATAATCCTGCGATGTGCCTGAATACTCCCTGAAGCAACAGTAGGATAATCCATAGAACCACAACACCCTAAGCCATGTATAAGGAGGATAGGGATAAGACTGCCTGATAAATCGTGATAGCGCAGCTGTCCAAAGTTTGTTTGATATACTTGCATACACTTATATTTTTTTGTCAAATAATTAAAAACTTTTCTACTTGAAATGTTTTATTCATAACATCAGTATTGTCAAAAGAAAAAGAATATCACTTTTTCTCTTTATCCTGCCATTACAGACTCTATAAATACCAATTTTTGTTTTATCCCAGCGGAACTCCCAACTTATATTGCTTTCCATAACCTCAAACTCATCCGTGTCATAGACTTCCTTAATCTTATCTTTTGATACTTTTTAGAATGACCATTTTCATCACACTGAATTGTCACTTTATTACCTTCAATCCATATAAAAATATCGATTTATCTGTTTAAAATCATCAATTTCTGCACTATAATACCCTTGATTTTTAATCCAATGAATATCATCTATATCTATTTTAGCAATGGTTTTTACTAAAATGCTCATTATAGTTGTCTTTAGGAATAGGACTATTACCTTTTTAGAGCTTCTGCTTTTAAATCTTCGCAATGCTTCTATGAGTTTTTCTCTATCAGCTTTTTAGTACTGTTGTGCGTTCTTGAAATAGCTTTACATTTTGCTCTTCCACTGCGTTGATTTTCACCTTACTATTGTCACTCACAGGCTTATACCACGATTTTTCATTAAAGTAATTGCTTATTTCATAGTCTTTAAACTTATAGCCTTTGCGAGCGTAAAGGTCGTTAGTAAGGAAGCGCAATTCATCTATGCTCAATTCGCTGATTTGTTGTTCCTTAACCACTTGAGTGGCATCAAGTAGCACAATCTTTTAGCTGTGCCATTGCGCTTAATGAGAATAACGCTATTGATAAAAAGTATAAATGTTTCATATAGTCTCTAAACAGATTTGTTTTCTTTCTTGGTGCCACTTCTTAGCAATATATATCCCAAAGCCCCTGCAAGTATAGAGGCCGTTAGAATAGCAAATTTGGCTGCATCTTGTAGTTCATGTTCCTTAAAGGAAAGCAAGGAGATAAAGATAGACATGGTAAAGCCTATCCCTGCCAATAGCCCTACGCCTATCATGTGTATCCAACGACTGGCATCTGGTAAGGTGCTTATCTTCAGCTTAACGGCTATAAAGGAAAAAGGTTGATCCCTACGAGTTTGCCCAAGATAAGCCCTAAAACAACTCCTACTCCCAAAGAAGAGGATAATCCCTCTATCATACCTGACTTATAGGTGATATTGGTATTAGCCAAGGCAAAAACGGGCATAATGATATAGCCTACAGGGATTTGTAGGGCATGTTCCAGCTTTTCTAAAGGAGATTTTTTTACCTTTTTTCTGCATTAGCAGGCATAGTAAAGGCCAAAATAACCCCTGCTATAGTAGCATGTATTCCTGAATGGTGCATACAATACCACAAGAGTACTCCTAAAAGCAAGTAAAATACGATTTTTCTCACTTTAAGATAGTTCAACAAGCATAATACGGCTATGATTCCCCCACTATAGAGCAGGTAACTCCAGTGAATCGCATCGGTATAGAAGAGGGCAATCACCACAATAGCTCCCAAGTCATCTACTATGGACAAGGCTACTAAAAAGACCTTAATCGCTATAGGCACCCCCCTGCCCAACATAGAGATGACTGCCAAGGAAAAAGGCAATATCTGTAGCCATAGGAATCGCCCAACCCTTGCTATAAGGTGTCCCATAATTCAGTAGGGAAAAGATAACCGCAGGCACGATCATACCCCCTATAGCAGCTACTATCGGGAGGGAAGCACTCCTGATATCCGAAAGTTCGCCCTTGAGGATCTCCCGCTTGATCTCCAATCCTACCAATAGGAAGAAGATAGCCATCAGGGCATCATTGATCCACATACTGATCGAATAAGGCCCTACCTCTTGGTCTAAGAGTCCCTGAAAACTTTCCGCCATAGGGGAATTGGCGATTGTCAAAGAAAGTACTACACAGAGGATCAACAACACCCCTGAGGATTGATTCTTAAGGAAGAATTCTTTTAAAATTGTAATTAGCTTCATGATAATTAATCTTTTATTATAATTTAATATTTAAATATTTATAATTAGGGAATCTGTGATTTACAAATCCCTAGTTTTACAATGCTTAATTGTGCCAATAGTGTTCGCTTTAATAACAAAAAGAGACTATCCTTATTGGGGTAGTCTCTTTGGTATAATAGAGTTCTCTGAGACGTTATAGTCCAAAGGCCTTTCGGATTGTCTCTACATAGTCTAATTTTTTTCCCATGTAAAGAGCTCTACCTCAATAGTTTTGGCATTATGATAAGGAGAAGCGAATACTTTCTTTACCACCTCAGGACTTCTTCCCATATGACCATAAGCGGCTGTTTCACTATAGATAGGATAACGCAGTTTTCAGGCGCTGTTCTATATCATAAGGGCGTAGAGAGAATATTTCTCTGACCTTCTGAGCGATTTGTCCATCAGTAAGTGCCACCTTGGAAGTACCATAGGTATTGACATAGACCCCTGTCGGCTCGGCTACCCCTATGGCGTAACTTACCTGCACAAGCATCTCATCGGCTATGCCTGCCGCTACCATATTCTTAGCAATATGGCGGGTGGCATAGGCGGCACTTCTGTCCACCTTGCTAGGATCTTTCCCTGTGAAAGCCCCCCCTCCGTGAGCTCCCTTGCCTCCGTAAGTATCTACAATAATCTTACGTCCTGTAAGTCCTGTATCTCCGTGAGGTCCTCCAATGACAAAAGACCCCAGTAGGATTAATATGATATTTGATATTTTCATCAAAAAGATGCGCATAGTTTGGATACTGCTGTTTTGATACGAGGGGATAAGTATCTGAATCATATCCTCTTTGATCTTAGCAAGCATCTTTGCTTCGGTATCAAAAGGATCATGCTGAGTGGAGATCACAATACTATCTATGCGAACAGGCTTATTATCATCGCTATACTCAAGGGTTACTTGGCTCTTGGCATCGGGGCGTAAGTAAGTGATTTGGTTATTTTCACGGCGTAAAGTAGCCAATTCCCGTACAATGGCATGAGAGAGTGCCAAAAGGCAATGGCATATAAGTATCCGTCTCACGGGTAGCATATCCGAACATCATTCCCTGATCGCCTGCTCCTTGTTCCTCTGGAGAGTGACGCACCACTCCTTGGTTGATATCAGGAGACTGTTCATGTATGGCAGAGAGTACACCACAAGAGTTGGCTTCAAACATATAATCACTCTTGGTATAGCCTATTCGCCTAATCACATCCCGGGCGATTTGCTGTACATCGAGATAAGTTTTAGTTTCACTTCTCCGGCAAGGATCACCTGTCCGGTGGTTACTAAAGTTTCGCAAGCTACTTTAGAGGAAGGGTCAAAAAGCGAGAAAGTGGTCGATGAGAGCATCGCTAATCTGGTCAACGATTTTTGTCAGGGTGTCCTTCAGACACTGATTCGGAAGTAAATAAATATCCCATAAATTAAAGTTTATGAGGAGATTACTGGTTTAGCATCTTTTATCGCCATTGCGATGAGGTGGCAATCAGTCAAATCTGTCCTCGGTTAATGAGTGGGGGCAAAAGTTACGGTTTTTCATTGAGAAATAAAAACAAATCAGTCTATTATTTTTCTTAGATAAATTTTTCATTTTTGTTTGGTAGAAATAAAAAAATGTCTTACCTTTGCACCGTCAAAAATGCGGGAGTAGCTCAGTTGGTAGAGCGTCAGCCTTCCAAGCTGAATGTCGCGAGTTCGAACCTCGTCTCCCGCTCGTTTTTCATATTATTTTTTTAGATTTGTTGCGGGAGTAGCTCAGTTGGTAGAGCGTCAGCCTTCAAGCTGAATGTCGCGAGTTCGAACCTCGTCTCCCGCTCAAAAATCACTTTGATGAAGCATCAAGGATTTTTTAGTTTATAAGGGTGAATTGACTCACAAAAGGGCGAGTGCAATTCGCTCCTGCAGGAGATTACCCTAATTTCTTCATTGATAAATACCAAAAAGATTGTGTTACCTCCCAGCCAGTTTGTTCAAGGGTCTGGGCATAGCGTCTTAGTTGTGCTCGATACTGAGGGTGATCTTCTCCCGTTTTTGTAATCGATAATCACAGCCCTCTGTGTAGGCTTATGGTAAGCGACACGATCAGGGCGGAGGTACTCCCCTGAGATATCCAGCCATTCACGTTCGTTGTAAACGATATACTCCTTAGTATAGTACTCTTTTATCAAAGGATGGGTGGTAATTTTCTCCAACTGATGAGTAAGAGGAGCTATTTGCTCCTGAGTGATACGTCCTTCCAAGAAAAAATGATGCAACAATTCAGGTATATCCTCCTGAGTGATAAGCTGTCCGAGAGTTTCATGTAGAAGATTTCCACGAGCGATCGCCTCCTCTCGGGAGGTATTCCCATAGAACCTGAGCGGGTTACGATAGTATAGGAAGGGATATAACAGACCTTTGCTTGAAAGGAATATAATCATTCTCTCCTAAGGCAGCTCTCTCTATAGGAAGTAACTGACCAAAGGTATAGTGAGATTCAGAGGATTCCACCTACCTTCGGCCTGTAGATAAGCCTGTAGCACCCCAGAAAGAGTAGAGATCTTCTCCTGTTCCTTCTCCTTGGGACGCTGGCTGAGGATATAGAGTAAATCCTTGGGACGTGTCATAGCTACATACATGGTATTGATGGCATCCAAGAGTTCCACTTGGCTCTGTTGTAGTACAATCTCCGCATCTATCTTTTCCAGACCACTATAGTCATCTATAAGCAAATGTTCAAAACCATGATATTGCTCCTTAGGTACACATATCCAAAGGGTATCCTTACCTGAACGCAACGAATCATTAACATCTGTATAAATAACCTACAGGAAACTCCAAACCCTTACTTTTTGTGAATGGTCATAATAGATATTGCATTGACCCTTCAGGAGCACTAATAGCCAGCTTGTCCTTCTTTTTCTTCCCAATAGGTCAGAAAATCCGCAATATTACCATTGCGCACACTTTTATATTCGTATATGACATTGAGGAACTGTGCCAAATAAGCATCCGAAGGCTTGGCCAAACCAAATACTCTTATTGCATAACCGATACCCTCATAGAAAGAATATAAGTGAAAATAAGACAAAAGAAAATCCCATAGCAGAGAAGAAAGCCTCCACTGGCTTATGAACATACTGACTCATAAAAGCGTGTAGTTCTGTAATTTGCTTTACCTTAGCATAGGAGAAAAGCAAGGCTATCTTTTCCTTTTTCATTGGTTTGATATAATGAAATAGATATTAGATGAATCAAAAACTGTATTTCAGGAATATTTTTAAGCAATAAAGCTTCTGAAGAAATAACATTATATCCTTTTTCAGACAATTGTGCAGCTATCTCAATACATTCTTTATTTCTCCTAGAGTATACAAATATCTTTATCCAAATAGCCATAACTTTTTGCTTCTTTTTATATACTTTTCAATCGTTTCTATACGAATATCTGTTTGCTCAACTACATTTTCTCCTTCTGTAGCCTCTTCTTCGGAATTATTTACCTCTTTGGGTGCTCTTCTTATCAATAAATTCTATACTTATAAACCCTCTTTCCGCTTCCCTGTCAGGAATTTTTCTGTTCTACCTCAAGATATAGCTCCCCCATACCGATGCTTTCCACTATTATTGAAAAAGCAAAGGATGAGTGGCACAAAGTGGAAAAAAACTGTTATTGAAGGCGATCACCTCCCGACGGCTTCGATAGTTATAGTCGAGATTCTGAACTTCTTGTATCAGGTGAAAAGGTTTTTCCTTGTTATAGAGTTCCATGAACTGCTCTGCCCTACCCCACGCCAGCGATAAAATAGACTGCTTAGCATCGCCCACGATAAGCAGTGACCCCTGCTGCTTGCTGAGGTTTTCACTATGTACTGCATCGGCTACTAAAGGAAGCATATTCTCCCCACTGTAGGTGGAAGTATCCTGAAATTCGTCTATAAAATAGTGTTGATAGCGGGTACCTATCTTCTCGTATATAAAGGGAGAAGGTTCATCAATGATTGTCTGGTGGATAATACTATTGAACTCAGAGATAGGCAATATATTTTTCTTCCTCCTTGATTGCGATAATTTCCTCTTGTAGGCTTTTTGAGTACCGCCAAAGGGTAACATTTTTATCAAACGCTTATAAAACTGATCCCACCAATAACTTTTTTTCTATAGAATGTAACAAATCGGATATCCATTGTTGATTTTCATCCAATAGTTGTGCTATTGCTGGATCCTTTTAATAATCCATTAGAATAAAGTGGTTTTTCTCCAGATTCCACAAACCAAACTCGGTCAACATACCTTATCTATAGCAAAAATCCATTTTTACTAATTTTATCAAAAGAAATTATATAAGGAACCTCGGGTGAAATGATCCGCCGTAATTCCCTCCTTTTGAGTAAAAGCAAAGAAATGTTTTACAGCATCCTCTACCACTATATACAATCCTTTACGCTGCTGTTTCAAATCTTCTTTGAGAGATTGAAAATCAGACAATTGTTTTTCTTCTAATTCCTTTTATATAGGTATAATGATTCTCATTGGTCAAGAGCTTAGCGATATCAAAGAGCTCAGTCTCAATATCCCAATCCTTATCCTCTTCTATTTTATCGCGAGAGAACTCCAACAAAAGTTTTGTAAGTAGCTGATTCTCATTAGCTTTCTTAAACAAATTTTCTATAGCCAAGCGCAAAAGATCATCTGTCTCCAAGAAAACTTCAAAAATTAGGATTGAGCTTTTAGGTCAAACGCAAAAGAGCGTATCAATCGCTGGTTAAAACCATCAATAGTAGTAATAGTAAATCCTGCATAGTTATGCAGGATATGCTAAAAAACCTCTGAGAACGCTCCTGTAACTCTTCATGAGAGAAGTAGCTCCTGAGCAAGCTGGACAAACATAATATCGTCCGAGGCTTTTTCTCCTCCTCTACCAAAGCATCGGGCGTAGAGAAAAAGGAGTAACTGATTGATTACTCGCTCCTTCATCTCATTGACCGCCTTATTGGTAAAGGTGATGGCCAAGAGTGTTTTGTAGGCCTCTACATTCTTAGTAGCTAAAATAAGCTTAAGAAAAGACTTTACCAGTGTGAAAGTCTTCCCACTACCTGCCGATGCATTGTAGATTTGGATATTTCCCATAGGGGCTTTACTTATTGTTATACAGATTCATAGTTGTATCGGCTCCTGCCAGACCAAAAGAGTATCGCCTCACTGATCTTTTTCCAATCGTTCAGGAAGCAAAAGCTACTTCGTCTTCGCTCCAGTGCCCCAATACATAATCTATCTGGGTACCCTTAGCATAGTTGGCACTGATACCAAAGCGCAAGCAGGCATAAGTGGTAGTCTGGAGTTCCTCTTGGATATTCTTAAAACCATTATGCCCTCCATCCGAACCCTTTTTCTTGATACGAATACTCCCAAAAGGAAATATTCAGGTCGTCGGCAATCACTAAGAGATTTTCTATAGGTATCTTTTCCTTTTCCAACCAGTACTTTATCGCTTTTTCACTCAGATTCATAAAAGTAGAAGGTTTCAGAAGAATAAAGGTACGTCCCTTTGTGAGAAAAAGTAGCCACATCCCCCAAGCGTACTGTCTCAAAAGAGACGCCCTTCTGCTGGGCTAAGTGCTCCACTGCTAAGAAACCTATATTGTGGCGTGTGTAACGGTATTCCTCCCCTATATTTCCCAGACCTACGATAAGATATTTCTTCATAACTTACTGCTCCTTAGCATATTGTACAAGATATTGTAAGCGATGTATTGTCTCTTCACGCCCTAAGATAGCGATGATAGAGAACACATCTGGTCCCTTCATCTCCCCTACTAAAGAAAGACGAATAAGTGGCATTACTTGTCCTAAACCAAGGTTATTCTGGGTAATAAAATCCTTGATGTGTCTCTATATGATGAGGAGTAAGGTCGGTAAGTCCTTCTATTACAGTTACCAACTGTGTTGTTATCTCGGCTGAGTTGTCCTTCCATTGTTTTTTGAGCGCCTTGGCATCGTACTGGGTAGGAGCTTCAAAGAAGAAGTGAGCCAAATCCCAAAGGTCAGTGAGGAAAGTCGCTCGTTCACGGATAAGAGACACTATCTCTGTAAGCTTGTCCTTTAGAGACTTTAATACCTTTTTTCAGCCACTATGGTGCGAAATCCTCCACGAGAGTAGCTACAGGGTATTTTTGCAAATATTGGTAGATTGAACCACTTGATTTTTCTATATCAAAGTGAGCACCCGCCTTATTGACCTTTTCTAAATCAAAGAGAGAGATCAACTCCTCTACTGAGAAAGAGTTCCTGCTCTACTCCAGGATTCCATCCCAACAGCGCTAAGAAGTTTCACTAAGGCCTCAGGCAAATACCCTCCTTCGCGGTAGCCCTTGGAGATATTTTTAGTTACAGGATCCACCCATTCCAAAAGGAAATACAGGAAGCCCATCTTGTCACCATCACGCTTACTAAGCTTTCCATTGCCCATACCCGCTGGCTTGAGAATCAGCGGCAGGTGAGCAAACTGAGGTGCCTGCCAACCAAAAGCCCTATACATAAGCACATGTAGCGCCATAGAAGGTAACCACTCTTCGCCACGGATCACATGAGTAATCTCCATGAGGTGGTCATCCACAATATTAGCTAAGTGATAAGTAGGCATACCATCGGACTTGAAGAGCACCTTGTCATCCAAGAGCTTGGTATCGACCACCACCTTACCACGGATAAGGTCGTGCAGGGTAAGAGTTTCTTGAGGCATCTTAAAGCGTACCACATACGGTACCCCTTCTTCTATACGTTTTTTCACCTCTTCTGGAGAAAGAGAGAAAGCATTGTTGAGCTTTTCGCGGTTATGCCAATTGTAGATAAAAGTCTCTCCGCGTTCTTCATAGGCCTTACGCTGAGCATCCAGCTCCTGAGCAGTATCAAAAGCATAGTAAGCCTCGCCCTTATCCAAAAGCATCTGGGCATATTGGGCATAGATAGCCTTGCGCTCGCTCTGCCGATAGGGAGCATGAGGACCAGCCTCCTTGCCTACCCCCTCGTCATAGGTGATGCCGCACCACTGGAGGGCTTCCATGATATAGGCTTCCGCCCCCTCCACATAACGAACTTGGTCAGTATCCTCAATACGCAAGAGGAAATCCCCACCATGTTTTTTTAGCAAATAAATAGTTAAAGAGGGCAGTACGTAGCCCCCTATATGTAACAGTCCTGTAGGGACTGGGTGCAAAAACGCACCCGTACACTCTTAGCCATAATGATGTTTTGTTTATCAGAGTGCAAAAATACGAATTATTTTTCCAATTAGCTAATGAACTAATTGGTAATTTAGCTTCCATAGGGGTAGAAAAGAAAGTGAAGAATCACATGAGGTAATTCTTCACTTTTCATTTTTATTCTTCACTTAGAAAGTCTATTTTTATCTTTCTTAAAGTGAGGGTTTATCTTTTTTCCTTATCGGAATGAGGTTTTTCTCTTTTCGAGATTTTTCTGGACGTGGAAGAAGAGCCTTGCGAGATACGGGTTTTTCTTCGTCTTAGGATCTATACCAAGGTATTTCACTTCGATAATATCGCCTTCTTTTGAGTACATCTGAAGGTTTCTCTACACGCTCCCATGCTATTTCGGATACGTGTAGAGAGAGTCCTTACCTGGGACAAACTCTACAAAGGCACCAAACTCTACCAAGCGGGCTACACGCACCTTGTACACCTCACCTTCTACAGGCTCAAAAGATACATGGTATACAGCATCTACCGCTTCTTGGATACCATCGGCATCAGTACCGAGGATCTCTACAACACCTAATTCGCCCACTTCTTCTACCACAATAGTAGTCTTAGTTCTTGCCTGTAGGTCTTGGATATTCTTACCACCAGTACCAATAGAAAGCACCGATGTATTCCTTAGGCATCTCAAGGCGTACAATCTTAGGCGCATGTGGCTTCACCGTTGGGTTTGGCTCAGCTATAGTATCAGTGATTTTACCAAGGATATGCATACGTCCTTCACGGGCTTGCTCTAAGGCTTTTTCCAAGATTTCATAAGTGAGTCCCTTGATCTTGATATCCATTTGGCAGGCAGTGATACCATCCTTAGTCCCTGTTACTTTGAAGTCCATATCACCCAAGTGGTCTTCGTCGCCCAAGATATCGGAAAGTACAGCGTATTTGTCTCCATCAGTGATGAGTCCCCATAGCAATTCCTGAAACAGGTTTTTTCATCTGGATACCTGCATCCATAAGGGCTAAGGTACCTGCGCACACTGTAGCCATAGAGAGGAACCATTGGACTCCAATATCTCAGAAACCACACGTACAGTATAAGGGCAATCCTCTGGAATCATACGCTTAAGCGCACGCTGAGCAAGATTTCCATGTCCTACCTCTCGGCGAGAAGTTCCTCTAAGTGGACGTGCTTCCCCTGTGGAAAAAGGAGGAAAAATTATAATGCAAGTAGAAACGTTCTTCTCCTTGTTCGGAAGGAATATCTATCACATTGGCCTCGCGAGAAGTTCCCAAGGTCACAGTAGTAAGAGACTGGGTCTCTCCACAGGTAAAGATAGCCGAACCATGAGGAGAAGGCAAGTAGCCAACCTCACACCATATAGGGGCGTATTTGTTTAGTATTTCTACCATCCAAACGGAGATCCCTCATTGAGAATAAGATTACGGACAGCTTCTTTTTGTGCTTTGGAGAAGTATTTGCTAACCAATTTATCGTACTCTTCCAATTCTTCTTCAGTGAAAAAGGGCTTTTCATGCTTCTTTTACTGCATCGAACTTATCGCTACGCTCATGTTTGGTAGTATTTTTCCTTAGCTATAGCATAGCATTTGTCATAGCAGAAGTCATATATCTTCTTAGCTACTTCCTCGTTTTCCTGCGGTACTTCATAGGTACGTATAGTTTTACCTACCTTTTCGCGGAGGCGCTCTTGGGCTTCTATCTGTACCTTGATCGCTTCATGAGCAAAGTGAATAGCATCAGCCATATCCTTTTTCAGATACCTCATCCATTTCCCCTTCTACCATGGCAACAAACTCCTTAGAGGCTCCGACCATGATATCCATATCCGATTCTGCCAATTGCTGTGCACTTGGGTTGATGATGAACTGCCCCTTTGATACGCCCTACGCGTACCTCAGAGATAGGTCCATCGAAAGGGAATATCCGATACCGCCAAGCAAGCAGAGGCAGCGAGGTCCCGCCAAGGCATCAGGCATCACGTTCTCATCGATGAGACATGAGCTGAATCATCACCTGCACTTCGCAGTAGTATTCCTTAGGGAAATAGAGGTCTCAACACCCTATCCACCAAGCGCATTGTAAGGATTTCCTGATCACTGGGGCGTGCTTCACGCTTGAAGAAACCACCGGGGAAGCGCCCAGCAGCAGCAAATTTTTCACGATAATCTACAGTCAAAGGAAGGAAATCCACACCTTCACCTGCTTCCTTATTAGCAACGACCGTGGCCAAGAGCATAGCATTGCCCATTTGTACCACTACGGAACCATCGGCCTGTTTGGCCAATTTTCCTGTTTCAATGGAGATTGTACGTCCATCGGCAAGAGTAATTATCTCTTTTTTTACTTCTGGAATCATAAAAGTTTTTATTAAAATGAAACAAATAGTGTTGTGTTGCTATTGCTATTCCAATGAAAAACTATTTAATAAATATTTTTAATGGCTTTTTTTAAGAAAAAGGCATAGAGCCCCCTTTTGTTGTGTAACAAAAATTATTTTTCGGATACCTAATTCCTTAATAATAGCACGATATCTCTCAATATCTTTTCTTTAGATAGTCTAACAAGCTTCTGCGCTTTCCTACGAGCCTTACTAACGAACGCTCTGTATTGTAATCTTTACGATTGGCACGCAAGTGCTCTGTTAGGTGATTGATACGGAAGGTAAATAGAGGCGATTTGCCCTTCTGTGGAACCTGTATTGGTTTCACTTCCTCCATGTTTTTGAAGATTTCTGCTTTTTGTTTCTTTTGTTAGATACATTCCAATATTGTTTAAATGATTATTATGTATTTTTAAATCGGGGGCAAAAGGTAGTACAAATATTTTTTTATACGCAACTTTTTCTAAGAAAATCTTTATTTTTCCTCAAAGAAATACTCCTGCTATTGCAGGAGTATTCCCTACTCTATTCTTAACTTAATCATCATCTTCTTCGTCTTCATCATCGTCATCATCTTTCGTCATCGTCATCATCATCCTCTCGCTGATCATGATAATCATCTCTGTAATGCTCCTCCTCTTCTTCTTCCTCTTCATCATCATCGATATGAAGTGATGTTTTTGAAAATATCCTTCTTACGCTTGAGGGCTATTTCATCCTCTCTAGACATTTCTAATGTGTCTGAATAATAATCATCCTCTTCCTCATCATAACGTTCCATAGAAGTAGCCAATCGAGTACTTACTTTTTACTAAATAAATAGTATCCTCTGTACGCACTTCTAACGCCTCTACAGTTTCATTTTTAGCATTCTTGAATCGGATAACATCACGATCCTGATAACCTTCTGGATATTTTTTTCCACCAGCAAAGCTAAGATGTCTTTGGTTAGTTTCTTATAGTCAACAATAGCTCTTTTCATTTAACCTTCTTATTTATAATTTTAAGAGCGCAAAAATTAAAAGAAAAATAAATACACATCTTATTATTGCGTTAAATAAAAAGTTATTTTTTTAATTCTTAATTTAATTGTTTTTATATGTTTTTATAGCTATTGTATAGATTAAATTATATTAATTATTGAAGTAATTGCCACAATCTATCTTTTTAGGATTATTATTCCCTTGCTGAGCAACAGAGGAGATAAGTAGGTAAGGAAGGTCTAAAGAAGCTGCCTGAAGTTCCTTCTCAATAAGCCCTTGAAGTTCTTGGTCTAACAAATCGATTTTTGAGATAGCAAGAAGACGCTGCTTGTCCAATAATTCTGGATTGTATTTCTCAATTCTTTTCAAAAAAGAATATGGTATTCCTCCATTATATTAGGGCTGTCAGCAGGTACTAAGAAGAGCAATACAGAATTACGCTCTATATGTCGCAGAAATAATGTCCTAAAGCCTTTCCCTTGAGAGGCTCCTTCTATAATACCTGGAATATCAGCTATAACAAACGATTGAAAATCACGATATCGTACAATTCCTAAATTAGGTTTTAGAGTTGTAAATGGGTAATCAGCTATTTTGGGTTTGGCTGAAGTAAGCACTGAGAGCAGTGTAGACTTACCTGCATTAGGGAAGCCTACCAATCCAACATCGGCAAGTACCTTGAGTTCCAAGAGCAGTTCCCTCTCTTCTCCTGGGATTCCTGGCTGGGCATAGCGTGGAGTCTGGTTGGTTGAAGTGCGAAAATGCCAGTTACCCAATCCTCCTTTTCCTCCCTTGAGGGCTATTTTTCTTCCTTATCTTCGGTAATCTCAAAAGGACCTCATCGGTTAGTGCGTCTTTGACAATAGTACCCAAAAGGCACCTCCAAGTACACACTATTACCATCAGCTCCTGTACTACGATTGGCACCACCATCTCCGCCATGTTCAGCTCGGAAGTGCTGTTGGAACTTAAAATTGATCAGTGTCCATAGGTTTTTATTACCCTCGTATGATAATATCACCTCCTCGACCTCCATCCCCACCATCAGGTCCTCCTTTTCTACAAATTTTTTCTCGGTGCAAATGAGTGGATCCTTTACCTCCATTACCGGAGCGAACGTATACTTTTACATAGTCTGTAAAATTTCCTTCTGTCATAACATTCTACTATTTAATATATTATATGTATAAAATCTTTATTATTAAAATTACTATCAAAGGGGCTAGAAGAGAAGAAGTAAGTTTGCATTTCTCTTTCCATAGGCTTTTTTTGTCTGTGTAATAAAAATAGCTTCTATTCTTTAATAAAATAGTCATAGTATACAATCCAAATAGCAGAAGCTATTAGGGTGAAAAATATTGTAATCGCATCCCCTGTACCACAGAAACTATGTGGATTGATAAAAGCAAAAAGAGATCCTTATGGCAACCACAATAAGTCCTACTAAGACTAATATACGATAAAAAAATATGCTTTTAGAACTATCATAATATATGTAAGAAAAAAACAATCTAAGGTATACTAAGAAGAAGAAACTCTGCTGTCTAAATTAGTTCAATGATAGATAATAGTTTTTCATCACAAAAATAATATTGTTAATTAATCATTAATCATTGTTCATTAATCATTAATTTTGTATCTTTGCTCTTTGATTATAATCATTCATTACTAATGAAAGTAGCTGTAGTTATGGGAAGTCAAAGTGATCTTCCTATCATGCAAGAAGCCATCGACTTCTTAAAAAGAGAAACAAATCCCTGTTTTTGGTGGATATAGTCTCTGCTCATCGTACTCCTGAGAAACTTATTTCTTTTGGGAAAAATGCACATTTGCAAGGAATAGATGTCATTATAGCAGGAGCAGGGGTGCTGCACACCTTCCGGGTATGCTTGCTGCTGTAAGTCCACTGCCAGTCATTGGGGTACCTATCAAGAGTCGTAACTCCATCGATGGCTGGGACTCTGTACTTTCTATTCTTCAGATGCCTGCTGGTGTTCCTGTAGCTACAGTTGCCCTGAATGGAGCTAAAAATGCGGGGATCCTCGCTGCTCAGATCTTAGGGTGTAGCCCACAAGGAGGTACAAAAGGAAATCTCCAAATACAAAAATCCTTAGAAGAAGCGGTACTAATGATTAATGTTCAATGATTAATCTGTTCTGCTGACTTCTGTTACTCTATTACCTAATCAAGTGTGGTATATAGATAAACATTAGTACCGCCACTACAGCAAAAAGATCATGGTCACAGCCCCTGCAGCAATATCCTTAATCTCCCCTATTTTTGGTATGAAAATCAGGGTGAACGAAGTCACAGAGCTTTTTCCAAGCCTGTATTGAGCCCTTCTATAGCTAATAGCGCCCTGAAGGACAAAAAGCTGAACCATCCATTCTGTTGGGGTAAGTTCGAAATAAAAGCCTAATCCTACAAAAACGAGAAACCCTATACTATGGGTGATAATAGCATCCTCAGTACGAACCAAGAGCCAAAAAGCCTTGTAAGGCATAGCGAGTACTCTTGATTCGACCTATTACAAACTTTTTTCATTTCTTTAAATTTTTAAAAAGTTATCCTCCCTACTCGCTTCACTTTGAAGCCCTTTCCCTTGAGAAATACCATGATCTTATCTCGGTAATCCCCTGAATGATGATTTTTCCTCTTTCACAGAACCCCCAACCCCTAAGTGAGTTTTAAGCTCCTTGGCCAATATCTTGAAATCAGCATCGGCACCTGTATACCCTTCTATAAAGGGTAACAGGCTTTCCATTACGCTTTTTCATATTTGCACAAGAGAGGTTCATCCTGTAACCAAATATTGGAAGAGGGTTCCTCAGCAAGTACTTCCTCCTTATGATCAGGAAAGAGCTTTTGGAGTTGTTCTCTTAGCATATTATTTTTCTTTTTAGTACCTTTTTCTACAGCACTGAGGATTCCCTCCTTGTCCAAACCATATTTACGCATGAGTTCAGCAGGAGTACCACTCTCGCCAAAGGTATCATTCACTGCTACTAACTCTTGTGGTACAGGATAGTGCTGTGCCAATACACGGGCTACACTCTCTCTAAACCACCATAGTAGTTGTGTTTCCTCACAGGTTACCACCGCTTTGGTCTTACGTACAGAGGAAGAATTATTTCTTCGTCCAAGGGCTTAATAGTGTGAATATCAATCACCTCTGCCGAAATACCTCTTTGTTCTAAGACCTCACAAGCTTGTAATGCTTCCCATACTAAATGACCTGTAGCAATGAGAGTAACGTCGGTTCCTTCATTGAGCAAGAGTCCTTTTCCTATCTCGAAAGTCTGGTCTTCTGGAGTAAAGTTTGGTACAGTAGGGGCGGCCAAAACGCAGGTATACAGGCCCTACATAGTCAGCGATTGCAATAGTTGCTGCTTTGGTTTGATTGTAATCGCAAGGGTTGATGACCACCATATTCGGTAGCATTTTTCATTAGCCCCTATATCCTCCAATATCTGGTGGGTAGCTCCATCCTCTCCCAGAGTCAATCCTGCATGGGAAGCACATACCTTTACATTCTTATTTGAATAAGCGATAGATTGGCGTATTTGGTCATATACGTCCTGTAGAAAAGGCTGCAAAAGTACCTGTAAAAAGGGATTTTTCCACCTATAGTAAGCCCTGCGGCAATGCCCATCATGTTGGCTTCAGCTATTCCCACTTGAAAAAGCGTGTAGGGTTCTCTTCTATGAATTTTTCCATCTTGAGCGAACCTATAAGATCCGCACAGAGAGCTACTACGTTAGGATTCTTGCGTCCTACTTCAGCAAGTCCTGCTCCGAAACCGCTTCTGGTATCTTTCTTACCTGTATCTGTATATTTTTCATCTGACAATATTTTTAATGCTTTTTATTTTTCTTTCTAAACCTATTTGTGAGCTCTACAAAAAGAAGGCTCAACAGCATAAAAAGGAATGGTTATCACCATTAAGAAAAGAGTTCCAAACTTTCCCCGATAAGGGTCTGCTTTAGCTCAAACTCTCCATGGTACAACTCATTTCGCCTGTAATAGTTAGCTAAAATCGCCTTGTCTGAAAGTAGCTATCTTCTTTCTCTATATCCTCCCAATCATAGAAATCGGTCTGCTTGGCTGCCTTTTCATAAGCTTTGAGAAATGAATCCAAACTCTTGAACTGTGGTGCAAAATACCGCCTCATCGTGCCTTACGATCGTAACTTTTCCCTTTTAGAAAGCCCGAAGTATAGATAGCCACACAATCACTTTCTTGGTTGGAGAACAAGGAAGTAGCTCAAAAGCCAAGGTTACACTGCCTTATCCACTGAAGGATTTTACTCTCTCGCTCATTGTCATCCATGAGAATAACACCTCCATGAGGTTTGAAGTTCTGCAAAGGTGATGGGTCTATCCCCTTTATTTCTAATAAAGTGGTCAGTTTCATTGCACTTGTGTATCAGAGTGCAAAAGATACTATTTTTCAATTCTATAAAACAAAAACTTTGTCAGCCTTTTGAGCTGACAAAAGTGAGAAAAAAGAAAGTAATTGTTTCTACCAAGTGAAGGAAAGTCCTCCAATGATATTTCTTCCTACCCTGGGATAAAATTAGTTTTATCATCGGGAGTTGCCACAGGGTTAAGGCGCATAGGAGGTGCGGTAACTTCTGCTTGCACCAGATAGCTGGAGGCGTATACCTTATCAGCTAAGTTATTTCCTTGTACAAAGAAAGTCCATTGACCTTTTTTATACCCCAAGCGAGCTCCTACAAGGCTGTAGGGATCTTGGTATAAGGTGTTTTTATGATCTATAGGAGTCTTTTGAGGAAGAGATTCGAGATTTACTTCTGCAAAAACACCTGAAGGATGTCTATAGGTGAGTGCTCCAAAAAGATAATGGGTAGGGATTCCTGCGATCTGATTCCCCTTGAGTTCTCCTCCATCGAAGTAAAAATCACTATAGTTATAGTTGATTGAAAGAGTAAAAGAATCCTCAGCTGCTGAAAAGACATGAGTAAGGAAAGTAGATTGTAATCCAGCTTCTACCCCTCTGTGAATGGTAGCATAAGGAGTATTAACAGTGTTTCCTCCTACCCCTACACTACCATCGGCTATGGTGAAGATCTCATCCTTTACCCACGATTGGTAAGCGCTGACATTCCACAGAAGTACCTGACCTATATTCCCTTTGGTACCTACCTCCGCAGTGGAGGCTTTTTGTGCTTTTAGGTCGGAGATGGTAATAGTAGTAGGTCCAGAGTTCACATTAGAGCTATTGCTGTACACCACAGGAGGCACTGGAGGGCGGTTAGGATTAGGAGTAGCGCTTCCTGTAAGGCGTACAATCTCTAAGAAGGTGGGAGGTTCATAGCTACGAGAGAAGTTGGCAAAAACCTGTGCTCGATCATTGAGCTTATAGATAAGCCCGACCTTAGGATTAATGGCATTGTAAGAGAAATCTCCTATCACAGGAGTGGCTGCATTAGGGTTCGGTAAGGCACGTGCTTGTAAGCCATTGGGGGTAACAAAAAAGAACGGACGCCTTGCCCCAACAAACTTATCCTCTACTTTACGAGTGTCATAACTTCCTTGTACACTTACATTGGCTAAGAAATTTGGAGTAATCTTATAAGTATCAGACACACATAAGCTATAGCATGGCGTGCGGTAAGATCTTGCTTGGCAAAAGAGTGCTCCAAAACTGCCACGATCGTTATGAAAAACGAGATTGGTGCATCAGTCCTTGACTATATTGTAAGCCTATGGTAAAATCGTTCTTCTCAGTAGTATTGGTATAAGAGAGACGTACCCCATAGTCATTATTGAAATCCTGACGGATACCATTGGCAATAGGATAAGTAAAGGCATCATCGGCATATTGATAATAGAGAGTAGCCAAAATAAGGTTATTGGCATTGATCTGATAAGCCAATTTGGTACCAAAGCGAGCAATTTTACTGCTTCGATTAGGCTTATCTCTCAGTACATTAGGGTCCAAAAAGCATAAGGGAAAGTAGTCTTAGGAGCCTTATTGATTTGTTTGTTATCACTTTCCATCTGATGACGAGTCAGAGGTCCTGGTATATCAAAAATAAAGATCTGTAAAAGACGCATATAGTCGTGCTTCAAATTTATCAGAGAACTTATGTCCTGCATTCAAAAGTGCATTGAATCGCTTAGAACTATTATAGGTACGATATCCATCACTATGGTTATAAGAAGAAGCTACAAAAGGTCACTTTTTCCCTGAAGAAAAACCAGAGGATATGGTACTATTGAAGTAGTTAAAACTACCCGCTTCCATCTTGACACTTAGTGGAGAAGCATTATATCCATTCTTAGTTACAAAGTTCATCGCTCCCCCTAAAGTAGCGCCACCATACTCAAGTGCATTGGCTCCTCGATAGATTTCCACCAAGTTACTCACTTGAGGTTCCAATACACCTATAATGTAAGATCCATCAGCAAAGTTAATTGGAATACCATCCTGAGAGAGTGCCACCCCTCGAGATTGAGGGTTGCTCTGGATACCTGAACCACGGATATTCAGGCGAGGTTGGTCATTCCCTCCGAAGAAATCCTGAATGATAATTCCAGGCTCTCGCTGGAGTGCATCCTCAAGAGTCTGCAGAACGCTGTATGTTTAAGTTCCTCAAATCCGCTAAGTTGGTACCTCCAGCTACCTTATCTAGCTTTGCCTTAGTCAGCCCCACGGAGTTGGCCACCAGACTTGGATTGTCAGAGATCGTCACAGGTTGGAGCTCTACAACTCCCGAAAGAGTCTCCTCTACCCCTCGGTGGAGAGTTGTTTCCACATAGGTCACCCTATTTTTCGTTATCTTGCAATACTAGGAAATTCCAGGGAGTATATCCCTCCCGACTGACCTGTAAGGTAGGGTGTTCTTCCTCTACTAATAAGGTATATTCCCTTTTGGAGTCAGTAAGCACTTGTCTGCCTGAGGAAAGTGTGCGTACTAAGACCTCAGAGAGGGCTCTTTCTTCTCATCAAGGATCTTCCCTTTGATTTTTATACTGTTGAGCTTGTAGAGATAAGCCAAAGAAAAATAGCTACAAAGAGCAAAAAGATTTTTGTGTAAAATCATATACAATATATTTATTTAGACTGAGGCAAAATTACAATTTTTTAGATATTTTTATCCTTTTTGAAAAATAAATTATTTTTTTAACTAATTCTCTTATTTTTGATTGAATAAAAATTATTATTTTATAAATATTTTTCAAATCAAATACCCATTTAAGATTTCATATTCTCAAACTCAAAATACACAAAATATTTCTGTAAAGAGCTTTTTACCCGTTAAAAACTTTAACATAAAAACGATAAAAACAGTTGCTATTTGAAAAATAATTATATTTGTGGCGAAGTAAAAACAGGATATGAAAAACTTTATTAAAATCTGTAACTATCATGAGACAAGGAAAGTTCCTATCATAGGAAGAAGCAAGATATCCTTATAGAGGATGGCATTATCAAAGCAAATTGCTTTCCCAGATTGCTTCCTTAGAGGATTGTCAGACCATAGCCGGTGGCTATATCTCATGAGGATGGGCAGATAGTAGTGTAAGTTTTGGAGAGCCTGGATATGAAGAGAGAGAGCCTTAGCACATGGTATGACAGTAGCTGCTCGCAGTGGCTTCACCCAAGTGATGCTCAACCCTACCACTCACCCTATTACAGATACACGCAGTGGAGTAAACTATCTGAAGAGTGCTACAGTAGGAGCTGTTGCGGAGGCCTTCCCCATAGGGAGCTCTTACCACAGAGAGCAAAGGAGATTACTTAGCAGAGCTTTTTGATATGCAGCAGGCAGGAGCGGTAGCCTTTGGGGACTATAAAAGAGGAATCTCCCAGGCAAATTTACTAAAAATAGCTCTACAATATACCGCCCCTTTTGGAGGAATTGTCCTCTCTTTCCTTGCGATGCTTCTATCATGGGTAAAGGGGTTGTCAATGAATATATCGCCTCTACCCGATTGGGACTCAAAGGGATTCCTGCCTTGGCAGAGGAGATCATTGTAGCGAGGGATTTGGCGATCTTAGAATATGCTGGAGGAAGACTCCACATTCCAACCATCTCCACTGCAGGCTCTGTAGCCCTTATCGCACTGAGGCTAAAGCAAAAGGACTGGATGTAAGCTGTAGTGTTGCCCCTTTGGGAACCTACACTTCACTGATGAGATATTAGAAAAATTTTTGATACCAACTACAAAGTACTTCCTCCCCTACGCCACGAGGAGCATGTGAAGCCCTACGAGAAGGGGTAGAGAATGGTACTATTGATATGATAACTTCCGATCATTATCCCTTGGATATAGAGTGCAAAGCAAAAGAATTTGACCTTGCTGATTTCGGAAGTATAGGCTTAGAAGCCTCCCTAGGAATACTTCTTAGGCATTTTTCGGTAGAGAAAACCGTAGAAATGCTCACCAATGCTAAAAAGCGTTTTTCCTTCCTTCTACACCTATTGAAATAGGAAAAAAAGCTAACATTACCCTCTTCACTGATCAAGGAGATTGGGTGATGAACAAAAAAGATATTATATCTTCTTCTAAAAATTGTGCCTTTGTAGGTGAAAACTGCAAAGGAAAAGTACAGGGCGTTATCACCGAAAGAGGACAATGGTTCGTGTAAATGCTACTCTTAACTTCTACAAAAAGTATTGTAATTAATCGTTTTAACTTCGAGAACACTAAAAAAATTTAAAAACTACTACCTATATTATATAGGCACTCTTATTCTACTTACTACCAAAAAGATGAAAGGTTTTTCTTTAAACTATTTGGTAAGACCTGCTATCATAGAGCAGGAGAATGGCAAATCTCCCGCCATCTTCATGCTACATGGCTATGGACAAAACAAAGAAGAATTCTTCTCTATAGCCAATGAACTTCCCTCAGGAGTATATTGTTATTTCGATACAAGCTCCCTACAAGCTATCAGATAGCCAATTCTTCTGGTATGCTATAGAGCTTGTCTCCTCCAAATGGTGTGATATTGTGCAAGCACAAGCCACCCAACACAAGCTCTTGACCTTCATAGAGCAAGCTTCGTGATCGGTTCAATATCGACATGGATAAGGTGACTTTCATGGGCTTCGACCAAGGGGGTATACTAAGCCTCTCCCTGGCAATCTCCTTCCCTGAAAAAGGTACAAAAGAGTGGTTGCTATCAATAGCTATATTGATAAAAACTCTTGAGTTTTAACTATCAAAAGAATAACTTTGCCAACCCTAAGGGTCTGTTTGCTTCATGGTTATTCGAATGAGGTAGTTCCTTTGGAATGGGCAGAAGATACCATGACTTTCCTCAAGAATTTACACATCCCGTTATGCTTTTCAGACTTTCGCCTCTGGACATGTATTTTCTGCAGAGATGTTCTATGCGGTCAAGACATGGATTGAAGAAAAACAGTATTGCTGAGAATAACCCTCATAACCTACTTATGTAAGTGCAAACCACATTCTTTGTTGGTTTTGTTCTCCCACCACCAGCGGCCGGCTCGGAAGTCTTCTCCTTCCCTGACGGCTCGGGTGCAGGGAGCACAGCCAATACTAGGATATCCTTTGTCATGCAGAGGTTATAGGGAATACCATGGCTACGCAAGAAGGATAGCACCTCTTGGGTCTTCAATGTAATAATAGGTGTACCTTGATGATCTGGTTGCTCTCATCCCATTCTACCATAGGCATCTGCTGCCTGTGAGGGATTGCTCTGCTCTGAGTCCAGTGATCCATATTTTTGTTCCCTGCTAAGGCTCGCCTGAGTGGTTCCACCTTGCGGATGTGACAACAAGTCTGTCGCAAAGCGACTGAGTTATAGAAGGCATTGATACCATTATTCTGTACATATTCCTCTATTGCCTGTGCCTCTGGGTAATAAGGGTGATCTTCGTATGGTAGTACTCATTGGTCTGCTCCCAAGTGGTATAGGTCTCATAGAAAAGGCGTCCCAGTATCCAAAAGGTAAATATCTTGACATCAAATGAATTCTTAAGAATAAAAATCTGTAATTACCTGATCCTCCATACCAAAGCTGGTAGAAAAACTACTTTCCTGGATATTTCTCAGTGATCAAGGCCAATATCTCTGTCTCTGAAAGAGTCTCTATAGCAGTGAGTAAGTTTGCAATTTCAGTGTTCATAAGTTCTTTTTGTTAGCGAAGGCAAAAAGTATAAAAATTATTTGACAAATTACTTTTACACATGCAAAATCTTTTGTAAATTTGCAGAAAAATTCAAATAAGAATGATTCCTTTGTTTATAAGCACTCCTGAATTACTTTTTTTGTTCTCTTCATAGCTGTATTGCTCTTTGGTACAGACAAGATTCCTGAAATAGCCCGTACCTTAGGCAAGGGAATGCGCCAGCTCAGGATGCCACCTCTGAGATAAAGAATGAAATCAATAAAAAGTGTAGACAAGGCAGGAATAGATACCTCCTGATTGATGAAGTCAAAGAAGAGTAGAAAAAGCCAAAGAAGGTTTGGAAGATCCTTTTTGGAAGTATCAAACGAAGTAGATAATTTGTCACAACAATACACAAAGGGATTCAAAAGAAATCCCTTTTTAATATCAAAAACTAAAAATATATGGCCAAAAGCAAGCAAAGAAACCCTCTGATGAAGCAATATAATCAGATTAAGGCAAAAGTATCCTGATGCCTTATTACTCTTCAGGGTTGAGGGATTTCTATGAGACTTTCCGAGAAGATGCAATCAAGACCTCCCAAGTCTTAGGCATTGTGCTGACCAACCGAAACAATGGCGGAGAACAGACCGAGCTGGCTGGATTCCCTCACCATTCCCTGAACAGCTATCTCCTAAGCTAGTCAAGGCAGGCTATAGGGTGGCTATCTGTGACCAACTGGAAGACCCTAAACTGACCAAGACCATTGTAAAGCGTGGTGTTACAGAACTAGTAACCCTGGGTAGCACTCAATGATGACATCCTACAGAGTGGACAGAACAATTTCTTAGCCTCCATATGGCTGGATTCTCCTGAGAATGGTATCGCTTTTTGGACATCTCCACTGGAGAATACTATGTAGCCCAAGGAGACAATGCTTATACAGATAAACTATTGGAGAATTTTCGTCCCAATGAGGGTATTAGTAGCCAAGAAACAAAGAAAAGATTTTGAGACACTCTTTGGCACACATTTTCATTGCTTTTCATTGGAGGACTGGGTATACAAGGAGATTTTGCTTATGAGTCCCTTACCAAGCAGTTCAACACCAATTCTCTCAAAGGCTTTTGCTATAGAGGAACTATCCAATGGTATCCTCTCGGCTGGTGCTATCCTACACTATCTATCAGAGACACAGCACCATCACCTACAGCACATTACTTCCATAAAGCGCATTGTCAGTCAAGAGGCGGTATGGCTTGATAGGGTTTACTATACAAAACCTTGAGGCTCTATGGTGGGACAAAGCAACACCTCTGTTTTCCCTTCTTACTGTCATTGACAAGACTCTCTCTCTATGGGTAGCCATACCCTCAAGCGCTGGCTTTGCCCTGCCTTTGACCTCTTTAGAACAGATACAAAAGAGACATCAAGTGGTTGCTTATCTGGTCGAAAATAGTGAAGTGCGAGAGAAAGTACGAGAGCAACTCCAGCGGGTCAATGACTTAGAGCGCCTTCTCTCCAAGGTTGTTACTACCAAGATAACCCCTCGTGAGGTTATCTACCTGAAGAACTCCCTAAGGGCTATCCTCCCTATGCAGGAGCTTGCCTCTCTTCCCCTGTGCTGCCTTGACCTCCTTGGCTCAGCAAATACACCCTTTGGATACTCTCTGTGATCGGATAGAGACAATGCTCAATGAAGATGCTCCTGTCAATATCCTAAAGGGAGAAGTCATCAAAGAAAATTTTTCTTCTGAATTAGACGAATTAAGAAATCTCTCTGTATCAGGGAAAAACTACCTCGATCAAATGCTCGAACGTGAGATACAGCAGACTCATATCTCTTCACTGAAGATAGATAACAATAATGTCTTTGGTTATTATTTTGAGGTACGCAATGTACATAAGGACAAGGTTCCTCCACACTGGATACGCAAACAGACTCTGGTAAATGCCGAGCGCTATATCACCGAAGAGCTAAAAGAATATGAGGAGAAAATCACTCATGCCCAAGAGCGAATCACCGCTCTCGAACAGGAATTTTTCACCCAGCTCATCACTGAGATTATCCAATATATCTCTCCTATACAACAGACAGCCACTGCCATAGGACAGATAGATGCCCTCTGTGGATTCTCTACCTTGGCTGTGGAGAATCACTATAGCTGTCCCACTTTGGACGATTCTCTTGTAATAGACCTCAAGGGAGCACGCCACCCTGTAATAGAGAAGCAGCTCCCCCCTACTCAGCCTTATATTGCTAATGATATCTATTTGGACAATGAGAACCAACAGATTATGATGATCACAGGACCTAATATGAGCGGTAAGTCAGCCCTATTACGCCAAGTAGCGCTGATTGTACTGATGGCTCAGATCGGAAGTTTTGTTCCTGCAACAGAGGCTAAGATAGGTATTGTAGACAAGATCTTCACTCAGTGGGTGCCAGTGACAATATCTCCCAAGGAGAATCTACCTTCATGGTAGAAATGAATGAAACAGCACTAATTCTCAACAACCTATCCAACAGAAGCCTTATCCTCTTGGACGAGATAGGTCGCGGTACCAGCACCTACGATGGGATCTCCATTGCATGGGCAATTGCCGAATATCTACACGAGCACCCCACCCATGCCAAAACCCTCTTTGCCACTCACTATCACGAACTCAATGAGATGCAAAATGAGTTCTCCCGTATCAAGAACTTTTCTGTATCGGTCAAAGAGGTCAAGGGTAGCATCCTTTTCCTACGCAAACTCATAGAAGGTGGTAGCGAACACAGTTTTGGTATCCATGTAGCTAAGATGGCGGGTATGCCCCAGTATGTAATCGAAAAAGCCAATAGTGTCCTAAAGAAGTTGGAGCGTAGTCATCAGTTGAGGCATCTATCTGTCCTATGGTGGCTGTCTGTTGTATAGGAGGGCCTGGATAATCTCAGTGATGGCTGGGTGAAAAATTCCTGTTCGAGCGGTGGTCCCGCTCTTGGGCATGAGTATTTTCTCCTCACGTCTTTTAGCTCTTCGGTGATATAGCGCTCGGCATTTTCCAGAGTCTGTTTGCGTATCCAGTGGAGGAACCTTGTCCCTTATGTACATTAGTACCTCAAAATAACCAAAAACATTATTGTTATCTATCTTCAGTGAAGAGATATGAGTCTGCTGTATCTCACATTTGAGCATTTGATGAGTAGTTTTCCTGATACAGAATTTCTTAATTCGTCTAATTCAGAAAGGGTATAACGATGACTTCTCCCTTTAGGATATTGTTAGAACATCTTCTGATGAGCATTGTCTCTATCGATCTGAGAAATATCAAAAGGGTGTATTGCTGGTAAGAGTCAAGGCAACACAGGAAGAAAGGCGCAAGCTCTCGTATGGGGAGATAACCCTTAAAGGGAGTTCTTCAGGTAGATAACCTCACGAGGTTATCTTGGTAGTAACAACCTTGAAGAAACCGTGCTGGGTTAACGTACTCTCGCACTTCACTATTTTCGACCAGATAAGCAACCACTTGATGTCTCTTTTATTATCTGTTCTAAAGGGTCAAAGGCAGGGCAAGCCAGCGCTTGGTTACCAGCTGGAGAGAGAGTCTTGTCAATGACAGTAAGAAGGGAAACAGAGGTGTTGCTTGTCCACCGCCAGAGCTCAAGGTTTTGTATGGTAAACCTGTCAAGCCATACTGCCTCTTGACTGACAATGCGCTTTATGGAAGTAATGTGCTGTGGGTGATGGTGTTGTCAATGTCTGATAGATAGTGTGGGACACCAGCCGAAGGACTGCATTAGTAATTCTCTATAGCAAAGCCTTTGAGAGGGTGGTGAACGCAGTGAGGGACTCATAACAAAATCTCCCTTGATCCTCAATGAAAAGCAATGAGAAATGTGTGCCAAAGGTGTCTCAAAATCTTTCTTTGTTTCATACTAATACCTCATTGGACGAAA